>ENA-OYYJ01000001-OYYJ01000001.1-human-gut-metagenome-genome-assembly--contig:-NODE-1-length-537447-cov-35.634609_pt1 | contig 537447 bp, 448 predicted proteins | sample MGYA00243248_ERZ653447 | MGnify/ENA primary metagenome ERZ653447 (study PRJEB26926, sample SAMN06165030) | human gut metagenome | biome: ENVO:00009003; feature: ENVO:2100002; material: ENVO:00002003...
TAGAGCACGACCTTGCCAAGGTCGGGGTCGCGGGTTCGAGTCCCGTTTTTCGCTCCAACTCAGAACATTAACATATTGTAGTTCGCTAATACCCCTGGGCGGGTGAGCCGGGAGATACGATTCAATTTCCTGCGAAAATAGCTCAGTTGGTAGAGCACGACCTTGCCAAGGTCGGGGTCGCGGGTTCGAGTCCCGTTTTTCGCTCAGACTAACGTTTTTACGAATCGTACGGCAGCTCTGCCGAGGAATAGCGAACAGAAATGTCCGGATGGCGGAATTGGTAGACGCGCTACTTTGAGGGGGTAGTGATCATTAGATCGTGTGAGTTCGAGTCTCATTTCGGACACTGAGTATGAAGGCCGGGCAGTTGAGAAGTCTCAACTGCCCGGCTCTTTTTATGAGTGAGTGTCTGGAATAAGTGGGAATTTTGGGAATTGATCGGGAATAACTGGATTTATCCGGAATTATCAAGAATAGGCGGGAATTATCCAGAATAAACTGGATTAAGCGAGATTAAATGGATGGAAAAAATCGGGGATAATCCCGGCTGGCGAGATTATCCCCGATTGAGCAGGTTGTTGGGTGTCAAAGGTGATATTCGCGGAAGGCTTCCATGGCTTCGTAGGAGGCGAGGCCGAGGGCATCGTAGAGGCGAGCGGTACCTCGGTTGCGGTCCTCGGCACGTTGCCAGAAGAGGCGCGAATCGTTGCCTAAGTATGGGGCGCTCTCCATCTGGGAGGAATGCTTGAGTATTGCTTTACGCTTGTGCATGAGTTCTTCCGGGCTCATCGGCACGCACATCTCTATATCTTCGACGGGCCATTCGGCCCACGCTCCGCGATACATCCAGATGCGGCAGTCGTTGAGCCATTCGGCGCCGGATTCTTTTATCTGCTCGAGAGCGGCGAGAACAGCTTCGGTGCATTTGCGGTGAGTTCCGTGGGGGTCAGCCAGATCGGCGGCCACATAAATCTGGTGGGGCTTGACCTCCTCGATAAGCTGCTTGACGATGTCGACGTCGGTCTGGGTCATAGGAAGTTTTTCGACGCATCCGCTCTCGTAGAACGGGAGGTCAAGGAAGTGGACATGGGAGAGCGGAATCTCATTGAATGTGCAGGCCGTGCGGGCCTCCCCGCGGCGTATGAGGCCTTTGATGTCGAGAATATCGCGTGTGTCGGGCTGGCCGTCTTTCTTTCCGGCGAGGAATTTCTTCACCTCGCGGTACTTTTCGGGGATAAAGTCGCAGTTGAGGTCAAAAATCTGGTTGAATCCGTTGACGAAGTGCATAAAGCGTGTCGCTTCCTCGTCGGCTACGGCTATATTGCCGGAGGTTTCATAGGCGATATGCACGTCGTGGCCTTGGCCTACAAGGCGATAGATTGTCCCGCCCATGGAGATTACGTCGTCGTCGGGGTGGGGGGAGAATACGATTACACGCTTTGGGTATGGGGTGGCTCGCTCCGGGCGGTTGGAGTCGTCGGCGTTGGGCTTACCTCCGGGCCAGCCGGTGATGGTGCGCTGGAGGTGATTGAAGATCTTTATATTGAGCTCGTAAGCTGTGCCGTAGCGCTCGATGAGCGAGTCGAGTCGGGCATCGATATAGTCGGCTGTAGTTAGGTGCAGGATTGGCTTGGACAGGTATTGGCTGAGCCATACACCGGCCGAGAATGCCAGCTCGTAGGTCCATTCCTCAGGGCGTGCGGGGATATGTCGTGGATTGAATTTTTCAGCGAAGGTGATTCGCTCGGTGTAGTTGAATTCCATACGGTTTAAGGCAAAACAGGTTTGTTGATTCTATTACGCAAAGTTAATGAAATTTTTTTGGGAGCGATGTAGTTTTTGACTGAGGATGGCGTCTAACGTAGTAAATTCCGTAAATTTGAGGCGGAAATTTAAAGTTTCTTCACTTATGCATAATCAGGAAAAACGCTTCCGCGAACTTGTTGAGCAGCAGAAGGCCAACATCTATTCGGTGTGCTATATGCTTGCGGCGAGTCGACAGGATGCCGACGACATGTTTCAGGAGGTGCTTGTAAACCTTTGGAAGGGGATGCCCAAGTTCAGGGGCGAGAGCTCCGTATCTACGTGGACATACCGTATAGCGCTCAACACGTGTATCTCTTTCCGGCGCAAGGCCGACAGACGGCCTGCCACCACCGACATTAATCCCGCGCTACTCAGCGAAGGAAGCGAGTTGGGCGACCAGACGGCCCGGCTTCACAGGCGCATACGTCATCTGGAACCTTTCGACCGGGCCATTGTGCTTCTCTGGCTTGAAGACCTTCCATATGAGGAGATCGGGGCAATCGTCGGTATTCCGGCCAAGGCTGTGGGTGTAAGGCTTGTGCGCATCCGGGAAAAGCTTAAGAAAGTCGCCGACTGATGCCTACGTGCTCCTAATCAACCGAATTCCAATGCTTTTAAACAGAATATATCTATGAACTCCGATATTAACGATAAAGAATTGAACGCACTGGGTGCCGACGAGCAGATGCGCACTATGCGTGCCGAACTCAACGCCCTGAAAGAGGGCCTGCGCGAGCAGAAAATCACCACCGAGATGATGCTCCGCAGCGCTATCAGCACGGCCAACCGCGCGGTAAGACGTATGGTTTACCTTAACCTGCCCGCGGTGGCTTTGGTGACTCTTTTCTGCGGCTATCTGAATGTTGAAAAAGGTTTTGTGAGCCATGCACTGGCGTGGGCCACGGTTGCTCTGCTGGCCGTTGTGCTGGCTATGAACGCTGTGGTCAACTGGATAAGCACCGCCGACGTGACCACCCTGCCGCTTGCCGAGCTTCAGCAGAAGCTGATAAAGCGTCGGAAAAGGCGGTTTATTACCCGCAATGTTGGGATGGTTTTTGCGGCAGCGTGGTTCGTATGGGTAATTGTGGAGGTGAGCCGCCTTAGCGACGGGTCGGCATTGATGGAGGGTGTGATAATCGGCGGCCTGGTAGGCGTACTGATTGGCACGCGCCATTTCCGGCGTTTCCAGCGGGCCGACGCTGAGCTGATAGAGCAAATTGACGGGATGGACCCCGGCAAGTAGTCGCACACGCCGATTTTTAAGGAGTATTAGTGGAATTTTTGCGGAAAAAGATGCGCGGAAGTTGGCGGAATAAAAAAGAATGCGTAAATTTGCAAGCCATTACCACGAGCCGTCTTACCAGCGGCCAAGCCAAAGACCACGGAGTAGAGCTTCCGCCACTCCTGCAATCAGAAATCAAAAAACTGCAAAGATAAAATGAAAAAAGATCTTCATCCTTCCAACTATCGCGAAGTTGTTTTCAAGGACATGTCGAACGACGAGATTTTCATCACCCGCTCGACCGTGGCTGCCAAAGAGACCATTGAAATCGATGGCGTGACCTATCCTCTGGTAAAACTCGAAATCACCTCTGCCAGCCACCCCTTCTTTACCGGCAAGCAGAAGCTCGTGGACACAGCCGGCCGTGTGGACAAGTTCCTCAGCCGCTACGGCAACCGCAAAAAGAACTGATTCCGACATCTTCGGATTCAAAAAAGGCGATGCGCAGACGTGTGCACCGCCTTTTTTGTGGGTGCATTTGTTTATAGGGTGATGGAATTTCCTTAACTTTGGCTACCTGTATGAGCAAGAAACGAAACGACAGAAAGGGAGCGGCTGCAAATGTGGTCGCCCGGGAAGAGCAGCGTGTTGTTGAGCGTGCCGCAGGAATGGTGGTGCGCAACACCGGAAGCAGTTTCATCGTACTTACCGACGACGGGCGCGAGATTGATTCGCGTATAAAGGGCACTTTCCGACTGCGTGGCATCCGGACGACCAATCCCGTTGCCGTGGGCGACCGCGTGGATGTAGCCGTCAATGCCGACGGCTCCGCCTATATAACCCGCATCCACGACCGACGCAACTATATAATAAGGCGTGCGAGCAATCTATCGAAGGAGGCGAGCATCCTTGCGGCCAACGTCGACCAGGCATGTCTGGTGGTTACACTGGCCCATCCGACGACTTCGACCACGTTTGTGGACCGCTTTCTGGCCACAGCCGAGGCCTACGGCGTTCCGGCGCTGATAGTAATCAACAAAATTGATCTGCTGGAGGAGCCCGATCAGACGGAATGGCGGGACGGCTCGGAGGCGACCGGGGAGGAGGCTTTCGAGGCCTCCGACGGGCACGAGCTGCTTGAAGCAGTGGAATACCTCTACACATCCATCGGCTACCCGGTGGTGGCTGTTTCAGCGCGAACGGCGCAGGGGATGGCGTTTCTTCGCGAGCGTCTGCAAGGGAAAATCACACTTATGGCCGGCAATTCGGGGGTGGGGAAATCGACGCTCATCAATGCACTCATACCGGGCCTGGAGCTGCGCACGGGCGAGATTTCTGACGTGCACGACACCGGGATGCACACTACTACATTTTCCGAAATGTTCCCGTTGCCTGGCGGGGGGTGGCTGATTGACACCCCCGGGGTGCGCGGGTTCGGTACAATAGAGTTCGACGAGCACGAGGTAAGCCATTTCTTCCCTGAGATTTTCAGGATAGGGCGCGACTGCCGATACGACGACTGCACGCACACCCACGAGCCGCAGTGCGCCGTTCTTAAAGCTCTTGAGGAGCAGCGTATAGCTCAATCGCGCTACAATTCCTACCTGAGCATAATGGAGGACGCCAATCCCGACAAATATAGAAAGCCTTTCTGACGCCGCATTATAATGGCTTAGCCTTCGGTCTTCGGGATATAATCCCGATTAATCTGGATTTAGCTCGAGGGGGATTAATCCATGAAGCGGTTGGAGAAGATGGAATCAATTTTCTCGTTGATGAGCTGGTCCAGGAGGTCGATTGCCGGGGTCGATTCTACAGACTTCGAAACGGCATCAGAGGTGGGGCGTTCGGCTTGGCAAGCAGCCTTGGAGGCCGACAAGGCAGCAAACTCACCGAGGGTAATTTCTCCGGTCGCGGGGCGTGATGTTGCCGTTGTGGCGTCTGCTCTCGCAATTAGCTGAGGTGCTGTGGTGAGCGGCCGGTCGGGAGAGGGGAGAATGTTTGCGTCCGGATTGGTTCTGGAGGGCGATGGCGCTTTTTCAACCGGGGGGGTTGGTCGCCCTTTGGCAGAGGCCCAGCTTTCGGAAGCGCCACCCACACGGCCTACGCCGCGGAAACGCTCCCCCCAGTAGCCTGTGTCGACCGGACTTACCATGACGCCGCGCGAGGAGGAGGCATGAATCATCTCGCCCCCGCCAATGTAGAGGCCCACATGAGATATATCGGAACCTCCCCCCGCCGAAGAGCCGAAGAAAAAGAGGTCGCCGGCTCGCGCTTTGTTGCGTGCCACTTCGAGGCAGTAGCTTTTCTGAGTCTTGGTAGTGCGAGGAATCTTTACCAGGCATACCTTGCGGTATACTTCCATCACCAGGCCGGAGCAGTCGGTCCCGTCGCGGTCCTGGCCGCCGTAGCGGTAGGGGGTTCCGAGCCATTGGCGTGCTTCGCCCACGAGGTCGAGGCCCATTGCGTCGGGCACTTCGTAGGAGTAGTCGAGTGGCGGTTTTGTCGTGGCCTCGCTGCGGCCGCCTCCTTTACGGTATCCGTCGGAGCCACGCATGGCAGTCGACTTTCGCGAGGAGCAGCCCGAGGCAAGCAGCGCCAGAAGCGTCGCCAGGGCAGTAGCAGCCAATATGTGAAAAAGTCGGCGGGTCATGTTTTTGAATTTCACAAATTTAAGTAATCTCTTCGATTTCTACAAAGGAAATTTCGCAAAACGGCAAGGAAACGCTACCTTTGCGCCATAAATCAATTACATTCACTATATATTTCCAATGGACAATATTATTCAGGCGAGCAACATCTGCAAGCGCTTCACCAATCATGTGGCGCTCGACGATGTGAGCATCAGCATTCCGCGAGGCAAGGTCTACGGTCTGCTGGGTCCCAACGGGGCCGGCAAGACCACTATGATACGTATTATCAACCATATAACGGCTCCCGACTCGGGGAGCGTAATCTTCGACGGCCATCCGCTTACGGCGGCCGACGTGGCCGAGATAGGCTACCTGCCCGAGGAGCGCGGCCTCTACAAGAAGATGCGCGTGGGCGAGCAGGCCATGTTTTTCGCCCGCCTAAAGGGGTTGAGCAAAGCCGACGCCGCGCGTAGCCTGCGTGAATGGTTCGAGCGGTTCGAGATAATGGACTGGTGGAACCGCAAGGTGGAAGAACTCTCGAAAGGTATGGCGCAGAAGGTGCAGTTTATCGTCACGGTGCTTCACCGTCCGAAACTGTTGATTTTCGACGAGCCATTCTCAGGTTTCGATCCTATCAATGCCAATCTTCTCAAGAATGAGATTCTGCGTCTGCGCGACGAGGGTGCGACGGTAGTATTCTCTACCCACAATATGGAAAGCGTAGAGGAGCTCTGCGAGAACATCACCCTGATTAACCGCTCGCACAACATTCTCTCGGGCAATATGGCTGAGATTCGCGAGCGGATGGGAAAAGGTTGTTACCGGCTTACATTCGAGGGTTCTGCCGAACAGCTTCGTAAGGCTCTGCAACCGATGCTTCGTGAGGCAAGCTTTGCCCTCGACGGTCAGCCAGATTGCCACGGTGTGGTATCGGGCGAGTTCCGCCTGGCAGAGGGAGCAACACTGCGCGATTTCCTCTCGACGGCCAATGAGGCAGTCGATATAATGAGCTTCGACCGCGCCCTCCCGAGCATGAACGAGATTTTCATCCGCACCGTAGGCGAGGCCAACGATGCCTCAGGCGAAACAGACCCTACCCTCTAACCGCAAAACCGCAATACGTTATGAAATCGAATATCGGAATTATAATAGGCCGCGAGTTTTCGGAGCGCGTGGCCAAAAAGAGCTTCCTGATAACCACACTGCTGATGCCCGTGTTCATGCTCGTGCTGATGGTGGCTCCGGCGCTTATCATGCAGTTTTCGTCGCCATCGGAGAAAACGATCGCCGTAGCCGACCGCAGTGGCCTGATTTTCGGCCCGCTTGCCGAGAAGGCAGCGGAGGCGGAATATCTGACACTCACACGCGCCGACAATACGCCGGTCGACTCGCTCGTTGCCGACACACGCTACGACGGTGTACTCTTCATCGGCGACGACATTGTAGATAACCCGTCGAATGCCGTGTTATACCTCCATGACGCCGGCTCGCTCGAACTTGAAGGTACCATCGCGTCAACCATCGAGAAGGTAGTGGAGGACCGCCGCCTGGAAGCTTACAATATTGCCGATCTCGACCGGATACTCGACGAGGTTAAGGCCGACGTGACGCTCACTACACGTCGTGTAGACGAGGAGCAGGGAGAGCGCGACTCGCTTTCGAGCGACATCTCGTTCGGCATCGGCCTGTTTATGACGTTCGTGCTCTATATGTTCCTTCTGCTCTACGGCCAGATGGTAATGACTTCGATTATCGAGGAGAAGAACAACCGAGTGCTCGAGCTCGTTGTCTCGTCGGTTAAGCCCGTACAGCTTATGTTGGGCAAGATTATCGGCGTGGGGCTTGTGGCTGTGGTGCAGGTGGCCATATGGGCCGTGCTGATTTGCCTTATGGCAGCTTTCCTCCTTCCGGCGCTGCTTCCGGCCGATGTGGCCGCGCAGATGGCTGCCGCGCAGGCCGGCGGAGCAACGCAGGCCATGGCAGATGGCAGCGGGATGTCGTTGGAGGCTCTTCAGGCATTCTCGCTACTTACTTCCGTGGGCTATATTCTGAAGATATTCCTGTATCTGACGGTGTTCCTCATCGGCGGTTTCCTGTTCTACGCATCAATTTTCGCCGCTATAGGCTCAGCTGTAGACAATATCCAGGACGCATCGCAACTGCAGAGTTTCGCAATCCTTCCCATCATCCTTGCGTTGGTATTCTCCATGACCGTAGCCTCCGACCCCAACTCGCCGCTGGCGTTCTGGCTGTCGGTTATCCCGTTCACATCGCCCATGGTTATGATGGCGCGAATCCCCTTCGACATACCGCAGTGGCAGATATGGACGTCGGCCGCGGTGCTCTATGCCTCGTTTGTAGCAATGGCGTGGGTGGCCGGAAAAGTCTACCGCGTCGGCATCTTCATGTACGGCAAGAAGCCAACGGTGAAGGATCTCGTGCGCTGGGCCCGGTATAAGTAAGAGTTTTATTTCATTAATTGAAATTTTAATTAAGTATTGATTGATTTACCGCACAGCGGAGCGGTAAATCAATCAATTGTCGTTTATGAATCAGGATTCAGCTTATTAGGTCTTTTGATACATTAAGGCAGGGAGGGCGGTATGTCAAAACTTATATTTTAGACGCACTCTCATGAATATTGCAGATTTATTCGTCGATTGTTTAGCGATTGTTTAGCAAAATCGGCCTGTGAACTTTCTGGTGCGGAATTTGGTTTTAAATGTGAAAAGTGTTAACTTTGCGGCGAAACAATACGGCGACGGTATGGCTGCCGCGTCGGATTCCCTCCTCTATTTCGGGGTTAAACGCTTGCCGCTTTGATTTATTCGGCGGCTGTTTACAATGTTTTGCCTCTTCTCCGAAAATTCTCCCGTATTTTCGTAATCTCTCCGAATTTTCTCCCGTTTTCTCTTTTTAGTTTCCCGACCTGCAACATTGTTCAGCATTCGTCGCTCTATTTGGGCGACCTAAGCATGATTCCCATATCATATAATGTATAATATCTCGGACTTACAAAGCATGGCCGACGACAACCTGGTTGCCGTGGCCTCCGACATGGGCATACGCAAGCCCAACGCTTCGCAGCGTGAAGACCTTATTTATAAAATCCTCGACCAGCAGGCCATCAATCTTTCGGCCAACGCTCCGGAGGAACAGCCGCGTCGTCGCGGTCGCAAGCCTAAGAATCAGGCTCAGAATCCGCCTCAGAATCAGGCGGTGGCCGAACAGAATCCGCGCCAGCAGGAGGCTGAGGCCGAAAATCAGCCCAAGCGCCGTGGCCGCAAACCGCGCAACGCCGAAAGCCAGACGCCGACGTTGACCGCACAGACCTCCGAGGCTACGGCACCGGTGGACGCCGCAGTGGATACGGCTGCCGAAGCTGCCATCACTGAAGCAACTGAGGCAGGTAATGCTCAGGATGAGACTGCGTCTGCCACGCAGCCAAAGCGCCGCGGCAGAAAGCCCAAGAACCAGACTGTACAGTCCGAGCCGGCACTTGAACTTACTACTGCTGAGGCCGCTCCAGCTGAACTTCTACTCCCCGAGGCTCCCGTTGTAGAGTCGAAGGAGGCAAATGCGACTGATGTTATTGATGTTGCTGAGGAAGCTAAAGTTGAGGAGGCGCCTGCCGATGATCACCCTGCAGCAGCCGAGCGCCCGCAGCGGGGCACATTCATACGGCCCGGGCAGCAGCCCCAGCAGCAACAGGGTCAGCAGCGCGGTCCGCGTGTGTTCGGACGCAAGGTCGACGAGTCGTTCGGCGCATTCTTCCCCCATGCTTCCGGCAAAAGTTTCAAGCCACGTAGCGAGAAGGAACGTGAGGCTGCCGCACAGGCTGCCATGGCGAATCCTATTGTAATCCGCGAGCCGGAGGCTGAGAAGCAGCAGCCAGAAGCCAAGAGTAAGAAAGCTAAGAAGAAGGAACGCATGCAGCAGCGCCAGCTGGCTGCCATGCAGGCACCCGCTTATAATTTCGACGGTTTTCTCCAGACGGAGGGCGTACTCGAAATCGTGCCCGAGGGCTATGGATTTCTGCGCTCGAGCGATTTCAACTATCTCGCATCGCCCGATGACATTTATGTGACCCAGGCACAGATCAAGGCCTACGGCCTTAAGAGTGGTGATGTTGTGGAGTGCACGGTGAATCCTCCCAAAGAGGGCGACAAGTATTTCCCCATGGATCGCGCCCTGATGATTAACGGCCGCTCGCCGGAGTTCATTCGCGACCGTGTGCCGTTCGAGCACCTCACACCACTTTTCCCCAATGAAAAGTTCAACCTTACCGGCGGACGCCGCAGCAACAATATCTCAACGCGCGTGGTCGATATGTTCTCGCCCATCGGTAAGGGGCAGCGCGCACTTATCGTTGCTCCGCCAAAGACCGGTAAGACTATGCTCCTCAAGGATATAGCAAATGCTATCGCGGAGAACCACCCGGAGGCCTACATCATGATTCTGCTTATCGACGAGCGCCCCGAGGAGGTTACCGATATGAGCCGCAGCGTGAATGCCGAGGTGATTGCTTCGACTTTCGACGAGCCGGCCGACCGCCACGTGAAAATCGCAGGCATCGTGCTCGAAAAAGCCAAGCGCATGGTGGAATGTGGCCACGACGTGGTGATTCTGCTCGACTCCATCACACGACTTGCGCGTGCTTACAATACCGCACAGCCCGCTTCGGGTAAGATTCTCTCGGGCGGTGTAGACGCAAACGCGCTCCAGAAACCCAAGCGATTCTTCGGTGCAGCGCGCAATATAGAGGGCGGCGGCTCGCTTACCATCATCGCCACGGCTCTTACCGAGACATCATCGAAGATGGACGAGGTTATTTTCGAGGAGTTCAAGGGCACCGGCAATATGGAGCTGCAACTCGATCGTAAGCTTTCGAACAAGCGCATATTCCCGGCTGTCGACATCATGGCTTCCTCCACACGTCGCGACGATCTGCTGTTGCGCGAGGAGACGCTCAACCGTATGTGGATTCTCCGTCGATTCCTTTCCGACCGCAATTCAATCGAGGCGATGGAATTTATCAAAGACCGCATGGAGCGCACCACCGACAACGACGAGCTACTTCGCACCATGGGCGACTGATTGATTGGCCGATTACCAATCAATCAGCTTTGGGCTTTTCCTGATTAATCCGGATTAATCTCGATAAATCGGGATTCAACCCGATTAAGCCCGAATAAGTGCTGGCTGGATATAAAAATAGCCTCAGGACCATCCTGAGGCTATTTTTTGTATGGGATAAATTCCGCTATTTGGCGTGGAGGTCAGCGGCGGGGTCGGCGTCGTCGAGAAAGGGGAGGGAGTAGCGGGCCGACTGGGCGATGCGCTGGTTGCGCCAGCATTTGCGGCAGACGGCTATGTAGCGGTCGTCGCCACCGATTTCCACCTGTGCACCCTCGTTTACGAAGTCGCCGTTGGCGTCGATGCGGGCGTTGACGATAGTCTTGTGGCCGCACGTACAGGTTGATTTTATCTCGTCGATGGTGTCGGCGATTTCAAAGAGGCGCCGCGAGCCTTCGAAGAGGTGGGTTTTGAAGTCAGTGCGCAGGCCGTAGCAGATTACGTTGCAACCGAAGTCATCGACGATGCGGCTGAGCTGATCCACTTGCTGAGCGGAGAGGAATTGGGCTTCGTCGACGAGAAACCACTCCACCAGCGCGCCGATTTCGCGGAAGTAGCCACGTGCGAATTCGTAGAGATCCGTGTCAGGATAAATCCACCGACATTCGCGCTCAATGCCGATACGCGAGCGGATTACGTTTTTGCTCTCGCGGTTGTCGACCACGGGTTTCATGCAGAGGTAGCGCATGTGGCGCTCCTCGAAGTTGTAGGCGGTGGTAAGCAATAGAGCCGTTTTTGCCGAGCCCATTGTGCCGTATCTGAAATAGAGTTTTCCTATCCGGTTCATTTCCTGGGGTATGAAGGGTCAGAGCTCGATTGTCTGCTTGCGGTCGGGACCAACGGACACGATTACCACAGGCACGCCAAGTTGTTTTTCGATGAAGGCGATGTAGGAGCGGAATGCTTCGGGGAGGTCGGCGGCGCAAGTGACGCCGGTGAGCGGGGTCTGCCAGCCGGTGATATCGGTGTAGACGGGTTCAATATCGGCATGCGGATCGTCGAGGCTGTAGGGGAAGCGGTCGGTCAGAGTACCGTTAATGCGGTAGGCTGTGCAGGCACGGATGGTAGGGAAAGTGTCGAGCACATCGCTTTTCATCATTATGAGTTTCGTAACGCCGTTGATCATTACGGCGTAACGCAGGGCTACGAGGTCAATCCAACCGCAGCGGCGTTCGCGGCCGGTCACGGCTCCGTATTCATGGCCGAGGTCGCGGATGGTGCGTCCTGTCTGGTCGAAAAGCTCTGTGGGGAAGGGGCCGGCACCCACGCGGGTGCAGTAGGCCTTGAAAATGCCGTAGACGTCGCCTATACGGTTGGGTGCTATGCCAAGGCCGGTACAAGCACCGGCCGTTACGGTGTTGGAGGAGGTAACATAGGGATAGCTGCCGAAATCCACGTCGAGCATTGTGCCCTGGGCGCCTTCACACAGGATGGATTTGCCCTGGGTGAGGAGATCGTTGACGAGATATTCTCCGTCGACGATGCGGTATTCCTTCAGGTATTCGATAGCTTCGAGCCAGCGCTTTTCAAGGGCTGCAAGTTCGTCGGGTGCAGGAATGGCGTCGAGGGAGGCCAGTCGGGCGATATGGCGCTCGCGCGCGGCGGTGTACTTAGTCTCGAAGTCGCAGAATATGTCGCCCACACGCAGACCGTTTCGCGAAGTCTTGTCGGTGTATGTCGGGCCGATGCCTTTGCCGGTAGTGCCGATTTTGGCTTTTCCTTTGGCACGCTCTGAAGCAGCGTCGAGCAGGCGGTGGGTTGGCAGAATCAGGTGTGCCTTCTTCGAGATGCATAGCGTGCGCTTGAGGTCTACGCCACTGGTGCACAGAGCCTCTGCTTCTTCGCGGAAGAGTACGGGGTCAAGCACTACGCCGCCTCCTATCAGGTTGGTGTCGTTCTGAAAAACGCCTGAAGGGATAGAGCGGAGCACATATTTCTTTCCGTCGAACTCCAGAGTGTGACCGGCGTTAGGGCCACCCTGGAAGCGAGCCACGGCGTCGTAGCGCGGAGTGAGCACATCGACTACTTTTCCTTTTCCTTCGTCGCCCCACTGGAGGCCGAGCAGTACGTCAACTTTCATGTCGGTTTTTATTGATGCAGGATGTGGATATGATTTGATTGAGTTTAAATAATTTTCTATGGATTGGTCAGGACTTCCGGGGGGACTGGGCGGCCTTTTCGCGCTTGAGGCGCTTCTGACACCACGAGCAGAGTCCGTAGACGTAGAGGGCAAAGAACTCGGTCTTGAACGTGGGGTATTTCAGTGCGCCAAGTTCGGCCATAAGCTGCGGATTGCGTACGGCGCGCACTCGCCCGCACGAAGTGCATACCAGATGCAGATGGCTCTCCGAAGCCCCCTGGGGCACGCGTTCATATTGCGCGGGTTGGTTGCCGAACTGATGGCGGCGTACCAGGCCTGCCTCCAGAAAGAGTTGCACGGCGGCGTAGACCGTCGACAGGCTCAGGTGCATCCCGTCGAGCGTTAGCGCCTCGTGGAGTGCGTCGACGTAGAAATGTGCGTCGGTAGAAAATACCTTCTCCAATATGGCATAGCGTTCGGGTGTACGCCTCATGCCGTTGGCTTTGAGATACTTGTCGAGAGCTGTCTTGGCCGGAAGAAACAATTTGTCGGCCGGATCGGCGGGATTGTTTTTTGCGTTGCTTTTCATCGCTCTGCAAAGATAGCGAAATTTTGCTACCCCACAGCCCTCCGGCGCCAAAAAAATCCCCCGGAGCCCGCAAAGGCTTCCGGAGGAGATTGTAAGTTGGGATTTTGGTTATTTCCTGATTATTCCCGATTAAATTTGATTAATCCCGATTTATCTTGATTAATCTTGATTCTTTCGATTGGTTGATTGAATTCAACCCATCGTAATCCATCAGTCCTGGATAGCCAGGAAGTTGCCGCCGAGATCGAATATATAGGTGTCGGGGTCGTTGATGGCGAGCTCTACCTCAATGGCTTTGCCGCGACGGTTGAATTCGATGGATTCGACCGAGGAAGCCAAACCTGCATCATTGAGATGGCGGTAGGATTTGCCGGGAAGAACGTCTTTGACGACCTCGGAGGAGAGAACCATGGCGTCGGGGGCGTCGATTTCGCGTACGGTGCCTTTATTGTCGAATTCGATGTCGATACCATTTGCGAGTTCAACCTCGTAGGTGCCTTTAGCGAAATAGCGCTCTATGCTTGTAATTCCTACGTTCTTGAAATGGTGGTTGATAAATTTGCGAGCACCTTCCGGTAGCTGTTGGTAGTTCTGTGAACCTGCCAGAGCGATGCCCGGGTTGGAGCCCGCGATGTTGCGTGGCTGCTGGGCCAGCATGGTTGCCGGCATCAGTGCGGCTACCGCGATGGCTGCGATAGAGAGGAGTTTTGCGAATTTCATAGTTTTCAAGTTGATAATCAATTTAAAATAAAACAACCGGAGCGGCCGTCCGGTTGTTTAAAAATCTTTAATCGTTATTGTATGTCTGATGTATTGCCCGAATAAAGAGCGCGTACCTTTCCTACGGGCAACTTTCCTTCGAGCAGGAGGGGGATACGGGCCGGGCCGGTGGAGATCCAGGCGTCCATGGCGTCGGAACTGACTTTCCCCCCTTCCTGGGTGAAGGTGAAGGTGATGTGGTAGGCAGGAAATCGCTCCTTGTCGAGTTTTACGTCGGTCAGTCCGCGGTAGTGAATTGTGAGGAACTCCTTCTTCTTACCTGAAAATATATTGAGCCTGACGGATTCCCCCGCTTTCATTTTTGCGTAGTCGATGGAGCGCATGAAGTAGAAGGATGATAGCATGTCGAGGGTGGGGCCTTCGGCCTGATGAGTGCGCTCGTCGTAGTCCATCGGCTCTTTCTTTTTCTTTCGCCAAACGCGTGCTTTGGCAGTTGTGGTATTGCCCGAACGCGAATAATCGAGGATGTCGTGCGAGAAGCGTCCGCCCTCATGGGCTATGCGTTCGTAGCGTGAGGGCATGAGCGTAGAGGTGTCGATAGTGCCCAGCAACGTGTCACGTACATGATAGATGGGGTCGGCCCATGGGGCAGAGGCAGCCGTGAGGGTCGACTTGAAAGCCGGGGAACCCACACCCGATGTTGCCAGCGCAACCTCGCCGGCTTTTTTGTTGATAAGTCCCCATTTGTACATTATATTGTATGTAAGCCGTTCGCGCGGAGCGGTCCAGGCGGATGCGAACTCGGGGAGGAAAGTTGCCAGCAGAAGCACGATTGAGAGGCGTAGAAGATTCTTCATTGTACGTTATTGATACTGTTACGGACAGTTAGACGTGCCGTCGGTCGGAAAGTTTAATATGCGGGCATTTAAAGCGCCGCCCGGCATCGCTTTGGAAGATGCGTGGGGCGGCGCTCGATGGGGTAGCGGTATCGTTCGCCTGGCGGCTTATTTGTCGCCGGTAAGGGTGAAGAGGAGGTCTTTTTCGTCTTCGGGGTTGGTCTGGATTTCCAGCTTCCCTTCGCGGGCGAGCCATCCGGCAGCGGCGAACACTTCCTTATCTTTCAGTTTGGTGATTTTCTTGAGCTGCTTGAGGCCGAGTACGTCGGTTTCGTTGAGAGCGTTCCATACGAGGCCTGCCCAAGTTCCAATTGTTTCTGCGTTCATAGTTTAATAAATTAGAGTATGGATTGAAGTTTGAGAATTTTATTGATAATCTGCCACGGCGTTTGACTGGCTGGCCTGTGGCGCGGCATTCGACCGAGTGAATGTAGGTAGTTTTTACTTAAAAATCTGATTTTACAATGCAAATTTAAGTGAAATTTTTCAAATCAGCACAATTTATCGTCAAATATTCCTCATAGGCTTGATGATTTATCTGATATTTCGTCCTTGAAGGCGCTGTAGGCACCTCTGTGCGCTTATTTATTTAACAAACAGCGGGCGGGAGGGTTCATTGGGAAGATGAGGATGAATGGGAAGATATTTGCCGGAATGCTTGCTTCCGGAGTGATAATTTCGTAACTTTGTATGAATGTTGGCGTCCTACGGCGTCGCGTTTCAAATTGTCATTTCACTTTGCTAATTTACTTATTTATGGATTTCATTCTTAATTCGCAATATAATCCCACGGGCGACCAGCCCGAGGCTATTGCCCAGCTTTCGCATGGTGTGGAGCAAGGACTCCCGGCGCAGACTCTTCTGGGCGTCACCGGCTCGGGCAAAACCTTCACCATGGCCAACGTAATCCAGCAGGTGAAGCGCCCCACGTTGATTCTAAGCCATAACAAGACCCTCGCTGCGCAGCTCTACAGCGAGTTCAAGCAGTTCTTCCCCGAAAACTCCGTGCAGTATTTCGTGAGCTACTATGACTACTACCAGCCGGAGGCATATATCCCATCGGTCGACAAATATATCGAGAAGGACCTTATGATCAACGACGAGATTGAGCGTCTGCGTCTGGCCACGGTGTCTGCCCTGCTCTCCGGCCGCCGTGATGTGGTTGTGGTCAGCTCCGTAAGCTGTCTGTTCGGTATGGGCAACCCCGAGGACTTCAACGCCAATGTGCTCGACATCGCCGTGGGGCAACGGCTGGAGCAGCGTCATTTTCTGCGTCGTCTTGCCGAAGCCCTCTACAGTCGCAATGAGGTCGAGCTCCAGAGCGGAAATTTCCGTGTGAAGGGTGAGACAGTCGACATCCGCCTGGCCTACGAGGATATATTGTTGCGGGTGGAGTTCGACGGAAATACGGTGGACGCAATTTCCACGATGCGCCCGCTCGACCTTACCCCGCTTGGCGACCACGACCGCTTCCGCATCTACCCGGCCAATCTGTTTGTAACTTCGCGCGAGCGTCAGGCTTCGGCGCTTGCGCGCATGGAGCTTGATCTTGGCGATCAGGTCGAGGGCTTCAAGAGGGAAGGGCGGCTCCTTGAAGCGCAGCGGCTGCAGGAACGCACCACCTACGACATAGAAATGATTCGCGAGATAGGCCACTGTCCCGGCATTGAAAACTACAGCCGCTATTTCGACGGCCGCGAGGCAGGTATGCGTCCATTCTGTCTGCTCGACTACTTCCCTAAGGATTATCTTACGATTATCGATGAAAGTCATGTAACCGTACCGCAGATACGCGCCATGTATGGCGGTGATCTCTCGCGCAAGCAGAATCTTGTGCACTATGGCTTCCGTCTGGATAGCGCCCTTGACAATCGCCCCTTGCGCTTCGAAGAGTTTCAGCAGCTTACGAATCAGACCATCTACGTGTCGGCAACACCTGCCGACTTCGAGCTCGCCGAAAGCGAAGGCGTAGTGGTCGAGCAGGTGATACGTCCTACCGGTCTGCTCGACCCGCTGATTACCGTCAAGCCCTCTGACCATCAGATTGACCACCTTATGGAGGAGATTGCCCTCAGAAAGGACCGCGGCGAGCGCGTCCTCGTCACCACTCTTACCAAGCGTATGGCCGAGGAGCTCGACGACTACCTGCGGCGCAACGGCATACGTTCGGCCTACATCCACTCCGACGTCGATACCCTTGACCGGATTAAGATTCTCGACGACCTCCGTGCCGGAGTGTTCGACGTCCTCATCGGTGTTAACCTGCTCCGTGAAGGACTGGACCTCCCCGAGGTGTCGCTTGTGGCCATTATCGACGCCGACAAAGAGGGGTTCCTGCGCTCCCACCGCTCGCTTACGCAGACTGTGGGCCGCGCCGCCCGAAACCTCAACGGTACCGTCATCATGTATGCCGATAAGGTTACGGACTCGATGCGTCTTACCATCGAGGAGACTGAACGCCGGCGCGCCAAGCAGTTGGCCTACAACGAGGCCCACCATATTGAGCCGAAGGCTATCGTCAAGGCGCGTAACCGCATCATCGGAATCGACTCCGAGGAGGCCGCTGCCCCAGCTATGGGGCGGAAGAATCGCAAGGCGGCTCCGATGGCGGCGACTCCGCTTCCGTACGAAAACGAATACACCGCCACGGTCGATCTCGCCGCCGATCCGGTGATTCCCTATATGACTCCCGCCGAGTTGCGACGCTCCGTGCAGCGCATGCGCTCCGAGATGGTCGATGCCGCTAAGCGCATGGAATTCATGGAGGCAGCCCGTCTGCGCGATGAGATAATCAAAATGGAGGCGCTTCTGGCGAAAACGGAATGAAGCAGCATGAAATTACCCCTAATAAGGATGAGAAATACCCGACGCAGCGTCCGCACCGTCAGGTAGACCCTCTTTCTGATTTGCGCCGCTGGCTCCCCACGTCGGTTAAGGAAGCTACTCTTCACGGCTGGGACGACGGCCAAGGCGTCGACATTATTCTCTTCTCGGGCGATGCGTATGTAGACCATCCATCGTTCGGTGCGGCCGTAATAGGACGCACACTTCTTGAAATCGGGGGCTATCGTGTGGCTATCGTGCCTCAGCCCAACTGGCAGGACGACTTGCGTGATTTCCGCAAATTCGGCCGTCCGCGGCTCTTCTTCGGCGTTTCCGCCGGAGCGATGGACTCCATGGTCAATCACTATACCGCCGCACGCCGCCGTCGCTCCGACGATGCCTACACTCCCGGAGGACGCCATGGCGCCCGACCTGACTATCCTACAATCGTTTATTCGGAAATCCTGCGGCGGCTTTATCCCGACGTTCCCATAATTGCCGGAGGTATCGAGGCCTCGCTGCGCCGCAACTCACACTATGACTACTGGCAGGACCGTCTACGCCCATCCATCCTTGCCGACGCACCTGTCGACATGATAGTCTACGGAATGGGGGAGCGCCCGATTCTCGAGATTGCCCGACGCCTTGATGCCGGAGAGAAGATCAGCGACATCACCGACGTGCCCCAGACCGTGGTGTGGCAGCCTCTTGATGCGGCTCCGACAGGCGACGCCAAAAGTATTGAAACTTTCGCCGGGGAGAAATCGGGAGGTGAACACATCATCCTTCACAGCTTTGAGGAGTGCCTGCGATCACCGCGCCTGCAGAGCGAGAACTTCCGCCACATTGAGCAGCAGAGCAACCGCTGGCAGGGGGCCACGTTATGGCAGCGCCACGGGCAGCGCATGGTAAAAGTCAACCCCATGTATCCGCCTATGACTACCGAGGAGGTAGACAGGACTTTCGATATGGCCTACACCCGTCTTCCTCATCCGCGCTACAAGGGAAAGCGCATCCCGGCATTCGACATGATTCGTTTCTCGGTCTGCCTTCACCGCGGATGCTTCGGCGGGTGCGCTTTCTGCACTATCTCCGCCCATCAGGGCAAGTTCATAGCATCGCGCTCAAAGGAGTCGATTTTGCGCGAGGTTAGGGCCGTCACCGCGATGCCTGACTTCAAAGGCTACATCTCCGATCTCGGAGGCCCTTCGGCCAACATGTATGCCCTCGGAGGCAAACGCCCTGATGTGTGCCGCCGGTGTATGCGGCCCAGTTGCCTCCATCCCAAGGTGTGCCCCAATCTTAACACCGACCATTCCGCGCTGCTTTCGGTTTACCACGCCGTCGATGCCCTCCCTCAGGTGAAGAAATCCTTCATAGGCAGCGGCGTGCGCTACGACCTTTCGATGCATCCTACCGGCGATTCTAAGATAGATGCCGTCAACCGCCGCTACAACGAGGAGCTTATCACCAGCCATGTCAGCGGTCGTCTTAAGGTGGCTCCCGAGCATACGGAAGATGCTGTGCTTGATGTGATGCGCAAACCTTCGTTCGATCTTTTCTACCGCTTCAAGGAGGTGTTCGACCGTGTCAACGCCCGTCATAATCTTCGCCAGCAGCTCATACCATATTTCATTTCCTCTCATCCCGGATGCACGGAGCTCGATATGGCTCAGCTGGCTATTAAGACCCGCAATCTCGACTTTCATCTTGAGCAGGTGCAGGACTTTACTCCGACGCCTATGACTGTAGCTACCGAAATCTACTACTCCGGAATCCACCCTTACACAGGCGAACATCTCTTCACCGCCACGCGCCCCGAGCAGAAGCTCGCCCAGCGGCAGTACTTCTTCTGGTACGACCGCGCCTACTGTCATGGCATCGAGACTTCCCTGCGGCGCCTGCATCGCGCCGATCTCATCCGGCGCCTGTTCGCACCTCACATGCCCAAGCCTCAGCGGGATTCATCGCGCTAAATCGTGGCTTTCTCGATTAATCGCAAATTTAACCGATTAATCATTCATCCCTGATTTCATTTTTCTACTGTTTTGGATGATTTGGCGGCATTTTGAATTGTGGCCATGGAGGCTACGCGCAAGTTGTTGGACATGGGAGTCTTTTATGCGTCGAAATGCTTTCAGATGTTCTGTAACCCTGCTTTACAGCATAAAAAATAATCGGTTATTTTCATCCGTCATTGCGATTTTTAAACTATATTTGCCATCGAACAACCGAAACCAACGGGCTAATTCCCGATTAATCCTGATGTATCCTGGTTAATCCAGCTTCATCTCGCTTAATCCCGATTTTTCCCGACTACAGCCAGAAATCAAACAACCAAAACCTTAAGAGTTATGGACATTAATAATATCATGAATGCCCTGGAGGCAAAGCATCCGGGCGAAAAGGAGTACCTGCAGGCTGTGCGCGAGGTACTTCTATCCGTAGCCGACGTCTACAACCGTCATCCCGAGTTTGAAAAAAATAAAATCATCGAGCGCATGGTAGAGCCCGACCGCATCGTAACGTTCCGCGTCACCTGGATTGACGATGCCGGCGAAGTGCAGAACAATATCGGCTACCGCGTTCAGTTCAACAATGCCATAGGCCCGTATAAAGGTGGCATCCGCTTCCACGCTTCCGTCAACCTTTCCATCCTCAAATTCCTCGGTTTCGAGCAGACCTTCAAGAACGCGCTGACCACCCTCCCCATGGGCGGTGCCAAAGGCGGCTCCGATTTCTCGCCGCGTGGCAAGAGCGACCGCGAGATAATGCGCTTCTGCCAGGCCTTCATCCTTGGCTTGTGGAAGAACCTCGGTCCCGACCGCGACGTGCCCGCAGGCGATATCGGTGTTGGCGGCCGCGAGGTTGGCTACATGTACGGCATGTATAAAAAACTCGTCGACGAGCATACCGGCACATTCACTGGTAAGGGCTTCGACTTCGGCGGCTCGCGTCTGCGTCCTGAGGCAACCGGATTCGGCGCTCTCTACTTCGTGGAGAACATGCTCGCACGCCTCAACGATTCCATCAAGGGCAAGACAGTGGCTGTATCCGGTTTCGGCAACGTCGCATGGGGTGCCACTATAAAGGCCAACGAGCTGGGTGCCAAGGTCGTTACCATCTCGGGCCCCGACGGCTATATCTACGATCCTGACGGCGTTTCGGGCGAGAAAATCAACTACATGCTTGAGCTCCGCGCTTCTGGCGACGACATCGTGGCTCCTTACGCTAAAAAGTTCCCCGGCGCTACGTTCTATCCCGGTCGCAAGCCCTGGGAGCAGAAAGTCGATATCGCACTTCCCTGCGCCACCCAGAATGAGGTTTCAGGTGCCGACGCCGCTCAGCTCGTGGCCAATGGCGTGAAACTTGTGGCTGAAGTCTCCAACATGGGCTGCACTCCCGAAGCTATCGATACCTTTATCAATTCGCGCACCGTCTATGCTCCCGGCAAGGCCGTAAACGCCGGCGGCGTAGCCTGCTCGGGACTTGAGATGACTCAGGACGCCGAACACCTTCAGTGGAGTGCCGACGAAGTCGATGCCAAACTCCACCAGATTATGGCCTCCATCCACGAGCAGTGCGTTGCCTACGGTATGGAACCGGACGGCTATCTCAACTACATGAAGGGCGCTAATATTGCCGGCTTCATGAAGGTGGCCAACGCCATGATGGAACAGGGCGTAATCTGATTTCTCTCTTCAAATATTAGATCTCTATAGTCAGGCGATGTGCGGCCGAAACAAATCTCGGCCGCCGTCGCCTCGGCTTTTTAATGGTTGTGTTGGGCGTAATGCTCCATCCGCACGTATCAGTTGAGAAGGAGTGTTGATTCATTTGTCTGTAAAGGCCAGTTGATTGATGGACTCAGCCCTGATTAATCCAGGAAAATCTACCCAACCGCCTTTCGGACCTAAATTTTTAATGTTCAATGTACTAATATAGTTCTTATGTACCTTCTCGGATATGATATTGGCAGCTCGTCGGTGAAGACCGCTCTCGTGGATGCAACCACCGGACGCTGTGTGGCATCTTGCTTCTTCCCTGAGAAAGAAGCCCCAATCAAAGCCTTGCGCCCCGGGTGGGCCGAGCAGAATCCCGACTCCTGGTGGATGTATCTTAAGGAGGGTACAGCCCGGGTACTTCGCGACTCGGGCGTTGACGCATCCGACATCCGTGCTATCGGGATAAGCTATCAGATGCACGGACTCGTGGTCGTTGATACCAAAGGACGCCCCCTGCGCGACGCCATAATATGGTGCGACTCCCGTGCCGTAGCCATCGGAGAGGAGGCTTTCGAGAGCCTTGGTCCTGACCGAATCACGAGTCATCTTCTCAATTCTCCCGGGAACTTCACTGCCGCTAAGCTGGCATGGGTGAAACGCAACGAGCCGGAACTCTTCGCCCGTATATATAAGGTGATGCTTCCCGGCGAATATATTGCAATGCGTCTCACAGGCGAGGTAGTAACTACTCCGGAAGGGCTCTCCGAGCAGATTCTGTGGGATTTCCGCGATAACGCTCCTTCCGTGATGCTGATGGACTACTTCGGCTTCTCGCCGGACCTCTTTGGCGAGGTACGTCCCACTTTCTCCGATCAGGGCCACCTGACAGCCGAAGCCGCTCTCGAACTGGGGCTCCGTCAGGGGACGCCCGTAAGCTACCGCGCCGGCGATCAGCCCAACAACGCGCTATCGCTAAACGTGTTCAATCCAGGTGAAATCGCCTCGACGGGAGGTACGAGCGGAGTGGTCTACGGCGTGACAGACAGTGTTAAGCCGGATCAGAAGTCGCGTGTCAACACATTCGTTCATGTTAACCATACCGCCGCGGCGCCGCGTCTGGGCATCCTTGCCTGCATCAACGGTTGCGGCATCCTCAATTCCTGGATGAAGCGCAATGTGGCGTTCCCCGGACTCAGCTACGAGGACCTTAACGGCCTGGCCGCCACGGTGCCCGTAGGCTCCGACGGTCTAAGTATCCTCCCCTTTGGCAACGGCGCTGAGCGCCTGCTGGAAAACCGCACTCCCGGCGCCTCGGTCTGTGGCCTTGAGTTCACTCGTCACGGTCGCAACCACCTGTTGCGTGCCTCTCAGGAGGGAATAGCTTTCGCCTTCGTCTACGGCATGGAGATTATGGAAGAGATGGGCCTGAAGGTAGACCGTATTCATGCCGCGCACGCCAACCTTTTCCTCAGTCCGGTATTCCGCGATACGCTCGCCTCCACTTCGGGAGCTACCATCCAGCTTTACGAGACCGATGGAGCCGTGGGGGCTGCCCTCGGAGCCGGTGTGGGCGCCGGCATTTACGCTTCCACCTCCGAAGCCTTCGCCACCCTGCGCCAGCTCGGCCGCGTAGCCCCTGCTGCCGACCGCACTCCTTATCTTGACGCCTACGCCCTCTGGCGCTCACGCCTCGTCCAAACCCAATAATCGGGTTCCCTCGGGGTAAATCGAGTTAAATCCCGATTAATCCTGATTAATCTCGATAAATCGGGAAAATCCTGACGCTTAGAGGTGCGAAAGGATTCGCACCTCACTCGTTCGGCCAATTAGGCCGCCGGGGTGTAGAAGCGTTTGCGGCACGGAGGCTTTTTTTGGCTGTTTCGCGGATTTTGCGTATTTTTGCACTCTCAAATATACATTATCCGACTTTTCAACTCCATCTTGCAATGGCAAAGGAACTTAAAGACCTTACGAAACGTAGTGAAAACTACTCCCAATGGTATAACGACCTCGTTGTGAAGGCCGATCTGGCCGAGCAGTCGGCTGTGCGCGGCTGCATGGTCATCAAACCCTATGGCTACGCTATATGGGAGAAGATGCAGCACACCCTCGACGAAATGTTCAAGAAGACAGGTGTACAGAACGCCTACTTCCCTCTGCTTATTCCCAAATCGTATCTCTGCCGCGAGGCGGAGCATGTGGAGGGCTTTGCCAAGGAGTGCGCAGTTGTTACCCACTACCGTCTCAAGAACGATCCTAATGGCACAGGTGTAATCGTCGACCCGGAGGCTCGCCTCGAGGAGGAACTTATAATCCGCCCTACATCCGAGACCATAATCTGGGGTACCTACAAGAACTGGATTCATTCCTACCGCGACCTTCCCGTGCTCTGCAATCAGTGGGCCAACGTGATGCGCTGGGAAATGCGTACCCGCATGTTCCTCCGCACCGCCGAATTCCTCTGGCAGGAGGGCCATTGCGCTCATGCTACAGCTGAAGAGTCGGAGGCACGTACCGTGCAGATGATTAACCTCTACGCCGAATTCGCCGAGAAATATATGGCTATGCCTGTTATCAAGGGTGTGAAGAGTGCCAACGAGCGCTTTGCCGGTGCCCTCAACACATACACAATCGAAGCCATGATGCAGGACGGCAAGGCGCTTCAGTCGGGTACATCCCACAACCTTGGCCAGAATTTTGCAAAGGCCTTCGACGTAACTTTCGTTAATAAGGACAACAAACCTGAATATGTATGGGCTAACTCCTGGGGTGTCTCCACACGTCTTATGGGTGCCCTCATCATGACGCACTCCGACGACAACGGTCTGGTGCTTCCTCCGCATCTCGCTCCCATCCAGGTTGTAATCGTGCCTATCTACAAGAACGCCGAGCAGCTTGCTGAAATCAGCCGTGTGGTCGAGCCAATCGTCAACGGACTCCGCGGTATGGATGTAAGCGTGAAATACGACGACGCCGAGAATAAGCGTCCCGGCTTCAAGTTTGCCGACTACGAGCTCAAGGGCGTCCCCGTACGCCTGGCCATCGGTGCCCGCGACATCGAGAACGGCACTGTAGAGGTAATGCGTCGCGACACGCTCGAGAAGCATGTGGCTCCGCTCGAAGGTATCGCCAAATACTGTAAGGACCTGCTCGAGGAGATTCAGACCAACATTTACGCCAAGGCGCTTGCACACCGCGAGAAGATGACCCGCACTGTGGAGACCTACGACGAGTTCAAGGTCGAAATCGAGAAGGGTGGCTTCATCCTTGCCCACTGGGACGGTACACCTGAGACCGAGGAGAAAGTAAAGGCCGAGACAAAGGCAACTATCCGCTGCATTCCTCTCGACGGCGACAAGACCCCCGGCAAATGCATGGTTACCGGCCGCCCGTCGGCCCAGCGTGTGATTTTCGCCCGCAACTATTAATTTGTATATACAATTCTATCCTCAGGATTCTCTCAAAAGCAAAAGCCCCGAAGCCGCAGACGGCCTCGGGGCTTTTTTATATTCAATTAGATGGTGCTATGGGTATTTGTGTAAAGTCTTTTCAGTCGGTGATAAGCTGCAGATGGCCCGGATAAGGGGCATCGGTATCATAATAGCAGAAATCCGTATCAAGGGAGCGTAGCATGTCGCCCGATGATATGCCGGTTTCAAGAATATGGCGCAGGAGAAGCCCTCGAAGTGTTTTGAGGCGTCCGCTCCCGGGAGTGGAAAGCCCATTTGCCCCTTCCTGTTGGAAATTTGCCACATACACCGACGCAAAGGCCTTCACTGCCTTCCAGTCGATGCACTTCGATGCGTCGGCCGGAAGAAGATTCAATACCTCGCGACATCCGGAGGTTTTAACCAGATTTACCAGCGAGACCGTTAGGCGGCTACGCCAGAAGGCGCTGAGAGCCCTCCCGTCGGGAGCTATGCGGTCGGAATAGTCAAGGCGGTAAGGTTTGATTATGTCGTCGGGAGCGAGCCATCCGTAGGCCGACGATACTATGCGCAGACCTCGGCGTGCCCGTTCCATGGCCTCAGGCGAAAGTGATGCAGCGTCGAGAGCCTTGAATACTACGCCTGAGAATGCATCGATGGCGCGGTAGCCGTGGTTTTTGTCGGGAAAATCATAAACCATCTTCACCATTGCGGCAGCAGATTTCGGCCCTACCTTGAGGCGGTCCGACAGTTCTGACGCCGTAAGTCCGCGCAGTCCGGCCATAATTGCGTCCGCTTCGAATTCGTAGCACGGAAGCACACTTTCTCCCACCGTCGGACTGCAGCAAGGTGATTCCGGCGTTACTGCTACCTGCTTTGCCGACATGGATTTCGATTCTGCAATCAGCACAATCATAGCGCAGTCTTATTTTGAATGAGTCAGCGTATGCGCCCGGCTGCCATGCGTTGGCTGACGGCCCGGTAAATTATAACTCCGGCGGCAACCGACACGTTGAGTGAGGACACATGGCCCAGTTGCGGGATGGCAACGCGTGTGGTGGCCAGACGCAACACGTCGGGAGAAATCCCAACATCCTCAGCGCCCATTACAATGGCTGTCGGCTGGGTGTAGTCGGCTTCGGTATAGTCGACCGACCCCTTTTCAGTAGCGGCTATGATGCGAAAACCGCAGTCGAGCAGATACTTAACAGAGTTGACGGTGCTCCCTTCACGGCACACGGGCAGATAGCTCAGCGCTCCGGCCGATGTCTTCATGGCGTCGGCGCCTACGCTTACGCCTCCACGGCGCGGGATTACGATGGCGTCGACGCCGGCACACTCGCAGGTGCGCGCTATCGCGCCGAAGTTGCGTACGTCGGTTATTCCGTCGAGCAGAACAATGAGCGGAACACGTCCTTCCTCGAAAAGCGACGGCACCACAGTGTCAAGTCGCGCGTAGCTTACGGCCGACAGCATCGCCACCACACCCTGGTGGTTGCGGCGCGTCAGCCGGTTGATTTTCTCAATCGGCACTTTCTGGAGGAGGATTTTATTGGCCTTGAGCACACTCATAAGTTCGCGGGCAAGGTCGCCCTGCAGGGTGTTGGCTACGAAAACCTTGTCGATTTCGCGTCCGGCCTCCACGGCCTCGATTACGGCGCGTATGCCGTATATGTAGTCGGAATTTTCCATCGGTAAATCTTGAATTCAATGTGTTTGGCTTGCGGAGAGAAGAGCGCGAGCGTTTGCTGTGGCGGCCGCGTCGACTGCCGAGCCCGAGAGCATCTTTGCTATTTCCTCAACGCGTTCGTCGGCCGAAAGTTCGCCCACAGATGTAACAGTCGATGTCTCGGTGTCGTGCTTGAACACGCGGAAGTGCCGGTTGCCCAACGCGGCTACCTGGGGCAGGTGGGTTATCGCAATCACCTGTATGTGGGCGGAGATTTCCTTCATCAGTCCACCCATGCGGGCGGCAATGGCGCCGGAAACGCCGGTATCGACCTCGTCGAATACGATGGTTGGCATCTGAAGTGTCGTGGCAGCGAGCGACTTCACGGCAAGCATCAGGCGCGAGATTTCGCCTCCGGAGGCGGATGAAGCAACAGTGGTCGGTGTCTGGTTCTTGTTGAAAGCGAACAGGAACTCCACGGCGTCACTGCCTGTGGGCCCAAGCGGCGTCTTGTTCAGGGCAATTTCCACGCGCAGGTTGTCCATCCCCAGCGGTCGCGCCTGGTCGGCAAGTGCGTCCCCGAGGCGTTCTGCTTCAGCAGCCCGTCGGTCGGTAAGCTCGGCCGCTACGGCCAGTGCGGCCTTCTTGGCGCGCTTTGCCTCCACTTCAAGGGCTCGGAGTGTCTCGTCGCCAAGGTCGAGGGCGCGCAGTCGGTCTGCCATCTGCTCGCGCAGGGCTATCAGGTCGTTCTCGTGGTCAACCTTGTAGCGACGCATAAGGGTGTAGATGGTTGCAAGTCGGTTTTCTACATCGTCGAGCCGCGCGGGGTCGTCGGGCATATTCTCGGCCATGGTCTCGTAGGCTGAGGTAAGGTCATCGAGCTCGATACGGAGGCTCTCCAGACGCTGTTCGAGCTCGGATGTCTCTTCGCCCTGTGCGAGTTGCGCAAGTCGAGATGCGTAGCCTGATGCCTCTTCGAGCTGGGCGACGGCGCCGCTCTCCTCGCTTGCAAAAAGACGTCGGATAGCTGCCAGGGCGTCGCCAATAGCGGCTGCATTGGCCAGGCGCCGTTGCTCGGCCTCAAGGGCGGCTACCTCATCCGGCTGAATTACAGCCTCTACAAGCTGATAGTGCTGAAATCGCAGATATTCTTCCTCCTCACGGGCCTGATCGAGCTGTGCGCGCTCCTGGCGATAGCGCCGCAGCGCGTGGCGGTAGGCCGTGTATGCCGCCGAGTAGCGTTCGAGTGTAGTATGATTGCCGGCAAGCGAGTCGAGCAGACGAAGCTGATATGCTTGATCGGCCAGCAGGGCATTCTGGTGCTGGGAGTGGATATCTACGAGTAGGGCTGCAATTTTTTGCAGCTGTGCCAGCGTAATGAGCGAATCGTTGACAAACACGCGATTACGGCCGTTGGAGGCCAATTCGCGGCGAAGCGTCAGGGTGTTGGTTCCTTTTTCAGGCTCTACTCCCGCTTCTGCGAGGGCTTCGTGCAGACGCGGATCGGCATCGGCGATGGTGAATGTCGCTTCCACCACCGATTTCTCATCTGGTCGGCGGATTACGCGGCTGTCGGCCCTCGCACCCAAAAGGAGGCCGAGAGCTCCGAGAATTATCGATTTGCCCGCGCCGGTTTCGCCGGTGATTATGTTGAGCCCCGGTCCGAAAGTCAGGTCGATGGAGTCAATCAGGGCATAGTTGGATATGTGGAGGTCAGTTATCATTTCTGCTTTCCTGCCTTGAGTTCGTTGATGCGTTTCATCTCGGTGGGATAAAGTTTTGACAGCAGTTCGGCCACCTTCTCGCGTTCGGTCTGCGAGGCTTTGGAATATACGTTCACCAGTTCGTCGAGTTTGGCGTCCTTGAAAAGCGAAAGTGCCACGTTCATCGGGTCGGACTGATAAATCTTATCGAGGGCTGCGAGACTTTCTGTAATGCGCTGGCGTCCCTTGTCGGGCGAGAGAAACATCTCGTCGAGGCCGGTGCGGTGGTACTGGTAGAGCATATCGCGTGAGGCCGAGGTCTGCGGCTCGGTGAAAGCTCCCAGCAGGGCCGCGCGGTTTTTCTTGTCTTCAAAGGCCTTCCAGCCACCTTCGCCCGACGACTGCGCCATCTGCACTATGGTACGCAAGCGCTCGAACGCTTCGTCGCCGCCGTGTGGAGCGAACGTGTCGCCGTCGAGGGCTATGATGAAATAGGCGTAAAAATTGAGTATGGCCGTCAGCTGGTTCTCCATCGTGTTGACGGTGAAGGTAAGCGGTTCGCCCTGCTGATAGCTGAATTCTACATTTTTATCCTTGAAGTTCAGTACCGTTGTAGTGTAGGCGCTGTTGTAGACCGGACGTGTGGACTGCACCTGAATGTCGCCCTTCACAACGTTGTCGGTATAGTCGGCCACAGTGAGGAAAAAACGGCAGTCGATGCGCTCGTTGAGCGCATACTGGTCGTTGGTGAAGTGGGTGGTGTTGAAATATTCGCGCATTGACTCTTCAAGGGTGGTGAATACGTCGCGGTTCACGTTCTGGAGCTGGTCGGTGTTGATAGTCACTTCGCAGTTGAGTTCCTGAGCGCGTAGGCCGCTGCCTGATGCGAGCGCGAGCGCTACGACCATAAAGAAAAGTCTTGTCATGGTGCAGTGGAGGATTGACTGACTGGCGATGGGGGAGAGGTTCATTGTGTTGAAATGTTAATTTTCAGGGAGAGAGTCGAGAATGTCGGCGGCTACATCGGCCTTGCTCTTCAGGGGAAAGGATCGTGTGGAGCCGTCGGTGAAGACAATGGTTATGCGGTTGGTGTCTGTACCGAATCCGGCTCCGGCATCTTCGAGAGAGTTGACCACCACCATATCGAGATTCTTGCGACGAAGCTTTTCACGGCCGTTTTCGATAGCGTGATCGGTTTCCAGGGCGAAACCCACGAGAAGCTGATCCTGGCGCTTGCGTGCGCCAAGGGTTGCGGCTATGTCAGGATTCTTCACTAACTCAAGGGTGGGAACTTCGGTGTGCTCGCGTTTTATCTTGCGTGCGGCGGGTTTAGCAACGGTATAGTCGGCCACTGCAGCCGCCATTATGGCAATGTCGGCGGTGGGAAAGGCTTCCAGACAGGCGTCCAGCATCTCTCTGGCAGATTCCACATCTACGGTCAGCACACCTGAATCCTTAGAGGGCCGCACTTCCGTAGGGCCGAGCACCAGCTTCACGTCAGCGCCGCGGCGGGCGGCCTCCTCCGCCAGAGCTACACCCATACGGCCGGTGGAGAAGTTGCTGATATAGCGCACTGGATCGATGCGCTCGCGGGTGGGGCCGGCGGTTATCAGCACGCGTTTCCCTTTGAGCGGCTGCATGAGTACGTTGCCGACCGGATTTTTAGTTCCTTTGTGCAGCGTCTCCTCTTCAAGCATGCGTTGCAGCGCCTCCACTATGTGCTCGGGTTCGGCCATGCGGCCTTTCCCCACAAGGTGCGAGGCAAGTTCGCCGCTCTCAGCCTCTACAATCCGCACGCCGTCGGATTCAAGTGTGGCAAGGTTGCGGCACGTGGTAGGATGGAGCATCATATCAAAGTCCATCGCCGGCGCAATCATGCGTGGGGCGCGTGTGGAGAGATAGGAGGTGACGAGCATGTTGTCGGCTACGCCTGTTGCCATCTTGGCGATTGTGGATGCCGTGGCGGGTGCGACCACAAAGGCATCCGCCCAAAGGCCGAGATCCACATGGCTGTTCCACTGGCCGGTGTTGGCGGTGAAGAACTCGCTGATTACGGGTCGTCCGCTTAGCGTGGAGAGCGTCACCGGCGTTATGAATTCGCGGGCGTTGGGTGTCATGATTACCTGCACCTCGGCGCCGGACTTAACCAGCAGCCTGACAAGAACAGCTGATTTATATGCTGCGATGCCACCCGTGATTCCAACAACTATATGTTTGCCTTTCAGCATCTTTTCAATCCAAATTAGTTTCATTCGGGAATACTCCCGGTTTGTTCGGTCTAAATCCAGATTATTCTCGATTAATTCGGATTAATCACGATTATCTCGATTAATCCGAAAATCTGGATGATTGATTGCCAACGATTACTTTCAAATCAATCAATTGCCCCGAATCAGCGGTGGTGTCGCATCCGGATGGCCGTGAAGCGCCGCTTGGTTTCGCTGGGGAAATCTCCCTGCTGAATCCAGTTGTAGTAGCCGGGATCCTTCTGAAGTACGTCGGCGGCGAGCTGACCTTTATATTTGCCGAAGTTGATTACCTCGCGGTGCTGGTCGTCGTAGACAAGACGACCGGCCAGGTCTACATTCTTCTGCTGCATCGAGAAATCTGATAGTCCGTCGATGTCGCAGGGGAGGTCGGCGTAGCGCTCAAGCTGCGCCAGAAGCACTTCGTAGGTGGCGCGGGTGTCGGCATTAGCCGAGTGGGCGCCCTCCAGGTCTTTGTCGCAGTAGAAGCGGTATGCAGCCGAGAGCGTGCGCTGCTCCTTCTTGTGGAAAATGGTCTGAACGTCGACGTAGCGTGGAGCGGTGAAATCGAAATCCACCCCCACGCGGGCAAACTCTTCGGCGAGCATCGGTACGTCGAAGCGATTGGAGTTGAAGCCTGCGATGTCGCATCCCGCGAAGCTCTCGGCGAGCTGCGCGGCTATGTCGGCGAACAGGGGCTTGTCGGCCACGTCGGCGTCGGTGATATGGTGGACGGCCGTTGCTTCGGCTGGAATCGGCATTCCGGGATTAACACGCACGGTGCGCTGAAGGTCGTGGCCGTCGGGATATACTTTAATCATCGAAATCTCCACGATGCGGTCGCGAAGTATATTGGTGCCCGTTGTCTCCAGATCGAAGAACATTATCGGGCGTTCGAGTTTCAGTCTCATTCTTAAGCAGGGTAATGGTGGTATGGGTGCCGTGGGATCAGAAATCGCGCACGGCCATGGGCATGAGGATAATCACCAGTTCGGTGTTTTCCTCGTTTTCCTCGGGCTCGAAGCGTCCGGGGCGGGAGGGATCGGCCAGGCGGATTATAAGGTTCTGGGTCTCGATGGTAGAGAATATCTCCAGAAGGAAAGAGGCGCTGAACCCGATTACCATATTGTCGCCTGTAAAGTCGCATGGTACGTCCTCGTGGGCGAAAGCACTGTTGTTGGGGTCGTCGACTTTCATCTCCACGCGGTCGGGCGTGAAGCGGAATTTTACCAGACCATGGCTCGGATCGGTGCAGACTGCCACACGGCGCACGGCCGTAAGAATCGAGGCGCGGTCCACTGTCACAACATAGGGGTTGCTCTGCGGAATAACACGGTTATAATCGGGGAAATTGCCTTTGATAAAGCGGCTTGTCAGGGTGATATTGCCCGATTTAAACACGGCGCTACGCGGCGAGACGGTCATCTCTACGTTTTCCTCCTTGTCGAGCAGTGTCTTGAGGATTACTGCCGGCTTGAGCGGCAGGATGAAGGAGGCCGTGATGCCGGGCGCGGAGGTGCGGTCGATGTAGCGCACGAGTTTACGTGTGTCGGTCGATACGAAGGTGATACCGTCTTCTTTCATGTCCCAGAGAATACCCATCATCTGCGGACGCAGTTCGTCGGTTCCTACGGCGAAAATGGTGTTTTCCACGCCGTTGAGCACCTGACTGGCCGGTACGGTGGTTTTCAAGGTTTCGGCGGCCTCCTCTTCTTCCTCGATTGTGCGCGGGTACTGCTGACCCTCCATTGCCATCATGTCGAAACTTCCTCCGGGGAAGGTGATTTTCACCATATAGTTGTCGGGGTTGATGTCAAACTCCACGTCGACGTCGGGAAGCTCCTTTGCGATATCAGAAATGCGACGCGCGTTCAGGCAGAATTCACCTTCACCCTCTGCATGGGCAAGCGCCAGCTGTGCTGTCAGAGTGTTCTCCGTATCGGAGGCGGTGATGGTCAGCATGTCGTCGGCTACCTTCCAATGGAAGTTGTCGAGAATGGTCAGCGTGTTTTTGGAGTTGATTACTTTGCTAACGCCCGAAAGGGTGGAATAGAGGGCTTTGCTCGGAACTTTGAATTTCATATGGCGGTATTTGTTTGTTGTCGGTAAAAAGGGGATTTTAAATCTGTCAAATTTACGAATTATTTTCAATCGGTGCAACCCCCGGATGCCACAAGGGAATGAGCCCGAAGTTTCCACCTGTTTTGGCGAACAATAGAGTGTCCCCGACGTTTGCATTTAAAAGATAAAAACGTAAAAACCGTTTAAATTCACCTAAGACTATGGCTACAACACAAAATGCGGCTCCCGCAGCCGCCAAAAGTATTAAGGGAACGCGTACGGAGCAGGCTCTTGTAAATGCATACATCAGCGAATCCCAGGCATATACGCGCTATACGTACTACTCGCAGCAGGCCCAGAAGGAAAATCTATTTCCCATCCAGCAGGTATTTGAAGAGACTGCCGCCAACGAGCTTCATCACGGCAAGGTGTTCATGAAGATGCTCGAAGGGGGTGTTGTGAACTGCAACGTCGGTGTCGACGCCGTCAAGATTCAGGATACAGCCTCTAATCTTCGTATTTCCATCAACGAGGAGCACTATGAAGCTATGGACCAGTATTTCGCCGATGCCAAAGTGGCTGAGGAGGAAGGTTTTCCTGATATCGCCTCCCATTTCCGTGCCATCGCAGAGGTGGAAAAGCACCATATGGAGCGTTTCTCGCGCTATCTCAAGCGCCTTGAAGATGGTACGCTCTGGAAGCGAGAGGAACCGATTTCCTGGGAGTGTATGGTCTGCGGTTATATCTTCGTAGGAACCGAACCCCCAGCCGTATGTCCTGCATGCGACCATCCCTATCAGCACTACCGCGCGCTCGATATGGATTGACCTTTCTCCTCCAGTACATACATGCGCCGCAAACGTCGGGATTTTTTCCTACCTTTGCGGCGCATGCCGTATCATTACCAACTATGAACCCTTATTTCCCTAATTCCGACGAAATGGCGTCATTGAGGCGGTTTGTAGCCGATAACGCTGCTGAATCGCCTGAGCGTCTGCGTCTTAAATATCATGGCGATGGGCGCCCCTGGATTTCCATGGCGATAAGTCATCTTGAGTCGTTGCGCAAATCCGGGCGAAAGTTCATTGAGTGGAGTCCGGCATTCATGCCGGTGCCGCTCTCGGTAGAACAGGCATCGTCGGAGAAGGTAGCGGCACGTCATGGCCGTATAGCTGCGGCGATAGCCCCCGGGTGTCGTCGGTTCGTCGACCTCACATGCGGTCTCGGAATCGATTGTCGTGCCATTGTGGAAGCTCTTGACGCCGGAATTGAGGGCCCGGAGAGTAGGGTAGAGGCGTTCGCCATCGAGATGAGTCCATTGCTGGCACTTACGGCAGCTTTCAATTTCGATGAGGCCGGTGTGGAGAATATTGACGTCGTAGAGGCTGAATGCCGCTCATGGCTGGAGGATTACATAGGTGAGCCGTTCGGATTGGCTTTCATTGACCCGGCCAGACGTGGTGCTGACGGCGCCAGGGTATACAACATTCACGACTGCAGTCCGGATGTGGCGACAATGGGTGAGCTTTTTGCCCGCAAGGCGCCGCTGGTTATGGCCAAGCTGTCGCCGATGCTCGATATTACGCAGACGCTTCGCGACCTTCCGGCCACCGTTTCGCTACATGTAGTCGACGATGGCTCCGAATGCCGCGAGTTGCTTGCAGTGCTTGATTACAGAGGATTGGAATGCCACGCCGGATTGGATGCCGAAATAGTGGTCGACAGTGCCGGCCGGCCTCCATTCCGCTTCACGCTCGCCGAGAATGCTTCTGCTTCGGTTGAACTTGGCGACCCGGCAGCCGGTATGTGGCTTTTCGAGCCTTCGCCTGCGGCAATGAAAGCTGCTCCGTTTGCTCTATTATGCTCTCGCTTCGGATTGCGGAAGATTCATCCCAATACAAATCTTTTCGTTGCTGACAGTGTAGTCGAGGGGCTGCCTGGGAAATGGATGGAGATTGTGGAGGTGCTCCCCTTCGCCTCAAATGTAATCAAGGGTTTTGCTTCGCGCTATGGGTGTGCCGACGTGGCCGTCCGCAATTTTCCCCTCACAGCCGCTCAACTGGGTGCGCGTCTGAAAATCAAGCCGGGCGGTTTGCTTCGAGTCGTCGGAGTCACCCTCCGTGGCTCCGGACGAACTGCATCTCAGCAGTCTCAGTCGCTACTGATTCTCCGGAAATAGTTTCCTGAATTTTATTCAGGAAAAGAACAGGTTAATATCGATTCGCCGAGTTTTCTCAAGCTGATTGATTACTGTTTACCTGCTTTGCTTAGCCCCGCGCTAAAGTGTTTTATTTTTGGAAAACACGCGCCATATTCCTCTTATCCTCGCGTTCCTTAATGGCCTGACGTTTGTCGAACTCCTTCTTGCCTCGACCCACGCCAATCACGAGCTTGGCGTAGCCCCGCTCCGATATGAAAAGCCTGAGAGGCACGATGGTGAATCCGGCCTCTTTGCCGTTTTTCTCAAGTTTCATTATCTCCTTGCGGTTAAGCAGGAGCTTGCGGTCGCGCCGCTCGGTGTGGTTGTTGTAGGTGCCGTAGAAATACTCCGCAATATACATGTTCTTCACCCATACCTCTCCGTTGTTCACGTAGCAGAATGTGTCGGCCAGCGAAGCCTTCCCCTGCCGTATCGACTTGATTTCAGTACCGGTGAGCACTATGCCTGCCGTATATGTGTCGCCTATGGCATAGTCGAACGTTGCGCGACGGTTCTTTATATTTACTTCCTTGAATTTCATGGGGTGAGCTATATAAGTCTGCCGAGTGCGAAATCAATCAGATAGGCAGATCCGAGTATCGATGCGGTTGCCAGAATCATGAACGGACCCACATTGCGCTCTTCAATGCCGGCGAATCGCCATCCCTTCCAGATTATGAAAACGACATAGAACGGCAGGAACCCAAGGAGGGCGATATGCACTTTGACCATATTTGCAAGCATCTCAACGATAGCAAGAAATGCCAGCGGGTAGATTGTCAGCATAAACCATCGTCCACGCAAGTCCGCGGGGTCGGTGTTAGAGTCGATCAACCGCGGGCAGTAAAACTGCAACGCGAACCGGCCGACCTGCGATGCAAGAAATAGTGTCATGAATGAAATGGCTGCACGGATAAATGCGTCGACTAAGTCGGCGGTGCCATAGACTACTCTCATCAGTTCAGACAGCGAGCAGACCGCTACAAATGGCAGAAAACAGCGTAAAAATGTCGATTGAGCAACCTGTTCGTCCCATTTCCCACGCTGAGAGGTGAACGTTGCCCCCCTCTGGAAGTCGCCGGAGTCCGCCGTCTCAGAGACACGGGTATCGAGAAATCGTTTGTCGCATTCCTGCTCCAGATCCTCCCACCCCCTGTCGGGCGAGAACACAAGCTGTATGATATTTTTGATGAACTGCAACATCGATAAATTTCTACTTGTAGGTGTATCAGCGACGGTGATTTGAAATTGTCGAAAAAACTATGAATAGAGAGCTATTACTGCTTTTAAATAAGGTGGAGGGGTGTGCAGCGCAGAGCATATTCAATTCAGCGAAATGTTCAAATCATATCTCCGCAATTGATGATGGACGTGTGGTTAAAATTGTAATTGTATCCTTTTTGACTAAAAAAAGTTCTGGAAAACGGATGTAAGCATCGTATTCACAGAACTTTTTTACAGATTGTGGTCCCACTTGGGCTTGAACCAAGGACTCCCTGATTATGAGTCAGGTGCTCTAACCAACTGAGCTATAGGACCTTGCGGGGAGCCATGGGCCCATTCCACATTTTTGCGGAGTGAGGGAGATTCGAACTCCCGATACCCTTTCGGGGTATACAAACTTTCCAGGTTTGCCTCTTCAGCCACTCGAGCATCACTCCTTATCGGGGCTGTAGCGGTTGTTTCCGCTTTCCGAGTTGCAAAGGTAGAAATTATTTTTGAAACCGACAAAAGTTTTTTGCATGTGACTTCTAAATTTTTCTTCTTTCCCCTCCCTGTCAAATTATTGCCGGTGCAAATATTTCCTGGCAAATGATGGTTAGAACGATTAAATGGCGAGGATATCAGGGTGGAGGCTATGGGCTGACCGGAGTGCCTTCGATGGATAAACCTTCGAAATCAGAGAAAATGATGCAATTGCCCGTTGTCAGTTTGTTTTCATCGTACAAATCACTTAAATTTGAAATCCAAACCAAGAATTGAAACGATGAAGATAATCCCATCACTTCCGCATCACGCCCGAATTATCGGCAAAGGAATCACTATGGCTATCGGCGATGAACTGGCTGAAAGGCTTGGCGCGCCGGAGCATTCATCGGCCGATGTCGTGACTCTCTTCGCCAGTCTGGCGGCCAGGACTGACACTCAGTACAGCTATATGAACTCTTTCTCCGCCGTCGACGACAGCGGTGAGGTAATGGGAATTCTTGTCTGTTACGACGGAGCACGGCTCATCGAACTGCGCCGCATATTTTTTGCAGAGGCGGCCAGGCAAATCGGGCTGAAGACCGAGGGAGATGTCGACGATCTTCCGGTGGAGACGTCGCCCGACGAGTTTTATCTTGATTCGCTTGCCGTGATGCCGGAATATCGCGGCCGTGGGGTAGCAACCGCACTTATTGAGGCTGCCGGAATGCGTGCACGCGAATGCGGCAAACCGCTGGGTCTGCTTGTTGACAAAACTAACAGCCGTGCTCGCCGACTCTATGATTCGCTCGGATTCAAACAGGTCGGCGAACGGTTTTTCGCCGGTGAATTAATGGACCACCTGCAGCTTCTTTCCGTGGAGGATAAGTAATCAGACGACGCTACATGGCACGTTCACGCATTGTATTGCCGATTAACAGGATGGCAGCGAAAAGCCATTCAGGCATTTTCGTGAAGCGGTCCTCCGACTGGCATCTGCACCGGTCGGAACAATTCCCGCACCGCGACGATTATTATATCTTCTCTTTTGTGGTTGCGGGTCAGATATCGGCTATGGTCGACTTCAAAAAGATTGGCCTGACCGGTTGCCAGGGCATCATAGTAGCGCCATGGCAGGTACATGCTCCTGTTGTCGGCCCGGCACTTCCGGAGGCGTGGCTGCTTTTTGTGGCAGCTGAACATATTTCCGACTCAGTCAGACAGATAATCGAACGCTACATCCTCTTGTCTCAGCCTATTGGATTTACACCCCGACAGATTGACGACCTGAAGGCTCTTTTCCGTATGCTTTATGAGAACGCATATGGCGATGTATGTTTGTCTGCAATCGCCACAGCCGTCGTGGAAATATTCTGTGGGTCCATATCCATGTCTGAGAACGGGTACAACAACAGTTCGCGTTATACCTCGCTTGTTGTCAGGATGAAGCGCCTGATTGATTCGCATATCGCAGAATGTAGACGCCCGGCGGACTATGCTTCGATGCTCAATGTGTCGAGAGTCTACCTGAACGAAGCTGTAAAGGCGGTGACCGGCGTCAGCGCCGGTGAATTCATCCGTTCTCACGCCGTACTATCGGCCAAACGGATGCTTGTTCATACCGATTTGGATATCAATCAGATTGCTGAAGAACTCGGCTATGACGACACTTCATACTTTTCGCGCATGTTCAAAAAGGAGACAGGGCTGACACCCTCAGAGTTCCGCGAAAACCTCGTTTAGTGCTGTATTTACATCGGGTATTTCCTTTCGGATGGTTTTTGATGGCAGTAAATTTGCCCTGTCAAAACAAAAGAAAGAAAGGAAGAATGAAGTTACGGAAAAAGAAAGTCACACGCTACATCTCGCCATCGGGGCGCCGCGGGTGTCTCCCTTGCTGGAAATGTGTGGATAATTGCCCGAAAGGAGTGTTATCAACTGTACGGTTTCTGTGGCGTAAACGCCTTGTAGTCACAGATCCGGAAGCCTGTATCGGCTGTGGCAAATGCGTAAATGTATGTCCCAAAGGATTGTTTCAACTAAATATGTCGGCCGAATGAGGAAAATTGATATGATAAGGCGAGTAGACTGGATTCTGCTGCCCGCTACCATAGCAATGCTTGCCTCAAGTGTTCAGCTTGAGGCTACCGCGGGCCGCTGTGCAGTCTGGGTGTGGGGCCATATCTGCATAGGTCTATTTTTCTTCGGCCTTATTTTATGGCATCTTTGGTTACACTTCCCAATCGGCGTATGGACCGTACGGCTTTGGAGGAGTAAAGCTCCCGATATGCGGTGGATGACTGCATTGATGCTTCTTACGCTTATTTCGGCGATTATCGCTACTGGCGGGTGGATTGCGAGTCCCACGCATTCAATTGCCGGAGCAATCCATGGAAAAATCGGATTTGTGGCTCTTGCCGTGGCGGGGTGGCATATCGTACGCCGAATCAAGTTCTTCCGCCGGAAATGATGTGTTCTGATGTAGATTCTATTTACGTTATCGGGTAAGCATATATCCGGCCATGGCGGCAAGGACACCTCCTGCAAGCGAAACGACAGCGTAGGCAAGTCCGCTTATTATCTGGCCTCCGGATAGCATTGTCAGTGTTTCGAAGCTGAAGGTTGAAAATGTAGTCAGGCCCCCGCAAAATCCGGTGGTGAGTGCCAGACGCCATTCGCGGCTCACTGTACCCGACATCCCCAGCCCGAAAATCAGTCCGAAACAGAAACTGCCGATAAGGTTGACTGCCATGGTGCTCCATGGGAGCATCCATTGCTGGCTGTCGCCGAGAGCCGTCTGCATCCCGGCGGCGGCGAGATAGCGCATTACTCCGCCTATGCCGCTTCCTATGAAGACGGATAATATTGCCTGCCACATATTCCGTTTGGTCTTGATTGATTTTATAGCTGCAAAGTTAGCTATTTCCTCCGGAACCGGAGCAATGGAAGCTATGGTTGCGCGATGTGGGGATTTTTGTTAACTTTGTGGTCTGAATAAATCCATTATCTATCGCAGACAATGCTGAAACGTATTTTATCTATCGCCGGTAAGCCCGGTCTGTATCGCCTGGTAAACCAGGGCAAGAATATGCTTATTGTTGAAAATGTGGCCAATGGCAAGCGCACTCCGGCTTATGCCCGCGACAAAGTGGTGTCTCTTGGCGACATCTCGATGTATACCATGGATGGCGACATGCCTCTTTACGATGTGCTTGAATCGCTCAAGGCCAAGCAGGAAGGCAATCCCGTCGACGTAAAAAATATGACTGACGACGCCGTTCGCGACCTGTTTGCCGAAGTGCTTCCTGATTTCGACCGCGATCGCGTATATACTACCGATATCCGCAAACTATACAACTGGTACAACCAGCTCCTTGCTGCAGGTATCACCGAATTCAAGGAGGAGATGGCTGCTGCCGACGCTGAAAACGAGACGCCGGAAGAAACCGCTGAATAATTACGAATCGGTCTCATAGCTTCAATTAGTGACCGCAATGAACGAAACGGAAGCTCGCCTTGCCGGGCTCTATGCGTTGCATTTCGATGGTGTCTCCCCGACTGAATTGACCCCTGTTGCCGCATCGGGTGGCAACAGGGAGTATTATCGTCTGGAAGGAGCTGCGGGCAGCGTGATAGGTACGTCTGGCAGCGATCTGGCAGAAAACCGCGCATTTATATATCTGAGCAAGCATTTCGCCGGGAAGGGTTTGCCTGTTCCCCATGTACTTGCCGTGTCGGATTGCGGCCGCTATTATCTACAGACCGACTGCGGATGCTCTTCGTTGTTCGATGTTCTGGCCGATGCCCGCACTTCTGGTCGTTTCGGAAATGAGGACGTTCACCTTCTTCGTGCGGCTCTCGATTTGCTCGTCGAGGTACAGTTTGAGGGTGCCTCGGGCATTGATTTCAACCGCTGCTATCCTCAACCGGCCATGAACGCCCGGATGATTGCCTGGGACCTGAATTATTTCAAGTATTCATTTCTCAAACCTGCGCTTGGCGATTTCGACGAGGCGCTGTTGCAGGATGATCTGGATTCTATCGCGACTGCAGTCGGAGAAGCGGCTGTTGAGGCCGATACGTTTATGGTGCGCGACTTTCAGAGTCGCAATCTGATGGTCGACGATGCCGGAAAGCTTTCGCTCATAGACTTTCAGGGTGGACGCCGCGGGCCGGTGGAATACGATGTGGCTTCCTTCCTCTGGCAGGCAAAGGCTGCCATTCCTCCATCGCTCAGAATGCAATTGGTCGACTGGTATGTGGCGCACGCTGAGCGCTATGCTGTCCGAGGTTTCTCTGCTGAGAGATTCCGACGTCGACTGCCGGTGTTCGTGCTGTTCAGGGTGCTTCAGACACTTGGTGCATATGGTTTTCGCGGGCTGTATGAGCGGCGGCCGCATTTCATCGCGAGCGTCGGCCCCGGAGTCGCCAACCTGCGCGGTGTGATATCTGAGTTCAATCTGGCAAAGGAATATCCGTATCTTGCCGAAATCGCCGAAAAACTTGCTGACTGCTATGCCGTGCGTACCGCCTCGGCAATTTCGTCGGTGCCACCCGCTCCAGCGGGCGTTCTGACGGTGTCGGTGGCAAGTTTCTCTTATAAGAAAGGAGTTCCAGCCGACCTTAGCGGTAATGGAGGCGGATTCGTGTTCGACTGTCGGGCTGTTCACAACCCCGGGCGCTTCGACCGTTACAAGCCCTTGACTGGACGCGATGCTCCTGTAGTTAGTTTTCTGGAAGATAACGGAGAGATATTTACCTTTCTTGAGTCGGCCTATAAGCTTGTGGATGCCTCGGTGGCGCGTTATATAAGCCGTGGTTTTACCTCGCTTTGCGTCTCGTTCGGATGTACCGGTGGCCGTCATCGTTCAGTCTATAGCGCTGAAGCGATGACACGACATCTGCGCGAGCACTTTCCGCAGATTCGCGTAGTGCTATGGCATCGGGAGCAGGATATACTTGAGATATTCAACCCTATGGGGGAGAGCGTTACTCACTAACGAATGATTTAAAAGCCGGTTTGACATGAAAGCGTTGATATTCGCTGCGGGAATAGGCTCGCGTCTCAAGCCTTTTACTCTTCACCATCCCAAGGCGCTGGCGGAAGTCGGTGGAATGCCTTTGCTTCAGCATGTTGTCGAGCGTCTGCGCGACGAAGGCGGTATTCGGGAGATGGTTGTCAACGTACATCATTTTCCCGACCAGATAAGAGATTTCCTTGCGGCTAACGCCAATTTTGGTATTGACGTACAAATTTCCGACGAATCGTCAGAACTGCTCGACACCGGAGGCGGTCTGCTGAAGGCATGGAAACTTCTCGACCCGGCTCCCGACGACGCTATACTACTTCACAACGCAGATATACTCACGGATTTCCCGATTGCGGAGTTTATTGATAACCACACACATTCAGGTCGCGACGTATCGCTTCTCGTGCAGCGCCGCCAATCTTCGCGCATGCTTTGGCTCGACAAGGATGCCTGGTTGCGCGGGTGGCAGAACATGAATTCCGGCGAATGCCGCCCTTCAGGGTTTGTCCCAGACTGCTCGGCGATGGAAGCGAGGGCATTCGGAGGCGTGCATATCGTCAGACCGTCGGTTCTGTCGTATCTCCGGGCGTATGCCGATACCCATGGAGAGGTCTTTTCCACAATACCATTCTACCTCGATTCGCTGGAGGAATTGCGGATCGGAGGCTTTGAGCCGGCAGATACATACCGCTGGTTCGACATCGGTTCGGAAGAGAAACTCCGGGCCGCGCGCGCTGCGTGGTGACACGTCTGCAATTTTATGGCCAAAAGGCCGTTAATGATATATATATTTATTTATCTTACTTACAACCTTTTATTTTTTAACATGAAAAAATGTAAAAGAGTCCTCGGCGCCTTGTGTATGGCGGTGTGGGGGGTATCCGGAACATGTGCTCTTGCGCTCGACAACGTCGACGCGGATGGAATGCCTATAATATATCTGCGTGGCGGCGATATAGGCGAAGTTCCGTGGGAGTGTTCGGAATCGCTCCGCTTTGAGCGCAACGGGCAGAATTATTCGCTCCATGTAGACCGCCTGTCGGGCGAATTCAAAATAGCCACCTACGATTTCAAGACGTTTGACTATGGCGCACCGGTACCCAAACCTGATACATACACTCTTATCAAGTCGCAGACATTCAATGCACTGCAGGCCGGCGGAAACCTCATAGCCCAGGCTGCCAACGATGTGACCATATCGTTTGAATATGTGAAGAACGCCGCATCGATTCCGGTCAGATATCAGATCAATGGAGAGGATATGCCGGTTGAAGGCCTGTCGGGCACGCTCCCGGTTCTTTATATCAACGTATACGATACTCCCGAGCATCTTTCCTATAATAACGAGATTATTTCCAAAGACCTCGATCACAAAAATTACTTTTCGGAGGCTGAATACTGGCTCGACCCTAACGGTTGCGCTCTTTTCGGTGGCGGCGAGGCAAAAGCAGTTGGCTCTGCTTCCGACCCCCTCCCCCTTGAAATCAAGGCCCGCGGCAACTGGACGCGCAGAGGATTCGCTAAAAAACCGTTCAAGCTTAAACTCGGAAAAAAGCAGTCGCTCCTCGGTATGACAAAGAGTAAACATTATGCCATACTTGCCCATGCCGACGACACTTGGGGCTACATGCGTAATTTCGTCGGGTTTAATCTTGGCAAACGTATCGGTTTGCCCTGGACTCCGGCACAACAGCCGATTGAAGTTGTCATCAATGGGGACTATCGTGGACTTTACTTTCTTACCGAATCAATCCGAGTAGGCGACGACCGCGTGCCTGTAACCGAACTCGACGACAATGTGTCTGATCCGGCGCTTGTTTCCGGCGGCTATCTTGTGGAACTTGACAATTACGAGGAGGAGAACCAGATACGCATGGATGAGAAGAGTTGCGTTCCAGGCCTCTATTGCGACCAACTGCGCATCACCTGGGACACCCCCGAACTCTATTCCGATCTTCAGAAACGCTTTGTAACGGATCAGTTTACTGCTATGAACGATCGCGTTGGGGCCAATTCCGACGAACTTTGGGCTTACCTCGACCTCGACGATGCTGCCCGCTACTATGTGGTCGAGGAGATTATTGCAAATGTTGAGTCATATCATGGCTCTACCTATCTGTTCCGCGAGCGAGGAGAAGGGGAGAAGTGGCACTTCTCTCCCTTGTGGGACTGCGGCAACGCATTTGTCGGTCCCACCGATGATTATTTTTACAAACACGGTCCCTTCGGCAATACCTGGATTCCCTCGATGCGTTGCAACGACCGATTCAACGATAAGGTGAAAGCCACATGGCTTTGGTTCATGCAGAACCATTTCGACGGACTTTATAGCGATATCGCCGCGCATGCCTCTGCTGTGAAGTCGGCAGCCTTAGCCGACCGTCGACGCTGGAAGGACGTGACACCTCCGCAGGGAGGGCAGGCTGTGGCCGACAATACCGACATGGATAATGCCCGACAGCGCGTCGACAATTTCCTTGCTGCAAAAATTAACTGGCTGAAAGATCAGTGGGGGGATTATACGGTTGGTACCCACAGTGAACCGGAACGAGATGCTACCCCGGCAGCCCCGCTGCCCGACTATGCGCTTGGCGGCATCGTGGATGTGACGGAGTCTGGTCATCACTCCGCTGCTGATGCCCTCTATAACCTTCAGGGCATACGCATTAACCGCCCTGTTGCCGGCCAGATTTATATACGCATCTCCAACGGACGCGCAGAGAAATTTCTTGCCCGCTAATCATTGAGTTAATTTTATCGGAGGCGGTGTCAACACTCAAAAAGTTGACACCGCCTCGTTGGTTTATATTCGGGTGGCGATATAGCAGAGGTCTCATTAGGATACCTTCCACTCGTCGTTATTACCTTGATTGATTACGAAGAGATGCCATACGAGGATATAGGTTTCATTGGGTGTTTTACCCTGTTGATTCCGTTTTCGGTGAATAATTATTTTTTGAAAATTTTTCATTCTGTAATTACGGAATATTAACCGGGAAATAGAAGATATGTGCGAACTTTTTTGTAACTTTGCACCTTGATATGTGCAAGGTGTACCCTTTGTGAAATGTGCGCAATCCGGACTCGGAAAGGGCATGTTCAAGCAGAAAGCATGGGGTGCCGTACCTGCTCATATGCGGATTATTATCGATTCAGTTTATAATGAGACAACTTAAGATTTCGAAATCAATCACCAACCGCGAAAGTGCTTCGCTCGACAAATACCTGCAGGAAATCGGTCGTGAGGAGCTTATTTCAGTTGAACAGGAGGTTGAACTGGCTCAGCGCATCCGTGAGGGTGATCAGGCCGCCCTCGACAAGCTTACTCGCGCCAATCTGCGTTTCGTGGTTTCGGTGGCAAAACAATATCAGAACCAGGGGCTGAGCCTCCCCGACCTTATCAACGAAGGTAACCTCGGACTGATTAAGGCTGCCCAGAAGTTCGACGAGACCCGCGGCTTCAAATTCATTTCCTACGCCGTATGGTGGATTCGTCAGTCGATTCTCCAGGCACTTGCCGAACAGAGCCGTATTGTTCGTCTGCCGCTCAACCAGGTAGGTTCACTAAATAAGATTTCAAAGGCACTGAGCAAGTTCGAGCAGGAAAACGAACGCCGTCCCTCGCCCGAGGAGCTTGCCGAGACACTCGACGTGCCTGTGGAAAAGATAGCCGATACGCTGAAGGTGTCCGGACGCCACATTTCGGTAGACGCTCCATTTGTTGAGGGCGAGGACAATTCACTTCTCGACGTGCTGACAAACGACGACTCTCCCATGGCCGACGCCACGCTGACGCAGGAGTCGCTCAGCAAGGAGGTTGACCGTGCTCTTCATCAGCTTCACGAGCGTGAGCGCGAAATCCTCAAGCTCTTTTTCGGCATAGGATGCCAGGAGATGACACTTGAGGAAATCGGCGACCGCTTCGATCTTACCCGTGAACGCGTGCGCCAGATTAAGGAGAAGGCCATCCGACGGCTGAAAGGCCAGAAGAGCCGCCTGCTTAAGACATATCTCGGACAATAATTGCTGTAGACTTAAAACGAATACCCGAGGGCATCGACCATGTGGCCGGTGCCCTCGATATATTTTAGGCAGTGGAATCTATGGTGATTATTATATTTCTATGGTGATTATTATATTATTGGAAAACAGAGGGAGAACTACGCCATGATATTTTACGGCGTGGCAGGGGGAATCGCCGTTGAAATTGGTTCGACGTTCGAGATTGAATGCGGCAGCCGCAGAGATTCGTGCAATGAAATTCCCGAAGGTATTTGTCAAGCTCCGGAGATCATCTTTGCAACTCTGACACTCCTGTACATGAGCGTGAGGAGGTCTCCGGTTATGAACATCGGATGGAAATGCCGCGTTTATATTTTGTCTGAAACAAATTCTCTAAACTAATTTTTAAACTTGTTCAAGTCATGCTTAAGACAGATTATAAATTCGGAGAAGCATTTTCTCTCGTCTCTCAGGTTGCTAAAAACGATTCAAAGGTTGAGTTCAAGGATATAATGAACAATGGCAACGGCGGCGTGGCCCTGTTGGATTTCTGTGCAGGTCAGGAATTGCCCACACATCAGGCTCCGGCTGAGGTGATGGTCTATGTGCTCGAAGGAGAGGTGGTGTTCACCATGCTCGAACGCCCAACCACCCTGCATCAGGGCGACTTTTTCCTGATGGGCAACGGCGTAAATCATTCGGTCCGGGCCTTGAAGGATTCTAAGATTATGCTTGTAAAAATCAAACACGATTGAAGGTATGGATAATCCAATGTTCTGCTACCAGTGTCAGGAAACGTCGCGCGGACGCGGATGCGACCGCGTGGGCGTGTGCGGCAAACAGCCCGAAACATCGGCACGTATGGACCTCTTGCTTTACGCCGTTCAGGGTATTTCGCTGATTAATCGCGAACTGCGAGTCAAAGCCGAACCATCGCACGAGGCAAGCCGATTTGTGGTCGACGCACTATTTACAACCATAACCAACGCCAACTTCGATAATCCCAGCCTCGACGGTTACATCATTCGCGCATTCGAGTTGAAGAATATCCTTGCTGGTAAGGCCAAGAGGCAGGGAATTGAGCTGCCGGATTTGCCTCAGGTGGAGTTTCTGGCTTCCCCCGACGATGCGATGGCCCTGGAGGCTGTAACCGGCGTCCTTGCCGAGCCAAATCCGGATCTGCGCGGCCTCAAGCAGCTTGCCATCTACGGTTGCAAAGGAATGGCGGCCTATGCACGTCATGCCGCCAATCTCGGCTATGAGGACAACAACGTATATGCCATTATAGAAAATGCCATGGCCGAAACTGCACGCGCCGATGTCGGCGTAGATGAATTGTTCTCCCTTGTGCTTAATGTGGGCGAGGGTGGTGTAAAAGCTATGGGTCTTCTCGATCAGGCCAACACGGAAAGCTACGGCAACCCTGAAATCACGATGGTGGACCTCGGTGTGCGCGACCGTCCCGGTATCCTTGTGAGTGGTCACGATCTGAAAGACCTTGAGGAGTTGCTGGAGCAGACGGCGGGAAAGGGAGTGGATGTCTATACCCACTCCGAAATGCTTCCGGCCCAGTATTATCCGGCATTCAAGAAATATCCTCATTTCGCCGGCAACTACGGAAACGCGTGGTGGAAACAGACCGACGAGTTCGAGACCTTCAACGGAGTGTTTCTCTTCACTTCCAACTGCATCGTGCCTCCGCGTCGCGGCTGCACATATCTCGACAGGGTATATACCACCGGCGTGGTCGGGATGCCGGGAACCCACCATATCGGTGAGGGGCACGACGGCAAACGTAAGGACTTCTCCGAGTTGATTGCCCACGCGCAGAAATGCCCTCCGCCAGTTGCTATTGAGCATGGCAAGATTGTGGGCGGATTCGCCCACAATCAGGTTATGAAGCTGGCCCCGACAATCATAGAACTTGTGAAAAGCGGAAAAATCCGTAAATTCGTTGTAATGGCTGGATGCGACGGCCGTTTCCCTTCGCGCAGTTATTATACGAAATTCGCTGAGGCTCTTCCTCAGGATTGTGTAATTCTCACAGCCGGATGTGCAAAATATCGCTACAACAAACTCCCGCTCGGCGACATCGAAGGCGTACCTCGTGTGCTCGATGCCGGTCAATGTAACGATTCGTACTCGCTCGTGAGAATAGCGCTCGCACTCCGGGATGCTTTCGGGCTGAAAGATGTCAACGACCTGCCGATAGTCTACAACATCGCCTGGTATGAGCAGAAAGCTGTCATCGTGTTGCTTGCTCTACTGGCTCTCGGCGTGAAGAACATCCATACCGGTCCGACTCTTCCGGCATTCTTCACACCCGATGTATTGAAAGTTCTTCAGGAGAAATTCAATATAGGCACCATCACTGACGTTGACACTGACATTGCCGCCATGATTGGCTGATGGCAGTCTCGACAGATTGGCGGTCGATTACTGCCAATCAATAGTGAATCGGAATTACAACCGACAATTAATTATAGTTACAATAAAGAAATAGCCCGGAGGTTCCGGGCTATTCTTCGAGGTACCAAGCGGAATCGAACCGCTGTAGACGGTTTTGCAGACCGTTACCTAACCACTCGGCCATGGTACCTTGCTTTTGCGTTGCAAAGGTATGAATTTTTTTTGACTTGAGCAAATTCGGAGGGTGGAAATTTTGAAGGAAATGTGAGCGCAAGTGAGAAGCCGAGGGTAGAGCAACGAGGAGTGAGAGTGAAAGGGGTGAAAGTGGTGGGCGGATTCAGGCGTTTTCCTTGATCAGACCGCGTCGGAAGCAGGCGAGCAGGCGCATGAGGTCGTCGACTTGACGGGCAAGCTGGCGCCCTTTGTCGGTGTCGCGCACTTTGAGGCGATGGGCCTTGAATTCGCTCAACACTGTGTTGGAAATAATGTCCTGTCCCTCTTCGATGGCTTTCTGCTGCGATTCGAAGGGCTCATGCTGCACGAGCTGGAAGCCGCGGGAATGATACACGAGCGTATAACCCGCTATGCCGGTCTCCGTCTGGTATGCTTTGGAGAAGCCGCCGTCGATTACGAGGAGTTTACCTCCGGCTTTTACGGGATGCTCGCCTTTGCGGATTTTCACAGGCACGTGGCCGTTAATTATATGTGACCCTTCGGTAGGAAGTCCGAATTCGGTGAGGATGGCGTCGCATACAGCCGGATTGTCGTTCAGCACGTAGTAGTTTCCTTTTTTCTCTTCATGGGTGCTTTTGTCGGCGATGAGGTAGCGCTCGAATGTGGCCATCTTTGCTTTGTCGAAGAGTGGGGAATTGGGCCCGCACCAAAGATACCACATGTAGTCGACTTCGTAGGCGTTGTCCTGGTCGTCGTCGGCCACGCAGGCCGCCTGCACGAGAGCATTCAGTCGGTCGAGGAGGGCTTTGCCGCTATAGGCGTTTCCTGCAACGTTAACTGCCAGGAACGAGCCATCGGCTTTTAGAGGCACCGAGGCGTGGAAGAGCAGATTGTTGTTGCGTGAGAGGTATAGCGAGCCGTGCTGAAGGAGGAAGTTGATGTGCTTCTGTAGTTTTTCGCTGTTTGTGAAATTGTTGTGGAAGGAAGCTACGATGTTTGCTTCGGCGTCGGTGAGGCGGTATGGATCGGCGGGGTCGACGGTCGGGAAAAATGTGTCGGTAAGTGGGTAAGTGCGTCCGTCGAGTAATACGGTGCCTTTTGCACGGTCTATTTTGTCGAGTAGCAGGCGGTCGGTCATGCCGAAGTCGAGACGTCGCTTCACTATCTGCCCTTCGAGCTTCCACTGAATCACGCTGATAGCCTTGTGCATCTGAGCCATGATGTGGATTTCGCGGTCGGTGTAGATGCGTTTGGAGAATTTGATGCGGGGCATGTAGGGGGTGACATCCGCCTCGGCATAGACGTCCATGGCGAATGTGGCCAGCGGGAGGAGGTTCACGCCGTAGCCTTCTTCGAGGGTTTCGAGATTGCCGTAGCGCAGCGAGATGCGGAGTACGTTGGCTATTGAGGCGTCGTTGCCGGCGAATGCGCCCATCCAGAGGATATCGTGGTTGCCCCACTGCACGTCGACATTATGGTAGTTGCAGAGTGTGTCCATGATGATGTGAGCTCCGGGCCCGCGGTCGTAAATGTCTCCCACGATGTGGAGGCTGTCGATGGCAAGACGCTGTATGAGCTCGCACATGGCTATGATGAAGTCGTCGGCACGCCGTGTGGCGATTATCGTAGAGATAATCTGGTTGAAGTAGGCGTGTTTGTTGGCGTCTGCGGCCGTCTCGTGAAGGAGTTCCTGGATAATATAGCTGAAAGCCTTCGGGAGAGCCTTGTTTACTTTGGATCGGGTGTATTTCGATGATACGTTCTGAGCCACTTTCACCAGGCGGTTGAGGGTGATTTCATACCATTCGGTCATGTCTGTCTCCTTTTGTCGTACAAGGCGGAGTTTCTCGTGGGGGTAGTAGATAAGTGTACACAGGTCTTTCAGGTCCGCGTCGCGCAGAGTATTGCCGAAAATTTCCGTAACCTTGCGTTTTACGGTGCCGGAGGCGTTTTTTAGCACGTGCTGGAAGGCCTCGCTCTCACCGTGGAGGTCTGTGAGGAAGTGCTCCGTGCCTTTGGGAAGGTCGAGAATGGCTTCGAGATTGATTACCTCTGTGCTGGCCGAGGCGATGTCGGGAAAGGAACGGGCCAGGAGGCGGAGATAGCGCAGATCGGCCATGAGGCCGACGGTGGGATAATGGATGTGTTCGGTCATCGTGTGCGGATAGGATTGACTGTGGCCGGAGCTTTTCGGAGCCCGACGGCTTACAAATTTAGGTATTTCTGCGGTTAAAACAATCGAAAGAGTCGGTTTAGTGGAGTTTTGGGTAGGAAATGAGGGGATAGAGGTTTGTGGGATAGGCTGGAAAGGGGTAAATTTGCGGCAAACATAAGTGAATTTGCAGCCCGTGAAGCGAATGCATTCAGGGTCTGCGTGTTTGTTTAACCTGCTAAACCGTTTAGGAACAATGATGAAAACCAATAGCTCGTTGTTGCTGCTTTTATCGGCTTTGACTTTAAATTTCAATTGTATGGCCAACGATTCAAAGGGCGCCACTGGCGCCGACGGAATTACCCGTCCACAGCGGGCAGCAGTGAAAGTGGTGCAGACGGCCGGGCGCACGGCTCTGGGCGATTTTGCTCCTGAGTTCGCCCACCTTAACGACGACATTCTTTTCGGTGAGGTCTGGAGCCGTAACGACCTTCTTTCACTTCGCGACCGCAGTATGATTACTATGACTGCGCTCATTGCCCAGGGAATCACCGACAGCTCGCTGCTGCATCATCTGCAGAATGCCAAAGCAAACGGCATATCCCGCACAGAGGCAGCTGAGATAATTACCCACGTGGCTTTCTACGCCGGATGGCCCAAGGCCTGGGCGGCTTTCCGTCTGGCCAAAGACGTATGGGCCGACGACATCAAGGGCGACGATGCCAAGGCCGAGTTTGCACGAAGCATGATTTTCCCTATAGGCGAGCCCAATACGGCTTACGCCAAGTATTTCACCGGCAACAGCTATCTGGCGCAGGTGTCGACCGAGCAGATACCCTTTGCCAACGTGACTTTTGAGCCGGGATGCCGCAACAACTGGCATATCCACAAGGCCTCGGAAGGAGGTGGACAGATGCTCGTGGGTGTTGCCGGCCGCGGATGGTATCAGGAAGAGGGTAAACCCGCTGTGGAGATTCTGCCCGGCACTGTTATCCACATTCCCGCCAACGTGAAGCACTGGCATGGTGCAGCTGCTGATAGTTGGTTTGCTCATCTCGCTTTTTCGGTTCCCGGAGAGGACGCTACCACTGAATGGCTTGAGTCTGTTAGCGACGAAGAATACAAAAAGCTTTGATTGAACGATTGATCGGAGATTATCTCGATTAATCAGGAGTTATCGGGAATATCAGGATTTATCCCGAAATAAACAAGGCGGCGCTTCGCATCGAGCGAGGCGCCGCCTTGGCTATTGATTGTTGGGGTTATTTCAGTACTATCTTCGAGGCGACGGTTGTTCCGTCGGCGAGTGTTGCTGTGGCGATGTAGATGCCTGGTGCAAGGTGGGCGATGCCCATGGCGTTGCCTTCCACGGAACCGCATAGGGCGCCGTTGGCGCTGTGGAGCGCGATGGCTACGGTCGAAGCGCAGGTAGTTGAGAGCGTGCCGTCGACTACGATGAAGCGCACTGCGCCGTTGCCGTCGAGGCTGATGGCGCCTACGCCGAGGCTCTTGTCGGGTGTGCCGTGGAGCTCGATATAGCTCTTGGGAGCGCCTTCGGATGAGAGTTCAACGAAGCCGGTGTGCATTTCTTCGACAGCGCTGGCAAATGTTACCGTGAATTTACCGCCTTCCTTGGGGAGCTCGGTTTCGGAGAGGGTGTATGCCGATGCGTGGGAGCCCACCATCTTGAGCCCGATGGGACCTGTGAGGTTGAGACCTGTGACCTCGAATTCACGGGCATAGGTGGCGCCGGGTGCTACGGCGAATTCGTGGAGCTTCTCAACGGGACGGATGAATGGAATGTCCTGTCGGCCCCAGGTTACGTCGTCGACATACCAGATTACGGAGGAGTTCTTGCCGCGTAAGCTCTGGAAATTGAAGGCGAACCACATCACGTCGGGCAAATCAAGCCCGTCGAGGTCGACGATGTATTCGTTCCAGATGCGGTCGGCGTCAGAACCGGTGGGTATTTCGATGCCGAATGAGCCTGCGAGCACTTCCTGACCGTCGCGCTCGAGGTACCACACGTTGAGCGGGTCGATAGGAGTCTCGTCGCTTAGGTTCTGACCCATAGCGCGGAAGGAGAGGAACTTGGCCGTGGTGTTCTTATAGTCTACTGCAGGCGAGATGAGTGTCATCATTGCCGGGGTATCGTCGGTGGCGAAGAAGTCGTAGGCTGTAACCTTGGCGGCGCGATTCACTGCGTCGACGCCGTCGGTGGCTGTGGAACCGTCGGCCTTAAAAGCCATGCCCCACCATGCGCGGGTGCCTTCGTTGGCAACGTTGAGCCAGCCTTCGGCCTGGAAGGGTTTGTTGGGTACGGCTGTCTCCATGTCTTCCACAAAGTAGGTAACCGGGTTAAGGTCGCTCAGGTCGTCGAGCGAGTCGCCTTCAGGATCGGTAGGCTGTGTGCCCTGTCCGGTTGCCACGCCCTTGAGGGGGATTACGACGGTATTGCCGCCGGGGGCGGAGAGCTCGAGCTCGTCGGTGAACGTTCCTGCAGCCTTGGGCGAGAAGGTGATTGTAAGGTTGGTGGAAGCGTTCTTAAGCAGCGACGTGGAGTTGAGCAGGAAAGCGCCGGAGCCTTTGGTGAGGCGGGCGTTGCCGTAGTCGGCCATGTTGGCGGTAGTTACTGCGAGCGTCTGACTTACGGGCTTGCCGACCTCGGCTGTGAATTCGGTGATTGTCGAGGCGTCGGCGCTCACCAGCGGAGGATTGGCCGGGTCGATTGCTACAGCTGAGAGGGCGAAGCTCTGGCTGAGCTCAGTGGGAGTGGCGTCGAAGAGCAGATTGGCGGTGTGCTTGCCTACGGCCGTCGGTGTGTAAGTTACGTTGACGGTGTAAGTGGCGGTTCCGGCGGGAATCTCCTCGGTGTCGATGGCAAACATTGCCCGGTTGGCGCCCGAGAGGTATATCTGGGCTGCACGCTCAAGGTTGCTTGCGTCTACGGTAAGGCGTGCGAAGGGGTAGGTGGTGCCTATTTCAGCGTAAGCCTCGGAGTAGAGCTTCTCTACAGTGATGTCGAGCGCGGGAGCTGCGGGATCGGGCATCTCGACATCGGATGCCGAGCGCGGACGCAGGGTAACGGCTTTGGGCGAGAAACTGATGCCGGCTACCGATGTGGCCTTCTGAGGTACTGTCATGCCGATGAGGTCGGAGCCGGGGAACGGCATAACATTCACTGTGGTTTCACCGGATTTCCCCTGAACGGTCTTGGCGGCGAAGGTCTGGCCGTCGGCCACGTTGGCGAATTCAACCTCGCTGTCGAGTTTAACCAGGCGGAAAATGTAGGTCTCCGGGTCGCGGGCCAGTTCGGCAGCGCTGATTTCGAGCGGCTCTTTGGCGGTGCCCTCGGTTACAGTCATCGAAGAGAACATCGGCACGAATACGTTGGCCGAAGTCGTTTCGTCCTGGATTACGAGGCCGTGGAGGCCTTTAACTTTGTCGTTGAGTTTCAGGTCGTAAGGAGTTTCAAACAACCCGAAGTCGAAACAGATGCCACCGCTCATATCCTGAGCGTATACGCGGTTGGTGCTTGCATCGATATGGGTGACAGTCGCTCCGATGCCGTCGTAGTAGAATGCTTCGGCGCCGTCACCTGCCTGATTCTGTACGGCAAGTGAGTTCTGGAGCGTCTTGACGGCAACCACAGTGCCGGAAAGCGGAATAGTCACGTCGGCTGCGCCGTCGGCTTTGAGCGTGAGTGTTGCAGCCTTTTCGCCGGCAGTTTTGGCAGTAAGCTTCACTGTGACGATGGCGCCGTCCTCGCTCATGGCCTCATCGGCTGAAATAGTCGAGGGTGTTACGGTGAAGTCAGTCGAGTTGACCGAAGCCGATACGGCACCGGTCAACTTCTCACCCTTGACGGTGACAATCAGTTCGGCCGGGAGGAACTGATAGGTGGGATCGAAAGCGAGTTCAGTCTTGTCGGTCGTGATGGCGGCGTCGGTTGGCTGCGGGTCCGGGTTTACGGGTTCATCCTGGTCACCGAAAAGCTCAGCCCAGGTGGTGGCCACGCGGATGGCGTCGTACTGAACCTTGGCGCCGTTTTTGCCGCCGTTGCCGCCCTGGCGGAATTCAATACCGATCAGGCCGTTGGTGGCCGATGCATCGGCTGCAGAACTGATTGTGGCATCAGCATTCTGTGGCTCGGCCTTCATGTCGGGGTTTAGCCAAAGCGAGCAGATGTCGTTTGTCGTTCCGTCTACAAATTCATATTTCAGGACTACCAAATAGGTTTTGCCAGTTTCAAGAGTTGCGCCGGCATATGTGCCGGTACTCCCGTTTTTGCTTACGCCGATTTGATAGTGGGTCGCATCGGTGGCTTTAGTAAAGATACGGCATTTTTCATCACCGCTCTTTCCTGCCAGACCGGCGTTAGTCTTGCTTAGACCAACGAAAGCAAATGAGTAAGAATCGTCTCCGGGTGTAGTAACATTAATCAGAAGGGAGGCATATATCGTTCCGGAGTTGATGCGGTCGTCGTTGTAGTTACCCCAGGGAAGGTATGCGCATTCGCTCGAAGACGAACCGGGGATGAGGTTGGCAACCAGCCCGGTTGCTTCTTGATACCCTTCGTAAGCGAGTGGGGATGCGGTAAGCTGGATGGGGTCGCCGGTACGAGTCATGTACTGTAGCCAGCCGCCGTTGCCGAGGAGGTTGCCGGCGGGATAGTCGAAGTTTTCGGTAAGCAGAAGCTTGGCCGATGCGGGCGGTGCCGCGGCGGCGAGCAGGAGAAGGCCTGCAGCCGCAACTTGGTAGATTTTCTTCATACTTGGAAGTTGAATTATGTGATAATGTGTGAAGTGGCGGTTAATTGGCTGCCTGATTCGCTGATTGATTTGCTGTGCGCTTATCGACAAAATGACGGGCCGTCCGCGATTTGGGCACCCTTTTTGACGATTGATTGACGAATTCAGTTGCAAATAGTCTGCAAATATAGCAAATAAATGCCATAGCCGCAAGCGCATGCTCATAGCCGGTTGGCTGGCTCAGGAGTTATCTCGATTATTGCCGGTTGAGAGTGGAGAGGGACCGATTTAATGCGATATATAGCGACGAAACCGAGTTGAAATCTAAAAAAATGCGAAAAATTATGGATTTGCAATGAAAAATTTAATACCTTTGTGTTGTAAAACATAATCTTGCAGTTATGTTGCTCAACCGAAAGCATTATCATGATTAAGGAAACTCTGGAAAAGGTTCTAAGCAAAGACATGTCGGAAATCTGGACCGTGCTCGACAGCGATGAGAAGCGCCGGATTATAGATGCCTTTGTGATTCATAATTTCAAGAAAAACCAGATGATCTATGCCGAAGGAGAGGAGCCGGAATATCTCTGGTGCCTTCTTCAGGGTAAGGTCAAGAAATATAAGGACGGCGTAGGCGGCCGCGTGCAGATTCTGCGCCTTATCCGCTCGGTGGAATATTTCGGTTACCGCGCTTATTTTGCCGAGGAACGCTATAATTCGTCGGCTGCTGCTTTCGAGCCGTCGGTAGTCGGAACGCTTCCGATGACGCTTGTGGTCGACATGATCAACCGGAATTCCCGCCTGGCGTGGTTTTTCATCCATGAGCTCAGCCGTAATCTCGGAGGCTCCGATACTAAGATCGTGAACCTTACGCAAAAGCACATACGCGGACGCCTTGCCGAGGCGCTTATAGTGCTCCGCGACCATTACGGCTTTGAGGACGACAACCAGACGCTTCGCATCTACATGGCCCGCGAGGATCTCGCCAATCTTTCGAACATGACTACGTCCAATGCAATCCGCACCCTTTCAGGTTTTGTATCCGAAAAGCTGATTACCGTCGATGGTCGTAAGATTTGTATTCTCAACGAGCCTATGCTCCGCAAAATCTCCAAATTCGGCTGATAATTTAAGACGATATTGAAGGGCGACTTCCCCAATCGCGGGGAAGCCGCCCTTTCTTCATCCATTTGGCTTTACGCTGAATCCTGAGGCTCCCGCGCGGGTGCCTGCGGTCAGATGGCGTTGGACTGGTAGAACAGAAGGATTCGGTGGCGCAGGAGGTATTCGTAGTGGGCCTGGATGGAGTTGACCTCCGTGCGGAAGAGATTGTTTTTGGCAATCTCGAATTCGGCGGGAGTGGCGCGTCCGAGATTGTATTTCTCCTGCGTTGCGGCAAACGACTGACGTGTTTTTTCAAGTGTCTCGAGCGACGTAAAATATTTGTCGCGGGCGCCGCGGGCCTGGTAGTAGGCCAGCTGAATGGTGCGGAACAGTTCGGTCTGCGTCTGGTCGAGCTGGAGCTCCGCCTGAAGTTTCTGAATACGCGCGCGGCGCACGGAGTTGCGTGTCGAGAAGGCGTTGAAAATGGGTATCTGCAGCGAGAAGCCTACGTAGGTAGAGTAGTTATGGCGCATCTGCTCGCCGAAGGTCTCGCTCTGCATGCCGCTCACGGTATAGTAGCTTGATCCTACGTTGGCGCCGAAACTGAGCGTCGGGAGATAGCCCGACTTTGCCAGCGAGATGTTGCGCTCGGCCACTTTGATGCCCTGGCGCGATGCGAGGATGGAGTTGTTGTGAAGCAGGGCGGCGTTGAATACGGCATCGGCCGTAGGCACTATCGGTTCGCCTTCTTCAAGCGGAAGAACGTCGAACCCTTCGGCCGAGGGGAGCTGGAGGAGATTGGCAAGCTCAACGATGGCGGTCTGGACGTCGTTTTCGGAAGTTACGACGGTAAGGCGGTCCTGCGCGGCTTGCGATTCTGCGTCAAAGAGGTCTGCTTCGGGCACTTTCCCGGCCTCCACGAGAGCGCGCTGGCGCTCTACCTCATAGGCTGAGTGGGCGCTTTGCGAGCGGGCACTGGCGAGGACTTCCTTAGCGTAAAGCACCTGAAGGTACTGGCTCACCACGTTGAGCGTAACGTTGTCTTTTGCGGCCTCGAAGTCGAGCAGCAGCTTGGCTAGATTGGCTTTTGCCACGCTCAGCTGCCTGACAGCGCTGAGGCCCTGGAAAAGGGGCAGATTCATCGCAGCCCCCCACTGAAAATTGCTGGTATTGCGGTCGGCGTAGGTGTTGGCGGCGGTGAGGCCGCGGCCGAAACTCCAGCTCTGGCCTGCCGAGGCGCTGACGTTGGGGAGGAAGCGGTCTTTGGCCTCGGTCTCGCTCAGTTCGCCTGAGAGGACTTCGAGCTGGGCGGAGCGTACCTGCAGGTTGTGGTCGATGGCGTAGGCCACACATTGGTCGAGACCCCACGTCTCGGCCGAGGCGCCCAGGGCGCCGCATACCATGGCGACTGCTGATATGAGGATGGTTTTCATCTTGTTTTCTAAGCTGATTATATTTTTAGCAATCACTTAATCACTTCTTTGCTTCGGAGCCACGCAGGCGCGTTTCCGGCTTGAATTCGGGCGAGAGGAGCTGCACGTTGATACCGTCGGACACGCCGGTCTTGATGGCCGTGCGCTCGAATTGCTGGGTGGGCTGCTCGGACTTGAGCACGTAGACGAAAGCACTGTCGGCAACGTATTCCACTACGCTCTCGGGGAGTGCCATAACAGAGTCGGCGCGCTCCAGAATCACGGTAGCGTTGGCGCTGTAGCCGGCACGGAGTTTGGCGGAATCGGCTCCGCGCAGTGCGGCTTTCACCTCGAAGGTGTTTGTGCCGTTTTCATCGGTTGCCATCGGAGCGATTTTCTCGATTACTGCTTCATAATCTGAACCGCTTACCGCGCCTACGGAGATACGCACGTTCATCCCCTCGCTTAGCAGGTCGACTTCAGTTTCGTCGACTTTTCCTTTGAAAAGCAGGTCGGTCATATCGGCCACTTTGGCTACTGTAGTACCGTCGTTGAATGTATTGGCCTGAATTACGGAGCTTCCGACCTTCACAGGAACTTCGAGTACGACGCCGGTTACGGTAGAACGTACCAGCGTATTGGAACTCTGGGCGTTGGCTGCCGATACGCCGTCGCGAACGATTGTCAGCTGGTCCTCGGCCTGGGCGAGTTCGGCTTTGGCGCGCTCGTAGGCGGCCAGATCGCTTTCGTATTTCTCGCGGCTCTCATATTTTTTGTCGTAGAGCGAACGGGTGCGTTCGTAGGTCTGTCGTGCTTCGTCGAGCGAGATTCGGGCCACCTCGACGCGGTTGCGTGCTGACGACAGCTGCGTTTCTTCAGGCACAATCTTGATTTTGGCGATAATATCGCCCGCGGCCACATGGTCGCCGGCCTCGACAAGCACCTCAGAGATGATGCCTGAAATCTGGGGCTTGATTTCAATTTCGTCGCGCGGCTCGATTTTGCCGGTGAGCACCGATGTGCGTTCTATGGTCTCGGTTGTGGGGCTTACCAGGTCGTAGACCGTCTCCTTGGGCTTGGAGTTGAGGTAGAGGTAGACGAAGGTGCCTACGAAAACGGCTGCCACAAGCACCCACAGGAGGATTTTGAATAGCTTTTTCATTGCTGTTGAAAGTTGGGCTGTATGGTTGTTATTTTTCTGTTTATTTGTCGTTGAGAGCCTCGATCGGCTTGATGCGCATGGCCTTGGTGGCGGGAATCAGTCCGGCCAGCGTTCCGAGTGTGGCGAAGGTTATCATTATTACCGCAGCCTGCCCCAGAGTCATCTGGAATCCGGCGTCGGCAGCCTCGGGAGTGGCGGTGAGAGTCTGTGCCACCCAGAGGCCGAGCGTAGCGAAGCATATCCCGGCCAGACCGGCCACGGCCGTGAGCATCATTCCTTCGGAGAGTATCTGCATCACTATGTCGAGAGGTTTGGCACCTATGGCGCGGCGTATGCCTATCTCCTGGGTGCGTTCCTTGACGATAACCCACATTATGTTGCCGATGCCGATTACGCCCGCCAGGAGCGTGCTGACGCCTATGAATAGAGCAAGCAGCGAGAGTCCGTGGAAAAGGTTGTCGACCATTTCGAACTGTTCGGAGATATCCATCACGCGCATGGCAGCCTCGTCGGTGGGGGATATGTAGTGGCGAGTATAAATCATATGGCGCATGCGCGGAATAAGAGGTGCGATTTTCACTCCGTCGTCGGCCACGAGCATCAGTGCATCGATGGTGTCGCCGCGTTTGAAGGCCCGGCGGAAGGTGGATGCGGGGATACATACCGACTCGTCAAGGCGGTTGCCTCCCATGGTTATTTCGTTGGTCTGGCCCACGATACCAACTATGGTGTAGCTGATGCCGTTTACCTGGATGTGCTCTCCCAGCGGCGAGGGATTGCCGGGATAGAGCTCATTGGCTACCTTGCGCCCTACGGCGGCCACTTTGCGGCCTTTGGCCACATCAGCCTCATTGATGAATCGACCGGAATATACAGCCGGCAGCATCACCTCGGCGTAGTCGGGCTCCACGCCATAGACCGATCCGGAGAGCGAGAACCGCCCGTTGCGGAAACTCACGCCCCAGTGGGAGTAGTTGGGTGTTATCACTTTTATTCCCTGCAGCCCCTGGCGCATGCGCTCAAGGTCTGTGACGTCGAGATCCCAGGCGCGGCGCTTGGCATGCCCGTGGTAAGGCTCGGTGGTACGCTCGGTCCACATTATGGCGCTGTTTGTCGCGAAGCCGTCGAAGTTGCGCATCAGCAGCCCCTTTGCTCCTCGGGCACCCCCGAGCAGAAGAGCGAGCATGGCTGTGCCCCAGAATATACCGAATCCGGTAAGAAATGTGCGCGTTTTATTACGTGCGAGCGTGGCTCCTATCTCCTTCCAGTTGTCGGTGTCGAAAAGCAGTATATGCATTTTGTTTCGGTCAGAATGATAGCGGTTGGTTTATTCGTCGCGGAGGGCCTCCACGGGTTTTACTTTCAGCGATTTCAGCGCGGGAAATAGTCCGGCCAGAGCACCTGCCAGAATCAGGACGACCGTAACCTGCACGGCAATCGAAAGGTCCACATGGGGATGGGTCATGAAGTCGGATTCGCCAAACAGCGCGTCGACAACGCCCGTGGCCGCAGAGCCGAGCACTATGCCTATGTACCCGAAAAGAGTTGTTATGGCTATGCTCTCGGCCATAATCTGCGTAAGGATACTGCGGGGTTTTGCGCCTATGGCACGACGGATGCCTATCTCATGTGTGCGCTCGCGTACGCTCACAAACATTATGTTGCTTATACCGACTACGCCGCTCAGCAGCGTGAGTAGCCCCAGTATCCATATGCTGGCGTTGAGGATGTTCATGGCCTGAAGGCCTTTCATTCCCTGAGAGAACTGATTCCATATCCATACGGCGCTGGTATCGTCGGGATCGAAATCGTGGGCGGCTGCAAGCGTGCGCCGCACGTCGGCTTCCACCTGGTCTCCCTGATCGGCGGTCTCCACGTTGTGGAGCATTACGCTCATCGAGCCGAGGTCGTCGTCGTTGCCCGCGAGCATGCGGGCAGTGGAGAACGGGATGTAGATTTCACGGCCCCAGCGCGAGGTGTAAATGCCCACAACCTTGAAGCTAAGACCCGATATGCGCAGCTGTTTCCCCAGAGCTTCGTCGCTGTCGGGCAATCCGAGAGAGGTGGCGTCGTCCTTCGAAAGAACTATTACTTTGGCGCGGGCGGCCATATCCTTGTCGTTGATAAAGCGGCCGCGTTCCATTGTCATCTCGTCGCGGAGCTTCAGTTGTGAAGGGTATACGCCCGTGTAGCTTGAAGTAATCGATTTAGTGCCATAGGAAATTGTGTCGGTGGGACCATAGATTGTGGATGTGACCTCGCGCACGGTCGAGCGGTTTTCGTCGGCCACGCGGTCCAGGTCGGCGCTCTTGAGCGGGATGTAACGCCCCTCGCGATAGCCGTGGTATGGTTTAGAGGTGCGACCGGGCCACACATTTATTTTCTGTGAGCCGGGAGTCATCGCATGCTCACGGAATGACCCTGTCACGCCGTTGCCCACTCCGAGCAGCACGATAAGCATGAAGATACCCCATGCCACGGCGAAGCCCGTAAGGGCCGTGCGCAGCTTGTTGTGGCGTAGCGTCTGGAGTATTTCGGATATGAGGTCGAACATTGATTGGAATATTCTTGATTGGAAGCCTGTTGTGAGAGTAATTTAAAGCGTCGGTTCAACTTGGTCGACAATGCGGCCGTCGCTTATGCGAATCAGGCGGTCGGTCTGCGCGCCTACACCGGGATCATGGGTCACGATTACCACGGTCATTCCCTCCACTCGGTTTAGTTCACGGAATACCTGCATGACTTCCTTCGATGTGGAGCTGTCTAAAGCGCCTGTAGGCTCGTCGGCGAGTATAATCGAGGGTTTTGTGATAAGTGCGCGGGCAATGGCGACTCGCTGTTTCTGACCGCCCGAGAGCTCTCCGGGCAGATGGTGTGCACGGTCGGCAAGCCCCATGCGTTCCAATTGCTCCATGGCCATCTGGTTGCGTTTGCGGCGCCCCACACCCTGGTAGAATAGCGGTAGGGCCACGTTCTCCACGGCGTTCTTGTAGTTGATGAGGTTGAAACTCTGGAACACGAAGCCAATCATACGATTGCGGTAGTCGGCGGCACGGTTTTCGCTGAGGTTCTTTATCAGGGTGCCGTCGAGGCGGTATTCGCCCGAATCGTAGTTGTCGAGTATGCCGAGAATGTTGAGTAGGGTGGATTTGCCGGATCCCGAGGCGCCCATGATCGATACCAGCTCGCCTCGCTCTATTTCGAGGTTGATATCCTTGAGCACGTGGAGCGGAACGATGCCCGGATACGTCTTGTTTACATCCCGTAGTCGTATCATTGATGTGATATTATTTTAATATTTTTATCTGAAACACTTTTTAGACGCACCTTCTTTGTATAAGGTTGCACCGGAGTTGAAAACTTTTTTGTATTTGCGGATTATCGGGGCTTATCGGGGCCGGAAACGATTGTGGACATTGTAGTGAATGTGGTAAAGTGAATAGTACAAACGCCCCCGGAAAATACCGGGGGCGTTCTCATAGTTTAATCAGAATAAATCATCTGGGCAATCGCTATACTATATCAGTCGAGATTGGTGTTATAGCGGTGCCAGTCGGCGATTTTGGGAAGAATGCCCATCTCAATCACCTCGTCGCGGAGCTTGCAGAGATGCTGGTAGCTCTTTTCAAGTTCTTTCTGCTCCTCGGGGGTGCCACCGAGCGGTTTCACTGTCACGCCGTTTTTATCGATAGTGGTCTCCATGGCCATCATGATATGGCGGAAGCGGTCGTTGTCTACGTAGGCGCCTGCAGGCCAGCGGAATGGTTTGCCGCCCATGGCTGCGGCTATCATCTCGATGGAGAGGTAAGCCGGGCTCTGGAACGACGAGCGTCCGCGCAAGTCGATGATGTTTTTGCCACCCTGTACCACTTTCTGGCGGATGACCTCCCAGTCGGCCAGGGGAAGGGTGCCGTTGTCGATAAGCTCTTTCAGAGGTTTCCCCTTGATTGCTGCCGTCGACTCGAACACAGCCATTTGCTCGCCGTGGCCACCATAGGTGCGGGCGCCTGTCACGTCGTCCTCGGTCACATTGAAGTATTTTGCAAGTTCGGAGCGCAGACGGGTGGAGTCGAGCGCGGCGAGGGTCGACACGCACGAAGGTTTCACCCCGGAGTAAACCAGCGTGATGAGGCCCGTGATGTCGGCGGGATTGAACACTACCACAATATGTTTCACCTCGGGGCAGTATTTCTTCACGTTCTCGCCGAACTCCTTGGCTATCTCGGCATTTCCTTTCAGGAGGTCTTCGCGGGTCATTCCGGCCTTGCGGGCTGCACCGCCGCTCGAAACTACATATGATGCACCGGTAAGCGCCTCGGCCACGTCGGATGTGTATGTGAGGTTCATTCCCTCGAAGCCGCAGTGGCGCATCTCTTCATACACTCCTTCGAGCGCCGGAGCGTAGGGATCGTAGAGGCAGATGTTGGGGGTGAGTTTCATCATCATTGCCGTCTGGGCCATGTTCGACCCGATCATACCGGCTGCACCCACGATGGTGAGTTTTTCGTTTGTAAGGAATTCCATAATAGATATAGAGTTATTTAGTTGGTTGGTGTCTTATATAACATATGCAGTTGGCCGTAGGTTTGGCCGCCCGTCTATTTCAGTCGACGCAAATATAATGAATCATTGCGGTTTTATGTCTTTTTAACCCAACTTTTTCTTTTCTTCGCTCATTATATTAATAAAAATTTACCGTTGTGATAACAAGAAAACTCCTCTCCGCTTTCCTGGCCGTGGCTCTCGTGATCGGCATTTCTTTCGGGGCTCTTTTGATTGACCTCGATAATCTCGACGGAGACCCGGCATTTGAGAAGGCTGTGGAGATAATCAAGAAATATGAAACGCTCCACAAGGCCTCGAACTGGCCATATATAGGCTACGGGCACCGTGTGCTTCCTGGTGAAAACTATAAAAAAGGTGTAGTACTCGGGCAGGCTGATGCCGAGGCTCTTCTGCGTAAGGATCTACGCAAATATGTTCGTACTTTCAGTCAGTACGGCGATAAGGCTTTGCTGCTTGGTGTACTTGCTTACAATATCGGTCCCAACGCCGTAAAGAAGTCAAAGGTATCAACCCTGATCAAGGGAACTTCGGTGGCGGCGCTACGTGAGGCTTATGTGGCTCACTGCCGATATAAGGGAAAATCTCATCCTCAGATTCGACAGCGGAGAATTGAGGAATTTGACACGCTCTACAAAATGGTGACCAAAAATGGCTAAAACTATTGCTTTAAAATTTATGGCTATGTTCTTTAAACGCAGCATATTCCCTGTTACTGTTACATTGCTCGCGGCGGTTGCCGTTAGTTCGTGTGGCCGTCGGGAAAAACATGAAACAGATTCAGCCGATATGAAGGAGCTTCGGGACTCGGCGGCCGCCGACGCGCCGCTGGAATGGCCCGAGCGCGCAGAAGCGCTCAAGGGTATCGTCGCTCTTGAACACCATATGTCGTCGGGTAACGCCAAGGCTTTTGCCGCCGACTGCAGCTATCCCATAGAGCGTCCCTATCCCCTCCGAAACATAGCCGACTCGGCCGAGATGGAGACATATTTTCCTTTGATGATCGACGACTCGCTGAAAACCGCCGTTCGCAACGCCCAGTTTGAGCGTTGGCGTCCCGAAGGGTGGCGCGGATGGACACTCCACAATGGAAAATATCTCTGGTGGGATGGTAAACTTTATGCTGTGAGCTACATCTCAAAGGCCGAGCGCGCATTGCGCCGTCGCCTTGTCGAGGAGGAGAAAAAGAGTCTTGCACCCTCGTTGCGGGCTGGCTGGGAACCATTTTTCTGCCTGATAGGGGAGGACAACGGAACTATCTACCGCATCGACGTGGAAAGCCATCGCGCTGACCGAGCCGACGGCCAGTCTGATTCCGAGACTGAATTCACTTCGCAGGCTGAGGCCGATCCGGAAGAAGATTCTCCGCGTTTCCGCATGCTCGTTTATCCGCGTGACATGAGTCTCCACGAACTTCCGGCTGATTCTCTGCGTGGAGTTATGATTGTGGAAGGCTCGGCAGGATCACGCATTCTCAGTTTCACCGGCAGTGATGGCCGCACAGCTGAATTCGATATGGACTCCACCGTTTCTGACGATACGGAGACTCCGCAACTCATAGTGGTTGAACACGGAGACACCGCAGTGCATGCGGTAAACCGCATCTATTGGCGCGACTATATAGCCCTCCCGCGTTGATGCCTTCCTAAAAAAATCCCGATTAATCGGGAAAATCCGGATTAATCGGGAAAATACAATTTATCGCGCTATCACTGGTGGGATGGGCGCAGAAGGTCGTTTACGGTTTTCACCGGATTGAATGTCTCGACGGGAACCTCAACAAAAGCGGTGAGCCAGTTGCTCATCGCGCCGTTCCAGAGGCCGGGGAGCTCCAACGCCTTCAGCGGACGGCCACCGAGCGATTTCGATGAGATGAAGCCTGTGGCGGGATCGACGTATTCGGGAAGGTTGAAATGGTGGCCGTAGACGTCCTTCACGTAGCATACGAGGTCTACCGGGTTGAAATGCGTGGCCTTTGCCATCATTGCGGCGAACTCTGGATTGGAGGTGTCAATCTGGGCACTCTCCAATATCTGGAGCGAGCGTGATCCCGTGGGATTGTAGGCAATGTATGGGCCTCCCCCGGGTTCACCTTCGTTTTTCACCATACCACACATGCGCATCGGCCGGTCGAGTACCACCCGCAGATATGTGGCCAGATCCTCTCCCTTGAGAGTGTGCATCTCGGGTGAGTCGAAGCTGAAGCGATCGGCCAGGAAGGCGCAGGCTTCGGTCAGGTCGGCCTCGGTGTAGGCGCGGTCGTCTATGAGGTGGATGTAGCGGGCCACCTGATCGTGGAGTTCGATGAGGTATCCGGCCAGCACCTTCTTATAGTGGATGGTGGCGCCGCGCATTGAGTCGGGTACTACATTGTCGATGTTCTTCACGAATACTACCTGCGAATCAATGTCGTTGAGGTTGCGGATCAGTGCGCCGTGGCCTCCGGGCCGGAACACCATACGTCCCTCGGCATCGCGGAAGGGTGTATTGTCCTCATTTGCGGCAACAGTGTCGGTCGAAGCCATCTGCTCTGAGAGCCCTACCTTGATTTTCACGCCCATGCGCTCCTCGATGGCAGGAACAGCCTCCGCGAGTTTGGCCTCGAATGCCTTGCGGTGGTCGGGCGATACGGTGAGATGAAGGTCGACAGAACCGTCGGCCTGACGGGCGGTCTGCGCCCCCTCCACGAGCTGCTCCTCGACCGGAGTGCGAACGGAGCCACCTTCGGCGCGGTGGAAGGTTAGCAGCCCCTTGGGCAGCTGGCCGTAGTTCATCCCCTCCGGAAGGATTATTGAGCCGACCACATCCTTGGCGCGACCATCCTCCAGAAGAGCATCCACTCCTTTGCCGAAACGGCGTATTACTGTAGTCTCAAGTTCTGGATAAAAGGCAAACTTGTGAATCCCCTCAAGTAGGGCGGCTACGTCGCTCCCTTTCTTGGGCTGAGCTTCCTCGCCATTGATGAAAGCGAAAAGCGCCTTGAACATGCGCGATGCGGCCCCGGAAGCCGGCACGAATTTGGCCACGCGGCCGCCTTCAGCCAAATAGGCGTCCCAGCGTTTCGATGCATCGGTCTGCTCGGCGTCGGTGAGCACTGTAATGCCTGCGCCGGCGCGTGCCGAATCGTAGATTTTCAGGTATGGAAAGCCGGTGGCAAAGCATTTCAGCTGTTGCTCCAGCTGCTCGGGGGTAATTCCCCGCGAAGCAAGCGTCTGGAGATCGGATTCAGAAAGTTTCATTGTAAGTTTATATTTTGGTTGTAATTTCTTATAAATAAGTTTTCCGAATGCCTTCGGCGACGACCCAGACGGGCCGTTATGGCGCGCCCTTGTACTATTTCATGCGCTTTATAATGTTGTAGCTCGGGGCAACCCCCAGCTCACCCGCTTTCGAGAGGTTCTCGACGCCTCGGTCGTGGTCGCCGAGACGGAAATACACGTAGCCACGGTTGTAATAGGCCTCACCGAAATCGGGTTTAATCTCAATTGCCTTGTTGTAGGCCATCAGGGCTGAAGTGTAGTCGCCTGTCTCTGCAAGGAGATTCCCCTTGTTGAAATAGGCGAAAGCCATGCGCGGACTCAGCCGGATGGCCTGGTCGAAGTCGGAGACGATTGCGCGGAGCTCGGCTACGCGTCCCGGGCCTTCGCCATTGCCTGCCTGAAGCGACTTATATCGTGCGATGGCACGCTGGAAGTAGCCCAGAGCAAAATCCGGGGTCAGATCGAGCGCCCGGTTGAGGTCGGCTATGGCGGCGGCATAGTTGCGTAGGGCCATAAAATCCATGGCGCGTCCGAAATAGTCGATGCTGCGCGGTTCGGCAGTTGCCAGTGCTGAGTTGTAATAGTCAACGCTTTCGAAATGGCGGCGGATTTCGTCCTCGTCGGCAAGTGCGATGTCGCTGTTGGTCAGTTGTACCACGAAGCGCAGGGCCTTGGTGGCATTGATTTCGTCGATTTCGCGTATAAAGTATGCCGAGGGCTTCAGTTCGGTGGGAGCGGTATAGTAGCTCAGGGCGAACATGGGCTCAAGTTCGATAGCCTGACGGCGGTTCTGCACTTTTCCTCGGATGCTCTTGTTGTTGTAGTCCCCCTCGAGGTCGACATCGGCCGGCGCAGTACGCAGGGCGGCGAAACGTTTGGCCACCGCGTCGGGTTTCAGCGCTTCCTCGGCCTCGCGGTCGGCTTCGCGCCGCGCAGCCTCGGCGGCCTCCTTGGGCGATGTCGACTTCAGACTGCGCGCCATAGCCAGGGCGCGATTGTAGTCGCGTTCGGCCGGACCCATCTGCCCTTGCATGCGGTATAGGCTGCTACGCATGTAGAGCGCCTCCGGTAATTCCGGAAAAGCCTCCACGAGACGGTTCACGTCGGCCATGGCGTGCTTTGTGTCGCGTTTCTCCATGTAGAGATAGGCGCGGTTGTAAAGCGAGCGGTAGTCGTCGTTGTCGAGTTCGAGGGCTGTAGTGAAGTCGCGTATGGCGTTGTCGTAGTCGCGTACCTCCATGCGCAGCAGGGCACGATTGTAGATGGCGGAGGTATTGACCGGGTCGAGTTGTACGGCGTAGTCGTAATCGGCGAGCGCTCCGAAATAGTCGTCGAGATTATAGCGGAGGAAGGCTCGGTTCACGTATAGTCCGGCCTCGCGTGGCATAAGGCGTATCGCCTCGTCGAGGTCGGAGAGTGCAGCGGGATAATCCTTGTCGCCGTGAATCGCTATATCGGCGCGCAGAAGGTAGGCGTTCGCCTGATTCTTGTTTAGTTCGAGGGCGTGGTCGATGTCGGAGCGGGCGCCGATGGTGTCCTTCTGCTCCAGACGCAGACGGGCACGGCCCACATAGCCGTTCTCGTAGGCTGGGAAGTCGTGCAGAAGGCGGTCGAAAGTCACGGCCGCCGAATCGGGCTGCCCGAGATCCTGTTCGGCCAGAGCTTTGTTAAAGAGCAGCTGACGGCTTTTGGGGAAGAGGGTGAGAGCCTGGTTGTAGTCGGCCACGGCCTCCTCGAGGCGTCCGCGGTTTTGGCGGGCCACACCGCGCACCTCATAGGCGTCGACGATGAAAGGGTTGCGCTCTAAAGCCTCCGAGGCGTCCGCCTCGGCGCCGAGATAGTCCTCAAGGTTGAGCTTGGCTATCGCACGCAGGAAATAAGGCTGGGCGAGGTATGGCTTGGCGGTGATGGCCTGGTTGAAATACTGGATGGCCACCATATAATCGTCAAAATAAAGGGCGTTCTGACCGACGCGCACCATCTGCTCGGCGTTGACCTGCGCGCAGACTTTCGTCGGAGCCAGTATGGCCGCAATAGCAATTGCCACGAGGGCGATGATTATATTGAAAGGACTGGATTTCACTGAATTAGATGAAAACAATTGGAGAAGAGGCGTAAATGGGAGAGTGGGGAACCGGCTGCCGCCATCAGTCGAGTTTAAGCACGGCCAGGAATGCCTTCTGGGGTACCTGAACCGATCCGATCTGCTTCATACGCTTCTTACCGGCCTTTTGTTTTTCCAGAAGTTTGCGCTTACGACTCACATCGCCGCCGTAGCATTTGGCTGTCACATCCTTGCGCACGGCCTTGATGGTCTCGCGGGCTATGATTTTAGCACCGATGGCTGCCTGAATGGCGATGTCGAACTGGTGGCGCGGAATCAGCTCCTTAAGCTTCTCGCACATTTTGCGTCCGAAGGCCACGGCGTTGTCGGCATGGGTTAGCGTTGACAGGGCGTCGACACTTTCGCCGTTGAGGAGCACGTCGAGTTTCACCAGCCGAGATGGACGGAAGTCATGCAGATGGTAGTCGAACGATGCGTAGCCTTTCGAGATGCTCTTGAGCTTGTCGTAAAAGTCGATGACGATCTCGCCCAGAGGAATGTCGAACGTCAGTTCCACGCGGTTGCCGGAAATGAATTCCTGTTTGAGCAGCTCGCCGCGTTTGCCCAGGCAGAGAGTCATAATCGGGCCGATAAAGTCAGTGGTGGTTATTATCTGCGAGCGGATGTATGGCTCGTCGATATGATCGATGAGGGTGATTTCAGGAAGTCCGGAGGGGTTGTGCACCTCAGATTCGTTACCTTTCTTGTCGTAGACTTTGTAGCTTACGTTGGGCACAGTAGTTATCACTTCCATGCCGAACTCGCGGCTTAGGCGTTCCTGCACGATTTCCATATGGAGCAAGCCCAGGAAGCCGCAGCGGAAGCCGAAGCCCAGCGCCATCGACGATTCGGGCTGGAACGTCAGCGATGCGTCGTTAAGCTGAAGCTTTTCGAGCGACGAGCGGAGATTCTCGAAGTCCTCAGCCTCGATGGGGTAGACTCCGGCGAACACCATCGGTTTCACTTCCTCGAATCCGGCTATTGCCGGGGCCGGACGGTCGACGTGGGTGATGGTATCGCCCACTTTAACCTCCTTCGATGTCTTGATGCCGGAAATTATGTAGCCTACGTTGCCGGCCGATAGTTCGGGCCGCGGGTCGAGGTCCAGCTTGAGCACTCCTATCTCGTCGGCGTGATATTCCTTGCCGGTGGCCACGAACTTTACGAAATCGTCCTTGCGGATGGTGCCGTTCACTATCTTGAAATAGGCGATGATGCCGCGGAACGGATTGAACACGGAGTCGAATATAAGCGCCTGGAGAGGAGCGTCGGGGTCGCCTTTAGGAGCAGGCACACGCTCTACTATGGCTTGCAATATGGCCGGTACACCCTCGCCGGTCTTTCCGCTGGCGCGGATTATTTCCTCGCGCCGGCATCCGAGAAGATCGACTATCTGGTCCTCAACTTCGTCGGGGTTGGCGCTCTCGAGATCAACCTTGTTGATAACGGGGATAATCTCCAGGTCGGAGTCGATGGCCATATAGAGGTTTGAGATGGTCTGGGCCTGAATGCCCTGGGTGGCGTCGACAATCAGAAGCGCGCCTTCGCAGGCGGCTATGGATCGTGAAACCTCATAGGAGAAGTCCACGTGTCCCGGAGTGTCAATGAGATTGAGTGTATAGTCTTGACCGTCAAGCTTGTAGTTCATCTGGATGGCATGGCTCTTGATTGTGATGCCACGCTCGCGCTCCAGATCCATGTCGTCGAGCACCTGCGCCTGGAGGTCTTTACCCTCCACTGTATTGGTGTATTCCAGCAGGCGGTCTGCGAGAGTACTTTTTCCGTGGTCGATATGTGCTATTATGCAGAAATTGCGTATATTCTTCATTTGCGTTGCTTTATTGCAAACAAAGTTACAACAATTTGAGCAAATCGGCAATAACGTAGGTACTCCCGCCTACAAATACGGCTCCCTCGGCGGGTGTCTGTGCCCTGGCTTCGTCGAAAGCACGTTTTACCCCCGCCACCGGGCGTGCTTTCAGTCCGGCTTCGCGCAACTGGCATGCAAGCTTTTCAGCGTTGCGTGCGCGGGGAATATCAGCCTGTGTGGCTATATAATCGGCATCGGCGGGTAAGAGGCGCAGTATATCTAAGGTGTCTTTATCGTCGGCGAAGCCGAGCACCACGGTCAGGGGTTTCGGTAGTGCAGCGATGAGTGGGGCGAGATGTAGCCATCCTCCTATGTTGTGTCCGGTGTCGGCGATGGTGAGCGGGGAGTCGGCGAGTTTCATCCATCGTCCGGCCAGACCGGTGAGAGTACATACGCCTGCGAATCCGCTCTTTACGGCATTGTCAGGGATATTCCACCCTTGACGTCGCAGCTGAAGTATTGCGGCCATCACGGTCAGGGCGTTCTCATGCTGGTATTCAGCGGTCAACTGATAGTTGAGTGTCCCGAATGGCGTGTGGCCGATAATCAACTCGTTTCCAATGTGGCGGAATGAAGCCTGTGGAATTTCTTCTTGGGCGAACCGGAGAGGGGTGTGGTGGGCTCGGGCCTCTTCGGCGAGATAGCCGCGGATTTCCTCCGAAGGCTCGCCACAGATACATGCGATTGACTCACGCATTATGCCGGCTTTCTCATGGGCGATTTCGCGGAGGGTATCGCCCAACTGTGCGCAGTGATCCTTCGAAATATTTGTGATTACGTCGAGCTCCGGGCTGATAATGTTGGTGGAGTCCAGACGGCCGCCGAGTCCCACTTCGATAATGGCTAAGTCAACATTTTCCCGGGCGAACCACTCGAAGGCCATTATGGTTGTGAGTTCAAAGAACGACGGCTCCAGGCCGAGATTCATTGCTAAGTAGCGCTCAACGAAGTCGCCGACTGCCTCGCGGGAAATCATCCGGCCGTCGATACGCATGCGCTCGCGGAAGTCCACGAGATGGGGCGACGTATATAGCCCCACCCGGTAGCCTGCCTGCTGGAGCACAGCTGCGAGCGTGTGGCTGGTCGACCCTTTTCCGTTGGTACCTGCCACATGAATTATCTTATATTTATGATGTGGGTTGTCAAAGGCTTCGGCGAGACGAATCACAGTCTGCAACCCCGGTTTGTAGGCGGCTGCGCCGATGCGTTCGAACTGTGGTGTCTGCGCATAGAGCCATGCCGTTGCTGCTTCAAATTCCATTGCCTGCAATTGGATTTAATCAGTTGTGAATCAAAGTGGATGCGTCAGAATGCGAGTGTCAGCAGCCCGACGCAACCGGCTGCCACGATTACCCAGATAGGGTGAATTTTGGTAAAAAGAACTGTGGCAAGTGCCGCCGCCGAGATTGCAACGGAAAAAATGATGTCGCACTCTGTGCGGCCGAAGTTCTCGCCGTTCATCAGCAGAAGCGCTGCCGAGGCGATGAGTCCCACGACAACAGGCCGCAGCCCCTTGAAAATGCCGCGGATGGTCTGGCTCTCGCGGTGTCGCGTCATATACCGGTTGGTGTACACCACCAAAAGGAATGAGGGAGCAACAACTACAAGCGTGCAGAGCACCGAACCGAGGATTCCCCACCATATGCCGGTGAATCCGGCACGCAGAGGAGCGGCGTAGCCGATGTAGGTAGCAGAGTTGATGCCGATGGGGCCAGGAGTCATCTGCGATATCGCAACGATGTCGGTGAACATCTTTTCGGATATCCAGCCGTTGCCCACAATCTCGCGCTCTATTAGCGAGAGCATGGCGTAGCCGCCGCCGAAACCGAAGAGGCCGATTTTCAGATAGCTCCAGATAAGACGAAGATATATCATCGGTTTTCCTCCTTTCTTCCGGATTGAAGTTCGGACTGGATGTTGCTGCCGTTGGCTCTTTCGGAGTTAAGCCTCTCTGCGGCGGCTTTGCGTTCGCTGCGGCGTAGCCATATCCATCCTCCGAGTGCACCGAGTGCTATATATAGGATGGGATTGCTAACCCACGGGAGTTTCGACCAAATCAGCAGAGCTACTGCTGCGGGAATCCAGACTGTTCGCCAGTTTATACCGGCCGAGCGGGCCGTGGTTATCACTGGTGCCACTATCAGGGCGACTACGGCCGGACGGATACCGCGGAATATAGCGGCAACCACCGGTTGGTTTTCGATGAGGTCCGGGGTGAGGAAAATGGCAATCACCAGTATCATGGCGAAACTGGGCAGGATTGCGCCCAGCGAGGCTGCGGCAGCGCCGCGGCGACCAGCCATGCGGTCGCCGATTGCGGCGGCGAAATTCACTGCGAGTATGCCCGGGAGAGCCTGTGTGACGGCCAGGAGGTCGAGAAACTCCTCACGGCTGAGCCACCGTTTCGACGTCACCACCTCTCTCTCGATCAGCGAAATCATTGCCCACCCTCCGCCGAATGTAAATGCCCCGATGCGGGCGAAGGTGGCGGTGAGCTGGCCGAGAAGTTTCATTCGTTCGGTTGTCATTCAGTCGTCGTGCTTGAAGAGCTTATCCTGTTCGTCAAGATGATAGTCGCGTGCCAGCGTGGCGATGAAACGGGCTATCTGAGCCATGGCGTCGCGGGTTGCCTCGGATGTCTCTTTACCCTGCAAACGCATCATGAGCATCCCGTATAGTGCTGTGAAGCAGGTTTCGATTTCACCCTTGGCCTCGTCGCCTGCCTTGCTGCGTAGCTCCACGATGTAGGGGAGGGTACGGTAGAACTCGGCTGTATAGTCTGGAAACGAAGGGTCGGCCAGAAGTGCCTGATGGAGGCGTACGAGGTCGGCCATAACATTGCGGTTTATCTGCAGATGTCCTTTCTCAGCGACGCCCTCGAGGCGCATCATTTCGATAAGGCTCTCGTACCATTCGGTCATTTCCTTACGTTGGGCGTCGGTCAGGTCAGGGAAGCGGTCGATTACGTTCGTGCGGATTTTGTCAATGTCAAGGTCGTTGGCACGGATTACGTCCTCAATCTGCCACATGTAGATGAGGTATTCGGCCACGTTTTCCTTTCTTTTCTTCGAAGCGATAATCATTGTCTGTCGGTTTTTGGTGGTGCAAATTTACAAAATTATAACCAACCGCAAGATATTTTTGTTGGGCCCTGCAGGGTTTAGTCTCGAAGCTCGCCGGGCGTCTTTCCCAGATATTTCTGCACGTAGCGGCTCAGATAGGCGGCGGAGGAGAAATGAAACTTATCGGCAATCTGCACTATGGTCAGAGTTTTGTCGCGTAGCATACGTGTGATGCCGCGCAATGTGTAGCGAACAATCCAGAAGTTGGCCGTCTGGCCGCTTGCCCTCTTGCAGACCTCCGAAAGGTATTTCGGCGAGATACAGAGCTTGGAAGCATAGTGGGCTACTTCGCGATCCGTAAGATATTCGCCGTTTTCAAGCAGGTCGAAGAAGCCGCTTAGAATGTTGGCGGTCTGTACTGAAATCGATGCCATACCCTCCTGACGTGAATGAAAGTTGAAGAAATCAAGAATCATAAGCTGCACGGCGCAACGCAGCCCCTCTTCATAGAAGTTGAAGCAGGTGGTGTTCAGGCGGTACTCTACATTGGCGAAATCCTGACGGATAATATCGAACTGGCAGTCCGTAAGTTTCATCACGGGGTTGAGAAATAGAGCCACGGCTCCGCGCATCCCGTAGTTGGTCATCGGGGTGGACAGTTCGGTGAAGGCTTCGTGCAGATATACTACTTTGACTTTGAAATCAGGCGAAGTCTCAATTTTTTCCACCCGGTTTCCGCATCTTATTATAGCCAGATTTCCCTTGTTGAGAGAAAAGCGCTTCCCGTTGAAATCGAACTCGGCCTCTCCGTCGAGACACAAGGCATGGGCAAGGTAGCTTGTGAGCTTTCCCTGCCCGATGCCCTCGAGCGTATCGGCAATGATTACGTTGGTGCTTATGGCGTTCATTGCAGAGAGGGAGGTTATTTGGCGGTGGTTTTCACCCATTCAGCGATTTCTTCATCGGTCACATCGTTCATCAGCAGTCCTTTTGCCCATTTGAGCGTAGGGTATGCCTCTTTGAGGTCTTTCTCGCTGTTGGTTATGTCGCCGCCACCTGAGGTCATGAAAGGCACGAGCGTCTTTCCTTCAAGGTTGTAGGTCTCAATGAATGTGTTGATGATGGTCGGTGCCGTGTGCCACCAGTTTGGATAGCCGATGTAGACAATCTCGTAATCGGCGACGTTGGCAGCGGAATCGGCCAGTTCGGGACGGAAAGCGCGGTTGTGCATCTCCACGGTGCTTCGGCTGAGAGAATCGCGCCAGTTCAGATCGGCGTGGGTGTAGGGCGTTTTGGGCGCAATCTCGTAAATGTCGGCTCCGGCTATTTCTGCCAGACGTTCAGCTTGGGCACGGGTGGTTCCTGTGGCCGAGAAGTAACACACCAGGGCTTTGGGTGCAGGGGCGTCAGTTTCGGCGTTCTGAGCCTGTGTCCCCATGGCTGTGCAGCCGCTTAATGCAATCACGGCGGCTGCAGCGAAGGCTGTTGCCTTTCTGAGAACATTAATCTTCATATTAAGTAACTGTTCAAAATTATTTTATGTTTTCTGGTCTAATTATTTCAATATTTACGCGGTAAAATTTTCGAATCTTTTCCTCTCTTCATCAGTCGTGTAGACATCTACACTCCTTCTTCATCGAGAAAAATCTCCTGAAAATTTTCCTCCCGGAAATATTAAAATAATTTCGACCAGTTACTTATCACAAATGTTTTTATACTTTTTGACGGCTACAAAATTAGCTATTCGCCTTCAATCGCTTCATAGCAATTTTACCTTTACTTTTACCAAATTCTCTTTATGCAGGAAATTTTGTAGTTCCGTTGACAACTCTGATGTGCAGCCACATGGGGGAAAATCAATCGTTGCGCCACAATTTCAGAATGGCCCATCCACCGAATATCTGAAGAAATATGCCGGGCAACCCGATTCTGACATCCTGCAATGCAGTGGTAAGACTTCCGGTCATGGCCCATTCGCCAATGCTTCCGAGGGTCTGATAGACGATTACTGCGAATCCTACCGAAAGCAGTGAAGCGATGTGCCATCGCTGGCCTATAAGGGCGGCCGAAAATGCCAATAGAATGGATTTAAGCAGGATGGGCGGAAGCACATGCATTGACGGCATCCCGAACAGCATGGAATTTACTGTCGGTGATGCCAGAGCGATGAGCAGTCCCACCCGCCAGCCGTATCTGTAGGAGCCGATAAGAGTAAAGTAATATATCGGCAGCCATGTAGGGCCTCCCAATGCGGCGAGATGGCATAGTTGCGGAAATACGATGTTGGCGGTAGCGAACAGGGCGGCGGTAATGTATGTGCGGAGTTCGGTGAAACTCTGTGTTTGAGCTCGTTGTATGGTCTGCATCTGATGTTATGTATATAAAGATTTTTGATTCGAGAGAAATTCTGCAATAAGGGGGAGACACTCGTCCGGAGAACTACAATCGGCGCACAATTGCTCTACCGGACATATGCCGTCGCCCCGGCGGTTGATGATATAAGGCACAAGTGTGGTGTATTCCACATGAATACCGGCCTGCCGGAGCACAGCGAGTCCACTCCGGCTAATTGTGTCTGCCCACACTTCAGACACATTGCCAAGTGCCATCAGTGCGGCCGCCCCTTTCCCTACGACCTTGTCGGCCACAGATGCTCGGTTCAATATGGCCGGTTCTGCAGTCAGCAGCCTGTAGAGGTCGCTGACTCCGCGGCTGCGATAGCGTTTGCGGGTTCCGTCTGATGTCTCAACCGCCAGCGAGAGCTGCTCGGCATGAAGTATGTCGACAAGCGGGCGGTTCATAGGGTGTTCTGTTTGAGGTTCTCTGCAAAAGCATCGATACGCTGCATCTGCGCAGGGATGTTGATGGTCTGCGGGCAGTGGCTTATACACTGTGCGCATCCTATGCAGTGGCTGGCCTGGCGCAGCTTGGGCACGCTACGGTCATATCCTACCAGAAATGCCCGACGGGCTTTGGTGTATTCCGGACTTTGTCTCGACGATGGGACGTTTCCCTCATTGATGCATTTGTTGTAGTGGGCGAAGACGGCCGGGATGTTTACGCCATAGGGGCAAGGCATGCAGTATTGACATGCGGTGCAGGGCACCGATTCATATCTGCTCATAATCTGCGCCGTATCTTCAAGCAGGTCCATCTCATCTTTATCGCAGATCTCCAGCGGAGAGTACGTGGCGAGATTGTCGAGAAGATGTTCCATATATGTCATTCCGCTCAGAACGGTGAGTACGCCGGGGAAGCTTCCGGCAAACCTGAAAGCCCACGAGGCGATGCTCTCCTCAGGTCGGCGCTGCTTCAGGCGTCCGTTCAAATAGTCTGTCAGCGTAGCAAGTCTGCCCCCAAGCAGCGGCTCCATCACCACAGCGGGGATACCGCGCTTCTCGAGTTCAGCGTAAAGATACTCTGCATTGAAGTTCCTCCCCGAGGCATGGCGATAGTCCACATAGTTGAGCTGAATCTGTACGAAATCCCACTTGAACTCATCGTGGCGCGACAGGAGATAGTCGAATACCTCTACGTCGCCGTGATACGAAAATCCGAGATTGCGGATGCGTCCCGCCTCACGCTCTTTCAGCAGGAAGTCGAGCAGCCCGTTGTCGAAAAATCGTTCCATGAGAGTGGGCATTCCGTCGCCACTTCCCACTATGTGCATCAGGTAGTAGTCGAAATAGTCGGTTGAAAGCTCTCGGAATGATTTGCGGTACATGGCCACCGACTGGTCGTACATTTCCTGCGGCGACAGACCCTGGCCGGCAAGCCGATGATTCGACATCTTTGTTGCTATATAATAAGAGTCGCGGGGATGGCGCCTGAGAGCTTCGCCGGTTGCTTTCTCCGATTTGCCCTGACAATAGGGCGGCGCTGTGTCGAAATAGTTCACGCCGTGGGCCAATGCGTAGTCCACAAGCTCGTTTACGGCATCCTGGTCGATTATCTCCTCTTCCGAACCTTCCACCTTTTTTGTCGGCCAGCGCATGCAGCCGTAGCCGAGAATCGATACTTTTTCTCCGGTCTTGGGATTGGTCCGGTAGGTCATGCCGCCTGCCTTTCCCTGCTTCACTGAGGTTGAGTCGCCCGATGTTTCGGCTGCCCGGCGGCATCCTGCCAGTGCGAGCCCGGCAGCGGCGCCTCCTATGCCGAGGCGTCTGAGAAAATCCCTGCGGTTTATATTGTTTTTGGTATTCATCTGGATTCGGTTTTAGATGGTGCGGTGACGTTCGTGTCCTTCCACATAGATGGCACTGAACGGACGCGCGGGGCATAAGTTCTCGCACGCTCCGCAGCCTATGCAGCGCTCGGAATCAACGACGGGAATTTTCGGCGACTCCTCATTGGCCGGATTGGAGGGAACCATGGTGATTGCTCCGGAGGGGCAGTGGCGTGCGCAGTTGCCACAAGCCACACCGTCGGTGAGAACCACACAGTTGGATTTAATCCATACGGCATGGCCAATCTGTATCGACGATTTTTCTGCTCTGTCGACCGGGAGTATGGCTCCGGCCGGACAAACCTCGGAACAACGGGTGCATTCCGGGCGGCAATGACCGCGCTCATAGCTTGATTCGGGTTGCATCAGCCGCGAAATGTCGGTCGACGGACGGAGCACTCCGTTGGGACATGCAGCCACGCAGAGCTGGCAAGCCGTACACCGGTCGGTGAGGTGTTTCAGACTTTGTGATCCCGGTGGCACGATGGGTGTGCGTCGCTGAGGTTTCTTCTTCTCTTCGATTGCCGCAAGGCCGCCGTCGATTATCTTCTCCTCGGCCTCGATGGCTCCTGCTACGGCAGCCATTGCTGTGGCACTCAGGAAGCGTCGGCGGGAAGCGTCTACGTTGTTGCCGGTTGGTTGTGTGGCTTTATGCCGGAATGTATAGGAGATGGCGCCATGATGGCATTTGTCGATACAGTCAAAGCATGCCACGCAGCGGGAATAGTCGATTTTATGCTGTTTGCTGTCTATGCATGCGGCTTTGCAGTTGCGTGCGCAGAGTCCGCAGGCATTACATTTTGATGTGTCGATGGTTGGCTTCAGCAGCGAGAAGCGCGACAGGAAGCCGAGAACTGTGCCTACCGGGCAGACAGTGTTGCAGTATGTACGGCCGTTGCGCCATGCCAGAATGCCGAGGATTATCAGTGTGGCCGACGCCTCCCCGAGGGTAATCCATCCGCGTAGCCATATATCTACGTTGTAGAATGTGTAACTGCCCTCAGTTTCGGCCCAGCGGGCTAACAGGTTGTTACCGAGAAGCCATATGGGCGACAGGAGGGTCTGGGCGATGCGGCCGTATGCGCTGTAGGGCGCAAGGAGCGCCATAAATGCAGAGATGCCGAATACGATTGCCAGCACCATTAGTGCAAGCATTGTGTAGCGCAGGGTGTTTAGAGCCGGAGAGTAGCGGTAGCGGTTTTTCTTTGCCCGCTTGCCAAGTGCAGCGAAGCAGTCCTGCATCACGCCCAGGGGGCAGATTACCGAACAATATATGCGTCCGAACACCAGTGTGAACAATACCAGTCCGACTATGATTCCCGCATTCAGAGCCATCAGCGCAGGCAGAAACTGGATTTTTGCAAGCCAGCCGAACCACCGGGCGCACGTCCCCGTAAAATCGAGGAAAAGCAATGTGATGAGTGTCAGACACGCTACGGCAAGCGAGATTCTGATTTTTCGCAACATGATTTTAATGCTATCCAATTGTGGATTAATGTATTCCGATTGATTTGCGCAAATTTACAAATTCCATCTGAATTTCAAAGTGCCAATTATTCCGCTTGACATGCACAAAACTCCGTCCGCGATGTGACGTGGGAGTTGTTATCGCTATTTCCGATTACGGCAATCGTATCTTTCCTCGACCGACGTTTCCGGCATCTGATAGCCGGATCTAATTTTGCACCCGGATTTAAAAACTGTTTATTCATGTCACAAACTATGATCTGGTATGTTATCGCGGGCGTCCTGCTGGCCCTGCTTGTCGCTCATCGTATAGGCCGTAGATATACAGAGCCCTCAACACGTCGTCACCGCCATATCGTCGAAATCGGTCCCGACAACGAGATGTTCTATGTTCCGGGAGATATCAGAGGAGAGGATGCCGATGATGACTTCTGAACTTTGCTCCGTCGACGAACGACGGCTTACGGGTTTCCTGGCCGAGTATGCCGCTTCGCTGCTTGGATGCGGTGCCACGTGCGTCCGCATCGAAAAAAACGTCGGCAGAATAGCGGCCCGTTTCGGAGTAACGGCCGATGTGACTGTCATGCCTTCTCATATCCAGGTTTCGGCATGGACGCCCGACCATTCGTGCGGACGGGTTGCCATAAGGCGCATACATTCTCATGCTATTTCATTCAGGCTCAACGCCAGATTGAGTCGTCTTAGCTGGGATGTTGCCGACGGCCGCTGTGATTTCCCGACGATGCTTGAACGATTTGACAAAGCTCTGGCCACTCCTCCTACCGGAGCGGTAGAGGTTCTGCTGCTTGCTTCGTCGGCAAATGCATCTTTCTGCCGTCTGTTCGGTGGCGACCTGACGGCGATGTTCATGGTTTTCCTTGCTACGCTCTGCGGGTTCCGCCTCAAGCAGGTGCTTGTGGCAGAAGGTGTCGACCTCCGTGTTGCCGTGTTCTTCTCTTCCTTCTTCTCCACCTCCCTTAGTGCAGCCGGATATGTATTCGGTCTTGGAGGAACTCCCGAAATCGCCCTCGGTTCAAGCGTGCTCTATCTTATTCCGGGTGTGCCGTATATCAATTCTGTCAGCGATGTGATTGACCGCCATTATCTCTGCGCGTTCAGCCGTTTCATGGATGCTGCGGTGCTGACATTCTGTCTGTCTGTCGGTCTGTGCGCAGGGATGGTCGTACTCGGTCTGCATTGGTTCTGAAGCCCGGTAAGTGTATCATATCCTACTCTTGTTGCAATGTATCAGCAGATTTTCATCAATATATTTCAGGACGGTTTTTTTGCCGCTATAGCCGCAATCGGTTTCTCAAGTATCAGCAATACACCTCGCCGTGCATATGCTGCATGTGCTGTAACGGCGGCCATAGGTCATGTGCTGCGATATATCCTGACGATGCCGGAGATAGAAATACACATTATCCCCGCCTCCACGGTGGCCGCTGTGGCAGTCGGTATCCTTGCAGTGCTGTTGTCGCCGAGGATTAAATGCCCGGCTGAGGTCTGTTTTTTTCCGGCCCTTCTGCCGATGATTCCGGGCATGTACGCTTACCGTACGGTCGAAGCGCTCGTTTCCTGTCTATATCATACGCAGGAGTCGACGTTCGGACACTACCTTTATATATTCGCCTACAACGGTCTAACATGCGCGTTTATAATAGTGGGGATGGTGGTCGGAGCCACACTTCCGGTATTTGCTTTGAAAAAGATTGCTTTCCGGGCTACGCGCTGAATGGAAAAAATTCGTATCTTTGTTTCAACCATTTGTTTATATGGAACTTCGTCAACTCCGTTACTTTGTAAAAGCCGCCGAGTCGCTCAGTTTCTCGGAAGCGGCAAAAATCGCCAATGTCGCCCAGAGCACGCTTTCTCAGCAGATACGCCAGCTTGAAGACGAACTTGGGGTAAGGCTTTTCGAGCGTTCAACCCACGCCATCCGCCTTACTGAAGCCGGACGCGAGGTGCTTCCGGCCGCACAACGCACACTCCACGATGCCGACCAGTGCGCCGACCGTATCCGCGATCTCCGTAATCTCCATACCGGACGGCTCAACATCGGAGTCACCTACTCTTTCAGCCCTATTCTTGCCGAGGTTATACTTTCATACATAAAGGTTTACCCGGATATCAAGCTCAACGTATTCTATAAGCCTATGGCGGAGCTAATGAATCTTCTCGATAAACGAGAGGTTGATTTCGTGCTCGCTTTCAAGCCTTCGCATCCGCTTCCTGATGTTGAGTCGCACATACTTTTTCAGAATCGGCTGTCGGCAGTAGTGGGGCTTGATCATCCGCTTGCTTCGCATACGGGCGTCACCCTTGCCGACCTTGAGCGCTACGACCTGGCTCTTCCTGCCAGGGGATTACAGGCACGTAATGCCTTCGATGCTCTTGCCCCGGATATTTCACGCTTTCGCGTGAGGATGGAAATCAACGAGGTCAATATTCTTTTAAAAATAGTACGGCAAAGTCTCCTCGTTACGGTGCTCGCCGAGGATTCAATCTACAACGCACTTTCCGACGATGTGGCTGCATCGCTGCCGGCTGTGAAAGCAATCCCGATAGAGGCTCCCGGCAACGAAATGGCCGGATGCGTACATGTGCTCAAGAATACCTACCACAAACATTCCATGAAGGAATTCATTCGGCTGCTTTCCGAGTCGATTGCCGTTGCCCGACGCAGAAATGCTTGGATATAAAAGCGCTGTGCTTGTTATGCTTTACCATCACGAGCGTGATGGCGGCCATAATCCGTAGTGGTAAACGGGATATTTGGATGGAATTATGTATATTTGCATCTGACATACATGGAAGTCATTTAAACTATTTCCTCGAATAGAATTTGAGCCTGTTTCTGAGCTGATTTAACCCGAATTTGAAGGTAGGATGCGGGCATCGTGATTGAAAAGAGGGCGAAATCAGCCAAGAAGAGGGCAGATGTTGGAAAAAGACGTCTCGTCAAGCCAATAAAGAAATAGTTTTAATCGACTTCATTATCTCGTACCCCTCTCAGAATGCCGAAAATCCTTAAAATCGATACTCCTGCCGACTATTCCGCCTTTCTCGGAGCGGAGCAGCCTCATCCGCTGGTGTGTCTGATTGAATTCGAGCGCATAGGTCCGATAAGGCATAGCCTTAACGCTTACGGAGTCTACGGTATTTTCCTTCAGGAGCGCAACGGCCTTGACCTTACCTACGGGTGTGGCAAATATGATTATAGGGATGGCTCGCTGATCTGCGTGGCGCCCGGTCAGATAGGTGGCAAGGAGGAAAACGGAGAGAAGGTGGAAATAGGTGGCTGGGCGCTACTGTTCCATCCCGACATACTGCGCGGCACTTCTCTGCAGCAGGAGATTGCCGGTTACTCCTTCTTCGACTACCGCGTGAACGAGGCTCTCCATATGAGTCCCGACGAACACCGTGTTGTGGTGGATATTTTCCGTGCCATGGAAGCGGAAATTGCCAAATCGCACGACGATTTCCAGGACGAGATTATCGTAGGTTACATTTCGTTACTGCTGCGTTTCTGTCAGCGCTTCTACCATCGACAGTTTCTCACGCGACGTATTGCCAACAACGATATACTTGCGCGTTTCAACACATTCCTGCGCGACTATTTCGCCGACGGGCGCCAGCAGGAGGATGGCATTCCTTCGGTGAGTCTCTGTGCTGACGCGCTCCATATGTCGCCCAATTATTTCAGCGACCTTATCCGCAAGACCACCGGCGAAAGTGCAGGAACATACATCCGCCGCTTTGTCATAGCCCGCGCCAAGGATGAACTTGCTGCGGGACTCTCGGTTTCCGAAGTGGCCTACAGGCTCGGATTCGAATATCCTCAGCATCTCAGCCGGATGTTTAAGAAAGGAACAGGAGTCACTCCCAAGGAGTACCTCCGTTCGCTTACTAACTGACACTACCCCCTCCTATGGATATACTTAGGAAAGAACTCACAGAATTCTATACTTCGCAGTGGCTGGCTGCTGAAAAGCTTCCCTCTGGCGCCATAGAGGATTGTTGTGGATTGGCTGAGGCATTTGTAGTGATGTCGGGAGGCTGTGCGGTTGTCACGGACGCCGCCTCCGACACATGTAGCGTATATTCCGGGCCGTTAGGTAGACTCTTAGGTATTTCCGACGAAGACCGAATGCATTTTTCTATCGCTTCGAGCGACGAGGACGCCATATACGACCGTCTGCATCCGGAAGACCTTGTTGAGAAGCGTATGCTGGAGTACGAATTTTTCAAGCATGTAGATTTACTTAACCCTTCGGAGAAGACAGGATATATCGCCTCATGCCGCATACGGATGCTCGGACGCTCGGGGCGCTATATCGCCGTGGACAATACCACACAGGTAATCCGTACCTCTCCTGCCGGTAAAGTCTGGCTTATTCTGTGTACCTACCGTATTTCTCCCTTCGAAGCGGATGGTTCCGACATACTGCCACGAATCACCGACATACGTTCTGGGCGGATTACAACGCTTCCGCTCGCCTCGCGGAGGAGTTCTGTGCTCTCAAATCGCGAAAAGCAGATTCTCCGGCTGATAGGCGAGGGGATGCCCAGCAAGCAAATTGCTTCCCGGCTTGGTATCAGCGTGAATACGGTTAGCCGACATCGCCAGAACATTCTCGCTCGTCTCAGCGTGGGCAACTCCATCGAGGCTTATGCCGCCGCAACGGCCATGAAACTGTTGTAGGCGGGTGAATATGGTTATTTTTCAGTATTGCAGGCTTTAATCCGACAAGGTAATTTTGCAGTATAGTTTTACTTCATGTGTAACCGGGCCGAATTGTATTCGTGCTGTTACTTATCTGTAGATTATCTTGCTATGTTCCGATTTCCAATTCTATTGCTGGCATCCGTTGCCATAGCATCGGCGTTCGCGGCAGAGCCGAATCCCGACGGGTTCCGATGGGGAAACGCCAATGTCTATTTCGTGATTACCGACCGTTTCTGCAATGGCGACTCACTCAACGACGTTAACTACGGACGAATCGTCGACTATGGTTCCGAACGGCTCAACGCTGCGACCTTTCATGGCGGCGATTTCAAGGGATTGCTTCAAAAAGCCCGCGAGGGATATTTCTCGCGTCTTGGCGTCGATGTGGTATGGATGACCGATGTCTACGAGCAGATTCACGGCTGGATGTCGGGTAGCGGCTCTGTTAACGATTTCCCGCACTACGGCTACCACGGCTATTATCCGCTCGATTATACTCAGATTGATAAGAATTACGGCACTATAGCCGAACTTCGCGACCTTGTCGACACGCTTCATTCGCAGGGGATCAGAGTTATGCTGGGAGCCAATCTGAACGACCCCGGTTATCCCACGCTTCTCGATGCTGTTCAGTTGGGTTTCGCTGACCCGGGGTTGACTGAAAAGGAGGCTGCCGCGCATATACGTCATTGGAGTTTTGACAAATTTTTCGAGAACCGGCTGAACTGGAACGGCTGGTACGACCGCTCGTGGGTCCGTATGCCCGACGAGGGCTGGGACGAATCGGACCCCCTGCAGGCAACACTCTACGGCATGCCTGACTTCAAGGATGAGAGCGATGCTCCGACAGCTATTCCTCAGTTCCTTCACCGGAAATGGAAGGCTGAGGGTTTGACCAATGATGCCTGGGTGAATCCCTCCGCCCGGGCCTTGAGGGTGGACCGCCAGTGGTCGCCGATGCAGTACGTCATAGCCTGGATAGCCTCATGGGTCGAGGAGTTCGGTATCGACGGCTTCCGGTGCGACATCGTGGAAAACGTCCACTTAAACCGCTGGAAGGAACTTTCAGAGGCTTGCAATGCAGCCCTCACCAAGTGGCGAAAGGCTCATCCGGAGAGTCCGGCATCGGCGTGGACCGACCGGTTCTACCTTACGGGTGACTTCGACAACGCCTACATCGATTTCAAGCCAGAATATGCCGGTGCCGGTTTCTCAAGTATGGTGAACTGCATCTTCCCCAAGCGTGGCGACCTCGACGGAATAGTGAATGTCTGGCAGGCTTACGCCGACAGTGTGGCTGCTCATCCGGAATGGCATCCTTTCAACTATCTCAACAATTCCTACCACCGCGATGCGGACTCTACCAATATGGTCGACTGCGCCACAACCCTTCTGCTTGCTCCGGGTGTCAGCCAGGTTTTCTACGGCGATGAATCGGGTCGCGGTCTGAGCGACGCCCGCTTCAACGTAGATAGCAATCAGGCTTTCCGTTCCGACATGAATTGGGCTACCGCCGACTCGGCTCTCACCGCACATTTCGGACGGCTCGGTAATATCCGTAAGGCTCACCCCGCGATTGGTATGGGACGCCAGCGCGTGCTCGGACCCCATACGGTGGTCCGCAGCCTTGAGAACGATACGGTTGTAATAAGCCTCAAACCGGATGTGGGTCGCCCGATAGATGTAGCAGGAGTTTTTCCAGACGGTACGAAACTGAAGGAATTGTATACTGATGTCGTCTCGACTGTTGTCTCCGGTACGGTCGAATTCCCGGATTACCGCAACAGGGTGGCCGTAATCGAACCCTTGAAAGAATATTAATGAAGTATTTTCTCCGGCTGACTGACCGACGGTCAATCAGCCGGATTTGTTTCAACGGGATGACGCTGCGGCAGAGGATAGATGCGGGTGCAAAGCTCCCAGATAAGTTTGAGCCATACGATGGTGATGGGGAGCGCCTTGAGCGAATAGGGGCGTATAAGCCCACGTTTGATGCCCGACGGCATCAGATCGCTCGTGCCGAAACTGCCGAGTATCAGAGCGAACAGGAGTAGAATGGTGTCGGCTGTGGTACGTTTCCACGGAGCCGATACGTACCATATGCCAACTCCGAGCATGGCGATAACATAGCCGCTCGACTCGCTCGACGAACTGAAAAGAATGATACACATGAGCGCGGAGGCAACAATCCCCCATTGGAAGCCGTAGGCCGCCCATATGCGGGTGCGCACAAACGGCAGCAGGAACAGAAGCATGGCCGGGAGCAGGATGAACATGTCGGAGAATTCCCGGCCTGATATGCGGTGTACCATCCCAAGAAACGAGATATTCTGGAAATAGTTAGCGGCGTTGTCGAGGTCGACATTAATGCTGTTTTTTTCGATAAGCGACTGTGCCCATGCCAGATATTCCTGAATTACATATTCCGGACTGGAAATGAACATTGGAAGTATGAAAGCCACGGCCGACCAAAGGGATAACCAGCCTATAAAACGCCATTTACGGTTGGAGAATAGTATGAATGCAAGCCCCACAATACCGTAGATTTTTGTGAAGGTCCCGATTACTACAAATAGTGCCGCCCAACCATTGCGCCCGGCCCGTATGGCCGTGTAGGCCGACACCACAAGGGCTGCAATGGCGAGATTGAACTGTGCCATCTGGAACGACGATAGCACTTCGTTTGATATCAGCCACATTATCAGTATCTTGGAGCTGTGCTTCATCGGCATATTCACGATGGCGAAAAATAGGCATGCTCCGAGGGCGAACTGCCACAGCAGCAATCCCCAGAACTTCGGGAGCAGGGCGAAAGGCGCCACGATTATTGAAAAAAATGGTCCGTAGTGGTTGCAGTCGTGGTATTCAGAGGAATATAGGTCGTAGAGCGGCTGAAAGGTAGTGAGATGATCGAAAACACCGCGGAATATCAGGAAGTTGTTCAGATGGCCGTCGAGTCCACCTTTCATCAGCGTGGCAATCACTGCAAGAAGAGCCCATAAACCGGCTATCGTGCGGTAGTCGGAGAAGAAGGGCTTGCGGAAAAAATCTGCCAGACGATTAACCAGCGTGTTGTAGCCGTTTATAGATGTATTCTGTGTCATTTTTCGCAATGTTTGTTTTTATTCTAATTCCCTGGATTTAGCGCCGACACAACGAGGTTCGTCGCCCATCTGGCGGTCGTTGTATGTATTGGCGAAGTAGGGCGGACGGCGTTTGCTTTCGTTGAACACCCGGCCCAGATACTCACCCATGATGCCCAGACAGAGTAGCTGCACGCCCCCGATGAAAAGGATCGTCACCATAATTGTCGGGTATCCCGCCACCGGGTCGCCGAAGAGAAGTGTCTTGACCAGTATATATACCAGGTAGATGAAACCGATTATTGAGCAGAGGATGCCCAGTACCGAAGCGATGCGCAGTGGCGATGTCGTGTATGCGGTCAGTCCGTCGAGAGCCAGATTTATCAACGACCAGAATCCCCATTTGGATTTTCCATTTATGCGCTCAAGTTGCTCATACTGAATTCCTTTCTTTCGGAATCCGATCCAGCAGTACATCCCTTTGGTGTTCCGCTGGGATTCGCGCATGTCGCGCAGTGCGTTCACGCATACGCGGTCGAGCAGGCGGAAGTCGCCTGTGTTCTGCTGGATGGGAATGCGGGTAGAGTTCTGCAACAGCCTATAGTACAGCTGAGAGGTCTTTTTCTTGAACCACGACTCTTTCGACGATTTGCGTGTTGCATATACATCCTGCCATCCTTCTTCCCAATGTTTAAGCATCTCGGGTATCGACGAAATGGGGTGCTGCATATCGGTATCCATGATAATTACCGCATCGCCCGAGGCATAATCGAATCCCGCCATCATGGCGATTTCCTTACCGTAGTTGCGCGAGAGATCCAGATAGCTGAACCTCGGGTCGGATGCGTGCAGCTCGCGGGCTATGCGCAGGGTGTCGTCGGTGCTTCCGTCGTTCACGATAAGGAACTCCCAGTCGTAGGCCGGATTTTCCCGTGCGACCTGAAGCATGCATTGCTGCATATGCTCCATCGATGAGGCCTCGTTGTAGGAGGGCAGTAATATCGTAACCTTCTTTTTCATGGCATCCCGAATCAGGAGAGAGTTAATTCAGTTTAACGTCGTTTGTGGTTGGCGGTATTTCTGGGGTGTTCCGCGGTTTTCTTTTCAGCCTTTATCTGCTCGGCAAATTTGTCGGGGAAGCTGAGTTTTACAGGAGGCCGCATCATGGAATATATCACGAAGCCGATTCCCATCAGTATGAAGGGTATTGAGAGCCACTGGCCCATGTTGAGCGTCATGCCTATCTCAAAATCCTCCTGGGGATTTTTAACGAACTCGATGATGAAGCGGCTGGTGAACAAGACGATGAAAAAAACTCCGAAAATCAGTCCGGGTCGCCGCTCGGCATTCTTTTTCCAGTACATCCACATCAGCAGGACGAACAATGCGAGATAACATCCTGCTTCATAGAGTTGAGTGGGGTGCGACGGCGCCGAAAATATAGGTTCGGCGCCCTGAAGCCACTGGTGTACGTTGACTACGAAACGGAATCCCCAGGGCAGGTCGGTGGGATGGCCGTATATCTCGTGGTTCATCAGGTTGCCGATACGAATGAGCGCTCCAACAAGGGCGATGGGAATAACGAGGCGGTCGAATGTCCAGAACGGGCTGCGTTTAGTCACGAAGATAGAAAACAGCACCACGGCAATCATCAGTCCGATTGTGCCTCCATGGCTGGCCAGGCCTCCCTCCCATGTGTAAAGAATCTCGATAGGATGCTGCGAATAATAGTCCCACGCATAGAAGAACACATGTCCGAGTCTTGAACCGACAATCGTGGCGATTACCACGTAGATAAGCAGGATGTCGAGCCATTTCTCGGGTGCCCCTTCATGGCGGAACATCCGCTTCATTATCATATAACCGAGGAAAAAGCCGATAACGAACATCAGTCCGTACCATCGTATGGTAACCGGATGTCCAATCAGGATCGGATCAGCCGTCCAGGTGATGTAGTTCAGAAGTGCAGTGATCATTTGGTGGAAAAATTTCGCGTAGGGTAAATTGCGGGATAAAAAATATGGCGTGAAGAGCGGCCGAATCGCGTCGGCGCGTCTTCACGCCATTATCCGGTGTTGCGGTCTGGAAAGAAAGGGGTGAAGTTATTTTCCGTTGACGATTGCCTCTGTGTCGCGGGCAATCATCAGTTCCTCATCGGTTGGTACAACCACAACCTTAACTTTCGAGTCGCCGGTCGAGATTACGGTCTCGGTTCCGCGGGTCTCGGCGTTGATGTCTTCGTCGAGTTCAACTCCCATGAAGGCGAGCGGAGCGCAGACGTTGGCTCGAAGGCCGGTCTGGTTCTCTCCGACACCTCCGGTGAATACGATGATGTCGACGCCACCCATTTCGGCGGCATATGCGCCGATATATTTGGTTATACGCTGCTCGTACATTTCGAGAGCGAGTTGGGCTTTCTCGTCGCCGGCCTTGTCGGCAGCCTCAATCTCGCGCATGTCGCTGGATATTTCGCTTACACCAAGCACGCCGCTCTCCTTGTTGATGATTTTCTGGAGCTCGTCGACACTCAGATTGTGTTTTTTCATTAGGTAGGTGAGCGCTCCCGGATCGACATCGCCCACGCGGGTGCCCATCATGAGGCCTTCAGTCGGAGTCAGACCCATGGAGGTGTCGATGCTCTTGCCATGATAGACCGCTGTAATCGAGCCGCCATTGCCTACATGGCATGTAATGATGCGCATCTTGTTGATGTCGACACCGAGAATCTCGCAGACACGGCCGGAGACGTAGCGGTGGCTCGTGCCGTGGAAGCCGTAGCGGCGCACGCCGTCCTCCTTGTAGAAACGATAGGGAAGGGCGTACATATACGATTTGGCAGGCATCGTCTGATGGAATGCGGTGTCGAACACACCCACCTGCTTGATACCGGGAAGAATCTCCTCGACGGCCTCAATGCCGGTGACGTTGGCGGGATTGTGGAGCGGGGCGAGGTCATAGCAGTCTTTGACCTGCTGGAGAACCTCGTCGGTAATCAGCACGCTCTTGCTGAATTTTTCCGCGCCGTGCACTACGCGGTGGCCAACAGCGTCGATTTCATTGTAGCTCTTTATGCATCCCAGTTCAGGATCCGTCAGAATGTCGAGTACGGCTTTTACGGCACCTTTGTGGTCGACCATGCCGAGTTCGCGGATGGCCTTGGAGCCGTCGTCGAGTTTATATTTCAGGAAGCCGTCGGGCAATCCGATTTTCTCCACGCCGCCTTCAGCCATTACTTCGTTGGTGGCGGTGTCAATGAGTTTGTATTTCACGGAACTGCTGCCGCAGTTCAGAACGAGTATTTTCATTTCCTATAGGTATAAGGTTATGTGTTTCTGATGGTAAGTAATTGGTCGAAATTATTTTGATATTTCCAGGAGATTTTTCTCGATGAAGAAGGCGTGTAGATGTCTACACGACTGATGAAGAGAGGAAAAGATTCGAAAATTTTACCCTGGAAATATTGAAACACTCAGATTAGTAAAGTATAAAATAATTTTGAACAGTTACTTATTAATCATGGATGGCCTGCGAGGCGGTCATGATGATGGTCTTGTAGATGTCTTCGGCCGAACATCCGCGCGAAAGGTCGCTCACGGGAGCTGCAAGGCCCTGGAGAAGCGGACCGACGGCTTCGGCACCAGCCAGACGCTGAACGAGTTTATAAGCGATGTTGCCTACTTCGAGCGAGGGGAAAATCAGCACGTTGGCTTTACCTGCGACATCCGAGTGGGGGGCTTTAAGCTTGGCAACCTCGGGAACTATGGCCGCATCGGTCTGAAGCTCGCCGTCGAGGTGTAGCGAGGGGGCCATTTCACGGGCGATGCGCGTGGCTTCAATCACTTTGTCGACACGCTCATGTTTGGCGCTTCCTTTGGTTGAGAACGATAGGATAGCTACGTGGGGATCGATGCCTGCTATTTCACGGGCTGTTTCAGCCGTGCACACTGCAATCTGGGCGAGCTGTGATGCGTCGGGATCCGGTACTACCGCGCAGTCGGCGAAAACCATCAGCCCGTTTTCGCCATAGGGGCTGTCTTCAGGCAAAAGCATGATGAATGCGCCGGATACTGTATTGATTCCCGGCCGAGTCTTTATAACCTGAAAAGCGGCGCGGAGAACGTCGCCTGTGGTGTGGATTGCTCCCGATACCATTCCGTCCGCATCGCCGGCCTTCACCATCAGACATCCGAAGTAGAGTTCGTTTGCGGTGTAGCGGCGTGCGTCGTCCATGCTTATTCCTTTGCTCTTGCGGAGCTCAAAAAATAGCGGAGCGTATTTGTCGATGTTGGCATTGTCGGTGGGATCGATGATGGTTGCGTTCCCGATATTCGTGAGACCGAGAGCGTTTGCCTTGGCATTGACCTCCTCAGGATTGCCGAGCAGAATGATTTTGGCAAGTCCGTCGGCAATAATCATGTCGGCTGCTTTCAGATTGCGCTCTTCCGTACCTTCCGGAAGTACGATGCGCTTCACATTTCCTTTATCTCGAAGCTTTACTCGTTCAAACAGTTGCATTCTGTTTAGTTTTTAGTTGTATGGTTGCGGTAATAGGTTGTCTATGGCTGTATTACGTATGTCGGAGCAGTGAGGCTCAACGGCATTGCAAATTTAGCGATTTTCTGTCTAAACGCAATGATTTTTCGCGGATATAAAAATGGTCGACGGCTGTGCCTTTTCTGCTTTTCTGGCAGTTGCAGGCACAGCCGTCGGCTGTAATGTAAAAATATTGTCGACTTACTTCGCGTTAGCGTCGAGACCGTCGATAAATGCTTTCAGATCGTCGCTGGGCGATACTTCATAGAATTTCTGGAAGTAGACTTTAGCCTTTTCGACATCCTTGGCTGTTGTCAGGTAGTAGTTGCCGAGACGGCCGAGAACCGCACGATAAATCGGGATACGGCGCTCGTTGGTGGCGTTCGAGGGGTCGGCGTCGAGCACGGCCAGTGTCGTTTCGTCGGCAGCGACAACATCGGGAGTAACGGCACCGCGGGCAGCGATGCGGAGGATATCGCTCTTGGTGTTGAGAACCATGGGGTTGTCAGAGATTCGGGCGATTACCTTGTCGATAGTCTGTAGGGCCTTGGCTGCAGCTGCGGCGGAAGCCACGCTGTCGGTGTCGAGGTTGGCGATGGCGAGGTTCTTATAGCGGTTAGCAAGCGAGAGCATGTCGTTGGGGTCGGCGTTTTCGCCTTCCGAGTCGATGTATTTTGCCATGGTGTCGGCAGCTTTGTCATACATCTTGGCCGAAGAATATGCGGCGCTGAGGTCTTTGAGAAGTGAAGTCTTCTCGGGCGAAACAGCCACGGCTTTTTCATACATTTCTACGGCCAGAGTATCGCTGCCCATGTCCTGCAGGAGTTCGCCATACTGGATATAGTCCTGCGAGTTGAGCTGTGCTGTCGGGTTGGCGAAAAGTTTTTCGGCGGCAGCTTTGGCTGCATCCTTCTCCTCGAGAGCCTTTTTGTTGTAGAACTGCAGACGCTGCATGTAGTGGTTGTCGGGCTCTTCGGCAAGAATCTGCGATGCGAGGTCGTAGCTGTCGTTGTAGCGCTTTGCGAAGAAGAGCAGCCCAACCAGACGCTGCTTGTCGCGTTTGAAGCTGTTGGGGTTCTGGATGTACTTCTCGTATTGGTCGGCTGCCATGGTGAGCTGGTTGTTGTCGTAATATTTCTCGGCGAGCTCACGCTGTGCCAGAGCCGAATTGGGCTGTGCGGCCAGAAGATCTTTCAGTTTGTTGATGGCATAGTCGGGGGCAACGGGGAAATATACGCGGGCGTATTTCACGTATGCTTCGGGGTGTTCAAGATTGGTGTCGAAGTTGGCTGCCATTTCATAGAAACCCACGGCATCGCCGATGTTGGTTTTCGCAAGACGGTCTCCTTCGAGAATAAAGGGCGCGGGAGCGTTCTTGACCGCTTTTTTCGCGTCGGCAAGTCCCTTTTCAATCTCGTTGTTGTATTTCACGGGGTCGGCTATGAAGTAAGCACGTGCGATTTCCGTGAGGATGTCGGCATTTTTCTTGGCGAGCTTTTTTGCCTCCTTGAAGTGGCCGGATGCGGCGGATGCATCGCCGTTGGCCAGATCGAGAGCACCGAGACCGACATAGTTGTATCCGTTCTGTGCATCGGTTGCGATACCCTTGTCGAAGTTCGCTTTGGCGCCGGCTTTATCGCCCGACTGCAGCGCAATCTGGCCGAGATAATAGTAGGCTGTGGCAAGGTCGGTGCCGCTGGTAGCGCCGAGGTTGTTGGTGAGGATGATCTTGGCTTCCTCAGGCTGGTCGGCGCGGTAATACTCCACGCCATCTTTGAAGCCCTGGGCCGAAGCCGACAGAGCACCTGCCAGAAGCAGGGTGTAGACAAGCTTTGATTTCATTTCTCAGATAGATATTATTGTTGTTGTTATTAATTTCATTTGTTGGTTGTACATGTCGGCGTAATCCTTTGAAACGGCGGTCGCCGTCAGTCAACCGAAACCATGCGGTGATGTACGGTAGCGGGTAGCACCCCGGTGCTCATCATCAGTTTTTGTCCGCGGAACGAGGTGACGAAAGCAAAGAATCCGTTAGCAAGCGTTCCGGCGCCTCCGGTATTGATCATGTATATTGACCGGTAGAGCGGATAACTGCCGTCAAAAATGTAGGCCTGGTAGGGCTTGTAGGCTATGGTGGAGTTGTTGCGGTTGATTCCGAGCACTTTTACCTGGTCGGTGAAGGTGGTGGCTGTCGTATCGTCGACTTCGAGATTCTTTATACGCTCTTCGGCGGTCATGTCGGCTTTTTTAAGGTCGGCTGAAATCCAGCTTACGCCTACAAGGCCTATAGCGTTTTTGCGGTTTTTTACCGCCTCGAAAACGGCTTTCATGGTTTCAGCCGAATAGACGTTGGGGGCGTAAGGGGCTCCATGAAGCACGCTGTCGGTCATGTATTTTGCTACCGATGAGCCGCTGTGGTCGAATACTACCTGGATTTTTCCGAGATTCGAAGGGTACACGTCGCGCCATTCGGTGAGTTTGCCGGTGAGAATCTCCTTGAGGTCGGCAACCGAGAGGTTTTCCACCGGATTTTCCGGATTGACAATGACCGCCACGGCATCGACCGCGATTTTTTTCGTTTTGGCAAAATGCTTTTTGTCGCGGAGAAATTCAATCTGGTCTTTGGTGAGTTCATGTCCTACAACGGCCACGCGGGCTTTTCCGAAGAGCAGGGAGTCAATGCAGGCTTTTTCGTCGGTGTAGTAGGAGAGGATTGAAGCGTTGGGATAGACGTATTCAAATACCTCTATTTCCTGCTGCATCACGTTTTCAAACGAGGCATCGCATGCCATGATGCATGTGCCCGAGGTCGACGAGTTGCCTTTTTGCTCCGGACGCTTTCCGGTGCCGTGGCAAGCTGCCATCAGCACTCCGAACGCGGCGATTGCAATTAGTGTGGATTTTTTCATAAAAGCAAAGGTAGCGAATGTTAATTTAACACCCTGCATCCAATGTGCGAAAAATGCTTGCTCCTACCGCTAAAAAATGCAAAAATGAGGAAGCAAGCATATTTCGAAAAGATCGGGGAATTTTCTCAAAGGGATGTATCAAGTCCCCAGAATTGACGGATGGCTCTCCAGATTCCATAGATTATGAACAGGATACCGCCAATCCATCTCAGCCAGGTGAGGAGTTGGGTATGCCAGTCGAAGTAGTTGAGCAGCAGAAGCACACCCATGCCCACATAGACGATTATCATTATAATACCGAAAACCACTCTCATAGTGGAAGGAACAACGCTCTGGGGTTGTTCGTCGTTCTGTCGTGCCATAATTATAGTTGCTTTTAGTTTTTGTTGCTTATAGGGATGGCTGTTATGCTGTTTGTCCGGTTTGACTTCGGAGATACAGCATTGTAAAGCCATGCAGTTGACTTTCCTTTGAATTTTAACACTTTTCAACCCTTATTAGTTCGGACCGTCGGCCAATTTCGTCTGTGGTCATCTTGCGAGATTCAGATTGAGCGACAGGCCGTATGAACTGTTGGTTGTCGGATAGGCCGAGTTCGAGACAATAGGTGTGTTCACCTGATGGTCGAAATAGGCTGCTATGGTGATTGCGCGGCTGAGCACGTAGCTCGCGTTGAAGTTGATTGTGAGTGTGCGCGTTCCAGACGTGGGCTGTGTGTAGTTGCTTTCGATGCGGCGGATGAGAGCCTGCGTGTTTTGCAGCGACAGGTCGGCGTTGACGGTCAGATCATTGCTTACGCCACGGCTTGAACCACGCATCTTCAGAATAGTATTGAATCCGACAATCTTATAGCCGAGGCCCACGGTAAGGCCTTTGGTTGTTGCCTCCACAAGCTGACCGGCCGATGTGTTGAGTGTGAGGGTGCGTTGATCGCGCCACTCGGCGTTTACCTGAAGGTCGTTCCAAAGGGTTGCGTTGAAGCCGATGAGCGGTGCGAAACGTTCCGTTATAGATACGGATGAGATATTGTAGGGCGAAGAGGGAATAGGCGCGCCTGTTAGTTCATCGAGTGTGAATCCGATGTTGTCGCCGGCACTTAGCCAGTTGAGATACGACGAATAGCTCCCTACTGAGTAGGTGCATTGGTAGGCATGGTTGAGGGTGAATGTCTTGAACCACCGGCGCATGTTGCCGAGATTCACAAGGCCGTCGTATGTCACGCGCCAGTTGGGCAGCACATGGGCGAACGATGGGAACGGGTCGAGATATTGTTTTTCGGGGTCAGTGCCGGTGTAGGCCGAGAGGAAGGCCGGAATCAGAACGTCGCTCGACGTCTGCTGTACGCCTCCTACAGCCGGATTGAACGGATGGCCGGCATGCTCGTTATCGTGCATGAAACCTGTGGTGGGATAGGCCAGTCCTTCATATTGCTTCTGTACGCGGCCTGCAATCACGGGAATGTTGTCGATAAGTTTTTGAAACGCGGGGGAGAAATATCCGTCGTCGGCTTTCGACGAACCCAGTGCGGTCTTGATGGCCACATGAGTCTTAGTGTACGAACCCGAAAGGCTGACCGGCATGTCGGCATACATGAACTGAATCTGCGACGTACGGTTGTCCGTGCGGTTTGTAGTCAACTGAATCTTCAGCCCCTTTATGGGCTCAAGCTGGAGTTCAATATTGAGCTCGTTGCCTTTCGACCACATTGCCGGCGACGTCTGGCCGTCGTCGGTTATCAGCCAGCCGCGTTCCTTGGCTTTGTAGATGTAGTTGTCGTCCACGAATCCGAAGGCGAAATCCAGTCCCGGCGACATGGGCCCGTAGTTGGTGCTTTGGCCGAATATATCGCCGATTTCATTACGGAAAAGGGGAATCGACAGGGTGTTGGTGCGCTTCCATCGAATGGCGATGTTGCGTGGACTCATGGCCAGGCGCAGAGAATATTCGCCGATGTTACGCCACAGCGACTTCTGATCCTTGAGAATCTCTTCGATGGTGAATTTCACGTTCTGGTCCGACGGAGTCAGAATTTCAATCGAGTTGTTGTCGATAACTCTGAACTTATTCGGGAAAGGAGTGCCGTCGGGTAGTTTGGCAACAACTTTGAGCTTCTTCGTGCGGAGGTTGTGCTTGATTACGAATGTTGTGTCGGGATTGAGTTTGAACGTCCGCTCGTAGCGCTTGGGTTTACGCACGGTCTGGGTTTTACGAGTGTTGGCGAAGCGCTTGTTCACATCCTTCACGAAGGGAATCTTGTTGTAAAGACTCTCGAAGTTTATGCGTCCGTCGATACTGAACGACGACTGATTGGCGATGGTATTGCCCATCGACACGCCGTCGATGGTGGCGCCGCGATCCCAGCGGTAGGTGGCGTTGTAGCTCGCCGACGCCGTGATGAAATCGAGCACTGGGATACGGTTGAACGGGGCGCGGTAGGTGGCCACGAAACTCTGGTTGTAGTTCCATGGTGTACCGAGAGATAGAATTGACTGCCATACGGTGTCTTTCCACTCTTTGTATTTGTCGGGGAACAATTTTCTGTTAACCGCTCCTACGGTCTCTTCAATTCGGGCCGATGTATTGGAGGTAAACGAAAGGTTGAGCGATTTGGTGATGTTCCATGTAAGTTGCAGCTGACGGTCCCACAGGAAGTTTTTGCTGACCGACACCGGCAGCTGGAACATTACGTCGGTCTCCGAGCGCGTCTGCTGCTCGAAGTAATAGCGGCTCATGTTGGTCAGGAACGAGATATTGTTCGGAAGGAAGAAGAATTCCCAGTCCTTCAGGAATTTCAGGTTCTTGTTTTTGGATTTAAGCCACGCGAATGGTTTGAGCGGCTTGAACATCGGCGAATAGTTATAGGCCAGGGAGCCGCGGTAGTCGTTGGTATATTCGTATTCAGTCGTGGGATTCGTGCGGCTCTGCTTGTTGAAAGAGAAGTTGAAGGTGAAGTTCGAGGGGTCCCACGGCATGGGCCTGGCGCTTGTAACGTCGAATTTAAGGCCTGAGATCGAGAAACTCTTCACAACATTGGTTTCTACAGCAAACGCAGAGATTGAGTCGCGGGCATGCTGGTCGGGAGCGTCGTCAAGAGCATCCTTGAGCAGGACGTCTTTATCAAGCGGATTGTATTTGGGCGTGGTCTTCTCCTTCGAGTATGAGAAATAAATGGGTGCGCGAAGTTTGAGCTTTTCGGGAACGAAGCGCCCCAAATCGGCCTGAATGGCGAAATTATACTGATGATAGTCGTCCATGCGGCGGTCGTTGAGGCCCTGGTCCACATTGCCGAAACCGGCAGTCTCTATATGAGTACCCACGTTGATGGTGGCGAGGTCGCTCAACCCAAGGTTCATGTTGGCCTTGGCAGCCCAGCCGCCCTCCTCGTCGAAGTCGGTGACTTTAAGCTCGTTGATCCACACAATACCGTCCTTTACCACGTTGGCGTTGTTGCGGACTCCAACGAGCATCACTCTGATATCGCTCAGCGAGGGGTTGCCTTTCACGGCCATGCGGTTGCGTTCGTTGTCGGGGTCGCGCGACGTATAGAGCGTGGCATATCCTACGTTGCTCCCCTCTGCGGCCTTGGCGCGGTTGCGCTCCTTTTTCAGTTCCACAAGGTTCTGGAGCTGGAGATCCATGAAGTTCTCGATGGGCCACACCTTGTCGCGGTCGGTTTCTACGTAATTGTTGTAACGTCCGTGAGGGGTAAGCACCAGCGGAATCTCATATTCGTAGAAGTTGTTTTTCACATCGGAGCCAAGGCGGATGAACATGGATAGTTCGCCCGACTTGAGATTGGTGACATCGTCGATCAGGCGCTCTGCGTGAACCCACATCTGGAGCCGCTTGTAGTTGCGCAGGTCGTGTTGCGTGTCGCGGTATACGCCGCGGCCGTCGCCGGCCTGCAGGCCGGTAACTTTAAGCGAGAGCGACTGTTCGTTCAGCTGGGTAATCTGGCTCTGACCGGGATCGACGATACGCGTCACGCCGGGAGGAAGAACGTAGTTCACCGGTTCGCGGTCGGCATTCTCCTCGATGTTAACCACCGACACGTCGAGATCGCCTTCGGCAGGAAGATCTCCGCGGCTGTTGAGGTTGAAGTCGTAGGTGCGCCACTCACCGCGCACGAGCTCCAGAGTAGCGAAACGCAGGTGGGTGACCTGTTTGAATCCGGTCATGAACATGCGGGCGAATCTTATGGTCGAGAAGTCGCTAATCGATCCGACAATCTTCTCGTATGCGCTGAGGGGTATCTTGAACTGATACCACTCGGCGGTCTGCTCCTGTCCGTCGCGGGTCAACACTACCGAAGTCTGCTTGTCTGTAATGAAGTTCTTCCCGACAACAAGGTCTTCGGGACGGATTGATACGCGATACTGGAAATAGCGTTCGTATTCGTTGAGCGTATTGTCCTGGTTGATGTCTTCCACATCAGGCACCGAACGTGCGCTCTGGTAGAGCGGGTCTGAAGCATCCTCAGGCGAAAGCGAGTTGCCTTCCACGCCGTTATATCGTTTGTAGCGCTCGAGAATGCTAAGACGCATGTCGTCGTAGTCGTATCCGCGGAAGAAATGGTAATTGTCGCCTGCCGGGTCGTTGAGCGGCGAGAAGGGGTCGCTCTGCATGCGCTCGATGGTGGCAGCCGACAGTTTGGAGCGCAGTTTGTTCAGATATTCGTTGTAGGAACTGAAAGAGAACTCCATTTCGTTGGGCAGCCCATCGAGACCGACGTCCTGCACGGTTCGCGAGCCGCTGTTGTTGTCGAATGCGTAGGTGAGGGAGTTCTGTGAGGAGACGCGTCCCCAAACGGTATTCTGCAGGAACTGATCGTTGCCGTCGTAGGGAATGCCGTTCTCGTAGCTTTTGAGACCGTCTTTCAGAATGTCCTCCGAAATCTCTCCGAAGTTGAAATAAAGGTCACCTCCCTCATAGTTGGGATTGTCGGGATCCATGAAGGGGTTGAGCATCCAGAACTGCACGTATTCGATATTCGACTGCTCGAAATTGGTGTTCTCCATTCGGCGCATAATGCCGCCCCATCGTTTTTCCGGATAAAGCAGCCTGCCTTCGGCGTCGATATTGTCGGCGTCGAGGTTGTATGGTCCGCGCTCTGTAGGGTAGAACGAAAGGTTCAGGGTCTGGATTACGTTTGATTCGCCGTAGGTCAGTTCTCGCCCCGGGAATATTTCCTGGGAGGTCACTTCGCGCACATAGGGGTTGCTCTGCTGCTTGAAGTCGTTAAGAATGTAGCCGGGAGCCATCGATGAATTGCGCTCGGTGAACATCCGGTCGATATAATACCAGTTCAGAAGAGCTCGGTTTTTGCCGTAGTCCACGTTGTTGCTCAAAGCAGCCTCGGGGAAAAGCGGGTTCTTGCCGGAGTCGAAAGGCGTAGAGGCAAGGAACCACGAATAAGGCGACCGCAGGTCGATGCCTGTCTGCGACGATTCGAAATCGTCAACGTAGGAACTTCCCTGAGCCGAACCGGCTTTTTGCTTATGCGGCACAAGCTGGGCATACTCGGCGGTAAGGTTTAATGTGGAGGGAGCGGTGGCGTTTACAGTCGGAATCTTGTTGAGAAGATTCGTAAGCCACATGAATTTCGTATTATACGAAAGGTTGAATCCGAAAATCGAATTATTGATTATCTCGTCGCCGATATTCACCTTCTCTGTAAGAGCCTTTTCGGAGAAGTGCATGATTGTGGCGCCGATATTGAAATTCTTGTTGATGGCGTACTGAAGGTCCAGCCCGAGAAGCGTTTTTCGCTGCATCGAGAAAAGACTTTGATTCTCAAGAGTTACGCTTATGCTTTGCCCGGAGTCGATTATGCTCTGGTTGGTGATTGTAACGATACCCATTGCATAGTCGACCGTATAATCGCTGTTTTCCACAAGCTGCACCCCTCCGGCCATTACAACGACCGAGCCTCGGGGCACATTCATTGCGTTCAGTCGGATCTGCGAGCCCGACGAAGCCTGATAGGAACCAGACAGAATGAATTTGTTCTTGTCGGAGAATTGCCGGGCGACTACCTGAGTGGAGTCGTAAAGTTCCTTATAGACGTATTGCGCGGCAATTGCAGGATTGCCGATTTTCTGCTCGAGATGGCGCCCGAAAGGCTCCGCCACCGGGAAAATTACTTTGCCGGTAGATGATATGATTGTATACCCCTCCACGAAGTCGAAGAACCCGTCGGATGCCGACTGCTGGTTGCTGTCGAGTCGGTCGAGGTTCATTACCTGGAGAAGGCTCTGATTGTTCAGCCCGGGGACGGGTAGATAGTTGATTTCAGTGCCTGTGGTGTCGCTGAGGTATTTGATATTGAGCTTGAAATTCTGACGCGAAAGCTGATAGGCAACAAGTGAATACACGTTTTTCATCATCAGCTTCCACATCGGCATCTTCGGGTCGGTGGTAGTGCTTTTAAGCATCTTCACGTAGAGACTCTGCGTGGTGGTCGTAATGTCGCTCGAGAACTCTCCGACCTGATAGACCTGTCCGTTGTAGGTATACTGGAAAGCCACGCCCAGCACCTCGTCGGCGTTGAGCTGGCTTTTTATCGATATGTAGCCGAGAGTTGAATTCAGCGTATATTCCGACTCGGAGAGCAGACGCGCGCTTTCAATCTTCTCATAATCGCGACCCCCTTCTATCCCATAGGCAGAAAGCGGAGCGAGAGCCTGGGTGACAGTGTTGATGTTTCGCGCGTCGGGATATTGCTCTTTCAGCACGGAGAGCAGATTGTTGCTGTTGTTACTTGGCACGGGGATACTCGGATTCGGTATCCAGTAGCTATTGGAAAGCCGGCTGTTTTCGCCCATGTCGGCAAAGGCTACGATATTGCGTGCCTGCTCGTAGCGGCCGCTCTTGTTGGTGACCCATACCTCGATGCGAGTGATGTTGATACCCGAAGATACGAAAGGAACGCGAGAGGCAAACTGGTCGTAGTTGTCGTAGAAATGCTGTGCCAGGAAGAAGTGCCGGTTGGCATCGTACTGGTCGGCATTCACGGAAAAATCCGTAGTCTGGGCGCCTCCTTTGGTGTTCACGCTTTTCGATTCTGAATTCTGCTGCGAGACCAGACCCGTAACGGTTAGTTTGCCGAACTGCAGCTGTGTCTTCACGCCGAAAAGTGCGGTGCTACCACGTATCAGGCTTGAGCCGGTGGTCATTGATACATTACCGGCCTCAATACTTTTCACGATGTCGTCCTCTTTCCCTTCGTAGGCAAGCTTTATATTCTTGGAGTCGAAATCAAATGTGGCGTCGGTGTTGTATGTCATGTCGAAGTTCAGGCGGTCGCCGACCGAAGCGCCGATTGTGGCCTGGATCTTCTGCTCGAAGTCGAAAAACGTCTTGCGGCGTGAGTCGAGTGCGAGCGATGGATTGTCTGTCTTGTTGCTTTTGATACCCATCCGCAACTGCACAGAGCCCTGTGTTTTCAGCCTCACACCCCCAGGCCCGAAGATTTTCTCGAGAGGTCCGTAGTTGAAGTTCATGTCGAAGATGTTGAACGGCTCCTTCTGCTTGTTTTCCTTCAGTTCCTGGTTGCGAGCCTGGTAGTATTCCTGCAGGTCGCGCCGTAATTGCCAGTTGTTATACTGCTTTTCGTTGAGAAGAAAGGGTGTGGTGATATCGGTGTCGCCAAGGCGGGTGCGCACTACGTAGAAGCCTGTCGCCGGGTCGAATTCGGCTGTTGTGCGGATATTTGACGGAGTGGCGAGATCGGCCGCGAACTGGTCGGCCATCAGGTTCTCGTAGTTGGATGGTACGGTCTGCTGTACCGGAAACGGCATCATGATTGTGTCCGCCGGATTGGCAGGCGGCAGCACCGGAGGAAAGGCGGGGGGAGGTGTCAGACCGGTAGGCGCCAGAGGCGTCTGGCCCGCAGGCGACTGCGCGAGCGTCAGCAATGCCGTTGCTCCCAGCAACAGAACTGCCATCGGGAGCGTCAGGGCACGTGTATTTTTGAATATATTGCGCAGTCGTCTGGTCGTCATATCATCTGATGCGGACCGCATGCGCACGAATCATCCCGGGTGCAGCCGTCCGTTGCATGAACTAACGGACGCTTATAGCATCTTGAGTGCCTGCTTGATAGCCGATTCCACCCGCAGGGAAGGGTCGTCGGCAAATAGCTTTTTAAGAACTTTCTCGCTTGCCTGGCGCGGAAATCCGAGCATGGTCAGTGCGGCAAGTCCCTCATTGAAAGCGTCGGTAGTTGCTGTCCGCTCTATAATTAACGAAGAGTCGACGGGTTTTATTTTATCCCTCAGGTCAACAATGATTCGCTGTGCTGTTTTGGCGCCCACACCCTTTACGGCTTTAAGCTGACGTTCGTCGGCCGTCGCAATAACAGTTTCGAGTTCGGCCGGGGCTATTGAGGATAATATTACCCGCGCCGTATTGGCTCCAACGCCGCTCACTCCGATGAGCAGTCGGAAAAGTTCGCGCTCGCGGGTTGTTGCGAAGCCGAAAAGTAAATGCGCGTCCTCACGGATAACTTCGTGAAGCAGCAGTTTTGCCTCCGTCCTCCCTTCAAGTTGCGAATATGTCGACAATGATATGCCGATTTCGTAACCTATTCCATTGTTGTCGATTATAACCGACGCGGGATTAAGCTCCGCGATATTACCTTTTATATATTCGAGCATCGTCTATCCATTTGTACAAAGTATGTACAAAAGTAATAATTCGCTCCGACATTGCAAAACACCGTCCGAGCGGCTGTTTCGGAAATAATGCTTACCTTTGCAGTCGGAATTGCAGATGCAATCAAAATAATCCATGTGCCATATGAAGATATTCACCGCGATTTGCGGTCTGATGCTTATTGCCTCGCTTGAAACGGGCGCCAAAGTGCAGTCCAATCAGTCTGCCGCAGGGCTAAATGATGTAAATACTGAAAGGATCTCGCCGGTAAACGATTCTGAACGCCTGGACCGTCTGGAGGCGCTTGTAGAAGAACGTGTAAGCTACACTCCGCAGATTCATGGAGTGGTGCGCGCCCGCTGGGAAGGGGAGTTCGGCCATGACGACGAGCCGTTTCGACATCGGTTTCAGGTGCGGAACGCACGTGTGTTTATCGAGGGGAATGTGCTTCCCGCGGTGAGCTACTATGTGCGTGTTGATGCGTGTGATCGTGGCAAGTTCAAGATTCTCGATGCCTGGGCCCGTTGGTGCTTTCATGACAATTGGCGTATTCAGGCCGGTCAGTTCCGCATTCCCTATGGTATAGACTGCTTCCGTGGGCCTGGAACATATATTTTTGCCAACCGGTCGTTTCTCCACAAGTATCTTTTGAATATGCGTAACGTCGGACTTCGCGCCGGATATTATGGGACTAAGATTCCTCTCGTTGTTGAAGCCGGACTCTTCAATTCTACGGCGATGGCAGACCACGACAAATGGCAGCGCGCTGTAAATTTCGCCGCCAAGATGAACTATAGAGTTGGACCGGTTACACTTTCCACATCCTTTGCTTCGGTGGAACCGGATTCCGTGCGTATGAATCTATGGTGTGGAGGTGCCACGTATTCCTCGGGCCGTTGGCTTTTCGAGGCTGAGTATCAGAATAAGCATTATACTACTAAGGCGCATAAAGCTACGCAAGGTTGGAATATATTCGGGGTCTATACGCTTCCATTGGTCAATAAGGGGGTATTTAACCGTCTGGATTTTATGGCGCGTTATGATGGTATGACAGATTGTTCCAACGGAACCCGCAATGATGATGGCCTCCTTATTACGAATGATTCCCGAAGGCAGCGGCTCACGGTGGGTGCACAGATTGCGTATGTCAAGATGCCGCTGAAAGCCCTAATCCGCTTGAACTACGAGCACTTCTTCTATCCGTCGGGAATTGCAGCCGCAATAGGCGAGTCCAATAAAGTAGTTGCGGAGCTTGTTGTGCGGTTCTGATGGCCGTGCGGTTTGTGGGCGCGTTATTCGATGATTAACTCCCGAAGTATCGCATCGGCTGTAAGCCAGTCGCTTTCAGGGATTCTTACTCGGTTCTCTTTTGTAGAGAGCAGACTGCCAGCTTTTTGTATATTGTCCAGTAGCTCGCTTGTCAATGCCGGATCAAATATTTGCTTTGCAAATTCAATGTCGAGGCCGTAGGATGTCCGCAGCGAGGTGATAATGTAGTCGTTAAGTCTGTTTTTTGCAGTTTCAGCTTCTGCCTCGGCAGGAAGTGGAGATGCCGCCATTCGGTAACATTGCTCTATCCCCGCGATATATTTCTTTATATTGCAGGGGTTCGACCGGCGTGTCAGTCCGTCGAAGCTATGGGCGGAAGCTCCAAGACCGAGATACGGAGTGTAATTCCAGTAGCTTGAATTATGTCGCGCCTCCATGCCCGGGCGGGCGTAGTTGGATATTTCATAGTGCATATATCCGCTGGCGCTCATTGTGGCGCAATATCTTGAGTAGATTTCAACCGCTGTGGTCTCGGTTGTTTCCGCTACTTCTCCCTTCAGCATTTTGGCATATAATCTTGTTCCGGGTTCATAGGAAAGAAGATAAGCCGAAAGATGAGGCGGCCGGAATGTAAGCATCCGTGCCAGATCGTCCATAGCCTGGCTGGGAGTCTGGCCCGGCAGTCCATATATCAGGTCGGCATTGAAGTTGATTCCTGCTGATGCAAGCGTTTCAAGCGCTTCAAGCGACTGGCGGGAAGTATGGTTTCGGCCAATCGCTGCCAGCATCTTAGGGTCAAACGACTGCACTCCGATACTGATTCGGTTTATCCCAAGCTCTCTGTATTGCCTGAGAGACTCGCCTGTAATGTCTTCCGGGTTAGCCTCAAGTGTGCACTCTTCCCATACCGGATTGCCGAAAACCCGGGTTAGGCCGTCCATAATGCGTTCCAATGTGGCCAGTTGCAGTAATGAGGGGGTCCCTCCACCTAAGTAAAGCGTCCGGAACGGTTCGTCGATTTCGGCTCTTCGCAGTTCTGCTTCATGAATCAGTGCATCGGCATAGGTCACCTCATCGGAAAGCGACGGTTGGGAGAAAAAGTCGCAATAAGAACACTTACTGCGACAGAATGGTATATGGATGTAGAGTCCGGCCAAAACAACAGACGGAAGGGATTAAATATTCTGCAGGTATGTTTTACTGCTCGAATATATAGGAGTAGGAAGTTATGATTTTATCCATCTTGCCGTCGGCCCGCAGGGGGTCCGGGTTGAGGATGCCGTCGGAGTTGACGGTAAGGTTAAACCGGTTGGCATACCCTTTGCCGAGGGCATTTTCGATACACTCCGCACTTTTGGTCAGCTCTCCGGCCTGTGCATATAGACATCCGAGCGTGTACGATGCGCATCCGTCTGAATCGTTGGCCTTAGTGCGGATGCTGTCGGCCCATTTTACAGCGCCTTCTTTATCTCCGCTTGCCAGAAGTGCGAAGCCATGCAGGGATGCCAAATCGCTCTCGGCACTGCCGAGAGCAGCCATACGGCGGTAAATCGAAAGCGCATCGGCGTGTTTGTCGAGCGTCTTGTCGACTATAGCGCCACGATACAGATAGAGTGACGCATTGTCGGGGTGATCGATAATCATCTCTCCAAGCAGGTCGGACGCTTCCTGTCCGTGGCCAAGATCGTTGAGAATCAAAGCCTTTTGCAGAAGGACCTCCTGAGTATCGGCTGATTTGGCCATGGCCTTCTCAATAGAGGAGAGAGCATCGTCGAAACGTTTCTGAGCGCGGTAGATTTTTGCTGCAGTGAGCAGATATTCGCCTTTTTCGTCGCCCATGCCGATTGCGCGGTTCACATTGTCGAGTGCCTGAGGATAGTCGCAGAGCGCCAGATAGCATTCGGCAAGCGAATTGTAGATTCCGGCGTAATTATACAGATTGGCATCGATAATTTTGTTGTAGTCGGCTATTGCCTGGGGATAATGCTGGTGGGCCTGGGCGATAACGGCACGCATATACGGGAACATGCCCTGATCCGGAGCCTGATGTATTGCATTGGAGAGCGCAGTGATTACGGCCGGATAGTCGGCGCTGGCCATGTCGATGAGCTGTTGGAAAGCTTTGGGGTTATTGTCGGTGGAGATGGCCATGAGAAGGTCGTCGACGGCTCCGGTGTTATTGCCGAGTTCTCGACGTATGCCGCTGCGGCGTACGTAAATATCGCTGTCGGCCGGCATCATTGCCACTGCATCGTCCATATATTCCGAAGCCAGGCCGAGATTGTTCTCCTTGATTGCCACTCGGGCCAGACCTGTCAATGCTTCCGCACTACGGCCATTATTGGCACGCAGACGGTTGTAGTCGGCTTTTGCCTCGGCATATTTGCCAAGCTCGTATTCGCAGTTGGCTTTCTGGTAGAGAGCCATGAACGAGGTCGGATCGTAGGAAAGTGCTTTTGTGAAGTCGCTCAGGGCCTCGGCCGGCTTTTCAAGCATCTGATATATCTCTCCACGGAGAAGATGGCATTGGAATAGCATATCGGCATCGCCCTTGGGCGCGTGGAGAATGGCGTTGTCAATATCTGAAAGCGCTCTCAGATATTGGTTGAATTTATAGTATTCGTTGGCACGCCGGAAGTATATCTCGTAGTTGTCGGGATTGGACTGTAGTTCCTGATTGTAAACGTCCATCATCGCTTTGGTCATGGGATCGTTGAGGCCGCTTTGGGCAAATGCCGTAGAAGCGGCTACTGCGACGACGGTGGCAATCAAAAGTCTGGATGGTTTCATGTATGAATACTTGTTGTGATGATTATCGTGAGTTATTTACTTGTCGCCGTCAATGGCGTTTACTGCCATGCGAAGAGTTGTAAGTTGTTCGAGCAGATCCGGCAGGAGATGGAGCGCGAGCATGTTGGCTCCGTCGCTTTTTGCAACTTCGGGACGCTGATGTGTCTCTATGAAGATTCCATCGGCGCCGACGGCTATGCCGGCACGTGCCACGGTGGCGATGAGGTCCGGGCGTCCGCCGGTTACTCCCGCACTCTGGTTCGGCTGCTGGAGCGAATGTGTCACGTCGAGAATTACCGGACATCCGTTCTTCTTCATTTCCGGTATGCCGCGGTAATCTACAATGAGATCCTGATAGCCGAAAGTCGTGCCGCGCTCGGTAATGGCAACATGGTTGTTGCCGGCATCGCGGACTTTCTGCACAGCATACTTCATAGCTTCCGGCGATAGGAACTGGCCTTTCTTTATATTGACCATTTTCCCTGTACGGGCCGCAGCTACGAGTAGGTCTGTCTGGCGGCAAAGAAATGCCGGAATCTGAAGAACATCGACATATTCGGCAGCCATGGCCGCCTCTTCGGCCGTGTGGATGTCGGTTACTACCGGGATTCCGAAAGTCTTGCCAACTTTACGCAGGATTTCGAGCGCCTTGATATCGCCGATGCCAGTAAAGGAGTCGATACGGGAGCGATTGGCCTTGCGGTAGCTCCCTTTGAAGACATAGGGAATGTTCAACCGGGAGCATACTTCCGACACTTTTTCGGCAATTTCAAACGCCATCTCCTCACCTTCGATTACGCAGGGCCCGGCAAGCAGAAAGAAGTTGACTGTGGAGCTGGAACGAAGATAAGCCGATATATCCGGATTGTTCATATTATATTTTAAGTCGTTACTGGTGGATAATACGTGGTGGAGCACTTTAATTTTCGAGTTGGTTGACCACATGGATTGTCTGGCAGGCCATGAGTGCGGCAGTCTCTGTGCGCAGCCGTGCGTCGCCCAGAGAAACGGGCACGAATCCGATATCAGTGGCCTGTCTGACCTCCTCTGGTGAGAAATCCCCTTCGGGGCCGATTGCAATCACTACATCGGATCCTTCGTGGAGTTCTCGCGAGAGCAGTTTACGTTCCATTTCGTTCATACAGTGGGCTATGAAAAGCTGCGCGCTGCTATCTACGCTCTGAATGAACTTCGGCCAGGTCGTCATTTCGCAAATTTCAGGACAAATTCCCTTGAGGCTTTGTTTCATGGCGGAAACCGCTATCTTCTCAAGTCGCTGCTGCTTGATGTCCTTTCGTTCGGAGCGCTGGCAGAGGAGGGGAACAATGCGGTCAACCCCTATTTCAGTGAGTTTTTCCACAAGCCATTCCATCCGGTCGATATGTTTGGTCGGGGCAACAGCAATCGTGATGTTTCCGCGCCAGAATTTATCCACCTTCTCTCTGCCGATGATCTCAAGACGGGTGCGTTTGGCGTGAGCTTCGACAATGCGGCATGTGTAGCGCGTGCCGCGGCCGTCAATTACCTCTATCACGTCGCCCTCCTGCTTGCGGAGCACTCGCACGCAGTGCTGCGAGTCGCTTTCGGGAAGCGTCAGTGTCTCAAGTATATCCGGTGCAAAGAATTGGATCATTTTACCAGCGTTGAAATTGGAGTCGGTTATAATATTTCTGATTCGCTCACCATTCCCGGGGCAGGCGACTGGGTATTTTCAGCCTCCTTGATTTCTTCAGAGGAAGTCGGCTTTTTGCTGTCGTGGAAGATAAAGAAGAACAGTATTCCGACAACAAGTGCGTATGCGGCGAAAATATACCAGCATGTCCGCCAGCCGGCAAGCTGTTGTTCGGGGGAAAGCCCTGCAGGTACGAAATGGTTGACGATCGCCATGGCCGATAAAGTGCCGATTGTTGCTCCGAATCCGTTTGTCATAATCATGAACAACCCCTGTGCGCTCGATCGGATGTTGGGGGTGGTCATTTTGTCGACGTACAGTCCGCCCGACACGTTAAAGAAATCGAAGGCTATACCGTAGACGATACACGACAGCAGGAACATCCAAAGCCCTCCGTCGGGATTGCCGGCTCCGAAAAATCCGAAACGGAAAACCCACGCGAACATCGACATCAGCATAACGCCCTTTATTCCGAATCGTTTCAGGCAGATGGGAATAAGGAGGATACACAGCGTCTCGCTGATCTGCGACAGAGATATCAGGGCATTAGCGTTGCGTGCCGCCCATGCGTTGGCGAATTCCGGAATATTCTCGAAACTGGTTATATAGGGATTGGCATATCCATTGGTTATCTGTAGCGAGACGCCCAGAAGCATGCTGAAAAGGAAAAAGATTGCCATCTTCTTCTGCTTAAAGAGTTTGAATGCATTGAGCCCGAGCGATTCGCTGACCGAGGCTCCCTTGGCGACTTCCGAAGTAGGGCATTTGGGCATCGTCAAGGCATAGAACATCAGCACGAAACTGAAAAATGCCGAGGTAAAGAGCTGCATGTAGCTTGTCTGGAAATGAGCTCCTTCCGGACCGACGAAATTCACGAAAAGCATCGCGCATATGAAGCCGATGGTTCCCCAAATGCGTATCGGCGGAAAATCCTTGATAGTATCCATATTTGCTTTCGTAAGTGCATTGAAAGCCACGGAATTTGCAAGGCCGATTGTAGGCATGAAGAATGCTACCGAAAGGGTATAGAGCGTGAACAGTGGAGCAAACTCTATCGAGGATGCGGTCATACAGTAGACTCCGGCTGCTGCCATGAAAACACCGGCCAGCAGGTGCGACAGGCTCAGCATGCGTTGTGCCTGAATCCAACGGTCGGCAATAATACCGATTACCGAGGGCATAAACAGCGATACAAGTCCCTGAACGGCGTAAAACCAGCCTATTTCAGCTGCCAGTCCGTTTCTCGACAGGAAATTGCCGAGTGAAGTTAAATACGAACCCCATACGGCGAACTCCAGGAAGTTCATTATCGACAGTCGGATTTTCAAGCTTTTCATCAGTGGTGTTTTAAGGTTTTATATGCTTTTACGTGAATTGAGTATGTGTTTTATGCGTGCTGCTTGTTCATACTCCTCTCTTTCAATGTATTTGTTCATCAGCTCGGTGAGCTGGTGGTCGGTCATGTTTTCAATTGGTTCTCCGGCGTCAATGTCATTATCCGTTATATCGTGGACTTCGCCGTCGGGCTCCGTTGCCGAGGTTTCCTTGATTTCCATAATGAAGCCGGTCTCTTCAAGAATCTCAGGCGTTGTGTAAATCGGGCTCTGAGTCCGCATTGCTATGGCTATGGCATCGGAGGTGCGCGCGTCGATTATCACTTCGTTTCCTTCCGCATCGATAAAAGTGAGATCCGACGAGAAAATCCCGTCCTCAAATTTGTGGATGAATACTTCGCGCAATTCGAGGTGAAACGCATGACAAAGCGATGTGAACAGATCATGCGTCATAGGGCGCGGAGGAATTATTCCTTCCATTTTTATCGCAATCGCCTGTGCTTCCGATGCTCCGACAACCACAGGTATGCGATACGGACCATCCGTCTGGGCCAGAATAAGGGCATATGCGCCGCTTTGTATCTGACTGTAGGATATGCCCATCACGCGCAGTCGTACGCGTCGGCCATTCGGTTTTTCCCGGTTGCTGTTGGTTGTCATTCTTGGTCTGATCGGAGTGGTTTCGAATCGGATATATTTATATAACGACATTTCGGCCGGTTATTATGCCGCTGCCGATGCAAAGGTGCGAATTTTTATCGTAAATCACTCCGAATTGCCCGGGAGCGATACCTTGAACTTTGTCTTCAGATTCCACGACATATTCGTTTCCGCCCAGATGTGTCAGCCGGGCTTTAGTAAAATTAGGCGCATGTCGGTTCTTGAACGTGATTTCCAGTCCGGAAATACCGTCGGGCCATGGTTTTTCGGTTATGAAGTGCATCTCGTCGAGATGGAGGATGCGGCCGTATTGTTTTTCGCAGTCGTAACCGTTGGATACGTAGACTACGTTGTCTGGAATGTTCTTCTTCACGACATACCATGGCCCACCGCTCAGCCCCAACCCTTTGCGTTGTCCGATTGTGTGAAACCAGTATCCGCGGTGCTCTCCGAGCTTGCGGCCGGTCTCGATTTCCACTATTGGACCGGGGCGCTCTCCGAGATGGCGCCGGATAAAGTCGTTATAGTTAATTTTGCCGAGGAAACAAATTCCCTGACTATCCTTGCGGTAGGCATTCGGCATATGCGTTTCTACGGCTATGCGGCGCACTTCGGCTTTGGGGAGGTCGCCGATGGGAAACATCAGGTGGCTGATCTGTTCGTAGGATATCCGCGCAAGAAAATCGGTCTGGTCCTTTACCGGGTCGACAGCGGTAGCCAGCCACGTCTTGCCGTCGATAACGTCGGTGGTGGCGTAGTGGCCTGTAGCCGTCTTGTCAAATTCATGCCCCCACTTCTGTTCGAAGAAACCGAACTTGATCATTTTGTTGCACATAATGTCGGGATTGGGCGTAAGCCCTTCGCGCACTGTGCGTAGCGCATATTCCATCACGTTATCCCAATATTCCTTATGCAGTTCCACCACGTCGAACGGAAGGGCATATCGCGATGCAATGAAACGACACATTTCGATGTCTTCCTCCGCCGCGCAATCACCTTCGTCATTGTCCATTCCTATGCGGATATAAAAAAGATGAACGTCGTGTCCCTGTTCAAGAAGGCGATGAACGGCAACGGCGCTGTCGACGCCTCCGGATATTAAGGCCGCTATTTTCATTTCATGTATTGGTGTTATTTTGCCGGTAGGAGACAAATCAGTCCGGAATCATCTTTTTGCGTACTGATGCGAATGCCTCCAGAAGGCCGTCGACCGAGAGTGTTTTTGAAAGAATTTCGTGTTTGGGATTCAGATAATAGAATGTGGGCGTCTGACGCATATCGAGCATTTCGTCGATATCGGGCGTCGCGCCTACAATCCAACGCTTGTTGTAGCCGGCCGTCTGCGCTTTCCATTCGTCGGTAGGCTCCCCCGGATAAATACTTACTACGGTTATCAGACCTTTGTCGAGCAACATGTTGAGATTAAAGTCGGCCTGAAGGCGCGTTCTGGCCAATTGACAGTCGTCGCAGTCGGGGTCGTTGACGAACAGCAGTACGTATGCCCGCTGAGGAAGTTCGGAAATGGAGCCCGTTGTGCCTTCCGGTGTCCTCCATCTGATATCCGGTGCGGTCATTCCTACCTGGGAATGTTCAAGCGCCTTGGCCTGATATTCAAAACGCGCACGCTCGGCTTTCCCGATTTTGCCGTTGGCCGCCACAGCGCGTGCGAAAGGCAGATAGCATTCGTCGCATTGGATTCTCGCTGTATCGGCGTAGAATGCTCCTTCGGCTATCTCGGCGAGAGAGAGCATGTTTTTGGGATTTTTGTTTACCTCTTTAATCAGGTTGTCGATGCTCCGGTGTACTACCGTGGCATCGGCGTGAGGCATCAGGTTGGCATACACGAGAAAAGCCTCATTCAGTTTCGAAAGATGGGAGAACGCGCTCTTAAGGTTGGCGCGTTTCCAGAAATTCTCGATGAAGTAGTTGGACCGCTCGGTAAAGTTCTCAATCGATTCCGGTATATTCGGATATTCGAAGAGTTGTCCTTGGGGTGTATCGGCTGAGGCGAATAGTGCCGCCGTAGCCGCGAGAGTCATTATGACGGTTCTGGGGAATTTCATAAGGCGTAATGGGAAAGATGCAATTCAAGCACAATGCAAAGTTAAATAAATCGGAATTGAATGGCAAACCGTTAACTTAAATTTTAGCTATATGGGGTCTGTAGCATTAAAAACTAAATTTCATAGTCGGGTGTTAAGATTAAGTAAACGGGACGATGGAATGCGTTTATCGTCCGAAGTGGTTCAACTAAATTTATCAATGGGCCTCATGGGATATGAAAGTAATACAAATAGCATGGATTTGCCTCTCATTGCAGTGATCGGAGGCGGATTTGCCGGCCTTAACTTTGTAAAACATATTGATTTACGAAAGTATCGTGTTGCTGTGATAGATGAGAATAACTATCACTCGTTTCCTCCGCTTTTCTATCAGGTTGCTTCCGCCGGACTGGACCCCTCGAGCATCTGCTTCCCGCTGCGACGCGAACTCCGCAAACGTAGAAGTTCTAATGTGAGTTTTCATCTCGGCAGGGTGGAATCTGTGGATTTCGCTCGGCGGAACATACATACCGATTCCGAAACTATCCGGTATGATATGTTGGTGATTGCGGCCGGTACAATCAACAATTTCTTCGGGATGCCGCAGTTGCAGGACTCCGTTTATACCATAAAGTCGACTGCTGAGGCACTTCGCTGTCGCAATGATATCCTCCGGCTTATGGAGCGGGCTGCCATAGAGAAAGATGGAGCGCGCCAGAAGGCAATGTTGCAGTTTGTTGTAATCGGTGGCGGTCCGGCCGGAGTTGAAATCGCAGGCGCCCTTGGCGAGATGAAGCGGTATGTTTTGCCGCGCGAGTATCCGTCTATCCCTTCTGAAAATATGAGTATTACTTTGCTGGAGGGGACCGACCGGCTGCTTGGCACAATGAGTTCCATGGCGCAACAGACGGCAATTCGGGATTTAAACCAGCTGATGGTCGATGTCAGACTCAAATGCCTTATGAAAGATTTTGCCGACGGCGTAGTGACCCTTGCCGATGGCGAGCGGATACCGGCATCGCATGTCATATGGACTGCAGGTGTAACTGCTTCTGCGTTCCGGCTCGACGGAATGGAGCCGGAATTTAATCCCAGGGGACATGGCGCTCGTTTTGTAATCGACCGCTATTGCAGAGTCAAGGGACTGGAAAATGTCTATGCCATAGGCGATATTTCCATAATTGAGGGAGATGCCGATTATCCGAAAGGTCATCCGCAACTCGCGCAGGTTGCCATTCAGCAGGGGAGGCTTCTGGCCTCGAATCTTAATGTTCCTGCAAATGCCCGGCCGTTCAGCTATAACGATAAGGGGGCAATGGCAACTATCGGACGAAATAGGGCTGTCGTCGATATGAAAAACAGTCATCTTACGGGTTTCCCCGCGTGGCTTACGTGGATGTTTGTCCACTTGATTTCACTTCTGGGGATGCGCAATAAGCTCACTGTTCTTATAAACTGGATATGGGCGTATTTCAATTATTCTACCTCTTTGCGTCTTCTAATCCGTCCGGCGACACATCCATTTAAAAACAAGAGTCTCTATGCGGCACTCATTGCATCGCTTATCCCGATAATGGGTTTTGCCGACAATACTGACAGAGATAAATATCTTGAGATTAATCTGCCGGACCACTGGCGCTATGTATCCGAGCAGACCATCGAGGCGCCGGACAATCTTACCGGATGGTGGCGCGTGTTCGGTGATTCCACACTTGATTCACTCGTTGCACGTGGCCTTGAGACGAATCTTACAGTGGCCGAGGCCTACCATCGTTCGCTGGCCTCAAAAGCAGCCATAGGCTCAGCGCGTGCCGCGTTCTATCCTGAAATCGGACTGATCGCCGGATATACGCATGCCCGCACCTCGGGTCGCACCACTTCAATGTCTATGAACCCTGTTACTGAAAGTTATTTCAATGCCGGCCTGAACGCAAGTTGGGAAATTGACATCTTCGGGCGTATCGCTAAGGGTGTCAAAGCAAAGAAATCCGCGTATATGGCTTCCAAAGCCGAGTGGGCCGGAGCAATGGTAAGTATCACCGCTCAGATAGCGTCACAATATATCCAGCTTCGGGCTTTTCAGGCGCGTATGGCTGTGGCAAAAGCCCATCTCGAAAGTCAACACAAGGTCGTGGCTATTGCCGAAGCGAGATATGAGGCTACTCTCGCGTCGAAACTTGACGTTGCTCAGGCACGGGAAACGTATTATGCCACAGCGGCTACTATACCTCAGTTGCAGAATTCAATTAACCGGTGCATCAATGCTTTGAGCGTTCTCGTAGGGATTGACCATCCTTCGGTTTCAGCTATGGTTTCCGCCGATTCCTCGGCCATCGTTTTGCCGAACCCGGATCGGCTTATTGGAATAGGTGTGCCGGCCGACCTGCTCCGTCGTCGCCCCGACATTGCTCAGGCTGAGATGGAGGTAGCATCCCTTGCTGCTCAGGTAGGGGTTGCCAAGAGCGATTTCCTTCCCACCCTTACAATCAACGGCACTATCGGAACGCAGGCACACTCCATTAGCGATCTATTCAGTCACGACAGTTTCGCCTATAGCATTGTGCCTACACTTAACTGGACTGTTTTCGATGGATTCAGCCGTAAATACGCACTTTCACAGACCAGGGAACAGCTGAAAGCGGCTGTCGACAATTATAATCTTACAGTCTTGTCGGCTATCGAAGAGGCCGACAACGCAATTTCCACCTATGTGGAGTCTCTGATTTATAAGGACGCATTGCGCAAGGTTATCGAAGCAAACGACGAAGCATTGCGTCTCGCTGTAGACCGCTATAAGAATTCCCTTTCGCCGATGAGCGATGTTGTGACAGCTCAAATCAATGCATTACAGGCCGAAAGCAATCTTATTGCAGCCGACGGGTCGGCCTTATCGGCTCTGGTAAGCCTCTATGAGGCTTTGGGTGGAGGATTCGACATCAACAGTTTCTCAATCGGACGTTAATAGATTCTAATGTCATCAATACAGGAAGTTATATGAAACACATTGTCAATACATTCCTCCCGGCGATTATTCTGCTCGCTTTTATGTTGTCCGGTTGCGACCGTGATAAGTCTAAAAGATCCGACACATCATCGGCCGAAAGCGTTGATGTGGCTATGCCGCAGGTAGATTCAGTGGTTCTTCATAAACAGTATCCGGCATATGTCAGTGCTGAAGCTGAATCCGACATCGTGGCAAGGGTAAACGGCTACATCCGTCAAAAATTCTTTAAAGATGGCGACTGGCTCCCGGCTGGAGCTCCTTTGTTCGCTATCGAGTCTACAGCCTATGCCGATCAGGTAAGTAAAGCAGAAGCTGCATTAAAAACTGCCGAAGCGTCTTACGATTATGCATCCAAGCAATACGAAGCCATGAAAAAGGCTCTTGAAAGCGATGCCGTGTCGAAAATGGAAGTGATTCAGGCTGAAAGCAACATGGAGCAGGCGAAAGCATCAATTGCCACTGCGCGCGCATCGCTGCAGACAGCCCGTATGATGCTCGGGTACTGCACGGTGCGGACTCCCTTTGCCGGACATGTGGCTTCGCCGAATATAGATGTAGGAGATTACGTGTCGGGCGAGGCATCTCCAGTCGTCATCACAAGGATATACGATGATTCAATCATCAAAGTGAATTTTTCAATCGACGACGATGAATATCTAAGTCTTACTTCCACCGCCGCCGGGCGAAAGGTTGATTTGGATAAGGTGCCTGTAACTTTCGGCGACTCGATACTGACGAAGTATGTGGGCAAACTTGAGTATCGCGCCCCTGATGTGAATAAGGCGACCGGCACTGTGTCCTTGCGCGTCGCCATTCCGAATCCCAAGGGGGAATTGAAAAGCGGTATGTATGCCACCGTATGGCTTCCTACCGGAGTCAATCCGAAGGCCGTGCTGGTGCGCGATGCCTCAATCGGCACCGATCAGCTTGGAAAATATCTTTACGTCGTCAATGATTCCGATAAGGTGGTATATACTCCCGTGGAAGTCGGCGAACTTTATCAGGACAGCCTCCGTATAATTTCTTCCGGCCTTAAGCCGACCGACCGCTACGTAAGCCGTGCGCTCCTTAAGGTGCGTGACGGAATGACGGTCCGCCCCGTTGAAATTAATAACAACAAACACTGAGCTGCCTTATGTTTTCGCGATTTTTCATCGACCGGCCTATTTTTGCCACTGTTCTCGCCATTCTTATGGTACTTGTCGGTCTCATAACGGTCAAGACACTTCCAATAGCGCAATATCCGAATATTTCGCCTCCGACCGTAGGAGTATCCGCCACGTATCCCGGTGCCGACGCCGAGACCGTAGCCGAGGCGATAGGCGAACCTATCGAACAGGCCGTCAACGGTGTGGAGGGGATGCTGTATATGAGTTCAAACTCGGGCAACGACGGCTCATACAGTCTTCAGATTACGTTCGAAAACGGTACGAATCTCGACGATGCGTCCGTAAAGGTCCAGAATCTCGTCAGCCAGGCTTCCGCGCAGTTGCCTAATGCGGTCACCCAGCAGGGTGTCACGGTAAATTCCCGGTCGAGCAATATCCTGCTGTTTGTAGCGCTTGAGAGCGACGATCCGCAGAGATACGATGCCCTTTATCTTACGAACTATGCCCAGCTGCATATTGTCGACGAACTGTCGCGTCTTGAGGGTGTGGGTGGTGCCAGCGCTTTTGGTGCGGGAGACTATAGCATGCGCGTCTGGATGGATCCGTCGAAAATGAGTGTGCGTGGTGTCACTCCTACAGATGTTCGTGCGGCAATTGAAGCTCAGAATATGGAGGTTTCGGCGGGTTCGGTCGGTGCTGCGCCCGATACCGACAATACGCCATTTCAGTTTACGCTTACATCCAAGGGGCGGCTTGTCACTCCCGAGCAATTCGGCAATATTATCGTAAAGACTGATACTCAGGGAAATGTATTGCGTCTGCGCGACATTGCTTCTGTAGATCTCGGTAGCGAGAGCTACAGCAGTGTCTCCAAAGTATCCGGGCGTTCGGCAGGTCTGATTGGCATCTATCAGCGTTCCGACGCAAATGCTCTCGATGTGGCAAAAGAGGTGGAATCCAAGCTCGCCGAACTCGAACAGTATCTGCCTGCGGGCGTTCATTGCAGAATTCTGATGAATACCACCGACTTCGTTACGGAGAGTATCGACGAAGTCCTTGTTACATTTGTCGAGACGACACTCATCGTGATGCTTGTGATCCTACTGTTCCTGCAGAGTTGGCGTGCGGTCATCATCCCCATGATTACCATACCGGTTTCATTGATAGCGACATTCGCGGTGATGAAATTGCTCGGATTCACGCTAAATACCCTTACGCTTTTTGGCCTGGTGCTTGCAATCGCCATAGTGGTCGACGATGCCATAGTGGTGGTGGAGGACTGTTCACGCCTCGTGGATGAGGGGACACTCTCCCCGCGCGATGCGGCCCGCAAGGCGATGGTTGAACTTCAGGGGCCTGTGGTGGGCGAGGTACTCGTTCTGTTGTCGGTGTTCATTCCCACCGCATTCATTTCGGGAATTACAGGGGAACTATACAAGCAGTTCGCTCTTACCATAGCTGTTTCTACGGCTTTCTCCGGGTTCAATGCCCTCACGTTCACTCCGGCCATGTGTGCGCTATTTCTCCGTAAATCAAAGTCTACGCGCTTTTTCCTCTATCGGTGGTTTAATGCCGGATGGGTAAAGACCGTGGAAGTCTATACTTCGCTCTTGGGCCGCTGTCTGCGTCATCCGGCCGTGGCCATAGGTATTTACCTTGTGTTGTGCGGAGTTGCATTCTGGGGTTTTGTCAAATGGCCGACCAGTTATGTGCCTGAGGAGGATATGGGTTATTTCCTTGCCTCTGTACAGCTTCCCGAGGGGGCGTCGCTTGAGCGGACGGAGCGTATCGTTGACCGTGCATCGGATATGCTACTTGCTATGCCGGAGGTTGCTGATGTTATCGAGATGTCAGGCTTTTCATTCATGGCCGGTGGAGCCGGCAGCAATCTCGGAACGATGTTCGTTGTTTTGCGTCCCTGGAGCGAACGAAAGGGGAAGAATCATACCGTTGAAGCCGTGATGGATCGTTTTAATGCCGCAGTAGATTCTATCCAGGAGGCAGTGGCTTTTGCGCTTAATCCACCGGCAATTCCGGGACTTGGACTTACTTCAGGGCTCCAGATGCAGCTTCTCGACATAAACTCTCATGGAGCGGCTCAGATGCAGACTGTATTGGAGCAGATACGTGCAGAGGCGGAAAATTATCCGGAGATTGCTTCAGTCACTTCGCTATATGAGGGCGAGGTTCCGCAGTATCGCGTAAAAATCAACCGCGACAAACTACAGACCATGGGCCTCAACCTAAGTGATGTCTACTCCGCGCTTTCGGCATTTATGGGAGGCAACTACGTTAATGATTTTGTAGAATTCAACCGCGTGTATCAGGTGAATATAGCTGCGCAGGGTAATGCCCGTTCCGTGGCAGGCGATGTGCTTAGGCTGAACGTACGTGGCTCCGACGGCCAGATGGTGCCTTTCGGATCGTTCGCTCAGGTGGAACCGGTGATGGGCTCGGCATCGATAAGTCGTTATAACATGTATGAGACCGCATCATTGACTGCAACCCCGGCCCATGGGATTTCTTCATCGACGGCTATCGACGTTATGGAGAAAATCGTAACGGAGGCAACCGGCGGCCAATATGGCTACGCGTGGACCGGCGAAGCCTATCAGGAGACGCAGGCCGGCACTACGATTTCCGCAGTATTGCTCTTCGCAGTCATAATGACACTTCTTGTGCTTGCCGCCCAATATGAGAGCTGGACTTCGCCCATGGCTGTAATCATTGCGATGCCCACGGCTATTCTTGGCACGGTGGTCGGGTGTATGATAATGGGCCAGAGCATAAGCATATATACTCAGATTGGAATCGTGCTGCTTCTCGGTCTGGCCGCGAAAAATGCGATTCTGATAGTGGAGTATGCTTCTGATTATCGTAAGGCGGGGATGCCGATCAGGGAGGCTGCCCGTCAGGGAGGCCTCGTCCGCTTCAGACCTATCATGATGACCGGGCTGGCATTTGTATTCGGTGTAATGCCTATGCTGTTTGCAAGCGGAGCCGGCGCTTCAAGCCGTATTTCCCTCGCATCGGCGGTAGTATTCGGTATGGCTGTAAATGCTGTGATCGGCACGTTGTTTGTGCCAAACTTCTGGGAACTCTTCCAGAATCTGCAGGAGAAATATCTGAATAAATTATTCGCAGGCGCTGATCAAGCGGCTGGTACAACAACTTCTTCTTCAGCCTCACAGGGTTCACAGAGCGCGGGAAACTCCTCCTCATCGGTATAATCCCTACATCGGAACATAACACAATCGACCGCCCGGCGTCTGGATACGAAATATCCGTCGCCGGGTGGTCAGTGTTGTCATATCGTACTGATGGGTTCAGTTTGCGAAATCAATGGAGAGTCCGAGCTGAAACTTCCGCGGATTGATGGGGTAGTGCGGCATCGAAAACCAGTTCGTACCCGTCAGCCCCTGATTTACATGGCTCATCATAAGATAGAACCGCACTTTCGATAATTTACAGTTGAGATAAACGTCGACCATCGGATAATTGCCTATATCGACTGCGTTCTGGTTGTAAAACGACATGGTGGCCGGCTGGAAGTCAACGCTTTTATATTTTGTAAAATATGTGCCGTTTATGCCGAACTGTACGAAAAGTGTGGCAATTTTAAACTGGAGTGAGGCATTGGAGGCGACAACGAGTTGCGGGAGAGGAATGACAGCCTGTTCCGAACTTTTTTGCCATGTCAGGCGGTTCTGCCAGTAAAACGGTCCGAAGTGGAAGTTCTGGTGCAGAGTGGCGCTGACAATCTGCACTGAGCCCCCATGCTGTGCCGGCAGTGCGTTTTCGTCGAAGTAAATCTGATTCTGAACATTCTCAACTGCAAAATTGAAGTGGGTTTGCGTCCAGGGTATGGAAATCTCCCCTCCCAGTCTCAGAGACCTAGTTTTGGAGAAACTGTTTTCCCACATGAAGTGGTTCGACCAGAAATGCTGCATGAGCCATGGTGCGGAAAGGTTCGTAAAATGTCCGAATGCTCGTATGGGCACCGTGTCGCCAAGAAGAGGAATGCGTGTGGTGAGTTCACCGTTTACCTTGATTTCTCCTGCGGCAGGCCCTACAAGTCCTATTTCGCCGGTAGCGTCATAGTTGATGATTCTTCCCTGTTGCTTAGTAAGTCTGGCGCCTACCCATAGAAGATTCTCCTTTTCAGCGAGTGGGATGTCGGAGATTGTAATGGGTGTCATTGCCTCGATTTGTGCGCCCGTCGGGTCTTTACACCCGCTTTCCATCGAGTAGGAACGTATCTCGTGGGTGGCAAATGCTGTGAGAGCTGCTTTCGCCCATTTATTGAATCCTTCAAGCAGTGAGACTCCGATGGTATTCCTTACGCTCCAGTATTTCTGGAAATCGTCGGTCTCGACCGGATTGAGGTATGTGGTAGGCCAGAATTCGAGATTCTGGGTCATGTTCTCATTTCGGAATGAATGTTTCGATTCGCGGTAACGAAGTGTCCATATAAAACTGGTCACCGGCACGAGCGTGCGTTTCACTGTAGTGTCGTTCACCTGCTCCTCGCGCCAGAATCCGATTTTATAGCGGTTATTGAGCCATAGGTCAGTACCTTTCACTCGGTTATGTGCATCAGAAAGGTTTGTCGGAATCTGCTTGGCGTTCACGGAGGTGTTGCCTCCCTGCACCACGGCAGGATCTGTAATGTAAAGGTCGTCGGTTATGCCGCCGTTTTCTTTGGTTACAAGATTGAAATGTGTGAACGATCCCTGAAATTCATAGTGCTCGCCGAGATACGACCCCGAGAAGCCCCAGTTGAGGTCTTTGGCGGCCTGGTCTTCGTAAGAGCCTTTGGAATAGATGTAGTCGATTAGGGCGCCGACTTGTGTGCGAGCGTTGGCGTTTGCTGAGAAAATGGTCGAAAACCGGTCCTGACCGTTCTCTTTCCCTCCGCCGAAGTTGTAGCTTAGGAGTGTCATCGGGATTCTCGTGTTATAGAATCTCGCTTTCGACATTGTGGGAATCCACGCTTCAAGGGCGTCGCGGAAATGAAAATCGCTCTGAATGGGTCGCTCCATATAAAGCAGATTGTATCCTTCGGCGCAATAGTTGCCGGTCGTGGCATATGCCGGACTGATTTGCTGTGGAACGAATTCAAGCGAATAATTCTGGAAGACCGTATCGATGGTGGCCGGCGACCGTTGTCCGAGCAGTGGGTCGACTCTCCATGCGAAAGATGGCTCGAGCACCGGCTTCTTCGCTGCTTCAAGAGGCATCGAAAGGAGTGCGGACACTGCAAGGAGAAGTAAATATGCTGTGAATGTCTTTTTGTTCATTGTAGGCGTACGGGCGCAACCGAAATATATCGCTCAACCGGTTTGGCCGATAGGCGGACAGGTCGTTGCACCATGATGCAAAGTTAGCAAACTTTTCTGTAATAGAAAGCCGCATCGCCAGTCCGGCTATCCGGCAATTATCCCGAGAAGTTCGGATAGATGGCGTATATGGTATTTGGCGTTATATTTCTGGAGTGGTGAAGGTGTCTGCGGATGGATGGCCGCTCCTTCTTGATTATCAATCTGGATGGTCGTCCAACCCATTTCGTTTGGCCAATGGAAATCTTTGGCGGGGTTGTCGCCGATATAAACGAATGAATCCTCTTCGGGGCATAGTGCGGCAAGCCGTTCGAACGGGAGGGGAGAGGTTTTATCGGCTCCGGTTTCTTCCGAGATTATAATGAAGTCCGGATTCACATAGTCGTCAAGACCAAGAGCTCGGATTTTGTTGCGCTGAGTTTCCGACCTTCCGTCAGTAATAAGAGCAATCCGGATTCGTAGTCTCTGCAGCTCCCTGAGTAAGGTAACTGTTCCGTCGCGTAATGCAATCGACGGGAAGTGGCTTCGGTAAATCCGCAGAATTTCAGCTACGGTAATATAGCCTTCACCATGAAGATGGTTTATCACATCTACGAGTGCGTCTATGCATTCGGCAGGAGTCGGTTTGCTGTGGAGGATGCGAACAGCCTCATGTGACTCCAGAATGCCTTGTCGTTGCAGTTCATGTGCCACGGCCTTAAGCCCGGACTCCAGAAAATCGTGCTCAAAGTAGAGTGTGTCGTCAAGGTCGAAAGCGATAACCATTGTCAGCGATTCCGTATAATCTCAAGAATAGTGTCGGCAACCTCATGTACTTCGCCGTCGGTGAGACTTGAGCCGCTTGGGAGGCATAGTCCGCGGGCAAAGATGTCCTCGCCTGTGCCGTTTCCATAGAAGGGACAATTTTCGAATACAGGCTGCATATGCATCGGCCTCCAGATTAAGCGTGTCTCTATATTTCTTTCAAGAAGAGCGATGCGTAGCTCGTCGGGCGTAATACCGGTCTTTTGGGGGTCGAGTAGAATGGTTGACAACCAGAAATTTGATTTGAACTTTCCGGACGGCTCGGAGTGGACACGAATGGCGTCGTTGCCCGCAAGGAGTTTCGTGTAAATGGTGTGGATTGTGCGTCGGCGCTCCACACGCTGCGCGAGTTCCTCTGCCTGGGCGCATCCAATAGCTGCCGAGACGTTGCTCAGCCTATAATTGTAGCCGATGGTTGTATGGTAATAGTATGGCCGGTTCTCACGTGCTTGTGTCGAGAGGAATTTCACGCGGTCGGCGCTTTCTTTGTCGGGGCATACGAGTGCGCCACCTCCCGACGTGGTAATGATTTTGTTGCCGTTGAAACTGAGGGCTCCGTATTTCCCGAACGTTCCGCAAAATTTATCCTCATAGGTTGAGCCGAGGGCTTCGGCGGCATCTTCAACAACCGGAATGCCATATCGGGAGGCAATCGCCATTATGCGGCTCATATCGGCCGGCATACCGTAGAGATGCACCGGGATGATGGCTGCGGGATAGCGTCCGGTAGCGGCATAACGCTCGCGAATAGCAGTCTCGAGCAGCGTGGGGTCCATATTCCATGTGTCGCTTTCGCTGTCGACAAACACGGGCTTGGCACCGAGATATGTGATTGGATTGCAGCTGGCTGAGAAGGTCAGATCCTGGCAAATCACTTCGTCGCCCGGTTTTACCCCTGCCATTACCAGTCCGAGATGGATTGCCGCTGTGCCTGCAGAAAGCGCGACAACGTCGGGGGCGTGGAGAAACCTTTCCAACCGATGCTCGAATTCATCAACCCAGGGACCAAGCGGCACAATCCATGTGGAATCTATGGCCTGATTCACGTATTCTTTTTCTTTGCCTGCGAGATGGGGCAGTGATAGCTTGATCATATGCGATAATGTGAAAGAAATTCGGCCGTAAAGTTAGTGATTTTCCGGCTCACATCGGAGAATTTATTTATGTTGCCTTAAAATCACGGTCGTTACGCCGTAGCGACGTTTGCCCGATGGATGGTGCGGATCTTCCATCCGGTCCACGCGAGTATGATGCTCATGCAGGGAGAAAGCCAGTTGAACACGCAGAACGGCAGATAGGTCAGAGTGGCCACACCGAGGACTGTGGATTGTGTGATGCCACACGAATTCCATGGAATCAAAACGGAGGTAACGGATACCGAGTCCTCTATGGTGCGGGAAAGCAATCGCGGTTCAAGTCCGTAACGCCGATAAAGGTTGCGGAACATATTGCCGGTAATTATCAATGAGAGATACTGGTCGGCAGTGGTGGAATTCATCATAAGTCCTGACGCGACAGTTGCGCCTACGATAGACTGGCGCCTGTGGAGGCGCCGCACAAACGCCTCCGTAACGATAGCAAGGAGACCGGTTCCTATCAACGCAGCTCCGAACATCATTGCGGAGAGCACGAGAAATACGGTCGGGAGCATACCGAGGATACCTCCGGTAGAAATCAGGTCGGCCACGGATGCATCGAGTCCGGATATGGCGTTGACATTGTTCCCACCCCAGATGGTGAGCGATGCCGACAGAATATTGTGGCCCAGTTGGGGCTGAAAAACAAATATGCCGATTGCACCCATAAGGCCGCTTGTGGCCAAGGTCAATAGGGTAGGAATCCGGAATGCAATCATCAGAAGCGTGATTAGCGGAATGAGGAGCGTGACGGGTGAGATGTTGAAAATTCCGTCAAGGGCTTTCTGCAGTTCGCCGGAATCCTCACTGACGCCGGAAAGATCAGTCGCAAGTCCGGCGCACGCGAATACTATCAGTGCGACGGTCAGAGCCGGAACAGACGAAAGCATCAGATAGCGCATATGGGCGAACAAATCGACTCCGCATGCAGAGGAGGCCACAACAGTGGTGTCGCTCAACGGCGAGATCTTGTCTCCGAAATAAGCGCCGGATATAATGGCACCTGCAATCCAGCCGGCATTGTAGCCCATCACTGTACCTATACCCATGAAGGCTACGCCGATTGTGGCGATTGTTGACCATGAACTTCCCGTAAGTACGGATACGACAGCGCATATAAGACAGGTGGATACAAGAAAGAACGTTGGATTAAGCCATGCAAGTCCGTAGCATATAAGCGTAGGCACAACTCCCGAAACCATCCAGGTTGTGGCTACTACGGCGATACAGAAAAGCATCGGGACTGCCGGAAGGATCTGTCTGGCTGAGCGGGCCAGTCCGAGTTTAATGCCCCGTAAGGATAGAGTGCCGGCTGATGCCGCTACAATTACAGCCAACGTGGCTGCTCCAAGAAGCGCATAGGGCGAGTAGCCGGCGATAGCATCCGGACCGTCAACGGCTATTATGGTCACAAGGCATCCAAGCAATGCGACAATAGGCAGAAGCGCAGCCCATAAACTTATTTTGTGTCTGCGTCCCGATTGCACCGAAGATGTCTGAGCCTTTTTTACCTTTTTATTTTCCAATTCTCTAAATGGTTGAATTTAATAGATATGCTTTTAATATGGTCTATTCTCTCAAACAGACGTGATTTTTCTTAAAACGACGTCTTATATAATTTATTGCGTTGAAATCCGTTAAATATCTGATGAAGCGACGGCATCGTTTCCGTTAAAAACATAAGATAAACTAAACTATTTCTTAAAAGGCCTCCCAGGCTATCTGCTTCAGGAAATAGCTACAAACAGACTATATCGAGATTCCTGCTGTGAAGAATTATCATAAAAACCTGCTCCTTCTTTTTTCCATGCTTGTCTCCCTCGCTGCAAATTGCCAGGTGAAGATCCATGGAAAGGTTACCTCTGTCGACGGGGATCCTCTTGAGTTTGTCACGGTCCGTGTAGCCGGAACGGCTGTCGGCACCAATACCGGCCTCGACGGCACATTCCGTATGAGTTGTCCGCAGCCGGCCAACGATACGCTTACCGTAGTGTTCACCCTTATAGGTTACGATGAGCTCCAGCGTAAGCTGATTAAACCGCGCGGAGACCTCGCGCTGAATGTACATCTTAAGCAGAAAGACCGTCAGCTTGCGGAAGTCGAGGTTACTGACTTCAGAAAGCAGACATCGCAGATGCAGACTATCGATAAGGAGGCATATTCTCTGGCTGCCGATGCCACCGGAGGGTCGATTGAATCGATGCTTTCCACGCTTGCAGGCGTGAATTCCACCAACGAAATGTCCAGCCAATATTCGGTAAGAGGTGGTACCTTCGATGAAAACTCTGTATATATCAACGGAGTGGAAGTCTATCGCCCCCAACTTATCTCGTCCGGACAGCAGGAGGGACTTTCGATTATTAACCCGGATATGGTTGGATCAATCGGATTCTCGACTGGAGGCTACGGTGTGGAATATGGAGACAAAATGTCGTCGGCTCTGTCCATAACATATCGCGAGCCCGAGTCGTTCGAGGGCTCTGTCACGGGTTCACTTATGGGCTTCTCGCTTGCTCTCGGCCAGAGTTCGAAGCATTTTTCCCAACTGCACGGCATCCGTTTCAAAAAGAACAATTCGCTGCTTAGCTCGCTTGAGACAAAGGGAGAATACGATCCTTCGTTTTTCGATTACCAGACCAATTTGATATGGAAGATTTCTCCCAAGTGGAAAGCTTCATTTTTGGGCAACATAGCCGTAAACCGCTATAAATTCAAGCCTACCGACCGCGAGACGAATTTTGGAACTTCCACAGATGCCAAACAGTTCAAGGTGTATTTCGACGGTGAGGAAAAGGATCGCTTCGAGACCTGGTTCGGAGCCTTGAATCTCACCTATACTCATTCGAAATCCACCTCGTTGTCGCTTCTGGCATCGGGATTCCTGACTAACGAGCTGGTCGGCTACGATATATCCGGCGAATACTGGCTTGATCAGGCCGGAACGACCGGCGACGGGAATCCCGACAATGCCGTTGGTGGCGAGCTTGGTGTGGGCCGATATCATGAGCATGCGCGAAATCGCCTGAAGATTTCAGTATTTTCTCTCGGTTTGCAGGGGCATACGGGAATCAATAAGCATAATCTGACCTATGGGTTTAATTTCAACCGTCAGACGATAATGGAACGTACCAGAGAATGGGAGCTGCGGGACTCCGCAGGTTATACACTCCCTACCGACGGCCAGCATATCCGTGTAATCAGCAACCTGACGTCGAATCAGGACCTTTCCACAACCCGTCTGGCCTTTTATGTGACAGACAGCTACCGCCTGCAGTCGTCGCTCGGATATTTTGCTTTCAATGCCGGCATCCGTTTGAGTTACTGGGATTTCAACAAGGAATTTCTGTTTTCTCCACGCTTGAATGTGGCTTTTGTGCCCGAACGCAACCCGGCATGGACCTTACGCTTCGCAACCGGACTGTATTATCAGCAGCCTTTCTACAAGGAGTTCCGTAGGCCGGTGGCCGATGCCTATGGCAATACCGAGGTAGTGCTCAACAATGAGATTAAGTCGCAGCAGAGCATACATTTTATTCTGGGCACCGACCGGACATTCCGCATGTTCAGCCGGCCGTTTAAATTCTCGGCTGAAGCTTATTATAAAAAGCTGAACAATCTCATTCCATATGAGATACAGAATCTCCGGGTTGTCTATCAAGGCGAGAATCTTACAGACGGGTATACCGCCGGACTTGATTTCAAACTGTTCGGCCAGTTTGTGCCGGGTACCGATTCCTGGATTTCCTTCTCATTGATGAAGACTTCCGAGAATCTGAACAGTGTGAATGTGCCCAGGCCTACCGACCAGCGCTATTCTTTCGCACTCTATTTCACTGATTATTTCCCGAAATTCCCGAAACTGAAATTCTCATTGCGCGGCATATTTTCTGATGGACTCCCGACCACGGCTCCACATTCTACCCGCGACAAGGGGTATTTCCGTGCTCCGGCCTACAAACGTGTCGACGTCGGTCTGAGCTATGCTTTGCTTGCTCCTCTGTCCGACGACGCCAATCCGTCCGGGCTTCACAAATGGCTGAAGTCAATCTGGGTGGGATTCGATGTGTTCAATCTTCTCGATATCTCCAATGTATCCAGCTATTATTGGGTGACAGATGTGAACCGTATTCAGTATGCTGTTCCAAACTATCTGACCCGCCGACAGTTCAACGTGCGTCTTTCCATCGATTTCTGAATCTCATGAGTAAAATTCAACTAAGAAAAGCCCTGGACGCCTTTACGAGAGAACAGCTGCTTGATCTGGTTCTGGAATCTTACGAAGCAAGCAAGGAGGTAAAGACTTATTTTGATTTTTTTATTAATCCTGACGTCAATAAGCTTTACACCAGATATGTTGAAGCCATCAACAGGGAATTGCATCGTGGAAGGCGCACCAAAAGCAAAACCCGGACTTCGGTGGTAAAGCGTCTGCTGAAGGAGTTCGCGTCGTTCCACCCGGGATTCGATAAGGAGATTGCAATCAGGGTTTCCGCCATAAAGGAGGCGGTGGTTAACGATGGCTTTCTCCATTTCAGCGAAGCACAGCGTAAGGCATTCGCTAAGATATGTACAGATACCTTAATGCTGGCCGACCGAAATTTATGTCTTGAAAAAGTCCTGGCAGACTTATTGCCCTACTTCCATTGTAAGGAGTGCGGTACGAAGGTTTTCCGGGAATGTCTGCTGGATGCCGTCGAGGAGGCCGGTTTTTAGCAGATAGTTGATATCCCGGGGTGGTAGTATACAGTTGTAGCCAGGTGGCTTAGCTTTCTTTTGAATGGTATACGTTCATCCTGCAGTTGGCACAATCGAATTCCAGTCGTAGTCGCAAATTTTCGGACCTCAGCCAAAGATCTTTCGGGAGTTTTTTGCCGTCAGCGGTTTTTATGCAGGCTCCAAGTTCGCGCCTCACGCAATAGCGTGTCTGCATTACGCGTAATTCCCCGTTATTATCCCTTTGGCAGGAATCAACTTCCACGGCGTAGGGGAGAGGTGCGTTGTTTCCTATAGACTTTTTATAGAACTCCTCAGCCCATTTGTTGGCGATATTCAGATGTCGTGTCGGCAGGGGTTCCGAAGCAGGGTAGTGGGGAATGGCCGATTGGGCTGCAATCTCATTTACCGGTCTGCGGTGAAAATCATGGCGCAATCTGATTGCCGAATCGAGAGCAGCGACGGCTTTCCTTCGAAGAGAAGTAAGAACGGACGCCGGTAAAAAGAGATCCGCTGCCCGGTCATCAAGATTGCGCAGCCGATAGGTAGTATCGCCGAGTTTCCCGACAATATTTTTATGGTTGGAGTGCTGGGGAGTTCTGGACTGCTGGATGTCAATCCGGAGTGCCTCTTCTGCAAATATCCCGTTGCCGAGGTCAAGACGTAAGCTGATGCCCTTAGGTATCGGTCTTAAAACAGCATCGATGTCAACGAAGCGGCTCGCTGCATCTGTACGTTGTATGGCATCTGTGAATTGCTTGTCGGCATTACGATATAGAACTTGTCCCGGTGTCAGACCTTCCACTTTTTGCGCGAGATAAAGTCGATTCCCTTCCACGCGGTTCACTCTGAAGCCGGTGAATTGTCCTGCGGCATTGAAATATCCCAGTCCATCGCCGTTTGCTATCGATACCGTGGTCTGCACCTCGATGGTGTTCGGACGTAGAAGTCTGATGATACGCCCGATTTTCTTGCCTATGAATTTAGGAGTACTCATGGACGACATTCGGAGCGCCTGTGTGGGTTTCTGCAGGAAATAAGATGTAAATCCGCGATTGAAGCTGCGCTCAACGTCGGGCGTGAAATTTATAGTCGAACGTCCCAGCGAGCAACGCTGCCAACACCCTGGATACGAAGCGATAACTTCATTTAATCGTCCGGAGTAGGCTGCCACAACATTTTTCACATAATCGGCATCCTTGAGTCTTCCTTCAATCTTAAAGGATCTGATACCGGCATCGAGCATTGCTTCCAGAGCGTCAAGACGGCTGAGGTCGCGAAGGGAAAGGAGGTGCTTCCCGGTGAGATACTGTTTTCCGGTAGAGTCTTCCAGATTGAATTTATATCGGCAGATCTGAGCGCATTCGCCCCGGTTAGCGCTTCTCCCGATTGAAATATAGCTTGCCTGACAGTCGCCGCTATAACTTACGCACAAAGCCCCATGAACGAATGCTTCGAGAGGAACCTTGACGGCTGAGTTCATCTTGCGGATTTCATCCAGAGTGAGTTCGCGCGGGAGTACCAGTTGGCTGAAGCCGGCTTCCTGCAGGAAATGTGCCCGTGCGGGGGTGCGAATGTCGCATTGAGTGGAGGCATGAAGCGCTATCGGTGGAAGGTGTTGCATCAGAAGTCCCATATCCTGGACTATAAGAGCGTCGACTCCGGCGGCATACAGCCGCCATGTAAGACCTACCACGTTGGCCATCTCCGAGTCATATACCAGAGTGTTGAGCGTAACGTACACTTTTGCATTATAGCGATGCGCGTACCGGCATACCCTGGCAATCTCATCTATTGAGTTTGAGGCAGCCTGTCGTGCTCCGTGTGAGGGCCCACCGATGTAGACGGCGTCGGCACCGCATCGAATCGCTTCGATTGCTATGTCGGCCGAACGCGCGGGCGCGAGAAGTTCAATATCTGCTGGCATTATGGAAGGTATGGGGAATGATAGAATAGGGGGCGTATCCAATCATGGGTCTGACGTCTTATGATAATTGCTTGGGATTACCCCAGCGGGCATTCTGAAGTTCGGCTGCACGATTTTCAGGAGGATTGTCACAGTGATTCCAGAACCGGGCGCTTGCGATTGCGTCGGGTAGGAACTGCTGCCTTACGAAATTGCCGGGGTAGTCATGAGCATATTTGTAGTTTGCATGATAACCGAGCTCCTTCATAAGCGATGTGGGAGCATTGCGTATATGCAGCGGAACCGGAAGATTCCCGGATTTTCGCACTTCGGCCAGCGCGGCATCGATTGCCATATATGCAGAGTTGCTTTTGGGAGATGTGGCAAGATACACGGTGCATTCAGCCAAAGGTATCCTCCCCTCGGGCATACCAATTTTATGGACGACATCAAACGTGGCGTTAGCCAGTAGCATTGCGTTGGGATTGGCAAGCCCGATGTCTTCACCGGCGAGGATTACAAGGCGACGGGCGATAAACAGCGGGTCCTCACCGCCTTCAATCATTCTTGCGAGCCAATAGACGGCCGCGTCGGGGTCCGATCCGCGGACACTCTTGATGAATGCGGAGATTATGTCGTAGTGAAGTTCGCCCTGCTTATCGTATGCGAGAGGGTTCTCCTGCAGTTGGGCGATAACGGTTGCGTCGTCGATTATCATGGGCTGACCAATTGCAACCGACTGTTGCAACAGGTCGAGAATATTAAGTAGCTTGCGCCCGTCGCCTCCCGAAAATCTGAACAGAGCATCCGTCTGCACCACTTTTACATCGGTTGCACTGAGAATTTCATCTCGGCTGAGCGCCCGGTCGAGCAATATTTTCAATTCAGGCTCTTCCAGTGGCTTGAGGGTATAGACCTGAGTTCGTGAAAGCAGCGGACGGATTACTTCAAAGGAGGGATTTTCGGTGGTTGCTCCAATAAGTGTGACTGTTCCCTGTTCGACGGCACCAAGCAATGAATCCTGCTGTGATTTGCTGAACCGATGGATTTCATCGATGAAAAGTATCGGCCGTCCGGTGGAAAACATACTGGAGGCATCTGCCCGACAACGGTCAATTACTTCGCGCACGTCTTTTACCCCGGCTGTCACGGCCGACAATGTATAGAATGGCGATTTGGTCGTGTTGGCGAGAATGCGGGCAAGCGTTGTCTTGCCGACTCCGGGAGGTCCCCACAATATGAAGCTGCTCACGTTGCCGCTTTCAATCATACGGCGCAACGGGGCTCCCGGCCCTACAAGGTGTGTCTGGCCGATATAATCATCGAGCGTTGCCGGGCGAAGTCTTTCAGCTAAAGGGGCAAGCATATTATACTATGGAGTGAGAAAGAAACTTGGTGGATTATTCAAACTGGCCTTCTGCAGGAATACGCGCCCCCCGCAGATAGTCTGCCGTCGTCATGCGGCGTTTGCCCTGTGGCTGTACTTCAAGAACTTCGATAGCCTTATCGCTGCAGCCCACAAACAGTCGGGTACCATTCATTACAACATAGCTGGATGGCGCCAGGTTCGATGGTGCTCCTTCCGGATTAAGATTAGTCGCAAATATCTTGATCATAGCGCTGTCGAGTATACTCCATGCGGCCGGATATGGCGACAGTCCGCGCACGTGGTTGTGTACGGCTCTTGCTTCCCGGCTCCAGTCAATACGGCATGTTTCCTTGAATATCTTGGGCGCGGGTGTCGGCTCCTGATGGCCCGTAAGTTCTTTCTGGGGTGTCGTCGTGAGTGTACCGGCCTCGATGGCTTCAACAGTTTTGACTGTGAGCGATGCTCCAAGAGTCATAAGCCGGTCGTGTACCGAACCTACATTCTCATCAGGGCCGATTTGCAGCGATACACGGTCTATTATATCGCCGGTATCGATTTCATGCTGGAGAAAGAATGTTGTTACACCGGTCTCGGTCTCGCCGTTCATTACGGCCCAGTTGATAGGAGCTGCACCGCGATATTTTGGCAGAAGTGAGCCATGAAGATTAAATGTGCCCAGTGGCGGCATCTGCCAGACTACTTCGGGAAGCATTCTGAAGGCTATCACCACGAAGAGCGGGGCATTGATAGTCTGCAACTGCTTGATGAAGTTCTCGTCTTTCAGTCTGACCGGCTGCAGCACGGGGATGCCGTGTTCTACGGCATACACCTTGACGGGAGACTGAAACATATGATGACCGCGCCCGGCAGGCTTGTCTGGCATCGTGACAACGGCGGCGACCTCATGGCCGGCCTTGATTATTGCGTCGAGACTTGCTACAGCAAACTCGGGTGTTCCGAAAAATACTATTTTCATTTTGTGTTCGGTTGATTGTCAGAGGGTAAATCCTGTTGTTGCTGGCCAATACCTTCCGCAAGCGCCTTCCAGAGATTATCGTCCGGAATCGGTGCGTGCAGGAGAATCGTTTTTTTTGATACGGGATGAGCGAACTCAAGTTCGCGGGCAATGAGGGAAATGCTGCCGTCTGGATTTGAGCGACGGTCGCCATATTTCAGGTCGCCGCGAATCGGGCATCCGATGGCCGAGAGCTGCACACGTATCTGATGTTTCCGGCCGGTAAGGAGTTTGACTTCAATGAGATTGTAGCGCTCGGTGGAAGTGAGCAGGCGGTAGGCGAGGCGTGCTTCTTTCGCGCCATTGCGAGGTGTGACGGATGCGTACGACTTATTGTTACGTTCGGTCGTTGTAATATAGTGCGTCAGTGTCTGTTCCGCCATAGGCGGTTTCTGGCGTGAAATAGCCCAATATGTCTTGTGGATTTCGCCGTTGCGTAGCATCTCGTTAAGCCTTGAAAGCGCTTTTGAGGTTTTGGCGAATATCACAAGGCCACCTACAGGCCTGTCGAGACGATGTACAAGTCCGCAGAACACATTGCCAGGTTTCCGGTATTTGTCCCGGATGTATTCCCGCACTCGTTCCACCAGAGGCTCATCGCCGGATTTGTCGCCCTGAACGATTTCTCCGGGAAGCTTGTTGACCACAATGATATGATTGTCTTCGTAGACAATGCGATCGGCTATTTCGTTTTGGATATCGGTCATATAACAGGATGCTTAATCCTCGCTGTAGTGGCGGAGCACGCGACGGTATGAGTTGAAGATTTTCGATTTTGATACAAACCCGATGTAGTGGCCGTCGGCATCGACAACAGGCAGATTCCATGCGCCGGTATCGTCAAAAGCCTTCATAACTTTATCCATCGGTTCGCCGAGTTGTACTTTCCCCGGTGGTATGGCCATGAAACGGCTTACGTGCAGACGTCGGTATAGGTCGGGACGGAACATAATATTGCGGATGTCGTCGAGCAGAACGACTCCCAGCAAATGATTCTCCTCGTCGACTACCGGAAAAAGATTGCGATGCGACTGGGAAATGGTATCTACCATCTGTTTTAGATTCCATTCGGGACGCACGGGAAGAAAATCGGTTTCAACCACCGAATTCATTTTGAGCAGCGTGAGCACAGCCTTATCCTTATGATGCGTCAGGAGCTCACCTCTGCGGGCAAGTCGCATTGTATAGATAGAATACGGCTCGAAAATTCGGATAGTGCCATAGGAGAGGGTTGAGACAATAAGCAGCGGTAGGAAGAGCTGATACCCTCCCGTCATTTCGGCCGTAAGGAATATTCCCATCAGCGGAGCATGCATCACGCCAGACATTACGCCGGCCATTCCCATAAGCGCGAAATTCTTAACCGAGAGATCAAGACCCGGAAAAAGGGTATTCAGCAGAAACGCAAAAAAGAACCCGGTCATACAACCTACATAAAGCGAGGGCGCAAAAGTGCCGCCCACGCCGCCCGCTCCATTGGTCGCGGAAGTGGCGAAGCCTTTGAAGACGATAATCAGCCCGATATATAGGATGATAAATGCCACGCTGTGGCGGTCGCCGTAGAAAATCGAGCCGTCGACGATACTGGAAGGGTCGCCGTTGAGCAGAGAGTTGATTGATCCGTAACCCTCGCCGTAGAGAGGCGGGAAAAGGAAGACCAGTCCGGCAAGAACTATTCCCCCGAAAAGAGTCTTGCGCCACTGAGCCGAGAGTCTCTTTTTGAAGAACGACTCCATCATCATCATCACCTTGGTAAAATATAAGGAGACGAGACCGCAGAACACCCCCAGCCCGATACAAAACGGGATACGCCCCGTGACAAACGGTTCGCTCTGCACGAAAAAGAACTCCAGATTATAGCCTGTGAACACGTATGCTACCGAGGCGGCGGTAATCGAGGCAATCAGCAGCGGCATCACCGTTACTGTTGTCAGGTCAAGCATCAGAACCTCGAGCGTGAAAAGCATCCCCGCTATAGGCGCTTTGAAGATTCCGGCGATGCCGGCAGCGGCTCCGCAGCCTACGAGAATCATCAGCACTCTGGGAGAAAGCCGGAAAGCCTGTCCGAGATTTGAACCTATGGCTGCACCAGTGAAGACAATGGGGCCTTCCGCTCCGACCGATCCGCCGAATCCAATTGTAATCGACGACGCCACTACGGAAGTATACATATTATGTGGCTTTAACCGGCTTTTATTCTGTGATATGGCGTATAATACGCGAGTCACGCCGTGAGAGATGTTGTCGCGCACTACGTAGCGAACATACCAGCATGCCAGAAGCACGCCGACAACGGGATAGACTATAAATAGATAGTTGCCTTCGTTCACGTTGACATGAGCCGTCAGGGTTCCTCCTATCATATGGATCAACCATTTGAGCACTATGGCGGCCAGTCCGGCGAGCAGTCCTACGACCAGCGACAGGATAATGACAAGAGTTTTCTCTTTAATATGACGTCCGCGCCACACGAGGAATCTCATCCACGCGGTATGGACGGGTTTATACAGTCTGGGCGGAAGATATGGCTGACGCATATTCGGGTTAATGGTACAAGGGTGCCTTACAATCTGATTTTACCTATATTAAAGCAAAATGCGCTACAAAATGTAATATATTTCATCCGTCGGACTACTTACCTTTTCCCGACATAACTGTCGCTATCGTATAGGCGATGATTTTCAGGTCGGTAGTGAACGATACGTTTTCGATATATATAAGGTCGTAGTGCATACGCTGAATCATTTCGTCAATACTCGAGGCATATCCATGCTTCACCATCCCCAGCGACGTTATACCAGGACGCACGCAGTGAAGCAATGTATAGTATGGAGCATTTTCAAGAATCTGTTGAATGTAGTGGTCGCGTTCAGGCCGTGGCCCGACAAGCGACATGTTGCCGGCAATCACATTGATGAACTGTGGCAACTCGTCAAGGCGGTATTTACGCAGGAAACGGCCTACGCGTGTAATACGTGGATCATTTTCACTGCTCAGTCGTGGCCCGGAAGCTTCGGCATCCACTATCATGGTGCGGAATTTCAATATGTAGAATGGCTTGCGGTGAAGCCCGATTCGTTTCTGAGTGTATATTACGGGGCCTTTTGAATCCAGTTTTACGGCTATGGCGATGACAAGGTATGTCGGAATCAGAAGTATGGCCGCGATAAGAGCACCGATAAAATCGCCGGCACGCTTCATGTTTATGGTACTTTCGGCAATATAAGGTGTTGTAATGTCAATGAACGGGTCTGCGACAAGGCGGTTCAATCGTGGCTTGGCTGTAAGAAGATTCACCAGCGAAGGCGACATCAGCACCGGAATTTCCAACGGCAGAAGCCTGTTTATTAGTTCCAGCAGCTCTCCCGGACTGCAGTCCGAGCGTGCTACGACAATAGTTCTGACATCGTTTGCTCGGCAGAAGCTTTCCATATCATTAAGGCTGAGAACCGGAAGGCCGGCTATCTCGCTCTTCCCCAATTCTGGAGCACGGGATTTGTCGGTAGGCGAAATCCATTCCAGTATGCCGACCACACGGAATGCATGGCTAAGGTGATTTATACCACTCTCAAGCCTATGTATGGCTCCAGGAACATCGGCAAGACTTCCTACATATACAGTATTGAAAGCGATTTTGCCGGAGGCGACGCGTCGGCTGTTTAATGTAGTAAATGTAAGACGCTCCAGATATACGAAAGTGAACAACAGACCGAATAACATTACGAGAAGTTCGTAATTTGTGGCACGGTCAGGAATCGGATCATCGACTATTGCAAGAAAGTAGATAGCGATTGTACCGACAAATGCCGTGGATAGGGTAGTGGTCAGCTCCTCGATACGCGATTTTATAAAAACCTTATTATAATATCCTGAAAGCCAGTAAAGCACGGACATTCCAAGTGGGAAAAGTATCAGCCCGAGAATAACCGGCCGAATCCCCAGGAATGAAGCGAAGGAGCTGTAATTCTCCGATTCGCCAACCATTACGAACCTGATGTAGCTGAAAACCAACCATGCTGACACGGTTGCAAGCAAATCGCCTGCAATATAGAGTGCGCGTTGTCGGTTTTCACTGATCATTGAGTCGCTTGATTCGGTTTTTCAGCGAATAATGGTTACTACTCCGCTGTCGGTCAATTTAATTATGTTTGAGGGTGCCACAGTCTCGGTATTGTTTCGGCCGTAGTTTACAACATAGTCAACTCCGTCGATAATCTCCGGACTGATTTCGCCGAAGCAGAGTGGTGCCGGTGCACCGCTTATATTTGCCGAAGTGGAAACCAGTGGCCGACCGATATGCCTGCACAGAGTGGATGAAAACCTTTCTCGGGTAAGGCGGATCCCAATGCTTCCGTCAGGGGCAAGCAATTCGGGCGCAACATCGATTCCATGGTCGTAGACGATTGTTAGCGGATGAACGGCCGCATCGATTAATTGCCATGCGATATCAGGTACATGCGCCACATGGCGCTCGAGCATGGCTTCCGTTGCAACCAGAGTTATGAGAGCTTTTGAGTCGGCGCGTCGCTTTAAGTCGAACACACGTCTTACAGCATCTGAGTTGGTTGCATCACAACCGATACCCCATATTGTATCGGTTGGATAGAGGATAAGGCCGCCCCTTTTTATGGTTTGGGCGGCCTGTGTGATATCGTTGGAGAATTCAATGTCGTTGCCCATTTCAGCAAAAGATACGAAACTACTACAAAGTTAGCTAATGACACTCATTTTTGCAATAGTTTCCCATCCCGGGCCGTTCAGGATTCCGGTGCATCCACTTTTTCTCCTGTGTGCTCAATTTTGCTTTTGGGCAACGCAAACGAGAGCCAGATATATCCTCCGATGCCGGCCAGGAGCGACCCGGCAACAATTCCAAGTTTTGCATGGTCAAGCAGAGAGACTTGTGCCGGCGTAGCAAACGAAAGGTTTGCAATAAACAGCGACACGGTAAATCCGATACCGCCCAAAACGGCGACTGCAGCCATCATATTCCAATTGGCGGAATGGGGCATCGGAGCTATCCTTAGCTTTACTGAAATCCAGGAGAAAAGGAAAATTCCGATAAATTTTCCCACTACGAGACCCACAATCACGGCAAGCGAAACACCGGTCCACAGATCAGACACGTGCATTCCGGAGAATACAATACCGGCGTTGGCAAAAGCAAAAAGCGGAACAATGAAATTGTTGACCATGGTATGGAGGGAGTCCTCCAAATCCTGTAGCGGCGAGATTACTTTGTCCGACGCCGATTCTATCTGCTTGAGGAGGTCCATCTGCTGACGAGTCAGTATACGCGGCCGGTCGAGTCTGGCATCGCGTTCTTTGGGAAATTGAGCCACTGCCGAACGAATTACCTCTATGTAGCTTCTCGGACGGAACACCGGGCGCGCAGGTACACACATTGCGACACATACGCCCGCAATCGTCGGATGTATGCCGGAATTAAGAAAAAGGAACCAAACCGCGATTCCGATTCCGATATAGAAGATTTTACTCTGAATCCGCATCCATTGCCCCACGGCAAGCAGTCCGAGCAGAATGAGCGCCCCGACCAGCATCCAGGCGTTGATTTCGCCAGAATAGCATGTTGCGATAACTATGATGCCGCCGATATCGTCGACTACAGCCAACGTAGTGAGGAATATCTTCAATGAAACCGGCACTCGCTTGCCGAGCATCGCGAGAACACCGAGCGAGAACGCAATATCGGTAGCCATCGGGATGGCAGCTCCGCCCGAGTAGTTCGTGCCGGTGCTTAATGAAGTGAATATCACCACCGGGACAATCATACCCCCTATCGCGGCAAGAATAGGCAGCAGGGCCTGCCGAAAACTCGAAAGCTCGCCCACAAGAATCTCACGCTTGATTTCCAATCCGATTACAAAGAAAAATACTGCCATCAGCGCATCGTTGATGAATGCCAGCAGCGTCATCGGTTCGCCATGGTGGGAGAAAAGATTGAAATCCCCGATTTGAAGCCGTACTTCCTGATTCCAGAAGGATGAATAATAATCGGCTGTTGCGGGAAGGTTTGCCACAATCATGGCGAGAACTGTAGCGAATATAAGTATATTGCCGCCGGTAGCGTGTCGGCGAAGAGCCTGCGATGCGGAATAATAGACCGTGCGGGCGAAGCTTCGGGTAGGTTTGTCAGCTGACATAACGGATGATTAATTGTTTAACTTTCAAAACATCCGCTTCGTGGCTGTTGTTCACCAAGAAGTAAGCGATACGCGATACGGATGTTTTAGATTCATTAACAGAAACGTTAACATTATTGGATATATTGTAACGGCTCCCATAAAATTGTTATCTTCGCAATATGAACAAGAAGCCCGAGCTGCAGATTTTTCTTTCAGATACCACCTCCCCGTTGGAACTGCCGTATGCCGATGGCGGTATCCGTGCCGGTATTCCCACCTATGCCCAGGAGTACATATCTGAAACCATCGATCTTAATTCTGAGATTGTCAGGCATCCTTCTTCCACCTTTTACGGTAAGGTCATCGGCCATTCGATGGCTGACGAGGGAATTATGCCGGGGGATATACTTGTTGTAGACCGCTCGCTTGTGCCCGAACAGGGCGATCTGGTAGTTTGCAGTATCAACGGAGAGTTTACCGTAAAACGTATCCGTATTGACAACGGCGAGGTTTGGCTTATTGCCAGCAGAAAGGATTTCGAGCCGATAAAAGTTCCTGCAGGCAACAGATTTATAGTTTGGGGTGTGGTGACGCATACCATTCGTGAAAACCGCAGGCGGCGTTGAAAGGCGTATATGGTCTGTGCGTTTTTTGCGTCAGCCATCTTTTACATGGAATGCCCCGAAACGTAAAAATGGCAGCGGGTATTGTAAAAATAAAAAAGAATCAATACCTTTGCACAGCAAAAACGCAGTGATATGCGTATCCTCACCATTGGAGAGATGGCAGAGTGGTCGATTGCGGCGGTCTTGAAAACCGTTGAGGGTCACACCTCCGGGGGTTCGAATCCCTCTCTCTCCGCAGTAAAGCCTGGTTACCAGGCTTTTGTTGTATATACACCCGATTTCACACAAATCGTGTAAAGTCGGGTGTTTCGATATATTCTTATTCTTAAGTGTGCAGCCTGATCAAAAAAGAACCGGCTTTAACATCGCAGGTAGCACGCCGGTTTCCCTCGTTACCCGGCTGTTTGATTCTCTTTGCGCATCTCTATCTGTTCGGTTTAGTTTTGTCGGGCGTATATCAAGCCGGAACCAAACCGTTTTAAGAAGCATACCAATCTGAAACCATCCCATCTGATATGTTTGAGATTATTTCAAGATGGCAGATTCGGCAGATTGAGACTCCGATATTTCATTGTTGCGTTTCACTTTCTTTCCGTATGAGAATGTATATGAGAGTGTGAACTGAATAGATCGCGCGAGGCTGCTTGACCAAACCCATCCGTGAGCAGAGTAGCGATTTGAGTCAAAATCAGAGTAATACCGGTTGCTGTTGAACCAGTCGCGGAATTGCAGTCCAGCCTTGAAATCGCCTGTCGCATAGTTTGCCAATATGCCATATGTGCTTTTGTAATGATAGCGGAAACCATAGTCGAAAGGTGCAAGATTCTTGTTAGGCGTCTGGTAATATAAGACGAATGAAAAGTTCTTGAAATAATAGTTGGCCTGCAAGTTCGCGGCAATCAGATTCATCGATTGAGCATCGATTCCGGAGGCTACCATACGTTCTGCTTGTCCCGACGCTTTGAGCGATAAAGAATTGTCGAACAACTTGAGTGTGGCAGACAGATAGCCCGAATATCTGTGAAAATCGCCGCTGTTAATCTCTTTGCGTATCAAGCCGTCATATTCCGGTAGTAAAAAATAATCGTGGGCTGTTTTATTCAGAAAACCATGATATTCGGCAGTTGCAGACAAGCTTAATTTATTGGTGGGTATATAGGTATATGATGCAGATGCAGTGATGAAGGTGGTGTTGCGCAACTCGGGGTTGCCTTGCAGCCACAGCAGTTCATTGCTTTGAACTATTGCAGAGTTTGAAGAAGCCGGTGTCGGATGGTTGTTTCCCCACCATCCCTCGACAGATGCCGAATGTTTATCGTTGATTTTGTAATCAAGTTGCAATCCCAGGCGTGGATTCCATTGTTTCAAAGTGTTGACACCGTTTAAACGTCCGATTACATAAGACGCGCCTACGCGGGAATACATGCTCAGACCGCACTTCCAGTTTTGCATATATTCTAAAAACAGCATATTTTCCGACGAGAGGAGTTTCTGTAAGCCATTGTAGGAGCCTTCATAGTCGGTGTGATAAATGGTGTTGAAAGTCATCAGGGAGGTTCTGATGGTGTTGTTATGGGAAAATTTCTTGGAGTATTGAATTATAAGTTCCGGTGCATAGGTTGTCTCCCTATTGTTGTTTATTATTGGAGTAAGATTGCCGAGCTGATATGAGGAATTTCTACGGGTGCTTCCGTATGCGAATCTCCACGATGCAATCAGAGTATTGTTTTTCGGCATTGCAAAGTAATAATATCCGTGCAGACGCGGCGTAATTGTCTGGCTTGACTCTTTAGATAAAGCCTCCGATGCGGAGAATATATCCTGAGAGTAACTGACGGACGATAAATTGTGTTTCAAAGGTGTCGCGGTGCGGTTGTAAGAAATGGAATGCAGGATCTCAATATTTTGGGTTTCATATGCGGCACGGAAAGCAGCTGATTGGGAATTGGATTGTTGAAGATAGTTCACGCCAGATTGCGAGGTTCTGGTAATGGCATCAAAATGGCGGTCGCCTACAGATATGTCACGGAAAGCCTCGATATTGTGACTCTTATAATTATTATTATGAGTGATGCCGCCGGTCACATTGGCATCAAATGTCCAGTTCGTATTTACAAATTTTGAGTACAATATGCCGTCCCCGCGGTCGATGTTGAGTGTTGTGCCGTTTGCAGAAAGTTTGGTGTAACCGCCCCACTCGTATTTGCGCATAACGAAGTTAATTACATTGGCCTGACCTCCGAAGCGGGCATCCTGGGGATATTGCAGCACCTCGACACGAAGTACGTCTTCAGGACGCAAGCCCTGCAAATCCTCCTCTGTCGCCTCCTTGAAATCAATAAACATCGCTACTTCTTTTCCGGTGTATGTCTTTACAGACATGGTTCCAGGAGTGATATTGAGCTGAGGTATATTCATCAGTTCCAACAGCCGGGTAGCGTCAGTGGCAGTTTTTTTGATTTTATTTGTAGGTATATATGCGACACCTCGGTCAATCACACGTTGAGTGCGGGCTTCAACTACAACCTCATCAAGCTCATGTGTCTTTATGCTGTCAGAATGTTCGGTCTGCGCCATTGCAGCTGTCGCAATAATGACGCAGAATATTGATATAATGAAAGGTTTATCCATAATTGTCGTGATGATAAGTTTGTTCATAGTTCTTGGCTTTATATTGGCTCGATGATTGGGGGCGGTAATAAATACTATAAGCATCCATAAAAGATGATATGTCGATACAAAGCTTCGATTAGCCATTTTAATCAGTTGGCCAACAAGAAACCTACAATCAGACAAAGTTAGTTACAACTCCTGATATTAAGGGTATTATGTCGTAATAATTTATTGAGTGGAGATCGCTTGTTTATTCATAATTTATAATTACGGCGTGCCAATTTAGTCTCACCCCAAAGCACACCCTATTTTAGTGACGACTAAATAGCGGTAATGATTGTATATATTTCGCTGACAATTTCTAAATTATGCTAATACATGATAGTCTGTGATGGCTCAGTTCGCTTGCACGATAATTCCATTCCCAAATGCTCCGCATTGGTAGAAGAATCGCGATTAAAATTTATTAAGGCGTATCGTAGCAACTTGACCTACGATACGCCCTTTGAGACGAAGGAAGGAGTTTATTGAGCCTGAGAAACGATGTAGGGCTGTAATTCCAGGTAGATGTCAGTTTATCAGGATTTTTGATGGTTTTATTCCTGAAATCATAATATAGATGCCGGGTGCGGTAGGTTTTGTGGGTAGCCTATGGCCATTGCAGTCAAAGTATTCTGCTGGAGACGACGTTGGATCGTACGTAGAATCGATGCCCGAGAGAATGTCGGATGGCGAGATGGTAAAGACCCTCACTCCGGGAGTGTGCTGATAGAGGGTAATGTCGTATGTCCCTTCTTCGACCTGTATGTAGTTGGTTGCATTCGGCGCTATCATCAGCCTGTTTTCCGCATCCATTCTAAGAGGGCCGGACGATAGTTGGAAGAATGTCCTTTTGGTTCCGTTGTCACTTACACCCTCGAAGATGAAGCCATATTCTAAATGAACATTACTGGCCGCAACGCCGGTAGTTTCTTCGTTTCCAATTAGAGGAATCTGTCCTTCGTATTTCCCGTCGACAAGGGTGGGAAGTGTCCCGTCGCTGTTGACAGGAATTATATACATTGTGCCGTCGGTGTCTGCCGCGTTCGGCTTTTCCTGTCCGATGGCCGCCATAATCAGCATTGTCAGAGTGCTGCAGAGAAGAATCAGCCTTTTCATTATCTATTGTGTGTTACAGTATGATGGTATATATGAGAATTTTCTTTGATAGTATATCTATATACCGAACATCTTATTATACTCTAAAGTTCTCCTCCAGCAGTCAGAAGCGTGGATTCCGCAACTTGCAATATTCCGATTAATACGTGCATTTTATGTGGCATATGACAAAATAATATGCCGGAAGTGGATATCACATCACGCTTCCGGCATAGTTCTAAGGGCAGAATCTATAATATATCAGATTCCGAGTTCTTTTTTGATCATTTCGGTTTTGGCCTCGGCGGCCTTGATTGCTTCGGCATAGTCGGCTTTGCTCTTCATCGTACCACGAACCTCGATATAGAATTTAATTTTGGGCTCTGTGCCGGAGGGGCGGATGGAAATCTTCGAGCCGTCGGCCGTGAAGTACTGTAGTACATTCGATGTGGTCGGGAAATCCATCTTTTCGACTTTACCGGTTTGCACATCGGTGCAGTTGAGATCGGAATAATCCTTTATGGTTACTACGGGGGAACCTCCGAGCGATTTCTGGGGATTTGCGCGGAAATTCTTCATCATGGCTACGATTTCGTCGGCTCCTGTTTTGCCCGGACGAACCACGGAAATACCCTCTTCGCGGGAGAATCCATATTTCAGATAGATATCCTGAAGCATCTCGAGGAAGCTCATGTTATTTTCTTTTGCCCAGGCGAGCGCCTCGGCCATAAGAGAGATTGCCGAAACGGAATCCTTGTCGCGGGCGAATGTCTCGGCCAGGAAGCCGTAGCTTTCTTCTCCGCCCCCGAGATAGCGGGCTGTATCTTCATTGTCGCGGATTACGGATGCAATCCATTTGAAACCGGTGTAGCAATCGTACATCTTGATGTTGTTTGCATCGGCGATGCGCTTGATTGTCTCGGTGGTGACGATGGTCTTCACGATATATTCCTTGCCGGTAAGGCGCCCGAGTTCGGCATTGCGCGTCATCAGGTAGTAGAGAAGAATCATCACAATCTGGTTGCCGTTGATAAGGGCATATTCGCCGTTGGGCTCACGCACAACCACACCGATACGGTCGGCGTCGGGGTCGGATGCCATTACGAGGTCCGCACCGACTTCCTTGGCTTTTGCGATTGCCATAGCCATGGCCGGTGGATTCTCGGGGTTGGGCGATGCTACCGTCGGGAAGTCGCCGGAGGGGATGTCCTGCTCGGGGACATGGATAATGTTGTCGAAGCCGTAGTTACGGAGTGAAGCGGGAACAAGTTTTACGCCGGTTCCGTGGATGGGAGTGTATACGATTTTGAGATCGTGGTATTTCTTGTTGATTTCCGGACTGAGCGATAGGCCCTTGATTGCATCCAGAAAATCTGCGTCCATCTTGTCGCCGATAATCTCGATGAGCTCCTTATTGCCCTGGAACTTGATGTCGCTCACGTTTTTGATGCGGTTCACATGGTTGATGATGTTTACATCGTGGGGAGCGATGATCTGAGCACCGTCCGACCAATAGGCTTTATAACCGTTGTATTCCTTGGGATTGTGGGATGCAGTGATGTTTACGCCGCTCTGACACCCGAGATGACGGATGGCGAAAGAGAGCTCGGGGGTAGGACGGAAACTGTCGAAGAGATAAACCTTGATGCCATTGGCAGAGAAGATGTTGGCGACAATTTCGGCGAATTTGCGCGAATTATTGCGGACGTCGTGGCCTACTGCTACGGAAATCTGAGGAAGGTCGGGGAAGGCTTCCTTCAGATAGTTGGCAAGGCCCTGCGTGGCGGCCCCTACGGTATATATGTTCATGCGGTTGGTGCCGGCACCCATTATGCCGCGCAGACCGCCCGTGCCGAATTCAAGATCCTTGTAGAAGCTTTCAATGAGCTGAGTGGGATCCTCTGCTTCAAGCATCTGTTTAACCTCGGCGCGGGTAGCCTCGTCATACTGGTCGCTCAGCCAAAGCATGGCCTTCTCCTTAACGGTTTTAAGAAGTTCCTGATTGTTGTCCATAGAAATGGGGTTAGTTTATGATAGTTGTTGTAATTGTTGTTTTTGGAAGCTGATAATTATTACAAAGATAATCAGTTTACATTGAATCATCAAAGTTTTTAATACTTAAATTTAACGCGAAATGTTAAACTGACCATGCAATAATTGCTCTTCATAAATCTTAAAGAAAAACAATGGCCACAATCAAAGTGTTGCGGCCATTGTGAATGGTTATGAAATATTTAGAATTAATGGCTTGATAAGTAAAGCCGGTCATGTTTCAACGACATGCCCATGCGGATTCCACTGCCATCTGGCGGTAGGCCATCAGTCCCTGTTCGGAAACTTCAACAAGCTGGTAGCTGCCGTCGGGGGCAATCATCTTTACATGGTCGTTATCGACGAAGGTCATGAATTTTACGGGATCGCTGTCTCCGGCGCTGACGCTCCAGCTGCGGTCTGTCTGGTCGAAATCGAGTCGAACCACAGAACCGTCGTTCTGCGAAGTTATGGTATAGCCTTTACCATCGCATTCCACGAGATACTTGCCATCCTGTCCGTCGATCATTGTCTTTCCCTTTGCTATGGGGTTTGAACCGCTCCAGAATTCTATCGAGTTGAGTACAAGGACATCTGCCAATGCGGTGACTTCGTAGACGGGAATGATCCAGAACGCGAAAAATACGAGTTCGTTTACAAATTTATTGCCGATCTGTTTGTTCCAACCCAGAAGCTTGTTCGTCAAGGCGAAATTGCCGATACAGGATGAGAAGAGCATCGAACCGGCCAGAGTGCAGGCGATTGCTACGGGTAGATACCTTTTTTTCATAATAACGTTTTTTTGATTGAGGGAAAAGGGTTATTGTCTAATTATATTCTTTAGATTATTTGTATAAAGTCCGGGGCCGACTCGACACTTCAATATTCGAAAGTCCCGAATTCAGATGTGATGGTCAGGCGATTTGATTCCGAGTTTTCCACCTGTCCGATTATGCGGGCATCAATTCCAAAACTTTGGGCAATGGAAATCACCTCATCGGCATGTTCGGGACGGAGATAAACTTCAAGACGATGGCCCATATTGAAGACTTTATACATCTCAGCCCAATCAGTAGAACTTTCCTTTTGAATAAGTCGGAAAAGTGGTGGGAGCGGGAACAGATTGTCTTTGATCACATGCTTGCCATCCACGAAATGCATCACCTTTGTCTGTGCGCCGCCGGTGCAGTGAACCATACCATGGATTTCCGAGCGCATTTCCTTAAGGAGCGCCTTGACAACCGGGGCATACGTGCGCGTGGGCGACAATACGAGTTTACCGGCCGTCAGCTCGCATCCTTCAACCTTATCGAGAAGTTTGCAAGTGCCGCTGTAAACGAGGTCGTGAGGCATAGCGGCATCGAACGTCTCCGGATAGCGTTCGGCAATGAGCTTACAGAAAACGTCGTGACGCGCCGATGTGAGGCCGTTGCTTCCCATGCCGCCGTTGTATTCGGCCTCATAGGTCGCCTTTCCGAAAGAAGCCAGCCCGACAATCACATCGCCGTCGGCGATATTGGCATTATCAATCACATCGGCCCGACGCATGCGGGTCGTGACGGTTGAATCAACGATTATCGTGCGTACGAGATCGCCGACATCGGCGGTTTCGCCGCCAGTGCCATAAATCTCCACTCCATATTCACGCATGGTCTCGAGGAGTTCCTCCGTGCCGTTGATGATTGCCGCTATGACTTCACCGGGAATAAGTCGCTTGTTGCGGCCGATGGTAGAGGATACAAGCATCCTGTCGGTTGCTCCTACACAAAGAAGGTCGTCGACATTCATTATCAAGGCATCCTGGGCGATTCCTTTCCATACGCTGAGGTCGCCGGTTTCACGCCAGTAGGCATAGGCGAGCGATGATTTGGTCCCGGCCCCGTCGGCGTGCATTATATTGCACCATTCGGCATCTCCGCCGAGAATATCCGGAATAATCTTGCAGAATGCTCGTGGATATATTCCCTTGTCGATATTCCTGATGGCGTTGTGTACATCTTCTTTAGCGGCCGATACACCGCGCAGATCGTAGCGTTGCGACATATAAGTAACTGTTCAAAATTATTTTATGTTGTCTGGTCTAATTATTTCAATATTTACGCGGTAAAATTTTCGTGTCTTTTCCTCTCTTCATCAGCCGTGTAGACATCTACACTCCTTCTTCATCGAGAAAAACATCCTGAAAATTTTCCTCCCGGAAATATCAAAACAATTTCGACCAGTTACTTATGTAATTACGTTGATTAATTATCGGAAAAGAAGAAGCATGAAATAAACAAACGATGCCGGCGCTACGAGCAGCAGGGAATCGATGCGGTCGAGAATTCCGCCATGTCCCGGAAGAATATTGCCGGAATCTTTTACTCCGAGGGCTCGTTTGATCATAGACTCAACGAGGTCGCCCCAAGTGCTGAATACGCAGACTATTGCCCCATATACAAGCATCTCCGGGAGGGTTATCCCATTAAGGTTGTCAGGCCAGATATAAAAAACCGCAGCTGATGCAATAAGGCAGAACGCGAGGCCGCCAATAAAGCCTTCCCACGACTTTTTTGGAGAAATACGCTCGAAGAGCTTATGTTTTCCTATCAGCGAACCGACGCAGAATGCTCCGGTATCGTTGACCCATATCAGGATAAACATGGAAAGCACTATATGCCATCCGGCAACCATATAGAAGAATTCCAGAAGCATGAGCGGAAGAGCCACATATCCCTGACCGAGAATGGAATGTGCGAGATGTGCCAGCGGATTGCCATCCTGTACGTAGAGCTGTACGATAAGGCGAAGCATTATATAGACAATATACCCGACGATACATCCAAGAATCAACTGGTCGTTTACATGAATGAATTGAGGTGCGCATATGGTTATCAATAAAGCCGTGCCTACAAGGTCGAGAAGGGTAGTGGTGTTGGAAACGAAGTTTCGGTTGGTGATTCGGTTGAACTCAGAAACACCAAGTAGGCCGAAGAGCATTACGAGTGCCCACGTCCACCATCCGCCTGCAATAAGCGCGCCTATAATAGCCGCTATGTAGAGAATCCCTGTTATTGAGCGAGTTAAAACGTTTTTCATCAAAAATACATAAAATATTCGTGGAATGCAGCCGCAAAAGGTGCTATATCTATCTTCCGAAACAGTGGAATCAAGACGATTGCAAATTTAACGATTTTTGCCGAGTTAAAATCATAGAATGGCAATAAACACCATAAACTTCTTCCTATAGGCTTATTTTAACCGCAGCAGTCGCTCCGGAGCCAGTGGTCAGTGAGGCTATATACAGACCTTTTGCAAGGGAATCCATATCAATTTCGCCACTGCCAGTTATTGTTGTCGATGCAACTCTGCGTCCTTGAAGATCTGTTATATACAGTTGAGCGGATTCTCCTGGCCGTAAATTGACATAGAGGATGCCATTGCCATTGTATTTTATATAATCGCCGCCGTTATAATCCCCCGGGAGGTCTTCCAGGCTCGCCATTGCCTTCGCTTCACGAAGAGCAGCCTCACAGTCGATAATACCGTTACCCCACCGCGGATTGGACGCATTGGCAAGGGGAGCGCCTATGGTTTTCTTGATGGCATTGACCACATTCTCTGGCGACAGAGAGGGGAGAGCCTCGCGGATTAGCGCAGCGACACCGGCTACATAAGGAGTTGCCATAGATGTACCACAAGTGCTTACGTAATAATACTTCTTCCCATCAACTGTAATCTCGGCGGATGCTTTTTCGCTGAACTTTTCCGGATGATGATCGATATACGCCGATGAGAAAGCAGAAACAATCTGAGAGCCAGGGGCGCAGAAGTCGGGAAGAATCTTTCCGGTGGGCAGCTTCGTGCCGAAGCTTGAGAAGAGTGCGGGATCATTTACAGGCCCGAAGGAAGCGATGCTCCCACCGGCAAGTAGCGGATGATGATCGCGAGTGACGTACGCACCGACACTCAAAACCACATCGGTAAGGCACATATTGTTGACAGCTCCGTCGTTTTCGCCGAAAACGGCAGCCGGATCATTCAAAGAGGTGAGATTGAAATTGCCGTCGGTATAAACGTATACAACATCATCCGAGGTTCCTCCGACCTCAAAGCCGAAACATTCGTCGGTCGCAGTCGCACCTGCTACCGGTGCTATATTATATGAGGCCGTGATGTTGTAGCGATTGTTTTCAGGATTCAGTTCGGAGACAATATGAATGTAGCCCGAAACATCGGATGGCAGTCGAGTGGACTCGCACATCGGGTAATTTGATACAAGATCTTCTGAAACGATAATCCACTCGCCTTCGGGATTCTCGCGCGTGTTGAGCTTCACATCGAATGTGCGCGACGAAGATTGCTCTCCATATCGGATTATGCTGATGGAGAGCGGATTCTCATTGCTATTCCATATGTCGACATTCCCTCTCAGAGTCGTGCGGCTCTGGCCGGAAGTAATATACGACCGAACAATGCCGGATGCCGACTTATATCCGTTGATTGCGCCCGGACGGCGCGCTTCGTTGCCGACAGCTATACTTACAGGCGCTTCCTCAGCTATTCTGCCGATGTATTGGTTGAATAGCGTCGTGCCGTCGTGAGGGCCTATATAATTTGATATGGACAGACTGATTGACGCGGGTTTGTCGACCTCCTCGGCGTAATCGAGAATCTCTTCACATCCATTGAGAATGTAGGCATCGTAAAGCGGACCGGTCACCGCTATCATGTCGGCATCAACCGCTACACCATTGTATGGAGAACCTTCAGCATATCCTCCGAGGATATTGGAGGTATGCGTTCCATGGTAGTCGTCAGGATTATCGGTCCATGATGAAAACATTTCTTCCGACGATTCAACAACTTGTGGTGTAGAACTTTCCATTGAATGTTTAATCCAGCGCTTGAATCTGGATTCCCCACTGGCATCTTTCAGCGCGATATGTCGGAAATCTATTGCCACATCATATAGACCTACAACAGTCCCTTTACCGGTGAGGCCGGCTGGATTTGATTCCGATTTGCCGATAGATCCGAAATTACACGATTCACGTGCAAGGTCCATCTCCGGAACCGAGGACACCGAAGATTCTATGCGAAGAATAGCCGGGGAGTCGAAAATACTGTTCCAGCTGCTTTCGGCTACGGAAGCAAGCACGAGGCGCCCGCGTTGATGAAGAATTGTGACGCCATCAGGCAATTCAGAGTCGGGGCTTTTGAGTTTCAGGATAACGGGGAGATAGCGCTCGCCACTTCGGCCGGGAGCGGATAGCTTGCCCGTAATTGCGTGCTGCATTGTGATTCTCGCAATGTTGTTTGCCTTATGGGCGAACAGCGACAAGGGAATCAGAAGTGACGCCAAAGGCATAATCCAGAAGTAGGATAGCCTTTTTTTCCGAGATAAGATTGTCACGATTACAGATAAAAGGTAGAAAGAATGTTTTCTGTTGAAATATAGAGACATTAAAGGCTCTCACCGTTGCGCTCGATGGTTCTGCCAATCAACATTAGAATGGCACCGACAAGCACGAAGCCGCATAGGGTTAGGGATGTAATCCATGTGGTAAAACATGTAACATCGATAATAGCCAGAATGATATATGCAATGATAATGCCGATGTTGAGTATGAATCCTATCCAGAAAAGCAGTGCTCCGTATTTCATAAATCTAAATTATAGAGGTCGTTTGCTTATATAAAGGATTGTTAACTCAAATTTGTTCAGTTTTCTCGGCCTTTTCGCGGTCGCTTCCGACTATTCTGAATGCAATATGGTATTTACCGGCAAAAATGTCATTCTACTGTTACGGATTTCGCGAGATTTCGAGGCATATCCACATTGCAGCCCTTACGTACGGCGATATGATAGGCAAGAAGCTGGAGCGGAATCGAGACCACGATTGGCGAGATAATTTCCGGCACTTTGGGAATCTCGATTATATGGTCGGCTATAGCGGCAATATCCGAATCTCCGGTGGTTACTACCGCGATTACTGATCCGCCACGGGCTTTTACCTGCTGTATATTCGAAATGATTTTATCATGCATCTCGTCGACTGGTGCGATAACAACTGTCGGCAACTCATGGTCGATAAGTGCGATTGGCCCGTGTTTCATTTCAGCAGCCGGATAGCCCTCTGCATGTATGTATGATATTTCCTTTAGTTTAAGTGCCCCTTCGAGAGCACTCGGAAAATTATATCCTCTTCCGAGATAAAGGAAATTGTGAACATAAGTATAGATGGCCGAAAGGCTTGAAATCTGGTCATTGACTTTCAAAGTTTGCTCGATTAGCTCCGGTAATTGCCGGAGAGAACCGACCACCGCCTTCTGAACGGCCGGGTCTATCGTTGCACGCAGTTGTCCCATCGCGATGGCAAGCATGCAGAGAACCGTTACCTGGCCGGTGAAAGCCTTTGTGGATGCCACGCCGATTTCCGGACCGACATGGATATAAGTTCCGGAGTCGGTTGCACGGGCGATTGACGAGCCTACAACGTTGCAGACACCGTAGACAAATGCACCACACTGGCGAGCCATTTGAACGGCGGCAAGCGTATCGGCCGTTTCTCCCGACTGGGAAATTGCAATTACAATATCCCGCTCAGACAGAATTGGGTTGCTGTAACGGAATTCGCTGGCATATTCCACTTCAACCGGGATACGCGCGATTTCCTGAATCAGGCGTTTGCCGATCAGGCCGGCATGCCACGATGTACCGCACGCCACAATGACAATACGGTTTGCATTCAGGAATATATCTTTATGGTCGAGAACGCCGGAAAGGGTCACGCTGAAATCCGAGGGGTCGGTGGCTACGCGGCCTCGGATACAATCGGTGAGTGTGCGCGGCTGTTCGAAAATTTCCTTCAGCATGAAATGGGGGAATCCACCTTTTTCCAACTGCGAAACGCTGAGCTGAAGAGTCTGAATGTCAACTTCAAGCGGTTCGTTGTCGGTATTGATGACGGTTAGATTCTCCCCTCGACGTATAATGGCGATTTCATCGTCGTTAAGGTAGACAACCTGATCAGTATACTCGATAATTGGGGTGGCATCACTTGCAAGGAATGTTTCGTTCTGGCCTACGCCTATTACGAGAGGGGAACTTTTACGGGCGGCAATGATGGTATCCGGGTCGTCTGTATCCACTACAGCGATGGCATAGGCTCCGACAACTTCCTTGAGAGCGCCACGAACGGCGTCTACCAGAGAGCAGTCGGTTGTTTCCTTCACATATTCGATAAGCTGCACCAGAACTTCCGTATCGGTTTCGCTTTTGAAGGTGCGCCCATGGAGTTGAAGAGCCTCTTTGAGAACGTTGTAGTTCTCGATCGTACCGTTGTGAACCAACGCAATCTTTCCACTTGCGCTTAGATGCGGGTGAGCGTTGGTTTCATTCGGTTCTCCGTGCGTCGCCCAACGGGTGTGGGCAATGCCGATATTGCCATTGACATCTTTTTGATTACAGAAACGCTCGAGGTCGTCGACTTTCCCCTGTGTTTTATAAACATTCAGAACCGTTTCGTCGCCGTCAGTGTTAAGCAGAGCGACGCCTGCGCTGTCGTATCCGCGATATTCCAGACGATGAAGTCCTTTGACCAATATTTCAAATGCCGGCCGGTTGCCAATATATCCTACGATTCCGCACATATATTTTTAAACGATTACTGAATGACGATGTAAAACTTAAAAATGACTTGCAAAGTTACAAATTTCATTTCACATTGGCAAACAGAGTCGGAATCATTCCATTCTATTGGCACTGAGGAAGATGGAATATTATGAGCATGCGAATTGCCCTGGGCCACGCGCTATCAGACGGGGAGAACCATCATCGGGATATCGGCGCGGAATAGCAGTTTGTGGGCAAGCGATGGATTGAAAATCCGAGAAAACATGTTTTTTCGCTTGTTGGGTACGCAGAGTAATTGGAATGGGTTCTTATCCCTCATGGAAAGCAAGTAGTCGTCGACCGCATGAGTCGAGACATTCTCAAACGAAAACGTGAAATCCGGATAATGCCTTCGGCAGTAGTCCAGGAGATTTTGGGCGTTGCTGTCGGTTGCGGTTTGTCGAAGTCTGCGGGGAGGTACATTGACAAGCGAAACATGTTTGGCCGAATCAGGCATGAGTCTGTAAAGGCTGTCAAGGGCCAGAATGTCTTCCTGATCAAGATTGCAGAGGAATACAATATGCCGTATATCAGATAAATGAGCAGGATCCAGATTCTCGGGAATAGTAAGGGCCGGAACGCGGACGCCATCAAGGACCTCTGCAGAGACGCTTCCGATCAGGTCGAGCTCTTTTTGAATGGCGTCGCGGGTCGACATTACAACCATAAGAGGTTTGAAGCGACGCGTGTGGTTGAGTATAGCTTCTTCAGGAATACCTTCGGTAATTATCGTCGAGAATTTTACCGGAGGGAGAGCGCCATTTTTGATATCCGATTTGATGGCAGCTACAAACCTCGCCATCTGAGCCTCGGCCTCAGTGCGCAGAACTTTGGCTGAATCGCTGTCGCTTGTGGTGAAATCATATGAATCAGACAATTGTCGGGAATCAATGCGGTTAGGGGAGAGGTATGCATGTAGAAACTCAATCTCGCTATGCGACCGGGCTGCTACATGCATCGCCACTCTGGTCGCTGACATTGAGCGTGGAAGAAAATCAACGGGAACAAGAATCTTGTCGCTCTGGATGCGTGGTGCGGCCTCATGGGTGAATATATCGTAGTTCTCTACAATCAGAAGAGCTTTGGCAAGATCAGACTCATTTATGCGTACGCGAACGCCGACACCGACTTCCGGCGATGAAAGGTTGATGTTGTGAAGTTCGCAGGGAATGCCTTCCTGCTGCAGGACTTCACGCATCTCGGTAGCTTTGTCGAATGTGTGGATGGCCAGAGTAATAAGTCGGTCGTTTGCCATAAATAGTAGATTTATATTCCCTTGGGAATTGCCGCGATTACGTAATTGAAAATCGCGCCTTTTATTACAACTATATAATTTAGTCGAAACAAAAGGCGCGGAACAATATCGTTTGTGTTATGCTTCTTTCTTTTTTTCCTCTTCTTCGAGAATCTGGACTGCCATGTCGTAGATGGTTGTGTCGTCAAGAACGACTATGCCTCCGCCGGGACCCGGTTCGATGTGAACACCGCAGTTTTTACCGAATTCATAGTTTGATCCACCGAAATAATTGCGTACGGTCTGAACGGTAATATGAAGATTGTCGGCAATACGATGTGTGGCGCCCTCGGGGAGGCTGTCTTTGAGGCGACGAAGATCGTTAAATGTGATTGTCTTTGTCATAATCGTTGTATTTAAGGTGAGTAAATATTTCTGATTTGATTGCGCGAACACTTCGATATTCGTGCCAATGAAGGAGAGGAATTTTCTACAGCCTAAATTTATGCCAAATGTCCGACATTTGCAAATGCATTTTATGTGTTATTAAACACAAATAGGAAGCCGTTTGCTAAAATGTTTTGACCGACAAAGTGTTAAGCGGAAACAAAAAACATATCGAGATGCACTTCAGATTCGTTCTACATCGGTTGCTTTAATCCACGCTCGCTTTCCTGGGCCCACAAGCACTTCATACCATTTGCCGTCGACATTGCTTGTGACTGAATCGACTATTTCAACCTTGGTACCTTCATGGAGCAGGAACGCTTCTTCCGACTGGTTGCGTGCTTCGCGCGGAGTGGTCGATAGTTGGGCCGACGGGGGTAATACTACAGCATATCGGTCGGTAGTAGCGCGATTGGCCGCTGCAAACGATATGACTATGGAGAGGGCACACACCACAAATACAATTATACCGCCGAAGAAGCTCACTTTTTTCACTATTACGACGGAAGAGAAGAGGTATGTAAGCGCTCCGGCAAGAAATAAAGCGAAGAGGATGATTGACACCCAGGCCCATGTATCCGCTTTCAGCCCCGTTACGAGATTCCCCCAAAGGCGATCAAGGATGGAGGATTCATCGAGTTGCCGGTCGGCGATTTTCCCTTTTACAAACTCAAGGTTGGCGGAGGCATCAGCATTTGTCGGATCGAGCTTAAGTGCCCGTTCATAATTCACTATTGCCTTCCCGAGATTCCCCTGGCGATAATAGGCGTTACCAAGATTGTAAAACAATGTCGACGAAGTTCCGAAGCGACTGATAGCTTCGCTATAGAGTGCTTCTGCAAGGATATAATTATCGGCTGTATAAGCGGAGTCGGCCATCATGGTCAACTGCGATTCGGTCTGAACCGGGTTCGAATCGATTGAGTCGGTCGCATCCGCCGATTCGACAGGGACCGGCGAAATCTGCCGCTCAATTGTATCTCCATCTGTCTGGGCAATGCCACTCAAGGCTGTTGCCAGAGAGACCGTTACCAAAAGAGTCTTTATATTCATGGGAAACTTGTTTCAGGATTAAATGTAGAATAAGAATAACAGCCGTCGCATTCAGCGTGGCGACAATTTCGACTTGTCCAGGGCATTAATGGCCTGGACCGCTTTATCGTAGATTGCTTCGACATTTGAATCGAGCGAGGAGTCCGGAGTATAACGCGCCATCTCGCATTCGTCGAGAATTACCACAATTTCATTGCAGATTTCATCCGATACGCCTCTGTGAGCGAGATTGTCGACAATGTTCTGACGCGTCAGCTGTGACACCGGGATGTTGAGCTTGTCGCTCAGATAGCCCCAAAGCGCCCTAAGCACCTCCTGGTAGAATTGTTCGCTCTGGTGCTTCTTCATAAAAAGTTCGGCAGAGCGTAAGCGCTTCTTTGCCACTTTGTTGGCTCGCGATGTGCGACGACCGACAACATCAGCATCGAGTCTCATCTGATGACGTGCTACGGCAACCCCGGCTATGCTGATAATAAGAAGTCCGGCAAAAAGAGCCCAGTACCACCAACGGCTAATCAGGGGTGTATGGTCTTTGCTCAGGCTTTTATCACCGGTTTTTATATGAAGTATATCGGTGTTCTTTGCTTCGATGTCATGCTGGTCGGTGTATGCGGTCGTCCCGGAACCCTTGGCAACCTCAAGCTCGTATCCGGCTGCAGTGAGGGTTACATACTGTTTTTTTGCAAGGTCGAAATATGTGAACTCCTGCGCCGGTATTTTGAACTTGCCCACATTCTGCGGAACGATCGTATATTCTGCCGTCATTGTTCCGGTAAGTGTATTTCCGGCAATACGGGCATTTGTATCCGTTTTAGGTGTATATTGTTCGAACTCGCTCGGTATCTGCGGCTTGGGGATTGTCACATACTTGATATTGCCCGTTCCTGTAGCTATATAGCGCAAGGATATGGCTTCGCCCGTGCGAGGCGTCGAATTGCTCAACGAACTCTCGAAAGTGTAGTGGCCTACAGCTCCAGTGAATCCTGCCGGCTGAGGCTGGGGGAGGGGCGTAATTTCCACAGACTGGCTGAAGGGCTGCAGATGCACTTCTTTCTCAACCGGACGTGCCGAAATGAAGAATCCGTTGGATACACGCTCAAGCTGTACGACACTCAGGTCGTATTTGCCTGAATTGATTGTAAGTTTGCCAGACTTCTGAGGGAATATTATACATTTCTTCAGCACTGCCGTAATGTAATTCTGGCCATTATAGTGCTCAACCTGATTTAGCTGGGCCTGTGTGTCGATTTCATCAATCAGAAATCCGTCGAAAGTGGGAGGAGAGGTGACCATAAACGAATTGATACGTTCGAACTTGGTGTAAAGTTTCAACGTGCATTCTATGGCCTCTCCCTCATATGCGTGGTTTTTGTTCAATATCACGCGTACGAAAATATCATTCTTGGATATTTCCGGGCGCGATTCCTCGCCGGCGTCGTATTCGTCGAATATCGACATCGGGTTGCTGTAGCCACCCTGTTGCTGGTGAGGTGCGTTTTTATCCGGAGGCAGAATCTTGAACGAAGCCTGCGCCGTGCGGAGCGTTTTACCGTCAACGTCAATCGATGCGGCGGGGATGGTGAATGTTCCATCTTTTTCAGCTCGGTAAGTAAACGTGTAGTCGATTGTTGTTGACGATGACTGCTGCCCGTTGATAATTTGCACGGACTGCATCGTACTCATGCCCGGTCGTGGTGTCAGCAGTTTACACCCGTTTACTGTCGGGGCGTTGAGGCTTGTACCTTCCCCGTTGGTAAGGCGATATATTATGTGAAAGTTCTGTCCCGCAATCACGTTGCGAGGTGGTATTACTTTAAAGGATGCCTGTGCATAGACCGAAACTATACAAGATAGCAAGATAACCGTCAATACGGCAATGCGTGTGGGAAATATGGATTTCATATAGTTGAATACGCTATGTTAAGATGTAAACGCCGAAATCTTCCAGGCGTCCTTCAGGGTGGCAGGAAAATGAATCGCTTTTACCAGGGCTTATCGGTTGTCCGGCGGTTTGCTCTTTTCTCTTCGCCTTGTTTCATAAGCTCTACTTTCTGGCGTGTGCCGTTTTCTTTATCCTCCATGGCCTTGAGAATCTGCTGCGCGCTTGCGTCGCTCAGACCGCCCTGCTGCTGTTTCTGTTCTTTATCTTTCTGATCCTGCTGAGGGCTGTTTTGTTGATTCTGTTGGTCTTGCTGATTATTTTTGTCCTGGTTCTTGTCCTGATTCTGCTGGTCTTCGTTCTGCTTCTGATCCTGTTTATCCTGATTCTGATCCTGGTTCTGCTGTTGGTTGTCCTGATTTTGATTCTGGTCTTGATTCTTGTCCTGTTCCTGCTTTTTCAGTTGGGCAAGCCGCAGGTTTTCACGCGCAATGTCATCGTCAGGGTTGCGCCGAAGGGCATTTTTATAGTGCTCGATAGCTGCGGCATAATCTTCAGCTTTATATGCCAGATTCCCTCGGTCGTAATAGGCCTTCTGCGCAAGCTGGATGTTCTGCTGTTCGGAAACACTCGTGAGGATAGCGTCAGCGGTCCGTATCAGAGAATCAGCTTTATTGGCGACGTCGTTGCCCCGCTGTTTTATATACGACGACGCAAGATTGAATTGAGCGGTGGCATTATCGGGATTTTCCTCCAGCGCTTTTTTATATGATATTTCTGCATCGGCAAAGCGTTGCTGTGCGAAGTGGGTGTTCCCTTCTTTGATGGAATTCCTCTCGCGCTTCGTGGAATGGACGCCAGTTTCGGCATTCGATCCGCATGCGGTAAGCATCAGCAGAAATGCCCCCAGTGAATATATTGATATGTTAGGAATCAGTTTCATTTCAATGTAATCTCTTTATCAAAGGATTTATTTGCTGAAGAACGTAAACTGCTTGAGCCAACCGATTTTACGCGGCAGGATGAAAGCATCGACAGCGAAGAGTATCAGAGCTATTGCGGCAAAAACCGGGAATTGCTCGGCGCTCGCCTTATAGCTTACATGACTGAGATCGGATTTTTCAATATGGTCAAGCCTGTCAATCAACTGGTCGACGGCTTTATTACCTGAGCCATTTATATATTCGCCAGCTCCGGCCTCGGCAATCTCCTTTGCCATCTTTTCGTTAAGGAATGTGGTGACGGGCGCTCCGGAAGCATCCTTTAGGAATTCTCCTTTAGAAGAATCGAGTGGGATGGGTGCTCCTTTAAGCGATCCCACACCGATTACATCAACTTCGATACCTTGATTTTTAGCATATTGCGCCATCTCCATGGCATCTCCTTCATGGTTTTCGCCGTCGGTTATCACGATAATGGCCTTATTTACATCGGAATCGGGTGAGAATGAGTTCATTGCCATATTGATTGCTGTGCCGATTGCCGTCCCCTGCGTTGTAACCATGTCTGTGGAAATCTCATCAAGATACATGCGTGCCGACAGGAAGTCTGTAGTGATCGGGAGCTGTGTATAGGCTTCTCCGGCAAATACAATCAGTCCGACCTTGTCGTTGTCGAGTTTATCGATCAACCGGTTGAGAATATACTTTGCCCGCTGCATGCGCGAAACTCCCTGGGGGTCGTCGGTAGATGATGCGAGCATAGAGCGCGACACGTCGAATGCAATCATCACCTCGATTCCCGAGGTACTTTCAACTTCTTCTTTCTCTCCCGCACGCGGACGTGCCACGGCGATAATCAGCGCTGCAAGCGCAAGAAGTTCGACCGCGATTTTAACCGCAGACATATAGCGTGAGGCATCCGGCATGAGCGGAGTCAAGTACATCGGATTCCCATATCTGAGCAGCTTTTTACGCCGGGAGAAACGGGCAAGCACCCACAGCCCGAAAATAGCGGGTATGAGTAAGAGCAGATATAGCAGATTTGGATATGCAAACGACATATTTACGAGTTCTTTCGGTTTAATTGAGTTATGGCAGCGTACGCAGCCATGTCTGACGCAGAAGCAGTTCAATGCCTACCAGCAGAAGGGCTGCGAGAGCCCAGGGCAGATAATTGTCTTCTGTATGAGAGAAATTTCTAACGTCAAGTTCGGTTTTCTCCAGCTTATCGATTTCATCGAATATTTCGCGAAGAACCTTGTTGCCGGTGGCGCGGAAATATTTTCCGCCGGTTATAGATGCGATTTCCTTCAGAGTTTCCTCATCGATTACAACAGGCATCGGAACATATTCGATACGCCCGAACATGTTGACCTGAGGATATGGAGCTGTTCCGTTGGTGCCTATGCCGATGGTATAGACTTTTATACCAAGCTTATGGGCAATTTCTGCCGCAGTGAGCGGAGCCACGATTCCGGTGTTGTTTGAACCGTCGGTAAGGAGAATAATGCTTTTCGATTTAGCTTTGCCATCCTTTATGCGGTTGATGGAAGTGGCAAGTCCGTCGCCTATGGCGGTTCCGTCTTCAAGCATCTCGCGATTGAGGGCACTTACGTAGTTGGCGAGCGCGGCGCGGTCGGTAGTCATGGGTACGCCGGTAAACGCTTCGCCTGCGAAAACCACAAGTCCCATATTGTCAGATTCGCGACCGTTAATAAAGTTGGTTGCAATCTTCTTTGCCGCCTCAAGTCGGTCCGGCTTGAAGTCGCGAGCAAGCATGCTTGAGGATATGTCGAGCGCAATCACCATATCGGTGCCTTCTGTGCGCGATGTGTGCCATGCGTCGCGAGTCTGTGGACGCGCAAGGACAATAATCAGACACGCCAAGGCCGCCATTCGGAGCACAAACATGCCAATGAGTCCGTAATAGCGAAGCGGACGTTTCGCCATACGAAACGAGTTGACAGTAGATATATGAAGTGAAGGATAGGCCGTACGGTGTTTCCAGACATACCATGCGATAAGCGGTATGAACAGCAGAAACAGCCAGAGATAGCCGGGATGGGCGAGTTGCATCGTCATAATTTCCTATCAGTTTGCCTATGGTTTAGTCAATAAAATTCATTAGGGTCCGACCGATGGATTCATTTGTTAATATCGCTGGACGCCGATTCCTCAGTAGTCTCCGGCGCCGGACGTGTTTCCTCTACAAACTGCATCGCATCGGAGAATGCACGGACATTATCGTCAGGAAGAGGACGGACCTTCGCGAATTTCACAAAATCAGCAATCTCGACTACACGTTCCATGCGTGAATGCGAGAGCCGTGTTTCCTCGTTCGCTCTCAATGCCTTGAGAATCTGTGAAGAGGTCATCTCCATGGCGTTGATTCCGAAACGCTCCTGCAGGTAGTCGCGCAATATATCGATAAGACGTGTGTAATACTCCTTTTCCTGACCTTTCTCCCATAGCTGCGCTTCCTTTAAAGCGTTAAGCCGGTTGAATGCAATCTGGTCGGGTGGGAGGCGTTTCTTCTGCGGCAAAATAGTTACATTAACCTTTTTGCTCATGATAAGATATGCGCACACACCTCCTGCTATAATGAGCAATCCGAGCAAAATGTAGACCCAGTAGTCGGTAATCCAATCGGGGAGCCAGTCGTACCATTTGCTATCAAACTCAGCGACATCAGCTATGGGATGAATGTCAGTCAGAGCTGTAACGTCTACAGGGTTGACCTTAAGCGAGAGGCTGTTGCTCCGTATGGTATCCGGTCCGCTCACAAGCAGGAAGGGTGGGATGGTATATACACCTGAGTCGAACGACTGGATTAAAAGTCCGCGTTTTATCTCCACAAGCCCGTTGCCTATATCGGTGGTATCACCCTCCAGCCAGTCGATGATTTCGACTTGCGCAGGAAAGGCATTTTTATCGACGAGCAATTCAGATGGAGCATCGGCGCCCTTTACAATATCCACCCGAGCAATTGTCTGTTGCCCCATGGTGAGTTGAAGAGAATCGAGCGACGCTTTAATCTGAGAGCGGCCGGCGGCATGAGCGTTCTGGGCCAGTGATACCGCGATTAAAAGCAATATGTTGTAAATAGATGATTTCATCCGAATAGTTAATGCTTTTACGTATTGTAATGTCATCGGCTCCGGCGGGAAAAGTCGGAGCCGATATGGTTCAGGAGGGTATTCATACTCTCTGCTTGAAAAGTCCTTTCAGAGCGGCGACGTAGTCCTCATCGGTAGCCACACTGATGGAGTTGACTCTGCAACGTTTTAATGTGTCGGACATAGTCTGCTGACGCTCATACCACCAGCGGCCATAGTCGTTGCGCACGCGTTTACTGGATGTGTCGACCCATTGCTCGATGCCGGTTTCCAGATCGGCTACCCGAAGCAAGCCGACATCCGGTAGCTGTGAATCCCGCTTGTCGTAAACTTGGATTCCATAGACCGCGTGTTTGTTTGAGGCTATCGAGAGTGCTTTATAATATTCTTTATCATCTATAAAATCGGATATGAGGAAAGTCGTGCAGCGCTTCTTAAGTGCATCCGAGAAATATCGGAGCACCATAGCGATATCGGTTCCGCGACTTGTCGGCTTAAAGTCAATCAACTCCCTGATGATGAATAGAATATGTCTCTTGCCTTTCTTCGGAGGGATGAATTTTTCGATTTTATCCGAAAAGAATATCACACCGATTTTATCGTTGTTCTGGATGGCCGAAAAAGCCAGTGTTGCAGCGATTTCGGCAATCATCTCACGCTTCTCTTCGCCGACAGCCCCGAACAGACGAGAACCGCTCACGTCAACGAGGAGCATTACCGTAAGTTCGCGTTCCTCCTCATATACTTTTACATAAGGATGATTGTGTCTGGCCGTAACGTTCCAGTCAATATCTCGGATATCGTCGCCATACTGATACTCGCGAACCTCGGAAAACGTCATGCCGCGGCCCTTGAAGGCAGAATGGTATTCGCCCGCAAAAATGTTCTGCGAGAGACCACGCGTCTTAATTTCTATGCGGCGTACTTTGCTAAGAAGTTCTTTTGCATCCATAACGGCAATTTAGAGTAAGTCGGATATTGGGCGCTACAATCAGGGCACCTCGACCTTGTCAAGGATTTCAGAAATAATCTCGTCGGCAGTGATATTGTTGGCCTCAGCCTCGTAGGTAAGTCCGATACGGTGGCGAAGCACGTCGTGACACACGGCACGTACATCTTCCGGAATCACGTATCCGCGCTGCCGCAGGAACGCATAAGAGCGAGCGGCCCGTGCAAGCGAGATAGAGGCACGCGGAGATGCACCGAACGCTATTATGCTTGCCAGATCGTTAAGCCCGTAATCGGAGGGGAAACGCGTGGCAAACACGATATCGACGATATAGCGTTCGATCTTCTCGTCGATATAGATTTTTTCCACTACTTTCTGCGCCTCAATTATTTCTTCAGGCTTAAGCAGCGGCTGAATATACTTTTTTCCGTTGGTAATATTCTGGCGTATAATCTGCTTTTCCTCTTCGCGCGAAGGATATCCGATAACAACCTTGAGAAGGAAACGGTCTACCTGGGCCTCGGGAAGCGGATAGGTGCCCTCCTGTTCAATCGGGTTTTGAGTCGCCATAACAAGGAACGGCTCATCAAGCGGGAATGTCTTGTCGCCGATAGTAACCTGACGTTCCTGCATGGCTTCAAGCAGAGCCGACTGCACTTTTGCGGGGGCGCGGTTTATTTCGTCGGCGAGAACAAAGTTGGCGAATACCGGGCCTTTTTTTACCTGAAATGTTTCATTCTTGACACTGTATACCATGGTGCCAAGCACATCGGCCGGAAGAAGGTCGGGAGTAAACTGGATACGGCTGTATTTTGCGTCGATTATCTGAGCCAGCGTTTTGATCGCCAATGTTTTTGCGAGACCCGGGACACCCTCCAGCAACACGTGGCCATTGGAGAGCAGCGCAATAAGAAGCGATTCCACAAGGTGCTTCTGTCCGACAATCGTCTGGTCCATGCCGCGAGTAATCAGATTTACAAAATCGTTCTTACTTGCAACGAGATCGTTTAATTCCCGAATGTTTACCGTTTCACTCATAAGTAGGAATGGTTATGATATTGATTATAATTAGCTATATTAGATTGTATAAAAGAGTCGGGCCGGATATAGTAGGGAAAGGTCCATACGCAGCCTGCGCCGACAGCCGGTCCGTGATATTTCCAGACGGGATATCTGCCTCGAACCGCGGTGCAAAAATATGAAATAAGGGCCGAAAGTGTGAAAAGCGAATGTTAATTTTATCTACTAAGCCTTTAGCATTTTTAAGATTTAATTATTTTTTGCTGTTAGGGTCGTAGAAGAACCGTTATTCAAGCCGGGTGTCACGATAAATAAGCTCGGCCTGATGTTCGGCATCGGCTTCACTTGTTTTGTCGCCGCTCTTGATGCCATACTTTTCAGCGGGAGGAATCACTACAACCGTATTAGGAGCTATATGGTCGGGATCGCTAAGCGAGGCTTTGTTTTCCAGATAAATATATACCCAGAATTTTTTCTTTCCATAATGCTCGAGCGCCATGGTTGTGAGATAGCGGTTGACTCTTACTGTATCAAGTTCCACACTTATGGTTTTGGCCGGTTGTATTTCGGCCGATAAGGTATCAACCTCCGTTGAATGCTTCACAGCGGAAGAGGTGCTGTCGGGGAGTTCGGTTACAATCGTTTCAGGTTGCGATGAGGGGAACACCTTAACGCCTTCCGCCTCAATATTAACGTTCTTAACATGGTCAATGTTTAGCCGTGTGCACATGAAATAGCCAATCAAAAGTCCGGCTATCAGCGAAAGCACTGAGAAGAGTATAATATTTAATGTGTGACGTCCGGAGTCGGAATGCACCTCGACGATGCGTTCTTTCTCGATGATTTTTTCAACAGGTGGCGTCGCTGCCTCAATGGGGGCAGGTAAGGTGCCTGCCTTTGTGTCGGCGAGATTCTGTATTGGAGAATTGCCTGCGGGCCTGATTGTCTCTGGCCTGTTCTCCTCGGCCTTGTGAATTTCAGAGGTCTTAATTGACTCTGGAATTGGCGGAGGAACGGCCTTGCGCTCCAGTTTTATTGTTTCCGGTTCTGTAACATCCTGTTCCGGCGTTGCTGCAATTTCAGCATCAGCGTTGGATTCCTTTGCCACTCCATCAGTGCTATTGGCTGAATCGTTTGCGGGAACGGTCATTTCTTTGATGTCGGATTCACTCTCCCTCTCTTCTTCGGGAAAAGGAATTATCTCGTCGGTCTCGATATCCAGTTCAGAAACGCCATCGGGAAGCTCCATCGGCTCGAACATTGCAAATGGAGCATTGATTTCAGCTGCGATAGTGGAATCAGGTGCGAACGCTATTGACGGCTCTGTGCCGAGCGTAACAACCCTGAAGGTTCCAATGCCGGGAATTGTTGTGCTTCCGTTCCGTTGAAGTGCAGCGACTATACTTGCCGTCATTGCCTCGACCAGGGAACGGCTCTCCGGTTCTGAGAAACAACCGGATGCAACGATGCGGGCAATCAGCTGAGGAAGGGCGAGCGTGCTCATTTCTGTACCTCCTTTACTTTTTTCCGAAGCATTCCTCCGGGCTTAAACTGCAGTTCGATTGAAGGGGGCAATAGCATGTTTCGGCCTGATGCCAGATCGCGGACCACACTTTCGTCATGTTTCACCCCTTCGAATGTCCCGAACCCGGGAATGGCTACATTGTTTTCATTGCCACATTCTTCACGTATTATATCGGCGAATACGGCAAGAAATCTCGCCACACGTGCTGCATCTATGGAGCTACGTCGCGAAATGTCAAAGATAATATTGTCTTCCATTCTCGGCAAATAACAGGGTTAATGGTTACACTTACAAATATAAAGATATGGCGTAAATTACGACACATTAATCTCGTTTTTTTTAAATCTTTCAAACGGCAGTCGCAGGAATCTTTGCATTCATTGCAGCAATTACCGCATATCGGGGTATCCTTACAGTGCAGTCTCCGATTGAATCGGATAATTTTCAATATTATCACGATGACGACCGCTACAAGAATCAATCCCACAGCAATCCATTGAATAAGCTGGCCGACTGGCATCTGATCCGAGGTCATTTGAAGTGTTTTTTAATTGAGGCATTCAGTTTGGATGGTGTCAGGCTTTCCGGGAACTCGTCGAATGAAAGACGAAGAGAGCATCCTTGCCGAAACTCTGAGCAACCATATGCGGTTCTCCCTTTCAGAAGATGGCCTTTCCCGCAGAGCGGGCATACAATCTGCTCAAGAGATTTTATCGGCGGCTTACGCTTTGCTTTGGGCTTGGTTTCCGCCAGATCGGATTTACCGGCATCTTCTTTTGCACCCGAAGTAGCGGCTTGCGGCACATCTATTTTTTTCATAGAATTGTCGTTAAGAACATTGCTGACAATTCCTGAAATCAATTCTTTAAGTTCATCGATAAATTCTGAAGCGCTGTAGGCACCACGTTCAATCCGACGTAGTTTATTTTCCCACAATCCGGTCAGCTTGGCGCTTTTAAGCAGTTCTTCATTTATTGTGATGATCAGCTCGATACCGGCCGGAGTTGCTACAATATTCTTTTTTTGCCTTGCTATATAGCCGCGTTTGAAAAGGGTCTCGATGATTGATGCTCGTGTAGAGGGGCGCCCGATGCCGTTTTCTTTCATCGCATCGCGTAGCGTTTCGTCGTCAACTGTTTTACCGGCTGTTTCCATAGCCCGGAGCAGAGTTCCCTCGGTATATGGTTTCGGTGGCTGTGTTGTCCGTTTTTGTAGGGATGGTTCATGGGAGCCGGACTCGCCTTTTGTAAGCGGCGGCAGAATCCGGTTATCTCCAGCCACATCGTCGACCGTATCAGCAGGAACTGAGTTTTTTTTATCAAGAACATCGCGCCATCCGCTCCGGGTAATAACTTTCCCGATTGCCTTGAATTCCACTTCGCCTGACCGACCGAATGCAGTGGTCTGGTTAAATTCGCAGTCGGGATAGAATGCTGCGATAAATCTTTGGGCGATAAGATGATAAAGATGTCTTTCATTACCTGTCAAAACAGCCGGCGACTGTCCCGTAGGTATTATCGCATGGTGATCCGTGACCTTGGAATTATCGAATACTTTCTTACTCTTCGGTATCTTGCCGGCAAGCACTGGAGCCGTAATATCGGCATATGGCGTCATCTGCCGCATGATTTCCGGAATCTTTGGATAGATGTCGTCGCTCAGATAGGTCGTATCGACGCGCGGATAGGTAGTCGTCTTCTTCTCATATAGACTCTGAATCAATTTGAGAGTTTCGTCGGCAGTCCATCCGAAGCGTTTGTTACACTCCACCTGAAGCGAGGTCAGGTCGAACAGGCGGGGAGGGGCTTCTTTCCCCTTTTTTTCCTGAACGTCAGTAATTGTAAAAGGTAGAGGCCGGATTGCCTCGATTGCTTTGATTGCTTCGTCCTCCGAGGAGTAGCGGCCGCCTGTTGAGTTGAATGTTACCCCTTTATACTCGGTTTTGAGTTCCCAGTAGTCTTCCGGTTTGAAATTGCTGATCTCGCAATGTCGTTGCACAATAAGAGCGAGCGTTGGAGTCTGTACACGTCCGATAGAAAGCACCTGCCCGGGGCGCGAGTACTTCAGAGAATACAGTCGTGTGGCATTCATTCCGAGTATCCAGTCGCCGATGGCTCTCGACAGACCGGCGTGATAAAGGTTGTCGAAATCAGAGGATGGCCTGAGCGCTTTGAAACCTTCGCGGATTGATTCATCTGTCAGTGAGGAAATCCACAATCTCCGCACCGGACAAGATGTTCCGGCCTTCTGCATGACCCATCGCTGGATGAGTTCCCCCTCCTGACCGGCATCACCGCAGTTAATCACTTCGTCAGCCTGATGTATCAGAGTCTTGATTACGTTGAACTGATGTTCGTAGTTGCGTTCTGCGATAAGTTTGATACCGAATTTCGGAGGAATCATCGGAAGCGAACTGAGACTCCAGCGTTTCCAGTATTCTGTATAATCGGCTGGCTCCTTAAGCGTACAGAGATGCCCGAAGGTCCAGGTTACAGAATAACCGTTCCCTTCGTAAAAGCCGTCACGTTTCACCGATGCGCCGAGAATATTCGCAATATCTTTGGCGACACTTGGTTTCTCTGTTACACAGACAATCATCCTGTAATGTTATTCAATATCTTATGCCGGGTGCAAGCGTCTTACTGTCGTGCCGGACACGTTACATCGCCTTTTACCGTATGGAATACAAGCGTGGCTGTCTTGGGGATAACACCTTTAAAAGGGAAATCAATTTCAAGCATGATTACGCCCTGATCCTCAAACTGAAAATAGCGTTCGAAGTCAACACCGTCAATATCGGTAGCCTTGACAATTTTTGAACCCATTACGAGGTCAACACTGTCGATGCGCTGGGAGGTATGGGGAATGCCGACAACGCAGACGGTTAACCGGACTCCGGTGTCGGTTTTAACTGATTTATCAGGAATAATGTTGATTTCCGCGTCAAGTTGGTTTACCTGTGCCGTCGCATCAAACGAGGAGGAAGATGCGGCAACACAACCAAGCGTTAGTGCAAGTATAAACTTAAGATGTTTCATAGTTTTCGTGTTATGTCGTTAGTCCTGAGTTAGACCGGTTGTAAATCACAAGGTTTATCCGATATCAGCCGATATTATTCATTCCGCACTTTTAGCTTCCTGCCAAAGGCGTTCCATTTCATCAAGCGACAAATCGTTGAACGTCTTGTTTTTCGATTTGATTGCCGATTCCATATGATTGAAACGCGAAATGAATTTTCTGTTAGTCAGCTCCAGCGCATTCTCAGGATGGATGCCATACAGACGGGCTGCGTTTATTATGGAAAAAATGACATCGCCCATCTCCTGTTCCATACGCTTGCGTTGCTCCTCGGAAACTGCATCTTTGCTTTCAAATCCAGAGGCTTCAGCCGAAAATTCCGAGATCTCTTCTTTTACCTTGTCCCATACGTCAGCGGGCTTCTCCCAGTCGAATCCGGCGTTTGCCGCTTTTTCCTGAATTCTGTATGCCTTGATAAGTGCAGGGAGGGCGGATGGTACACCCGCAAGAATACTCTTGTTTCCGCCTTTTTCCTTCAGTTTGAGCTGTTCCCAATTCTGCTCCACCTGATGGGCATTGTCGGCTTCGACGTGTCCATATACGTGGGGATGACGATATATAAGTTTTGTCGCCAAAGCATCGCAGACCGTCACTACATCGAATTCTCCTTTCTCCTCGCCGATTTTGGCATAGAAAAGAATATGGAGAAGTACATCGCCGAGTTCTTTCGCGATTTCCTGGCTTTCGTTCTTGACAAGGGCATCGCATAGTTCGAAAACCTCTTCCACTGTGTTCTGCCGGAGGCTTTCATTGGTTTGTTTTGCGTCCCAAGGGCATTTTACGCGTAGCGTGTCGAGCACATCAATCACTCGGCCTACTGCTTCGATTTTCTCTTGACGTGTATGCTGTTGCATCGGGTTGAAATGAATGTTTAGTTATGTTCGGAATACTTTTTCATGCCGTCTTCAAGCCATTCTACAAATTTTGTGACGTTTTCATCATAGAAGGCCGGGGCGGAGAGGGCATCTCCGTTATTGTTGAGAATGATATAGTACGGCTGGGAATTGGCGCCGAATTTTGAGCGCTGGAGGTAACTCCATTTGTCGCCTACCGTTTCAAGCAATAGAGGCTTGCCGTTCTCTTCCATGCGGATGGGGGCCTGAAGCGGGGTTTTATCGTCGACCATCAGTTTTATCAATACGAAATTGTCCTTGATAATCTGTGTCACAATGGGTGTATCGAATACCGCACCTTCCATTTTACGGCAGTTCACGCATCCGTAACCTGAGAAATCGATGAGTACGGGTCGACCGTTTTCGGCTGCGTATTGCATTCCCGCATCGAAATCGTCGAATTCCTCAAACTGACCTCCTGCATATAGATTGAAATCCTGAGTGTAAAGCGGCGGTACAAATGCACTTACCCCCTTCAGAGGCGCGCCCCATAGACCGGGAATCAGATAGATGGCGAAACTGAATGATGCAAGCGAAAGGAAGAACCGAGGGATGCCGATATGGTCTAAGGGAGCATCGTGGCTGAAACGTATCTTACCGATAAGATATGTACCGAGCATTGCAAATATCACTACCCAAAGTGCTATGAAGATCTCGCGGTCGAGGATTCCCCAGCCGTAGGCAAGGTCGGCTACAGAGAGGAATTTCAGGGAAAGTGCAAGTTCGAGGAATCCGAGCACCACCTTCACCGAATTCAGCCAGCCTCCTGAGCGTGGCATTTCTTTGAGCCATGACGGGAAAATGGCAAACAGAGTAAATGGTAGCGCGAGTGCGATGGCAAATCCTGCCATTCCGATTGCCGGACCGGTTAGATTACCCATCGAGGCTGCCTCTACAAGCAGCGTACCGATAATAGGTCCGGTGCATGAGAATGACACCAGGGCGAGCGTAAAAGCCATGAAAAATATGCTGATAAGGCCCGAAGCCTTCTCCGCCTTACTATCGACTGAATTGCTCCATTTCGAAGGGAGTGTAATATCGAAACCTCCGAAAAACGATATGGCGAATATCACCAGAAGCAGGAAAAACGCGAGATTGAACCATGCATTTGTCGAAAGCTCGTTTAATTTCCCGGCTCCGAACAATCCCGTGATTATGAGACCGAGAGCAAGATATATAATTATGATGCTAAGTCCGTAGGTGATGGCGTCGGAAATCGATTTGCGCCGTGAGCCGCTTTTTTTCAAGAAAAAGCTGACTGTCATCGGAATTAGCGGCCAGACGCATGGAGTAAGCAGCGCAATAAGTCCGCCCCCAAATCCCCATATGAATATCATCCACCAGGGGCTGTTGGAAGTCGGTTGTTCGGCCGCACCGTCGTCAGCAATCTGCACCGGGCTCCACCATTGGTTTTCATCAGGTTGAGATGCAGGTTTTGACGAGGCGGGAGTTGAAGCCGTTGTCGCAGAATCTATTGCTGAGGGCGGAGTGTCGGCTACCGTTCCCTCTCCGACGATAAGCGTAAAAGGTGATTTTGCCGGACTGATGCACGTCTGATCGTTGCAGCCCTGAAAATAAACATATCCACTGATTTCATGGGCTTTCCCGTCGGTAATTTCGAGTTTTTGTACAAAACTTACATCTGAGTCCCACCACTGCAGTTTCAAGGAAAATATCGGATCGAACTTCTCTACCGGCTGCCTTGAAGGAACCGGCTCGCCAAGAGTCTTGACTCCTTCGGGCAGCGACAGGACAAAAGCTGTGGAGTTGGGACCTCCCTCGGGGAGATGGAGACCGTACAGGTGCCAGCCCGACTCAATTTTGGCAGTATATTTTATGGTAGCGCTCTCGGCTGAGTTCTGTTCTACGGTCGTATCCCAGACGATAGGGGAGAGCTTCTGTGCTGTTATCGACAAAAATGCCAGCAGGCCTATAATTGTTGTGGTGAATCTGTTCATATGTCTAAACAATATTGGTAGATTGGCAATTCTAATGTGGATAGGTGGCATTCATCGTTTCGGAAGTATCCGCAGATTGAACGTTTTTCTTTCAGGCGGCAGACATGTGGCATCGTTGCATCCCATAAAATCTACATAACATTTAATACGTAGACCCTGAACATCTTGATTGGAAATTTTAAATGGCTGCTTGAATACCACCGAACCTTCCCAATATTCCACTTCGGAATTGTATAAGGAATCATGTTTTTTTATGGGTGCTTTATCTACAGAGAGTTTACCGTTGAGAACGACGCCGGTGTTTGTTTCAAAGGTGAATCTTGTCGGTTTTGGCCCGTCGGGTGGCATCTGCATGCCATAGAGATGCCAACCTTCAGCCATGGTCGCGGTAAATGTTATTACACCTTCCGTATTTGAAATCATGCGTGCGTTGGCGCGCCAGGTTATCGGTTTTGTATCAGACTCATTAGCGCCGAAATGCTGCGCTTTGCCGCCTGCTATGGAAAGAATAGCGGATAAAAGGAATATTATGAGATTATGCTTCATCTTATTTCAGATTGTGTGTGATACGTATTTGGGCTGGGCATTTCTTATATCGCCGAATCATTGAGTATTCGTCCGTCGAGTCGGCGCATATGGGCTTTGTATTCTCGAGAACCAATGTATTTTTCAATCGCGTCAGCATGCGAGGCATTATGCATATCTGTACCGATAAAATCCACAATGTTTTTCTCTACCAATATCTCGGCCACACGCTTTATTTCCTTTCCGTAGTAGCCTGCCAGACTCAGTAGGTTTACCTGAAAGAGGGTACCCGCTGCATGAATCTGTTCGTAACGTTCGGGATGGGGGAAATAATAGGTATATCGCTCTGGATGAGCGAGCACCGGCCGATAGCCTTTCACGTTTAAATCGAAAAGCCTGTTGTCAAGGTCCCATGCCTCCTGTACAAATGGATTCTCGACAAGCAGAAAGTTATTCGGGAGTGGCCGAATGGAGCCTTTCTCCAGCTCGGCAAGAAAAAAGGCGTCCAGACGATGTTCTGCCGAATAGTCGAGCTTCACTTCGAGGTTTCTTGCGGATACTTCCTGTTGTAAAAGACTGAATGCATCTGCAATTACCTTCGGAGTATTTTCAAATGTATCCTGGGTAATGTGCGGTGTGCAGAATATTCTTTGAATCCCCCATTGGGCTTCGCGTTCCACCAGGTCCGCGCCTCCGGCGGGTGTGGTCTGCCCATCGTCGATGCCGGGCACAAGATGGCAATGCATCTCTGTCTGAAAAAACAGTTTGCGTTGCGTTTTTTTGTTGTGGAACAGGAAGTTAAACATATTAAACCGTAATTCTCAAATAGTCTGGCGGATGTCGTCGGGAAACGAGCGTCTGTCGCACAAAATTGTTGCAAAATTACGAAAATATCGCCTCGGAAACAATAGGTGGATTGAGTTTTGACAGACCCGTTTCCTCCATCGGTCTCTTGATGAGCCAAATGCATTATGGAGTGGCGTCGGCTGCGGAGCATCCGCTGTTTTAATCTGTTAAAAATTTATTAAATGAAAGTTGTAGGATGCTTTAGGGTTTGAGAAACGACGTGAAATTGTAAAAAAAATCGTAACTTTGCACAAATTGTAAATCGATGAGACGGAATCGGCCGAGATGTCAGCACCATCCCGATTTGGCGATGCCTTTGGAATCCGGTCTTTATGGATAATTCATCGCATTAGGCATCCTTTCTGTCGCATCAACACATTATGTCATTTTTCACAGGATGAGAAATAAAAAAATTCTGTACGTTTCGCAGGAAATCACCCCTTATCTGAAAGAGTCAGCAATCGGCGATGCATGTCGCCTCGTTCCGGCCAAAGTTCAGGAACTCGGCTTTGAAGCTCGTGCTTTCATGCCCAAATACGGGTGCATCAACGAGCGACGGAATCAACTCCATGAGGTAATAAGGCTGTCCGGCGCCAATATCTCCATCGACGACAACGACCATCCGCTTATTCTGAAAGTGGCTACTTTGCAGTCGTCGCGCATGCAGGTGTATTTCATCGACAATGATGATTTCTTTCAGCGCCATGCCCTGCAGGATATTGAAATACGTCTTACTCCTGAGGAAAACGACGAGCGGCTTATATTCTTTACCCGTGCTACGATGGAGACCGTTAAAAAACTCCGTTGGGAGCCATCTGTGGTTCATTGCTCGGGATGGATATCGTCGCTCATTCCCCTTTTCATCAAATCGCAGTATGCCGACGACCCGACCGTAGGTCAGGCTAAAGTAGTTTTCTCGCTTTTCAATGACTCTTTTGAGGGTACCCTCGACCAGCGTTTTGTAGAGAAGCTTCTCCTTGATGGTTTTACCGACGAACAGCTCCTTCCGCTCACAAAGGGGGAAGCCATCGACTGGAGAACTCTCAACAAGATCGGAATTCGCTATGCCGACGGCGTGGCTTTGACATCCGACGAGGTCCCGGACGAACTGCTTGAATATGCCGCCAGTCTTGGCAAACCGACCGTCAAAGTCAACACAGTCGATATAGATGCTGCTCCTTTGGTTGAGTTCTATAAAGCCCTTGGGGATTGAAATACATTCCATCAGATCAATAAAGTATTTACTTGAGATGACACAATATAAAGGTCTGGCCATTTCGTTGCTGTTGGCTATTCCATCTATCGCCGCCCTTACGTCGTGTGAGGACACTCCTGATATCGGCAATTCGCTCGTTGAGGATGAAACCGAGGTCGTGAAAGTCTCGGATTTTACAGTAGTCGGACGTACCGTGGGCAACACCTCGGTTGAAACCCGCAATCTCGTTGAGATGCTTGGCCGTATCGATGCCGACGGCTATGGGAAATTAAGCGCCGAATTCGTTACTCAATTGATGCCGGCGGCCCAACTCAGCTCCAACCTTACGCGCGACAACGTCGACTCCATCAGAATTGAATTCTATATAAATAATGGAGCATATGTGGGCGACTCTCTCGCCCCGATGGGACTTGAGGTATACAAACTCAACCGACAGCTTCCTGCCAATATCAACAGTCAGTTTGACGTTGCACAGTATTATGATCCGGCCGACTTGATTGCCAGCAAAATATATACCTGCAACGCCCTTGGTGCCACAGATTCCATCCAGAATCTTTCATATCGACAGATTAATGTAAAACTCACGGAAGTCGCTACGCGCAAAGTCGCCGACGAACTGATTACACTTTACGAAACGAATCCACAGGCATATCTTTTCCCCGCTATTTTTGCCCGGGAATTCCCCGGCATATACGTTAAAAACAGCTATGGCAGCGGACGTATTGTGGAAATCTCACAGACGCAGATGACGCTCTACTACCACACTACTTCCGTTGACGAGAATGGCGAAGAGAAAATTGTAAGACATTCCGGCAGCTATTTTGCGGTAACGCCCGAGATTATCCTGAACAACATGCTGCAATATGACATGTCGACTGATCTTGACCAAATGATTGCAGATGGGGATAAAATAATTGTTGCGCCAATCGGCAAGGATGTGGAATTGGAGTTCCCGATTGAAAAAGTGATTGAATACTATAATGCCAACTCCGGTTCGCTTGCGGTAGTCAACACCCTTTCGTTTAAGTTGCCGGCTGAAGCAATTGATAACAACTACGGAATCACGCCACCCGAACATCTGCTTCTGGTGCTGAAGAGCAAGAAGGATAAATTTTTTGCCAACAATGAGTTGGCCGATAATGTAACGTCTTTTTATGCCGCCTACAACTCGACCGACAAATGTTACAACTTTGGAGGCCTGCGCAATTACCTGCTCGACGTGCTTAAAAAGAAGAATCTTGCTCCGGAAGATTATACGTTTGTCCTGACACCTGTAACCGTAGTTACAGAAACCAATTCCTCCAACTCGTATTATGGCACTACTACTGAGTATGTCAGTGCAATCGACCCATATATCGGCGCCCCTCGCATGGTAAAGTTCGATTTCGATAAGGCGGAAGTTTCTCTGACGTTCTCAAAACAGACACTTGACTGAATCTCGTTTGTGCAACCATCCACATTCGAATCAGGAATATGATTGCCGGATGTTCACAAACAGTAAAAATGAAATCCAACGAAAGGTTGCTAATCTGAAAAAAGATTTGTAACTTTGCAATCGCAAAACGGGAGAATAACCGGTTTGCAAATAAAGCTTAGACACCCCATTTCGGGCGATGTCAGGTATCAAGCCGCAATAGCTCAGTTGGTAGAGCATTTCATTCGTAACGAAAAGGTCGTGGGTTCGAGTCCCACTCGCGGCTCAAAATAAAAAGCACTGAAAACCAGCCGGTTATATGGTTGTTTTTCTCTTTTTGTGTTGTGAAACATGTTGTAGATTTCAAAAATTATCCTCACTTTTGAGGTGAAATCCGTGCTGATGGTTTGCAACAACACATAGGGCCTATTTGTCCTTTTAAGAGCAATTTCTATTCTCCTAAAATGGAAAGACTTGGCGGCTGTTTAATTAACATAGATTGAGATTGGCGGCTTGCCGATTCTCCTTTCAACCTTTGAAACCCCGACCGCTGCAACGGTTCGGGGTTCCTTTTCAATGTCTTATTGTTTTGTGTTTCTGATCGTAGTCAGGAAAAATCGAAGTCGTCGGTGTCGGCGAGTGTGATGCCACCGCCTTTGTATTCGTCCCAGTGGCGGAGGCCGTCTGAAATATATTCAGGGTTATATAAGTTGGCGGGCAGGTTATTAAGAAAATACTGTTCGCCACAATCGATATTAAAGCCGTCCACAGCACTTCCCGGCGCAAAGGTCTGAGCGGCAAATTGCGTACGATATATAACAAGGCTGTCTTTGGCACGTGTCATCGCAACGTAAAGGCAACGGCGGTCTTCTTCGATGGCTTCCGTCCCGTTGGCGATGGCTTTGGCGGATGGATAGCTGTTTACACTTACATTTACGAGATAGCAGTTGCTTGCTTCCAATCCTTTTGCGGAATGAATGGTGGTCAGCGTAACGCAATCGTCGGGATCCGATTCGTTTTTGATTGCCGTTCCAAGAGACGGATCAAGAATGTAGTCGGATATAAACGCTACGAGGCTTTCGGATGTCTCGCCGATTTTCGCAAGCAAAGCTATGTCCTTCCGGCGCCGGCTCCAGTCGGTTTTGTATTTCGTTGCGAGAATTTTTGAAAGGCCTTCAAGCGCTGCCTCGATGGCTTTATTCACCGCGGACTGAAGTCGGTGGATTGCATTAAGTGTTTCCACAACATTCGGATCCAATTTGAATCCTTCAGAAATGGCCTGGCTGCATTCCTCTAATGAATCCTTACCTACAATAGCGTCTATTATCCTGGCGGCAGTGATTTCACCTATGCCCGGGTAAAGGAGAAGGTAGCGTTCCCACGCCAGTTCGTCGTGAGGATTGGCTACGATGCGCAATGCGGCAACAATGTCGCGCACATGCGCTGAGGCCATAATCGTTGTGCCGCCATAGACCACATATGGAATCTGCGCTTCGACCATGCAAGCCTCGATGGCCTTCAGTCCCCAGTTTGAGCACGACAGCACCATATTCTCGCGGTAAGGTACGCCATTTGCACCCCGACTGTTCTTAATTCGCATCACGATATCGCGTGCCTGATCCCATTCGTGACGGAAGTGACAGATCTCCGGCATGGCACCTTTTCCGCGATATGCAGTAAGACGTTTATTATAGTCAAGCGGCGACTGATCAAGCAACCAGTTGGATATGTCGAGAATTTCTTGTGTCGAGCGGTAGTTAATCGTCAGCTGCTTCACGTCTGCCTCAGGTACTATCTCCTTGAAATGGTGTATGGAATTAAAATCCGCGCCACGGAATCCATAGATTGACTGTGCATCGTCGCCCACGCAAAACAGATTGCAGCGTTGCCAGAATGATTCAAGCAGCAGATATTGCAGAGGATTGGTGTCCTGCATCTCGTCAATCAGAATATGGTCGTAGCTTTCGGCCATAAACCTGGCAGCCTCAGGATTCTTTTTCAGTCCTACAGCCACCTTTTGCAATATGTCGTCGTAGTCAAGATAATGCCGTTCGCTTTTATATGCCATGTAGCGTTTGATCGCTTCCTGGTATACAGGGAGCTTTGTAAGAATCCTCTCGCGAGTGCGCTCATCAAGTTTGCCGTTGAAAATTCGGCATCCGATTGCGGTCGACAGATTGCAGCGGGCGTTAATCGCATATGAGTAAACTTCAGCTAGTTCCGACGGATTTATGAAATTGCTTTTCTTGAAATGTCGTCCGCACACGAGTTTGAAGGCACTTTCACGATCCTCCTCGTCAATTACAGTGAATTTACCGAAATTGAATACCGATGGATTCTGTTCAATCATCTCCATACACCACGAATGGAAGGTCTGACCTCTCAACGCACGCGCATCGCGCTGTGTCGAGGCCTGAAGCCTGGTCACAATCTCCTTGGCTGATTTACGTGTAAACGACAGAATCAAGATGTGTGAGGCAGGCACTCCCTTATCAAGCAAATACTTGGCGCGTGCAATTATGGTGCGAGTTTTCCCCGTGCCGGCGCCGGCAAGTACAAGTAGATTCCGTCCTTCAAAAGTGGGGGCAGCCGCCTGTTGTTCGTTTAGCTCCGACCAGATATCGCTGCTGCTTTCAAAATTTCTGCTCATAGGGTGTGTCGCCACGAATGTAGCGTTTAAGTTTAGATATTTCGTTTGATTTTACCGTTGGAGGTTACCGGCAAGCTATCTACCAGAAGAATCTCGCTATGACGGGCCGCCATAGGGAACTCGGTCGCGCATACGTTTGCAATCTTCTGGATTAAATTCTCCGGCATTTCACTCCTTCCCGGAGCCGCCACTATCTGTGGGGCTGTTCCCCATAGAGGGTGCTCAATCCCTCTGACCATCAGAGGAAAGGTGAAATGTCGGTTAAGAATGGCCTCAAGTTGCTCGGGATAGAGCTTGATACCGCCACTGTTGATGATATTGTCATAACGTCCGCACCATCTGAATTCTTCCGGCGACAGTAATTCCACAATATCATTTGTGGCCAACATATTAAAACTGAAACGTGTCGATTTAATGGTAAGACATCCTCGGTAGTCAACACCGAAGGTGATTTCCGGGAGTGCACTGTATACATCCGAGCCAACTGGCCGCAGAGCCACATGACTGCATGTTTCAGTCATCCCGTATGTCGCAAATGTCTTCCAGGGCATTTTAAGCAGCTCCTTTTCAAGTGGAGCCGAGATGGGGGCTCCGCCTACTATCATATTTCGCAGGTGTTTAGGAGCATATTCGTTTGCCATCAACGACTCGCATTGCGACGGGACGACTGCCATCAGGTCAATGTCGCCGTAGTCATTGTCCAGGAGATGATTGGTGGGATGAACGGCTGTAAGACGACATCCTGCCGTGATTGCACGGACAATCATCATTTTACCGGCGATATAACTTGCTGAAAGAGGCAAAAAAAGATGAGAGGATGAATTGATTCCGAAGTAGCTATTGGTAGCCTCAGCGGATGCCTGCATATCTTCTTTCAGTAACCTTATCTCTTTCGGCTCTCCTGTCGACCCGGATGTATGGGCAATAACATACGGCAAATCTGAAAGCCACTCGTCGATAAACGCGCGGACCTCGTCTGTCATCATCCAATCAGCAAATGCAGCTCTCTTCGTTACCATTTATTTTCTTGAATCGTATCAAACCACATCTTATCACCATCAAGCCGGAGGAGGGAGGGGAAGTTGTCGGTATACAATAACCCCGTGCCGAGACCTTGTGGAATCGTCGGCCGATAGCGGGCAACCCATTGGGCTATCGCATTAAGACCGATATTACTTTCGAGGGCGGAAGTAGCCCACCAGCCAATATTACGCTTCTTCGCCATACTAATCCAGCGGTCGGCTTCGGCAAATCCTCCGCACAGGGCCGGTTTAAGGATTATATACTGAGGTTGCACAGTATCAAGCAGCATTTCTTTTGAGGCATCCGAGCTGAATCCGATAAGTTCCTCGTCGAGGGCAATCGGAATAGGGGAGTGCTCGCATAAACGGGCCATCTCCTGCCATTGACCCGCGCGGATTGGCTGCTCAATCGAGTGGATGTTATATCGGCTCAATCGCTCAAGACGTTCCATGGCAATATCCGGAGAAAACGCCCCATTGGCGTCAAGTCTCAACTCAATATCCTGGACTGTAAATTCCTTACGCAGGGTGTCGAGAATGGAAAGTTCTTCCTGAAAATCTATTCCTCCGATTTTCAGTTTCACACATCGGAATCCGCTATCAATTTTTTCGCGCATCCTACGGAGCATTGTCCTCTTGTCGCCCATCCAGACCAGTCCGTTGATAGTAATAGCTTCCTCACCCCGACTGAAAGGCGTATCAATCATTTTCTGCGAGCCTTTTGCCTCAAGACTCCAACGTGCCGACTCAAAACCGAACCGAATGGACGAGAGTTGAGGCAACGGGCTATCCGGATTATCGCAAGCTTTCTGCAGGATGTTTGAATAATCCGGCGATTCTTCGGCACTCAGACCTGCAAACAGATTGCATTCGCCTTTCCCGAACACTTCCGGAGACGCATCATCCCATAAGTGCAGTATATACGTATCCTTGACATCCATGTGCTGTCGGGATGTAATGGCTGTCTCTTTAAAGTGGAGCGTGTATGGCTGAAAACGGGCTTTTAATGCCATCGGATAGATATATTAGCCTGGGAACTTAGGGAATTGCTCAAAATCCGGATCACGCTTTTCAAGGAAAGCATTTTTTCCCTCCTGCGCCTCAGGCATAAGATAATAAAGCAACGTAGCATCGCCGGCAAATTCCATCAGCCCGGCCTGGCCGTCAAGTTCGGCGTTAAGGGCACGTTTAATCATGCGGATAGCCATAGGCGAACGTTTCAGTATCGTTTCGCACCATTCGATAGTTTCTTCCTCAAGGCGGTCGAATGGCACCACGGCGTTAACAAGTCCCATGTCAAGGGCCTCCTTAGCGGAATATTGACGACAAAGATACCAGATTTCGCGTGCCTTTTTCTGTCCTACACAACGTGCGAGATACGACGATCCAAAACCCGCATCGAAACTCCCGACCTTCGGGCCCGTCTGCCCGAACCGGGCGTTTTCAGATGCAATCGAAAGATCGCAGACCACGTTCAGCACATTTCCGCCTCCGATTGCATAGCCATTGACCATCGCAATAACCGGCTTGGGTATCGAGCGTATCATCTTATGAAGTTCCAGAACATTGAGGCGAGGTGTACCGTCGGCATCTACGTAGCCGCCCAGTCCTTTATAATGCTGGTCGCCTCCGGAGCAAAAGGCCTTGTCGCCTGCGCCGGTAAGAATAATGACACCGATAGCGGAGCAGTTCCGGCAATAAGTAAACGCATCCAGCATCTCAAAATTGGTCTGAGGCCGGAATGCATTGTATACCTTCGGGCGGTTGATTGTTATTTTCGCGATTCCTCCCATACGTTGGAAGAGAATATCTTCATATTCCTTGATTGTTTCCCAGTTACGCATAAGTTATTATAAAATAGTAAGTTGTCAAATATATCCAAGAAGTTCTTTGAACACTTCCGCATCCGTATCTGTATCCGAAACGACTTCCAGAATCACTGGTCTGGAACAGTTGTTCTGCAACGCCATGAATGCCGGGCGTAGCTCCTCATATGATTCCACCCGTAGATAGTCGAATCCGAACGTCCGGGCAAGCGACTCTACCGGCACGTTAAGATCGCATTTCAGCAGGCGTGCTGTTTCCGGCAATCCGGATGTGGATGCGATATGTCTGAATATCCCGCCTCCTCCATTATTGAGTACGATAATCTTCAGTCTCGGAGTAATCAGATTTGAATACAAAGCGCCGACGTCGTAAAGAAAACTCATATCGCCGGTTATCAGAAGAGTGGGAGCGCTTTTATAGGCATGCGAAGCACCGACGGCCGTCGATGTACAGCCATCAATGCCACTGACTCCACGGTTGGAGTCAATACGATGTACAGAAGTAAGAGGCTGGAGCTGTGCGTATCTCAATGCCATTCCGTTGCCAAGCTGTAAATTCCACGCAGGTGGGATGTGTTTAACAATCCATGCCATGGCTACAGGTGCGCTCCATTTGCCAGACGTCTGTATGCGTTCAATGTTGTTTTGCAGGTGTGAGAGCTCTTTTCTGGCTGCATACTGCCATGTATTGGCGAAAGTCGACACAGACGGAGCGACGCGTTGCAGATGCTCCATCGCACCGGCAATTCGGGGGAAAAACGACTCGGCAGGATATTGAAAAGCAGCCGACAGGCACATATAGGTGTCGACAATATTATGTTCCGGTCCGATATGCCAGTGCTCTCCAATATCATGTGTCCTAAGCCATTTCTTCATTCGTGCCGACACAGGCGCACCACCGAACGTTATCAGAATGTCGGGGTCGGGGAGCTGACATTTCGGTCCGAAAATCACGTCGGGCGTTGAAAATGCCTTATCCGTCTTTATATTTGATATCCCTTCGGCTACAACCACAATGTTTGGCTGCGACGCAAGTGCCCCCAATGATCGGGAGAGCGCATTTGATGGTGGATTGCAGGCACCTGCAATCAGTACATTGGCGCAATGAAGTCTCTGAGCAAGTGTGCGCGCTTTCGATGTTTCGAGTTTTTCTGTCGGACAATTATACTCGATTTTCCTGAAACTACATGAGGCATCCACATCGATTTCCCGGGTATGCGGCTCAGCGATGGAAATGTTGATATGTACCGGACCCGCCGGAGAAATCACGGCGTGCTGAATGGCATCGTTAAGGATACGGTCAATATACCATCGCTCTTCGTCGGTGTCGGCCTCTGCTTTCAGCGTATACGACGCCTTCACGATATTTGATAAAGCCCCGGGCTGTCGGATGGTCTGGCTGTCTGCCTGATCAATCCATTCCATGGGGCGATCGCCGCTGACGACTATCAATGGAATCTTTTTGTAGAATGCCTCGGCAACAGCCGGTCCATAGTTCAAGACGGCACTTCCGGAAGTACAGACTATGGCTACCGGACGTTGCGAAATCTCTGCTATCCCCAAGGCGATGAAAGCTGCTGAACGCTCATCGACAACCGAATGAACATGTAGCTCCTTTGTGCGGTCGAGCGCCATCAGCAAGGGAGCATTGCGGCTCCCGGGCGATGTCACGACATCTTTTACCCCGAAAGCCGCAAGCGCGCCGGCGAGTTGCCGGCAGGTATACTTATCAGTTTGGATCATTTGTTTACGCGGAACCGGTCTACTCCGTCGCGCAGATATGCTACTATCTGCTGTGCGGCCGCAATACCGGCATTGATGTTTGCCTCAGCAGTCTGTGCTCCCATTTTCTTTGGCGTGAAGAATACTCGGCCTCGGAAGGTAGCTTCCAGAACCTCGGCATTGTCGGGCTTTACATCGGCGACATACTTAAGATCGGGCCTGTCGTTGAGTGCCTGATAGAGGCCGTCCTCGTCAATTACCTCCTTGCGCGCCGTGTTGATCAGGATGCCTCCCTTGGGCATGCGCGTAATCAATTGGTAATTGATGGATTTACGAGTCTCATCGGTGGCCGGTATATGAATCGACACAACTTTGTTGCCGCTGTAAAGCTGCTCTACAGAGTCGCTCGGAATTACATCCGCCGACTTAATGGCTTCTGCCGGACAGAACGGGTCGAAAGCACTGACTTTCATTCCGAATCCTTTAGCTATACGAGCCACGTTGCGTCCTACCTGGCCGAATGCATGGATGCCGAGAGTCTTGTCTTTCAGTTCACTGCCCGATGTTCCGTCGTACATATTGCGTGCTGCCATCACCGCCATTCCGAACGCAAGTTCAGCTACGGCATTGGAGTTCTGGCCAGGTGTATTTTCCACGCATACGTCGTGTGCGGTCGCTGCTTTCAGGTCTATGTTGTCATAGCCTGCACCGGCGCGAACCACGATTTTAAGCCGCTTGGCCGCCTCGAACACTTCCGCATCGATTTTATCGCTACGGACAATCATTGCGTCGGCATCGGCCACAGCTGCAAGAAGAGCGGTTTTGTCCGGATATTTCTCAAGCAGAATGACTTCATAGCCCGCTTCGGCCATTACATCCTTGATTCCGTTGACGGCAACTGCTGCAAACGGTTTTTCAGTTGCTACTAATACTTTCATGATCTGGAAGGTGTTAGATAGAGAGTTTGGTGCGGAATTTTACTCAGGCTTTCTTCTGAAAATCTTTCATAGCTGTAACGAGCACATCGACGCTTTCCATCGGGAGAGCGTTGTAGAGCGACGCACGGAAGCCTCCCACAGAACGATGCCCCTTGATTCCAACGATACCACGGGTCGACGCAAACTCAATAAAGGCTTTTTCGAGTTCGGTGTATTCCGGTTTCATTACGAAACATACGTTCATGATTGAGCGGTCGGCATGGTCGGGCACAGTGGCCTGGAACATTGCGCTTGAATCGATTGCCTCATAAAGTTTGGCAGCCTTGGCCAGGTCTCGACGTTCAAGTTCTGCGATTCCACCAACCTCTTTGTAGTAGCGAAGGGTCTGTAGGGCACTGTATATTGGAAGAACCGGGGGAGTATTGAACATCGAACCCTTGTCGACATGGGTCTTATAATTGAGCATCGTAGGCAGCGGACGGTCCATATGTCCCAAGGCGTCATCACGTACGATAATCAACGTAGCGCCTGCAGGGGCGAGATTCTTCTGCGCTCCGGCATAGATGATATCATATTTGCTGACATCTACCAGACGCGAGAAAATATCACTCGACATATCAGCGACCAGACGAACCGGCACGTCAGGATCCTTACGGATTTCGGTACCGTAGATTGTATTATTTGTGGTGTAGTGGAAATAATCTACATCTGTCGGAACGCTGTAGCCTTTCGGAATATAGTTATAGTTCTTATCCTCGCTCGATGCTACCACATCGACTTCGCCAAAGAGTTTTGCTTCTTTGATAGCTTTATGTGCCCAGACGCCGGTATCGAGATATGCGGCCTTCGTGCGCAGCAGGTTCATTGGAACCATCGCGAATTGCAGCGATGCCCCACCGCCGAGGAAGAGCACACTATATCCGGCAGGAACATCGAGCAATTCCTTTACAAGAGCCTGCGCTTCGTCCATAACAGCCTGAAATTCTTTTGAGCGATGACTCACTTCCAGCAGACTCAGGCCGGTATCGGCAAAATTCATCACGGCATCGGCCGTGTTCTTGATGGTGTAGGGCGTGAGAATCGACGGCCCTGCGTAGAAATTGTGCTTCTTCATATAGTTGAGCATTATTAGAGGTTGGGTTCGCATTGATTGACGAAGTATGAGCATACGGCCCTCGACACACGAAGCCGGAAGCAATTTGCTCATAGTGCAAATTTAGCAATATCCCGATATAATCCAAAATAATCCGGTCCCGTTTCCGCCTCTTCCGACTTAACGATGACATTTTTCCCAGGTTACCGGGGTTGTCTATGTATTCCCGCTCTTTCATCTAATTTATGAGTAATGCAGAATATAAAAAGCTCGCGGAAAATCCGTAAATTTGCAAAATGCAAATCTGTTGACCGCATCATGCTTAAAAGCACTTTTAAACTCTTCCTCATTTTTTGTATCTATACCGCCATTCTTGTTGTCCTCCGGCTTGCCTTTATGCTGGCATACTGGAGAATCTTCGGCACATATGGGGCGGGGGAGTGGCTTGCGGCCGTGGCACACGGGCTGCCGATGGATTGCAGTATCGCCGGCTATCTATCGGTAGTGCCGGCTCTTCTGTGTGTGGTGGAGTGCTTCACCGGTTCTACTCGAATCACCGAACGAATATCATATATATGGTATGCCATTACCGGCCTTTTGCTGGCAATCGTATATGTGCTTGACATGGTTTTATATGGCTACTGGGGCTTTCGGCTCGATGTAATGCCGTTTTTCTATTTCTCGACATCGCCAGAAGCCGCTCTGGCTTCGGCACATTGGTATGAGCTTTTTCTCGCATTCATAGCCATAGCGGCAATTAGTTTCGCAATTTTCATCGCATTGCGTTCGGCAACGGGCCGAGTAAAAGTCGTAGCGGGCAACCACCGATGGCTACAGGCACTCCGCATGCTGATTATTGCCGGATTGCTGATTATCCCCATTCGCGGAGGGCTGGGACTTGCTCCGATGAATCTCAGCCGGGCATATTTCAGCACCGACGGCCGGCTGAATCACGCTGCAATCAATCCGGCGTTCAGCCTGATGTATTCGGCTACTCATCAGAACAAGGATTACGACAGATTCATGTTCATGTCTGACGAGGATGCCGTTACAGCTTTAAAAGAGTATAAGGCTGTTCTGAGAAATTCCATGCCGACCGATACTGCTGCCGTTCGTATGACTACAGTAGAAAAACCGGATGTATGGTTGATTATTCTCGAGAGCTTTTCCTCCCGGCTTATGCCGTCGGCCGGTGGTGAGGCCATTGCAGTCGGGCTCGATTCAATTGCCAACTCTTCGCTCTGGTTTACAAACTTTTATGCAAACAGTTTCCGTACAGACCGTGCTTTAACGTCCATCTTGAGTGTCTTCCCTGCACTTCCTACGATGAGTCTTCTGACTAACGTTGAGCAAGCGGAAAAGCTTCCTTCGATAGCGACCTCCTTCGGGAAGCAAGGATATGAGACCAACTACATCTACGGAGGCGATATTAATTTCGCGAATCTGAAGGCATATCTTGTGGGAGCCGATTACGGGAAAATATATTCCGAAAAGGACTTTCCATCATCGCTACGTACGTACAAATGGGGTGTAGCAGATGGACCGCTGTTTGATTTCGCTTTGAATAAGTCGCATGCGGCATCCCCCGAGTTTAATGTCGTGCAGACTTCGAGCAGCCACGAACCATTTGAGGTTCCGTATAGCAATCCTGCATTTGACGGGGCGCCGGCAAAGAATGCGTTCGCATATGCCGACAGTTGTCTGACCGCCTTCGTAAATCGGCTTAAAGCTACTGAACGATGGGACCGCACTCTTGTGGTTATCGTCCCGGACCATCTCGGAGCATGGCCACTTGATTTGCCGGAGGCCCCAGAGCGCCATCATGTACCACTGATAATCACCGGCGGAGCATTAAATCCGGCTCTTATAGGTGTGAAGAATTCGAATCCGGGATCGCAGGCCGACATAGCGGCAACTATACTTGAATCGGAGGTTCCTGAATTCCCGTTCAGCAGAAATCTTATGGATTCCGGATCGACCGGATTTGCCGTATTTTCAGAACCGGAAATTGTCGGACTGGTATCCCAGACCGATACGATTGTCTATAATATAGCTACAGATACTTTCTCCGGTTCTGATAATCCATTGGCTCGTAAAGCTCTGAAAGCATATCTTCAGCAGCAGTACCAGACTGTGGCCCAACTATAATATTCCAAGATTGAATAATTAAGATGATAGAGTTCTTCGATAATATAGATTCAACGGTTTTCCTGTTCTTCAATGGAATGCGCGCCCCGTTTCTCGACACATTCATGATGTTGTTTACAGACCGTTTTATATGGGTGCCGTTTTATGTAGTGCTGGCCGGCATGTTGTTTCGTGGAGGCGGCATGCGTGCCGGGGTCCTCTATATGTTGGCTCTCATAATTGCTGTAACACTTACCGACCAGACGTGCGCGTCCATTATTCGCCCTGTAGCTGTACGGCTTCGGCCATCAAATCTTGAAAATCCGCTTTCGGAGTTTGCTCAGGTCGTTGGCGACTACCGAGGGGGCGATTATGGTTTCCCGTCCTGTCATTCCGCGAATTCATTTGCACTGGCATTGTTCATATCATTGTTCTATCGACGGAAAGCCATGACATTCGTCATGTTTGCATGGGCACTCCTTAATTCCTATACGCGTCTGTATCTCGGCGTGCATTATCCCGGCGACCTGATTGTCGGTGCGGCAATCGGGTGTTCCTTCGGTTTCATTTGCTATATCGCAGCCCAATCAATACAATGCCGTTGGCCGAGGGCATTCAGCATCGGCGGCACGATAGAGAACTCTCCTAAGGCTATTATCGCAGGGATTGCCGAACGATGCGACGCAATATTATTCAGGCTCAAAGTTTTCAAGGCTAAAGAAGTTGGAATTTCCTACATTGATTTCGTCTGGTTGATGCCGGCTGTTATATTGGCGTGGATTATTCTACGGTCGCTTATTTAGCTTTTTTGGCGTGTAATTTACAAGTTGTTTGACGTGTAACAAAACGTCGGCAAGTCAGAGACTCGCACTGACTTGCCGATGATTAATATTATAAGGTATGAAGTATCAGAACTTGTAGCCAAGTGTAAGCACCAGCTGGCTTGAATTCAAATCAACCTTTGCAGTAGGAGCTTCCACCCAGTTGCCATTGTAATCCTGGAAATTGGTGAATGCATGATAGGTTGCGTCCGTGTGACGGTAGAGGTAGGCAAAATCCACATAGAAGCCACGGCTTCTATATCCCAGACCGGCAGAAAAAGTGTTTGTTGTATTCTGCAAGGTATATCCGGGGTCAGTTCCGGCCGTAATAACCTCGATATCTCCATTGGCGGCCTCAGGTTTTACTGCAGTAGAGCTATAGTTGTAGCCGGCACGAACCGAAAACTGAGGGGTTATACGATATTCTCCACCGATGCGCAACGTATTAGTCGACTTGAAGTAATTTTTGACACCCTGGTTGAAAATATCAAAATCTCCTTGCGAATCAGAAGTCTTCATACTTCCGTATGCGTCATACTGATAATCGACACTGATGATACCACGTCCGCCAATCACACCCGCTGCACCAATCATGAATTTCCAGGGGGTTTTTAGGTTCCAGTCGAAATATGCATCGTCGGTATAATCATTGAAATTGTAATTTTCATGATTCCCGGATGGGAACATCGTCTGCGACGACATCTCGCCGACATAGCTTGTGGAAAGGGAGTACCACGTAGGCGTATGTATGGCCGCACCGATTCGCAATTCGTTCACAGGCTTAACTATCAATCCGAATTTCAGATTGACGCCCGTACCGGTTATTTTTTTGGAATTCCTGAGATTCCAGTTGTCGTTTCCTTCGTCAATACCAACATAGTAGGCTTCCTTCGACTGAGGATCCTGCTCCATAACCGGAACATTGGCACTTACAAGATTCTCTCCGTAGTATGTGACCTGCTCGAAATTGATGTCATCGATACCGATGCCAAGTCCCCAGTAAACGATATTTGATACATTTCCTCCGAAATTTATGGAGTACTCGTCGACATATCCGCGTTCACGCACACTGAATGCATCAACTTTGCCGGTGGTCGGATTGCCCGAAAGTCCGTTCATCGGGTGTTGAAACATCCCGGAATACCGATTGCCAAGCTGAAAGATGGGTTGACCGGCATTGTCTGTGCCATCATGTACTTCCGGATTGATAATCCCGGCCGAGTAGCTAAGAATGCTGAGCCAGTCGATATTAGACGACTGATATGGGTTATATCCGTCGCTAAATGTCATGTCAGCCGGGTCGATTCCGTCTGTAAACTTGGCTATGTAGTTGGACATCGACGTGTTCAGCGGCATGCCGCCTCCGCGATACTGCCGTGCGAACGACTTCAGACGGCTGTAGGAAACGCCCCACGAGAAAGTCTGCATCGTGCTGTTCTGGCCGAAATTATATGTTCCCACATATCCAAAGGTATTGACATCAAAATGGGTATTATCCCACGTTGTACCGTTGGCTTTTGAACCGAGTATATTCAGATCCAGTGTGAGACCGACTTCGCTGCTGCGATATATGCCGATACCGGCCGGATTCTGGTTGAGCGTTGACAAATCGCCGCCAAGAGCCGTAAAGGCGCCTCCCATACTCATGAAGCGGGCTGTACCTCTCAGCTCGGTCTGAGAGAGATTGTATGCATCCACCGGGCTCTGTGCCGAAAGTGTCAATGGCAGTATTGCCAGTGTGCCGAGAGCTAAGTAAACGGGATATTTCATTATTACGAGTTTTTAGTTGCTAAGTTAGACATATTGAGAACTGGAGTGAGAAGCGGCTATCTGCCTCTTCTGCCACCTCCGCCGCCGGAAGCGCCCTGACCGCCGCCGAAACCGCCGCGCGAACTGCCGGAACTGAATCCTCCGCGCGAGCCTCCGAATGAACCGGAATTATTATGGTAAGTCCCGGAATTGTTGCTGTTGGAGTTATAGCGGGTAGAAGGGGTGTATCCTGAATTATTCTGAGGCGTCCGAGTGGGTGAGGAGAAACCGCTCTGCGACGAACGTCCACGCGTCACACCACGAGGGGCGGTAGCGCCATTTGAAGGTGTGCCCAGTGGCTCACGATACCCGGGCCGGTACGATCCGGTACCTGATACTCCGGTGGCCGGACGAGATGTCGACGTCGAACCTAAACGATTGCCTCCATAACGCCCTGATGCAGTCCCCGTACCGGACGAATATCTGCCGGCCCCGATAGCGCCGGACTGCCGCTGAGAAATATGTGGACGATAGGCTCCGGAGGACGATTGAGGACGATAACCCCACGACGGTCCCCAACTCCACGATGGGCCCCATCCCCAGAAGGGTCCCCAGCTCCAAGCCGGGCCCCAACCCCAGTTCCAGCTCCAGGATGGCCCCCAGGTATAATAGGGGCGGTAATATCCGCCATACCATGGATCGTATCCCCAGCTATTGTAATACCATGGATCGTAGTAGCCATAATACCCGGCGTAAGGATAACCGCCCACGACATTGAGGTTTATTGTAGTAGTGGGTTGGCTGTAATAATTGCTGTTTTCGTACGTGGTGTAATCATCGTAATGGTCGGCTTCAGCCGCGACCGCCTGATTTGCGACATCAGAGTCCTGGAAGCGTGCAAGACGACGTGTATTGCTCATGTCGACAAACTGTTGAAGCGTGATGGAGTCCGGCTGATTGGGATTATCGGTTCTCACGGCGGGCGTACGACGGTTGTATTCATCGACATCGCGTGTGGAACCACTTTCTACAGTATAGGTATCGGCGCTCTGATAATCACCTACATTATTCCAAGGCACATATGTCGCCCCGTCATAATAAAGCTGTGTAGGCTGTGAGGCTGTAGACCTCCCGAAATCCGACTGGGTACGTTTCTGCGTTTTCTTTTGAGGTGCTTCCTTCTTTGCTTTTGAAGCGTCGTAATAGATATCGTCATCGTAATAGCTCTGGGCCGACATAATGCCTGCCGAAAGCCCGACAAAAAGCGAAAGCATGGAAATGCGGGAGAAAAGAGCTGTTGGTTTCATGTTGAAGATTCCTCCTGAGAATATTGTTAAAATATACCTTCTGATTCTATTATGTCTGAATATAAGACTGCCTGAAAGGGCACAGGTTTAACGTGTTCAAACCTTTATGTTACAAATATAACAATCCTTGGATAGAAAATACCAACGGGAGATGTAAAATTATGTCAATTGGAGTCTTAATTTGTCCCTTCGGCTACCGTTGTGCTACTGACGAAGAGGTTCGTACACACGCTCTCCTATATGAGAGGCAAGATGGCTGCAGAATTCCTGCAGTTCCTTTTGGCGCGCCATCAGCCGCAAAACTTCCTCAATGTCGTAGTCTGGTTGTTTCTGCAACTCTGCTATTCTTATTCTACAGTCTTCGGCTTTGCACCGGAAATTGTCGTATTTCAGTGCACACAGAGCTCTCGGCACAAGGTCGTCAAGCCGTTCGGCATCAGTGACGATTTTTGTACCTTTGGTATAAATCTTGCTCAATATGTGTTTTTCAATCACCAGATTAGAGGCGCTTGCTCTCACGGCGTCGTCGGGATGCGAGGAAAGATGTCTTGTAAAATAATTGAGACTAAAATCCATCAAATCAGCATCATACTGCTCCTTGCATCTCATCGCCAGACCAGATTCCAGCCTGTTTATCTCCTCGGTGGTGGAAGCGTCGCGTTTAATCTGTTCGCGCCCTTCTTCAAGGCTCTGATTATATTTTAGGAGCGCCTTCTCCTGGGCATTCGCATAATCGTCTGGCCACGACTCGTTTCTCAGTCGAAGAGCTTCTTCAAAAACGCGCCGGAAAACTGCTGATGCGAAACGCACATCATCTATTTCAAGGTCTTCCTTAATAAAATCTATCACGCTGATTGGCTTTCCGTCGGTGGAAAAATCATCTCCCAGAGGCAGAAGGCCGTATCGGAGCACAATCTGCAGAAGAGCCCGTTCCTGGGGGGCAAGTGTCGTTGCATGGGGTAAATCCTCGGGGGAACTCACCGCCTGTCGAACACCGGGGTTTTCGGTACTGTCGCGAGAGCCGGTATCTGTATTCTCAGATTCCTGTGCGCTTTCAGGTGGTACAGGGGGATTATCGATGCTCTTTATTGCAGAGTCGCGTCTTGCCTGACGTGCATTGTTCTCCTTCATGGAGGCGATTTCCACGTTCACCTGGCGGAGCATCACTGCCTCTTCTATTTCAAAGCGTATGGCGCATTCCTTGATATAGATGGAGCGGGTAATTTCATCGGGAATGTTGGCAATGGATTTGAGAATGCTGGCAAGAACCTTCGACCGTTTGATAGGATCGTCGGAGCAGTCGGCAAGCAGGATATTCATCTTGAATTTTATGAAATCCACCTCATTTTCAGATATATATCTGTCAACCTCTTCGGCAGTGTGCGACTGGGCGAAAGAATCGGGATCGTCGCCGTCAGGCAGAAGAAGCACCCTGATGTTGAGGCCTTCGGCAAGAAGCAGATCGATGCCGCGCAGCGAAGCCTTTATACCGGCAGCATCAGAATCGTAGATTACGGTAACATTCTCTGTAAAGCGGTGAATCAGCCGGATCTGGCCCTGGGTCAGCGACGTTCCGGAAGAAGCTACAACATTTTCTACACCTCGCTGATGCATGGAAATAACATCCATGTATCCTTCTACAAGGATACAGCGGTCCTTCTTTACTATAGCCTGCTTGGCCTGATAAAGCCCATACAGTTCACGGCTTTTACTATAGATTATGGATTCCGGCGAATTTACGTATTTCGCCACTTCCTTATCCTTGCGCAAGGTTCTGCCGCCGAATGCAACGACTTTTCCGGAGATGGTGAAGACCGGAAACATAACGCGGGCCTTGAAGCGGTCATAATACGAGCCTTTATCGGTATGGATGCATAACCCCGTGTCAACAAGATATTTCTCTTTATGTCCGGCATCGAGAGCCGCACGGAATAGATCATCGCGTCGGTCAAGCGAATACCCGAGGTGAAAACGCTTGATAGCCCAGTCGTTGATGCCTCGGCCACGGAAATAGGTGAGTCCAATGTCGCGTCCGTCGGCCGTATCGGTAAGATTCTTTTCGAAATGAGCCAATGCAAAATCATTGACGGCCATCATAGCCTGACGGTCGTTCATCTCCCGGCGTTCGTCGTCAGTCAACTCGTGTTCCTCGATTTCGATGTGATATTTCTTGGCAAGCCATCGAAGTGCCTCCACATATGTGAGTTGTTCATGCTCCATCAGGAAGCCGATTACACTACCGCCTTTGCCGCAACTGAAGCATTTGCAAAGACCTTTTGAAGGGGAAACCGAAAAGGACGGAGTGCGTTCGCTGTGGAACGGACAGAGTCCGACATAATTCGCACCACGTCGCCGCAGATGTACGAAATCGCTCACAACCTCAACGATATTGGCTGTGTCGATTATGCGCTGAACTGTTTCCCGGTCGATTGTGGTACGGGCCATATGTATTATATATTGTGCTGTTTACGTAATTATGCTTTTAGAACGGTACGTCCTCGCCATTACCGGTTATATTGGCGGAACCGCCGGAAAATGCGGGTGCGCCAAGCGGATCGGCTTCAGAGCCGTTTCCGTCATTTAGTTTGGAGCCTACTACATGACGGGTTACCAGATCGTTTTCATCCCAATTCTGGAAACGCGCGAAACGACTTACAAAGCGCATTTTCACATCGTCGACCTTACCGCTGCGGTGTTTTGCCACAATGAATTCGGCAAGACCACGGATGTCGTTGCCCTCTGCATCGTGCGAACTGTGAAGATAATACTCCGGACGATGGATAAAGCATACAATATCCGCATCCTGCTCGATGGCGCCGGATTCACGAAGGTCGCTGAGCTGCGGGCGTTTGCTTTGTCCGTCTGTTCCGCGGTTTTCGACCGAACGGTTCAGCTGGCTCAGGGCAATTATCGGAATGTTTAATTCCTTTGCCAACTGCTTGAGTGAACGGGAAATCATGCTCACTTCCTGCTCTCGCGAGCCAAACTTCATGCCGGAGGCATTCATAAGCTGAAGATAGTCGATGATGATGATTTTGACCTGATGTTCTCTTACAAGGCGACGAGCCTTCGTGCGCAAGTCGAGAATCGAAAGGGAAGGGGTATCATCGATATATAGAGGGGCTGAATAAAGCTGCTGTACGCTGCTCATCAATTTGTCCCAGTCGGCATCCGTAAGTCGGCCGCTTTTAATTTTTTCACCTTCGAGCTCGCAGACATTACTAATCAATCGGTTTACAAGCTGGAGATTACTCATCTCAAGCGAGAAAATGGCTACCGGGGTATTGACATTGACTGCCATATTCTTTGCCATGGACAGCACAAAGGCGGTCTTGCCCATCGCCGGTCGTGCCGCAATAATGATAAGATCCGAATTCTGCCATCCCGATGTGAGAGCGTCCAGTTCATGGAATTGAGTTTCAAGTCCGGAAAGACCGCTGTCGCGGTTGGCCGCAACCTGAATCTGTTCGATGGCCTGGCGTACAACCGGATCTATCTGCGTTACATCTTTCTTGACATTTCGTTGTGAAATCTCGAAAAGTCGACCCTCAGCCTCCTGGAGAAGGTCGTCCACGTCATTACTTTCATCATAGGCCTTTCCTTCGATGCCCGACGCAAAAGTAATCAGTTCCCGCGCAAGATATTTCTGGGCGACAATTCTGGCGTGGAATTCAACATGGGCTCCGGATGCTACTTTTGCCGTCAGCTGCGAAATGACCACCGGGCCGCCTACCTTCTCAAGATTGCCGTCGGCACGCAACTGTTCAGTCACCGTAAGCATGTCGATGGGCTTCTGTTGAGCCCCAAGCGACTGGATGGCTGAATAGACCATCTGATGGCGAGGATCGTAGAAACTCTCTGGTTTGAGAATATCGCAGACGGTAGTGAAGGCGTCGCGCTCAAGCATCAATGCGCCAAGCACAGCCTCCTCCACTTCTATGTCGCGTGGAGCAAGCCTGCCGCCGGAATCGTACATTGAATCCGGTTTAGGCTGCCTGGGAGTGAACGAGCCTTGTCGTCGTGTATTGTTTTGCCGGTCGTTGTTGTCCATGGGAGATTTTTTGTGCCCCCGGCGCATTGCGCGAGGGGCACTCAAAAGTTATCTAAATAATTTAGAAAAGATACTTTAAATACTTAATGTACAATGATCTTAAGCGCATTATATGCTCGCTCGGCTTTCGCACGGGCTGCTGCTACGGTCTCGTCGGTTGCAAGTATTACCGCCATACGTCGATGTCCTTTTACCTCAGGCTTGCCAAATATACGCATCTGCACGCCAGGTTCGCGGAGAACTGCCTCAAGATTGTCAAACTCAACTTCAGCCGAATCGCCTTCCACCACTACCGCACGCGATGCCGAGGGGCCGAGGAAGCGTATTTCGGGTACCGGCAACCCGAGAAGAGCGCGGGCATGCAGTCCAAATTCGCTGAGCTCCTGCGAAATCATTGTAACCATTCCTGTATCGTGAGGGCGCGGCGAGACTTCAGAGAAAATCACATGGTCGTCTTTAACGAAAAGTTCAACGCCGAAAATTCCATATCCGCCAAGAGCATCTGTAATTTTTTTGGCGATATCCTGCGCCTGGCGCAACGCCTTAAGATGCATGCGCTGTGGTTGCCATGACTGGCGATAGTCTCCATTTACCTGGATATGGCCGATAGGTTCGCAGAATTGGGTTCCCGATATAGACCGGACCGTCAGGAGGGTAATTTCGTAGTCGAAATCCACGAAACCTTCCACAATCACACGGCCGGCACCGGCGCGTCCTCCGCTTTGAGCTTCCTCCCAGGCCGACTCAACATCATCGGCCGATTTGACCGTGCTCTGGCCGTGTCCGGAAGAACTCATTACAGGTTTTACAACACAAGGTATGCCGATTTCCTCCACCGCCTTCAGATACTCCTCCTTTGTAGAGGCGAAACGATAGGGCGACGTCGGCAAGCCGAGTTCCTCGGCGGCAAGCCGACGAATCCCTTCACGGTTCATGGTGAGCCATGCGGCACGTGCGGTCGGTGTGACATTATAACCTTCCTGCTCAAGCGCTACAAGGGTGGGGGTCGCGATTGCTTCGACTTCGGGAATGATATGGTGAGGCTGCTCTTCTCTGATGGTAGCCGACAGAGCGTCTGCGTCAAGCATGCTGAAAACATGATTGCGGTGTGCTACCTGCATTGCAGGAGCGTTGGGATAACGGTCGCATGCAATAACCTCAACGCCCATACGTTGAAGCTCGATAGCAACTTCTTTGCCAAGTTCGCCACTTCCAAGAAGAAGTGCCTTACGGGAGGAAGGTGTGAATACCGATCCGATTTTTGCCATTGATAGGGTGGATGTGAATGAGTGAAGTGATGGATTGCTGATAAATAAGCTACGGAGTCTGCCGATCCCCGACACTGCAAAGGTACACAAAAAAATCCGGTAACACATACTACTTCACACATAAATTCCCGCAAAAAATACGTAACTTTGCACTCCGATAATTTTCAGTATATTCAAGCCGGCAGAAGCGTTTTCACGACGTGAAAAAGGGGATGTACGGGATAATGTGCCGGCAAAAATCATATCAAGATGGACGACAATTGCCATATATTATCCTTCGGAAGGGTCAATATCGACACATCCGACCTTGATACCGACCCGGACCTGACGTCGCTGCCTTTGATGGCGACGAGAAATCTTGTTCTGTTTCCCGGTGTCACCATTCCGATTGCATTGATGCGACCGACCTCGCGTCAGATAGCGAAAGAGGCAAACGAACGCAAAATCCCTATCGGCATAGTATGTCAGATTGATGCCTCGGGAGAAGGGAATACATCGCTCAAGGATTTGTTTGATTACGGGGTAATCGCTGATGTGCTTCAGATTATAGATTTACCTGATGGCGAGCAGACCGCAATTGTGCGCGGCCGCGATAAATTCAGGATTCTCGGCAAAGGAGCTACACAGATAATTCCTGATGCTCTACATGCAAACGTAAGAATTGTATCCGACCGAATGGCTTCGAAACGGGCGGAATTCAATGTCCTTATGAAGAATCTTCGTGAGCTGACGGAAAAACTGAGCCGCGCGGACGGAAATGAGGGGATGCTGTTCTCTGTAAGCAATATCGAGAACAACGCTGAGTTTGTAAATACGACTGCAACAAACCTGCGTTTCGACCCGGCACAAAAGATGAAGATGCTGGCCACCAACCTGATAAGCAGGCGTGCCTTCCTTCTATATTCCATGCTTCTGAGCCTGGCCGAGCAGGTCGAAGTCGCCAACAGAATAAAGGAGCGCGCCCGTATGGGTCTTCAGGAGCAGAACAAGAATGCATTTCTGATGCAGCAGATGAATGCCATCAGGGAGGAACTTTACGGCGATGAAGACAGCGAAATAGATGAAATCCGGAAAAAATTTACTGAGTGCGACCTTCCCAAGGAAGTTGCATCTTCTGTAGGAAAAGAAATTGAACGGCTTGCGAAAACCAATCCTCAGACGCCCGACTATACCACTCTGCTCACCTATATCGAAACAGTGCTTGACCTACCCTGGAAGAACACGACCGAGTTAAACTCCGACTTCGATAAAGCAGAAAACCAGCTGAATGCCGATCATTACGGACTTGAAAAAGTCAAGGACCGTATTCTTGAGCAGATGGCCGTAATGATGAATAATCCCGACGGGAAAGCCCCAATTATATGCCTTGTCGGCGCTCCGGGTGTTGGAAAAACGTCTCTTGGCGTCTCTATTGCCGCGGCACTCGGGCGCAACTATCAGCGAGTGGCCCTCGGCGGCCTTCACGATGAAGCGGAAATCCGCGGTCATCGTCGCACATACGTCGGTGCGATGCCCGGACGTATAATAAGTGCGATGCGAAGGGCTAAATCAAAAAATCCGGTTATTCTGCTCGACGAAATCGATAAAATCGGAGCCGACTTCAAAGGCGACCCTTCGGCAGCCCTCCTCGAAGTGCTTGATCCGGAGCAGAACTGCCATTTTCACGACAACTATATTGATCTCGATTTTGATTTGAGCGATGTTCTGTTCATCGCGACGGCCAATAGTCTGGCTACTATTTCCCAGCCACTGATTGACCGTATGGAGGTAATTGAACTTTCTGGCTATCTCCCACAGGAAAAAATGGAGATTGCCCGTCGCCATCTGCTTCCGCGCATTTCCAAAAGATTGAAGGCACCGGAAGATTTTGCTCTTGGCGACGATGCGCTGAGCGGCATTATCGAGGATTATACGGCTGAAAGTGGTGTCCGCCAGCTTGAGAAACAGCTTGCATCCATAATCCGCAAGGTAATTCTCCGAAAAATGCAGCATCGCGACGTGCCGGCAACCATTCATAAGGAGAATTTGAAGGAATTTCTGGGTCTGCCGGTGCATCGTTCCGACCGGTATGAGGGAAATTCATTTGCCGGAGTGGTGACGGGGCTGGCATGGACGGCCGTCGGAGGTGAGATATTATTCGTGGAGGCATCCTTGTCAAAAGGCAAAGGGGAAAAGCTTACTCTTACCGGCAATCTTGGCGACGTGATGAAGGAATCTGCCATGATAGCTCTGCAGTATGTTAAGTCGCATGCCGCACAGCTCGGCATTTCAAGTGAAGCCCTGGACTCGAACAATATTCACATCCATGTGCCAGAGGGAGCAATTCCCAAGGATGGGCCGTCCGCCGGAATCACCATGGCAACCGCTATAGTTTCTGCTCTCACCGGGATGAAGGTGCGCAACCGACTTGCCATGACCGGCGAGATTACGCTCCGCGGAAAGGTGCTTCCGGTAGGTGGCATCAAGGAAAAAATTCTTGCTGCAAAGCGTGCGGGGATTCATGAAATCATTCTTTCGGAGGAAAACCGAAGGGATATTGAGGACATCAATTCGCGGTATGTCGAAGGATTGCAGTTTCATTATGTACAGACGGTTCTTGATGTGATACACATCGCAGTAACCGATGAAAAGGCACCTCTTTAAATAATTCCTAAAGTAAACGAAAATTCCATATAAACATGGCTGACACATCACTACTCGACCGCCTCGAAGGCATAGACGCACGTTTTGCAGAGGTAGCCACTCTCATCACCGATCCTGCGGTAATTGCCGACATGAAGCGATATGTGAGGCTCAACAAGGAATATCATGACCTTGAACGGATGTGTGCGGCCACGCGCAGATACCGCAAGCTGCTTTCTGACGTTGCCGAGGCAAAAAGCCTGCTGGCGTCGGAGAACGACCCGGATATCCGTCAGATGGCTCACGATCAGCTCTCGGAAGCCGAAGCTGCACTTCCTGGTCTGGAGGAGGAGATTAAAATAATGTTGATTCCGGCAGACCCCGAGGATGCAAAAAATGCCATTGTGGAAATCAGAGGTGGAACGGGAGGTGACGAAGCCGCCTTATTTGCCGGCGACCTTTTCCGGATGTATTCCAAATACTGTGAGCAGAAAGGATGGCAGGTGGCTGTAACGAGCGCAAGCGAAGGGGCTGCTGGCGGATTCAAAGAAATCGTTTTTGCTGTTTCCGGCGACGGAGTCTATGGCACGTTGAAGTATGAGAGCGGCGTGCATAGAGTGCAGCGTGTGCCCGCCACGGAGACCCAGGGGCGAGTGCATACTTCTGCCGCGACGGTTGCTGTTCTTCCGGAGGCAGAGGCCTTTGATGTCGAAATCAACGAAGGCGAAATCAAATGGGAGACATTCCGCTCCGGTGGCGCAGGTGGACAGAACGTCAATAAGGTCGAATCCGGTGTGCGCCTTCGATATATGTGGCGCAACCCGGTTTCGGGCCAGACCGATGAAATCCTTATCGAATGTACGGAAACACGCGACCAGCCAAAAAACAAAGAGCGTGCACTCTGCCGTCTGCGTACATTTATTTACGATAAAGAACATCAGAAGTATATCGACGATATAGCTTCGCGACGCAAAACGCTCGTAAGTACCGGCGACCGTTCTGCCAAAATCCGTACCTACAATTTTCCCCAGGGCCGGATTACGGACCACAGAATTAATTACACCATTTACAATCTCCAGGCCTTTCTGGCGGGCGACATACAGGATTGCATCGACCATCTTATCGTTGCCGAAAATGCAGAAAAGCTGAAAGCTACAGAATTATAAACCTCAATATACCAAAGAGATGAACGCATCACAATTAACTGCAAATATTGCAGCAAAACGTACATTCCTGTGTGTAGGCCTCGATAGCGATCCGCTCAAATTGCCTGAATGTGTCCTTGAATCCACTGCAACTCCCGCGGACGCTATGATTGCGTTTAATAAGGCTATTGTCGACGCGACAGCTCCATACTGTGTGGCCTATAAGCCTAACACGGCCTTCTATGAAGCGCTGGGAGCAGATGGATGGAACGCCCTGCAGACGACAGTCGACTACATCCGTGAAAAGTATCCATCTCATTTGATTATTGCAGACGCAAAACGTGGAGACATCGGCAACACCTCCGCGCTTTATGCACGCGCATTTTTTGAAAACATGGGGGTCGATGCGCTGACGGTGGCTCCATATATGGGCTCCGACAGTGTGCGCCCATTTCTCGGTTATAACGGAAAGTGGGTTGTTCTCCTGGCATTGACTTCCAATCCCGGTTCTCACGATTTCCAGATGCTTACCACCGGAGAGTCTATGCGGCTTTTTGAAAACGTGCTTGCCACAGCTCGGGGCTGGGCGTCGACCGACGAGCTAATGTTTGTTGTTGGCGCGACGCAGGGGGAACTTATGTCCGATGTGCGTCGTATTGCTCCTGACAGCTTCCTCCTCGTGCCGGGCGTCGGCGCCCAGGGTGGCAGCCTGGAGGAAGTATGCCGCTATGGAATGACCGACAATTGCGGACTGCTTGTCAACTCATCCCGAGCGATTATATTCGCATCGAAAGGTGCCGATTTCGCGGTTGCCGCCGGAAATGCTGCAAAAGCGTTGGCCGAAGAGATGGATGCAATGCTGGGACGTTATTCCAAATTGTAACGGTATTGCACTTTTTTAACTGCTCTTCGTCCATTTTTTTCACTCGAAAAAGCTATCTTTGCCTCAGCAACAACGCTGGAAACTCAATTCTCAACTAACATATTACTATGACAATCGACAACTACAATTTCAACGGCAAGAAAGCCATCGTTCGCGTTGACTTCAATGTGCCCCTCGACGAAAACGGCCACATCACCGACGATACCCGTATCCGCGGCGCGCTGCCCACTCTTAAAAAAATCCTCAACGACGGCGGCAGCCTTATCATCATGAGCCACATGGGCAAACCCAAAGGGAAAGTTAATCCCAAGTTCTCGCTCGCCCAGATTAAGGACGACGTTGCCAAAGCCCTTGGTCGCGACGTGAAGTTTGCACCTGATTGCGCAAATGCAGCCGAAGCTGCTGCCAATCTTAAGCCCGGTGAAGTTCTCCTCCTTGAAAATCTCCGCTTCTATCCCGAGGAAGAAGGCAAGCCCGTAGGTATCGACAAGGCTGATCCCGCTTATGAGGAAGCTAAAAAGGAGATGAAGGCGCGACAGAAAGAGTTCGCGAAAACTCTTGCAAGCTATGCCGACGTATACGTTAACGACGCGTTCGGAACAGCTCACCGCAAACATGCATCCACTGCCGTTATCGCCGACTATTTCGATAAAGATGATAAGATGCTCGGCTACCTTATGGAGAAGGAAGTTAATGCCGTTGACAAAATTCTCAGCGACATCAAACGTCCGTTCACCGCAATCATGGGTGGCTCGAAGGTTTCGACCAAAATCGGCATCATCGAGAACCTCATGGACAAGGTTGATAATCTTATTCTCTGCGGCGGCATGACCTATACCTTTGCAAAAGCCATGGGTGGAAATGTCGGCAATTCCATATGCGAGGAGGATAAACTTGATCTTGCACGCGACATCATGAAGAAAGCAAAGGAAAAAGGTGTGAACCTTGTTCTCGGCACAGATTGTGTTGCTGCCGATGCTTTCTCTAACGATGCAAACACAAAGGTTGTTTCTGTAATGGACATCCCCGAAGGCTGGGAAGGTCTTGATGCCGGTCCTGAGACTCGTAAGGCATTTGCAAATGCTATCCGCGACGCCAAGACAATACTTTGGAATGGCCCTGCAGGCGTATTCGAATTCGACAATTTCACTGCCGGTTCGCGCGCAATCGCAGAAGCCATCGTTGAGGCTACCAACAACGGCGCCTTCTCCCTCGTAGGCGGTGGCGACTCTGTAGCATGCGTAAACAAGTTCGGTCTTGCCGACGAGGTATCTTATGTTTCGACCGGCGGTGGCGCGCTTCTCGAAGCCATCGAAGGCAAAATTCTTCCCGGTATCGCAGCTATCAAAGGTGATAAATAAGCATTAGAGAGTCGAAAACATACCGGCTTTCAAGCAAATACCCCGGAGGCTCATTGAACCTCCGGGGTAATTTATATTATCTGCTAAGAAATTCGAGAACTGCTTACTTGATAAGATACTGGCTCGAGATGGATTCGTTGTTGTGTACACGACGAATTGTATCGGCAAAGAGTTTTGCCACCGAAATGATATGGGCTTTCTTGCAGGGCTTATTGAATGGAATCGAATTTGTAAAGATCATTTCAGTAAGGCCGCTACGGTCCACATTTTCCGATGCCGGGTCGCTCATTATGGCGTGGGAGGCAAGCGCACGAACAGATTTTGCCCCCTCGGCAAGCATGAGGTCTGCAGCTTTTGTAATGGTTCCTGCTGTATCGACCATATCATCGATAAGGATTACATTTTTGTCCTTGACATCTCCGATAACGGTCATTGTAGCGACAACATTGGCTTTGGCGCGCTGTTTATGGCAGAGCACCAATGGAACGTTCAGATACTTGGCATAGCTGTTGGCTCGTTTCGCTCCACCCACATCGGGAGTGGCGATTACAAGGTCGGGGAGATTGAGGCTCTCAATATAGGGGAGAAATACCGATGAAGCATATAGATGGTCTACAGGAATATTGAAGAACCCCTGAATCTGGTCGGCGTGCAGATCCATGGTGATGATGCGGTCGGCTCCGGCGGTGACAAGCAGGTCGCTCACCAGCTTTGCGGCGATGGATACGCGAGGTTTATCCTTTCGGTCCTGGCGCGCCCAGCCGAAATATGGCAGAACTGCAATAACCGATTTAGCCGAAGCACGTTTGGCGGCATCAATCATAAGTAGCAATTCCATCAGATTATCGCAATTGGGGAAGGTTGACTGCACGAGATACACCTCGCAACCGCGAATCGACTCTTCAAACGACACTTCGAACTCTCCGTCGGCAAAATGTAAAATGTTCATTTTACCAAGTTCAATACCAAGGTCTTTGCAGATTTCTTCGCCCATGTAGTGCGATTTAGTTCCTGCGAAGACCTTAATGGGGGGCAGATTGGGATTCATTGGGTAGCCTTTGAGTATAAGGAATGTTGATGGTTTTGATGGTGCAAAGGTAAGGATTATTCGGCAATCGCTACTGCATTATTTGCAGTTTTTTTGAAATTTCCAGGCGACAGCTCCCCAAGGCCCTATGTATGTGGCAAATGGAGCGTCGGGCGACAGCGTTTTTTTCAGGCGACGGCCCGAAATAAGGTCAGTTGCCGTGGCCGAAGCCGGCTGAATTCCCATCACTTCGAAAGCAAGCTCCGGTATATTGATTTCAAGACCTTTCGCCTCTCCCGAGAAATTCACAGCCACAACGATTGTCGTATCGTCGGCATGGCGGAGAAATGCGTAGTTATGATGGGGAGAGAAACGGGGGTTATTGAAATTCACATACATCACATCGAAGAATGTACCGCGATATAATGCCGGCTCGCTGTTAAGGAGGCGGAGAACCTTTCTGTACATGGCGCGGAGATCCCGTTCAGCAGTAGAAAGGGCGCCCCCGTCAGCCGCACCGCCATTGAGCCAGCGGCGCACGGTCGGAATACTCCAATAATCGAATATGGTGGTTCGGCCATCGCATCCGCTGAAACCTTCGGCATCGTCGGCACGCTCACCAAACTCCTGGCCGGCATATATCATATAAGGTGCATTGCTCATCATGGAACTTACAACCAGCGACGGTAAGAATTTCGAAGCATCGCCGGCGTAAAACGATGAGGCGAAACGCTGCTCGTCATGATTCTCAAGGAAATTCAGCATTCTGTGGCCGATGCCGTCAATCCGCTGCCAGCAATCAGTAATCCGTGCTGCCGAATGATGATGCGTCTGAATGTCGCGCAGTGTGTCATAAAGATTCACCTTATCATACAGATAATCGAAATGACCGCGTCCGAGAAAATCCCGATACATGTTCACATCATATATCTCGGCTATAAACTCTATATTGGGGTAGCGCTCCTTTACCTGAGGAATGGCCCACTCCCAGAAATCCAGGGGAACCATGAAAGCCATATCACACCGGAAGGCATCAACACCTTTGGAGGCCCAAAACCGTAGAATACGGAGCATTTTCATCCAGGTGGAAGGTATCGGATGGAAATGGCAAGTTCCGTCTCCATAATCCACTCCGTAGTTTAGTTTTACCGTCTCATACCAGTCATTACGGGTGGGAAACGCATTGAAACAGTCGTTGCCGGATGCCTTGGCAGGGAATTCCGTATATGTACCAATCTCAAACTGGGGCTGAAACAGCTGCCGCGGAATATAATAGAAGTTGTTTTTGGCGTCGAAAAACTTTGTGGAATCGTCGTTCACGCCAAAATCTTCTATTCCGGCCGGAGCCGCATCGGAATGGTAACGACGTGCCACATGGTTGGGCACAAAATCCATCACTACTCTCAGACCGGCCTTATGTGTGCGTCCTACAAGCGCCTCAAATTCCTTCATACGCTTGGGCACATCTACAGCCACATCGGGGTCAATGTCGTAGTAATCCTTTATCGCGTAGGGTGAACCGGCATTGCCTTTTACCACATGAGCGTCGTCCGGTTGAATTCCATATCTGGAATAGTCTGTGGCCGTGGCATGTTCGATTATTCCTGTATACCATACATGTGTGGCTCCCAGATCCCGAATCTGCTTCAGCACCCGGTCGGTTATGTCGTTGAGCTTGCCGCAACCGTTTTCATTTATGTCTCCGTTTGGACGACAATGCTCACAAGTATTTCCGAACAATCGAGGCAACATCTGGTATATCACAGCCTTACCGATTTCAGGAAGGCATGTCGTCTTATCTCTGTTCATAGCAAAATTTCATATAATCTATATTTAAAACAGCTTATTACTCAGCTCAATAGTCCATATTTTCATCGAGGATTCTTTTCCTCCGCCCTCAGCCATTGGCGTATGGCCCGATGGGCGGCGGCATAGCCGCTTAGATAAGCCTTATGGATATCTTTCAGATTGAAAACCTGATAGTGAATCAGTTCCGGTGTAATAATAACATGGTCGCAAATATCCATATCCTGCTGCTGATTGGCTTTGGCCATCAGGTTGTAGGTGCGCATACCGATGTCAAGAAACGATTTCTTATATTCAAACGTACGGAGGGGAGAAACATTAATACCGATTAGAGTCTCACACTTCTCCCTGATTATCCATGCCGGCAGATTACGCAGTACACCGCCATCCACATAATGGATTCCATCTATTTCCACCGGCGAGAAAACGATGGGAATGCTGCATGATGCAACCACACGTTCTCCAAGAGGGCCTTCATGGAATTCTGCCGGCTCGCCATGGTCAAGATCAGTAACACCGACATAGGTCGGTATTCGAAGATTTTCAAGCCGGTCTATTCCCGTCGCCTCTTCAATAAACTGCTTGAACCGCATGAGACTGAACATGCCATCTCCATGAATGAGCGACGGACGGGCGAAATCCGTGAATTTTGTCGAAGTAAACAGAGAAAGCATCTCGTCGAGGGGAACGCCGGCCGCATACATAACTGCAGCGACTGCTCCGGCCGATACGCCGGCTATAACGTCTGGCTTCATGCCCGCTTCTTCCAAGGCCTTGAGAGCGCCCACATGTGCGAAGCCACGCGCACCGCCGCCGCTCAGCGCCACGCCAAGGCGATAGGGAGGCTTGGGTCGTTCACCCTCAGTGAGCATTCCTACTATCTTCTGCTTTATCTGTTTAATCATCAACAAACTATATTATCAACTCCGACGAATTTCGACTGAGTCAGCATCTGTAGAACCTTTGTTTTGGCCTCGGTTTCCTTGTATTCACACTCGGCTATAGAACCGGATGTAATACCTCCGCCACCGTATATACAATAGTCTCGGGCATCAAAACGCATACATCTCAGGTTTACGAAAGCATGGTAGCCGGTTGGTGTTGAAAGTGCCACAACGCCGCCGTAGCAACCTCTGGTATGATTCTCCAGATCCGCTATGTCGGCGATTGCCCGGTCACGTGGCGTTCCGCAGACAGCTGGAGTGGGATTAAGCGCATCGATTGTGGCGGCAAGCATCGAGGCCGGAGCCTTACATCGGACCCTCCTGCAAAGATGCTCAATCTCACCGAACGAGACGTTCTCCGGGTCACCAACCACCGGAGTCAACCCCAGAGCTAGTAGACTTCGTTCTATATAATCAACAACAAATTGATTCTCTATCTGGTTTTTCAAGTCCCACGGATTGTTCTCGGCGACTTTACGTGTTCCGGCAAAAGCCATGGTGGACAGCGTCCGGCTGCCATAATCGTAATCTACAAGCGTTTCCGGAGTGGCAGCCAGCCATCCTCCGGTCCCGGGCGTGTAAAAGATATAGCGGAATGTTGCGGGATTAAGCTTAAAATAGCGCATTGCAATCATGCCGATTGAATCCGCGGATTCATTACGCGATCCGCAAATTGTTCGCGAAATTACAATTTTACCGGATCGTTCGCGACATCTTTCCACAGCGTCTTTAACTGAGCGGATATAGTCTGCATAAGTCGTCGAGCGGCGTGGCATCTCACTACTGGCTTCCAGAGTGTCTGCCCGAAGAATTCCCGTAGCAGAAAATATTGTTCTGTCAGCAAATCGTCCAAGCCATGGTGTCACCTCGAAGGTCGCTTTCGCAGGCTCGGAAGAGACTTCCGTTTCTTCCGGTCGCAGCCCGAAGATGTATGGACTTTCTTCCCCGGGCAGTATGGCTATGGCGAATGAGGAGCCACCCTCAATGGCACGGTCTATGACAGACGCAATTTGCTGAAATGGGACCTCAGTATTCATTAAAGTATCCTTTACTCAGTCTGTGTACTCTCTGCCAATCAACTCGAAGGGGAGAGCCTGCAGAATCCGAACGTCGATAAATTCACCGGGGACTAATTTTCTTGTTTTCTCAATCATCACCTCCGGGTCAACTTCCGGCGAATCCCACTGGGTACGGCCTACATAAAAATCGTCTTCCTCGCGGTCGACAATCACCCGCAGTATCTTGCCGACCTTTTCCGACTGAATTTCCTGAGAGATTTCTTCCTGAAGTGCCATCAGGCGGTCAAGACGTCGCTGCTTAACATCTGCTGGAACATCGTCGGCATAATTGCGTGCCGCGAAAGTATCTTCTTCCTCGCAATAGGCGAAAGCACCCATGCGCTCGAACCGATGCCGACGGGTAAATTCCATCAGATTCTCAAAATCTTCCTCAGTCTCGCCCGGAAATCCGACCATCAGGGTAGTTCGCAGATGGATGTCCGGCACGCGACGTCGCATCTCTGCAAGGAGTTTGTCGGTTTCAGCAGCAGAAATATTCCTATGCATACGGTCGAGAATGCGGTCGGAACTATGTTGCAATGCAATATCAAGATACTTGCAGACATTAGGGCGGCTCGCCATAACGTCAAGTACCTCCATGGGAAAACTTGCAGGATAGGCATAATGAAGTCGAATCCACTCAACTCCTTCCACATCGGCAATCGCCTCTATAAGATTTGGAAGCAATCTTTTTCCCTCCTCTAAATCCACTCCATAATCCGACAAATCCTGAGCGATGATATTGAATTCCTTAATGCCGCGACCCACAAGCATACGCACCTCTTCTACTATTTCCGGAATCGGACGCGAATGCAGACGGCCTGTAATCAATGGAATGGCACAAAATGCACAGAACCGATTGCAACCTTCTGCGATTTTTATATAGGCATGATGTGGCCCTGTTGCCAGAACACGGTCGTAGGCTGCCGCCCCGGGATGTACACGCGCGAGATCCGATGCAAACCCCGTCCAGTCATACTTGCCGTAGAAGCGGTCGACCTCAGGCAGTTCTGCCGACAGCTCTGCACGATAGCGTTCGCTCAGGCATCCCATCACGTAAAGCTCTCGGATGTCACCGCGAGTTTTCGCGGCAATCTGAGTCATAATCTCGTCGATCGATTCTTCCTTTGCATCGCCGATAAATCCGCAGGTGTTTACAACGACAATATCGGGGTTGCCGGTCTGCATGCCGCCTTCGGAATGCTCGGCATCAAAGCCGGCATCTCTCAGCATGGCAATCACGCGCTCCGAATCAACAAGATTTTTCGAGCACCCGAGGGAGACTACCTTGATTGTTCTCTTTTTCATCATGTTACGTTGTCTGTACCGGATACTGATTCTGGGCTGCGAGCGTCATTGCGCGCTGTCGGCTAAAAGCGACTCCACAAATGCCTGGCGGTCGAAAACCTGAAGGTCATTAATTCCTTCACCCAGTCCGATATATTTTACGGGAATCTGCATCTGGTCGCTTATACCTATCACGACACCCCCCTTGGCGGTCCCGTCAAGTTTTGTCACAGCCATTGCTGTCACTTTTGTAGCGGCAGCAAACTGGCGCGCCTGCTCAAAAGCATTTTGCCCCGTAGAGCCATCCAGAACCAGAAGAACTTCATCAGGAGAGTCAGGGACAACCTTCGACATCACACTGCGTATTTTCGTAAGCTCGTCCATCAGCCCCTTTTTGTTATGAAGTCGGCCGGCCGTATCAATAATAACCACATCAGCTCCCTGGGCTTTTGCACTCTGGAGTGTATCATAGGCAACCGCCGCAGGATCGCTACCAAGCTGCTGTTTTACAATAGGTACACCGGCACGCCGAGCCCATTCATCCAGCTGCTCTATGGCTGCGGCTCGGAACGTATCGGCGGCTCCGAGAATGACCTTATACCCCGCAGCCTTATACTGGGCCGCGAGCTTGCCGATTGTCGTAGTCTTGCCCACTCCATTGACTCCGACAACCATAATCACATAGGGACGACGCTGCGCATCGTCAAGGTTGAAATCTGAGTCGGTATCCGTATTGCCGCTTTCTGTAAGAAGCGCACAGATTTCCTCGCGCAATAGCCTGCGAAGTTCATTTGCGCCTACATATTTGTCACGTGCCACACGTGCCTGCAGACGGTCTATAATCTTCAATGTTGTCTCCACTCCTACATCGCTGGTAACGAAGACCTCCTCGAGATTGTCAAGCACTTCGTCATCGACTCGGCTTTTGCCGGCAACGGCATGCGCAAGTTTTGCGAGTAAACCTTCTTTGGTCCGTTCAAGACCTCCATCGAGCGTCTCTTTCTTTTCTCTTGAAAAGAGTTTATTGAAAAATCCCATAAATCAGTCGGTAATGTATGTCTTCATGCGGCCGCAAAATCGACACGCAGATATGCAAAGTTAGCCATTTTACCCCAATTGCACAACTTTCCGGAATCACGCATCAGAGCAATCCGAAATGAGTCAGTGCATTCACCACGCCATGATCCGTAACATCGGATGTAACATAATTTGCGGCGGCTTTTACATCCTGCGAGGCATTTCCCATGGCAATGCCAACGCCCACATGCCGTAGCATTCCGATGTCGTTGCCTCCATCCCCGAATGCCATCGCCTCTTCAAGAGGGATGCCGAACCATTCAAGCATTCTGTCGATTCCGAGACTTTTGTCATTACATTGTGGAATTATATCACAGAAGTCGGGATGCCATGCGGTAGCCACACAATGAGTCAATGTGTCATTCATGACTCCGCTCTCCTCGCGCTCCCTTTCAGTGGAAAACATCATCAGCTGCACAATCTCCTGATGCAAGGCTTCGTCAATGGGGCAAACGGGCACCGGCGGGATACTCAGCATGTCAAGGATATCTTCGACCGTACGATTGATGCCGGTAAGGAAAATTTCTCCATCACGAGGCACAACTGCAAACGGATATCGACCGACGACGTCACAGCACGTTAGCCTTCGAATATCCGATTGGTCAATAGGACTGCAAAAAATGCAAGTGGATTTATCGGAGAGCAGACACATGCCTCCGTTCACCGCCACATAGCCGTCAAATTCTGTATCGCCGAGATTGTCAATCCACGACGGATGGCGTCCCGTAGCGATAAACACCTTCGTGCCGTTGCGGCGCATCCGTGCTATGGCATCTGAAACTTCTTTCGGGATACCTGGAGCACCGAATGGCACGAGTGTGCCGTCAATGTCGAAAAAGACTGCTTTAATCATTGAATCTTTTAGAGTTGTCTTCTGCAAAGGCAACACTTCAATTGAAGATTGAATCAGGCAAACGACAGAAGTTCGACATCAAATACCAGAGTCGATCCGCCGGGTATGCCCGGAATTGAACGCATTCCATAACCTTGTTCGGCCGGAATATAGATTTCCCAGCGGTCGCCAGGGCGCATTTGCGTAAGTGCTATAATCCAACCGCTTATCAAATCGCGCAAACGCATTGCCGGAGGGGTGGAACCACGGCTACTATCGAACGTTTTTCCATTGATGGTGCGGCCGGTATAATGAACCGTCACTACCGAGTTCCTATTCGGAGTGGCTCCCGTTGCGGGCCCTTTTTTCAATACCTTGGCGAAAACACCGGCACCAACAGCCATTACCCCTTCCTCATGCGATTTATCGGCAAGCCATTGCCGGTTTTTAATTACATATTCCTGTTTAGCCATGGTCGAAAGACAAACTTCTGTAAAATCAGTCGAGGAACCGCTCGATATGGTACAACGGACGGTTTTTAACCTCCTCGTAAATTTTTCCCACATAAATTCCGACACCGCCAAGCGCCACAAGTACGAAACCTCCCACAAGCCATACCGACAGCATAAGTGACGCCCATCCATGAACGGCGGTATGTGCTATCAGTGAGTAAATCACGTAGCCGGCAATCACTATACTGATTGCAAGGAATATAAGACCGATATAGAGTATGGCGTAAAGCGGACGGACTGAAAACGATGTGATACCGTCGATAGCCAGACCGAGCATCTTGCGCAATGAATATTTGGAGTGGCCGGCCATTCTCGGTGCTATCACATCCCGTACTGTAGTTGAAGGAAATCCAATCATCGGAATGATACCTCTCAGATATAGATTCTTCTCCGCATAGCGCGAGAGCTCGTCGAGAACTCTTTTGGACATAAGCCGAAAATCGGCATGGTTATACAGAGCATTGACGCCCATCTTCTTCTGCAGCTTATAAAACGCCTGGGCGGACAGCCTCTTCAGCAGGGGATCGGCATCTCGCTGCTCCTTAACGCCGTATACTACGTCAAAACCTTCGTCGAAATCCCGTATCATCTCCGGAATGGCCTCAAGATCATCCTGAATATCAGCGTCGATTGTAATTACAGCATCGGCCATATTCCGTGCCGTCATCATGCCGGCCATGATGGCATTTTGGTGGCCGACATTACGGGCGAGATTCAAGCCTTTGAATCGCTGGGGATTCTGTGCATGGAGGCGATTGATAATCTCCCATGTCGAGTCGCCACTTCCGTCGTTCACAAATAAGACATAACTGTCGGGAGCGATTGCCTTTTCATCGACAAGGCGCGTCAGCAATGCATCGAGACGTGACGCCGATAAAGTGAGGACTGCCTCCTCGTTATAACAAGGCGATACAATCGCGAGTCGGGTTGTTTGCATTTCGTGGAGATATAGAGTGCAGATTTATTATGTTTAGTCGGATACGTTTTTAAGCCGTTCGATTTCAGGAAGTGCGAATTCAGTAAACGTGCAGAACTGCTCTCCCTGATTCTTAAACATCTTAATTACAGCATCGAGGCGTTCTTCCATCTGACGCCCCGCATGATTGCGGCTAATAAATTTCATATTGAATTCGGGATGCTCGCCGAGGGGATAGAATTCCCACGGATGGAAGTATGTGGCCATGTATCCGTCGTGCGATACCGTCCAGCGTGCCATCGCCTTATAAAGCCAGAGCGGCAGATTATGCAAGGCCAGCCAGAAAAGCGGGAACCGGATCCAGGGCGTTACCGAAGCCGGTATCTGTAGCACTCCGTCGGACATGAAACATGTACGCGGCTTGTCCAGGTGGTTATAATGGCCGGGTATAAAGCATGGATTAAGAGACGAATTGTATATATATCCGGCCTTGCGGATGTCCTCTTCGCTGACGGGGAACATACGTGGCTGACGATAGCCGTTAACCTTTCGGCCTGTAATTTCCTCAAGCCGTTCTTTCGAGCGGAAAACATCCGATGGCTTTGGATTCCAATGGTCGCACCCATGGGCGGCAACTTCGTGCCCCTCATCAAGAATACGGCGCATCAGCTCGGGAGCGTTGTCGGCAAAGGTCGTTGTGCAAAAGAAGGTAGCCTTTACGTCGTTGGCTTTCAGAATATCGAGAATGCGGGCTGTACCGTAGCCCGACACTTTCATAGATTCTTCCAGAGGGTAGTCGATACCCGATTCACGGGGTACATCGAATTCTTCTGTATCAAAACTTAGTAGTATCATAATCGATTGCAAAGTTACTCATTTTTGAATCATCATGTGGTCTTAAAGGCTGTTTTTTTGTACCTTCGCGCCTGAAATGACAAAATTTAATACACGTACATGCTTTTGGCTACTACTGATAGTGGCTTGCATTACCATTATCCCGGCTCTTGGCCTGACAGACTTTCATACTAAAGGCGAGCCCCGCGAGGCTGTGGTAGCTTATACTATGCTTGAGAATGGCAACTGGGTTCTGCCACGTAACAATGGCGGCGAAATCCCCTACAAGCCGCCGTTCTTCCACTGGACCATAGCAGGCGTATCGCTGCTTAACGGAGGTGTTGTAAATGAATTTACATCCCGCTTCCCCTCGGCAGTGGCTTTGATTGCCATGACCATGGTGGTTTTCATATTCTACAGTCGCAGAAAAGGGAGCAATATCGCTCTTCTCACGGCTTTTGTCAGCCTGACGGCTTTTGAACTGCATCGGGCCGGTGCCAACTGCCGCGTCGACATGATGCTTACCGCTCTTTCGGTCGTAGCTCTATGTCTTTTCTATAGATATTGGGAAAGAGGACTTAAAGGAGTGCCATGGCTCCCAATCCTGCTGATGAGTTGCGCTACTTTGACTAAAGGTCCGGTTGGTACGCTGATTCCATGTCTGGCATTCGGTGTATTTTTACTCTTGCGTGGCGTAAATTTCTTCAAGGCTTTCGGACTGCTGTCGGCCTGGGGACTCGCCTCCCTTGTACCTCCTTTCTGCTGGTACTGGGCGGCATATCTTCAGGGCGGCCAGGAGTTCCTCGATCTTGCACTTGAAGAAAACTTCGGCCGAATGACGAGTACCATGAGCTATGAATCCTGCGTCAATCCATGGCCATACAATTTTGTTACGCTTGCCGGAGGATATATTCCATGGATTCTGCTTGTTGTCCTCTCTTTGTTCACACTTCACTTTAAATTTGCAAAGCACCTGACGACGTCCGGCTCAATAAAATCGCTGTCGTCACGGATTCTGCACTGCGATCCGGTCAATATGTTCTCTGCCGTCTGCATTGTGGTGATTTTTCTCTTCTATTGCTTTCCGCAAAGCAAACGCAGCGTCTATCTGATGCCTATATATCCGTTTATCGCTTATTTTCTCGCATGCTACATGATTTATCTCGTAAAGGCGAAATCGGCATCCATACGAATTTACGGCAACATCATGGCATTCGTTGGGATTGTGCTGACCGGAATATTCATAGCGATAAAATGCGGGCTGGTTACCTCCGAAATTTTTTCGGGAAGCCACGCGGTTGAGAATGCCGCCATGTTGCACGAACTTGAAGGAATCAGCTGGTGGCGATGGCTTCCAGCCGTTGTGCCGACGGCATTGTCGATAGGGTGGTGGTATTGGACTTCCAGACAAAAGACGCTTTCCATTGGCTATCTTTATGCTATCTGTGCAATGACTTTCGGATTGTATTTTGCGCTCGACACAGTCTACCAGCCACATATTCTACATGCGAAATCGCAGCGGATTGTTGCCGAGCAGATTGATGACCTCGCACCTGCATCCGCCGGAACGATATATGAGTTCATCGAAGAGGGTGAGACCGCATTGGGCGACCCGATTCATTTCTTCGAGATTAATTTTTATCTTGGGGACCGCATTGAGAATTTTCGTCGGAACATGCCGTCGGATGGGTTCCTACTGATTAATGCTGGTGAAGATGATAAGTTTTTCCCACTGTTTGAAGAGGAGGGATACAGATTCGAGGAGGTCTATAATTCACCGGTCAGCTTCCGACCGGTTCGTCTGTATAAATTTAATCGTCAGAACGAGGCCTTTAACCTATAGTCTGGCTACGAAAAGAAATCCCCGCCCATGAGTCCTGTTCAATACGGACCGTTGGGCGGGGACTATTGTTTTATTTATTCCTGAATCAGTCAATCTGAATCACAAGGAAATTGCTGACGCTCCAGAAGCGCGATGGGTTCTGAATGCGAAGCACCTTGTTGCCATTAGGCGCATCGACAATTGTATAGGAATCGGAAGGCTGGTTTGTAAGCACCTTCGCTTTTTTCGAATGCAGGTCGATTGATGAAAGCGTGCGCTTGTCGGCGGTAGTAAAGTAACTCTGCTCAAAATCCTGCGGAAGTATTTTGGTCTTACGAAGGAATCCTGTTGAGATAAGCTTATGGTCTTTCAGTTCGGATTTGCTGCCGATTGCATAATAACATGTATTAAGCTCGTTGGTGACGGCTACCGCCGTCTGCTCGGCCTGATCTTTTGCTGCTGTCACAGCCGTTACCTCTGTATTCAGGGAGTCGATATTGGCAGTAAGATGCTCGATATGAATGTTTGCTTTTTCGAGTTCACCGCGTAGGGATGCAATTGTACTTTCCTGGTTGGCAATCTGCTCTTTCAGGGTCGCGATGGACTTCTGTAAGGTGGCGTTGTTGGCCGACGAACCGCTCAGTTTCTTTTCCAGTTCTGCCAGACGGTCACGACGCATCTGCAGGGTCTGTTGAATCACAAGCATGTCGTTTCGAATCTGCTCCCGGCGATCGTTGCTTTCGGCCGAAAGATTGGCAGAGGGTGTCGAGAGGATATTTTCCATCTGCTTGATCTGGTTCATTCCCTCAGCCACATCGTTCATTAGGGCAAGGAGAGAGTCCTGATCGGCCAACGCCTGCCGAAGCGAATCTGCCGTAGTTGGTCCCTCGTAGTGATCGGCCACATTGTCGGCCTTTTTCGTACAGCCTGTAAGCATAAGCAAAGAAGCTGCAAAAATAGAAACAATTTTACGCATAATGGTCTGTTTCAATAATTAGTTGATTAACGTATTCAGTACATTATATGGGCTCCGGCGCATCCACATCTTTTTTAAATTTATTACGATGCACTTTCTGCTCTGTCCGTTCCGATTTGAAACCTGACACGACTATAACGCATTCTCCCCGTGGATTGTTCAATTTGAAATAATCCAGGAGCTGGCCGAGACTGCCTCGGTGGGTGGTATCGTGAAGCTTGGATATTTCTCGCGATACAGAGGCCTGACGGTCCTCGCCAAATGTCTCGCATAAATCACCAAGTGTACGGACGAGCCGCAACGGAGACTCATAGATAATCATTGTTCGTGGCTCAGTGGCAAGTTCCGCAAGTCGGGAAGCGCGTCCTTTTTTAGGGGGAAGGAATCCTTCAAAAGTGAAACGTTCACATGGCAGACCGGAATTGACAAGTGCAGGCACAAATGCCGTCGGCCCCGGAATGGTCTCCACTTCCACGCCGGCTTCGCGGCACGCTCTGGTCAGCATGAAGCCGGGGTCGGAAATTGCCGGAGTCCCGGCGTCGGAGACGAGCGCGATTGTCTCTCCGCTCAAAAGGCGGCTGACAATCGGCTCGACGGTCTGATGTTCATTGAACTTATGATGGCTCATCATCGGCGTCTTAATATCAAAATGACGCATCAGTACACTCGAGGTTCGCGTGTCCTCCGCAAGGATCAGCGAGCATGTTTTTAAAATCTCAATGCTTCTCGGTGCCATATCGCCGAGGTTGCCTACCGGGGTGGGTACCACATATAGTTTTCCGGACATATGTGCTAAATATTAAGTTGAAAACGTTTGCTTTGCAGTCAGAATCTCAAGTAAATCTTAAATGTCGAAAAATGGCTGTAAGAAAGATATGAAGGCTTTAGATTCCGGCTGTTTGAGGTTTAAGCCATAACGTTCGGTCAGAAGGTGTGATACTTCGCTTATACCTGAACATTCTGCTATATCCGTAAGTGCGGATTGCATCCTCGATGCCGAGCCTTGAAAAAGCGCACGCCTGAACAGGAAGACATCGTTAATGCTCATTGCCCGCTTAAGATCGGCGGCTGACGGCCCTTCTGGCAAAGCATCCGCAGCTTCCTCGGCTTCGGCGGTCTCGGCTTCTTTTTCCGTATCAGTTCCAGAATAAGTGCGGCTTTTGTCCTCAGCATCGGCCGTTGCTTCCGGTTCGGCAATGGTCTCAATCATTTCCGTCGCAGATGCGGCGTCCGTACCAGCCGTATCATCGCCGGCAGAGGGACATTCATCGATGTGCACGGTAGCTGGCGCGCATACCTCCGCCGATACATTATCTTCTGCCGACATATCGCCTGTTGTCATGCGATACAGGCGTGCGATTTTCTCACATGTGGAACGTTCCGGAAAACTAAGGCTATTGTCTTTTGCCACAAGGAGTTCTTCGGCTATGTCGGCGGTGAGTTGTAGCAACTCGGTTATCAGATCATCGTTCATATGTTTCAATATTTTCGGACTAAAATTACAATTGTAGCGGGAATTGTTTTTCCAGAAAAGTTTCAATCGACTTGACAACGCGTGCGCGAGTCGTAGTAAAATCGTTGACCATCACCACAACGACATGAGTGGGCTGACCGTTCATATCCAGTTTATATCCCGCATATGTCTGGACTCCGTTCATCGAGCCGCTTTTCAACGCGAGCTGCCCGGCAAGCGGAGAGTCTGAGAGAAGGCGGCGCACGGTGCCTTCCCTGCCAACCAGAGGGAAATAACCGATATACCTCGGTCCCCAGGGCTGGCGTGCACAATATGCGAGCAGAGAAGCCATAAATCTGGGAGTCATTGAATTGGCCCGTGTAAGTCCGCTGCCGTCGAATATGCGTGCCGACTCAACATCAATACCACTTTCGGCCAGTAATGCCGTCTCACGCTTAAGAGCATCGGCACGATAGCCCCATGGAGCCAATTTGCGAAGCATGGCTTCGGCATAAAGATTATGGCTCGTTTCAAGTGTGACACGCAATATCTCGTCCAGAGTAGGGGATATTATGGTGGCAATCGAACGCATGGGAGCCGGAGTAGGTGCCACATCATTCCAGTCTACGTCGATACTGTCGTGATCAAGCCGCTCTTCAAGTGCGATGAGAAGTTCCTCTCCCGGATCCTCAAGCGCAAGTTGATTTACTGCATTATCACGAAAGTTAATTGCATAAAGTCCTGCGCCGTAGGCATGCCTCAAATCGCCCATTTCCCAGGTTCCTATCGGACCTTGTTCCTTAAATCCGACCGAATCAATCTCGAGGGCGCCATAGATCTCATTTATATTCGATTCGTGTAATGCTTTGGTGATTGCATTGATGATGTTGCCTTTCCCGGCAAATCGTCCGGATTCAATGGTCGGATCGCCGGATGCCTTCACTACAATATCGCCATATAGACGGCCGCAGCCGTCGTCGGAACCGCGAACAAATACTTCCGTCAGATAAGTATCATCCGCCAAACCGGCCATTTCAACAGCTGCAGCGGTCACACATTTGGTAATACTTGCCGGAGTAAGCATTCGTTCGGCATTATACTCCGCGACAGTCTCTCCCGTCGATAAATCCATCACTATGATGCCGATATTCGCATTGTTCGAGCGAGGGAAAACCAATAGGGACTGACCGTAAGCCGTGCAAAATCCTATCGCAAGATATAGGACGGCCAATAGCCACCGCACCGGTATAGGGTTGATAGTACGCATTCTGTATACCTCTCAGAAGTTTATAACTCAATGCGAAGTTAGCGATTCTGTAACGTTACCGCCAACTTTTCGCCGTTAATGTTTCCCAATCACGATGTTTTTTATCATGCGGCTTCAAAATATACGTGGGAATGTAATACCCATGGAATTTTTACGTTTAAAATATACGTGGGTGCGTATCTGCGCCCTCTATCGCCATACACAGACGACACCATAACCCAGATGAAATTATTTTCACGACTGACAATCTCACTCGCCATTCTTTTGATTTCTGCTGTTTGCGGTGGAAACGCTTTCGCACAGGATGGTTCTACCGCATACAATTATTTGAATGTCACTCAATCCTCGCGTATCTATGCTCTCGGAGGTGTCAATATTACCGCCGTTGAGGATGAATTGAGCGTTACGGATCAGAACCCGGCGCTCCTTGGGCCCGAAATGAGCAATCAGATTCTCGTGGATTATATGAGATATATGGGGGGAAGCAATTTCGCAGGCGTAAGATATGCCCATAGTGCTACCGAACGCGGCGCGTGGAGTGCCGGAATCCGTTATTTCGGCTATGGCAAAATGACAGAGGCTGATGAGTTCGGCAACATTACAGGCTCATTCTCTCCGAAAGATGTAAACTTCTCCGGATCATTTTCATACGACATTACCGACCGGCTTCGCGGCGGAATAGCGCTTAAAATGCTTTATAGCAGCTATGAGGCTTATTCGGCCTTTGCCATAGGCGTTGATCTGGGCATCAACTATTATAATCCTGACAGCGAATGGTCGGCCTCGGCCGTAGTTGCAAATCTCGGCGGCCAGCTGAAACGATTCAACGAAACGCACGATCGCCTTCCCATCGACATCCGGCTTGGTGTGGCAAAAATGTTCAGCAACATACCCATACGATTCTCCGTTACGGCCTGGAATCTTACAAAATGGCATCTGCCGTATTATAAAACCGGAGATGGGACGCAACCGCTTGAGGAGAAAGACTCATTTATGAGCAATCTCTTCCGCCATCTGGTTTTCGGCGTCGATTTCATACCGAATGAACGTTTTTATGTTGCTCTCGGCTACAATTACAAAACACGAACCGACATGAGCACCTATCAGCGTAGTTTTTTCAGTGGGTTCTCCCTCGGCGCAGGCATGAACTTACGCCGTTTCAGTTTCGGATTGGCTTTTGCACAGCCGCACTCCGGGGCAACTACGCTGATGCTCAACCTGAATATGAACTTGAACGAACTTCTTAACTGAAAACAGCATATCACCACTTCAAGAATATTACAATGGAACCTAAAATATTGATAGCTCTCGACGGCTATTCCTCTTCAGGGAAAAGCACCATGGCAAAAGCACTCGCAGCCCGGCTGGGCTACAGTTATGTAGATACTGGTGCGATGTACCGCGCCATCACATTGCTTGCAATGCGAAATGGGCTCATTACGCCCGATGGGAATGTGAACGTCGGGGCCCTTGAAGCGCTTCTTCCCGAAGCCGAAATAAGTTTTTGCCGCATGCCAGACGGCTCGCAGCATACGTTGCTCAACGGCGAAGACGTAGAGCAGCTCATCAGAAGAATGGATGTGTCGTCGAATGTATCGATTATCTCAGCCATTCCTTCTGTTCGCCATTGCCTTACCGCCCTGCAACAGAAGATGGGGCAGGAGCGCGGTGTCGTGATGGACGGCCGTGACATAGGCACAACCGTCTTTCCCGATGCAGAACTGAAGATTTTTGTTAACGCTCCGGCTCAGACTCGCGCTCAGCGTCGGTTTAAGGAGATGGTCGAAAAGGGGATTCCAGCCACCTTCGAGGAGGTGCTCGCCAATGTGGCTCATCGCGACCATATCGACGAGACACGCAAGGAAAGCCCGCTCCGCCGGGCTGACGATGCAATCGACCTCGACAACTCCGACATGACAATCGACCAACAGAACCAATGGCTACTCGACCGCGCGATGGAAGCCATTAATAAAAAAGCCTCCTTGCTCAATGATTGTTGAAATCGATGCGGATTCCGGCTTCTGCTTCGGCGTTGTCAACGCCATTCGTAAGGCTGAGCAGGCCCTGGAATCGTCCGGGGCGCTTTATTGTCTCGGAGATATAGTGCACAACAGCGATGAGGTTGCACGGCTGGCCACGCGCGGTCTCAACGTTATCACTCACGAAGACCTGAACCACCTTCATGACACTCAGGTACTTCTGAGGGCGCATGGCGAGCCACCCTCTACTTACCGGACTGCTGAACAAAACCATATCGAGATTATTGACGCCACCTGCCCTGTGGTTCTTAAACTACAGCAGCGAATCAAGCAAAGCTATTCATCTGCAGAAGGAACACGTCCGCAGATTGTAATTTATGGCAAAAAGGGGCATGCCGAAGTAAACGGTCTTGTAGGGCAGACCAATGGCGAAGCAATCGTAATCGAGGGGCTGCATGAGCTGGACCGCATAGACTATTCGCGGCCGGTTGCATTATACTCCCAGACAACCAAATCGCTTGTTGGGTTCAAGGAAATTATAGCTGAAATACGCCAGCGGATGCACCCCGGTATTCCGTTTGAGAGCTACGATACTATTTGTCGTCAGGTTGCCAACCGGGCGGAAAATATCAAGAGGTTTGCACAATCTCACTCGGTTGTTCTGTTCGTCGCCGGTAAAAAAAGCAGCAATGGGAAAGTGCTGTATGCAAACTGCTGCGAGGTCAATCCGCATACCCATCTTGTCGCGAATGCCTCGGAGGTTAAAGCCGAATGGATTGAAGGTGCAGCAAGTGTCGGAATCTGCGGTGCCACCTCCACACCGCGTTGGCTAATGGAAGATGTCAAGACCAGGGTGCTCGATATAGTAACCACAAATACGTCTGAATCTGATGAATGATTTCGTAGCAGTCGACGTTGAGACCGCCAACGGTGCCCCGACAAGCATCTGTTCAATTGGTGCTGTCAAGGTTCTTGACGGGGAAATCGTCGACAGCTTTTACGAACTTGTGAAACCGGAACCCAATTTTTACTTTCGTCATTTTACGGAAAACATCCATGGCATCGACCGCTCGATGACAGATTCGGCCGCCACATTCGATACCGTATGGCGTCGTGTCCACAGATTTATCGGAGCGCTTCCTCTTGTGGCCCATAACAAAAATTTCGATGAAAGCTGCATTCGGGCCTGCTTCCGTTGCTACCGGATGGATTACCCCGCCTATCCGTTCTATTGCACTCTTCAGGCTGCCCGACGCAAGATCCCGAAACAAATGTGCTCATCGTATTCGCTCCCCTCATTATGCGACTTTTTCGGGATTCCCTTTTATAATCACCACAACGCACTGGCCGATGCCGTAGCCTGTGCCAAACTTGCAATGACACTTCTATGATTCGCAGAATATTTCATTCGCTTCCCTTCCTGATACTTTTATTTATTGCATCTACCTCATGTTCGACTGACAAAAAAGCCTCCAGCGAGGATATTGCAAAAGCAGCCGCTTTGGGCAGAGAACGCGCTCTCGAACTTGCACCGCCTGCCATAGGTCAGGATACTCTTGCTATGGAAAGCATCTTGCTTGATGTGCGCGAACGCGAAGAGCGCCTGCGCCGGGCCGGATACAACGACATGGCGGATTCTTATATTGATGGATTTCTCCAGACGCTCGATTCTGTGAATCCTGCGCTTGCATCCGAGATTCGCTGAGTTGAAATCGCAAAAAAGCATCCTTATGCCGGAATATTTTCGGACTATAAGGATGCTTTTTTATTGTGGATTCGCGGATGCTTTATCAGCAGGCCTTGAAACTCATGTCGAGCCCTTTCACGGAATGGGTAAGTGCACCCACAGAGATGAAATCGACACCGCACTCTCCATAATCACGAAGAGTATCAAGGGTTATTCCCCCCGACGATTCAATCTCAACATCCGTGCCGTTGTGCACATGCGAATCTGCCTGAAGCTGTGCATCGGGAGCTTTATACGCCCGGATATGCTTCACGGCTTCCATCGTGCGGGCCGGTGTGAAGTTATCGAGCATGATGCGGTCTACTCCGGCTGCCAGGGCCTGATCGATTTCTTCCGTGTTGCGCACTTCCAGTTCAATCTGAAGGTTCTTGCCGTTGTCGGCGCACCATTTTTTTGCAGCTGCGACAGCCTGAGGTATGCCCCCGGCAAAGTCAACGTGATTATCCTTTATGAGAATCATGTCGAACAGTCCGATGCGATGATTGCTTCCGCCTCCGATTTTCACGGCCTCCTTTTCAAGCAGACGCATTCCGGGCGTGGTCTTGCGTGTGTCGAGCACTTTTGTCTTCAATCCGGCGAGCCGCTGCTGATACCGATCGGTCATTGTTGCTACGCCACTCATGCGCTGCATGATGTTCAGCATAATACGTTCGGTCTGTAAAAGCGAGCGCACCGGTCCTTCCACTACGAAGGCTATATCTCCGGGGCGAACATGCGCGCCGTCAGATATATATTCCGTCATCTTTAACGACGGATCAAATTTCTGAAACACTTTACGGGCTATATCAACCCCGGCAAGAATGCCTTCTTCTTTTACAATGAGTTGCTGTCGTCCGGTTTCCTCGGCCGGTATTGTCGAGAGGGTAGTGGCGTCGCCATCGCCCACATCTTCAGCAAAAGCCAATGTGAGAAGGTCATCGATCAGTTCATCACGGGTTTTCATTTTCTTTAGAAAATTTTGAAGTTATTGCTGCCGCAAAGGTAGAGAATTTCGTATTATATAGCAATAATCAACGTCGGGTAGCTATCATAAAACTGCGGAAAAACAGAGCGGCCGCCAGAAAAAGAGATACGGAGAAACTAAGTACGATTCCCCACGTACCGAGTTTCAGCGGGAAGGCGAGCGTCCATGAAGTCGGCAACCCCACAACAACATAGCTGACGACTGCAATCCAGAGCATCGGCATCACGCGGGAGGTGCCGCGCAACGCATTGGCGAATGTTACCTGCGTCGCATCTCCAAGCTGATAGAGCGCAAGCGGTATGACCAATCCGGTTGCCATATACAACACCTCGGCATCGGTAGTGAAAAGTCCCATAAGCGGGCGCGCGAAGAAGATGAATATGCAGGTGGAAATCATGGCGAATACAAGCATGACCAGATAACCGTCGAATGCTACCCGCCTACATGCCGGCAATCCGCTTGCTCCGGCTACATTCGATATACTCACCGCTATTGCGGTTCCGATACTGTAGTAAACGCAGAATCCGAGCGAGCCTATGATTACAATAATCTGAAAAGCCGCAAGAGAAATCGTTCCGAGCCAACCGGCCATTACGGCACAAAAAGAAAAGGCAGAAGTTTCACACGACATCTGAAGTGCCACCGGCCAGGAGGTAGCTACTACCTTGCCAAACATCGGACGGCTAACCGACAATCTGCGGTCGCGGAATCCGGATTTGTACTCTCGATAAGCTGGATTAAACAAAAATACAGCCATGATGACAATAGCAGCCAGTACGCGTACACAAAATGTGGAAATTCCAGCTCCGGTAAGTCCGAGTTCAGGCGCACCCCAACGTCCGTAGATCAGCATATAGTTGCCTACGATGTTGAGAAGATTGCACGCAAGAAGAATCCACATCGGCATCTGTGTGTTCCTGATTGCAAAGCTCCACTGGGCAAATGCGTTGAAAACCGAGACGAAAATCACAGAACTCAGTATAATCAGGTAGAACGGGCGTATAAGCGGAAGCAGTTCATCGGGCTGCCCCATTCTGTCGAGATAAAAATAGGCGCATCCCATTATTGCCGTCAATATCACTCCGACTGCAAGATTCGCGTAGACACCCGCGCGAAGCACCAGGCCTATCCGGCGACGTCGGCTGCGGGCATACAGCATCCCTATGATGGGGGTCAGCCCATAGGAGAACCCCATGGCGCAGAGTAGGACAATATTGAAGACGTTAACAACAAACGATGCCGATGCCAAAGCCTGTGTGGAGTAATGGCCCACCATTATATTGTCGGCGAATCCGACAAGAATAAGACTTATCTGCGAAATCAGTACCGGTAATGCAAGCTTCATAAGCCGGATGCATCGTTCAACAACCGCAGGAGAATCCGATGTACAATTACTCATTATTTGACTTCTGAAATTAGAATATGGCGCCCCGGAGGCGGACATTATACTCAATCGACTACAAAGGTAACCATTCCTTCACTTATTCCCAATCCGAATAAATTTGAGCGGCCATAACGGAGGCGGACCGGTAAGGGGAATACAAAAGATGCTTCCCGTCGTCCCGACGGAGAGCATCTCATGGAGTAAATCTCATTATGTCTCTCAAAAGCTTTCGTAGCTACGTTCTATAGCGAACGTTTTATCGCAGGTATAGCAACCAGGCCTATGCCTACCAGGGTTGTGACCGGGAGTGCTATTGCCAGCATTAAAGTCGTTGACGTCAGGCCGTTGTTGATTGTGTCGGTTACAGCATATATCCAGCCCGACACCATGGCGAGTGCACCAAGGATGTAAAAGAGGGTTACGCAGACTGACATCGGAGTCCAGGCCATAGGCTCGGGAAGACGGTTTAATATCTTTTTGACAAACCATGGGTTTTCCGGAGCCTTGGGCAACTCCTTATGAAACATTTCGCGTATTTCACGGTCAAAGCCGCTGTATTCGGATTTCTTCATAATCGTATTCAGTTCTTGCCCATCACCTTTGCCATATGGAGCCGCGCACGGTTCAAATGCGATTTCACAGTTCCTTCCGGCATTGAGGTAATCTGGGATATTTTCTTTATAGGCTGATCTTCCAGATAGAAAAGCAGGCTTACAATTCGTTCATTCTCGGGGAGTAACTTCAGAAGCGAGGCCACATCCATCGACGCCTCGGTTGCATCATGTGGCCTTACACCGTTTTTGTTTCCAGCGACATCGACATCAAAGGCACTATAAGGAATCTCGGCTTCGACGGAACGTTTTCGACGATATGACACGAACTCGTTGACTGCAATTCTATAGAGCCAGGTCTTGAAGCCGGATAATCCTCTGAAGCTACGTATGGCCAGCCAAGCCTTAATGAAAGTTTCCTGAGCCAGGTCGTCGGTCAGCGAAGCATCTCCTCCGACCATGTTCATCAGAAAGCGTTTAACCCCCGGCTCGTAGGCAACGACAAGCCGCGAAAAAGCCTCGCGGTTGTCGGTGGCCATACATTGTGCCACAAGTTTCATTTCTTCGAATTTGGAAAGCATCAAGAAATGTCGGCTGAAATGCCGGGGTTAGGCTATGGTTGGTAACGTAGATTAATTCAAAGTGGTAATTACTGTTTATTCAGTACACGTTTTCAGGATTCCTTCGGGGGAACGGGCGGGGGGCACTGCTGATACTCAGATATTCCTGATGGCGTGGGGGTCGGATTCGATTGAGGTGCCTCATATCCCTGCTGCGGCTGATAGCCGTAAGGACGCTGATAAGGCTGCTGGAAAGGCTGAGACTGCCCAAAGGGTGCCTGCGGCTGGTAAGTAGGGCGTTGTGTACCGGGGCGGCGTAGCCGTTCATTGGAATAGCCGGGTACAAAATAATAGCTGAGCAGCTTTGCAACCCCGATGAAAATCAATATGCCACCACAAAGGAATGCAGCCGGGGTTACGCCGTTCACGAGAAAGAAAATGAATACCGGCACACCGATGCACACAAGCATGATTCCGGTGGAGAATCGTCTTGGATCGCGCTGACTTAAAGGCTGCGCAGCAAACATCTTCGTCGAGTTGGCTACCAACATCTGGCTTTCATCGCCTATAGCTGCCTCCGACGATGCGGGCTGGGAGAAGAAGGCATCGGGGAGGGTATAATCATTGTCAATCGCCTTACTGATCAAAGCGTTTTTATCGCGGTTTCTACGGATAAAATAGTTGGTCAGGAACCATACGATACATACAATTGCAGCACATGGAAGTCCGAATACTATCCCGACAATAGGAACGACATGATCTGCCACAGCTTCAGTCATACGGTTGGTACCGTATTCCACATCTGCCGAGTCGACAGTCATCAAGGCCTCCGGAGATTCTACAGAAACATCGCTGTCTGAAACTCTATAGGCCGCTCCGTCTTTAAGTATATACTCATCTCCGTCAATCATAGTATAGACGGCACCTACAGCCGCCTGAATTGAATCGGCAACTGTTGCGGTAAGTGAATCGGCCGCGGCGGCACTTTTAGCCTGGACCTCGATAGAGTCGGCTTTCGGACCTATGGAGGGTGGAGCAGCGCTCATAGCGACAGCAGAAGCTGCGACACCACAGGCCAGCAAATAATTAAGTTTTGTCATATCGCGTAAAGAGTTGTTTGATTTATCTTTAAAATATATTACTGACTTTTTGGCGAAATCCTTTATGAATTTCATTTACTTTGACATCGCACCTCGAAGAATGGTTGCAAATTAAACAAATATTTTTTTGTTAGCAATGAATCGATTTACTTTGCAGTCTGAAAACAGAAGCAATACAATGATCTTATTCCCGAACGCCAAAATAAACATCGGCCTTGATATATTGAGGCGAAGACCGGATGGCTATCATGATTTATCTACAATGATGGCACCTACCGGCTGGACCGACATTCTTGAAATAGTGCCCTCAAAAGATGAAATTGACCGGCTTAGCGTTTCAGGCCGTAAAATTGCTTGCCCACCTGAAAGCAACATTGTCATGAAGGCGGTTAAAGCCCTTAGAGCTGAATTCGACTTCCCGTCTGTCGACATTCATCTGCATAAGATAATCCCCGACGGAGCAGGTCTCGGGGGCGGTTCGGCCGATGCAGCCTTCACCATCCGGGGAATCAATCAGCTGTTTTCATTGGGTCTGACGGATGAACAAATGGCTGCTACTGCAGCTTCGCTTGGCGCTGATTGCGCATTTTTCATATATAATCGTCCGATGATGTGCGAAGGAATTGGCGACATCCTGTCGCCAACAGCCTTACCGATTCCCGACAATCTTCAGCTTGCAATCATCAAACCCGAAATAAGCGTTTCAACCGCTCAGGCATACTCGAAAGTAAGACCTGCCGTTCCGGCAAGCCCTCTTAATGAAATCATTGAAAAAAATCCGTTTGAGCAATGGCAAGGTCGTGTAAAGAACGACTTTGAAACATCAGTTTTCCTTCAATTCCCTGAAATTGAATTTATCAAGACCACGCTGCTCGACCTCGGCGCCATCTACGCCTCAATGAGCGGCAGCGGCTCCTCCGTCTACGGATTTTTCGACACCTCCGACGCCCTCCCCAACCTTCAGGCCGCCTTCCCTACTTCCACCATCTTTTTTGCGCCCTTTAACCCTCATCCCTAAACACAATTATTTATACTTATAAAAAACTTAGGCGATAAGCCTCTGTATCAGAGGGCTTACCGCCTAAGTAACTTATAATAAGGGGTTATCTCTTAATCTTCGATGGCAGCCTGCGCCGCAGCCACGCGGGCGATAGGTACGCGGAAGGGGGAGCAGCTTACGTAGTTCATGCCGAGCTTGGCGCAGAACTTCACAGACGAGGGTTCACCGCCATGCTCGCCGCAGATACCTACCTTAAGGTCGGGACGGGTGGAACGGCCTTTCTTCACGCCCATTTCCACGAGCTGGCCTACGCCTTCCTGGTCGAGAACTTCGAAGGGATCGGTCTTGATGATGCCGTGTTCCTTATAGAATTTGAGGAACTTGGGTGCGTCGTCGCGCGAGAAGCCGAATGTCATCTGAGTGAGGTCGTTCGTACCGAACGAGAAGAATTCTGCAACCTCGGCAATCTGGTTAGCTACGAGGGCTGCACGCGGAACCTCAATCATAGTACCTACGAGGTAGGGGAGAGACTGGCCTTTTTCCTCGAATACCTTGGCAGCAGTGGTGTTGATGATGTCGGCCTGGTTCTGGATTTCCTTAAGCGAACCTACCAGAGGAATCATGATTTCGGGCTTGACATCGATGCCGCGTGCCTTGACTGCAAGTGCAGCCTCGATGATGGCACGTGTCTGCATTTCGGTAATCTCCGGATAGGTGATGCCAAGACGGCATCCGCGGTGACCGAGCATGGGGTTGAATTCCTCAAGTGCGTCAACCTTAGCCTTTACCTCAGCGAGGGTGATACCCATTTCGTCGGCCAGTTCCTTCTGAGTTGCGGTCTGATGAGGCACGAACTCGTGCAGAGGGGGATCGAGCAGACGGATTGTAACACCGAAGCCGTCCATTGCCTCGAAAATACCCTCGAAGTCGCCACGCTGCATGGGAAGGAGTTTAGCAAGAGCTGCCTTACGGCCTTCAACGTCGGAGGCAAGAATCATCTCACGTACCGACTTGATGCGGTCGCCTTCAAAGAACATGTGCTCTGTGCGGCAGAGGCCGATACCCTGGGCACCGAATGCGCGGGCCTGCCTGGCGTCGCGGGGGGAGTCGGCATTGGTGCGGACGAGAGTCTTTGTGTATTTGGCAGCAAGATTCATGATTGCACCGAAATCGCCGTCGAGTTCGGGTTCAACCGAAGGAACCTGACCGTCGTAAACGTCGCCGGTGGAGCCGTTGAGCGAAATCCAGTCGCCTTCCTTATATGTCTTGCCTCCCATTTCTACGGTACGGGCTTCGTAGTCGACCTTGATTTCGCCGGCGCCGGATACGCAGCACTTACCCATACCGCGGGCAACAACAGCTGCATGGCTGGTCATACCGCCACGCATGGTAAGAATACCTTGTGCAACGGCCATACCGCGGAGGTCCTCAGGAGAGGTCTCGATACGAACAAGAACGACTTTCTTTTTCTTCTCTGCCCAAAGTTCGGCATCGTCGGCGAAGAATACAATCTGACCGGTAGCTGCACCCGGCGAAGCGGGAAGGCCTTTCGCTACAACAAGCGCACGCTTGAGAGCAGCCTTGTCGAATACGGGGTGGAGAAGTTCGTCGAGTTTCTGAGGCTCCATGCGGAGAAGGGCTGTCTTCTCGTCAATTTCGCCGGCACGGAGGAGATCCATGGCTATTTTAACCATAGCAGCGCCGGTGCGCTTGCCGTTACGGGTCTGGAGCATCCAGAGCTTGCCGTCCTGGATCGTGAACTCCATATCCTGCATATCTTTATAATGGTCTTCGAGCTTGTGGGCGATATTGATGAGTTCTGCGGCGCACACAGGCATCGATTCTTCAAGCGAAGGATATTTCGCAGCGCGCTCTTCTTCGCTGATACCCTGAAGAGCAGCCCAGCGGCGCGAGCCCTCTACGGTAATCTGCTGAGGTGTGCGGATACCGGCCACAACATCCTCGCCCTGCGCATTAATCAGGTATTCGCCGTTGAATATATTTTCGCCGGTGGCAGCGTCGCGGGAGAAGGCAACGCCGGTAGCGGAATTATTGCCCATATTGCCATATACCATGGCCTGAACATTAACGGCCGTTCCCCATTCTTCGGGAATCTGGTTCATACGGCGATAAAGGATGGCACGTTCGTTCATCCAGCTGTCAAACACGGCGCAGATACCGCCCCAGAGCTGATCCCATGCACTTTCCGGGAAATCCTTGCCGGTATGCTCCTTAACGGCGCTCTTGAAGAGCGTAACGAGAGTCTTGAGGTCGTCGACTGTAAGGTCGAGGTCGCTTTTCACACCCTTTTCTTCCTTCACCTTGTCTATAATGGCTTCGAAGGGGTCGATTTCAGTCTTTGATTTCGGTTTCATTCCGAGCACCACGTCGCCGTACATCTGAACGAAACGGCGGTAGCTATCCCAGGCGAAGCGGGGATTTCCGCTTTTCTCGGCGAGAGCATTCACGGTAGCATCGTTCATACCGAGGTTAAGCACGGTATCCATCATACCGGGCATCGAAGCGCGTGCTCCGGAGCGTACGGAAACGAGAAGGGGATTCTGGGGGTCGTCAAACTTTTTGCCGGTAAGAGTCTCTACGTGAGCGATAGCTTTCTCGACATCGGACTTGATATCCTTGACCACTTCGTCGCGACCATACTGGGTATATTCGGTGCAGACATCGGTCGTGATAGTGAATCCGGGAGGAACCGGCATTCCCAACTTGTTCATTTCAGCGAGGTTGGCACCTTTGCCACCGAGGAGGTTACGCATCGAGGCATCGCCTTCGGCCTTACCGTCGCCAAATGTATAGATCTTTTTCATTTGGGTTTTGAAAGTTTTAAGATTAGATTATTTAATATTGTTCATTTTTTCATTGCAATATGCCGGAAAAAGGCTTGCATTCAAAGCTTCGACAGCAGGCTGATAGGCCGGAACCCGATACAGGAAAGCATGCACACATTCTGGCATTATTTGCAAAGATACGACTTTGCCATGAAATTTGCCGTAAAGAGAATGAAAAAATAGTCAAGACTTCGCTAAAATTCCCATTTGAAGCAAATAATGAGGCAATTTTATCCTATAATCCTTAAATTTGCACACGTAAAACCGGTGTCGGCTGCTGAGATTTACCAGTACAATTGGTAGGCTTCCCGGCCCCCCCTTTCAAAGTACATCAGGAATACAATGTCACGCAAAAAGAAAGAATTGCCATTACTTGAGAATATAGAAATAACCGGTGTGGCCGCCGAGGGCAATGCTATCGCAAGAGTCAACGATATGGTTTTGTTCATACCCTACGGAGCTCCGGGCGACGTGGCCGACATAAAAATTGACCGCAAGAAACGCTCGTATGCCGAAGGACATATCGAACGACTCACGAAGCCATCCGAACTCCGCACGGAACCACAGTGCAAGCATTTCGGCACATGCGGTGGCTGCCGATGGCAGCATCTTCCGTATGAGTATCAGCTCAAAGCCAAACAGCAGCAGGTAGTCGACGCTCTGACGCGCATAGCCAAAGTAGCACTTCCCAAAATATCGCCCATTATCGGTTCAGAACGTATCTGGGAATACCGCAACAAAATGGAATATACATTCTCCAACAAGCGGTGGATTACCTGGGAACAGCTCCGAAGCGGAGAGGACGTCGGCGACCGTTCGGGAGCAGGCTTCCATATCCCGGGTGCATTCGACAAAGTGCTCGATATTGAGGAATGCCACCTGCAGGACCATATCGCAGACCGAATCCGCCTGCACCTTAAGAACTACGGCATCGCCAACGGGCTGCCATTCTACGACCTGAGAGCTCAGCAGGGTTTTCTCCGTACGTTGATGATCCGCACGCTGACCACCGGCGAACTGATGGTAGTCGTTGTGTTCGGCGAAGATAATCCCGAAAAAATCCAGGCGACGCTCGACGACCTCCGCCAGGCCTTCCCGGAAATCACATCACTGCTCTACGTAGTCAACACTAAAGTCAATGATACAATCGGCGATCTTGAGGTGCACTGCCATTCCGGACAGCCGTGGGTTGAAGAAGAAATGGAAGGACTGCGGTTCCGTATCGGGCCGAAATCGTTTTATCAGACCAACTCTCGTCAGGCCTACGAACTCTATAGTATTGCCCGCAACTTCGCCGGTCTGACAGGAAACGAACTGGTCTACGACCTCTACACTGGCACCGGTACCATAGCCAATTTCGTGGCACGCGATGCCGCGAAAGTAATAGGGATAGAATATGTGGAAGATGCCATCCGCGACGCCCGCATCAATTCAGAAGCCAACGGGATACACAACACCGAATTCTTTGCCGGCGATATGAAGGACGTCCTTACGGATGAATTTATCGCTGAACACGGGCGTCCGGAAGTGATGATTGTCGACCCTCCCAGGGCAGGCATGCACGAGGATGTAGTCAACGTGATTCTCAACGCCGCTCCCCGCACCATAGTATATGTGAGTTGCAATCCGGCTACTCAGGCGCGCGATCTGGCGTTGCTCGACTGCCAATACTCCGTCGAAGCCGTGCAGCCCGTCGACATGTTTCCTCATACGCACCATGTGGAGAACGTTGTAAAACTCAAACGACGCGAAACTTCAACGGATTCGATATAAGGCCGGAAATTTCAGAGGTTGGAATTGTAATAGCGGGGATTGCCTGTAACTTCCTCGCCGACAAAGTCCGGCAAATCAAACCGGTCGCCGGCATCCCGAAGCTCAATTTCGGCTACAACCAGTCCCTCGCGCGAGCCATGGAATTCGTCCACTTCCCAGAGGCGGTCGTCATAAGGCACAATCCACCGCGTCTTATGAATTATACTACCGCCGCAAAGCGAAAGCATCTCTCTGGCATCGTCAAGCGGAATCTCATACTCCCATTCAGAGCGGACACATCCCGCATTACGGCTCTTGACCGTTATGAATGCCTTGTCGTCGATAACACGCACCCTTACAGTGCTGTCCGGATTGCGGCTCAGATAACCCTGCCGCACCACATGAGCGGCAACCGCCCGATCGCGATAGCCGTCGGAAGTCACAAGAAACTTTCTTTCGATTTCCTTTGCCATAAATTTTGCTGATAATATTTTCAGCAAAGGTAACAACAAAATAGATAACACTTGCGAATATTCACGGTACATATCAAGATTTTGTGCTCGCTTGTTGCGATAGTATTGTGTCGGCTCCCGCTACAGGCTGCCACACCTCGCGACGGCTACGATGCCGACACCCTGCGCGGACGTACGCTCGGCGAGGTTGTAGTTCACCGCGGAAAACAACGCTACAGCAAGCGCAACAATCCCGCTGTGGATTTCGCTCGACGCATCCGCGAAGCTCGCGATGCAAACGACCCGCGCCGCAAGCCGCTTTACTCGTACTCGAAATACGACCGGATGGAATTCGGACTTCATGACTTTTCTGTCGGCGACACCACTATCGGGAAAAAAGCCGGCAAGTTCGCATTTCTGAAAGAATACGTAGACACAACCGATGCCTCGGGTATACCTCGCCTGCCGCTTTCTATAAAAGAGAAGTATTCCGATGTGGTCTACCGGCGGTCGCCGCATTCGGAGAAGCTGATTGTAAGAGGGATCAGGCAGAACGGTGTCGATGAAATCGCCGATCTGCAGAACGTACAGACAATGGTAGAAGATGTTTTCAGAGAAATTGATCTCTATGACGACAACGTCAATCTGCTGCAGAACCGCTTTGTGAGTCCGCTGTCGGCAATCGCTCCGGATTTCTATAAATTCTACCTTACGGACACCGTGAGTCTCGGCGACATGCGTTGCATAGTGTTGAGTTTCGCCCCACGCAATCCCGCCACCTTCGGATTTCTCGGCCGAATTTATGTGGAAAAGGGTGACACAAGCATGTTTGTCAGAAGAGTCGATATGGGAGTATCACCCACTATCAACCTAAACTTCATCGACCATATCCGAATCATTCAGGAATATGACAAGGCCCCCGACGGAACAAGGCAGAAAAAACTCGATGATTTTAACGCGGTGATAAGCGTAATAAAGGGCACACAACCGCTGTACGCCCGGCGGACAACCCGCTATTCCGGGCATACGTTCAAACCCGCCGCTGAGATGACCTCATATCTCGACCGCCTGGGCGATACATTCGACGACGAGCAGGCCTACGAACGCGACAGCGTATACTGGATCCGCGTAACGGACCAAAAAGGGGACACTCCGACGGGCAATAAACGCATCGTTCAGATGATGGCACGCTTGCGCCAGGTACCCCTTTATCGCTACGGCGAACGATTCCTGAAACTTATGGTCGTAGGCTACGTACCTACAGGCAATCCTTCGAAATTCGACTTCGGTCCGCTCAACACAACTTTGAGCGGCAACTCTGTGGAGGGGCTTCGCTTGCGTGCGGGTGGTATCACTACAGCCAATCTTTCAAGGCACTTCTTTACAAGAGGATACGTTGCCTACGGCACCCGCGACCAGAGGTGGAAATTTCGCGGAGAAGTAGAATACTCCTTCAACCGTAAGCGTTATCACTCGCGAGAATTCCCAATCCACTCCATCCGGCTTGAGCACCAGTATGATATCGACCAGTTGGGGCAGAACTACATGTTTACCAATCCGGACAACATGTTTCTGGCGCTGAAACGCGGATCGAACCATCTGATCACCTACCTGCGACATACCACGGCGACCTATCAGCTTGAATTGGCCAACAATTTTTCTACTACAGTCACAGCTTCGTCCAGGCGCATGGAACCGGGTCCATGGGTTCCGCTGATGACAACCGACGGACAAACACTAAGCCACTATACACAAAACCGCGCATCCATTACACTGAGGTACGCTCCGGGAGAGAAATTCTACCAGACAAAAAGCGCCCGCATACCTATCAATCTCGACCCATGGGTTTTCGTTCTGACGCATACCTATGGGCCCGACAACAGACTTGGCAACCGGTTCGGCATAAACCGCACTGAAATAAGCATCCAGAAAAGGTTCTGGTTCTCGGCCTTCGGATTTGCCGACGTGATAATAAAAGGTGCCCGCGAATGGAGCAGAACCGCATACACAAATCTACTGTCGCCTAATGCCAACCTCTCCTATACCATCCAGCCCGAGAGTTTTGCCCTGACCGACCCAATGGAATTTCTCGGAGACACAGGTCTTCAATGGGATCTGACATACTGGGCAAACGGAGCGCTCTTCAACTACATTCCGCTTCTGAAAAAGCTGAAACTACGCGAAGTAATTGCCTTCAGAGGATGGTGGAGCCGGCTCTCCGACAAAAACAACCCGATGGTGGAGCTTTCCGATATATCAAGCGGAAAAAGCATCGACAATCCACTATTGCTCTGGCCTGACTACGTTCTCGCAACGCCTATGCACAGCAGGCCATATATGGAGATGAGCGCCGGAATCGACAATCTGTTGAAATGCCTGAGAGTGGATTATGTATGGCGTCTGAATTACCGCGATACACCCGGAGTCAGCCGGTCGGGCCTACGTGTCTCGCTCCATGTCACATTCTGATTGTCCAGGCATCGGAATAAAAAGCAGCGGGCCATCGGACTTCCGACGACCCGCTGAATATATTCACCTGAAATTACGGAAATATCAGCGTGTTGCAATCACCTCAATTTCAACAAGAACATTTTTGGGAAGTGTTTTAACAGCGACAGCCGAGCGGGCCGGGAATGGAGCGGTAAATACAGAAGCATACACCTCGTTCATCGGTCCGAAATCTGCCATGTCGGCCAGGAAGACAGTGGTCTTGACTACATTGGCAACTGTCAGACCGGCCTCTGCAAGAATCGCGCGGACATTTGCGAGCGACTGCGTCGTCTGGGCTGTTATACCCTCGGGGATATTTCCGGTAGCGGGATCCACAGGAATCTGACCTGAAATGAAAACGAATGCGCCGGCATCTATCGCCTGGCTGTAAGGGCCGATTGCACCGGGAGCCTTATCGGTAGAGATTTGAATCTTCATAAAATATAAAAATAATTATGGTTATTTGATGGATGGTGTCGTGCTGACTGACGACGTCGTAGAATCCGCTGCCGCTGCAGCGACAGCCTGCTCCACAGGATAATCTTTAAGATATATTTTATCGGCCATCGCAACGAATTTCCGACGAAGTTCGGTCAGCGCGTCGTTGATAGGCTGGAAACTATCCTTGAAATGAGGTATGAAGTCCTCTGAACCGGCCGACCCGAGGCGATCGGCTATCATACCCACAGAAATAATCGATGGATCGATGGCGGGAGCTATAGCACATTCCTCGTCGCTCTTGGAAGGAGCGATTTTGTAAAGCAGCCCGCAGATTTCAAGTTTGTGGGCGGCGTCGTTAACCAATGTAATCGGCAACTCATAGTTAACGGCAATCTGATGTGGCGTAAGCGGAGAAACCTGCCTGAGATACCGGTCTACGGCGATTGTCATGACGGCAATGGTAAGCCGCCACTTGTAGTTATTGGATATTTTGGCAATTTCGTTGTTGAAACTGAATTCAAAAATGTTCTGCGAGGAAAAACAGACAACGGCTCCAGCCAGAGTAATGGTCCAGACAAGTTGCAGCCAGATAAGCAGCAACGGCAGAAAAGCAAACGACCCATAGATGGCGTTGTAGCGTGTTACGTATATCTGACCGCTTACGAAAAGCCATTGAAGAATGGAGAATGCAGTTCCGGCCATCATACCAGCAAGGAAAGCGTTGCCGAAGCGCACACGGGTATTGGGAATCAGCATATAGCTGCCTGCAAAAAACAGCCATGTCATTACCAGCGAAAGAAGGTCGAAAAGAACCTTAAGCAACGGACTGAAAAAGCCGGCCGGAAAGAGCGATGTCAGCGTCGAAGACATGAAAACCATTATACCGCTGGCACATATCATCAGAATCGGCAGAATTAGAACAATTGCCGTGTAATCCGTAATCTTGCGCCATAGGCTGCGTCCCTGCTTTATTCCCCATATCAGATTGAACACATCCTCCACATTGGTAATGAGCGAAATGAGAGTCCAGAGCAAAAAGAGAATACCGACTCCGACAAAAATACCCTCCGACGACTGCGCCAGATAGGAGTCGACGAATGTGAATGCAGTGCTGAGGGCCTGTCGCTGAGCAGGAAAATGTTCAAAAAGCTGCGTCTGCAGCAGATTCTGGAAACCGAACCCCCGACCGATGGCAAAAACGAGCGCCAATGCCGGCACAATGGCAAGAAGGGTCTGATACGTAAGCGACCCGGCGCGCAACTGTAACTCGCCATTCAAGAACGATCGAACCGAAAGATTGATTGTCTTTACAAGATTTACTCCGAATGTGTTTCGCGTGTCGGACCACACGCCACCCGTCGCATAATTGTAGCATCGGATCACAGAACCAATGATCCGTTTGAAAAACGGCACCTTTTCTGCTGAATCGGGGGTAATAGAGTTCGGCGTGCGTTCCATAGTTCAAAATTATTAAAATAATCGCAACCGGCCAAATTCAAAAGGCCGGTTGCGTTAATCTGGGTTGAAAAATAAATATTACTTCCGGCTTCGGAGCAGATAGCTGCGGTGGGGAGCGGCGATACCGGTAAGCCGGTGTTTCTTCACCTTGAATTCCTTTTTATAAACCTCGTCGAGATACGTGCCGTCGGGGAGCGATGTCGGTACATCGATGTGCGAGGCAACTCCGGAAATATTTACAACGGCGGCGCCTTTCTTTCCGCGATTGACGACTGCAACGGTGCCTTCCGGATTAAACTGCAGGTCCTCCTTTTGTCCCTTCATGGCCTGACGAAATTTATTGACAGCAACAACCTCGGGATGGAAAAACTCATCGTTGCCACGCGCGCCAATCACATTGTCGCCCCAGTAGTTGGAACGCGTGGATCCCATCGGGCGACTGAAAAATAGGGGAGTACCGTTCTGACGGGCAGTCAGGAATACCCAACCCGTACGAATCTGATCGTCGGAAAGGCCGGCGCTTTCGTGGGCATTACAATATGTATCATGGCTTTCAACCCACGTTGTGAGGAATTCCGGAGCAGCCTGATGACGCCAGTCGGCTATCTCGAGTCCGTTGAAAGAGCCTTTGGCGAGCGCATCGCGAAGCACATGCCCATAGGCCGAAGCCGTCTGGCCCATATAGTCTGCATACTCGAGTTCCGGTACATTTTTGTCCTGAAGCACCTCGCCATATACAAAAAGCGAATCGAACGGAAGTGCGAGGGATAGCCCTTTGACAGCCTTACGGCCGGTTACGACATCCCAAAAATCGTTTTCTTTCACACCGGATGCCGTATCCACCGGATCGGAATGAACCCCGATGTGTTTTGCAGTATCGTAGCGGAACCCGCGCACACCAAGGCCGAGAAGATCATTTACAAATTCAAGATAGTATTTCTGGAAATCCGGATTCTCTGTGTTTACATCCGGAAGCGAGCCCATAGCCCAGAGCGTACATTGTTCGCGATTGTTGTAATCTTTGATTGGCGTAAGGCCGTTGGAATGGAACATCCTGGCGCGACCTCCAACCGCCTTGTAGAAATCGTCGGATACAGCATCTACATCGAACGCCGTATGGTTGGGAAGAACGTCTACAATGACTTTCACATTATATTTCGCTGCGGAATCGAGCATCTGTTTCATTTCCTCGCGAGTGCCGACGATAGCGTTCCCGATTTTCCAGTCGGTAGGCTGATAATAGTAATACCACGAGCCGTCTTTACCTTTGTCATCGAAAATTTTGGTGATTTTCCCCTCGGGATTAAAATGCTGCTGCACAGGCGACGTCTGAAGCATTGTGTAGCCGGCCTCTGCAATTCGCTTCATATTGTCGGCGATGGTGGGGAAATTCCAACTCCAGACATGTAGTATCGACCCTTCGTTGGTCGCGTCGGGATTATGTGTAATCCGGTCGGTGGCGTGGATAGCCGATACTCCGGCTACCAAAGCCAAAGATGCTAAAACAATTTTACGCATGGTAGAATTTAAAGGATGAAAATATAAGTAAGGTGCTGTAAAACACATGGGAGGGGCGGATATACAAACTGCCGTCTCCATCCGATACAAAATTAGCGAATAATATGGTAAAATCAAAGGCATCCGGCATTTCAGTTGTCGGATGCCTTTGAAAGGGTATCGGTCTTCCAGACAGAAAAAAGTCCCTTTAACAGGTCTTACTTATTTTCTGTTTCTGGAGCAATCAGTTTGTATCCTTTGCCGTGGATGTTGATGATTTCAATCTGAGGATCATCCTTCAGATGCTTGCGCAGTTTGGTGATATATACATCCATCGAGCGGGCATTGAAATAATTGTCGTCGATCCAGATGGTCTTAAGAGCATAATTGCGCTCAAGGATTTCATTTACGTGGGCGCAAAGCAGACTCAGAAGTTCAGATTCCTTGGTAGTGAGCTTCGTCACCTTGTCGTCAATCATAAGTACCTGCTTCTGAGTATCGAAAGTGAAACGCCCGATTTTATACATTGTAACGTCTTTCCCCTTCTTGCCCTTCACACGGCGCAGAATGGCCTCGATGCGGAACACAAGTTCCTCCATCGAGAAAGGTTTGGTGATATAGTCGTCGGCACCGATTTTGAACCCTTCCAGAATATCCTCCTTGATGGTTTTGGCAGTAAGGAAAATGATGGGCACCTCGCTGTTGACCGAGCGGATTTCCTGAGCGAGCTGGAAGCCGTCTTTCTTGGGCATCATGACATCAAGAACGCAGATATCGTATTTCCCTTTCAGGAAAGCCTTGTATCCGGCGTCGCCGTCGGCATAGAGGTCGGCATTGAACCCTTTAGCCTGAAGATACTCGCGGAGGAGCATGCCTAAATTTTCATCATCCTCGCAAAGGAGGATTCGCATACGATCGTCCATAGTGTTTGTTTTTGATTATATTAATATTAATTTAATTTTAGCTAAATTGTTCAGTGAAAAGGCCTGAATTTATACATATTTATAAATCAGACGGCTTACTCACTGTCCTGAGTCCTTTCGGGAGTTTCGTCGTCCGACGATGTTTCGAGTAGCGGAAGGGTGATTACGAAACGTGTGCCACGCCCGAGCTCGCTTTCAGTCTTGATTTCGCCTCCCATAAGCGTAACCATCTTATGCACGTAGGCCAGACCGAGGCCGAAACCCTTCACATCATGCCGGTTGCCGGTCGAAACCCGGTAGAACTTCTCGAATATTTTCTTCAGGTCCTCCTTCCGGATACCGATTCCGTTGTCGGCAATCACGATTTCGAGTCGCTGGTTGGATATATCGCGGGTGCTGACTGACAGCTGAAGCGGTCTATTCTCATTCCGGTATTTGAAAGCATTGTCAAGCAGATTGAAAATTACATTTGTAAAATGCATCTCATCAACATTTACAATAGCATCGACCGCATCGAAATTCGAGTCTATCCGGCCGCCATATTTCTCGACTTTCAGACGGAACGTATTTACGACATTGGAAATTACAAGATTCGCGTCTACATCCTGCATGCGGAGCGTACCCTTTTTCTTATCGAACATCGACATCTGAAGCACTTTCTCAACCTGAAAGCGCAGACGCTTAGTCTCGTCGTTGATTACATTCGAAATATGCTGAAGCGTCTCGGGCGACTTACGGACCGACTGGTCGTTGAGCATCTGAGCGGCGAGAGAAATGGTGGAGATGGGAGTCTTGAATTCATGCGTCATGTTGTTTATGAAATCATTTTTCATCTCCGTGATTTTCTTCTGCCGGAAGGCCACAATGATGGTATAGAGGAATACTATCAGGACCACAAAGGTGAAGATAAACGATGGAATCATAAACTTCACCGAACTGAGAATGTATTTCGTCTTTGAAGGGAAATAGACCTTCAGATAATTCTTCTTTACAGCCGGATCATTGCGAAACAGCGACTGCACGAACATACTGTTTTCAAGCATCGCCGGATTGACATTGGAAAAGCCTCCAGACTGATAGAACACCTTGCCGTTACGGCTTACGACCGCAAATTCAAACGGAATCTCAAGGCCATTGTTTTCAAGCTCGCGCTGCAGGTACTTCCTGACAGCAACCGAATCGGCGCGTTCCTCTATGGGGCGGTCACCCGCCTTGTTCATTATATTGATGATAACATCGTCGATAACACCTTTCTGATAAAGATACTGACCCTTCAGCTCCTCGCGCATGGAATTGAAACTGTTGGCGATACCATTGCCGTTCTGAATCTTGTAGATTTTCTCGGCATCGCTTTTGAGAGTCACCTCCCCGGCCAGTCCGCTGTGGGTTGTAAAAGAGTACTTCACACCTCCGAGATGCGGAGCACCACCATATTGCGCATAAATCGACGACGACTCCACCTGAGCTACATCCTCTTCAAGGAAATATTTTGTTTCGTCCTGCTCAAGCAACGACGATACAGCATACAACGAACGGCGCACACCCTCGGTAAACTGGTCGTCGCGCATCCGAATCATGCTTTTCATATATATAATCTGGATATATAGGAGTCCTACAAGCGTAAGCGCCATAAGGATGGCCAACAGCCAGATAGTGGATTTCTTCATATTTAACTAACTCGAATCAGCCGGTAGCATCCGCCGTGAGGATGGAAATACCTCGACCAATTCATTGATTTAAAGATTCTTTTAAAATATTAACAAATAAGTTCGCCAACAGGTTTATTGTGTCTCCGCATCCTTCCATCTGTTTTAAAAGGGAATCGGAGCCTCATAGTCCCGTTTTAACATTTCAGTGCAAAATTAACATAAAAGTTTTTTGTATGCAAATTTTGAAAATAAAATATTTATAGGGTAAAAATGAGGGCGGTATGCCAGAAATGGATTCTTGACATACCGCCTTCAGGCAAAATAAATGATTATAAGTAACTGGTCGAAATTATTTTAATATTTCCGGGAGGAAAATTTTCAGGAGATTTTTCTCGATGAAGAAGGAGTGTAGATGTCTACACGACTGATGAAGAGAGGAAAAGATGTGGAAATTTTACCGCGGAAATATTGAAAATAATTAGATCAGGAAAGTATAAAATAATTTTGAACAGTTACTTATACTATCCCTTAGAATAACGGTTTTAATTATCGCACCGGCTTTCTTCACGTTTGCGGGTCAGAATACATTTTATCTGACGACGGTAGAACCAGCAGGCCAACAGGAAATATACGCCTGCCTGAATCCAGAGCGCGATATATTCACTCGAGATGTCGCTCAGCCGAGCGCCGGACGATGTGATACGCACATAGCCGTTCATCCCGAATGTCGACGGAAAAAGATAAGAGAAGTATTTCCAGAATGCCGGCATATCCGACGCAGGCCACGACAATCCGGAAAGAAACAGCATCGGCACTGACAGGAAGACAAGCAGCAGAATTGAGTCCTCACGCCTGTAGATGAACGACGACAGTACCATGGCAAGAAATATACATGCCAGTACAAAAGGCACAAGGAAAGCAATGAAAGTGGTATAATGTCCGAGTTGAGGAAGCGTGAAGAGTCGTGTGACAACAGCAAACATATACACTCCAAGTATAATATAAAGCATAAAATAGGGGAGTGCCTTCCCGATTACAATATGAACGGGATTCTTATACCATGGATGAAACGGGATCACGCTGCCCATGTGATGCTCCCGTGAATTCCCTGTCGACATGCCGATTCCCAGAAGAAGTGTCTGCTGAATAATCAGCATCAGCACGGGGGGTATCAGGAATGCCGCAAAGCCGCTCTGCGGATTATATAGCGGAACATAATCATAATCAATGGGCATCCGGGTAATTTCGGCCTGGCGGTCGGTGGTAGAAGGTAGATAATGATTCACTTTGATGTCCTTGTTGACCTCAAGCGAAACATTGGTGGCCGTAAGAAGGAGCGCCTTGTAATAAAGCATACTCGACATATCGCAGTAGAGGCCGATAGGGGCCTGGTTCCCTTTCCAAAGCTCACGTGTAAAATCCGAAGGAATGCGAACGATGCCATACACCTCCTGACGGCGTATCATCTCCTGCGCTGCTGAAAGATTGTCGCAGTAAGCCACGATTTTCATATCGGGTGAAGCGTCCATTTTTCGCAGAAGCTCACGGCTGAGTTCACTGTGACTTTCGTCGACAACGGCCACAGGCACCTCTCTTACCACCTCATTGGTATATACGTAAGAGTATAGAAGCGGATAGGCCAGGGGAACAAACAGAATGAATATCATGATGCCCTTGTCGCGAAATATGTTGCCGATTTCCCGATACCAGATCTGGAATATGTTTAATATCGACTTCATCTTGTCATTCTTTGTATTTGTATTTCAGGAAAGCTGTTCTATAACGCGGAAGAACGGCAATCGGGAGCAAAAGAAAGCACAGCAGAGCGGCCACCGAAGGCCAGACGTAGAGAATCGAATACCCGTTCAAAGCCTGATTGACATAAATGAGGTAATAATGACGCAACGGGAACAACCAGGAAAGTTTCTGTAGGAAGCCTGACATTGCAGTGACCGGATATGTAAATCCCGCAACGGAGAAAGACAGTATTCCCCATAAAGAGCACAGACACATAGCCGTTCGCATCTGGCCGAGAAATACTCCGAAGAAAAAAACTCCGAATGCCTGCGAGGCAACCACTGTGTCAAATCCGAGCAGCATCATATGCCATATCGGCACATTACACGGATACCCCATGATTTTATAGAAGTATACATCATAGAAAATGAATACCAGAGTAAACCATAGAGTCTGCGGAAGCAGTTTCCCTACGAGCGCCACAGTCGACGAATTGCCTGCAGCGGAATATAGCTCACGCTGGCGGCCCGATTTCCACTCCACCCCGACTGTATAGGAGGTGGATAACATTATCAGGAGAATCAGAATCCCCGGAACAATAATATTATTCAGATACACGGAATAGTCAAGCGTAGGATTGTTCAACGGATGCGTCTCTATCGTGATAGGCTGGATTATGCCCATGGCTTTTTTCTCGGTAGCGCCACGGGCATATAGCGTCTCGCGGGTCAAGGCCAGACCGGCAAGTTCGGAGGCAGTCCTGAAATCTTTCATTAGCAAAGAGCCCGGCACAAAATAGGACTCGTTGGTGTAGAAGGAAATCGTCGGCTGACGATTGGCAAGCGCCTCCGCGGTTGTCCCCGCAGGTATATAGAAGAAAGCATATATCTCACCTCGCTGCATAGCTTCCTTCGCTTCAGAAAAAGAGCTATATGATTTAGTGAAATTCGCATTCTCCATCGCATCGACAGTGCGCACGATGGTCCGTGAAATATTGGTATTGTCCATGTCTACAATACCTGCGGGAAGATCAGACGGCAGCCCGCGGTCCATGAGCGTGACAAAAAACACCGCACATACCAATGGCGCCACCACCATACAAAACAGGAACAGCGGACGGTGTGAGAATCCTCGGATTTCACGAATAAAAATGTCTCTGATACGATTTAGAAAATCCATGTAAACTATCTGACTAAAATTGCCGACATACCGCTGCGTATACCATCGAAACCGGATGATTCCAGAGGACAGGCCTTCACCTCAAATGTCTTGAGATCGAATTTATCAAGTGCCTTGGTTGCCTTCCATGTGGCAAAACTCCCGACATCCTTGATGCGCGAAATTTTCACCTTTACATTGCGGTCGAATGCCGGAAGATATACCTCAGCCTCGGTGCCTACAGTAAGTCCAGGAAGGAAATCTTCGCGTACATTGAACGTGAACCATATTTCACCGGTTTTAGAAACATTCATTATCGGGGCCCCGCTACCGACAAGTTCGCCCGGCTCCGGAAAAATCTCCGTCACGACACCATCGGCAGATGCGAGCAGAACTGTTTCATCAATATAAGATGAAACTTCGCTTACGGCGCTTTCTGCCCTCGATACCTGAGCGCGTGCGGCACTCAGGTCCTCCTGTCGGGTTCCATTGACTGCCATTTCATATTGAGACTTTGCGGCATTTTCCGAAGCCACCATAGCTTTATAGTTGGCAAAAGCCTCATCGCGCTTTTGTTCGGCCATTACGCCCTGTTTACACAGCCGCTCAACTCGATTATAGGTTTTCTCGGCAACCTCACGTCCGGCCACAGCCTTCTGCCATACTTCATACGCCGACTGAATCTGCTCGCTGCGCACTCCGGCCTCAGCTTTTTGTTCCAGTGCTCTTGCCGCATTGCGCGCCGCTTCGGCCTGCGCGAGCCGTGCGTTCATGTCGGGGGCCTCAAGTACCACAAGAGTATCTCCCTTGCTGACCATATCGCCTTCCTCAACCTTAATTTCAAGTATCCTTGCGGGCACCTTGCTCGAGACTCGGTAATCGGAGGTCTCCGCCTCTCCCTGGATGATTTCCTCCGGTTCAGGGATTGACAGGCCTATGATTATGACTGTGGCTATCACGGCTACGATAATCGCCGTGCATACAATGATGGCATTTATATTTTTCGATTTCTTTTTCATTGCTGTAAATAATGATTACTTGATTACACCTAATGCACGCTTGAGATAAATGTCGGCAAGACGGAGTTCAATTTCAGCATTGATATTTCCCGTCTTCGCCGAGAGCCACGCTGTCTGCGCCTCGATAACATTGCTTACCGGAATAACGCCTTCCTTCAATCCCAGCGTGGCATAGCGGAGATTCTCGTCGGCCTCACGCTGGCTGCTCAGAGTGGTCAGATATTTTTCCTGAGCCTCTTTCAGTTTTAGCTTGCTCTGATTCACCTGAAGTTCAATCTTCTCCTTGAGTTCATCATAGCGGAAACTTGCGGAAATAGCCTCGGCCTTGGCCGATTTGACCTTAAATGCTCTGTCGCCCCATGTAATAATCGGGATATTGAGAGCGACACCTATATTCCAGGTTCCTTTGAATTTCTTTTCAAAACTATTGAAGACCGACGGGTTGCTTGCGGCATAGCCGCCGGTCAGGGCTACAGACGGCAGGAACTCCGAACGCGCAATCTTAATTTTTTCCTCGGAGATACGAACCGAATTCCCGACGGCCGACAATTCCGGCCGTTGAAGCCATAAATTAGTGTCGTCCGGAGCGGCAGGCATGTAACTGCCCGCTGAATAGGTCGCTGCATCAGCCGGAACAACATCATCGTCAAGCGGCAGCCCGCAGAGCTGACACAAACGCATACGCAGAAGTTCAAGGCCGTTGTCAACCTGAATAATGGTTACTTTCGCCTCATTCACCTTGACTTTCACACTAAGACAGTCGGCTTCAGTGGCGAATCCTTCCGCCTTGAGTTTTTCTACGTCGGAATCAAGCGTCCGTACAAGATTTAGATAACTTTCAGCAAGATGCTTTTTTGAAGTCAATGCTACGATATTCCAATAAGTTTCTTCGACATCAACAATCAGATCCTGTAGACACAAATCTAATTTGTGGTCGGCGATTTGCTCTACATATCCGGCTATTTTATTATAAGCCCTGATTTTTCCACCCATATATATAGGCTGTGTGAGCATAACCGCCGCTCCATACATGTTTCGCGTATCCGTACGGAGAGCATCGACAAGCCTCTGGCCGACCGAGTTAAGCGCCGGAAGCGAGAGAGCCGACCCGATATGGGACAAACCGGACTTCTGCTCGTCGCTAAGAAGTGAAAGTTCCCGGTCTGTATGCATGTATATTCCGGAGGCGCTGACTTTTGGCAAATACGCCGTAAAAGCTGATTTTCTACCGTAATGGGCCGCCCGACGCTCCATCTCCGCCGCACGCAATTCCTTGTTGTTTGCAAGCGCGAGTGTCCGGCAACTGTCGAGCGAAAGCGATGTCGATGCGGCATCTGCCGATATGACCACCGACATTATTAAAGGCAAAAGAAGATTTTTTCTGTAATGCATATTTCATTGTCCTGTTTTCGATGCAAAGTTCGTGACAATAGGATACTCGAGAAAGGCGCATTCATCGTTTGTATTGGAGTAAACATCGTTTAATATCGGATAATCGCATAAGATTCCACGATTTATTGTTATATTTGTATTGTAAATTCTTCAACAATGGCAACTGAACCTACCGATATTTCAATCGAACGAGTCCTCAAACAGGATATTCCGGATATTGTGAGCTATTGCAATCACATTCTCCTCGTCGACAATCTTAGCGATATGCGTCTGTTCTCGCACCCGGCAAGATTGAGGGCGACAACGGTGCTGGTATGCACGCAGGGCATAATAGAAAGCAGCATAAATCTCAAAAACTACACCGTAGCGGAAAATCACCTGCTGGTGAATTTTTCCGGCGACATAATTCAGATACACCGAACCGAAAATGTGCGAGGATATGCAATCATTCTATCGGAAGAATACCTGCGCGAAGTGCAGCTTGACTTCCGGATGAGGGCACAAAGTTACATGAACATACGTGGCAACGGGCCTGTCGCTGTTCCACGCGATGAACTTACGTCATTAAAACCATATTACCGACTGTTCAAAAAAATATGGAAGAAGGTAATGCCGATGTAATCCGGGGACTGGCTCAGGCTCTGTCGTACACAATCATATCACTTTTGAACCGTTATAACAAACCCGTTCAGCCAGACGGCCGCTACGAGACATCGCGCAAAGAACAATTGTTTGAAAAATTCATGTCGCTGCTTGATACCTATCATGGCCAGGAACGTGCGATTCAGTTTTATGCAGATAAAATGTGTCTCACCCCCAAATATCTGTCGGGCATGATCAAAGCTTATAGCGGGAAGGGGCCATTGGAGTGGATTAATGAGTTTGTAATTCTGGAAGCAAAAATGATGCTCCGGTATACCGACCTGTCGGTACAGGAGATAGCCTACCGGTTGAACTTCCCGACTCAATCTGCTTTCGGAAAATACTTCAAGCAACAGATTGGTGCGAGTCCGAAGCATTTCCGCAATAATAATTGATTCAATAATTGATTCGGCACATCTTGAGGAATAAAAAGTTGCCGGAAGTGTCTTTACCGACACTTCCGGCAACGGGAAGATATATAATGTTTCAGCTCTGTTGTAGCATCTATCGACCGGTTAAACGGCCAGATTTTGTTTGTAGAGAATTAGGAATGGATTCTAATGAATCCTGACTTCGTAACTCAGCACCGGGAATCACCACTTAGTAGTTCCACTGGCAGGCAATCATGCTGAGCGAGTTGCAACCGACGGTGCGTAGGTCGGTGATCATGTTGTAACGGCAGTTGATGTAGGTAAGAGCCTGGTCGAACTGAACGTCGAGCATGGTGAGCTGGTTGTTGTTGCAAAGCAGACGCTGCAGGAAAGTCTGGTTGGAGAGGGTAAGCTGGGTAAGGTCATTGTAGGAGCAGTCGACGAAGATCAGCTGCGGGCAATCGGTCACACTCAGCGTGGTGAGATTGTTGTAAGAGCAAACCAGGTCGAGGAGCACGGGGCACTGACGCATTGCAAGCGACTGCATGTTGTTGTCGGAGCATATGAATGTGCTCAGTGCGGGGAGATTGCTTACAATCAGCGAGGAAATTTCGTTGTCGTCGATATTCAGGTTCTGAAGGTTCTCGACACCAACAAGGGTAAGACCGGTAAGCTTGTTGTAGCCGCAGTAGAGATTTTTAAGATTCGTGCAGTTTTCAACCTTAAGCATTTCCAGATGATTGCCCTGGCAGTTAAGAGTCTTTAGCGTTGAAGAATTGGCGACATCAAGACCCACAAGATAATTGTTGGAAATATTAACGGTCTCGATCAGTGGAGTCTGGGCCATATTGATTTCCGGCAGACGATTCTTATAGATATTAAGGGTCTGGAGACCGGAGCAACCGTTGAGATTGACTTCAGCGATTCTGTTGCGCTGGGCGTCAACGCGGGCAAGATTGGCACAGCCGTCCAGATTAAGGGCTGTGAGGGCATTGCGGGAAACATTCAGCTTCGTGAGCTGGGAGAAGCCGGCCAGATTCAGTGTACCGGCGAGATGCTTGTCGGCCCACTCGATAGCGGTGATGTGGCCGTTTTCAACAGTAACGCCTTCCCAAGTAGCGGGAGCCTTTACATCGGTGATTTTCAGAGCGGCAGCATTGGTAGCGTGTTTTTCAGCGGGCTGAGCCAGGAAAGCCTGAAGCTCTTTAAGCTCGTTTTTGTCGATTTTCTGTGCGAAAGCGCTCATGCATCCTACCATGAGAGCCATCAGTAATAGAGCCTTTTTCATATTATAAATAGTTGTTAGAGTTAGAATGTTTCAAGACAGGATGGCAGACATCATAAGATACATTCTGCCGATGTTTACTCTATTAACATTTATAATAAACGAAAGGTTGAGCGCCACTGAAAATAAATCAGAGCAACATGCCCCAGCCTGCAGAAGAGCATCTATATGGCAAACCGAGCGGTCAGTTCGTCGAGTTCCTGCGAAGCGAGTTCCCAGAGGCTGAGTGCGTTCTCCATTTCGCGCGTGCGTTGCTGATGAAGCGAGTATATATCGTTGTCGGCCAAATCGCCCGAAGCAATCCGAGCCTCAATGTCGGCAATCTCCTTCTCAAGATTTCCCACAGCGGCTTCTGCATCCTCAACCTTCTTCCGCGCTTTGCGGAGCATTTTCTCACGCTCTTTCTGCTCGGCATAGCTCAGCCGACGCGGAGCAGGACCGGCGGTCTGAGTCTCCGGTGTCGCAACGGGGGCAGCCTCGACCTTACGTTCCGGCTCAGCCTGAACGCCACCGCCTGGCGATTTACTCAACTCAAGTTCCTGAAGCGACGTCAGTTTTTTCTTCTCCAGAAAATCATAGATGCCGCCGAGGCATTCTTTCACCCGGCCACCCCCAAATTCATAAACCTTCTCCACAAGACCATCGAGAAACTCTCGGTCATGGCTCACGACAATCACGGTGCCGTCGAAATCTTTGATGGCCTGTTTGAGAACATCCTTGCTGCGCATATCGAGATGGTTGGTCGGCTCGTCGAGAATCAGAAGATTCACCGGCTGAAGAAGCAGACGAATCATTGCCAGACGAGTCTTTTCACCACCGGAAAGCACCTTCACCTTTTTATCGGAGGCTTCGCCTCCGAACATGAAGGCACCGAGTATATCGCGAATCTTAGTGCGTATATCACCGGTCGCAACCCGGTCGATGGTGTCGAACACGCTTATCGACTCGTCGAGAAGCTGAGCCTGGTTCTGGGCAAAATATCCGATCTGAACGTTATGGCCGATTTTCAGGCTTCCGGTGAAAGGGATTTCGCCCATGATACACTTTACGAGCGTCGACTTGCCCTCGCCGTTCTTGCCGACAAAAGCGACTTTTTCGCCGCGAGAGATCGTGAACGTAGCATGGTCGAAGACTTGATGGTCACCATAAGCTTTGCCCACATTATCGGCAATCACGGGATAGTCGCCCGAACGCGGAGCCGGCGGGAAGCGGAGTGAAAGGCGTGAATTGTCGACCTCGTCGATCTCGATACGCTCGATTTTTGCAAGAGCTTTCATACGGCTCTGAACCTGCACGGCTTTCGTAGCTTTATAACGGAATCTCTCGATAAAAGCCTCGGTATCGGCAATCTCTTTCTGCTGATTGAGGTATGCACGCGTCTGCTGCTCGATACGCTCCTTGCGAAGCTCGACAAACCTGGAGTAATTTACGGCATAATCGTAAATACGGCCGCAGGAAATCTCGATGGTGCGCGTAGTGACATTGTCGATGAACGCACGGTCGTGACTGACCAGTACCACCGCTTTGGCTTTCAATCGCAGGAACTGTTCGAGCCACTGGATGGACTCAATGTCAAGATGGTTGGTCGGTTCGTCGAGAAGAAGTACATCGGGGTGCTGGAGAAGAAGTTTCGCAAGTTCGATACGCATGCGCCATCCTCCGGAAAATTCGGCCGTGGCGCGGTCAAAGTCATCGCGTACAAAGCCGAGACCGATGAGCGTACGCTCCATCTCAGCCTCATGATTTTCGGAATGCTCGATTGTCAGACGGTCGGTAAGGGTCGTAGACTGCTCGATCAACCGGGCATATTCCTCCGACTCGTAGTCTGTACGATCAGCCAGCTGACGGTTTATGTCGTCGAGATGGCGCTGCATCGTGTCGATATGCGAGAAAGCCTTACGCACCTCTTCAAGCAACGTAGTTTCGTCGGCAAGCTTCATCTGCTGTGGAAGATAGCCGATGGTTGTCTCGGCAGGGACGGCGACCTGCCCCGATGTAGGACGTTGCAGTCCGGCAATGATTTTTAGCATTGTCGATTTTCCGGCGCCATTCTTGCCCACAAGGGCAATCCTGTCGCGCGGATTAATCACATAATTTATATTGTTGAAGAGAGGCACGGCGCTGAATTCCACCGTGAGGTTCTGAACAGCAATCACAGCGATAATGAAATTGGTTGTTAAATGACTGAATGCGCAGGCAGTAGGGTCAGCGCACGTGATGCACCACAATGCGGTGCGATTCAGTGATGACGATGTCAACGCCGACATCGTGGGGGTCAGTCGGGAAATCGAAATCACACAACTGGAAATCGTAGGCGACACCAATCTTGGTGGCCCGGCTGTTGGCCAGCAGCCGGTCGTAATATCCCTTTCCACGACCGATGCGGTTGCCACGCCGGTCGTAGGCCACAGCCGGAACAACAACCAGTTCGATATCGTCGATATCGGCTGTCTCGTCGCCTGTAGGTTCTTCTATATGGAAAGCTCCCATAGCGAGGCGCGAGCGGTCGTAGGGAAGAATCTCGAGATTCACTCCATTTACTCTCGGAAGGAAGAAATGCTTCTTCCCGGCCCATTTCTCAAGGAACCGATGAGTCGACAACTCGTCGGGGAGAGAATGGTACATCAGCACATTTTCGGCAAGCATGAATGCCGCGGACTGCTCAAGCAGACTGAACACTCGGGAGGCGGCAGCTTCCTTTTCCTGTTCGGAGAGAAGCGACTTGCGGGTTTTGATCCGGGAGCGGATGTCGTTTTTATCGGTCATGATTTGGAATCAACTTTAGCTTTACTTTTTGCGGAAGCCCCCGGCCGCGCCTGCGGTACAGCCGGTTCCGGCTTGATGGGGAAGGCGGCCGTTCCGTTAAGCAACTCAGACACGGCGCGGAGCACATTGCTGTCCATGCGGTTGACAATCTCGAAATAGGCATTGTAGCCGAGAGCATCGCGCGCAATCAGAGCTTTCAGTTGATTAACAATCAAATCGTGGGAAATGTTGATGTAATACCACCGGGCCTGAACACCATTTCGAGCCGCGAAATTCACGAACTGACGAAGCAGGACATCGTCGGAAGGTAAGTTCTTAATAAGTTCTTCTGCAGAAGTTTTACTCTTAAGAGTCTCGCGGTTGGAGTCTACATAGTCGAAGGCGAACTTCTGAAGGAGTCCGGCATTGGCTACGTTAATATAATAAGACGTTATGCCCGAAGTGTCGTTCGGCACGAAAATATCCGGCATAATGCCCCCGCCTCCATATACTTTCCGGCCGTTGAGAGTTGTGAACTGCAGCGACTCATCAAACTTGATGGAATCAAGACTGAACATCTCTCCGCGGTTGTAGCGGTCGATAATATCATGGCCATAGAGGGCACTGTTGGAATAATCCTTCTGAATGCAGCGCCCCGATGGAGTATAATAACGGCCAATGGTAAGACGTACGGCGGAACTGTCGGGAAGCACCGACTGGCGCTGTATGAGCCCTTTGCCGAACGAACGGCGTCCGACAATCAGAGCGCGGTCGTTGTCCTGAAGCGCGCCTGCGAAAATCTCCGACGAAGAAGCGGAGAACTCATCGAGGAGTACAACAAGCTGAGCATCCTTGAAATTGCCGTTCCCATCCGCATGTACTTCCTGACTTGAGTAGAGATCACGTCCTCGGGTGGTGACAATCGGCTGACCTTTCTCAAGAAACTCGTTCACCATAAGGAACGCTATCTCCATGAAGCCTCCGGTATTGCCACGCAAATCGATCACGAAGTCCTGAGCCTCCTGTGAGCGCAGGTCGGTAAGTGCCTTCCAGAACTCATCGTAGGTTGTACGCCCGAACTTGTTCACCTTGATATATCCGATTCCCGGACTGACGATATAAGAGGCATCGACCGTATTAACCGGAATGTTGCCTCTGGTGACGTCGAAAGAAAGCAGTTTCTTTGAATTGCTTCGTTTTACAGTGAGCTGTATGCGGGTATCCCGCGGTCCACGCAACTTCTTTATGACATCCTCATTTGTTATACCGACTCCCGCCACGTCCTCACCGTCGACTTTCACGATGCGGTCGCCGGGGAGAAGTCCGACCTTTTCCGACGGGCCACCCGACGTAACCTCGATAACCGAAATAGTATCGTTGTTGATCATGAACTGGATGCCGACTCCGCAAAACGAGCCGTCGAGGTCGTCGTTGACGGCCTGCAGTTCGGAAGCAGGGATATACGCCGAGTGTGGATCGAGATTTGCCAGCATTGACGGAAGTGTCTTTTCCAGTACGCTGTCGAGATCTACCTCGTCGACATAGTCCTTACGGATAAGATTCAGAATGGTCTGAAATTTTTTTTGTGTCGGGGTAGGACCGCTCTGACGGTTCACAATATCACCGGCCAGGAAACCGACGATAAAAGCAATAGCCACAATCAGCGGAATCCAGACCGAAGCACGCTTAAGATTGTTCATTTTACAATTGTATCGTTCAAATCCGGCATATGCACACATTCCACACCGGCCCGCTCGAGCAAATCGATTCCGTCGGTGATACGGTATAGCTCGTGATATACCACTCTTCGAATACCGGCCTGAATAATAAGTTTAGAGCATTCCATACACGGGGAGGCCGTTATATACAGCGTGGCGCCGTCGCTCGAATTATTGCTGCGGGCCACTTTAGTTATTGCGTTGGCCTCGGCATGAAGCACATAAGGCTTGGTAAAGCCGGATTCATCCTCACACACATTTTCAAATCCCGAGGGAGTTCCATTGAACCCATCGGAGATTATCATGTCGTGTTTGACGATGATAGCACCAACCTTTCTACGCTGACAATAGGAATTCTCAGCCCAGATGGCCGCCATGCGGAGATATCTGCTGTCGAGAGCCCGCTGCTTTGCTTTGTCCTGCATAAAATTATCTTACAGATAAATAAAGGCATCCGGAATCTTAGTCCGTCGAGCCGCTTATCGTGCAAAGTTACGTAGTTTTTTTATCCCCGCAATCAACCGGAGTCAAAAATAATGTCCGCACACGATTTTTCCTCAAAAAATTCATATGACACACCCGATGATTGCGATAATAATGCCAAGGAAAATCAAACCGAGACCGACAGTTTTTATCCGGACCCATTTGGTCTGAAGGGCGTCCGTCAGTATAGGATTATTCTTTGACTTGAAAAACGCATAGGAATATTTCATTGCGTAGGCCATTAAAAATAAATCGCCTGAAATATTTATCCCGATGCCTACATATATCAAAATATCCTGCATGTACTTACAACGCGACTCCGGAGCAAGATGTTTAGTCCACGGAATGCACTATGCGAGCAACGATTCAATTGAGCCGGTAAGACTTGCAAGCGAGGGTGCGACGACGTCGCAGTATGGGCGGATTGCATCAGCCGGATTGGTAGTTGCCAGACCAACGACTTTGCACCCTGCGGAGCGTCCGGACTGAAGCCCCTGGAAAGAATCCTCGAAAACAAGACAGTCGGCCGGACGTGCACCGACCTTACGTGCACCGACAAGATAAGGCTCGGGGTCGGGCTTTGAATTGCTGACATCCTCGGCAGTAACAACAGCATCGAAATGAGGAAGAAAGTCAGGATGCTGACGTGAGAGGAAGTGCATCTTCTTCTCGTCGCTGCTGGTTACAATAACAGTCTTGAGGCCACGAACACGCAGTGCGTCTACAAATTCCAGAGCCCCCGGAAAAACAGGGTAGACAACCTCATTTTCAAACTCATGAAGCAAGCGGTCAACATCCTTTCTGACTTCAGGGTCGGAGAAATGAGTCTCCAGAATATCCTTGAGGGTCGTACCTTTTATGTCATAAGCAAAAGTTGGCGAGAGGAGATGGTGAATCTCGCCCACACGCTGCCAGAACTGGGTATATAATGTCTCGGAGTCAATAAGAACTCCGTCGAGGTCGAAAAGAGCGGCTTTCTTCATATAATTGAAAGTAGATCAGTAACCGGATTTAAAACCGGACGAATCCAATGTTGCAAATGCTAAGTATAACGCCTGGACGGCCAAATGAATTGCAAAGATACAACTTTTAACACTAACGAATCGCCAAAAGTGGCTAAATTTGCATTATAATAAATGACGGCAAACCGTTTGGCATACGTTTCAACACAGCAGATATGTCGAAATCATATAATTCCACACAAACCGCCTCGGGCAACGCTCCGCGGCAGTCGGATCCCACAACACTCGGCACGCTACCGATTGGCAAGCTCCTTGTGCAGTATTCCATTCCTGCCATCATCGCGAGTGTCGCCGTCAGTGTCTACAACATCGTCGACAGCATATTTATCGGTAGGGGAGTGGGCCCCATGGCAATCGCCGGACTTGCCATTACACTGCCGCTGATGAATCTGGTTATGGCCTTCTGTACGCTGATTGCCGCCGGTGGCGCTACAATTTCCTCCATTTTTCTCGGGCAAAAGAATGTGGGAAGAGCTACGGATGTCGTCAACAACGTGATGACGTTCTGCCTGATCCATTCGATTGTGTTCGGCGGAGTGACCATATATTTTCTTGACCCGATACTTCGCTTTTTCGGTGCGACGCCCGAAACAATTATATATGCAAAGGAATTCATGGCGGTAATCCTCTATGCTACTCCCTTATCCTATGTGTTTATCGGATTGAACAACCTGATGCGCGCCACAGGCTATCCACGCAAAGCCATGATTTCCGCCCTGCTGTCGGTAGTAGTCAACGTAGTGCTCGCGCCGATATTCATCTATACCTTCCACTGGGGAATCGCCGGAGCAGCGTGGGCCACCAACTGCGGACAATTCGTGGCGTTCATATGGGTGTTGAGCCATTTCCTCTCCAAAAAGAGCTATGTACACTTCAACCCGCATTGCAGCTGGCTGAACGTCACTATTCTCAAAAAAATATACGCAATCGGTCTGTCGCCGTTTCTGATGAATGTCTGCGCCTGCATTGTGGTGATGTTTCTCAACAAGGCGCTCCTCGACTATGGAGGCGCCGACGGCAACCTCGCCATCGGAGCCTTCGGAATCATGAACAGGACGACGATGTTTTTTGTGATGGTGGTGTTCGGAGTGACACAGGGCATGCAGCCTATTCTTGGTTTCAATTTCGGAGCCGGGCAATGGGAACGCGTAAAGCAGACCTTATATAAAGGCATATGGATTGGTGTCGCCATTACAACAATCGGGTGCGCACTGACGGAGGGCATTCCAGACTATTTAAGCCACTTGTTCACAGTAGATGAATCGCTTATTAAAATAGCCCGCGAAGGTTTCCGGATATACTTTATCTGCTACCCGGTGGTCGGCGCACAGATTGTGATTCAAAATTTCTTTCAGTCAATCGGCAAGCCGCAACTTTCCATATTCCTGTCGCTTACACGTCAGCTACTGTTTCTGTTACCGTTTCTGTTCATTCTGCCGAGACACTTCGGAATTCCGGGCGTATGGGCCTCAATGGCCGCAAGCGATATGCTGGCATTCATCGTGGCGTTTATCACCATGATGATAATGATGCGGCGGCTCGGACGACGATACTCTACCCAGACAAGATAGCTTACCCAACCAGATATATGCAACAGACACTCGAATTAAGACTCACACCGGAAGTCGCCTACGTACCGCTGCGGCTGACAGCTGCCGTATCGACACGCCTCGGCATAGATGTAAACCGCATTACCGAAGTACGCATTCGCCGACGGTCGATCGACGCGCGACAGCGTAATGTAATGGTAAACCTCTCGGTTGACGTTTTTATTGATGAAGCGCCTCCGGCTCCAGAAGCGGAACTTCCTGCGCTCCCCTCGGCGGGAAGTGTTGCACACGCAAAGCCGATAGTGATTGTCGGAGCCGGGCCTGCCGGGCTGTTTGCCGCATTGAAGGCAATCGGACTCGGACTACGGCCGATTGTTCTCGAACGAGGTAAAAGCGTAGAGGAGCGCAGCAAGGACATGGCGCGCATCGCCCGTGAGAACATCGTGGACCCAGAATCGAATTATTGCTTCGGCGAGGGGGGTGCCGGCGCATATTCCGATGGAAAGCTATATACCCGGAGCAAAAAGCGAGGCTCGGTGGAAGAGGTTCTCCAGCTTTTTGTAGCTCACGGCGCATCTCCTGACATTCTCGTCGACGCGCATCCCCATATCGGCACCGACCGTCTGCCGCAGGTAATCCGTGCAATCCGCGAAAGCATAATCCGCGCCGGAGGCGAAGTACATTTTTCCACACGCATAGACCGCCTTCTGATTGCCGCGGATGAAGTCGGTGCAAAACGTGTAACCGGGGTGGCAACGGCCGATGGAACCTCCTACGAAGGGCCCGTAATACTGGCCACGGGGCATTCAGCCCGCGATGTATACCGTAGGCTTCTGGCCGACGGAATCGCTATCGAGCCCAAAGGAATTGCTGTTGGTGTACGCCTCGAACATCCTCAGAACCTGATTGACCGAATACAATACCATAGTCCGGGAGGACGCGGGAAATATCTGCCGGCCGCAGAATATTCCATGCTGACGAGAGTCGACGGACGTGCAGTCTATAGTTTCTGCATGTGTCCCGGCGGGTTCATCATACCCGCGGCAACAGGGCCGGAACAGCTCGTGGTAAATGGTATGTCGCCCGCTTCACGCGGTACCAAGTGGGCCAACTCCGGGATGGTGGTAGAAGTATTGCCGGAAGACTTGGAGGAATATGCAGAATATGGGCCGTTGCGCGTAATGGCATTTCAGGAAGCCATAGAAAAAAGCTTTTTCGATGAGGCCAAAGGGAGTCAGAACGCACCTGCCCAACGGATGCACGACTTCGTGAACTCCAAAAACTCGCAGTCGCTTCCTTCAACATCCTACGCGCCGGGCATACATCCGGCTCGCATCGACAAGCTGCTGCCTCCATTCATAGCCCGACGCCTTCAGAAAGGGTTCGCCGAATTCGGTCGGAAGTCGCGCGGATTCCTGACCAACGATGCAGTGCTTATCGGCGCGGAAACTCGAACATCCTCACCGGTAAGAATTCCGCGCATGGACGATTCTCTGCAACATATCGGAATCTCCGGTCTGTTTCCATGCGGCGAAGGAGCGGGATATGCGGGCGGAATCGTATCGGCAGCAATCGACGGCATGAGATGCGCCACAGCAGCCGCCGACTATCTCAAAGAAAACGAAACTGAATAAAAACTATTGGGCTGGAGGTTTGTTAATAAGTATAGAATAAATTAAAAAGAGGGATGCCGGATGAAGTAAAGCAACTATTCCGGATTCCATGAATACTTGAAAACATCAACAGTATGAATTTCAACAGTTTCACCATCAAATCGCAAGAGGCTATCCAGAAAGCGCTGGAATACACCCGCTCTGCAGGCCAACAGCAGATTGAACCTGTACACCTGCTGAAGGCCGTAATAACGGAAGGCGAGTCGCTTGTGAAATTCATCTTTCAGAAAATAGGCGCCAATCCCGCGCTCATCAGCCAGCAGATCGACCGCGAAATCGGAATGCTTCCGAAAGTGAGTGGAGGCGAGCCATATCTGAGCCGCACCAGCAACGACGTGCTCCAGCGTTCGCTCGACATCGCCAAGAAGCAGGGCGACGAATACGTGACCCTTGAGGCCATTCTGATGGCACTTTTTCAAGTCAACTCGTCGGCATCGACAATTTTAAAAGATGCCGGGCTGAGCGAGAAAGAACTTCAGGCTGCCGTAGATGAGCTCCGCAAGGGAAAGAAAGCGACTGACCAGAGTGCAGAGGACACCTACAACGCCCTAAGCAAATATGCCATTAACCTCAACGAACGCGCACGAGCCGGAAAACTCGACCCGGTAATCGGCCGCGACGATGAAATCCGCCGCGTGCTTCAGATTCTGAGCCGCCGAACCAAGAACAACCCGATGCTGATAGGCGAGCCAGGCACCGGCAAAACCGCCATCGCCGAGGGACTGGCCCAGCGCATCGTGCGCGGCGACGTTCCCGAAAATCTGCGGTCGAAGCAGATATTCTCGCTCGATATGGGCGCCCTCGTGGCCGGCGCGAAATATAAAGGTGAATTCGAGGAACGCCTGAAAGCCATCGTGAACGAAGTTACCCAGAGCGACGGCGAAATAATCCTCTTCATCGACGAGATCCACACTCTTGTGGGTGCCGGAAAAGGGGAGGGGGCGATGGATGCCGCCAACATCCTGAAACCGGCCCTTGCGCGAGGCGAGCTCCGCAGCATCGGTGCCACCACCCTCGACGAATACCAAAAATATTTCGAAAAAGACAAAGCTCTTGAACGTCGATTCCAGAAGGTGATGGTCAACGAGCCAGACGAAATGAGCGCTATTGCCATACTCCGCGGACTGAAAGAACGCTATGAAAACCACCATAAGGTGCGCATCCGCGACGAGGCGATTATCGCAGCCGTACAGCTTTCCGAACGATATATAACCGACCGCTTCCTCCCCGACAAGGCCATCGACCTTGTTGACGAAGCTGCCTCAAAACTACGTCTGGAAATCGACTCAGTGCCGCAGGCACTTGATGAGATAAGCCGCATGATTGCCCAGAAGGAAATCGAGCGCGAGGCCATAAAGCGCGAAGGCGATAAAGCGAAAGTGCAGGAAATCGAAAAGGACCTTGCCCGCATGCGGGAGGAAGAGAAAGAATTCACGGCAAAATGGAAAGCCGAGAAAGACCTTATCAACCGCATACAGCAGAACAAGATTGACATCGAGCAACTGAATTTCGAAGCCGACCGCGCCGAGCGCGAAGGGGATTATGCCAAGGTCGCAGAAATCCGGTATTCAAAAGTACAGCAAAAAGAGGCCGAGAACGCTCAGATTCAGGAGCAACTCAAGGCAATGCAAGGGGAGAAAGCACTCATCAAGGAGGAAGTCGACGCAGAAGACATCGCCGATGTAGTATCACGCTGGACAGGCATACCCGTCAACAAGATGGTGCAGAGCGAGAAAGAAAAACTGCTCCACCTTGAAGAAGAACTCCATGAGCGTGTAATCGGCCAGGAAGAGGCCATTCGCGCGATAGCCGACGCCGTGCGCCGTTCGCGCGCCGGTCTTAACGACCCGCGCCGACCTATCGGCTCCTTCATATTCCTCGGAACAACCGGTGTGGGCAAAACCGAACTCGCCAAGGCACTCGCCGAATACCTTTTCGACGACGAGAACATGATGACACGCATCGACATGAGCGAGTATCAGGAGAAGCACGCCGTGAGCCGACTCGTTGGAGCGCCTCCGGGATACGTCGGTTACGACGAAGGCGGTCAGCTTACAGAAGCCGTGCGCCGCAAACCATATTCAGTTGTGCTGTTCGACGAAATCGAGAAAGCACATCCCGACGTGTTCAACATCCTTCTGCAGGTACTTGACGACGGCCGACTCACCGACAACAAAGGCCGCATGGTGAACTTCAAGAACACCATAATTATCATGACCTCCAACATGGGATCGAGCGTTATCCGCGAGAACTTCTCGAAGATGACGCCTGAAAACAAGGATGAAGTGATTGAAAAGACCAAACAGGAAGTACTCGATATGCTCAAGCAGACAATACGACCTGAATTCCTCAACCGAATCGACGAAACCATAATGTTCACGCCACTCAACCGTCAGGAAATCGAGGAAATCGTCGGGTTGCAGGTAAAGAGCGTGAAACGCATGCTTGAAGCCAATGGAATTACACTTGAAGTAACTCCTGCCGCACTGAGCCTGCTTGCCGACGAAGGATATGATCCGGAATTCGGCGCACGACCCGTGAAGCGTGTGATTCATCGTCTCGTGCTTAACCGCCTGTCGAAGGACATATTGGCACAGACCGTAGACCGCTCGCGTCCCATCATAATCGACGTGGCTAACGACGAGCTGGTATTCCGTAACTAAAAAACATTGCGGGAATGAAGCTCAGATGCGTCCCGCACCGCTTCCGGCTTCATTCCCGTTTTATAATATTTTGCTCTACAATTATTTATTTTTCAAACTATTAAAAGGGATAACGAATTATGAAAAAGTTTTTCAGTATCATGCTGATGCTGTTGCCGCTTACGATTTTAGCGACAGCCTGCGACGACGATGACGACGACATGCCGAACGTAGGTGTGCAGTGCACTATATCCGGAGGGGTCTTTGAAGGCGACGTAATTTACGTCACTCAGGGGTCGACCCTGCGCATCGACGGATTGACATTAATCAACCACACCGACAAAGACGCAGCGATGGGAGCAGTAAATTATTACTGGGACCATTATCTGGTGGGAACAAACCCGACAGCGCCTTACGAACTCGAACTTGACACCTCTGATTTGCAGCCGGGCATACACCTCCTCCAGGCACAGATGCCAATCTATGTAGTTGACTACCCAATCTGCTGGGGATATATTCAGTATGAGGTCTATATCGTAACCGATGAATCTCAGATTCCAGGAGATGGAACAGAAACATCGAAAACCGTGAGCGGTGTAGTCAAAGAACGTGAATAACCCTCATATACCATATATATGACCAAGGCCTGTAGGAGATCATTCCCACAGGCCTTGTCTGTAATATAGAAACGTAGGCCATCTTCAAGCTTTTTCCGAGAGCTCAAGCCATCGCATTTCTTTTTCGTCGATAATACTTTTCAGTTGCTCATAGCGAGCGGATTTCTCCGCAATATCCTCTATAGGGCTTCCGCTTTGAAACAGGGATTCAAGCGCGGAAAGTTCGTCGTTGAGCGACTTCAATTCCTCCTCAAGCGCCTCGAATTCCTTCTTTTCCTTAAACGTAAGACGTTCGGGGCGGGAAGAGCGTCGGGGCTTAGCTTCTGCGCAGGCTGCCTTTCTTTCCTGCGCGACAGCTTCCGCAGCCGTGCGCTCGGCTTCCTGACGGGCTTGCCATGCCCTGAATTCAGTGTATGTGCCCGGGAAATCCTTTACAGAGCCATCGCCCGGCAATACAAAAAGATGGTCGACGACATTATCCAGGAAACGACGGTCGTGGCTCACGACAATCAGGCAACCGCCAAAATCGGCCAGATATTGCTCAAGAATACCGAGGGTTGCTATGTCGAGATCATTGGTGGGTTCGTCAAGCGCCAGGAAATTAGGCTGAGACAACAGGACCGAAGCAAGATAGAGACGAGCACGCTCCCCTCCGCTAAGTTTCCCGACAAGTTTCTGCTGGTCGGCCGGAGAAAAAAGAAAATACTGAAGGAATTGCGAGGGATTCACACGGATTTCGCCGCCGTTGAGCACGATGTCGTCGGCGACCTCCGTAATCACATCGACCACGCGCTTACCCTCATTGAAACTGATGCCATCCTGACGGTAATATCCGAATCTGACTGTGGTACCAATGTCCCACTTGCCTGAATCCGATTCTATTTCGCCAAGAAGCATCTTGATGAAGGTGGACTTGCCTACACCATTATGGCCTATGATACCGACCTTTTCATAACGCGAGAACACATAACTGAAGTCATCAAGTATGATATGAGACCCAAAACGCTTGCAGATATGGGTGGCTTCAAATATTTTGGAGCCGATATATCCGGCCTTGACGTTCAGGGCGACATCACGCTGGCGAAGGTCGACGGCAGCCTTTTCCTTAAGATTATAGAAATTGTCGATACGGAAACGGGCCTTACCGGCCCGCGCCTGCGGCTGACGGTTCATCCATTCCTGCTCCTTGCGCAAGGTGTTCCGCACCTTGGCCAGTTCCGCCGTCATAGCATCGATTCGCTCGGCACGCCTGCGCTCATAATTGGCGTAATTACCCTCGTATATATAAGTGGTCGAGCGGTCGATTTCGATGATTCGCGAGCAGACACGATCAAGGAATTCACGGTCGTGTGTAACGAGCAAAAGCGCGATTTTCGAACGCTGGAGGAATTGTTCAAGCCATTCAATACTCTCAATATCGAGATGGTTGGTGGGTTCATCAAGCAGGAGCAGCTGAGGGTCGCACATAACCACGCGGGCCAGAGCCACACGTTTCCGCTGACCACCGCTCAGCTGGCCGAGAGGCTTCTCAAACTCGGAAATGCCGAGTCGGCCGAGCGTCTGGCGCAGACGGTCGTGATAGTCCCATGCAGCAAGATTGTCCATGTGCTCAGAGGCGGCAGCTACCCTTTCGTGGTCGGCAGACGCCATTGCAGCCTCATACTCGCGCACAGCATTAGTGACCTTGGAATCGATGTCCAGACACCACTGGATAGCGTTCATCTCCGAGGGCATATCGGGCGATTGCTCAAGATACGCCATACGAAGGGCCGAAGTAGGGGTAACGCTCCCGCTGTCGAAAGGCTCCAGCCCGGCGATGCAACGCAGCATTGTGGTCTTTCCCATGCCGTTGCGGGCAATAATACCGACCTTATCGCCCTCGTCGATTCCAAAAGTGGCATCGGCAAAGAGCATCCTGTCGCCATAGCTCTTAGTCAGGTTTTCTATCTGTAGAAGGGTAGCCATATAAACGAAACAGACATATCTGCATTAATACCGAAGCAGTCGTTTAGACTTCGGGCATTTGAATTACAATGCAAAGATAACCATTTCGCCGCGGAAACAGAGAAGGAAACTTATGGAAAAACAAAGGAGCAATCCAATGGAGGTGCCCCATGGGGTCTTCATTTCTTTTGTGTCAACAAAATATGACGTCGGTAAGACGATGGAGACATGCCTGTGGCCTGCTTGAAGGTACGTATGAAATAGTTACAATCAGAATAACCTAATGAAAATCCGATTTCCTTGACAAGCTTTTCGGTATGAGCCAGCTCAATCTGCGCTTTTCGCATTTTGAGAGCGCGAATATAATGAATAGGCGATTGTCCAGTCTCCGATTTAAAAATATGACTTAGATGATGTTTGGAAGTATTGACCGCTTCAGCCAGATGGTCGAGCGTAATTTCCTCGTGAAGGTGGGAACTGATATAGGAACGAACCCGAGCCACACGTTTGCCACCACCCGCTGCCGTTGGAAAAGCACCCTTTATCCAATTCGACATTATCAAAGAAATCAAAGAGTTGTTGAGGAGTTTTAAATGGAGAGGACTATAGTTTCGCTCCTCCAGCATACCTATAAATGACCGATGTGTATCGTATTGTCTGGGATCAATATTATATAGGGAGAGTGAAGGATTCGTGTCAACAAGCAACTCAAAAGCCTGTCGACACATTGCATTCCCGTGCAAATATTCGGGGAAACGCCAATAATCGGTGATTAACCTGGAATCACCCCTGTCAGGTTCATATACATGGAGATAGTAATGATCCATTTGGCCATCGCATCTATTGGAATGGCGCGTGTAAGCCGGTATAATATACATATGATCAGGCTCCATTTTAACATGACGGTCGGGAAGCAGAATATGCCCTGAGCCTGAAACGACATAGTACAGGCGCGTGAAAGGACTGCATACATCCTTATAATTCCATTCCTGCCCAACCGTAAATCGTCCGGCATTCAGAAGAATCCAGGAAGGGATTCCATTGTGATTCATATAACCAAGCATGTTGAACTTCTGTAAAGTTAGTGCTTGCAGGCGAAACCTGCAAGCACTAACAATATAAAGTCTCATGATAATTAATCTGGAGTCTGATTGCGGTCAGATTACAATTTTAAGTGCGGCATCATGGGCTTTTACAATAAAAATGCCGGAAAGATGAGAACAGTCGACACTCGTTCCATAGGATGAGATTACTTTCGTTCCTGTCAGCGTATAGACTGTGATGTCGGTAGGAAAAGACGAAAATATGGTTTTATCAAACACTTTCAGACCTACAGTTTCACTATCAGTTCCTACTATTCCACCAGTTCCATTGATATTTCCAAGCAGCTTTATCTCTTCTGCGCGAAACTCCTGGCAACTACCTCCATTGGCGAGGTCGGCCTGCCATCCAACGTAATAATCGCCGGCAGCCGGAACAGAGAACTTCATGCCAAAGAATTCATTGTTCAGTTTGAATGAATTTATGTCGGCATGAGCAAGCGCATTAAAAGGAATAGCCGAGGTCTCGGAAAGTTCGGGAGTAACAAAAGTATAGGCTTCATGGAGATTATACAGAGCATTATATCGTGCTCCGAAATAATAATCCCCCTTATCAAGATGGATTTTGCGATAGATTCTGGCATTTGTCAGACTCCCATTTTCATTTTGATTGCGGTCCTCCCAAATTCCAAGCATCAATGAATATGAACTGGAATAGTGGTCGAGACCCGCTTTAGTTCCATCATTTCCATTCGGGATAGAGAAATTCTCAACAATCCAGTTTTTAGGAGCGGCGAATCTTGTTCCCTTATCTTCTATTGGAGTGAAATCTTTTGACTCTAAGCACTTTTCAATAGTAAAATCGGTAGAATAGCCGTCAAAAGATGTTGCTGTCGGATTCCTGGAGCCCAGAAACTGCGACCATTCAAACTTCAAAGGGAAGTAAATAGATTTAATATCGGCAGGTGTAGCTGCTTTTGCTTTGGCCAGTGACTCGGAAATTCGTTCGAAACTCTGTTTGGGAAACGACCCGGTATTATCGTTGATGCGGCCGCACGCATTCAACCTGTCAACATAGACCTCTATTTCAGAAATAAGGGCATTGAGATCGGATATACCGATTTCGGGTAGTTGTAGAAGTGCGACCTTTTCCACGCGGAATTCCTGAGTGTCGCTTCCATGGGCGAGATCGGCCTGCCAGCCCACAACAACTTCCATCTCTTCGGGAATATAGAAGTATATGCCGCAGTATTCCGATGTATTTTCCGTACATTCTGCAATTTTACGGAATGCCAGAGCCGACTGAGTAATCTCAGAAGTTGCAACAGGTGCGTCGGCTACGAACATATAGGCATCAGGGGTGATGTTGTAGGTAGTGTTATATGCACCTCCGAAGAAATAGACGCCTTTTGGTAATGTGATTTTCTGATAAATCCTTGCGTTTTCAAGATTACCCTCCTGATTGCGGTCGCGGTCGTTCCAAACGCCAAGCATCAGGGCCTGAGGTCCGGAATAAGAATCTATGCCCTCCTTCACGCCGGAGCTACCCTGAGGGATTTTAAAATTTTCAACAGTCCATTTAGCAGGCCTTCCAAAACGAGTTCCGGAGGTTACACGAGCAAAATTGCCTGACTCTCCGAACTTCGCTACCGTAAGATCTGATGTACCATCAAGAGGCAGCCTTAGCGTTGCCCCCTTGATTATGGCATTATTCTTAAAATCTTCATAAGCTTTTTTCAGTTTATTGAAAGAATCTTCCTTATTGTCGCTGACCTTGGCAGCTTCAAGCACAGACTGAAGGGCAGAAATCTGTGCAAGATCGTAAAGGCCGGAATTATAATAACTTCCTCTATTTCCAACCGTCGATAAAAAGTTCTCGACGATTCCAATCATAGTAGCAAGCCGCTCCTCGGGAGTAATCTCGGAATGATCGGTTGTGATAGCCAATACGGGAGCAATCTGATTAATTCTATCGGCAGGGAAGGAAACAACAAGGCCATTGGCATCCTGTCGGAAAGGCAAGTCGCCAACACCAAGAAGTTTCACTCCGGTAACGTTACCACTATAATAATCAGAAACCGGTGAGAAAGATTTTAAAGTATATTCACCAGCCTCCGGCCAAGCCATTACAGCTGCGTAGACAACATCATCCTTCTCAACATAGCGGATGTCGGCTGAAGTATAATTCAGGCCCTCATTGAAACCCTGAGCATTCATAGGATTTGAGGCGTCGGCCAAGGGACCCTCACCAAAAGTTTTCCAGACGTGAGTACCATAAACCGCCTCGGAATTGACGTCCATCCAGGCCTTGATGTCAGCAAGAATCTTCCGCTCCTTATCATCGATTGTACCATCGCCTTTTATAGGAATATTGAGCAGGAGATTACCGTTTTTACTGATAACATCCATAAGCATGCGGACTACAGTCGCACCGCTTTTGTACCCATTGTTATTGTATGTGGACTGGCTGTAGTGCCAGTCGCCAATGCACGTGCAAGTCTGCCAATACTCCGGCTGCATCCGGTCGGGGATGCCGCGCTCCACATCCCAAAGCATAGCCTGCTTATGAACAGGCAGCAACTGCTTGCCAGTAACAACCACCTGAGCATCGCCGCCCGAGCGCCTCGCGCTGAAATTATAGTAGCTTGAAAGAAAGTTTGTGCCCCATGCGTCATCGCAGCCGTAGAAGGGGAGAACCGTGTCGTCGAAATAAATCATGTCGGGGGCATAGTCTCTGACAAGCTGAAGCGTACGGTTCATAAGTTTCTGCTTATACTGTTCGGTCGGAATGGAAGCGCCATTCCCCCAATCCCACTGTGAATGGATTGTACCGGAATTAGACCATCCGGTGCTGTGGGCATGGTTTTGCGCATACAATTCCTGAGGGTCAAGACCTTTCCACCATTTTTCAGACCCATCGGCATTCAAGGTATAGCCATCTTCTTTCGTAAGATTGCCATCGTAGGACTGCGACGGTTCGAGCCACGTCCATGCATGACTTGCATGAACACTAACCCCGACCGGCAGATTCAATTCCCGACATTCCTTCACCCACTCTCCGACAATATCTCGTCTGGGGCCGATTGCAGTAGAATTCCATTCCTGATATGGGCTATTCCAGAGGTCCATGTTGTCGTGGTGATTGGCGAGAATCATAATATAACGTGCGCCCACGCTCTGATAGAGTTCAATCAACTCCTTCGGATTCCAGTTTTCAGCTTTCCATTCATTGCAGAGATCCTTCATGCCGAAATCCTTAGGATTTCCATAATGAGATAGATGCCAGTTGTACTGGCCGGAACCGGCATAATACATATGACGACCATACCAGTCGCCATCTTCGGCCTCACACTGCGGCCCCCAGTGAGCCCAGATTCCGAATTTGGCATCCTTAAACCATTCGGGGCACTCCCATTGCGAAAGGCTCTCCCAGGAAGCGGCATACCGACCTTCCTCAAACGGCATATCCGCATTTCGGGCATGCGAAGAAAGTAGAGCCGAAACCGAGCAGATAACAAAAAAATAAATTCTGTTCATGGCATTAATTATTACGATATAAATGATTACAGCAGGATAGTTATATATAAGTCAAGCGTATAGTATTTGAGATGATGCAAAATTACACATCAAATACTATAAACAAGTAGCACATTCTTGCGCAAAGATAGTACAAAGCGTATAAAACACGACGCCCCGCCACAATCACATTCGATCCATATATGATTGCGGCAGGGCGAAGGCGGTTGATCTAACCGGCGCGATGAGGCCTACCTCGCATACCCATATCGCGCCGAGCCAAAGCTTGGGCACCGGGAACAAAAGCTTTGCCATAGCTTATGCATCACGGGATGGGGTGCGCCATTGACCGATAGGAACCTGGCAACAGCCCCGGTCGGTCAATCGGGAGAATGGAAGAATGTAAATGTACGCTTGCCATGCGGTTTAGCTTTGGGCTGCGGGGCATGACTTGCCGCTATATACATCGCTCATGGTCGACACCTCTGTGTACTGTTAGAATGAACGGTGTGAATTCAGGATCTATGGGGAGCTGGATTGAGCCCACCAGACGACGGATCAGGGCATCAAGGTGGGGATGGAGGCAGCGGTGCTCAAACTGATGGATGAGGCGCCGGATGTCTGCGAGGGAGTATAACCGGAGCTTCCGCACCTGGGGGTGCTGGGCCGTGCGGTAGACGTCCCTCTGGATGTCGGGCGGATGGAGATAGGGATTGCGCGGTCTTCGACTCATATCGGGGAGGAATAATGATAGGGATTTTTGGTGCTCACAATGCAAAGATACGACCGGGGTAGTGCCAACCCGATGCACATCAGAACTAAATAAGGTTAATATTTCGGAGGAATTTAACATTTGAGGGCATGACACCTACGCAATAAACTAAGTGACAAGGAAATAAATCAAGATAAACTCCAGCGCACGCACAGATTCCGACGGGAATAAAGGGAAAATCGTATTTTCGGGTAAGATGTAGGGAGATGAATGGAGGTAGGGGAAAGAGGACGAAAGGAAACAATTAGCTTCAGGAGAAAAACAGGAAGAAAGCCGGCAGAAGTGGTTAAATTAGAAATCAGGCATCGCAATTAGGGAAAACATATTTGGGTTAACGGCGAAAAAGGAGTAAATTTGCAGTTTGAAAATCGAGTACCCGACCAAGTGGAAAAAGATATTGAAATCAACGGCATAAAACTCCATTACGAGGAGACCGGCAGCGGCCGCCCGCTTGTGCTGATGCATGGATGGGGATGCGACCACACGACCGTGCGGTCGATTGCCAAAGTGGCCTCGTGCACCCATCGTGTGCTGAATCTCGACATGCCCGGCTTCGGACAGTCGCCTGAGCCGGAGGAAGTCTGGATAGTTGACAACTACACCGACCTTGTGGAGAGCCTGATTGATAAGCTTGACCTCCGGAAGCCCGTACTCGCAGGACACAGCTTCGGCGGACGAGTAGCGATCCAACTGGCATCGCGCCGCCCCGACGACATCGATTCACTTATTCTGGTGGACGCCGCTGGCATAAAGCCACGGCGCACATTCCGCTACTACCGCAAGGTTTACACCTTTAAGGCAATGAAGCATCTTGCCAATCTTTTTCTCGGCAAAGAGAAAGCACAGCGGGTAATAGACCGCTGGAGGGGAAAAAGCGGCTCATCCGACTACGCCGGAGCCTCGCCGAAGATGCGTGCCATCATGAGCCGTGTCGTGAATCTCGATCTGACCTCCTGCCTTCCGGCAATCAAAGCGCCCACACTGCTCGTATGGGGGGAAGCCGATACGGCCACACCACTTGCCGACGCAAAAAAGATGGAACGTCTGATACCCGATGCCGGACTTGTAAGCTTCCCCGGGTGCGGCCACTACAGTTTCCTTGACAATCCCGGCCAATTTGCGGCCGTAGTGTCGAGTTTTCTTAATTCAAGAATCCAATCCTGATAACACCAATGTCGACCATCAATTTCGTATTCCTAATCATACTTACAGTCGCAGCCGCCCTCTGCTGTCTGGTAACATTCAGCCGCGACCTGATGATGCTCCAACAGAACTCCTACCGCAACGAGCGCTATTCCCGCTGGTTCTCGCAATCGGGCGAAAGCACCCGAACAGGGAGGATAATGGGGTGCATCGCGCTTATGCTTCTGCTGATTCCATCCATCCCGCCTTTTGCAGCTGCGGCGGTAGGTATCATCATCACGGTCTGGGAATCCATCTCGCTGCTGAGAAAGAAATATAAGAAGCCGCTGGTATGGACCGCCCGCGCAAAACGTATCTACGGAGTGATGGTCGGCCTGGCCTGCGTGGTTGCGGCAATTCTCGGTATCTTTGCAGGCTTAAAGGCTCTGGCTGCCACGGTACTTGCCATCGGTGTAGTATCTCCGCTGTTTCTTGTAGCTGCCAACGACCTGCTGAAACCGGTAGAAAAAAACATCAACCGCAAATATTATAACGAAGCGGCTTCCATACTCGCCTCAATGCCCAATCTGAAGATTGTGGGCATAACAGGTTCCTATGGCAAGACTTCCACCAAGCACTACCTTCAGAGAATTCTCCAGGAGCACTTCGCCACGACCATGACACCCGGGAGCTTCAATACCACAATGGGCGTTATCCGCACGATACGCGAACACCTTCGTCCGTACGATGAGGTATTCATTGTGGAGATGGGTGCCAAACAGCCCGGCGACATCAAGGAGATTTGCGATCTGGTTCATCCTGGAATGGGCATCATCACAGCCGTGGGCGAGCAGCATCTGGAATCCTTCAAGACTATTGAGCGCGTACAGGCCACCAAATTCGAACTTGCTGACGCCATTCCGGCAGAAGGGATGGTAGTGGTGAACAACGATTTCCCTTACGTTGCCAACCGCCCCGTTGACAATACAACCTGCGTTCGCTATGCGGTCGCTGCGCCTGACGGTGCCGATTTCGTTGCAACAGACATCGTTTACTCACCCTCAGGCGCCGACTTTACAATTAAAGGGGAAAACCTCGGCGAACCGCTGAAACTGCATACAAAGCTGGTAGGGGAGTGCAACGTTTCCAATCTACTTGCCGCTGTAATAGTCGCTTTGCGACTGGGAGTTCCAACAGATAAAATCCGTTTTGCCGTTGAGCAGATCGAGCAGGTGGAACATCGTCTGAATATGAAGCGTACGCCTGCGGGAATCACCATAATCGACGACGCATTCAATTCCAACCCGGTAGGTTCGAAAATGGCTCTTGAAGTGCTCGCAATGATGAAGCAGGGAAAACGTATCGTAGTCACTCCGGGGATGATAGAACTCGGCGAAATCGAGGCGACGGCCAACGAGGAATTCGGCCGCACGATAGCCCGCTGTGCCGACGTGGCCATCATCGTAGGTCACTACAATCGCGACGCCATACTCAACGGCACCGCCGAAGGTCCCATAAAACCGGAAAACATACACGCCGTCGACACATTTGCCGAAGCGCAGACCCTCCTGAGCAAAATCGCCAAAGGCGGCGACACAATCCTGTATGAAAACGACCTTCCCGACACATTCAAATAATCAGTAAAGAAAACAACCTACATATCCGATAATAGATGAAAACTACAATAGCCGTGTTTTTCGGCGGAAGATCCACCGAACACGAGATTTCAGTAATATCAGCCAATCAGGCAATCAATGCCATCGACCGCGACAAATACAATGTCGTGCCTATCTACATCTCAAAGGAAGGAGCCTGGTATACCGGCGACTGCCTGCTCGACCTGCAGCGTTACCGCAATCTTCCCCAGCTGCTCAAAGAATCAGAGGCTGTATTCATGCGTCCGATTTACGGCGACTACAACCTTTATTACTCGCAGCCGAAAGGATTGTTCGGGAAAAAGAATGTCGCAGCGAAAATCGACGTGGTGCTTCCGGTACTCCACGGAGCCAACGGCGAGGACGGCACATTCGAAGGTATTCTCGACTCAATCGGCATTCCATACGCAGGCTGCGACACCCTCGCCTCGGCCAACGGCATGGACAAAATCACGATGAAGATGATACTCCGTGCCGACGGCATTCCCGTGGTTGACTATGTATGGTTCACCGACCGCCAATGGTTCTCCGAAAAAACTACTCTGACAGATAAAATCGAGTCGGAACTCGGTTACCCGGTAATCGTGAAACCCGCCAACCTCGGCTCGTCGATCGGCATCGGCTGCGCCCACAACCGCGAGGAACTGCACCGGGCCGTTGAAGACGCTGCCCGCTACGCTTCGCGCATCCTCGTGGAACATATGTTGGCCGATATGCAGGAAATCAACTGCTCGGTGCTCGGCGACTGCAACGAATTCCAGACTTCCGTGCTTGAAGAGCCAATAAAATCATCAGAGATTCTTTCCTACGACGCAAAATATCTCGGAGGCGACAAAGGCACTAAAGGGATGCAGGCTTCGGCAAAGAAATTTCCGGCCGACCTTCCTGAGAACGAAACCCAAGAGATTCAGCGACTTGCAGGGGAGACTTTCCGAGCACTCTCGTGCCACGGGGTAAGCCGTGTCGACATGATGATCGACCGCCCCACACGCAAGATCTACGTGAATGAAATCAACACCATCCCCGGCTCGCTGTCGTTCTACCTTTGGGAAGGCTCCGGCATTAATTTCTCCGCGCTGATCGACAGACTTGTAGCACTTGCCGTTAAACGCCATACCGAACGCGGCCGCAAAACGTTCTCGTTCTCGCAGAATATTTTCGCCATGGGTGGAGGCACCAAGGGGGCGAAAGGCGTTAAAGGAGCTAAAGCGGGACGTTGATTCTCAGGTTTGCTCCCTAACGGCAAATTGCGTATATTTGCATCCATCAAAATAATGAATCCAATCACTATCCGAACGATGAAATTCGCCGAATATAACAAATTCAATCTCTCTGAAATCAATAAGGAGATGCTCGCGCAATGGAACGCCGAGAATCTTTTCGAGCAGAGCATGACAACCCGCGAAGGTTGTCCCTCATTTGTGTTCTATGAAGGACCGCCTTCGGCCAACGGCATGCCGGGCATCCATCATGTGATGGCCCGCACCATCAAGGACATATTCTGCCGATACAAGACAATGAAAGGATTCCACGTGAAGCGCAAGGCCGGCTGGGATACCCATGGGCTGCCGGTGGAACTCGGAGTCGAGAAATCGCTCGGAATCACCAAGGAGGATATCGGCAAGAAAATCTCCGTCGACGAATACAACGCCGCATGCCGTCGCGAGGTGATGAAATATACCAAGGAGTGGTCCACCCTCACCAACTCGATGGGCTACTGGGTTGACCTGGAGAATCCTTACATCACATACGACAACCGCTATATCGAATCGGTATGGTGGCTTCTGGGTGAACTGTATAAGAAAGGTTATCTTTACAAAGGATACACGATTCAGCCTTATTCGCCCGCAGCCGGCACCGGCCTGAGCACACACGAGCTCAACCAGCCGGGATGTTACCGCGACGTAAAGGACACCACCTGCGTGGCCCAGTTCCTTTGCACCGACCCGCTCGACATAATGAAGGGCTTCGGCAACGCTTATTTCCTGGCGTGGACCACAACACCCTGGACACTTCCCTCGAACACGGCCCTCGCCGTAGGGCCTGACATCGACTACAACATCGTTCGTACCTACAACCCCTACAGCGGTGAAAAAGAGACCGTAGTGGTTGCTGTAGCGCTGATGGGACATTTCTTCAACGCCAAAGCCGAAGAGCTGCCGCTGGACTCGTATAACAAAGGAGACAAACTGATACCTTTTGAAGTTGTCGCCACGCTGAAAGGCAAGGACTTCGTAGGACTTCATTACGAACAGCTCATCCCCTGGATGAATCCAGGAGAAGGGGCATTCCGCGTTATCCCCGGCGATTACGTGACGACCGAAGACGGTACCGGCATCGTGCATATCGCCGGCACATTCGGCGCGGACGACCTCCGCGTATCGCGCCAGAACAACATCCCGCCGCTGACGCTTATCGACCGCGACGGAAACATCCGGCCGATGGTCGATATGCAGGGACGCTTCTTCCGCATTGAAGATATCGACCCGAATTACGTAGCCAACAACGTGGATGTAGAAGCCTACACTCCCTGGGCCGGCAAGTATGTGAAAAACGCCTACGACGCCTCCAAAGCAGAAGGCGACGAGACGCTTGACGTAGAATTGTCATTATGGCTGAAACAGCAGGGGAAAGTGTTCAAAATCGAGAAACACGTGCACAGCTATCCCCACTGCTGGCGTACGGACAAGCCTGTGCTCTACTATCCGCTCGACAGCTGGTTTATCCGCACAACGGCAGCACGCGAAAGGCTCATGGAGCTCAACAAGAGCATCAAGTGGAAACCTGCTGCCACCGGTGCCGGCCGATTCGGCAAATGGCTGGAGAACCTTCAGGACTGGAATCTCTCGCGCAGCCGCTACTGGGGTACGCCGCTCCCCATCTGGCGTACCGACGACGGTCGCGAGGAAATCTGCATAAGCTCTGTTCAGCAACTCTACGACGAAATCGAGAAATCGGTAGCCGCCGGAGTTATGGAGACCAACCCGCTGAAAGCAAAAGGATTCGAACCGGGGAACTACGACAAGGCCAATTATGAAAAGATTGACCTTCACCGTCCGTATGTAGATGACATCGTTCTCGTATCCGAATCCGGTCGTGAAATGCACCGCGAAACAGACCTTATCGACGTATGGTTCGATTCCGGCGCAATGCCATATGCGCAGATTCATTATCCGTTTGAGAATAAAGAGGGCCTCGACAGCGGTGAACTCTATCCCGCCGATTTTATTGCCGAGGGCGTAGACCAGACTCGCGGATGGTTCTTCACTCTCCATGCTATAGCCGGAATGGTTTTCGATTCTGTGGCTTACAAAGCCGTAATCTCCAATGGCCTTGTGCTCGACAAGGACGGCAACAAGATGTCGAAACGACTCGGGAATGCCGTCAATCCATTTGAAACCATCGAGGAATTCGGTTCAGACCCGGTGCGCTGGTATATGATTGCCAATTCGTCGCCCTGGGACAATCTGAAATTCGATAAAGAAGGTGTTCGAGAAGTGGCGCGCAAACTATTTGCAACGCTCTACAACACATATTCATTCTTTGCACTATATGCCAACGTCGATTCTTTCACCGGTGCAGAGAAGCAGATTCCGATAAACGAACGACCGGAAATCGACCGCTGGATACTCTCGCTGCTCAACACGCTCACTAAAGACGTTGACGAAGCTTTGGCTGACTATGAGCCGACCAAAGCGGCCCGCGCCATCAACACATTTGTCAACGACAATCTGAGCAACTGGTACGTCCGCCTAAACAGAAAACGCTTCTGGGGAGGAGAGATGACCTCCGACAAACTCTCGGCATTCCAGACACTCCACACCTGCCTGGTGACCATTGCCAGACTCATCGCACCCTTTGCTCCATTCTTTGCAGACAAACTATATAAGGATCTTACCGCTCCGGCTCTCGAAGCCGAAGGGAAGAAGGCAACTTCAGTTCATATTGCATCGTATCCTATTGCCGACGAGAGCCTTATCGACAAGGACCTCGAGCAGAAGATGAACCTTGCCCAGACCATCACGTCGCTTGTGCTTTCATTGCGTCGCAAGGTGAACATAAAAGTTCGCCAGCCGCTGCAGACGCTCATGATACCCGTTTCCAACGAAAAGGCCAAGCAGCAGATAGCCGATATGTCGCAGCTCATTCTTTCGGAAGTCAACGTTAAGGAAATCAAGTTTGTAGGAAGCGATGAAGGCGTACTTGTGAAATGCATCAAAGCCGACTTCAAGAAACTGGGCCCGAAACACGGCAAGATGATGAAAGCTGTGGCAGCTGCAATAGCAGCCCTCAGCCAGGCTGAAATCATCGCACTGGAGAAGGAAGGTTCGCTTGCAATCAATGTGGAAGGAACACCCGTTACCATTGATGTGGCAGACGTTGAAATCCGCAGCGAGGATATTCCCGGATGGCTCGTTGCCACCGAGGGAACCGTTACGGTGGCACTCGACATCACGGTGACCGAAAATCTCCGCAGAGAGGGTATCGCACGCGAACTCGTAAACCGCATACAGAACATCCGTAAGAGCCGTGACTACGAGATAACCGCACGAATCAACGTAGCCATCGCACCAAGCTCCCTGTCCGACGACACCGTGGCCGAATATGCCGACTACATCGGCCGGCAGGTGCTTGCACAGGCAGTGGTGGTTGCTCCCGTAGAAAATCCTCTCGACGACGAGCGACTTGACATCGATGGCACGGAGGTGACTGTAAAAGTGACACTTGCGTAACAGGGGAGGGGAGAGCAACACAAATTGCTCTCCCCGCTCTGAACGATATAGCATTCTGTAGTGTTTGGTATATATCCAAATTCACACAGCTCACAATTTTACCATGACAGAGAAAACTCGCTACACCGACGAGGAACTTGAAGAATTCAAGGTTCTCATAAACCAGAAGCTCGACAAAGCACGCAATGAATATGAAAAATTGCGCGCCGAAGTGATGAATACCGACGGCAACGGAACGGCTGACACATCGCCGACGTTCAAGGTGCTTGAAGAGGGCGCTTCAACCCTTTCAAAGGAAGAGGCCGTGCGCCTGGCGCAACGACAGGCCCAGTTCATCAAACATCTGCAGGCCGCGCTCGTGCGCATCGAGAACAAAACCTACGGCATTGACAGAATCACAGGCGAACTTATTCCGAAGGAGCGTCTGCGCGTAGTGCCTCATGCCACTCTGAACGTTGATTCCAAAAAGAAATAAATGACGCACATGTCATGCCCCCGAAGGCGCGGACTGCTCGTGGCAGGCATAATCCTGACCATACTCTTAGCCGATCAGGTGCTGAAATTCTGGGTCAAAACCAACTTTTATCTGGGAGAAAGTCTTGAGATTTTCTCCTGGTTTCAACTTGTGTTCATCCAGAACAACGGAATGGCTTTCGGCTGGGAAATCGGCAGCAAACTACTCCTGACCCTGCTCCGCATTGCAACCGTCGGTTTCCTGATATTCTATATTTGCCGGATTTACGGCCGGAAAGAATGTCACACAGGTTATCTTGTCTGCCTGGCACTTGTTGTGGCCGGCGCCGCAGGCAATATAGTAGACTGCATGTTCTATGGCCTGATTTTCAATAATCCTCTTCCGCCAGAGGTTGCGCAGGTTTTCCCAGCCAACGGCGGCTACGGCACTTTCCTTCACGGTCTTGTAGTGGATATGTTTTATTTTCCGCTTTGCGAATGGGATTGGCCCGCATGGATGCCGATAATCGGCGGACGTCACTTCATGTTTTTCCGACCGGTATTCAATCTCGCCGATGCTGCCATAAGCGTAGGTATGGTGGCCCTTATTCTGTTTTATTCCAATCAGATATCACTCGTCCCATGGCGCAGGAAGTCACAGGGAATGGCTGATAACGATACAAACGACCAAGCGAAATGAAACGCAGTAGTCTCTTCCATTCACGCAAAATCAACGGTCGGGGGGGCGGTGCAAACTTTTACCTTGCACTTGCCGCTACATTTCTGCTTCTGACATCAGGATGCAAGAAGACGCCCGACTATGTACTTGATAGGGAAGAGATGGCGCAGCTTATGGCCGATATACATATGGCCGAGGCCGTAATTGACTTCAATTATTCCGATTTTCCCTCTGATTCAACCCGTAAGCTACTGAAGCAAAGCGTATACGAGGCACACGGAGTTACGGCCGAGCAGGTCGATACATCCTACGTGTGGTATGGCAACAATATCGAGGAATACATCAAGGTATACGACCGGACGATAGAGATTCTGCATCAGAGGCAGAGCGACATTGTAAGTGCCAATTCGGCTCAGATTGCGATTGCAGGCGATTCCGTAGCCGTATGGCGCGGTCCGGAACGTATTCTCGTTTCGGAAACGATGCCTTCCCGTATCGTTACATTCTCGGTTTCACCCGACAGCACATGGAAGGCCGGCGACATCTATACCCTCCACTATAAACCTATCAATGGCCAAAGCGACGTAACAGCCAGAGTCCTGATTGATTATGCCGGCGGACTGACGCATTACGTAGATCGTTCGAACTCAATGCGGTTTCCCAACCGCCTGCAGATTCAGGTCGATTCAACAGAGACACCACTTCGTGTATACGGTTATCTCGTTTTCAAGCCGGAGAAAAACATCCGCTTTGAAATAGACAGTATATCTCTCACGCGACAGCGCAAGGATTTAATCCCGGGATTCAGTGCACGTCCGGAAATATTCCATACAGGAGATGTCATTGAAAACGAAGCGGAACAGGATTCGACAGCAATGGCGACAGACGCGATAGAAAATGTCCAGACTATACATCGTCGCCCAACTACTGAACGGCATCGTCCGTTGGCAGAAGGAATTGAGGCTCCGGAAAGTTCATCGGCCAACAAAGCGAGCGAACACCGCCAGGATGCCTCGCAACATAAACCCACGGCAACTCAGCGAAGAGAGGCCCGCGAACGTCAACGCTCGGCACAACCGATAAAACGTTCGTCGGCCGCGCCGGCCAAAGCCATTCCTACGAAACGCACTAAGTAAGCGATTGAGAATATGATATGTCGCATTCTCAACAAGAATAAACTTCCGGATATAAAAGGCCGATGCGCACTATTGGGCATAGTGCGCATCGGCGATATAGATCTTCATTTACAAGTATATAAAAGGGTAGGGGATATTGTGGAATTAACACCATTTGCCAGGGAAACGCCCGAAACGGTGTTTATTAATGGCCCAATCAATCTTACCGGAATAATCGAGCCTGTTCTCAATTAAACCAGTTGAGACGATTTATGTCGAAGACCGGTCCATCAGTACATACACAGACATTTCCGGCATCTACCGTGTTTTCAACACAACAAAGGCAAGCTCCGAGACCGCACGCCATCGAATTCTCCAGAGAAACCTCGCAAGAAATTTTCCCGGCCAACGCTATCGCCGCTACAGCTTTCATCATAGGCATCGGTCCACAGCAATAAATATGCGACCAGACATCAGAATGTAATGCGGGATTTTCAGTAATCAGTCCTGCCACACCGGCCGAGCCATCGTCAGTCGAAATCAGGACATTACCGACATTCCTGAATTCTTCAATCCGCAGAAGCTCAGTGGCAGACTTTGCCGCGAGAAGGAACGAAGACTGTATACCATTAGATTTCAAGCATTTACCAAGGAGTAGGAGAGGGGCGACTCCCACACCTCCGCCCACCAGTAAAGGGGTCTCTCCGGCAGCCGCCAGATTGAAACCATTGCCCAAAGGAAGCATCACATTCAGAACGGTTCCGGAAGGCATATCACACAATATTGCCGTCTGCCGACCGGCCACCCGCACGAGCAAAGTAATTGTGTGATTGGCAGAATCAATATCATGTATGGAAATCGGACGTCTTAACGCCATCGAGTCAGCAACAATTTGAATTTCGACAAATTGTCCCGGAAAGACATGATTCCAATCTACGGTTTGGCCTCCGCACTCGCGTAAAACCAGCAAGGCATATGTATCAGATAGCCTGATATTCTTCTGAATCACAAAATCAGTAAGCGATTTGTGAGTATGTTTATCTGAGGAATAGACTGAGGTTCTTTCGTCGGGAACGGGCATAATTCGGACATTTGAAATTAACTTCAGCAAAGTTAGCAATTATAACGTCTACGACAAAACGCAGGAACTACAAGTATGAAAAAGAAATACCAAATATTTTCAATGTGGAGAATACTCATCGGAGGGGAAGGTCTTCGCACTCTATTTTACATAACCCCCATTATATAGCAAGCCTTAACATTTTAAATCCCCTCTTATGGATAAACTTTCAGAATTAAAGTTTTTTGACCTTCTCCCTAAACGTTTATGGGAGCAATGGCCGAAAACAACTCATTTCAAACCCTCGGAGTTCATCAACTCTCGTACTGCGGATTCCCTCGGTATCGATAATACGCCCGATGATGATTCTATTTGGTTGAACCTTATTAACATTATAAACTACGTGTTAATTCCGGTTCGTAAACGGCTTAATATGCCAATTATAATCTCGTCCGGTTACCGTTGCCCCCGCTTGAATTTCGCCGTTAAAGGTGCTGCGCGTTCCTACCATATGTTCGGACGTGCATGTGACATCTATTGTGCAAACCTTAAAGCCCTTGACGATGCTATATTGGCTGTTAATAATGCCAATCTTAAAGCACATCGTCCAGTCCTTAAAGAGTTCATCCGTTATAAAAACTTCATTCATATTGCATTATGATACGTACAACCCTTAATTGCCTCTGTCGCAAATTTTTCGATTCCGTCCTCCCTCTTTTTTCCAACGTTCGTCGTGTCAAAATCTCGCTTGTTGTTTATTACGGTGATAATGAGCGCTATGATACAACCCAAATTTTTAACATTAAATCTTTAAAACGATGAAAATTCTTTATTTCTTTAAGTGGTTATTCTATGTTCTCTGTTCTATCTTTACTAATCATCATGAACCTACTGCTGAGTAACGCTCGATGAACAAAAGGAGCGAGGGGGTGAGGCCGAAAGGCGAAGCCTGCACGGCATCTCTCCTTCCCGAACCCCCTCGCTGGTTCCTTTTGTGATTCGCTAAAGTATTTTTAACCCATTAAATTATTTATTATGGCAGAAAATCCATACAAACAAAACAAAGAATACGAGCAGCAACCAAATCGTAACTCTTTCGACCTTTCGTTAACTAATAACTTAACTATGAATTTCGGAGGTCTTTATCCCGTATTGTGTAAACCCGTTATCCCTGGTGATTATTTTAAAATTCGTGCTGCGTTCGCTCTTCGGTTTATGCCACTTCTCTTCCCGGTACAAACCCGTTGTCGCGCGCACATTCATTTCTTCTATCAGCGTAATAAAAACTTGTGGAAAAATTGGCAGGACTTTTTTGCCGCCAATAAACCTCATTTCGACCCTACGAAAGGTGGAACTGCTCCAAAAGGTTCTGTTACTCATCCCTATCTCACCAATCGTCCTAACAATCGCACTATCGGCACCGGTCTCCTCGGAGATTATCTCAATCTTCCTACTACCATTGTAGGTTCCTATTCTGGTTATGAAAAGCTTTCTTCGCAGGCAACCACTTTCGATAAAAATAAAACGCAGTTGTTCGGGTACTATGAAAATTCTACCTCTTCTTCGCCTTTCTATGGATTCCGTTTCGGCATGATACCCAATCTCGCATCCTTGAAAGCTACCATGCAGAGGCCTGAAAATAACCCCTATCGTATTTCCGCACATATTAATCAATTCCCGCAGACAACCCATTACTATTCCGGATTTACTTTCATTTTCGATGGTGACCCTCGAGAAGGTTTTTCTTTCCTCATGGAGCCTCTTGAATTGGTTTCTCTCGGAATTACTTTCGAACTTGATAAAAACCAACCCTCTTATGTTGTTCTTCTTGATTCCTCTGGAAATTATAAAGACGCTGTAAAGGCTGATATTTCTTATTATCCAGACACTACTTATGGTGAGGCCCCTCGCATATCTGCTACCTTTAAATCTTTCATTGCTAAAGGTGATAGACTTATTGCAGTTCTCCCGGTTTCGAACTATTTATACGACCCATACCCCGCTAATTCACCCGATTGGTGCGCCTCTGTTGTAAATTCTCTTGCCGCTGAAGATATTAATGGCAAAACTGAATATTTCGGTTCCGATAATCCCGTTAATGCACTTCCTTTCCGCTGTTATGAATCTATCTATAATTCTTTTTATCGTGATAATAGGAATAATCCTTTCATGATAAATGGTGTTGAAGAGTTCAATAAATATGTTACCAATGATGGTGACGGCCTTGACACTACTGATTACCATATTTTCAACCGAAATTGGGAACTTGACCAATTTACTTCCGCTGTACCATCTCCTCAGCAAGGTATGGCACCTCTTGTAGGCTTTTCTACTAATGGTGACCTCGTCTCGTTCTCTGCCGATGGAGAGGAAACACTTATCGCTAAACTTGATGGCGATGGTGATTTGCAATCTGCAGAAGTTAAATCTGCTCTCAAATCCCTTTCCGTTTCGCTCAGTTCTCTTGCTTCCTCCGGTATCTCTATTAATGATTTCCGCAACGTAAATGCATATCAGCGATGGAAAGAAACCAACCTACGTCGCGGTCTTAAGTATAAAGACCAGATTAAAGCCCGTTGGGGTGTTGACCTTAAAGAATCTCTTCTTGATATGCCTGAATTCATCGGTGGTATTTCCTGCGATGTTGACGTTAACCAAGTTTCTTCTACCGTTCAGAATGAAATGGGTCCCCTCGGCTCTTACGCCGGTCAGATGACTGCTTTCTCTAAAACTGATAACGCTGTTTCCCAGTATTGTGATGATTACGGCTATATCATGGCAATTATATCCGTCGTACCCACTCCGGTTTACACTCAATCTTGCCCTAAGGACTTTTTTAAGTTCTCCCCGCTCGATTACTATTCGCCTGAGTTTGGCCAAATTGGTATGCAGCCCGTACCTTATAAGGAACTTGTTACCATTCAATCTATGGAGCCTATTTCGGATATTGAACCCGGTGAGACTTTTGGTTACCAACGTCCATGGTACGATTATCTGAATTCAACAGACGAAGCCCATGGCCTCTTCCGTACCAATCTGCAGAACTTTCTGCTTAACCGTGTTTTCTCCATGAAGCCGCGTCTTGGCAGTTCTTTCACGACAATTAATCACTCTGAACTAAGTAACATTTTCGCTACTGATTCTGGTGACAAAATTCTCGGTCAAATTTACTTCGACATCGAAGCTAAGCGTCCTATTCCCAAAATTTCTGTACCCTCAATTTCTTAAACTATGTTAGGCTATTCTATTCCCGAGCTTGAAGCGCACCCCATTCATCGCCCTGTCGATGGTGTCGTTTCTGTCAAGCAAAATCAAGCTTTAACCCCTGCTCAAATTGCAGATTATACCGCTAAAGGTATTGCAGTTTCATCTTCTCAAAACCTTGTATTCGATGAAGGTGTTCCCAATCCTGGACCTCTCCCACTCGAACAACGCCGAGGTATTGATGTTGCAGACGTTTGGAATGCTTCCAAAACTGCTTCCAAAAAGCTTAAATCTGCTATTAAATCTGCAAAATCTTCTGAATCAACTAACTAATGTCTCATCGAGGGGAGTTTAACCGCTCCCCTCTTAATCTTTTTAACTATGGGTTTATTTGAAACTATGGCTTCCGGCATGTTTGGCGGCCTTGGAGGAGGTTTAATCTCCGGTGGTCTCGGTGCTATTAGTTCTATCTTCTCCAATAAAGCACAAGCTGAGGAAAATCAACGTAACCGTGATTTTACCGAATATATGTATGATAAACAATATGACAATAATATTAAAATGTGGAATATGCAAAACAAATACGATTTGCCGTCTGCCCAAAAGCAACGTTTAATTGATGCCGGATTAAATCCGGATCTTATGTATTCCGGTGCTGGAGTTTCTCCTTCTCCGAATCTCCATGCTGCTGTTGCCGGTTCTCCTTCTTCCGGTTCTCTTCCCGGTTATGGTGGTGCCGTTGAAGCCTTTAATCAAGGTCGCTTGCTTGATGCTCAAATACGTAACATTGATGCAGATACTAAGCAAAAAGAATCTCAGACCGTCGGCCAGGGTTACCAAAATGAGATTCTTAAATCTGACGCGTCTTTTCGTGATGCTCTTAACTCTGGTCAGATTGATGTTCAGGGCTTTACTATTAAAAATCTTTCTAAGGATTTGGAAACCAAAGACGTTAATATTGCGTATGTTCGAAAATCTATTGAGCAAATTCAGAAAAATATGGACTCTCTTGCTCAAAATATAGAGGAGTCTAAGGCTCGTATTCGTAACCTTGATGTTGATACTATTTCTAAACAGCTTGATAATGCTTTAAAAGCCGCTGGTATGGAGTATGATTTGCGTATTCTTGCTGCTACTGCTCATTGTAGCGAAGCGCAGGCTAAATATGCTATTTCTAAGGCTATTAAGGAACTTGCTGTTCTTGATTCTACGGCTCGTGCTAATAACGCTTCTGCATCTGTTAATGAGGTTAATTGTAAAATTGGTACTTTTGAGTTTAACTATAAGAAAGAAAATGGTGTTTATGTAGCTGAATTTGATGCTCAAAAGTCTGAATCTCGTTCTCGGGAAGCTTCTGCTAACCGTAAGTATGAAGTTGATTCGGTTCGTGATCGTAGTACTGGTGGTGCTCTTGGTAAGATTTCTCGTGCTATAGATTTTGCAACTGATATTACTTCTCGTGTTGTTCCTTTTATTGGTAAATAAGGTAGCGAGGTAGGTAGTTCCCTCGCCACTCTGCCACTTGAAATCATTAGGCGAACTGACACACCTGCTCAGTCTCGCGAAAAGTTTAATTTCTATGAATTGTGAAAATCCCTCTATAATCATTAATCCAAGTCTATTTAAAGTTTGGCATCTCTACCCTTACGTTAATATTCTTGGACGTGTTTATAACTACATCCATCGCTACCGCGGTTCTAAGAATCGCGGTGGCAAATATCCTACTTACTTCTGTGCTAAACGTACTGGCGTTACTATCGATAATTTTGATAAATGTTATGCGTATAATCTCGAAGGTGATACTATCCCCTTTTACATTGCTGTTCCTTGTGGAAAATGTGCTGTGTGCTCTGTATCTAAACAAATTCAGTTTGGTAATAGGTTAATGTTGGAGCAGTATGCCGCCGAACTCCGTGGCACTCCCCTATCGTATTTTGTTACTCTTACCTATGCACCTTCTTTTCTTCCTCAAGATGGAGTCTGTAAGCGTGATGTTCAATTATTCTTAAAGCGTCTCCGCATTACTCTGGAACGTAAATTTAAAACTCCCCCCTTTCGTTATTGTGTATTCTCTGAATATGGTAAGACAACACACCGTGCTCATTACCATATGATATTATTTGGTGTTAACCTCGGTGACCTTACTTTCCCTTATGAGGTTCTTAAAAAATATCTTCGTAAAACTTGGCAAAAAGGATTTATAGATGTTAAACCCTGCCATGATAATTCTTTTAAGTATCTTTCAAAGTATCTTCTTAAAGGTTCTAACGTACCGGAAGGTAAAAATCCAAACTTCTATCTTGCATCTAACCGTAATGGCGGTTTAGGATGTGGTGCCTTGGCTGATATTAATATTGTCAAGGAACTTTATAAACAAACTGATTGCCGCATAACAATTCGTGTACTTGGTAAAATTCAAACTATGTTCATACCTAAGCAGGTAGTTGAATACTTCTTTCGTGAATGTTCTTCAAAATATCGTAGTTTCCTTGGTGAGCATGTTTGGAATTTAATAAAATCTTTGCAGGATTTGAAACTTACACGTTGTCACTACTCCCCTTTTCGGAATTCTTATTTACAATTTAATCGTTGGCTTTATGATTGCAAATCGAAATTACAACATGTTGATGTAGATGAAAATTTACTGCAGGATTGCGTCGAAAATTGTATCCCTAAATTTATTATTGAACGCTATCCCTTTCTATATGATATTTGGGCCTCCAATTACAAAGGTGAAGTGCTTTCTGATGATATAAAATGTCGTGATGCTGCTGCTCTATTGTTAAACTCTCTTAATTTTTTGCAGGATAAATTTGTAGATGTTGCAAAAGTTTCTGAAAATGATATATCTTTGCGAAAGTTTAAAGACTATTTTAAATTGTATCGTGGAAACTTTGAAAAAGATAGTGAAAACCTTGTGGCTTATCGTTGCCGCATTTACTGCGATAGGGTTCTTAGCAATCCCTATTCTCACCCTGATGTATTTCTTTTGTAATTGATTTCATTTTACATATCCCCCATTATATAGCAAATGAAACAATCAAAAAGTAAGGTAAGGTCAGCAAGATAATCGAATCCTACATTTAAACGACCCCATTCATCTCATACTTCGGTCAATCTAAATTCTAATGTGAAATTGCCCCGGAATCATAGAATTTTCCCCCAGAATCCTGCATGAATTTGAATCTTGATTTCCATTTATGAAATTCAAGCTTGATTTTTATTTTCTACTTGTCTACTTGGTTTTACGATGCGGTTCCTTTGCATACTCTTGAATATAACGACTATTTAAGATTCTGAAAGCATCCCATTCGCTTCAGATTCCAAATCGGCGACATCAGACTCGCTGGACTCCATTCGGTTAATTTCCGCGCCTTTACTGGTTTTAGCCCCCAGCCGGACAATTTTCTGCGCAGTAACAACTATATTTCCCTTTCCTTCAGCCAAACGGCTTTTTACCTGCAAATAAGCATCGCCGGCAGCCTTAAGATGCTTATTAATGTTTTCAAGATCCAACGTGACGTTCGTGAATTTGTCGAGCATCGTACCACTCAGCCTCGCTATTTCCTGAACGTTTTTGTTTACCGAATCCTGTTTCCACAGCTGCTCGAGCATACGCAGAGCCGCTATGAGATGTGTGGGCGACGTAAGCAATACGCGCTTTTCATATGCCTCCTGCCAAATATCCGGCTGCAGTTTCATCATCGCCATATAAGCGCCCTCATTGGGAATAAACATCATAACGAAATCCAGGCGCTTATCACCCACGAGGTCCTGGTAACGTTTATCGGCCAATTCAGCTATATGTTTTTTCACCGAGAGCAAATGCCTCTTGGCAGCGGTGTCAACAGCCACAGTATCAGCCGAATCCGCATTGACATAATCTATATATGCCGTAAGCGAGACTTTAGAGTCGATGACTACGCAACGTCCATCAGGATAATTGATTACAACATCCGGCCGGAGCTGGCGTCCATCCTCGGAAGCAATTTTGGAGCCATCCTCATTTGTGGTCGCCTGACATTTGAAATGAATACCCTCCTGCAGTCCGGACATTTCGAGTAGACGCTCAAGAATCATCTCCCCCCAGTCACCCTGAATCTTTGAATCCCCGCGAAGGGCCTTAGTAAGATGACGGGCTTCAAGGCTGATGTTCTGATTCAGTTCAATCAGGTTTTTGATTTCCTTTTGCAAAGAAAAACGTTCCCTTGATTCCGTCTCGTATGCGTCGTTTACCCTCTTTCGGAAACTATCGATATTTTCTTTAAGAGGCTCAAGAAGCTGACTGATATTCCGCCTGGTAGCGTTATGGATTGATTCGGTCTGTTCCTTAAAAATCTCGCCGGCGAGATTTTTAAAATGCTCGGTGGAGGATTTCTGCATTTCCTCTATGATAGCCCTACGCTGTTGAAACTCTTTTTCAGCCGATGCGACGCGCTCCTCCATTCGTGCCATTTCGGCCTGCAAAGTTGCATTCTTTTGGTTGGCATCGTCGAGAGTCGAGCGGATTTCCTTAAGCGCAATGTCGGCCTCGGTACGTTTGCGCATCTCCTCAGCAACCTCATTGTTCTTTCTCTGCAACTGCTGACGAAGATCGGTAATAATACCATCGCGCTGCGAAATCAGTTCATCCTTTGATGCAATAAGAGTCTTGAGGGCACTGGCCTCTCCCCTCTCGCCTGAAACTTTAATCTGTCGGGCAAAATACATCATGGCAGCCACAATAAGCAATGCCGCAAAAAATATAATAACACTTTCTATCATAAGTAACTGTTCAAAAATATTTTATCACGATCAAGCGACTGAAATATGCAAGTGAGCCGCCGAATTGTGCAAAAATTAGGAATGCAAATATAATGAAAAGCATGTGCAAAAGGCGTAAATTTGTGAAAATATAATTTTCCCGCCCACACGATGAAATACTTACCCGGAATCAATTTCAATGTTATAGCGGCAATCGTATTCACCGGATTGCTTTGTGGATGTCATCATGAGTCCAATGAACTTGCTCACAACCATAATCATGCTCATGATTCTGCTGATATAATCGACGAGGGTGAACATAACCACTCCCCTTCCCACATTATAATAGAACCGGAACAGGCACAAAAACTCGGGATAAAAGTTTCCAGACTGAAAGCCGGAGAATTTCAGGAAGCGATTCCTGTAGATGGAGCAATCGACTACTCCCCTGTCGGCCAAGGCATCGCATCGGCCCGATCTGGTGGCATTCTTACGTTCTCACCATCAATAACGCTCGGCAGCCAGGTCGTAGCAGGGCAGGCGATCGCCTCAATATCAGGTGCGGGCATGGCCGGTGGCGACGTTACGGAAAATGCACGCGTACAAGTTGAGGCCGCAAAGCGCGAACTTCAGCGGCTCGAACCGCTGCATGCTGAAGGTATTGTATCAACCCGCGACTACAACGCGGCCCTACAGGCATATGAGATCGCAAAAGCAGCCTTGGGGGCGACGTCGTCCAGCCGTGGGAGCGCTGTCACTTCGCCGGTAACAGGCGTGATTACGTCGCTGACGGCCAGCCAGGGTCAGGCCGTAAATCCCGGCGATGCGATTGCGACAATCGCATCGTCGAATCAGGTCGTACTTCGTGTGAACGTACCTGTTCGCTATTCATCTGATATCGCTTCGTTTACCGATGCCGACTTCCGCATAAACGGCACATCCGAACTGCTATCTGTCAGCAAGTTAAACGGCCATAGGGTAAACGCATCGACCGTAATTGCTCAGAACGGATATATCCCCCTCTATTTTTCCATATCCAACAAAACTCTGACTCCCGGTACGTATTGCGAAGTATATCTCCATTCCCCCCAAAGAACCGAAACCTTATCCCTACCGCTTTCTGCAATAAGTGAACAGCAGGGACAGACATTTGTATACGTCCGTCTGGATGCCGACGGCTATGAGAAACGTCCCGTATCCTTAGGCCGTAGATCCGCTGACAGGGTTGAGGTAGCCGGTGGCCTGCATGCCGGCGACGACGTTGTGACGGAAGGCGTCACATTTCTCCGTCTGGCAGAGGCCTCCGGAGTCCGGCCGGAAGGCCATACCCATTAAGAAGCCTTATTGCTCCGACTTTTGAAGAAATTATTTCAATGTATTTCCCGAAGTACGACCTCACCATATGCTCAATAAAATAATTCATTTCTCACTTTATAACCGTCTGGTTGTCCTCATTCTGTCGGGATTGATTCTCGTAGGCGGAACTATCGCCCTGATTCGTTCCGAGATCGACATCTTTCCTGATTTAAACGCTCCGACAGTCGTTATCATGACAGAAGCCCCTGGGCTGGCTCCTGAAGAGGTTGAAAGACTCGTCACATTTCCGGTCGAGACAGCCGTAAACGGAGCCACAGGCATCCGTCGCGTCCGTTCCTCTTCAGCAATGGGTTTTTCGGTTGTATGGGCGGAGTTCAACTGGGAGACGGATATATACCGCGCACGTCAGATTGTATCTGAACGCATTGCCACTTTGGCCCAATCATTTCCAGCGGGAGTAAAAGCGCCCACCCTCGGACCGCAATCTTCAATTCTTGGAGAAATCATGATCATCGGCCTCACCGTCAATGATTCGATTGCTCCCGCCGGCAACCATATGGGAGAATTACGTTCAATCGCCGACCGCGACATACGCCCACGACTTCTTTCTATTTCAGGCGTATCACAGGTATCGGTAATAGGCGGCGACGTCAGTGAATATCAGATTCTCCTGAACCCCGCACTTATGAAAAAATTCGATGTGTCCCTCGATGATGTGCTCGCAGCAACCGATGCTATCAACGAAAATGCTGTCGGTGGGACACACTATGAATTCGGCAACGAATACATCATAAAAGGAGTGGTTAACACTCGCAATTGCGATGACCTCGCAAAGACTGTGGTCAAATCGAACGCCGGGTCTGTGGTGACGCTAAACGATATAGCAGAAGTTGCAATGGGAGCCAGTTCGCCTCGGCTCGGCTCCGCTTCGGTCAAGGCCCGACCGGCGGTACTGCTGACAGTGACCAAACAGCCGCTCGCAGCTACAATCCAACTGACAGACCGCATTGAAGAAGAGTTGCATTCGATTGCTGCCACCCTACCTCCATATGTGCAAATCTCCGACGACATATTCCGCCAGAGCGATTTCATATCCAATTCAGTCAGCAATCTGCAGTCGTCGCTCCTTGAGGGAGCACTGATGGTGATAATCGTACTTTTCTTCTTTCTGATGAACCTGCGGACCACGATTGTTTCGCTCGTATCGCTCCCGATGTCAATTATCATTACCGTGTTGATTTTGCGCGGTATGAACGTAACAATCAACACCATGACCCTCGGAGGCATCGCGATTGCCATCGGTTCGCTTGTAGACGATGCTATTGTCGACGTAGAGAACGTATATAAACGCCTGCGCGAAAACCGACACCGGCCCGAATCCGACCGGCAGCCTGCACTTCACGTAATTTACGAGGCCTCGAAAGAGGTCCGTACCCCCATATTCAACTCGTCGCTGATAATCGTCGCAAGTTTTATCCCGCTGTTCTTCCTATCCGGGATTGAGGGACGTATGCTTATACCTCTTGGTGTGGCATTTATTGTGGCGCTCGCCGCATCGACGGTCGTCGCTCTTACGCTGACTCCGGTGCTGTGCTCTTATATGCTAAGTTCCGACAAAGCCACCGGAATGTTAAACCGGCAGCCATGGCTTGCGAAAAAATTGCGAAACGCCTACAGTCGGTCGCTTGAATGGTGTCTGCTACACGGAAAAGCGGTCATTGCCATCACCGCAGCATTATTTATTTCTGCCGTTATATTAGTCTTCACTCTCGGACGAGGATTTCTTCCGCCTTTCAATGAAGGGTCCATGACAATCAATGTTTCCACCCTTCCAGGCTTCTCGCTGGAGGAAAGCGACCGCGTAGGCCGAATGGCCGAAGAAATAATCCTCGCGACACCGGAAGTTCGTACGGTAGCCCGAAAAACCGGACGCGCTGAACTCGACGAGCACTCCCTTGGCGTCAACGTGTCGGAAATAGAAGCGCCCTATACCCTTTCCGGACGAAGCCGCAACGAGATGGTTCGCGACGTGCGTCGCAGACTTTCAGAGATCCCCGGTGTAAACATTGAAATCGGACAGCCCATCTCCCACCGTATCGACGCTATGCTTTCCGGATCCGAAGCCCAGATTGCCATCAAGGTGTTCGGCACAGATCTTAACAAACTCTTTATCTATGGTCGAGAGATCAGCACGATTCTCAAAGAGATTCCCGGAGTGACCGACGTGAACCTCGAGCAACAGATGGAACGACCGCAGCTGAATATTACACCACGTCGCGAGCTACTCGCCCGCTATGGTATAACTCCCGGCCAATTTGCCCGTACAGTCGACGTAGCGCTGGCAGGTATGGTAGTCGGTGAAGTTTACGACGGAAATCTCCCTTATAATATCACTCTGAAATTCAACGAGGATTCCCGGAACTCCATCGCAGGACTGGCCGATATTATGATTGATTCGAATGTCGGAAAAATCCCGCTAAGCTATGTAGCTGATATTGAGTCGACAACAGGCCCCAATACAATCAACCGCGAGAACGTCGGACGTCGTATCGTTATCTCCGCCAACGTCGACGGCAGCGGGAATCTCAGTGGAATAGTCGATCAGATCCGGCAGCGTATTGACAGTGAGATACAGCTACCTGAAGGCTACCACGTGACATATGGCGGTCAGTTTGAAAATGAGGCGCGTGCATCGCGCACACTGGCGCTGGCTACCATAATTGCCCTCCTGGTGATTTTCATGCTTCTATATGCAGATTTCCGCAATCTAAGCCAAAGCATGGTGATATTAATCAATATGCCGCTGGCAATGATAGGAGGAGTATGGATTCTGAAACTTACTGGGAATGACCTGAACATACCCGCCATAATCGGTTTTATCTCGCTGCTTGGCATCGCTACCAGAAACGGCATGTTGCTTATGTCGCGATACAATCAGCTCCAAATTGAAGGGGAAACGCTTGAGCAACGCGTACGCTCTGGCTCGACCGACCGACTGATTCCAATCGTAATGACAGCGCTCACTTCTGCGCTCGCGCTTATTCCTCTGGCTCTCCGGAGCGGTGTGCCGGGCAATGAAATTCAGAGTCCGCTTGCCCTGGTAATACTCGGTGGCCTCGTAAGTTCCACCACACTCAATATATTTGTAGTCCCAGTGCTATATAAATTCATCTCCACCCGCAAAAAGCCGAAATGAACTCAACCATAAAAAACATCATACTCGGAATGCAGCTCATCCCGACAGCATTATCAGCCGATACGTTCACAGAAATAACGAACGCAATGGTCGGTTCGTCACCGATAATTCAGGCTCAGCAGGAAACGCTTCGGGCTCAACTGCTTGCCACAAAAGCGGACAACACTCTGGATAATCCCGAGATTGAATTTGAAAGACTCTGGAATGCCGGAGAGCATGGCGACAACCGTTGGAGCGCGGGCGTAAGCCAACGTTTCGAGTGGCCCGGCATATACAATGCCCGGTCGAAAGTCGGACAGGCTGTGTCGGAGGCAAACTTGCGGCGAATGGATGAACTCCGGACTGAAATTACCGCGCAAGTGTCGAAAGCTCTCATCGACTATGTCGAAGCTTCACGAAAAGCCATCGTGCTGGCGGAGGCCGACTCCCTGCTATCGTCTCTCCGCGATGCTACAGAAAAAGCCTATCGCCACGGCGAGACAACAATCCTCGATGTTAACCGTACAGCTGTCGAGGCTGCGGGAGTCAGCGCAGACTATGCTGAAGCGCTCGCCGCACTCGCCGCTCGTAGAGCGGACCTTGAGGCCATGGGTTATAATCCCCGCACGATGCCCCCACTATCGTTCGGGATTGATTTTCCTCATTATGAACTGTTGCCTGACGAATCATATCTCTCCGCAGCAGAAACGGCGCCAGCAGTGGTATCCGCAATGGCAGCTCTAAGAGTTGCCGAGGCAGAAGCCGAGGCCACCCGAAAAGGCCGTTTCCCGGGTTTCTCACTCGGATACCGGCACGCTTTCGAAGACGGCAACCATTTCAACGGCCTCAGTGTGGGAATCGAACTGCCGATATGGCGCTCCGACAAGGAAGTTGCAGCTGCCAATGCCGCCAAACTGGCAAGTTCATTCCAGCAAAAAGCCATCCTGACAGAAACTGCCGGACGCATACGCAGCACTCTGAACACGCTGCACGGGCTGCAGACCCGGATTTCCCTGCTCGCTCCTCCCGTTGAAAACACAAACAATCAGCGACTTCTTCTGAAAGCCTACAAAGGTGGACAGATTACTTTACTTGACTATCTACGCGAAAGCACGTATTTCCTTGATGCACGTCTATCTCTGATTTCACTGCAGGCGGAACTCGCAAGAGCCGGAGTCGAGCTCCAGGCTCTTACACCCGGTTTGTAGGCAGCGCTTACTATGCATTTCAGGCCACAAGACCCTCATGGCACACGTCTAAACCCAACGACGTGTGCATTTGTTATATTATTGAATTTTTACGAACAGGCATGCCAAATACGCCACAAAATCAAATTCGGCCATTTTTGGCAACGTTTTTGTAGTAAATACAACTGGGTAAAACCGCCAACAACTCTTGAAATATAATAATACGCCATATGGATAAGAACAAACGCAACAAGTCGGCCGAAAACACTACCGATGCACGCATAGAGAATCCCGATATTGAAGTCAACGACATCGAAACTCCGGAAACAGACGGGATGCCACAAGAGGAAAACGTGGAGGCTGCCGAACTTGAGAAAGTAAAGGAACTGCTCAATCAGAAAGAACAGGAAATAGAAAAAGAAAAGAAAGAATACCTCTTTCTTATGGCGGAATTCGACAACTTCCGCAAACGTACCCTCCGTGAGCGCACCGACCTTGTAAAGTCAGCCGCCGAAAAGACACTTAAGGGTATACTTCCCATCGTCGACGATTTTGAGCGCGGACTTGATGCCATCAAGGACTCGACCGACGCGGAAGCAGTAAAAGAAGGAATGCAATTGATATACAACAAACTGGTAAAATATCTTGCTGATAACGGAGTGAAGGCGATGGAATCAACCGGCGCCGCATTCGACGCCGACCTTCACGAAGCAGTGGCGATGATTCCCGCTCCGTCGGACGACAAAAAGGGTACAGTCAGCGACACCGTGGAAAAAGGATATATGCTCAACGACCGCGTACTCCGCCACGCCAAAGTCGTGGTAGCTCAGTGATACGTGTGTTATCTTTTGAAAACTTACAGCAATGGCAGAAAAAAGAGATTACTACGAGGTGCTTGGCGTTTCCAAAACTGCCACCCCCGATGAAATAAAAAAGGCCTACCGCAAACTGGCAATCAAATACCATCCCGACAAGAATCCCGACGATAAAAACGCCGAGGAGAAATTCAAGGAAGCGGCTGAGGCCTACGAAGTGCTTTCCAATGAGGAAAAGCGTCAGAAGTACGACCAGTTCGGCCATTCGATGGGTCCCCAGGGATTCGGAGGTGGCGGAGGCGGCTTCTACAGTTCGGGAGGCATGTCGATGGAAGACATCTTCGCTCAGTTCGGCGACATCTTCGGCGGCCACTTCAATATGGGTGGCGGCTTCGGCGGAGCGACCGGAGGACGATCCAGCCGTCGCTCACAACGCCCCCAGCGCCGAGGTTCCGACCTCCGTATCACGGTCAAACTTACGCTTGCGGAAATCGCGTCGGGTGTCGACAAGACCCTCCGAATTCCCACCAACGTAGCTTGCCAGCATTGCCACGGCACCGGCGCAAAGGACGGCACAGCTTTCACCACTTGTCCCACCTGCCATGGAGCCGGAACGATAAGTCAGGTTGTTCAGGGATTCTTCGGCCCTCAGGAAGCTGTAGGTGTCTGCCCTCAATGCGAAGGAGAGGGGAAAGTCATACAGCAGACCTGCGGCTATTGCAACGGCGAAGGCACTCAGAGAAAAGACGAAACAGTATCGTTTCACATCCCTGCCGGCGTGCAGGAGGGCATGACTCTTACCGTAAAGGGTAAAGGCAACGCCCCGCGCCGAGGCGGAATAGCCGGCGACCTGCAGGTCGTAATTCAGGAAATCAAACACCCTGAACTGATTCGCGACGGTTCAGACGTAATCTATAATATGATGCTGGATGTTCCGACCGCCACTCTCGGAGGTGCCGTAGAGGTGCCTACCATCACAGGACGTGCCCGACTGAATATTCCCGCCGGCACGCAGCCCGGTAAAGTGCTTCGCTTGCGCGGCAAGGGTCTCCCCTCTCCCGACAACCGAGGAGCGGTAGGCGACGAGCTGATCAACATCATGGTCTACATCCCCGAGCAACTGACCGACGAAGAACGCAAGGCTTTCGAGAACCTCCGCGATATGCCGAACATCAAACCTTCCGAACAGACCTCTCATCGTTTGTTTTCTAAGCTCAAACATATATTTGAATGAGTTCGCCCGTGAATGGCGCTGCAATCCATTCAAATGCGAATCCTTCGAAAAAAGCGCTGCCCCGCTATGGAGCAGCGCTTTTTTCGCAAACGGTGTGGGAAAGATTTAATCTTCTTTCATCACCATACGCTTGAGAGTGATAATCTCTTTCCCCTCCACATCGTAAAGACCGACAGTATCGGCACCGGTCTGACGGGCTGATTCCACAGCTTCGAGTGCCAGAAGCAGCTCAGTCTCACGCGAATCGGGTGCACACGCCATTCGGGTTGTGATTATATCGGTAAACTGCATGGAGCGCTCTTTATCCGGATCAATAAAAAGGTTGCCGTTAAAAATGTTGCACCCTGTATTGCCATGTATCCGCAACTGTGGGATATCTACCACAATCGTGGCAGCGTCTTCCGAGCCCTCGGCAGGCATTGCGGTTGAGTTCAGGGATGTAATCGCCCAAGGTCCGTTAAGGAACTCCATATTGTGCCTACGAAGGGTTATCAACGTCGAACCGTTCTGAGCTTTCAGGTCCAGATAAGTATCAGGTCCTTCCTGACGGGCCGAATAAGATTTCACATCGGCCAACGCAAGATTAATAAGATATTCAAACGGAGCATCGGCGCACGCTTTCATTGTCGAAACCATATTCTCGATACTTACAGACGAAGGAGCTTTGACCGATATATCCGCATTTATGATATTACATCCGTTTGACCCATACATCCGGTTTGCGGGCAGATCGAAACATACATAGGGACGCTCCTCGCCGGTAACAATATTGCCGCGCACGCTGTAGATTGTCCATTCACCCTCAATACTGAAATCTGTAAGAGACTGTTTCGAATCCAATCCATCGGTATGCCCGGACTTTACCGGCTGGACAGATGGAGATTTTGCCTCACCGACTGCATCACGACGTGTATCCGTCGGCCTCGCGGTCTTGGATGTTGACTGTTCACTCTTACCCTTGTTCTTGTTCTTCACAGGTTTGCTTTTCGAAGGTTTCGATGGCTTTGCAGCAACTGCTTTATCTGACTTGGGAGGCGTGAGAACCTGCCCCGAGGACTCGGAAGTCGTAGCCTTACCCTTTGTCACTTCGACTCCCGATCCATTAACGACATACTTATTGGAATTGTCTGTAAAAACTCCACACGCACTCAAGGCTGGCAGGAAAGCCATCAAAAGTGAACCACCTACCGAGAAATAAGTACGACGAATTCTGTTTTTATCCATAAAAATATTCTGTTTTCTGTTACAATTAACGTGAATTTCTACAAAAATAACAATTTCAGAACTATTTCTCCCTCCCTCACTTATATTTTTTGTACATTTGTGTTGATTATCCTTACTTTGATTCCCATGAAACACCATTTTCTCCGTTCCGCAGCACTCATCGCACTCGTCGCCGGCGGTATGCAGTTTTCACATGCATCAACACCTAAGGTGACAGTGGATCGACATGGCCGAATGATAAATTCCGAAACTGGCGCTGAAGTGAGTTACTACGGTACAAATTATACATTGCCATTCGCCCACGGATTTCGTGCCGCCAAGGCGCTCGGTACAGATATCAGGGAAGCCATCGACCGCGACGTCTATCATATGAGCCGCATGGGCCTGAACGCTTTCCGCATGCATCTATGGGATGCTGAACTCGCCGACAGCGTCGGCAATCTTGTTAATAACGAGCATCTTGCCCTGCTTGATTATCTGATAGCGCAACTCGAGAAGCGGGGAATCGACATTATTCTGACCGCCCAGACCAATTTCGGCAACGGATATCCGGAAAAAAACATCGATACAGGGGCGTTTACGTACGACTTCGAGAAATGCAGGATTCACGAAGATGCGAGAGCCATAGCTGCACAGGAAAAATATATTTCCGCTCTCTCGAAACATAAGAATCCATATACCGGCAAGACTTACGCCGACGACCCTTCCATAATTTCCATGGAAATCAACAATGAGCCATGCCATATGTCTTCCTCCCGGCAGGTAAAGGATTATATCAATACAATGGTCAAGGCGCTCCGACGTGCTGGCTGGAAGAAGCCCATTCTATATAATGTGAGTCACAACGGTGATGTAGTCGACGGATATTACGACGCCGACATCCAGGGCACCACATACCAGTGGTATCCCATCGGGCTTGTAGCGGGGCATGAGCGCAAAGGAAATTTTCTGCCATACGTGGCCGACTACAATATCCCGTTTTCCGATCGCAAGCGTTTCGACAGAATGGCAAAAGTGGTCTACGAATTCGATCCTGCCGATATGCTTGAAAGCTATCTTTTCCCTGCAGTTGCGCGCACATTCGCACGCAACGGATTCCAGTGGGCCACGCAATTCGCTTACGATCCCATTGATCTGGCCCGCTTCAACACTGAATATCAGACGCATTATCTGAATCTTGCCTACACGCCCCAGAAAGCTCTCGGCATGCGCATCGCTGCCCATGCGATGGCAAATACCCCTTATGAGCAGAATGCCAGACCGGTAAACTATCCTGTTGATTCCATTTTCAACGACATAACACTCAGTTACACCAATAATCTCGCATTACTTAATTCAACCGACGAATATATTCATACCAATTCCACCGATAAGATGCCGGTATCGCCCGATTCCCTGCAATCTATTGCCGGATACGGCTCGTCGCCGCTGGTAGAATATAGCGGAAGAGGGGCTTATTTCATAGACAAAATTCCCGGCACGGAAGTATGGAGGTTAGAAGTGCTTCCCGACGTATTCTATACTTCCGATCCATTCGGCAAGCCCTCACTGCGCCGTGAATTCGCTCATATCATCAATGCCACGCATCCGATGTCGCTCAAGCTCCCGAATCTTGGAGAATCTTTCGCGGCTCGGAAAATCAGTCCGGAAAGGGGTCAGATAATTCTTGCAAAAGAAGGAGCCATAAAAGTGAATCCTGGAGTCTATTTCGTGGGCAAGGATGAAGCGCAAATCGACCGTATCGCCACCGACAGCCGTCTGGGAGCCATCCGCGTTGATGAATATGTAATGCCACCGGTCAAACAACTGCCCGTGGCGGTTAATCATACTCCAGTCAAATATCTGGCAGCAGGAGATTCGCTCGTGATTCGGGCAGAGGCTATTGCGCCCACAATGCCAGACTCCCTTATAGTCTATCCCGATGATATCTCTTTCTGGCGAGAGAGCAATCGGCTGTACACCCTGCACAAAACAGCCCCATACACCTATGAAGCTACCATACCGGCCATCGACATTGCCGGACGTGATAAATTCCGCTATCGCATAGTAATGCCTGATGTAGAAGAAGTGGACTCTACTCATCTGGCCACATCATCCGATATTACGTTCCCGGGGGCACTCTCCGGCAATCCGCTCGATTGGGACAGTCCTGAGAGTGGAGATTATTATTCTGTAAAAATTCTCGACAAAACCGACCCCATTGTTCTGTTTGACGCATCGGAAGGCTTTGACGGCATGGAACTCAGCACAATTCCGGACACATGGGGTCGCGCCCGTACAAAAATACAGGAACGCCTTCCTGTAGCGACCGATGAACTGCAGGTGACCCTGAGCGCCGGTAGCGATTCTATAGCTCTCGTCCTGACTAAATTTGTCAAACCAACGCTTGCTACCCTCGCTGCGAATCTCAATAATAAAAGTCTAATTGTTAGATTCGGTGATGAAACTTCGGTAGATTCAGTCAAAGTGTCGGTTGTCAATTCCGACGGTGTAACATTCTCGACATCTATATCGCCGAGAGCCGGAGAAACCGTATCAATCAATCCGTCTGAGATGACAATTACCCCCACTCTGCTGGTGCCGGCGCCCTATCCTACTTTTTTGGGGCGTGAATACACTCCTGCGGGATATACGCGCGAACCGATGCTATCGGAGATCGAGAAAATACAAATTGTAGTACCAGCCGGCCCCTCTGAATTGCCACAGAACTTCTCTATTGTCGGGATATGGATTGAATAATGCCTTGCAGCAACCTACAGCCATTACAGAATATTAGGTTTACGCAGCAGGCATTTTAACCTAAATTAGATAATTTCGACAAAGTTCATTACGTTAATACAACGTAAAATACACTCAGCAATTTAACATAAATCCGCAATATATATCAATGGTCGTCCCCGACCCACAATAACACGACTAACCTACCAATGAAACTTACCTTTCTTAAGAATCTATTCTTTGCTTGCACTGCTTCGATAGCTCTCTGTGCCGGTTTTTCTTCCTGCGGTAACGATGAAGAGGAAGTTCCTCAGCCCGTAAACCCAGGTCCTGTTCCACCTACGCCTCCGGTCACTGACCCAGACGAGGCATTCGACAAAACTTTTGAATCGAAAGGTTTCGCCCGTGGAGCCGATATAAGCTGGGTAACCGAACTCGAGCAAAAAGGCTACCAATTCTATCCCCGTGGCAGCGAGACACCTAAAGAACTTACCAAGTTGCTACGAAATAATTGTGGCGTCAACGCAATCCGCCTACGTGTATGGGTGAATCCCACCGGCGGGTGGTGCGGTCTTAACGATGTAGTTGCAAAAGCTCGCCGAGCCAAAGACCTGCGCATGCGTGTGATGATTGACTTCCATCTTTCCAACTCATGGGCTGATCCAGGTAAACAGTATGCTCCTATTGAATGGGCGTCTTATACTCCCGAGCAGACTGCCAATGCCATATCCACACACGTAAATTCCACACTTCAAGCCCTTAAAAACGAAGGTGTAAACGTATGCTGGGTTCAGATTGGAAACGAAACAACTCCTGGAATGCTTCACGAACTCGGCGGCAAGATGGAAGGCTCCAACGCCGGCGAGTTCCCTCGCTATCTCAATGCCGGCTACGACGCTGTTAAAGCGGTTTATCCGGATGCTCAGGTCATTGTGCATCTCGACAAAGGTCAGGATGCAGCCACCTACAATTGGTTCTTTGATCTGCTCAATGCCAACGGAGGCCGGTACGATATGATTGGAATGTCGCTCTATCCAGAAATTGAAACGGGCTCCGGTTCCTCATGGAAGGTATCACTCGACAACAAAGCAATCGACGATTGCATCGCCAACATCAAGGCCCTGAACACGAAGTACGGCAAAAAAATCATTATGTCGGAAATCGGATTCCATTACACCAACTATCGCGGTGGATCCGCTACCCTCACCAAATTTTTGAAAGAGTTTTCTTCCGGCAATGTGCTTGATGGCATATTTTACTGGGAACCTGAAGCACCCGAACAGGAAGGCTATAAGAAAGGCGCGTTCGACAACAACCGTCCAACAGCCCTCTTCGATGCATTCCTCGAGAAGCAACTTACCCCCGTTCAACCATGACCTGCGGAGAAAAACTAAAGAACACATAACTACAACATCATAGTATCTTCAATTCATGAAAAACAACCTTTTTCTCGTCGCACCGACCTGCTTAGCTATTCTGGCGATTGCCGGAATGCAGGATGCGTCTGCGCGAACCGAGACCACACTCTCCTCAGGATGGCGTTTCGCAAAAATCGACAGTCTTGGTAAACAGGCGGCCTGGCAAAATGTACGCGTTCCTCACGACTGGGCCGTCCATGAGCCTTTCGACCGCAGCCATGACCTGCAGACAGTAGCTGTGGAACAGAATGGTGAAACCGAAAAAACCGAAAAGACAGGCCGCACGGGTGGTCTGCCATATATGGGCAAAGGCGTTTATACCACCGACTTTCAGGTAGCCGATACTACCGGTCAGGTTTACACCCTGGTATTCGACGGTGCGATGAGCAATCCATCCGTTGAAGTCAACGGCACCAGTGTTGGCGGATGGGCATACGGATATAACTCATTCTTCCTCAATCTCCCTCAAGGCGTTATTCGCCCCGGCAACAACACAATACGCGTAGCTCTGGAGAACAAACCGCAGTCGTCGCGCTGGTATCCCGGTGCGGGACTATATCGCAACGTTCATCTGGTCGCCACTTCCAAAATTCACATCCCTGTGTGGGGGACCTATCTCACAACCCCCTATGTCACCGCTGACGAAGCATCCATACACCTTACAATGGATATAGAAGGCGCTACCAAAGGTCAGGCTGTAGAAGTAAAGACCGACATAATCGACCCATCAGGTAAAACAGTTGCTACAAACAACACCCTGTATCATAGTCACGGACAACCTTTCAACCAGAACTTCCTTGTTGCGAAACCCATGTTGTGGGATACCGAGACTCCGAATCTCTACAGTGCACGCACCACTCTCAGCGTCGACGGGAAGGCTGTTGACGAATATACAACCAGATTCGGCATCCGCTCTATAGAGTACATCCCCGAAAAGGGATTCTTCCTCAACGGAAAATACACCAAATTCAAAGGGGTCTGCAACCACCACGACCTCGGGCCTCTGGGAGCAGCCGTCAACCGCGCTGCCCTCCGCCATCAGATCGAACTGCTGAAGGACATGGGAGCCAACGCCATCCGCACCTCCCACAACATGCCGGCGCCTGAACTTGTCGAGCTCTGCGACGAGATGGGAATGATGCTTATGGTCGAGCCTTTCGACGACTGGGGTTTCCGCCCCAAAAGCCCCAACGGATATGGTTCGATTTTCGGCGAATGGGCCGAGAAAGACATGGTCAACATGATCCGGCACTATCGCAACGCCCCCTCTGTTGTGATGTGGAGTATCGGCAATGAGGTGCCTAGCCAATGGGGCCCGGACGGAGTGCAGGAACTCCAGATGCTTCTCGACATAGCACATCGTGAAGATCCGACTCGCCCCGTAACCTGCGGCATGGACCAGATCGGAGCAGTGCTCGACAACGGTTTTGCCGCCGCACTCGACATCCCCGGCTTCAACTACAAGCCCCAATACTACGTCAAGGCCTACAACGTGCTTCCGCAGCGGTTGATTCTCGGTACCGAGACGGCTTCTACCGTATCTTCACGCGGAACGTATATCTTCCCGATGGAACTGAAAGCCAATGCAGTCCACGACAATCATCAGTCGTCGAGCTACGATACGGAATTCTGCTACTGGAGCAATATCCCCGACCTGGATTTCGCCATGGACGACGACTATCCCTGGATGATCGGACAGTTTGTATGGACCGGCTTCGATTATCTCGGCGAGCCTTCTCCCTACGATACCGACGCATGGCCCAACCATTCAAGCGTGTTTGGCATAATTGACCTCGCATCCATTCCCAAAGACCGGTATTATCTCTACCGCTCGCAGTGGAACAAGAAGGATGCAACTCTGCACCTTCTCCCCCACTGGACGTGGCCAGGCCGCGAAGGAAAGGTTACCCCTGTCGTAGCCTATACGTCCTACCCGTCGGCAGAGTTGTTTGTAAACGGCAAATCCATGGGACGCAAGACCAAGGCATCGGCCACTCCACTCGATTATACGAAAGTAGCCGAAAAGCCCTATTGGGAACGTGCGAGCGTACAGGATATCCAGGCCCACAATGATTCGCTTGCTATGGAACGTTACCGTCTCATATGGGACGATGTGGTTTACCAGCCCGGCGAACTGAAAGTCGTAGCATTCGACGAAGCCGGAAATCCGGCTAAGGAACTTGTGGTCGCCACTGCAGGGAAGGCTCACCACATAGTGCTGACGCCAAACCGTACCGAAATATCCGCCGATGGCAATGACCTCGTCTACGTTACAGTTCAGGTCGCCGACAAAAACGGCAATATCGTACCGACCGACACCCGCATGGTTTCATTCAAGGTGAGCGGCGCTGCCGAATTCCTGGCTACCGCCAACGGGGATCCGACCTGTCTGCTCAGTTTCGACGATCCCAAGATGAAATTATTCAGCGGGGCGGCCACCGCCATTCTGCGGGCGGCATCCACTCCCGGGCTCGCTACGCTCACGGTAACTGCCCCCGGGGTTAAATCCGCTACAATTTCTATCGATGTGAAATAACAGCACTCATCGCCATCTTTTCCTGCATCTAATGTTCAAAACCGGAATTTGTCAGCTTTTTGACGAATTCCGGTTGTTTTTTGAGTCCGAATTCTTCGGTTATTAATCAGTTTTTATTTAAATTTGTGAGTAGAAAAGAATCCTCAAATCTAAAATTACCCCACTATGGAAATGGAACAAAAAATCAAGAAAGTGTTCAAGGAAAAATTCGGTACAGAAGGCACACTCTATGCCTCGGCCGGTCGTATCAACCTGATTGGTGAACACACCGATTATAACGGCGGATACGTTTTCCCTGGCGCAATCGATAAAGTCATCATGGCTGAAATCCGCCCCAACGAAACAAATAAGGTGCGTGTTTTCTCAATCGACATCGACGAATATGCCGAATTCGGCCTCAATGAAGAAGACGCTCCCAAGCAGCAGTGGGCACGCTATATATTCGGCATTTGCCGTGAAATAATCAAACGCGGCGGCTCCGTGAAAGGCTTCGACGCCGTGTTTGCCGGTAATGTTCCCATCGGCGCCGGCCTTAGCTCGTCGGCCGCTCTTGAAAGCTGCTTCGCTTTCGCTCTTAACGACCTCTTCAACGGCAACACCATTGACAAATTCGAACTCGCCCGCATCGGCCAGTCGACCGAACACAACTATTGCGGCGTGAACTGCGGTATCATGGACCAGTTCGCATCCGTCTTCGGCAAGAAAGACCATCTGATGCGTCTCGACTGCCGTTCGATGGAATTTGAATATTTCCCCTTCAACATCGACGGTTACACCCTTGTGCTTCTCGACTCCAAAGTTAAGCACGCCCTTGTAGACTCCCCCTACAACAAACGCCGCCAATCGTGCGAACGCGTTGCTCAGCGCCTCGGCATCGAGACTCTCCGTGACGCAACCATGGAGATGCTCGACAAAGTAAAATCCGACATCACCGCTGAAGACTATTCTCGCGCGAAATTCGTGATTGAAGAGAAACAGCGTGTGCTCGACGTTTGCGACGCCCTCCAGCGCGGCGACTGCAAGACCGTCGGCAAAAAGATGTATGAGACCCACGAAGGTCTTTCCAAAGACTACGAGGTTTCGTGCGTAGAGCTCGACTACCTCAACGACATCGCCAAGGAGTGCGGCGTTACCGGCTCACGAATCATGGGCGGCGGTTTCGGCGGCTGCACCATCAACCTGGTGAAAAACGATCTTTACGATAATTTCATCGCCACCGCCAAGAAAAAATTCAACGAGAAATACGGCCATGAACCCGTGGTTTATCCCGTAATCATTTCCGACGGCGCACACAAAGTTTCCAAATAATCAAGATTTTAATTTTATGCGGGCGGAGATACATCATCGAGGTATCTCCTCCCGTTTCAAATATCTGAAGATTTATTCCGAAACCTCAAAAAAAGTTGCGGCCTAATGAGATAATCCTTAGTGACTATCGCAGATACGGAATTTTATCTAACCTATTTATAATCACAACCGATTAAACTGACAATGAAACCTACATTATTCGTCCTCGCCGCTGGCATGGGAAGCCGTTACGGCGGTCTGAAACAGCTCGACTCGCTGGGCCCCAATGGTGAAACCATCATGGACTACTCCATTTACGATGCCCTTCAGGCCGGATTCGGCAAAGTGGTATTCGTAATCCGCAAAGACTTCGAGCAGGATTTCCGCGACAAAGTCCTCTCCAAATATGAAGGCCATGTACCGGTGGAAGTTGTTTTCCAGAGCACAGACAAACTTCCCGAAGGATATACCTGCCCGGCCGACCGTACCAAACCCTGGGGAACCAATCATGCCGTTCTCATGGGCAAAGATGTAATCAAAGAGCCGTTCGCCGTAATTAACGCCGACGACTTCTATGGTCGCAATGCTTTCGAGGTCATTGCCAAAGCACTGGCGCGTCCCCGCGACAAGAAGGGCGACTACTGCATGGTAGGCTTCCGTGTAGGCAACACCATGACCGAAAACGGTTCCGTAGCCCGCGGCGTATGCGAGAACAAGGACGGCCTGCTTACCTCGGTCGTTGAGCGTACCGCAATCAGCTACGACAAGGACCATAACATCGTATTCACCGACGAAAACGACCAGGTTCAGACCCTCGACCCCAAGACTCCCGTCTCGATGAACCTCTGGGGCTTCACACCCGACTATTTCGATTTCTCCGAGCGCGAATTCAAGAAATTCCTCGACAAGGATCTCAACACCCCGAAAGCGGAATTCTTCATTCCTCTCTGTATTGACGCTCTGATTAATTCCGGAGAAGCAACCGTTAAAGTTCTCGATACCGATTCCCGCTGGTTTGGCGTCACATATGCCGCCGACCGCCCCGGTGTGGTAGCCAAATTCGCCGAACTCCATCAGAACGGCACCTATCCCACTAAACTTTTCTAAGCTGAATCCGGTTGAAAGATTTAGAATCCGGAATCACAAAACAACACAATTATGAAACCCAGAATTCTCGTTACTGGCGGCACTGGCTACATAGGCTCGCACACAGTTGTCGAGCTTCAGAAAGCTGGCTATCCCGTGGTTATCATCGATAACCTTTCCAATTCTAATAAAGAGGTTCTCGACGGTATCGAGCGTATCACAGGAATACGTCCCGATTTCGTGGAGGCTGACTGCACCGACATCAAGGCTCTCGACAAACTTTTCACCGATTATCCAGGCATAAAAGGTATCATCAACTTCGCTGCAAGCAAAGCTGTCGGCGAGTCGATGCAGAAGCCTATCTTGTACTACCGCAACAACCTCGCCACACTCCTGAACCTGCTCGAAGAGATGCCCGTCCATGGTGTGAAAGGCATTGTTTTCTCCTCGTCGTGCACAGTTTACGGCGAACCCGACGTAAATCCCGTAACCGAGCAATCGCCCATCAAAAAAGCGACATCTCCCTATGGCAACACAAAGCAGATTTCGGAGGAAATCATTACCGACGTAATCAATGCCGGCGCTCCCATCAAGAGCGTTATTCTCCGTTATTTCAACCCAGTAGGCGCCCATCCGTCGGCTGAAATCGGCGAATTGCCCAATGGTGTTCCTCAGAATCTGATTCCCTATCTCACTCAGACGGCAATGGGCATCCGTAAGGAACTCAGCGTGTTTGGCGACGACTACAATACCCCCGACGGATCGTGTATCCGCGACTATATCGACGTTGTAGACCTCGCCAAGGCTCATGTTATAGCCGTAGAGCGTATGCTTGAGGACAAAAGCGACGAAAAAATCGAGATTTTCAATCTTGGAACAGGCAACGGCCTCTCCGTTCTACAGCTTATCAACACCTTCGAAAAAGCTACCGGAGTGAAGGTACCCCACAAAATTGTGGGGCGTCGTGCCGGCGATATCGAGAAAGTCTGGGCCAACCCGACATATGCCAACGAAGTGCTCGGCTGGAAAGCTGATACCCCCATTGCCGATACCATGCGTTCGGCCTGGGCATGGCAGTGCAAACTTCGAGAGCGCGGCATAATGTAATTTCTACCCCAAGCTCATATCAAAAAAATGCAGGCGTTGATTCGGAAAGTTCCGGCCAACGCCTGCAATTATTTTTACCACGGGCCTGATGCAGATTGTCAGACCGTATGCGAACTGCCGTCGAAACAATGGGTGCAGATCCGGCATTTAGGCAGACCTATTGATTTGACAAGGTTGTCGAGCGAATTGAAACGCAATGTGTCAAGCCCCAGCTTCAAACGGATGAGATCAACCATTCTTTTATGACGTTCAGTTGTAGGAGTAGCATATTCATCGAGATGACGCGTACCTTCCTCCCCTTCCAGCTCGGCTATACACCTGCGCGTTATAAGCTCCATTTCAGTTTTCGACGACGTAAAGTTCAGAAATTCGCACGGGTAAATAAGTGGTGGGCACGAAATTCTCACATGGACCTTGGCGGCGCCACATCGACGGATATCAGCTACATTATCGCGCAACTGCGTGCCGCGTACAATTGAATCATCGCAAAACGCTACGCTTTTGCCACGCATCAAAGCCTCGTTAGGTATAAGCTTCATTTTAGCGACAAGCTCGCGACGCTGCTGAGTGCTTGGAGTGAAACTGCGGGGCCATGTCGGAGTATATTTCACAATACCACGTTTATACGGCCGGCCGATTGCCTGCGAGAATCCAAGGGCCATTCCAGTTCCGGAGTCAGGAATCGGGCTGACAAAGTCAATGTCGTCCTCATCATCGCTGCCAAGCAAATAACCATTGTCGTAGCGCATTTCATCCACATTCCTCCCTTCATACTCACAGGGCGGATAACCATAATATGTCCAGAGGAAAGCACAGATTTGCATCTCAGCTGCCTCCTTCCGAAGCACCTCAACCCCATTTTCGGCTGAAATCCTGACAATCTCTCCCGGGCCGAGCTGCCTCAGAAGTTCATAACCAAGATTGGCAAACGCGCACGTCTCCGAACCTACAGCATAATCCGTTCCATTGGAAGCCAAGGCGACGGGGGTTCGTCCAAGAAAATCTCTGGCGGCAATTATTCCGTCGGATGTAAGAATCAGCATCGAGCATGAGCCTTTCACGCGACGGTGCACATTGGAGATTCCATCCACGAAATTCTTTCCTTCACAAATCAGAGCGGCCACCAGCTCTGTGGGGTTCACAATGTCGTTGCTGTGTTCACAGAAATGATGGCCGTGGTTCAGAAGCTCTTTCTGGAGCTCGTCGATGTTGTTGATACGTCCTACGGTAGTAATTGCAAATTTGCCGAGATGACAGTTTATGATAATCGGCTGAGCATCCGTATCACTGATTACTCCGATTCCCGCTTTCCCGGAAAATTCATGGAGATCGCCCTCGAATTTGGTTCGAAAATACGTGTTTTCGATATTGTGGATTGAACGCGCGAAATGGCCTTCGTTGACGGTTGCCATACCTGCGCGCCGTGTGCCGAGATGCGAATTATAATCGACACCATAAAACAGCTCGTCGACACAGCAGCCTTCGCGTTTCACTACTCCGAAAAATCCTCCCATACGCTTATATGTATATATGTACTTAATACTGGTTTTAAATTTCTATTAAAGAATCGGCTCCGAAATCCCTAATGGCACGACGACCGATTATATTGTCCCACTGCATCGGAGAAATCCCGTTTCCGGGGCGCTTTACCGTTATATTATCCTCCGTAAAAATCTCTCCGGCTTTAATCCCCCGGGCAGCCACGATGCTCTTCCGTGCCACAACGATATTTGGTCGCTCCGAATCGCTGACATGTTTACTGGAATCGCCAAGAGCCAACTCAATATTACGTATGGCATCCACCATAGCTTTCAGTTCATCCGGCTCGAGAGAAGCCTTGTGGTCAGGCCCGGGCAAAGACTTGTCGAGAGTAAAATGCTTTTCTATCACTCTTGCACCCATCGCCACAGCCGCTACCGGGACCTCTATTCCAACCGTATGGTCGCTATAGCCAACAGCGGCCGGCGTCAGTCTAAGCAGATCGCCCATGGCTCTGAGGTTAACATCGGCCATCGGTGTGGGATACTGTGTATTGCAGTGCAAAAGAATCACATGGTTACGAGGCGTTCCTGCCTCTTCCAGAACACGCAGAGCCATTTCAATCTCTTCCAACTCACACATTCCCGTCGAAAGAATCACTTTTTCACCCCGACGTCCGATTTTCCTCAGATACGGCAGGTTCGTAATCTCTCCCGATGGGATTTTCCAGTAGTCCATATCGAGCTCAGCCAGACAATCGATTGAAACCAAATCGAAGGGTGTCGACATAAATCCGATTCCTTCTTCATCACATATCTTCTTCAACGAGGCATAATCGTCGAGCCGAAGATGAATCTTGCGGCACATCTCGAGTTGAGACTCCGCATTGCCCGTGGTTTCTTTCTGATACTCGGCTTTTGGTGCAATCGACGATATTACCAGTTCGGGAACAGCCGTCTGAAACTTCACATAGTCGGCTCCGGCCTCCTTTGCCGCCCGAATCATTTCGACAGCCCGGCCGTAATCGCCGTTATGGTTAACTCCGGCTTCCGCTATAATAATTACTTTATCGGTCATTTTAAAACATCATTTATAAAACACGACCTCCTGAGGATAACGACATATCCGCGTGCCCGGACGCCAGGGAACATCCTGCTTCAATGGCAGACCGGCAAAATCGCTCAACATATATAGCGGAATATCCGCACCAGCATGTACTGAACAAACTGCCCCACCACCAAGCCGCGGGTTAATTTCCATCAGCATTGCCCGGCTATCGCCGGAGGTATCCGCATCGCGAAGGAACTGTAATGTAACAGGGCCACGCAACTGCAATGCTTTAAGTATCCGATGACTTGCATTTTCAATCTCACTATCGTGAATTGTCTCTGTCTCCGTGACTTCGCCTCCCGATACGGCGATGCGCTCTCGTGGAACGGCACAAACCACTTCCCCATCGGATGCCACATAACAATCGACAGTATATTCCTTTCTGTGAGCGATATATTTCTGAAACAGATACGTACCGGACTCACTGCTGCCAGCCAACTGCTCGTATTCCGCCTTACTAAGAATCCTGATCCCTTTTGAGGCAGATCCAAAACAGGGTTTTGCAATTATATCACCCTCCACCGGTTCATACTGCGGATTGGAAGGCAATGGGAACCCAAGTTTATGGAAAAGCGCGTCCGCCTCTATTTTATTGAACATCAACGCGCTCATTTTAGCATCAGTACCTCCCGGAGTCCATACCGAAGCATCGGCCGACGCATAGCGTATGGCAATCTCAACCGCCGGGTCGACAAACGGCAACAAAATATCTATCCGGTTCTCCTCCACAACCGTATGAAGATGATCCATTATATCCGGATCGTTCCATCGCAGGCCTTTAACCACTGTTGCGACTTCTGCGATAGGCACCTCGGATGTGAGTTCATAACTGAATAGATTCACTGCCATACCGAGTCGCGTTCCGGCACGCTTAATCATCCTTGCCATAGAGACGCGTTTGGCGCCTCCGAGCATCAGAATATTTACCGCCTGCTTCATGTCGTAGTTCGTTTAAAGAGCAGTTAATAAAGGATCATCGGTTGTATATATCGCTTTTGTATCCGGCCAGGTGCTCAGGCTGACAAATCCAGTCGATTGTCTTCTGTAAACCTTCCCTGAGCGACACCTGCGGACGCCAATCGGTCAACGCCAGTATTTTGGTATTGTCGCCGCAAAGCCTTCTGACCTCGCTTTTCGACGGCCGCAACCTTTGAGGATCCACTACATATTTTACATCTGAATGCATCAGTTCCGCAATAGTTTCGAGAGTCTCCTTCATCGTAATCTCAGTACCGGTAGCGATGTTGATTTCCTCTCCTTCGATTCCGTCGGCACGACCTAAAGCGAGAAATCCCCTGCAGGTATCCGTAACGAAATTAAAATCGCGGGTGGGAGTAAGATCGCCCACCTTAATCTCTTTGGCTCCGGAGGCAATCTGCGAGATGATGGTCGGAATGATAGCTCTTGCGCTCTGGCGCGGCCCATAGGTATTAAACGGACGGGCTATGACAACCGGAAGTTCAAATGCATTGTAAAAACTTTTGGCAATGGCGTCGGCACCGATTTTTGTAGCTGAATACGGCGACTGAGGCTGCCGCGGATGCTTCTCGTCGATAGGCACATAGAGGGCTGTGCCATAGACTTCGGATGTAGAAGTGACTACAACGCGCTCCACATTGCAGTCCTTTGCGGCCTGGCATATGTTGAGTGTTCCTGTCACGTTTGTGTCGACGTAGCTTTCAGGTGCTACATAGCTGTATGGAATAGCGATAAGAGCCGCAAGATGGAAGATGGTATCGACATCGCGGGCTATATGACGGCAGAAAGCTGCGTCGCGGACGTCGCCACACACCACTTCAAGATTCGGATGATTGTTGCCCTCAAGCCAGCCCCAGTTGTTAAACGAGTTATACTGGCTTAATGCCCGTACTTTTATTCCTTCCTCCAAAAGAAGGTCTACAAGATGCGAGCCGATAAAGCCGTCGGCACCGGTGGCGAGTGCGTGTTTTATATCTCTTGCCATAAACCTTATATTCTGTTTTACGATTATTTATCCTTGTTTTTTAAGTCGGTAGCCATAGGTCTTGCCATCTACGGGCGATGTGAACTTAAGGTAGGCATCTCCCCCGCTCTGCGACTCAATCTTCAGCTGTGTGACGCCTCCGACTATGAAATGTGAATCGGGAAACGGCGCATATATACCGTTGCCAGCTTCTCCTTCGGCCGCCGGATTATTGTCGTCTGAATTTCTGAAGTTCACGAACAGGTAGCCGTTATCTTCGTTCCAGGTAGCATAGTGTGTGTCAGCATAGCTCTCAACGGCATTCTGGTTGACGCGCACCATTTCAAAAACATCGTTCTGAAATTTCCAGAAAATATTCCCCTCGTAACCGGCATCGGAGGTACCGTCGACGGTAATCTCCGTAAGTTTCCATGTCCCGAACCACGGACCTATGTCGCCGTTGTTACGGGTGCAACTGCTGATTCCTGTCATAACCATAACAGAAACAAGAACAACAGCCAGTTTGCGGATAATATATATTGTCTGCTTAAGCATAAATAGCGAAAAAATATTATTATGTTTCGTTAAAGTTTCAGAAGTCCGCGATACTTCACCGTCAGGCATGCGCCGATGTTATCGCCGTAGAGCTCCCCATGGTCGAACGCAATCTGGGCGTTAACCGAGAGTCCAGGAACGCGACTAACGTTGTATGTCCCCTCGAACATCATCGACGTGTCCGACGCCGGATTAAGAAGAGGCATAAATGGCGTGCCCCAGCTGCGTCGGTAGCCGCCGAGCACACGGTAGGAAAACTCCTTGCCGACCTCACCCTTTATACCGATATGGAATCCACGAACGAGATTATTAGTAAACTCCATGATTCCATTCTGATTGTAGATAGGCGAACGAAGAAACGGAGTGCCGATGCTCATGCCATAATACTGGTAGCCGTTGTATTCATGGTTATTGTAATAATTGTCGCCACCCTCGGCTCTGCCGGTAATAGTCGTATTGCTGAAGTCATCCGGATCCCAGTGAAACGGCCCCGACTGATTGGTAAAATCAAGATACTCGACAACAGCGCCAGACACGATTGCCCTGCGGTTTGCGGAGAATTCCAGGCCCCACAGTCCATCAAATCCGTTCAGGAAACCGATTCCCGAGCCGTCTTCCCAAGGCTTCTGAAGATATGCCTTGATTTCCATGCCGTTGCGGAGTCTGTAGCGCATATGTATATCCCAGCAGCCAAGGGCACTCCCTGAAACATACTCCTTACCTTCATCTTTGGGAATCAACATCTTGAAGAACTGACTGAAACTCTTGGAAAGTTCTTTCGACATATATATCTTCCCGGCGGAGTAATAATCGGTATTTCCGCCGAACATCGAGCCTACCTGCATCCCGACTGTAACCGAGAACGGCTTTGAAGGCTTGGTGCGGAAATAGCATCGTTTATAAGTATAAAGCGCACCCTGATTGAGATGGCCGCCATAATAGTTGAAGTGATTGCGCATCCAGGCATTGTCGGTGAACTTCCCATAGGAAAGTTCGCCTTGAATCTGAACCCAGCCTTTTGTAAACGGAATATCCTGGAAATCTATGAAGCCTGCTCTTACCTCCGGAATCGGACGCGCGTTGCCGCTCTCAACAAAATCGCCGCTGCTAAGTTCATTGTTAAGCAACGCGGAGCGATGCTCCTTCAGTCCGACCGTAAGAAACACGCCGCGGTATTTCATCTCTCCGTAAAGCTGCTGAATCCAGAAAGGCGACGGCTGCTGCGGATTTTGCGCCCACACATTGTCGTTTCCATCATAACGCAGATAATCCACATTGCTTCCATATCCCGCAATCAAATCCGCACCATATCCATAGCTGAAACGTGAGGCAGTATCCATATCGTGCCAAATATGTCCACGCACAATGGCAGATTTGCTTTGTGTAATCACCCCATGGCGATTGGACGCAATATAATATGGTGCGAAATCATTATTGCCTGCCGCACCGGTCACTCCAGCCTCCCAGTTGACCTCATGGTCTCCGGCTTTCATATTAAAACCGACGCAAGCCGACGCGATTGCGATTCCGAATACTATTGTCCGAGGAATTTGCATAAGCGATGAGTCAAATCGTTGTCATATAATCCTTAGAAACTTCACTGCAGAAAATATTACGCCTCATGGATTTAACAGATGGGTCTCCGCCGCATCGAATGTCTCTATATGGCGTTGCTTTTTCTCTTCGAAGATATCCTCGATGGTGAGGAATATACCGGTCTCCTCCACATCGCCGAACTCATCGTTGATAGCCGTTCCGAAAATCTTCATTGTAGGCGATAGACTCATATAGGCATTCACAAGAGGGGGAATATTGATGCCATGATCCCGGATAGCCGCATTAAGTATACGGTAGTCCTCCTTGAAATCATTGCCGGGAAACATTGAGGCATATTTCTCGGCTGGGAAATCCGCTGCAATGGGCTTGAACGGTCGAACAAGTCGGTCCGGATCGGGGAAATGCTTACGTAGAAAATACAGCAGCATGTCGCGGCACTCCCGGTCATAGCTGGGATACATCGTGAACTTACCGAAAAGATGTCGGATTTCAGGATGAAGCACCGTAAGTGCGCCAAGACCATCCCAAAGATTATCGAGGGCGAACAAGGCCTTTGCTCCAGCTTTCGACGACTGATACTCCAGTCTGACAAACGACCGTCCGAGTTCTATGGTGTAAGGGAGATAGTCCGACATGAAACGCTCTGAAAATCTGAACATATGCGATGTGGCAATCCGGGGGGAGCCATCGGAATTTATATGGATATCACGTCCGAGAATAAACCTGTAGCCGCCGGTAATCAGCTTTTCCTCCGGATCCCAAACCAAAAGCTGGCGACATGGAGGGTTCATCATATCGTATTCATCAATATCGCAGGCTTTTCCTGTGCCACCCCCCGCTGTGCGGAAAGCTATTTCCCGAAGGCGTCCGATTTCCCTCATGACGTTGGGCGCGCAGTGAGCGTCCACAATGTATATCTCATTGTTCCCTTTGTTGGTCGTACGCATGAAACGTTCAGCCGTCAGTTCAGCCTCAAGCAATTTTACGTCAACTGGATCTATGATTTCTTCTGCCATGCAGCACTTAAAATTTATGATTTGTGAACCAGATGTGGCGAAGCGTCGTACTTCATATGATAAACTTCGCTCTGAATGGAGTCGGCCATACCACGTGCGTCGCGTTTCTTGAAGAGATCGGCATATGGTATCGTGTTGCCTACACTCACCGTATATTTCCTTCCGCGACTTCCGACCATCTCGCCGGGCAGAAGTACCTGCTCGAGGTTGAACGGTATGCCAAGACGCTTGCGGAGATTCGCACAGCGGTAGAATTTCTTCGAATTAGCACCGTCGAAATATAGCGGCACTATATCGCGCTGATGCTTTCTGGCCTGGGTGACAAACGATTTCTGCCAGCGAAGGTCGCATACTATCTTGCGGGACTCTCCGATGAGATCAACCTTCCGGTAGCGCGAACATATACCGGCCGGAAATATAATTATGGGATCGTTGCCGGCCAAAGTAGCGTCGAGTCTCTCCATAGCCTCACGCGACTGGCTACCGAACTTGTTGATAGGCAGGAAAACGTTCTCCAGGGGTTTGACCGCCATTAAAAGATCGTTTACAACAAACCATACCTGGCCACCATAATGTTTCTGAACAAGATATGTAAGCGCCAGGCCGTCAAGCCCACCAAGCGGATGGTTAGAGACGAGAATCACACGACGGTTGGCGGGGTCCGGCAAACTCCGGGTGCCGTCCCATTCAACAGTCACGTCGAGCGAGTCAAGCACTCCCTTGCAGAATTCCGCTCCTGTTTTGCCGTAATTCGCCTGCAGAAGTTCGTTGAGCTCATCCTGGCAGATCAGACGCTCCAGCCATTTTACGAGGCTATGTGGTAAAAATCGATACACCCCGGGCATACGCGCACGAAGCACCTTGTCGAGATCGATCTTCATCACTTCTTCCTGATCCATATTGAATTTATAATTCACACTGGATTAACGGCATAAAGGACGTACAACCGGCACATTCCCGTTCAGCCGCCATCATGGCGTCTTTATATTGGCAAAATTAAGCAGAATTTCATATTTTTGCACACTATAAACTGAAAAATTTCACCGCAATTGGCCACATTTGACTCTTTCATCCGCTTAATCGACAATCTTTCAAAATCTACGGCGACGCTTGTACGTGTGATTCTGATGGGTCGGAGAACTGATTTTCCACGTCTGCAGAGTTGCAGACATGATGCTCTTATCATACTCGGTAACGGCCCATCGCTCCGGGATAATCTCGACCATGATATGACGGTGCTTAATTCACACGATACGCTTGCGGTGAACTTCGCGGCAACGACACCCGAATTCAAGTCGCTGCGCCCACGATATTATGTACTTGCCGACCCACATTTTTTCAATAATACGGAGGATGCGAACGTCAGTCGGCTGATAGAGTCGCTCTCTGCGGTAGATTGGAAACTCATCTTGTTCGTACCGGCTCGAAGCGCCCGAAAGGTACGCAGGATTATTTCCAACCCCAATATAAGAATCGCCGGATTCAACATGCTTGCTGCCGAAGGATTCTTATGGCTCTCACAGCAGCTTATGCAACGGCATATGGGCATGCCACGCCCACGCAATGTGCTGATTCCATCGCTGATGATCGGCATTTGGCTCGGATACAGCCGGATTGTGGTTCTCGGAGCCGACCATTCCTGGCTAAAGACACTCAGCGTCGACGACAACAATAAGGTGGTATCCGTCCAACCGCACTTCTACAAAGAAAATCCTCAAGAGATAGAACGCATAACCAAGACATACGATTCAAGACGTCTGCATGAGGTACTTGAAAGCATGTGCATAGCTTTCAAAGCCTACCACTCTATAGAAGCGTTCGGCCGCCACCGCGGAGTGGAAATCCTCAATGCCACTCCCGGATCGTATATCGACGCATTCCGCCGCGCGAATCTGCAGGACTCACTGCCTGAAGGCAAAACTTCGACCAACAGGAAATAACCCCGTATGGAATATACCACAATAGCAGCTCCGTCGGAATCGCAGTTCACCGAACAGCGTAGCCGCTTTCTCGCCTTCGCCCATCCGGTCGAAAGTCCGGAAGAAGCAAAACAGATTGCAAAGGACTACACGCGTCGTTTTTTCGACGCGCGCCATGTTTGCTGGGCTTATATGATAGGAGCTGAACGAACCGACTTCCTTTCGACCGACAACGGAGAGCCATCCGGCACTGCCGGCAAACCGATTCTTGGCCAGATCAATTCGTTCGGACTTACCAACGTAATTGTAGTCGTGGTTCGCTATTTCGGCGGTATAAAACTCGGGACCTCCGGACTTATCGCCGCCTATCGTCAGGCCGCACGCCAGGCTATCGAAGCCGCGGAGATAATAACATGCCATGAAATGGGACAGATTACCCTTACGTTTCCATTCGTATCAATGAACGGAGTAATGAAAATCGTAAAAAGCCGGGCGATCACCATAACCTCTCAGGAATTTGACAATACATGCCGTATGGCTCTGGCACTCCCTACGGCCATGATTCCGGAAATATCCCGGCTGCTCACCGACGTGGAGGGCGTAAGTATAATATAGAATTCAGCCCGACTGAATATACATATTGTTTTGCACATCAAGCAATTTCGACAAGCCTGCTCAGTCCCGAAGTCTGCAGGGTGCGCAAAAGCTATGTTGCGAAACATATAAATTCCTATTGCCATTCAGAGTTTTTTCGCTAATTTGCGCTCACAATCGCTTTTCGAAGCGATTCCTCTCCCCAGCCTTTATAATTCATTTCAAAAAACTCTAATAGCATGAAGGTTTATCAATCCAACGAAATCAAAAACATCTCTCTGCTCGGCAGCAAGGGATCAGGGAAAACCACACTCGCGGAAGCTATGCTCTACGAGTGTGGAGTTATAAAACGCCGCGGCACGGTTGAGGCAAAAAACACTGTGTCCGACTATTTCCCCGTTGAGAAAGAATATGGCTATTCGGTATTCTCCACCGTTTTCTACGCCGAATTCCTTAACAAAAAACTCAACGTAATCGACTGCCCGGGAGCAGACGACTTCGTTGGCAACGCAATCACAGCCCTCAACGTTACGGACACCGGAGTGATTCTCGTTGACGCCCAGTATGGCGTGGAAGTGGGGACACAGAATATTTTCCGTACAACCGCATCGCTTAAAAAGCCTGTGATTTTCGCCATCAACCAGCTCGACGGCGAAAAAGCCGATTATGAAAACACACTCGAACAGATGCGCGAAATCTTCGGTAAGAAAATTGTCCCCATCCAGTATCCACTCTCGTGCGGGCCGGGCTTCAACGCCATGATCGACGTGCTGCTCATGAAGAAATACTCATGGGGCCCTGATGGAGGCGTTCCAACTATAGAAGAGATTCCCGCACAAGAACTTGATAAGGCACAGGAGCTTCATCAGGCGCTTGTGGAAGCCGCAGCCGAAAACGACGAGACTCTGATGGAGAAATTCTTCGAGCAGGGTCATCTATCGGAAGACGAGATGCGAGAAGGCATCCGCAAAGGTCTGGTAGACCGCTCTATTTTCCCGGTGTTCTGCGTAAGCGCACTTAAGGATATGGGCGTTCGCCGCATGATGGAATTTCTCGGCAACGTAGTGCCTTTTGTCGACGACATGCCCGCGCCTGTCGATACCGCCGGCGACGCCATCGCTCCCGACAGCAACGGCCCCCTGAGCATCTATATGTTCAAGACTACCGTAGAGCCACACATCGGCGAAGTACAATATTTTAAAGTAATGAGCGGAACGCTCAACGCCGGTGCCGACCTGGACAACGTAACGCGCGGAGGCAAGGAACGCCTTGCCCAGATCTACTGCGTATGCGGTCAGATCAAGACTCCTGTGGATAAGCTGTGTGCCGGCGATATAGGTGCCACCGTGAAGCTGAAAGATGCACGCACCGGCAATACACTTGACGAGAAAGGATGCGAAATCGCGTTCGACTTCATCAAATATCCCGCACCGAAATATTCGCGCGCCGTTCGACCCGTTACGGAAAGCGACGCCGAAAAATTGTCCGGTATTCTTACCCGCATGCACGAGGAAGACCCGACCTGGGAAATCGTGCAGAGCAAGGAGCTGAAACAGACCATCCTTTCCGGACAGGGAGAATTCCACCTGCGCACATTGAAATGGCGCGTGGAAAACAATGACAAACTCCCCATCATTTTCGAGGAGCCCAAAATCCCTTATCGCGAAACAATCACGAAAGCAGCCCGCGCCGATTACCGCCACAAGAAGCAGAGCGGTGGTGCCGGCCAGTTCGGCGAAGTTCACCTGATTATCGAGCCATATTCGGCCGATGCACCAATGCCGGACACCTATCGTTTCGGCAATCAGGAGTTCAAAATGAGCGTTCGCGACACACAGGAAATTCCCCTGCAATGGGGAGGCAAACTCGTTGTCCACAACTGCATCGTGGGCGGCGCAATAGATTCCCGCTTTATCCCTGCTATTGTGAAAGGCCTCATGGACCGTATGGAGCAGGGCCCGCTTACCGGATCGTATGCCCGCGACGTGCGCGTCTGCATCTACGACGGCAAAATGCATCCTGTTGACTCAAACGAGATTTCCTTCCGCCTTGCAGCCCGCAACGCATTCTCGGAAGCATTCCGCAATGCAGCCCCCAAAGTACTCGAACCCGTATACGACGTTGACGTAATGGTGCCGTCCGACGTTATGGGCGATGTAATGAGCGACCTTCAGGGACGTCGTGCAATCATTATGGGTATGTCGAGCGAAAACGGCTTCGAGAAAATTTCCGCCAAAGTGCCCCTCAAGGAAATGGCATCCTATTCAACCGCTCTCAGTTCGATAACAGGCGGACGCTCATCGTTCACCATGAAGTTCGCATCTTATGAACTTGTGCCCGGCGACGTTCAGGAGAAACTCCTGAAAGAATATGCCGAAAAGAATGCCGACGAATAACAGAATCGTCTAACCTTCATTTTATCAATACTTTCGCAAGGCGATGTGCCGGTTTCGGCACATCGCCTTCCTTAACCAAGCAAACGCATCCAAACACATTCCACATCACAATTTTAGGACAAAAATGCATTTCGGAGTAATTACCAGTGGATTTTTTGAAAGAAAAATACGTTGTTTTGTAATTTTTTTATGAAAATAACTTTGAATTCGAAAAAAGGTTGTTATATTTGCGGATGCAATGGAAAGCGACGCTGATTTAGATGCTTTTACTCCAACCGACCATAGCGTCGGCTCCTCCATAGCAGAGGAGTTGCTATTATTTTGCACAACATTCAATTACTTTTTTATAACCCTTTAAATTCATTCCACACGATGAAAGAATTAGTAGCTAAAATCAGCGAGCTTTGCGCTGCATTTGAAAAAGAAGCCAAACTTAACGTTGAAAACGGCAATAAGGCAGCCGGCACACGTGCCCGCAAGGCTTCCCTCGAGCTCGAGAAACTCATGAAGCAGTATCGCAAGGATTCCATCGAGGCATCGAAATAATCGCCCCGGATTCCTACACAGACACTTACACAGAAGAACCGACCGATTGCCGGATTACACCGGACAATGCGGTCGGTTCTTCTATTTTATCTTCTGTAAAAACTTGAAACAACAGACTTTTACATGTCGTCGTTTCGTGGATTATTATTGAGGATGCGTGTATCCTGCTTTTCAAGACATTTGTCGGCGCGGTTATGGTCAGCACGGTTAATGTCGGCACCTCGATAATCTTTCCGCGGCTCTGCCGCTTTTGTAGTGTGTTTTTTGCAAGCCATAATATAAAGGGATTATTATGTAACTGTTCAAAATTATTTTATACTTTACTGATATAATAATTTCGAGCAGTTACTGATCAGTTAAATTGTCAGATGGACTTTCCATCATCCACATTATTCCAACAATCCCGTCCGGCTGCAGGTTCACCCTACAGTCAACAATCTTATCTGAGCAGGACGCTTACATCAGCAAGATGTATCATCGATTTCAAGCGGCAATTTACACAGTTCGTCAATATAATCAAGTATTTCGTTGCGCCCACGCTTATCGACCGACGATGTCCGAAATACCGGAGGCAGTTCTTCCCACTGATTGAGAAGCTCAGCGCAATATGCCGCCGTAGAAGCCTTGGCAGCAGCCGAAGATAGTTTATCAAGTTTGGTAAATACAATGCAGAACGGCACACCGTTCTCCCCAAGCCACTGCATGAATTCCATGTCGTTGCGCTGCGGCTTATGGCGGCCGTCGATAAGCAGAAAAAGACACGTCATCTGCTGACGGTTGAGTATATAACTCTCGATAATGCGCTTTATTTCCGCACGGCTCTCCTTACTGCGTTGTGCATATCCATATCCCGGCAAATCAACCAGATACCACTGGTCGTTTACAAGAAAATGATTGATAAGCAAAGTTTTACCCGGTGTTGACGACGTCTGCGCCAACGCCTTCTGCCCGGTAAGCATATTTATCAGCGATGATTTGCCCACATTAGACCGGCCGATAAACGCGAACTCATGGCGTGCGTCGGATGGGCATTTCCGATAGTCGGTATTACTTATTACGAAACGTGCGCTGTTTACAATCATTTGATTCTGCAGTTAGTTGTTGACTGTTTATAACCGGCGTAGGTATCAACGATCCGCCGCGGCCGTAGACTGTTGCTGGCGACGGGCAATCTCAATAGTGCGGTTAAGTCGTTCACGTTCCACCTGAAGGTCGCGTGCCCGAATGGTTGCAGCACTATAGGCATAAGCCTTCCCGATACCTTTAAGGACAGCCGGACTGATTTTTACCGATTTCTCCCCTTTGACGCCATAGAATATAACGGATGCACCTGCTGCTTGGTTTGCTTCCACGGCATTTCTGGCTACCATACCGATTGTGTCCGACTGAGCAGGCGAAAATGTAATGACTTCCGCCCCCCCAATACGATAATTGCTTTCACCATCGTATGCCACGTTCTGCGTACGGGCGTTGCCGGCGGATGTCTTCAGTCCTATCGACTGATGTTTCAGATTGCCGGCAGGATTGACCGAAGATACAATATAGAACTCCCCTATCTCACTTACACGGGCCTCGATGCCGGTTGTATTCATGAAGTCCGAACGATAAACTTCCGGCGCAATCCAATAACCTTCTATCATCCCGGGAGTCTTGATCCATTTCAATTGAGTCTTAAGACTTTTCAGAGTCTCGATATCGGCGTTGTATGTAGAATCCACGGCTGCCAATGCTTTTGTGGCTTCGGCTTCGATTACTTTCGGCCGCATGGCCATGGCCTCTCTCTGCAATGCAGTCTCTGCCGGGAATGTTTTCTGCAGGGAATCAAGAAGAGCTATCGACGAAGCGTAATTTCCGCTGTTGAAATCATTCTCTGCCTTGGCGAGCAGATTGCGTGCGTCGGGATTCTCGGATTTCGATGAGCATCCACTGCCGGCAATGGCCAATCCGGCAATCAAACAAGCCGTATATAATTTGATTTTCATATCAGGATTATATTAAATTTTATCAGTGTCAGACGAAATAAGAAGAGAATCACAGCGCACGCTGAACATCCTTAACGCCCTTGGCCGTAGAAATCTTTTTAATCAATTCCCGAAGTGTCCGCGTATCGCTTACTCCGACTGTCAGATGGCCTTGGAATATACCATCGTGGGAGTCAATCGAAATATTGCGGAGGGTGGCGTTTTTCTCCTTGTTGATAATCGACGTGATATTGGTCACGATACCGATATCATCGCGCCCGACAATTCTTAGAGTGGCGGCGAACTGATCTCCGATCTTTCCCGACCATCTTGTCGCAATCATACGGTAAGGATAGCGTTCGCGGATATTGCGTGCGTTGGGGCAGTCCGTGCGGTGTATTTTGATTACACCTTCCGACGATATGAATCCGAACACGTCGTCGCCATAGATGGGATTGCAACAGCGTGCGAAACGGTATTTCATCCCCTTGATATCGTTGCCAATAACAAGCACATCCGATGAAGCTCCGCTCTTTCCTGAATCCGAGGCATCAGGGGCCGTATCCTGCGACTGCAGCGAAAACTCCTCGGCTGACACCCTGCGCGGATGTTCCGCCGCCTCATGCAGCTGGGTGTCGAGAGCGACATAACGCTCAGCCACAGCGTTGGTGTCGAGTCGACCGTCGGCTATGTCATTGAAGAAGTCGGTGGTCGTCTTGAACCCCATCTTCTTGATGAGCTTGCTCAATGTAGACTCGTCGATTTCGATTTTACGGTTCTTGAACCGCCGCTGCAGCATCTCCTTCCCGAGCTCCGCCGAGCGGTTGGCCTGCTCCTTGAGAGCCTGACGGATTTTATTCCGTGCCTTTGACGTAACTACAATGTTGAGCCAGTCCTGTTTGGGCACTTGATTCGACGAAGTCAGAATCTCGACAGTATCGCCGCTATGAAGGCGATAGGCAAGTTTCTCGTTTTTATGGTTCACACGTCCACCGCTACAAATGCATCCGAGACGCGAATGGACGGCAAACGCGAAATCAAGCAACGTGGCACCGGCAGGAAGGCGGTAAAGGTCGCCTTTCGGTGTAAATACGAAAACTTCCTTGTCGTAGATATCCATCTTGAAGTTCCGCATCAGTTCCATAGGACCCTGTTCGGCAGTTTCAAGGATATCGCGAACATTGTTCATCCACGTATCGAGGTTAGCCTCACTCTTGATTCCTTTGTATCGCCAATGGGCAGCAAGACCTTTTTCCGCAACCAGATCCATACGTCGGGTACGGATCTGCACTTCGACCCATTTGCCCTCGGGGCCGGCCACGGTGATATGCAGACTCTCGTAGCCATTCGATTTAGGAATGGATATCCAGTCCTTCATTCTCGAAGGATTTGGGCGATACATGTCCGTAACCACCGAATACGCCATCCAGCAGTCGGTTTTCTCGCGCTCGGGAGGCGTATCGATAATAATGCGGATAGCAAAGAGATCGTAGATATGATCAATATCGTTCTTCTGCTTCTTCATCTTGTTCCAGATGGAGAATATAGACTTCGTACGACCCTTTATATCGAATTTCAAGCCAAGCGACTCGAGTTTGGCCTTCACAGGCCCGATAAATGCGGAAATATAAGCGTCGCGGGCGTTTTTCCGTTCGTTGAGCTGACGCGCAATCGAGGTATACGTCTCACGGTCGGTATACTTCAGCGACATATCCTCAAGATCGCTCTTTATCTTATACAGCCCGAGCCGATGCGCCAGAGAGGCATACAGATAATTAGCCTCGTAGGCTATGGACTTGACCGACTCCTCATCGGGATGATGGTTGATAAGCCGCATCAATACGAGGCGATTGACAATCATGATGATTATCACACGGATATCCTCGGCAAAAACCAACAGCAGGCGGCGGAAATTCTCACTATCGGCAGCCGTACCGCGACTGTAGAGTGTGGAAACCTTAAGCAGGCCACGCACCATTTTGGCAATATCGGCGCCCCAGACGTCCTCCACCCCTTCGGGGGTAATATATTCCGACTGACATAATGGATAAAGCAGTTGCGCCACCACCATATTGCGGTCCGGACTCACATTCTCGCAAAGCGCCACAGCCGACCGGATTGCACGCGTAAGTTGTGAGTTGCCGAAACGGTCGCGGCGGAATGCACCGGCCCGCTCGCCCGAGGCAAGAAGCGGGCGCAGCGCCGCACCATCGGAGGGTTCGGCCACCTGGGCCGTAGCGCGCAGCAATGCTGCGAAATCAGACCGCAGAGTCTTCAGCTCGTCGGCATGCAAACGGTTTCCACCATCTACTGTCGGACGAATATTGTCGGGGGTTACGGATGGTTTCATTTCGATATACCGATATTCTAAGTCAAGGCGAACACATGATCAGTGAACACCACTGGCGATTCAAATCATTCGGGAGCACGCTTCCCATGCTCGATTATATAATCCTTAACTTCCTGGAACAGACGGGTTGCGAACACAAAGTCATTAAGTGCTTCGTTGGCAGTGGTGAAGATCCGCTCCTTGTCTCCTACCCACTCACGGTATCCCTTGTTGATGAAAACGATATTCTCCCCGATGCCAAGCACCGAGTTCATGTCGTGGGTATTTATAATCGTGGTAATATTATACTCATGGGTGATGTCGTGAAGCAGCTCATCTATAAGAATCGACGTCTTCGGGTCGAGTCCGGAGTTGGGCTCATCGCAGAAGAGGTAGCGAGGATTCAGGGCGATGGCGCGGGCAATAGCCACGCGCTTCTGCATGCCGCCGGAAATCTCCGAGGGGTATTTGGACTCGGCTCCCTTAAGGTTTACACGCTCCAGACAGAAGCGTGCGCGATCCAGCATTTCGTCGCGACTCATATCGGAAAACATCACCAGCGGAAACATTACGTTGCCAAGCACGGTTTCCGAATCGAACAAAGCCGACCCTTGAAACAGCATTCCGATTTCCTGGCGCAGCTTCTTCACCTGGTCGGTCTTCATTTTCATGAAATCACGTCCGTCGTAAAGAATTTCTCCTTCTTCCGGACGTACAAGCCCCACAATGGACTTCATAAGCACGGTCTTTCCCGAGCCGCTCTGCCCGATTATGAGATTTGTCTTACCACTGTAGAACTTCGCGCTGACGTCGTGGAGAATAGTCATCCCGTCGAACGATTTAGTTATATTCCTTACCTCAATCATTGCAGCAGAAGTTTAGTAAGTAGTACATCAAACAGAAGAATCAGAATACTGCTCGAAACCACAGCGTTTGTGCTCGCTTTTCCCACTTCGAGAGCGCCCCCCTTCACATAATAACCGAAATACGATGCAACCGATGCGATGATGAAAGCAAAGAAAAGGCTTTTGATAAGGCCATACCATACATACCATTCCTGGAACATGGCCTGAAGTCCATACACATATCTGGAGACGCTGATAAGATCTGTAAAAACAGCTACAAACCAGCCGCCTACAAACGATGTCGCGATACAGAACACCACAAGCACAGGCATGAAAACCACAAAGGCCACGATTTTCGGAAGAATAAGATAGTTGGCCGAATTAACCCCCATGATATCGAGGGCATCAATTTGCTCGGTCACGCGCATGGTGCCTATCTCGGATGCGATATTGGAACCGACTTTTCCGGCCAGAATCAGGCAAAGAATCGAATTCGAAAACTCAAGCAGAACGATATCGCGGGTAGCCAGGCCGACCGAATAGGCCGGAATCAGAGGCGACGATACGTTGAGCTGCATCTGGATGGTAATAACCGCACCGATGAAAAGGGATATCACAATCACAAGTGGAATGGAGTCCACTCCGAGCTTGATTATCTCCTGAATCGTGCGGCGCCCGAATATATTCCACTTGTCAGGCAGCGAGAACGTACGCTTCATCAGAAGCGTATACTGGCCAAGCTGCTCGAGCGATTTTATCAGAACCATAATCTATAGATTTTGTCGGTTTGCATAGTTTGCAACAACAAAGTTAGCGTTTTTTCATAAAAATCCGCCTGCCGAGGCTATCCGGTTGAAGTATTTTTCGTAATTTCGTGAAATTTTTAATCTCCATCATCAGTCAGCTCATGCTAATTATCGGTATCGCAGGTGGAACCGGCTCAGGCAAAACCACCGTAGTCAATAAGATTATCTCCTCGCTTCCCGCCGGAGAAGTAGCTGTAATACCCCAGGACTCATATTATAAAGACTCGTCGCATATCCCCGCGGCCGAACGCAGCAAAATCAATTTCGACGAGCCGGCTGCCATCGAGTGGACCCTCCTGGTCGACCATCTCAAGCGTCTGCGCGATGGCAAGTCAATCGAAATGCCCACATATTCCTACCTTACGTGCACCCGCCAGGCAGAGACGGTTCATGTCGACCCTTGCGACGTGGTAATCGTGGAAGGCATTCTTGTGCTGACCGATCCGGTGCTTCGCGACATGATGGACGTAAAATGCTTTGTCGATGCCGATTCCGACGACCGACTGATTCGTGTAATAGCACGCGACTGCATCGAGCGCGGACGCACTCCCCAGATTGTAATCGACAGGTATCAGGACGTACTGAAGCCGATGCACAATATGTATATCGAGCCGACCAAGCGCTACGCAGACCTTATAATACCCCAAGGGGGCACGAATGCCGTAGCCATCGGTTTGCTCACCGATTATATTTTCGGCCGCCTTCGCCAGAGCTCCTGCCACTGAGAATATCCCATCGCGCCACCTGCATGACGCGCCACTCAAGCCTCCAACCAATCTATGGAAAAAATAGAACTTCACCCCGGCCAGGATGCTGTTGTCACGGAAAATGATACAACAGCCACTCCCGCAGAAGCAGCTCAGGAAAAAATGGTGCTTCGCACCGAAAACCTCGTGAAGAAATATGGATCGCGCACGGTTGTCAATCACGTCTCAATCGATGTGACTCAGGGCGAGATTGTCGGATTGCTCGGCCCGAACGGAGCCGGGAAAACCACGACCTTTTATATGACGACCGGCCTCATCGTGCCCAACGAGGGGCAGATTTTCCTCAACGACATGAACATCACGAAGTTTCCGGTATATCGACGTGCGCGTCACGGCATCGGCTATCTGGCTCAGGAAGCCTCGGTGTTCCGCAAGATGACGGTGGAAAACAACATCCGCTCAATCCTCGAGATGACGCCACTGAGCAAAGAAGAACAACGCGATAAGCTTGAGAGTCTCATAGCCGAGTTCCGCCTGCAGAAAGTCCGCAAAAATCTCGGCGACCAGCTTTCGGGCGGCGAACGCCGACGCACCGAAATCGCACGCTGTCTTGCAATCAACCCGAAGTTCATAATGCTCGACGAGCCTTTTGCCGGGGTCGACCCAATAGCCGTAGAGGACATCCAGGAGGTGGTCTACAAACTGAAATCAAAAAACATCGGTATTCTCATCACCGACCACAACGCGCAGGAGACGCTCCGAATCACCGACCGCGCATATCTTCTTTTTGAAGGGAAAATCCTTTTCCAGGGCACCTCGGAGGAACTGGCGGCCAACCCCGTTGTCCGCGAGAAGTATCTCGGCCGGTCGTTCATCTTCCACCGGAAGCAGTTCAAATAAGCCACAGCACAACATAATAAACGCGGGACGACCCGATGGGTCGTCCCGCGTTTATTGTAAATATTTGCTCAATCAAGCGTATACAGCATGTTTGGCTGCGAGCAGAGTATTTTGCATCAGCGACACAATCGTCATCGGACCTACCCCGCCGGGAACAGGTGTAATGTGTCCACACTTTGGCGCAACCTCGGCAAAACAAACGTCGCCGCAAAGCCGGAACCCTTTAGGTCGAGATGCATCCGGCACTCGGGTGGTGCCGACATCAATTACCGTAGCTCCATCCTTAACCATCTCTGCCGTAACCGACTCCGGCGAACCAGTGGCGCATATCAGAATGTCGGCCTTTCTGCAGATTTCATTAAGATTCTTTGTATGGCGGTGACATACCGTCACGGTGGCGTTGCCCGGATTGGCTTTCTGCATAAGAAGCGTAGCCACGGGTTTTCCGACGATATTGCTGCGCCCGATAACCACCACGTTTGCGCCGGCCGTCTTAATCCGGTAGCGGTCAAGCAAAGTCATGATACCTGCCGGAGTAGCGCTGCGGAAACAAGGCAATCCGATAGCCATACGTCCGACGTTTACCGGATGAAAGCCGTCGACATCCTTGCGGTAGTCAATCGCCTCGATAATACGCTGCTCTGAAATATGTTTCGGCAAAGGGAGCTGAACGATGAATCCGTCGACCTCGGGGTCGGAGTTCAGCCGTTCGATTTCCTCAAGGAGCCGTTCCTCCGTCACATCGTCCTCGAAACGAATAAGCGACGAGCGGAATCCGCATTCTCCGCATGATTTTACTTTATTGGCCACATAAGTCTCGCTTCCGCCGTCGTGGCCTACAAGAATGGCGGCAAGATGCGGAGCACGCTGACCGGCAGCTATCATACCGGCAACCTCAGCTGCAATTTCCTGTTTGATTTCTGCTGCGACTTTCTTTCCGTCGATAAGTTCCATATTGTTGAAATAAATAGTTAGGCGGATTTTATGAAAGACAAAAGCGTCGCCTTATTAACGGCGACGCATATTGCGCATCATCTGCATAGGATTTTTCATCGATGTAGCGGCCTTCATCACCTTTCGGGTCTGCTCGAACTGAGTGAGCAGGCGGTTTACCTCCTGAAGGGAAGTACCGGAGCCCGCAGCAATACGCCGGCGACGAGAGCCATTGATTATCGAGGGGTTAATACGCTCCTTTTCAGTCATTGAGCTGATAATAGCCTCAATTCCCTTGAAAGCATTGTCGTCGATCTCAACATCCTTCAGAGCTTTCCCGACGCCGGGTATCATCGAGGCAAGGTCCTTCAGATTGCCCATTTTCTTGATTTGCTGAATCTGACCGAGAAAATCGTTGAAATTAAATTCATTTTTCGCAATTTTCCGCTGAAGTTCGCGCGCTTTCTTTTCGTCGAACTGCTGCTGGGCTTTCTCGACAAGCGACACAATATCGCCCATACCAAGAATACGGTCGGCCATACGGGACGGATGGAACAAATCAAGTGCATCGAGTTTTTCGCCGGTTCCGACAAACTTGATCGGTTTGGTTACCACCGTGCGAATCGACAGAGCCGCGCCACCGCGGGTGTCGCCGTCGAGTTTCGTGAGCACTACTCCATCGAAATCAAGGCGGTCGTTGAATTCCTTGGCGGTATTCACAGCGTCCTGACCCGTCATGGAGTCAACGACGAAAAGCGTCTCCTGGGGCTTGATAGCATTTTTGATGGCTTCTATCTCATCCATCATCTGCTCGTCGACTGCCAGACGGCCGGCTGTATCGACAATCACAAGGTCGAGATGATTCTGCTTCGCATAGACGATTGCGTTTTTGGCAATCTCCACCGGATTTTTGTTTCCATCCTCGGTATATACCGGAACCTCAATCTGCTCGGCAAGAACCTTGAGCTGATCGATGGCCGCCGGACGGTATACGTCGCAGGCCACGAGCAACGGGCGCTTCCCTTTCTCGCTTTTCAGTTTTCTGGCCAGCTTGCCTGAGAAAGTAGTCTTACCCGAACCCTGAAGACCAGACATCAGAATTACCGTGGGGTTGCCGGAAAGATTAATCTGAGCCGTATCCCCTCCCATAAGAGTAGCCAGCTCGTCGTGAACGATCTTTACCATCAACTCCTGAGGTTTGATGGCGTTGATTACATTCTGACCGAGAGCCTTCTGCTTTACGGTGTCGGTGAATGTTTTTGCGACTTTATAGTTTACGTCGGCATCAAGCAACGCGCGGCGAACGTCTTTCAGCGTTTCAGCCACATTTATTTCTGTTATCTTGCCCTGACCTTTAAGTATCTTGAAACTGCGTTCGAGTTTTTCGCTTAAATTTTCAAACATAAGGCTTGAGTATTTCTTTAGGGAATTTGGCGCACTTGCCTGAGTGTTAAACGGATTGAGTTCGACAGCAGGAGCAACATCAGCGTATCAGCCTGTTGTCCGGTTCGGAGGGAAATACAATCGACGGAACGAACGTACGGGCTTCTTCAAAAGACATCATGGCATAGGACATTATTATCACCACATCGCCGGGAAGCACCTTGCGCGCGGCAGCCCCGTTCAGGCATATAACACCCGAACCTCGCTCGCCGGCTATCGCATAGGTTTCGAATCGCTCACCATTGTTATTGTCCACAATATAGACATGTTCGCCGACTAAGATATTAGCCGCATCCATCAGGTCCTGGTCTATGGTGATGCTGCCGATATAGTCTAACCGCGCCTCCGTTACGGTGGCACGGTGAATTTTGGATTTCAGTACTTCAACTTGCATCATATCGTTTCTATAACTTTTGTCGGAGGCTGCCTGAATCAATAGCGGATATTGTCAATCAGACGGACTTTTCCGCAATATGCGGTTACGCACCCGACAGGTCGTCCACCCTTTGCATCCTTCCATTCCGATATGGGCTGCATCGACAGAGGGTCGACAATCTGATAATACTCTACCTCCATATGCGGAAAGCTGTTGATTTCATCTGTGACGAAGCGGATGGTCTCCCCGACAGTATGATTCTTTGCCCATTCTACGCTCTGCGAAAGCACTTTGTGAATCACAGGAGCTACCTCGCGCTGTTCGGGCGTCAGCCGGGTGTTGCGGCTGCTCATGGCAAGGCCATCGGCCTCGCGACAAATCGGACAGTCCACGATTTCGAGTTTGAACCCTTCCAGCTCTACCATACGGCGTATCACAGCAATCTGCTGGAAGTCCTTCTCGCCGAAATAAGCGCGGTCGGGTTCCACGGCGGCAAACAATTTGCTGACTACCTGGGCGACACCATTGAAATGGCCGGGGCGCATCGCTCCTTCCATCACCTCGGCGACGGGGCCAAGATTGAATACTCGGGTATCCGGCTCAGGATACATTTCCTCTACCGAGGGGACAAAAGCCACGTCGACTCCGGCATTTTCGAGTTTCCGGCAGTCGGCCTCCTCAGTGCGCGGATACGTGGCAAGGTCTTCGGCATTATTGAATTGAGTAGGGTTTACAAACACGCTGACAACGACAAGATCATTGTCCCGACGGGCGCGTTCCACCAGCGAAATGTGGCCGGCATGGAGAGCGCCCATGGTGGGCACGAGTCCCACGGTTTTATTGCAGCGGTGCGCTTCGGCTACAATCTCCCGCAGGCGCCCGACTGTTCTTACTGTTTCCATTCTTTCAGAAAAACATTTCCTTTGGCTCCCGATGCTTTTATGCTTCTTTCCGGCAGCCGTTTGATTTTTCGACTGCAAAGTTAAGTATTTTCGTAAAAAAGGCAATTCCATCCCCGGCGTTTTTGGACATTTCAACCCATATTCGTAATTTTGAACTACATTTCTCATACACCCACTCAAACTTATTTTTCCGGATGCTTCAGGAATTTGATTCACAATTACTCGAAAACGCTGTAAACGAAATCTCACGCCTTCCGGGCATCGGACGAAAAACCGCCCTGCGGCTCGCCCTGCATCTTCTCCGCGAGGATATGGAGACCTCCGTGAGTCTGGGAAACGCCATTATAGATATGCGCAAAGGCATACGCTATTGTAGTGTATGCCACAATATTTCGGAAAGCGACGTGTGTCCGGTCTGCTCCGACGCGCGCCGCGACAGAACCACGGTGTGCGTTGTGGAGAATGTGAAGGATGTGATGATATTCGAGCGTACCGGTAGTTATGGAGGGTTGTATCATGTGCTTGGAGGCATCATCTCCCCTATCGACGGCGTCGGACCGGACCAACTTGAAATCGATTCACTGGTGAAACGCGTTGAGTCAGGCGGCATTCAGGAAGTAATTCTGGCACTGAGCGCCACCATGGAGGGCGACACGACCGACTACTATATATATAAGCGGCTCGAACATACCGGGGTGAAAATTACCCAACTTGCCCGTGGAGTTTCGGTAGGCAACGAGATTGAATACACCGACGAGATTACCCTCGGTCGGTCGTTGCAGAACCGCACTCTCTTCTCATCCTCCATCAATCTTTGAGTTTGACGGCAAGATACCGCGCGGTATATCCATTGCCACATTGCGCCACCTCCTCGGGGGTGCCGCAGCCCACGATGTTTCCACCTTCTTTACCTCCTTCTGGGCCGAGATCAATTATCCAGTCGGCACATTTGGCCACATCCAGATTGTGCTCTATGATAACGACCGTGTGCCCTGCAGCTATAAGGCGGTCAAACGATTTAAGCAGGAGACTGATGTCGTGGAAGTGCAGTCCGGTAGTAGGTTCGTCGAATATGAACAGCGTCGGCACGGTCTTTTCCATGGCAAGATAATATGCGAGTTTCACACGCTGATTCTCACCACCGGAAAGTGTAGAGGAGGACTGCCCGAGCTTCACATAACCGAGGCCTACCTGCTGCAGCGGTTCCAGACGCCTCACGATTCTGCGCTCAGTCGCACCGCTTGCTTCGGAGAAGAAGGCTATGGCATCGTCGACCGTCATGTCGAGTACATCCGAAATATTCTTGCCACGGTATTCCACCTCAAGAACGTCGCGCTTGAAGCGTTTACCGCCGCAGGCCTCGCAGGGAATGGTTATATCGGCCATGAACTGCATTTCTATAGTTATTGTGCCTTCTCCCTTGCATTCCTCACAGCGACCGCCCTCGGTATTGAAAGAAAAGTAGGCGGGTGAGAAACCCATCTGCTTTGCAGCCTGCTGCTCGGCAAAAAGCGCTCGAATCTCATCGTAGGCTTTGAGATAGGTCGCCGGATTGGAACGCGAGGACTTCCCTATTGGATTCTGGTCGACGAATTCCACAGCACGCACTGAGTTCAGATCGCCACGAAGCTGTCGGAATGCCCCCGGGGCATCTGTCGGCTCGCCAAGATGCCGGAGCATACCGCGATAAAGCACGTCGCGTACGAGAGTTGATTTACCCGATCCGCTTACGCCGGTCACAACGGTAAGAACACCGAGCGGAAAACGCACGTCGACGTTCTTTAGATTATGCTCCATGGCTCCGGTCACTTCAATATAACTCGATGAACGCCGACGCGCCTTAGGCACGTCGATTTTCATGCTGCGAGTAAGGTACCGCGACGTATAGCTTCGCTCGGCCGTTCCGATTTCCGCCAGCGGGCCGGAATATACGATCTCACCTCCATTGCTTCCGGCAAGCGGCCCCACATCCACAATCCAGTCGGCGGCCTCCATGATTTCCTCATCATGTTCCACGACAATTACGGTATTACCCAAGTCCTTAAGACGTTTCAACACGCCTATCAGGCGTTGAGTGTCGCGAGAATGCAGCCCGATACTTGGCTCGTCGAGGATGTAGAGCGACCCCATAAGCGAGGAACCAAGCGACGTGGCGAGGTTGATTCGCTGACTCTCACCGCCCGAAAGAGTGGACGAAAGGCGATCGAGCGTAAGATATTCAAGCCCGACTTCCTTCATAATGGTCAGGCGGTTTCTGATCTCAATAAGCAGACGCTTGGCCACAGCCGCGTCATGATCCGAAAGCTGCAGTTTGTCGAACCATACCGACAGCTCTGAAATCGGCATCGTCACGAGCTGCGAGATGGTAGAGCCTCCCACACGTACATACTGCGCCTCCTTGCGTAGACGGCTGCCATGACATTCCGGGCAAAGTGTTTTACCCCTGTATCGGGCCATCATTACGCGGTATTGCACCTTATATTGATTCTGCTCCACCATCCGGAAAAATCCGTCGATGCCCTCGAATCCTTTGCCGCCATGCCAGAGCAGGTCTTTCTGCGATTGCGTCAGCTCCGCATATGGTTTGTGGATCGGGAAACCGGTCGGGGCGGCCATGTGGATGAAAGCGCGCTTCCATTCGCTCATTTTCTCCCCACGCCAGCAGGCCACGGCATCGTCGTAGACCGAAAGGGCCGGATTGGGGATGACAAGACGCTCGTCGATGCCAAGACATTTACCGAAACCCTCGCACCGCGGACAGGCACCAAACGGATTGTTGAAATTGAACAGCAGATCGGTGGGCTGCATGAACTGCAGTCCGTCGGCCTCAAAGCGAGTTGAGAACTCATGTCGGTGCACTTCCCCGGCGGGGTCCCATACCAGAAGGGTCAGTGCATTGTCTCCCTCAAAAAATGCGGTCTCTGCAGAATCAGCAAGCCTGCTGCGGTCGTCCGCCTCATCACTGACGGAAAGTCGGTCGATAAGCAGTTCATAGCCCGGATTAGCAGCAGGAAGAGAGGTGTCTTTAAGCAAATCCACAATTCTTGTATACTCTCCGTCGCGGTAAAGCCGGCTGTAGCCTCCCTGTCGCAATATCTCCAGGTGTTGCGGGAGAGTTCTGCCATTTGGTATGAGCATGGGAGCGACAACGGCGATGCGTGTGTCGGCAGGATATGCGAAAGCGGTGTCTACGACATCCGTCACTGAATGCTGACGGACCTCCTTGCCGCTTACGGGCGAAAAAGTGCGTCCCACTCGGGCGAACAGCATACGCAGGTAATCGTATATCTCTGTCGACGTACCGACAGTGCTCCTTGGATTTCGAGTGTTCACCTTCTGCTCGATGGCGATGGCCGGCGGAAGCCCCTTAATGAAATCCGCCTCCGGCTTATGCATCTTGCCAAGGAACTGACGCGCATATGCCGACAGACTCTCAACATACCGGCGCTGACCCTCCGCATATATGGTATCGAAAGCAAGCGATGACTTACCGGACCCCGAAAGGCCGGTAATAACGATGAACTTGCCTCGCGGCAACGTAAGATCAACGTTTTTGAGATTATTGACGCGAGCACCTTTAACAATTATAAATCCGCTGTCGGGTTCCACTTTGTTCCTGATTTTGCTCCCTATGTCGGCACGGGGTGCAACGGTTGAATTCTGTTCTCTTTTTGTTTGTTTATGTAATGTAGTAGTTTTCACCGAAATAATTCTCCTGTTTATCTGCCTGAAAGGCGGGGTTTTGAACCTGCAAAGATACGAAATTTTTCTCAGCCTGCAAAGCATTGCCAGCTCCGTATTCTTTAAATTACGTTAGCGGCATCCTGTTGCTTTTAACGAAAAATATCCTTATCTTTGCACCCGATTATGGACTCGCCGCAACAGGCCTTAAAACCGCCTGCGGAACGCGCCCGCAAAACGATTGTTTGATTGCCACACTTGTTCGTGGCAATTTATTGAAAAACAAATTCCAAAATGATCAACATTACTTTTCCCGACAATTCGGTGAAACAGTTCGAGCAGGGCGTTACCCCCCTCGAAATCGCTCAGTCGCTCTCGCCCCAGTTGGCACGCGACGTTCTTGCAGCATCCGTCAACGACCAGGAATGGGACCTCACCCGTCCCATCGAATCCGACGCCACCCTCCGACTCTTCAAATGGGACGACCCCGAAGGGAAACATGCCTTCTGGCATAGCTCCGCCCACCTTCTCGCCGAAGCTCTTCAGGAGCTTTTCCCCGGCGTGAAATTCGGCATCGGCCCCGCGGTGGAGACCGGATTCTACTACGATATCGACCCCAACGGCAACTCTATCACGGCCGCAGATTTCCCCGCCATCGAAGCTAAGATGCTCGAACTCGCCAAACGCAACGAAAGCATCGTCCGCGCCGACATCTCGAAAGCAGACGCGCTCAAAATGTTCGGCGAACGCGGCGAGACCTATAAGTGCGAACTTATCGAAGAACTGGAGGACGGCCACATCACCACATACACCCAAGGTAGCTTCACCGACCTCTGCCGCGGGCCGCACATCCCCTCCACAGGTGTCATAAAAGCCGCCAAGATCATGAACCTCGCAGGCGCCTTCTGGCGCGGCGACGACAAGCGCAACCAGCTTGTGCGAGTCTACGGCGTCACCTTCCCTAAAAAGAAGATGCTCGACGAGTATCTAACCCTGCTCGAAGAAGCCAAGAAACGCGACCACCGCAAACTCGGCAAGGAGATGGAACTCTTCACCTTCTCGACCAATGTCGGCGCCGGCCTGCCGCTCTGGCTCCCCAAAGGCGCTGCGCTGCGCGACCGCCTCGAGCAGTTCCTGCGCAAGATTCAGAAGAAATACGGCTACCAGCAGGTGATTACCCCCCACATCGGCAACAAGATGCTCTATGTCACCTCCGGCCACTATGCGAAATACGGCAAGGATTCCTTCCAGCCCATCCATACACCGCAGGAAGGCGAGGAGTACATGCTCAAACCCATGAACTGCCCTCACCACTGCGAGATTTTCAAATCCTTCCCGCGTTCCTATCGCGAACTTCCGCTCCGACTCGCCGAATTCGGAACGGTCTACCGCTACGAGCAGACGGGCGAGCTCCACGGCCTCACACGCGTGCGCGGCTTCACTCAGGACGACGCACACATCTTCTGCGCTCCCGACCAGATTAAAGACGAGTTCCTGAAAGTGATGGACATCATTTTCTACATTTTCAAGGCTCTCAACTTTGAAAACTACGAAGCTCAGATTTCGCTTCGCGATCCCAAAAACAAACAGAAATATATAGGAAGCGACGAAAACTGGCATCTCGCCGAAACCGCCATTATCGAGGCGTGCGAAGAAAAAGGTCTCAAGGCTCGCAAGGAACTCGGCGAGGCCGCGTTCTACGGCCCGAAACTCGACTTCATGGTGAAGGATGCGCTCGGACGCCGCTGGCAGCTCGGAACAATCCAGGTCGACTACAATCTGCCCGAACGCTTCCAGCTCGAATACACCGGCGCCGACAACCAGAAGCATCGCCCCGTAATGATTCACCGTGCGCCGTTCGGCTCACTTGAGCGCTTCGTGGCCGTGCTCCTCGAGCACACCGCCGGCAAATTCCCCCTCTGGCTCGCACCCGACCAGGCTATCATTCTCCCTATCTCGGAGAAATTCAACGACTACGCCTACGAGGTGGCACGCCAGCTCACCGAAGCCGACGTCCGTGTTACCGTCGACGACCGCAATGAGAAGATCGGACGCAAGATACGCGACAACGAGATGCGCCGCATCCCCTACATGCTAATTGTCGGCGAAAAAGAAGCCGAAAACGGCGAAGTATCCGTAAGAAAACAAGGCGAAGGTGATAAAGGTACGATGAAAATTACTACCTTTGCCGAGGAAATCGCGCAGCAGGTGAAAGATCTCAAATGATTTTTCGCCTCTGCAGGCGGAAAATGTCGCACCATATCGCTGACAGCGAGCAGATTGCAAAATCAAAGCAATATGATGAACGACTATAGCCGCCGTGCGGTGCCACGAAGAGTTAAGCGGGCATATTCCGGCCTTTCAGCTACGGTTTCGCCCACCATATCTCACATTTAACATTTTTTAATGGATAAAAAACCTCAACACTCCGGCGCACCGCGCCCCATGCACCAGTCAGGCTCCCGGCCGACAGGTTCGGCACCTCGCCCTGCCGGACAGACGGGCAGCCGTCCCGCAGGCTCCAGTCCCCGTCCCGGCGGATTTTCCGGACCCCGTCCCGGCGGCTTCTCCGGGCCTCGCCCCGGTGGATTTTCGAGTCCTCGCCCCGCGTCTCCGCGTCCGCCCATGGGTCCGCGCATGCCCCGCAAAGAGGAACCATATGCCGTCAACGAGCGCATCCGCGCCAAAGAAGTGCGACTCGTGGGCGACAACGTGGAAAACGGCATCTATCCCATTCAGCAGGCTCAGAAAATCGCCGACGATATGGAGCTCGATCTTATCGAGATTTCTCCCACCGCACAGCCTCCTGTCTGCAAAATACTTGACTACTCCAAATTCCTCTATCAGCAGAAAAAGCGCCTGAAAGAGCAGAAAGCCAAAGCCACCAAGGTTGTCGTCAAGGAGATTCGTTTCGGTCCTCAGACCGACGACCACGACTACAACTTCAAACTGAAGCATGCCCAGAGCTTCCTTCAGGAGGGTTCAAAAGTCAAGGCATACGTGTTCTTCAAAGGCCGCTCAATCCTATTTAAGGAGCAAGGAGAAGTCCTTCTGCTCCGTTTTGCCAACGACCTCGAGGAGTATGGAAAAGTAGAGCAGATGCCTGTGCTCGAAGGCAAGCGCATGATTATCATGATTTCGCCAAAAAAGAAAGCCTGAGCAAACCGATCAGGCCCGTACTGCGCCAATCCAACAAATCCGAAATTATCTGTCGCCCTCTATGGCTGCGGCAATAATTCATAAACCAATTAACAGTTATAAAAATGCCAAAGATCAAAACAAACTCAGCCGCCAAGAAGCGCTTCGCTCTCACCGGTACCGGCAAGCTTAAAAGAAAGCACGCTTTCAAGAGCCACATCCTGACCAAAAAGACGAAGAAGCAGAAACGCAACCTCACCCACTTCGGAACCGTCAATCGCGTGGATGCAGGTAATGTAAAGACCCTTCTGGGAATGCGCTAAGCACCCGAAGTCGGCTTCAAAAAAATTTCAGCCAACCTCACTCTCCAGTTCATTTATTTCATTAACCGAATGTGTAGCATAAAGAGCCCCGCCGATGTCGAGGCCGCTCACAATCAAAAAATCGAACAAAAATGCCAAGATCAGTAAACCACGTAGCTTCGCGTGCTCGTCGTAAGAAAATCCTGAAACTCACCCGCGGTTATTTCGGCTGCCGCCGCAACGTATGGACCGTAGCCAAGAACACCTGGGAAAAAGGTCTCACCTACGCCTACCGCGACCGTAAAGATAAAAAACGCAACTTCCGTGCTCTCTGGATTCAGCGCATCAACGCTGCCGCACGCATGGAAGACCTCTCCTACTCCAAGCTGATGGGCCTTATCCACAAAGCCGGTATCGAGATCAACCGCAAAGTTCTCGCCGACCTCGCCCTCAACAACCCCGCCGCTTTCAAGGCTGTAGTCGATAAGGTGAAAAACGCCTGATTCACGCCACAGTCAATCAACGTATCTACAAGGCGATGTGTCAAAATTCAATAATTTGACACATCGCCCTATTTTTTCCGGATGGCGAGGGCGCTGTCAGCCATCGACCTTTGGTCGCTTTGCTATGCAAAGAATGGTCCAGATGGTAGGAGCGTGAGGGTGAGGGTAAAGGGAGTTGACTAAGGTCAATGACCGAACCCGAACCCCTCAGGCGACGACCCAGATGGGCGATTATGACACGCTCTCTTGTTTCATACCACCCCTATGAGCAACCTGCTATTTTTGCAGTATCCAGTTGCCATATACAGCTATTTGAACTCCTGAAGCAAAAAAAGGATGCTATTTAGCAGAAATATCATTTTTTTTTGCGAAATTTGCGTGATATTTAGCAGGAAGACACGTGCAATTGACCATTTAAGTCAATTAATTGCAAAGCAAACAATTACGTGCTCACTGCCAGTCAACAATAAAATGCGACGCTCCGCCATTGTTTGACCATCCCAAAACGCCACCGACGCTCAGGATGACATCGAAGGGGAAATGTTGCCATTTATATCACTACCTGAATGCAATTCACAGCAGCGCAAATAGCCGCCCTCGCGGGTGGCACCATCGAAGGCGACGGCAATGTAGTTATTTCGTCGTTTGCCAAAATTGAAGAAGGGCAGCCGGGAGCCATCTCCTTCCTGGCAAATCCCAAATACACCCACTACATCTACGACACCCGTTCATCGGCGGTACTTGTAAGCGATACGTTCGTGGCCGAAAAACCGCTGAATTGCACGCTTATCCGCGTGGCTGATCCCTACGCCACTGTGGCCTCGCTAATGGAAATGGCCGCAAAAATGATGCAACCCAACCCTACTGGCATCGAGCAGCCATGCTTTATCGCCGAAAGTGTGGAAATCCCCGACGATGCATATGTGGGCGCCTTTGCCTATATCGGAAAGGGTGCGCACATCGGCAATGGAGCAAAAATATACCCTCAGGCCTATGTGGGTGAAAACGTTACGGTAGGAAATGGCTCGATACTATATTCCGGCGTAAAGGTTTATCACAACTGCAAAATCGGCGACCGATGCATACTCCATTCGGGTGCCGTTGTAGGTGCCGACGGCTTCGGATTCGCTCCGGTCGACGGCCATTACAACAAAATCCCACAGATGGGCAATGTCGTGATAGCCGACGACGTGGAAATCGGCGCCAACACTACCGTAGACCGTGCCACAATGGGAAGCACACGCGTTGGTAAAGGCACCAAACTCGACAACCTGATTCAGGTTGCCCATAACTGCGCTATCGGGGAGAACACCGTGATGGCCGCCCAAAGCGGCATCGCCGGCTCTACAAAGCTCGGAAGCAACTGCATGATCGGCGGTCAGGTCGGGTTCAGCGGACATATCACCGTGGGCGACAACGTGCAGATAGGAGCCCAGTCGGGTGTATCAAACAGCATTCCCGACGGACGCCGCATGATGGGCTCGCCGGTAGTCGACATCATGCAGTTTGCCAAACAAGTGGTATACGTAAAAAATCTCCAGAGCCTTTACGACCGCGTCAAGACACTTGAAAAAGAGCTGAAGGCTCTCGGCGCGCTTGCCGAAAAATAATAATTGAGGCATGGGCGTTTCCTACAGCAACGAATACTAAAAAAAATAATATATCCATTTCTGCAACCAATGAAGCAACTGACGCTCGCCGGCGAGTTCTCCGTAAAAGGGAAAGGTCTTCACACCGGCTTAGAAATAGAAGCTACATTTTATCCCGCTCCTGAAAACCACGGTTATAAATTCCAGCGCATCGACCTTGAGGGTGAACCCATAATCGATGCATTGGCCGAGAACGTAGTGGAGACAGGCCGCGGAACGGTAATTGCCAAAGGCGATGCCCGCGTTTCCACCATCGAGCATTGTCTCGCAGCTCTTTATGCCGCGGGAATCGACAACTGTCTCATCAAACTAAATGCGCCCGAAGTACCTATTCTCGACGGAAGCGCCATCGAATTCGCCGAAAAAATAGAGAAAGTCGGCGTTGTCGAACAGGCTGCCGACAAAAACTTTTATGTGGTAAAACACAAAATTGAAGTCCGCGACGAAACCACAGGCGCACACCTTACCGTTCTCCCCGACAGCGACTTCTCGGTTGACGTAATGGTATCGTATGATTCTCCGGTGCTTGACAATCAATACGCCCGTCTGGAAAACGTAGCCGATTTCCGTCAGGAAATAGCTGCAAGCCGCACTTTCGTTTTCGTGCGTGAGGTAGAACCCCTGCTCGCCGCCAACCTCATCAAGGGGGGTGATCTGGACAATGCAATCGTAATCTACGACCGGAAACTTCCGCAGTCGCAGCTCGACCATATCGCCGACCTTATCGGCGTTCCCCACAAGGAGGTGAACGATTTCGGCTATATCAACAACCGGCCTCTGGCTTTCGACAACGAACCCGCCCGTCATAAACTTCTCGACGTAATCGGCGACGTAGCCCTGATCGGACGCCCTCTCAAAGGCCGCATCATAGCCTGCCGCCCCGGTCATAAAATCAACACCACCTTCGCCAAGCAGATTCGCAAGGAAATCCAACGCCAGGAGCTTCAGGCCCCGCTTTACAATCCCTCGGCAGCTCCGCTGATGGACATCAACGACATACGCGAGCACCTCCCCCACCGCTATCCGATGTTGCTTGTCGACAAAATCATCGACAAAGGAGAAAGCTATATCGTAGGCGTCAAGAACGTCACCGTCAACGAGCCGTTCTTCCAGGGACACTTCCCGCAGGAACCCGTAATGCCGGGAGTACTGCTCGTGGAGGCAATGGCACAGACTGGCGGCCTTCTGGTTCTCGGTACGGTCGACGAGCCGGAGCGTTATTCCACATACTTCATGAAGATAGACAACGTGAAATTCCGCCAGAAGGTAGTGCCCGGCGACACGCTGCTCTTTCATGTATCATTCCTCACACCTCTGCGCCGCGGATGTGCTCTGATGAAGGGTGTCGCCTTCGTAGGCGACAAGATTGTGTGCGAATGCGAGTTTATGGCCCAAATCGTTAAAAACAAGTAATCTGACTTTGCAATGAAACAACCCTTTGCATATATCCACCCCGCAGCCAAAATCCATCCGAGCGTAGTTATAGAGCCGTTCGTGACCATCGACCAGAATGTCGAGATCGGTGAAGGAACTCATATCGGCAGTAATGTGACCATCATGGAGGGCGCGCGCATCGGAAAATACTGCAATATTTTCCCTGGCGCTGTAATCTCCGGAATTCCTCAGGATCTGAAATTCAAAGGCGAGGAAACCGTGGCAATCATCGGCGACCACACTACCCTTCGCGAATGCGTCACCGTAAACCGCGGCACAGCTTCGAAAGGGCTCACCAAAGTGGGTAGCAACTGCCTGATAATGGCTTATTCCCACGTGGCGCATGATTGCTCGATAGGCAACAACGTGATTATCTCCAATGCCACTCAGATTGCCGGCGAGGTGCAAGTAGACGATTTCGCCGTAATCGGCGGTGGTTCGCTCATCCACCAGTTCTGCCATCTTGGCGCACACGTAATGATTCAGGGTGGCGCACGCATCAACAAAGACATCCCACCTTTCGTGAAAGCCGGACGTGATCCCATCGCCTATACGGGTGTAAACTCCATAGGTCTGCGCCGTCGCAACTTCACAAGCGAACAGATTATGGCAATCCAGGAGGTTTACCGCTACCTCTATCTCTCGCGACTCAACGTTTCCGACGCAGTCGACCGCATCGAGGCCGAGATACCCGCCACACGCGAACGCGATGAAATCATCGAATTCATCCGCAACTCCAAGCGAGGAATCGTACGCGGTTACGTATAAAGCCAGCCAAAAAGACAAAACATGCCGCATTCAGGCTATGCCCCCGTCGGCAGAGATGAATGCGGCATGACTGTATATTTTTCAGAGGATGAAAATCACACTTCTAACAGTCGGTAAGACCACCATACCCTATGTGGCCGATGGAATCAATGAATTTCTAAATCGGCTCAAACGGTTTTCTACGCCGTTCGAGCTAAAGGTCGTCGCCGACGTAAAAACCTCACGCAAAACTACCGAAAGCGCTCAGAAGCAGGCTGAGGGAGAGGCGATTCTCGCCACGCTCAGCACATCGGACATCCTTATTCTTCTCGACGAACGCGGCAATGAACTGACCTCACGCCAGTTTGCCGAGTATATCGAGCAGAAGGCTGTCGGCGGAGCAAAATCGCTCGTTTTCGCAGTAGGAGGCCCATACGGTTTTTCCCCGGATGTATACGCCCGAGCCAACGGGAAAATCTCATTGTCAAGGATGACATTTCCCCACGAGCTTGTACGCCTATTTTTCGTAGAACAGATTTATCGGGCCTTCACAATCTCCGCACATCTACCCTATCATCACGATTGACTCCATAGATTAGACCATTCATTCATAACAAGCAGACCCCATGAAAGCTCACATTGCCATTTCGATTCTTACCAGCCTGCTGCTTACTGCGACAGCTCTCCCATCCCGTGCCGCCGAAGAAAGCATTGCCGACCACAAGCCTGCAACAACCACAGGCGTCATAGCCCTCGGGCCGACCGACACCCATTTCAACTTCTCGACGCTTTGGGAGAAACAGTTCACCAACGACGATGCTAATCAGGACCTTATGTCAATGGCCGTGAGCGCGGGCAATATTTTCATCGGATTGGTTTACTATGACGCCATAGACGACCGCAAAGGGAATCTCTTTATCCGGGAATTCAATACCACCACTGGCGAAGAGACTGATTTCACACTTTTGCTCCCTGAGAAACAAGCCGGTCATATCTACAGCAACCCCATCGTATTCAACGATGAATCCGAAGCCCTATATTGGGGATGGGTAGTTCAGGATGCGGCAAACAAAGCCCCCGAGCAATTACAAATCTTCAGTATTGATGCTGCCCAAACAACATACTCTTTCGTAAAAGCCCATGACATCGGCGTACTGACAACCGCCTTCACCGGCTTATATCTGGAATCTATCGACAACGTCAGAGGCTCAATCGCCGACAATACCGAAGAAATGCGCTTCCTTTTTGCCGACAATGCAAACGGAAGTATTCACCAGTATCTCATTTTCATCAAAAACGACGACTTCCGTTCGGTAGAAATACCCATTGTAGAAGGGCCCCGACGCAACACATCAGATCACCAGTCAATCACATGGCATCCTACAAAAGATGACATTTTCGCCATACACGATTATTGCAATAACTCAAAAACATACCATTCTCCCCGGGTATTTCAAGCCTCATATTCAAATTCCAAATGGTCTGTAAGCCAATTCGAGGGTCGAATCGAGACTGATGAAATGTTAAGTTTCAGAGCAGAGAATGCTCATGACACCTATATCGGAAATGCTTATTGCCTGGGCATACATGCATTTGAGCATCAAGGGATTCCGATGTTGATAATCCCCGTAGTCAATTCCAACAATAAATCTCAGTTTCAGCTTGCAAGCTGGCCGGAGACGGAACAAATGACCGAAACAAAACATCTCGCTCTGCTTCCTGAAAACCCATTTCATATACAAGGGACCCAATTCAACAATCTTCGCCAGCTTATCAAGACCGAGAAAGTAACACCCAAAGCGGCTTCCCGTGCTGATATCAGCGAATCGGAGACGCGCCTGTATATCTTCTCTCCCAGCGCCGGCATAGCCGCTTACTCCATCGGCTCAAAAGCAGTTGGCACGGGTATTGATAACATCTCCGACGAAACTCCGACTTTCTATATATCCGACCATACCCTGTATGTGGGCCCTACGGCCGATTCCGAAGCAATAATTACCGATACCCAGGGTCGAACCGTTCTTCAGACTTCCATCCATGATGGCTATGCCGATCTTTCGCCACTCGGCAGGGGCCTTTACATCATACGAGTGGGGCAACATACGGCTAAAATCGCTTTATAAACTATTAGATATGATAACCTCAGAATCCGGGCCAATTGGAATCTTCGATTCCGGCTACGGCGGCCTCACCATCCTCAAGGAAATCCGCCGCACGCTCCCTGCCTACGATTACATATATCTCGGCGACAATGCACGCGCCCCCTACGGCACCCGCTCGTTCGATATCGTTTACCGCTTCACGCTCGAATCCGTACGCTATCTTTTCAGCCGCGGATGCCGTCTGGTAATACTCGCCTGCAATACCGCTTCTGCCAAGGCATTACGAACCATCCAGCAGCATGACCTGCCGGGAATCGACCCCTCGCGAAGAGTTCTCGGCGTAATCCGTCCGACGGTGGAACAGCTCGGCGTTCTTTCCAAGTCCGGCCATATAGGCATTTTCGCCACACCGGGAACCATTCAGAGCGAGAGCTACAATATGGAGATTGCCAAACTATATCCCGGATTCGTCACTGTAGGGCACGCATGCCCGATGTGGGTACCGCTCATCGAAAACGGAGAAGCCGACCGCCCAGGTGCCGATTATTTCGTGAAACAGGAGGTTGATCGTCTTCTTGCAAAAGACTCCGACATAGACACCATAATTTTGGCGTGCACACACTACCCTCTGCTTATAAATAAAATCCGCCAATACGTGCCCGAAGGCATACGCCTGGTAACGCAGGGAGAAATCGTGGCGGAAAGTCTCGCCTCCTACCTGAAGCGCCATACCGACCTCGAACGACGCCTACACAAGGCCACATCGCCCGATAGCGGAATGAAATTCATCCTTCCGGGAGCGCCCCTCCAGGCAGAGAATACCGGCAGCTGCGAGTTCATCACCACCGAGAACTCCATAAAATTCTCCCAGATGGCCAGCCTGTTTCTCGGACGTCCCGTGACAGCCACCAGCATTGAAATCTGACGAGCCTTCCATATGTCAACTATGAATAGCGATATATCTCCAGAGGAGTATAAAGAGCGGCCTCTCTACCACGAGCAAAGAACCATAGTCGACGCTCTTTCGCCAAAATACGGCGAAGGAGAAGCCCGCGCCATGGCCCGTATCATTTTCGAGCAACTGAAAGGATGGTCGCCTACCGACACAGCCATCCGTGCCAACGAACCTGTAAGCGAATTCCTGCACCAACAGATTCTCAGCGTGGTAGAGCGTATCCTCGCCGACGAACCTATTCAATATATCTTTGGCGTAGCCGACTTCTATGGAATGAAGTTGAGCGTAAATCCGGCGGTACTCATTCCTCGACCGGAGACAGCCGAACTGGTTGACATCATAGTGAAGGGAAATACATCGAAAGACCTCCGCGTAGTGGATTTCGGCACTGGGAGCGGGTGCATCGCCATCGCGCTCGCGCGCAATCTCCTTTTCCCGGAAGTAACAGCCGTTGACCTGAGCCCGGCAGCCCTCGATACCGCCCGCGACAATGCCAAAAGGCTTTTCGCCCGCATCACATTCGTGGAAGCCGACATCCTCGCGCTGAATGAATCCACCCCTGCATTGCTCGCCGGAAGTTTCGATATAATCGTAAGTAATCCTCCGTATATCGCCGAGAGTGAAAAATCAGCGATGGAAGCAAACGTGCTTCTTCACGAGCCCGCGACGGCACTATTTGTGCCCAACAGCGACCCGCTGCGCTTTTACCGCTCCATAATCGACTACGCTGTAATTCATCTTTCCCCTTCCGGCACGTTATACTTTGAGATTAACCCGCTTTTCGTCAACCAACTTGCCGACATGGCCGCCACAAAAGGGTTCTCTGCTGCAATCCATCTCGACAGTTTCGGCCGACGCCGTTATGCCGTACTCAAAAAGAAGAGCGAAAACTGATCCCATCACCACCCCTCGTCCCTATACGATGAAAAATAAAGTACAACTCACCCCGGAAAACGCACTGACGCGCCTGCAGGACCTATGCTCGCGCTCGGAACACTCCGAAGGCGAGTTACGCGAAAAAATGTGGCAATGGGGAATCAAACCGGAGGATGCCACCAAAATCATCGTTCGCCTGCGTGAAGATAAATTTGTCGACGACCGTCGGTTTGCTTCAGCTTACTGCAGGCAAAAACTTTTTTTCTCCCATTGGGGTAAGAAAAAGATCGCATTGAGCCTCGCCGCGAAACGCGTGGACCGAGCCATTATCTCCGAAACGCTTGCTGAAATCGACCCGGTCGATTATCAGGATATATTGCTCGCGACTATGCGTACGCGCGCACGCCAGATTAAAGAGGGAAATACCTATGAGGGCCGTACACGCCTCTACCGCGCCATGCTTTCCCGAGGGTTCGAAAGCCAGCTCATAGGGATGATAATACGAAATCCGGAATCCGGGCTATGGAATTTCTGAGAAACCTGCTATCTGTAATCTTTCCTCAGGTGTGCGAAGTCTGCGGCCGGGCGCTTGTAGACGGCGAAAAACATCTGTGCCTGGAATGTATGGCCTCGATGCCCCGACTCTATTACCATACTTCGCCGGAGAATCCGTTTGTGCGCCGCATGGCGGCAGCAAAAATCGACAGGGTGGCTGTAATGTTCCCTTACGTAAAAGGCAACGAATACGCCTCGCTAATTCAGAAAGCTAAATATAATCATAGACCAGAAATCGACGAGTATCTCGCTGAATGCTTCGTACACCAACTCGGCGCAGATTATTTCCGCGGCATCGACATGGTGATGGCCGTTCCGATGCACTGGCGTAAAAGGCTCACACGCGGCTTCAACCAGACCGACTATATTGCACGCGCGATAAGCAAAATCACAGGTATACCCGTTGGCCGGAATCTTATTGCTGTCAGAGGTCACACCTCCCAGACACGTAAAGGCGCCATAGGTCGCCTGCTCAACACCCGATTCATATTCGACGTTGTCGACGCCGAGCTGCTATGCGGCAAACATATTCTTCTCGTTGACGACGTGATTACAACAGGCGCCACTATTCTCGCGTGTGCCGATACACTCCGAAAGTTCGCTCCGACGGTGAACATAAGCATCCTGGCACTTGCCAAAGCACGACAAAGCTAAACGACAAATGTGGATAATACTTGCAATAGCATCGGCCCTCGGACTGGGCTTTTACGACATCTCAAAAAAACTATCGCTGAAGGACAATAACGTTCCCGCCGTATTGCTTCTCAACACGCTCTTCTGCGCGCTGCTGATGCTCCCGGTTGTAGCAGTCAAGGCTGCCGGAGGCAACTGGGGAATGAACAATTCCCTCGCCGGCCATGGGCTTATCCTCATTAAATCGATGATAGTGCTCAGCTCCTGGCTGATGGGATATTTCAGCATAAAGCATCTTCCGCTCACAATCGCCGGGCCAATCAATGCGTCGCGTCCGGTAATGGTGCTTGTAGGCGCCCTTCTGATTTTCGGCGAACGTCTCAACCTCCTGCAGTGGGGCGGCGTGGCACTCGGTTTTTTCTCGCTCTTCTTTATCAGCCGTCTCGGCGCCAGGGAAGGGTTCTCATTCAGGCACAGCAAATGGCTTTGGATGAGTATAGGCGCGGCGGTTATGGGAGCTGTCAGCGCCTTATACGACAAGTATCTGCTTCAACACTTCGCGCCGCTTGAAGTGCAGGGCTGGTATGCAATCTATCAGCTGATAATCATGGGTGTAACAATGGCCGTGATTATGAAAGCGTGGCATCAGCCCACGGTGTTCAGATGGAAATGGAGTATATTGTTCATCTCCATATTTCTCACAGGTGCTGATCTCTGCTATTTCTATGCCCTATCGCAACCGGGCGCCATGATTGCCGTTGTGTCGATGATACGCCGCGGCAGCGTGATAGTATCGTTCTTCTACGGCGTGATATTCCTGCATGAGAAAGACGTCAAGGCAAAGACTATAGATCTTTGCGTGCTCCTTATCGCACTCGGGCTACTTGTTGCAGGGAGTGCCGCCGGAAGCGACTGACCCCGGCGAAAACAATCAAAAACCGACAAGGAGAGCAAGACGATAGGCAAGGAAAGCGACAATCCATGCAACTGCAGTGTTGTACAGAATCGTAAAGGCCCCGTAACGCCACGCACCCGTTTCCTTCACTACCGCCACAATTGTAGCGATACACGGGCAATACAGCAAAATAAAAATCATGAAACTCAAAGCGACTGCAGGCGTAAAATCAGGCTCAGAAGCACCCTTGAGCGGATGCGTCAGACGATACGACAAAGCCTGCTCCGAAGCCTCATCGTCGCCGGTATAGAGCACGCCGAGAGTCGACACTACGATTTCCTTGGCCGGTACACCCGCTACTGCGGCAACGGTAGCGCGCCAGGAGAATCCCAGCGGACTAAGCACGGGATTAACGGCCTTGCCGACCATCTCCAGATACGAGTCGTGTTCAGGATCGATTTCATCGCTCTGCATGGCAATCTCCTCCGGCTGCATATCTGCGGCTTCCCCCCGCAAAGGGAAGAAATTCAAAGCCCATACCACGATGGATGCCAGCAGAATCACACCTCCCATCTTGTTGAGATACTGCTTTCCCTTTCCCCACATATGGCGCAGGGAGGTTTTAAGTGTAGGAACACGATACGGCGGAAGTTCCATCACAAACGGAGTCTCATCCTTCTTGAAAAAGAACTTACGGAGCAGTCTTGCGGTCAGAAATGCCACAGCTATACCGATGGCATACATCAGGAAGAACATCAGAGCGGCATGCGTCTCGAAAAAAGTGCCTATCAGAAGAACATAAATGGGTATGCGTGCCGAACACGACATAAACGGAGTTATCAGAACCGTGATTATCTTGCTCGACCTGCTCTCGATGGTGCGCGCGGCAATAATCGCAGGTACATTGCAGCCGAAACCCATTACCATGGGTATAAACGACTTGCCGTGGAGCCCTATGCGGTGCATAAGCCTGTCCATGATAAAGGCCGCTCTGGCCATATATCCGGAGTCCTCCATAAACGAAATGAAGAAAAACAGAATCAGGATGTTCGGAAGAAAAACTATTACGCCACCCACACCACCGATGATACCATTGGCCACCAGATCTTTCAGAACTCCGTCGGGCATCTTTGCGTTTACAAGCCCCGCAATCCATTCCACACCGCTTTCTATCCATTCCATAGGAAACGATCCGATGTAGAACGTAACCCAGAATACGAACAGCATCACTGCAATAAAAAGCGGAAAACCGAACAGTTTGTTGGTAACTAGAGCGTCGATCATTTTGGTAGTGGATACCTCATCGGGCCGATCGGGCGTCTCGAGTGTTTCGGCAAGCGCTCCGGCTATGAACCCGTATTTCTCTCCGGCAATCATCGAAGAGATATCCTCCTGACCGTTGCGGGCCTCCAGACATTCCCTCGCCTTGTCGCGCAATGCGAGTATATTCTTACCTTCCGGAAGCGGACGCACAACCTGCTCCGCCTCGCTGTCGCCCTCCATCAGCTTGATGGCGAGATAACGCGGTGAGAAATGACGACTTATATGCGGATCATGCTTGATAGCGTCCTTGAGAGTTGTGATGGCCTCCTCGAAATCGTGCCCGAGAGGAACATGGATATGTCTTACCCATTCATTGCGGCGTTCATACACGGATATGATGGTGTCGAACAGGCGGTCGATTCCCTCGCCTGTACGGCTTACGGTCGGCACGATAGGCACACCTATCATCTTGCCGAGCGACTCGTAGTCAAGCCGAACACCCGAACGGCGCATCTCGTCGTACATGTTCAGAGCGATTACCATGGGCTGGTCCATATCTATCAGCTCGGTGGTAAGATAGAGATTGCGCTCGAGATTTGAGCCATCGACTACGTTTACGATTATATCAGGATTGTTTTCGCTCAGAAAGCGACGCACATACAGTTCTTCCGGGCTATAGGCCGACAGGGAGTACGTGCCCGGCAAATCCACGATATTGAACGTATAGCCGTCGTAGCGGAATACTCCAGTCTTGGAATCAACGGTTACACCGCTATAGTTCCCGACATGTTCCTGAGCACCCGAGGCGATATTGAAGAGCGATGTCTTTCCGCAATTGGGATTGCCGATAAGTGCCACATTGATTGTATGGCTTCTCCCCTCGAAATCAGAGCTATGCCCGCTCCTTGGCTCTGCATGCTGCGGAATCTCTTTCTCCTCAACGGGAGAATTTCCGCGATGCAAATCGGATTCTGCGGCCCTGACATGTGACGGCGGGAGTACTTCGCGCGCCTCCTCGACCGGCACAACTTCAATCATGGCCGCCTCGCTCCGGCGCAACGAGACTTCATAGTTCATCAACCGGTATTTAACAGGGTCGTTGAGCGGGGCCGAGAGAATTGCCGTTATTTCGCGGCCTTTCACAAAACCCATCTCCATTACGCGCTTCCGGAACGCTCCGTGGCCAAGCACTTTCAATATAACGGCCGACTGGCCGCTCTTAAGATCCGACAATCTCATTGCAGGAAGAATCGTTTCAGTTATAAGACATCATGCCTGAGGCGGAGGCAATCCCCCGCCCATAGTAAGGTCGATGTATCAGCCGCATTTCGAAGTACCGCACGACGTGCAGATCAGGCAGCCTTCCTGATATATCAGTGTTTCCTGGCCGCAGTTGGGACACCGCTGGCCGCTGGCCTTCGTACCGTTCGGCAGATACTTCTTGAGAGCACGCTCCACGCCCATTTTCCATGTATTGATGCTCATGGAGTCAAGATCAAGACCTCCGACCAGTTTCAGCACCTGATCGATAGGCATTCCGTATCGGAGCACTCCGGAAATCAGTTTGGCATAGTTCCAGTATTCAGGGTTGAACTTATCGGAAAGGCCCTCGATTGTCGTCTTATGACCACGTTTGTTTACGAACTGGAAATCATAGCGTTTGGTGCCGTCGGCACTCATCGCCTTTATAATCTTTCCGTGAGTAACCGATTTCGGACAGAAAATACCGTCCTCGTCGTCGGCCAGACCGGTAAATATTTCATATGGACGGCCGTCCATCAGTCCGACGAAGGCAATCCACTTCTCCTTGTTGTTCTGGAAGCGAACCACGTCGGCCTCAAGTTCGATGGGGCGCTTCAGCGCAAGAGGATGGATGTCGGAGCATTCAGCCGGCGAGTCGGATTTCTTCTTTTTGCTTTCAAGCGATACCAATACGCCCGAACGGGAACCGTCGCGATACACGGTGCATCCCTTGCAACCGGAGCGCCATGCCTCCACATAAAGGCGATTCACAATCTCTTCGGTAACGTCGGCAGGAAGATTGATTGTAACCGATATGGAGTGGTCCACCCATTTCTGGATACGTCCCTGCATATGCACCTTTTCCACCCAGTCTATTTCGTTGGCTGTCGCGCCGGCATATGGCGAACGGCTCACGAGTTCATCAAGCTGCTCCTGCGTATAGTCGCTGCGCTCCTCTATGCCGTTGATTTTCATCCATTCAAGGAACTTGGGATGATAGACCACATATTCCTCGAATGCATCGCCAGTCTCATCTACATAGTCGACCCGGACATTGGCGTCGTTAGGATTAACCTTCCTGCGGCGTTTATAGACGGGCATGAAAACAGGCTCGATGCCGGATGTGGTCCGCGTCATCAGACTGGTTGTACCGGTCGGCGCGATGGTAAGGCAGGCGATGTTACGTCGTCCGTAGCGCACCATATCGTCGTATAGCTCAGCCGACTGCTCCTTGAGGCGGAGCATGAAAGGATTGTTTTCTTCGCGCTTTGCATCGAAAATCTCGAAGGCACCGCGTTCTTTAGCCATTTCGACCGAGGAAGTATAAGCGGCCAGAGCCAGCCTACGGTGAACGCTTTCGGAAAAATCCGTAGCTTCAGGCGTGCCATAGCGCAAACCCATGGCTGCTATCATATCGCCCTCGGCGGTGGTTCCGACACCCGTACGGCGCCCCTTTAGCGTCTTAGCCTTAATTTTCTCCCAGAGATGACGTTCGGGTCCTTTTACCTCAAGAGTTTCGGGATCGGAGTCGATTTTATTAAGGATAAGGTCGATTTTCTCCATTTCGAGATCGATGATATCGTCCATTATCCGCTGCGCCTTACGCACGTGTGCTTCAAACTTCTCGAAATCGAATTCCGCCTGCGGCGTGAAGGGGTTCTTCACATAGGAATAGAGATTGATGGCGAGCAGACGGCAGGAATCGTAGGGACATAGCGGAATTTCTCCGCACGGATTCGTAGAGATAGTACGGAAGCCGAGATCCGCATAGCAGTCGGGGAGCGACTCACGTGTAATGGTGTCCCAGAAGAGCACACCGGGCTCGGCCGACTTCCATGCGTTGTGGATAATCTTATCCCAGAATGCCTTCGCATCGACCTCTTTGGTGATTTCAGGATTCGCACTGTCAACCGGATAGGTCTGCGTGTACTGGCCGTTTTCTGTAGCGGCACGCATGAATTCGTCGTCAATACGAACGCTTACATTAGCGCCTGTAACCTTACCCTCCGTCATCTTGGCATCGACAAATGCCTCGGAATCCGGATGCTTGATGCTTACGGTCAGCATCAGAGCGCCGCGACGGCCATCCTGGGCGACCTCACGCGTGGAATTGGAGTATCGCTCCATAAACGGTACCAGACCGGTCGACGTCAGTGCCGAATTCTTAACGGGGGTACCTTTCGGACGTATATGGCTGAGATCATGACCGACACCTCCACGACGCTTCATCAGCTGAACCTGCTCTTCGTCGATACGGATTACGCCGCCGTAAGAATCAGGAGCACCGTCAAGACCGATTACAAAACAGTTGGAGAGCGAGCCGACCTGATAGCTGTTGCCGATTCCGGACATAGGGCTCCCCTGGGGCACAATATACTTGAAATCCTTCAGATACCCGAACACTTCATCGTGGTTCATCGGATTGGGATATTTGCTTTCGATTCGTGCAATCTCCGATGCGATGCGGTGATGCATATCGTCGGGAGTAAGTTCATAGATATTGCCGAACGAGTCCTTCAGGGCATATTTGCTCACCCACACACGGGCGGCCAGCTCGTCGCCGCCGAAATACTTCAGCGTTGCGTCGTAAGCTTCATCGTAAGAATAGTGTTTTGATTCCATTCTTTCAGGAGGTAGTTATACTAAAAAGGGAGTTTGGAGTCTCGGAATAAACATACAGCATCTCCGACTACGCCTGTCAGCGAGAGCCGGAACAGCCGTTTGAATGTCACCGCAAACTTCGTAAATTTCAGTGAATCTCGCAAGTCGGGAAAGTCGATTTTTTAAAATTGTTGATAAGTTTCCCGAAACGAATGCCCAAAACACAATAAAGCAGTGCATTAGAACTGAATGCACTGCCTGAAAGTTTTCCAGAAGGTCGGGCGGCGGAAACCGTCAGTCGCCATAAAACGACTTTTCTATAGCAGCTATATCGTCCTGAAGCTGCTTTTCAAACGGCAGACGCTCCTCGATATTTTTACAAGCGTAGATTACCGTGGCGTGATTGCGCGAAAGTCGCGTGCCGATGGCGGTCAGAGCCATTTTGGCATGCTTTTTGGCAAGATACATCACCATCTGACGCGCGTCTGAAATCTCACGTTTGCGCGATTTGGTGAAAATAGTTTCCGGATCAATCTTGTAGTGACTGGCCACACACTGCGTCACCATATCGAAATTGATGGTGCGGCGGTGCATCTTCACCACATTATTCATCACCATGCGGGCGAGATCTACGGTGATGTCGCGATTCATGACGGTGGCATGGGCCAGCAACGATACCACGATTCCCTCAAGCTCACGCACACTGTCGGTAACATTTTCAGCGATATAATCCATCACCTCGTCGGGAATCTGAAGACCATCCTGCTCTGCCTTCATGCGAAGCACCTCTCGGCGAAGCTGCAGATCGGGCTTCTCCAGTTCCACAGTCATCCCCCACTTGAACCTCGAAAGCAACCGGTCGGCCATGCCCTGAAGCTGCGTGGAATTACAGTCGCTCGAAAGTATAATCTGCTTCTGATTCTGATGCAGATGATTGAAAATGTGGAAGAAGGTGCTCTGCGTGGCCGGTTTACCGATAAGATCCTGGATGTCGTCGACAATAAGAGTATCTATGCTCTGATAGAAATTGATGAACTCATTGATCTTACCGTTGAATCTGGCTACAGTAAACTGGCTTTCAAACAGACGGGCGCTCACATAAAGTATGCGGGCGTCGGGATTGTTCTCGCGCAATTTGATTCCTATAGCCTGAATGAGATGAGTCTTGCCCACCCCGGTCGGTCCGAATACGAACAGCGGATTGAACGTAGTGCATTTCGGATCGTTTGCAATGGCCTCGCCTATAGCACGGGCAATCCTGTTGGAAGCCGAACCGCAGTAGTTCTCAAACGTATAATGGGGATTGAGCTGCGAGTCGAACACCTTCTCCACCTGCGTCTGAAACATGCCTCCGTTCAGTTTCTGGCGCCGCAGGAGCGGTGTATTCGTCAGACCGGCCTCATTGATGCCCGTCTCCGGCTTGTTGGAAATCTGGTTGTAATGATAGAACAGCTTCACGCCGTCGCCATAGACACGACGGATGGTAGCGCCGAGAATATTCAGATATGTATCCTCGATATGCTCTTTAAAATATGGCGAGGGAACTCCGAGCGTCAGTCGCCCGTCGGCAAACCCGATTGAAACAATCGGCTTGAACCAGGCGTCGAACTGCTCGGGGCGCAGATTGTCGGCGATAATACGCTGACAATCCTCCCACAATTGCTGATGAGTCTTGTTCGTCATTACGGAGGTGTTTTATCAGGCGTCAGACGTTCCACCATATTCGGCGGGAAACGCAGAGACGCAGACAATAAATATTAGGAGAGGTCGTTTTTCCGGTCAGAAGTCTTGGCGCATATGGTCAGAACTGCTCCAAGACCGCTTAGATTTCTCTCATTTTTGCAATACAAAATTATAGCGATTTTTTTTCTAAAACAATTGAAAATATATTTGGAATTTCGGTTTCAGCCAAAGCACGCTAATTTTCAAGCACTTATAAATAATTTAAACCGACGCTTTCAACAATACCGCATAACAGTCATTAAATCATTATATTAAGTATAGATGTAATAGCTTTGGAATATCTGGTAAATTCCACCGACTGTGCTTTATCATAAGACTAAACGGCATTTTGACTCAAAAACTAAAATTATGGAAACATATTAACTATTCGGAATGATTCTTCATAGTTGAAAACTGCTTTTCTGTTGCAAATACGACTACAAAAATCAGGCGGTGTGTCCTGCACATGAGAATGCGACACACCGCCCATATTTCTTCTGTAGTTCTTCCGGATCAGAACGAGAATTCGAAGCGAATCCGGCGACGGTATTCCTCTCCGGGATTTAACTGCTGCGACGGAAGATTAGGATGGTTTGGAGCATCAGGTGCACCCTGACATTCAATCGCTACAGCATCGTAGTCATGATACTTATATCCTCCCTTACCGACCGGGCTGTCGTCAAGCCAGTTGCCTGTGTATACCTGCGCACCCGGCTGGTCGGTCTTGATTGTAACGGAACGCTCACTCTGAGCTGCTTTCAGCGTACCGAGAGTGCGAAGCGAGCCATCGAATCCGTCGACCATCCAGCAGTGGTCGTAACCGCGACACACCCGAAGCGAGTGATTGTCGTCGGCAATGCGCTCCCCTATCTTGTGTGGAGTGGTAAAATCGAACGGCGTACCGGCTACTTCAAGCAGTTCGCCGGTGGGAATCTGTACATCATTGATGGCAAGCATCTTCGAGCAATTCAGCTGAAGGGTCTGCCCGAGGCATGAGCCGGTATCGTGGCCGTCGAGATTAAAATATGTGTGGTTGGTGAGATTGACCACGGTCGGGGCATCGGTCGTAGCAAAATAGTCTATCTGAATCGAATTGTCGTTGCCGACGGTATAGACGGCCATTACCTTCAGATTGCCGGGATAACCGGCATCTCCGTCGGGACTTTCGAGGGTGAAAACCACCTTGTTGTCGCCCTCGGTCACGGTGTGCCACACATGGTTTTGGAATCCGTCAGGGCCGCCATGAAGATGATTGGGACCATTGTTGACAGGCAGCTGATAAAGCTTGCCGTTTACCGTAATTTTGCCGTCGGCGATTCGGTTGGCGAAACGGCCGGGAGTCTTTCCGGCACAAGGTCCGTCGGCAAAATACGCCTCGGGGTTGTCATAGCCAAGAACTACGTCGAGTTTCTTGCCGGCGGCCTGCGGAATTTTCACAGAAACGATACCGGCGCCTACCGACGAGAGTGTAACCTCCATTCCGTGGTCGTTGGTGATTGTCACCCAGCTGATTTCTCCTTTCGGCGACGGAAATGTTTTCTTTTCGAGTTTCATAGATAAGTAACTGTTCAAAATTATTTTATATCCTCCTGATCTAATTATTTCAACATTTCCACGGTAAAATTTCAGCATCTTTTTCTCTCTTCATCAGTTGTGTAGACATCTACACTCCTTCTTCATCGAGGAAAAAACACTGAAATTTTTCCTCCCGGAAATATCAAAATAATTTCGACCGGTTACTAAGAAGTCTGTTAGTTTTGAGGAAAGCGGCATCCGTATCTTCATGATGCCGCAACGCAGCCATGAAGGATTGCCACGCCGAATGCGAATTTACGAAGTTTTTCGCTAATTTTGTAACTCAATAAAGTATTTTTGTTCCGCAGATGATTTCGGCCAATGAAACATACCGCTCGACGGGAGGTGATTCCAAGTCGCGCTTTGAATATGTGGAGGTTCTGCTTCCCTTGCCGCTTGCCGCAAAATTCACCTACCGGCTTCCGCCGCATCTGGTGGGGAAACCGGCTCAGGGGAGCCGTGTAATCGTCCCTTTCGGCCGAAAAAAATTCTATACCGCCATTGTGGTGGGTTTCGCCAATCTTCCTCCTCAAGGTATCGACGTAAAGGAGGTGGTTGTGCTGCTCGACACGTCGCCGGTAGTACGGCATCCGCAGCTACAGTTATGGAACTGGGTTGCGGACTACTATCTGGCGGCCTTGGGCGATGTCTACAAAGCGGCCGTACCTGCCGGACTGAAAATAGAGAGCGAGACGCATGTGGAGATTAATCCCGACTTCGAATTTGCCGACGACCCGGCCATGCAACTCTCTGAGCGGGAGGGCGCCATACTTCAACTTATCGCCCACGAAGGGTCGCTGACACCAGCCGCCATAGAAAGCCGTCTGAAAGCCAAAGGAATCGCCTCGGCCATAAATGCGCTCATAGAGCGCGGCGTGCTGATAGTGGCGGAAAAACTAAACGAACGCTACCGGCCTAAGAAAGTGCAGATGGTAAAGGCCGCTTTTTCGCCCGACGAAACCGACGAAGCATTCCGCAAGGTGTCCGGCGCAAGAAAGCAGGAGGCTCTTCTGCTTGCATATATAGAGCTGTCGGGCATAATGCGGGGAAAGCCTGCGGAAGTATCACGTGACGACCTCCTTGCCCGGGCCGACGTACTGCCGGCTATCCTTAGCGCCGTAATAAAGAAAGGTGTGCTTGAAGCATACACCAAAGAGGTCAACCGGTTCGCTTTCACAGGTGAACCAACCGGAAACCTTCCCCGTCTTACCGATGCCCAGCAGGAGGCCCTCGATGCCATTCACAAGACCTGGCATACTCACGATGTAACACTGCTGCATGGCGTTACTTCGAGCGGCAAAACTGAAATTTACATCCACCTTATAAATTTTGTGCTCCAACGTGGCGATCAGGCGCTGATGCTTGTTCCAGAAATCGCCCTGACCACCCAACTGACCAGAAGACTCCAGAAAGTGTTCGGCTCGCGCGTAGTCATCTACCACTCGAAATTCTCCGACAGCGAACGAGTGGACATATGGCGTCGCCTGCTTACCTCGACCGATCCGCTCGTGATAATCGGGGCACGATCCGCAGTATTCCTCCCCTTCGCCCACCTCGGCCTGGTGATTGTGGACGAAGAGCATGAAAGCAGCTACAAACAATACGACCCCGCACCGCGATATAACGGACGCGATGTGGCGGTGGTGCTTGCAAAGATGCACGGGGCGAAAACACTCCTGGGGTCGGCCACCCCTTCGATCGAATCCTATTACAAGGCGAAAAACGATAAATTCGGCCTCGTGAAGCTTTCCACACGTTTCGGCAACGCAACCCTGCCGCAGATACGCGTTATCGACATGAACGCCGCCCGTCAGGCCAAGGCTGTAAAAGGCGCGTTCGCCGCAGAAACCATCGGTCTGGCCCGGGATGCCCTTGAGAAAGGTTCTCAGATAATACTCTTCCAGAACCGGCGCGGATATGCCCCTTTGGCCCGATGCCGCCAGTGCGCATGGGTTCCGCGGTGCGCCAACTGCGACGTAGCGCTCACATATCATAACTCCACGCGCCAACTGCAATGCCATTACTGCGGAGCGGTGTATACGCTCCCTAAAGTCTGCCCGCAGTGTCATGAACCTGCCATCGAAATTATCGGCTATGGTACAGAGCGCATCGAGGAAGAAGTTGCTGCCAACTTTCCGGGCTACAACATGCTGCGAATGGACCTTGATACCACCCGCAGCAAGGAATCGTATGGCGCCATAATCGATGACTTCTCGGCGGGGAAAGCTCGGATTCTTGTCGGCACCCAGATGGTGACCAAAGGGCTGGATTTCGGAGGGGTATCGCTTGTGGCGGTTCTGAATGCCGACGCAGTGATAAACTATCCCGACTTCCGCGCTTCGGAACGCGCCTTCAATATGCTTGAACAGGTTGCCGGGCGTGCCGGCCGACGCGAGGGTGCGGATGGAACAGTGGCCATACAGACCTATAATCCGGCGCAGAAAGTACTCGGATTTGTCAGGCGGCATGACTACGATGCATTCTATGAGTCGGAAATAGCGGATCGAAAGAGCTTTCTGTATCCCCCCTTCTCCCGTATTGTCAATATCTATCTGCGCCATAAGAATGCCGAAACACTTAAACGTCTCGCCGGAACCTACGCCACACGCCTTCGTGCCCTCCTCGGGTCGAGAGTATATGGTCCTGAAGAGCCTGCCGTCGGAAGAATCCAGAATCTGTATATCAGAAAAATAATGCTGAAGATTGAGACTACCGCATCGATGCGGAAAGTAAAAGATCTGCTTCGCCAGACACATATAGACCTGATAGACCAGCCCGACATGAAGCAGATTCTGATTCATTTCGACGTAGATCCGTTCTGAACACTCCAGATTAGAATTAGAGACCATTGCGTGCTGAAAATTACCAATTTTTTCTGATTTGGGCAAACTCGGTGATTTTCAGAGGGGTTTGGAGAGGCGTGGGTACTAATCGTGTACTTTTGTGGAAGTTGACGGAAAGCTGAGGAAATTGAATTTTAGATTTTTGGCTTGCGTTAAGGATTTTTAACTGTTGTGATTTGCCTGTTTTTACCTATTCCAACACTGAGAAGTACACCTCTCGCAACATCATAATCGGCATCATTATGAATTAGCCGTAACTCCAATTCGTAATTTTGCACACAAAAGTACTCATAATTTTTGATACTTAATAATGTCAGATGACTAAATCTGAAATACACTGCGATACCGGACATCGAATAGCCGTGTCGCCGAAAGATGTGCAACCGGGGACGGTTGTCCGCATCTTACGACTTAACACGGTCATTCCATGTCCCAGCAGGTAATTCAATCCACGGGGATAAAGACCGTCATTTGCCCTGCGCCTGCGCTGCTCTCCGGCTTGAACAAATGCCGGACATTATCCTATTCCGGGATTGCATACTCCATTCTTTTTCTTATTGCCAGATTGTTGTCCTTGACAGGACGGTTTCGGATTTCTATATTGCCTCACTGCGATGCTGGACATCGAATGGCCGTGTCGCCGGAAGATGTGCAACCGGGGACGGTTGTCCGCATCTTACGACTTAACACGGTCATTCCATGTCCCAGCAGGTAATTCAATCCACGGGGATAAAGACCGCCATTTGCCCTGCGCCTGCGCTACTCTTCGGCTTGAACAAATGCCGGACATTATCCTATTCCGGGATTGCACTCTCCTTTCTTTTCTCTTTCTGCCATTTTCTTGTTTCCCCAGATTTTTCATTATAATGCCGTTCAGTAAAGTCCGGCATTTTTGATTTCAATGTCGTCCTGTGGCTTTCCTGTATATCGGGGAGGCCATTTTCATCTGATGCGTACCTGAGTCTTGTGGGTCAGTTGGAGTTGCTTGCCAAAATAAACGTGTGGCAAAGGGACATTCGCGTCGATCCGGAAAAATCTCCACTCTGCGAGTAGTATTTTTCCGTCTTGCCGTGAACATCCCTTCTTTTGTGCCACACGCCTTTCAGGTGTCAAGCAACTCAAACAACCACACTGTCTTTGGACGCATGAGGTTAAAAAAAAGCCCCCACCGATATGAAAGCCACAAAACAACATATAAATAGGTCAAGGCAAGCTCGCCAATCCTCCTATCATTACCGCATAAGCAAGGCGGTTGCAAAGGTAGCGAAAGTGATGCTGATTGTCATCGGAGCAATCGTTGGTCTGACTATCGGTTGGCTGATTAAAAGAATATTCCGAGGCATCGGGTGGATAATCTCAATCCTCTCCGCATTAGGGATAATCTATTGGATAATGACTACACTCTAAAACATTTACGACTATGGCACGCAACACGATGAAAGGAACACAATCGTTCCAAGACACAATCAAGGCTTATCTTGAAACTATGGCGGAGAATGACGCTCTGTTCGCAGTCAAGTACGCCAATCCGTCAAAGTCGGTATCCGACTGCTGTACCTTTATCATCAGCCAAGTGCAGAAAAGCGGTTGCAACGGCTTCGCAGACGATGAAATCTTCGGAATGGCAGTCCATTACTATGAAGAAAATGAGATAGAGGTCGGCAAACCTATCAACTGCCAAGTGGTAGTGAACCATACGGTAGAACTTACCGAGGAAGAAAAGGAACAGGCACGGCAGGACGCCATCAACAGACTCCGTGACGAGGAAATGGCTAAAATGCGCAGACCTACGCAATCCAAGAAAGTGAGTGAGAAGAAACCCCAAGTTGAACAACCCAGTCTATTCGACTTCTAAACATTACGGCTATGAAACCCAAGACAGCATTACAAAAGCAAGTGGCAGCACTATCCGCCACACTGCGCCCCATAACCGCGACACAAGAGAAATGGGCATACCGCCACTGCATTGAGCATTTCGCCTATCGCACAAATAGCGGAACAATGACATGCTCCGACTGCGGACACGTTTGGAAGGGTGAGAAAGGCAACCTTTGCGACACTATTGCCGGTTGCAAATGCCCTAACTGCGGCACTGAATTGAAAGTGAAGGACACCCGTAAACGTACCCATAAGGAAACCGCATATTTCAGCGTCATAACGGCACACAAGGGTTTTCAAGTAATCCGTGTGTCGCAGATAACGAGCGAAAGCCGTAAGGGAGAGGTCAGACAACTCTATTGTCAGGAGGTCGTGCAAAGGTGGATTTCTCCGAAAGGCATAGTTACCGACATGGCTCTGCTCCGTGGATTTACCTTCCATTACTGCGACTGCTGGTCGTATTGGAGCGATATGGAGATACGCCCGCACAACCCTCTGTATGATGATGTTGTCGCATGGAGTAAGGTCTATCCGAGAATGTCGGTTATACCTCAACTCAAACGAAACGGCTACAAGGGTGATTTCTACGGAATATCCCCCGTCAGACTTTTCAAGGCTCTGCTTGCCGACCCAAGAATGGAAACGCTGATGAAAGCCGGAGAGATTGAGGAAATGAAATACTTTCTTTCTAATCCCTGCAATGCGGATGAATTTTGGGCATCGTACCTTATCGCCAAACGCCACCGCTACCACATCAACAACATAGGAATGTGGTGCGACTATCTGCGGATGTTGAAGAACCTCGGCAAAGACCTACGCAATCCCAAGAACATCTGCCCCGAAGATTTCATAGAGGCGCACGACAGACTAAGCCGAATGATAGAGGACAGACGCAGACGGGAACGTGAGGAAGCCGAGCGCAGAAGAACCGAGGAAAGACTGCTCCGAGAGAAAGAGAACGAGGAACAGTTCAAGGCTCTCAAATCCAAATTCTTCGGTCTGGTAATCTCCGACAATGAAATATCGATAAAGGTGCTTGAAAGCATTGAGGAATACTGCCAAGAGGGTAACACCCAGCACATCTGCGTATTCTCATCGTCCTACTACCTTAAAAAGAACACGCTGGTATTGTCTGCGAGGATTGGCGATACCATAATAGAGACGGTAGAGGTTGACTTGCATGCCCTCAAAGTTGTGCAGTGCCACGGCAAATATAACAAGGACACCGAGTACCACGACCGCATCATCAATCTCGTGAACTCAAACGCCCGACTAATCAAGGAGAGAATGACCGCCTAAAGTTTAATCAGACCACCGCCCGAAATATGGCGGTGGTCATAACCCCACTGATTATGAACGTAACATTTGAACATCCGACAATCATCTTTGATGATAAGATAGCCGAAGTAACCATAGAGTTTGTAAACCACATTCTCTATGCCGACAGCGAGGAAACTCTGCGGCAGATAGTAGCCGACTTTACCGACAAGTATGACCTTGACCGATACTTTGTCTATGGCTACGGCAGCCACCACCTATGGCTGAAACAAAGGAAGATAACCAACCCCGATATAACATCTGAATATCGGATACTTATTGTAGAATACTAAAACCGCATTACTATGGCAACGAAAATGACCGCCAACGGAGTAAGCACTACCACCACTCCCGGCACCGAACAATACGAGGTGTTTTACACCGGCTACCGCACACGGCGAAAGAAACACTATCAATACGATTACCGCCACACTGACGGAAAATTGTTCTCCTGCGTGGCTGGAACACTCAAAGAGTGCAGACAGCACCGTGATGAATGGCTCAACAAAAAGATATAACATTTGCCAAATCGTAATATAGCAGACGGAGCGACCTCGTGATGAAGTCGCTCCGTTGATTTTGCAAAAAATTCGGCCGCCACAGGCGGCATTATGGGGCGTTTATTTAAATATTCTGCTGATTGCCAAGCACAAACTACAATATTTATGCTTCCTCATTAAGAATTAAGTTGACAAATGAAGTTATAGTCCGATGGTATTCCACTTGCTTATAAAGGTTGTTGATGTAATAAGACGGCAAGGAAGAATAACCAAACCTCGCACCCAGAATAGCACAGGCAATAGCTCCGTTTGTGTCGGCATCCCCTCCTTCATTGACAACAGAGAATAGCCCATTTTCAAATGATGTGGAATGCCAATAACACCATAGCGCAGCCGAAAGTGTACGCAGTGTGTACCCAATAGAATATGTCTCATCCAAATTAAGCATGGATATTTCGGATCTGTTATATGCTGCATCTACCCATTCGAGTATCCGCTCATCGTATCTGTAAGCAATATTCTTTATTTCATCATAGGACAACTGCCTATCATGCCATACAAGATTGTGGATTACTGAAGACGCAATCACACAAGAGCCCACACAACGTGGGTCATAATGCGTTAGCTTGCATATGGCCTCAGCTTGAACTTCGATATTGGTTTGAGCAAGTCCGACAACCGATGTTCTCATCAATGCGCCATTAGCCGCACTCTGTTGACGAGACAGTTCCCACCAAAGTTTAGAACACATCTCGGGTTGCTCAACATAATCTGCCATGCACAGCACCTTGAAAGTGTGACTACCAATGCCCATAGGTGTGCCATTGAACCAATCCTTGAAATTGGAGGCGACCCGATGAAGGTTGAAAGCTTCGTTATCATAACCATTAAGTATGCACAACATCATATCTGTGTCATCTGTCCATGCGCCTTTTGCCCATCTTCGTCTATGAGCATCTTGAATTATCTGGTCATAATTCTTTAGTCCATCAGGATAATGCTTTTTTACCTCATCCTTGCTCATAAACTCAGAGCCAAGGCCAAGAGCATCTCCAATGGCTTGTCCGTATAGGCATCCCAGCATTTTATCTTTTAAGAATTCAGTATCCATTGAAATATCTTATAATGGGAGTATTATTTCAATCAAAGATGATTTTACCCTTTGTATATCCGTAATTAGACTCAATAATCACAACTACTTCTTTGGAATAAGAAGCCCATTCATGACAATAACGAGTTTCAACACAAATATCTGTGTCTTTAATCTGATAAAGATTATCTCCGATTTTTGTTACGCTCACTACATATTTTCCAGTATCGACTTTTGTCGGAGTTAAAATGTATTTGACTTCTACCGTTTTATCGTATGTGCCGACAGCTTTTGTTCCTGATGGAGCTTTTATTACCGAATAGAGTTCTGAAATATCATAACTGCTTTCTGCATAAGCAAAAGGAGTTGCCATCATAAACATCAGGCATAATGCGATTGTCTTAATATGTGTCATATCTACTTCGTTTTAATTGTAATGAAATTTGATGCGTAAGGTAATGATGTGGAGTGGAGGTATTGGGGCGACTTGTCTGATTGATTGACACGATAGAAGCAATAGTTCCAGCCTTGTCCCATGTCGGTATATAATGCCTCCTTTACACCTTGCGAAAGTAGTGCGTCAATGAAATTCCCGAAAGAGACAATTCCCTGACTTTCATATAGAACCAATTTCCCCTCGGAATCCAGACATAATGCGCGAAATACATTCCGGTTCCCTAATGGACGAGTGGTAGAAACCTTATCCCCGTTATGTATCATCATTTCCTGAGCGAATCCCATTCCTCCTTCTTTTGCGGCATTGTCCAATGCTGAGGAATAATCCCTGTAGATGAATCGTGGACCGGATTTGGCAGACCAGGTAAATGCACCGGTGTTGCGCTTACAGCGATAACCTTTGAACCGGGTTCCTCCTGCAACGTGATCGCCGGCTACATTTGAATGTCCTTTGTCAAACTCAGTTCCGGTAAAAGCTCCGGCAAATGCCAAAACTATGGAATCACCGTTAGGGGAAGGTATTTCTCCGCATACCATATCCATTTTAAGGCCGTTCATCTCCGGTTTTAGACAAATTAGGTCGCCATAGTTTGTTCTGATATGAGAAACAGATAGAATATCTGAATCTACTTTGGTAAAATCCCTTATGATTGATTCTTTTATATCGGGATTAAGACCACGGGTTACATCAATAAATAGTTTCACGCGAGCCAACACCTCACGCCCACGGTTGCGCCACCATGAAGTGCGCCGTCCCGGAGTCTTGGCATTGAAACCGACTGCGTTAATGCCCAGATGCTTTGCCTGATACAAGGCTCTCTCATTATGATATTTCTGAGAAATAATGATTATTGAGTCCTGACAATATACATCACGCATTTTCGCAATGGAGTTAAGTGTCCTGGTACCATCATAATCAAGAACGATGTAAGCAGAATCAACGCCTTGTTTAATCAACGAATCACGCATAGCAACCGGTTCGTCGTAGCCATTCTCGGTATTGCGGTAATCACCACCACTGACCACGAGCCAATCAACCTTCCCGGCTTTATATAGTTCCGCGCCGGCTTTTATCCGATGGTCAAAATAATAGTTTCTACGTCCATTCCAAGTAGATATAGGAGATGTACCTAAAATAAGCCCGACTTTCCGATGGGGGATGCTGTCCACATTGTCATAAAGCCGCCCTTCGGCATTATATGCTACGGATTGATCGCATAAAACAATGGCAAAAAAAATGGCAGCTAATATGAATCCAAATACTATGTAAATCTTTTTCTTCATGTATATCATATGATGTTAAATGACCGCAAGATACCATAACGCACCCATTGCCGCACACCATAAAAGATTCATTATGTAGAATATTACATTAAGCAACTTCCTCTTTTTATATGATGTATGGTAGATTGCGAAATAAGACATTCCATAATCAATGACGCTCATTATGAGAGTAGCAGTGATTCTAAGAGTTGGCGTTAATACTATATTACCGTCCAGCAAAAATACTTGAAATGTCGGATATATTAAAGGCATAATAAAGAAAGGACTGAGTATTGCAATCAAAACAGCAACAACAATTAGCACCGTATCAGAACGCTTCATGGATTATATGATTTAATTAGAATGCAATTAAATTTCAAAAAGTATAGCTTATAAATCCCACATCATAGTAAGTCCTCCTTCTTCAGAGTGAACCGGTCTTATTCTGATGTATGGAGCATCGGGCCCATTTTTGTAAAGATTCCAATGATAGTATCGGTATTCCGGATCCTCCAGTTCATCATCAATTTCCGGCTCTCCATAAAATTCGCTAATTTTACTTACCAATTGATTGATGGCATTTCTATCATCTCTGCTTGTAATAAAGATAAAGCCTTTATTCATCCCAAACTTTACGTTGGCAAATTCTACAATTGCTGATTGAAACTTCCCATTGTCCGTAGATATTGTATCAATTTTTAGGATGCCGGCTTTTTCAAGTTTTTTGGCCACCGAACACTCATCCCTCTCTGCCTCAACTCCAAAAATGCATACTTTAACAGAATCAGTTCTACTTGTCTTGGAATTGTTACTGACAGTGGTCTTTACACATTTCTCAGAAGTATTGCCACATGATGACATCATTAACACGGACAAGCACAAGATTCCAATAAACTGTATTATACGATTCAATTTCATAATCTATCGTCTGTGGTTATTCCCTTTTCAGTACCATTAACACTATTAGTCCGGCTAATATAACATCAATAACGTTCCATGTAAAGCGATCAAGGGAAATTTTCAGGAAAGGTTGGAATAATAAAGCTATGGCAGCGGCCGTAATAGCAAACGAAGTCTTCCTACGGTTATAGAATCGATATGCCCAGCATCCTGCAAGGACGGCGGTTGCAAGACGAATGATTGTATAAAATCCATAAGGTAGGGGAAGTAAACACAGAATTAACGCTATTGCTAAAACTATAGATGCTTTTTCTAAAGTGGTAAGAGTTCTTATTTTACGCATTATGATTTATTTTGGATGATTCCATTTGAAAGTTTTAATGACATTCTCTAAATCTGATTCCCAAAGACTTGAGTCTGATTCTCGATATGAAATAATCATTTTAACCATTTCATCATAATTCGATAGCAAGTAAAATTTGCATTTAACAGAACCTTTCTCGCCATTACGTCTATATGCGCCTTCTATGGCTTTAGTCCCATTTATATCAATCCAACGCCACGTTGGAGTGTCAACATAGGAATATGGCTTTATCTCTTCATCTACCATTTCGCGGAGATTTCGATAATCTTCTTCCATCAATCCCGGAGATTCATAGTGATGTTCAACGTCGGCCGGTGAAAATGAATAGTGCTGTATAAGCACGCGGGCATATGTCTGATAAGCGTCATCAGACATTTCTGATAGATTCTTTTGTTGGAAAACGGCATCGGCACTGCTTAACACTCCGATGTTATTTGACATCCATTGAGTATAATCATCATAATCCTTCCTTAATTCCAGCGTATTTGGTACAGATATTTTTATTGCACCATCAATATTAAACTCTGACCAGTCAGATGGCGCAGTGAAAACCTCAACAATCTCAGCTTGTGAACTTTTTTCTTGTCTATATGCTTGGGTACATGTTCGAGAAACCGTTCCTAATGCTGAAAGAAGAAAAAATCCACAGAGTATCGCTGGCCATTTGCTCTTTTTTCGCTTTTTAGGAGCATTATCTAATTTTTCAGATACAAATTGGGCTGCCCGTTCATGTTTTAGGGCAATACCAGAAAGCAATGTCGTATCTTGCGAACTAGAACTGAGTGAATAATCATATTTCCTTTTGAGTTCTTTATCAGATAATACTAAGAAAGCCTCATTGACTTCAATGAGTTGATTCTTTACATCTTTACTCAAAACTTGTGAGCGAAGATGTGCTGTCATTTCTTTGTATCTTGATAAAACTACATCTTGGGAATCTTCGTATGAAGATAAACCCAAGATGTTGTAGTAGTTCTTCATCATAAGGATGTTTACTGGTTATCTTCTGTGATGTCGAGTGTAGGAGGCGTTAAATTTTCTTCCTCGGGATTAAGTTTTTTAAGGCATAGGGCAAATATGAGACCTATCAGAGGAAAAAGAATTGCCAGGATGTAGTAACCAGCACCACGATTCTTCTTTGAGAGAAGGATACAAGCTGGAACGGTGAAAATTAGCCAAACAATAAGTAGCTGCATAGAAATATGATTTTTTACGTTAAATATAATATTATTTACATTGTGTATAAGGTTTAATGGCATCTATGCTCCACGCATAATTTAGATTCGCCTGTGAGCCATCAGCGAAAGAACCAGAAGTGATACCCACAACTTCGCCATACTCGTTAATCAATGCGCCGCCACTGCTACCATGATCAATAAGAGCTGAAATTTGCATGAGGTTCTTATCACGCCATTGAGATACTTCTCCAGACGAAAAAGTATTCTCGAGACCTCGAGGACTACCTATGGCATATACTTTTTCGCCAACCTGCGGTTTGTATTTAGCAATAGGTATGTAGTTGGTATTGGATGCACCGACTCTAAAAAGAATAAAATCCTCATCAGCGTCACTATGTATTACTTCAGCGACTTTATAGACCTCATCGCTGTTTGCAAGTTTAATCTGCTCAGCTCCAATATTTGTTCCCTGAAACACATGGTAGTTGCTTACTGCCAATCCATCGGAGTTAATGAAAAAACCGGAACCCTGATAGCCATTGTAACCATCTGATGTAAATACCATAAACACGGCCGTATTATACTTGGCGAAGATTTTAGAGCCATCAAGTTTGTTCTTATCACCTCGATTATTTGAAATTGTTACATCAAGATTTCGTTGATCTCCACGTGTTACGTTTGACGCCTGAGAATCCCTCATTTCCGTATTCCCAGAATGAGAGGCTGCTTGCGGTCGATTATGCCCTGATTTGTGAGCACAAGACACAACACACAGGCTTGTCAATATTGCGTATATGATATTACTTGCTTTCATTCGTCGTTTCAAAGATATTCTTAGGGAGTATGTGTATTAGGAATCGTTGATTTTCTGTTTCTACAGATTCTCGCATTGAATGGGTGTCGAGTTTACCATCACCACTTCCTGAAATTAGTATTTCACAATTATTCCCGAAATTGATTCCTCTATCGTCAACCCAAAATCGCATAAGAGCAAGGGCTCTTTGATAACTCAATTCGTAATTATATGTAAAATTATCTCTGGAAGCCTGTCCCTCTACAATCAGCACATATTGATTCTCTTTGTGTTTATTGAGAAAATCTTGAATTTCCTTACCTGCATTGGCAAGCTTATCCAATTGAGCATCCTTATCGGAAGCGATAATCGTATTCAAGTCTGATTTGCCGGCAGGATAACGGACTTGAATATTAAGGACATATTTCTTGTATTCTGGCCGATATTCAAAGTAATCTTTACTCAAATCCTTCGTAGATTCTTCCACCTTTTTTATCTCTTGAAGTTGAGCCTCAGTAGCCTCCATTCGTTTGTGTAATAAGACAATGACGAGAATGAACAGAACTAACATAACGAAAAACAGGCTCGTCATGAGATCTGAATAGCTTGTCCAAAAGAAAGATTCTTTTTTCTGTGCCATCGTCTTTATTACTATTTAATGGAATCGTTTTTTAATGCAGCCTCAACGGCCTCAGTGGCAGTAGTATCTGACACAACCGGAGCAGACAAGTCCGTGGATTGAACAGATTCAATATATGCGGGTGGAGTTTGAATCTGTGTTTCTTTAGGGAAGAAATAGACCACGACATTGAAAATACAAGCAACTGCGATTATTACGAGAGCTGAAATCACAGTCCATTTCATCCATGATGGCATTGATTCTCCAGTCGCAATAATAGTACCTTCTTCTCCACTAATGTGCGCTGTTATTTTATTGGTCTGCATTGATTGTTTCAAAGCAAAAGAAATATCGGAGGCCAACTTAGCATTGGATTTCTCCATCTTATCAATTAGCTTATCCAAACGAACGGGTATGGAGGATATTTCTTCGAGTTGTTTGGCCAATTGGGGCATATGAGACATTTGCGCACTGAACTGAGCGTTCATCTGAGTCATAAATCTCTCAAACGCCTCTTTCTCATCCTCAAGTATTTTCTTGAAATGCTCGCTTTGTTCTACAAAGCGCTTCTGCATTTCAGTTACATTTTCAGAAGTAGATTCTTTGATGTTTTCTAAGGATTCCTGAAGTGTCCTATCTGCGTCTGCGGTTGTTTTAGCAATTTCGCTCTTATGGCGTCGGAAGAAATCTCTGATTTCTTCAAGAATATGAAGCCTATCTGCCTGCTCTCCAAACTGGGATTCAAATCTATGGATTGCAGTTGTATAGCCTTCAATGTTATCAAGATACTCATTAAATGTTTCCAGTTTGTCGGTACACTCTTTAAGCTCTTGAAGCACACGCACATTTGCTTTAGCCATCTTCATGACATCCATGTCATGAACCGCTTTGATTATATCTGCCTGTATTGCGTATGATTGATTTACAGCATTAAGAGCATTGCCAAGATTGGAAGTATTCTCCCTGAAAGTATTATTAAACTTATTCAGATTCTTGACAAGGTTATTCAATGCTTGGGATGTGTCTGACGGCAGTTCTGGAAGGAGTTCAGATTGCATCCATGCAAGAAAAGAGTTTTTGCCATTCTCTTCTTTAAGCTTACAACGCTTAAACAGTAGTGAATTTGCAGTTGTGAGCAATATGCCAATAATTGAAGCCAGCATAGCCCATGCCACACCACTAAGCAATGCGTTGATACCTAATGCTGCGTTCTCGGACGCAACATTTATTACTCCACCTGAACTACCCATCAGTGTGAGAATTGCATCTGACTTCAATAAGTCAGTAAGACCGATGATGACCCCCGCCATTGTTCCGGCCAAACCCCAGTATAATGGGATTGGAGTTTGTGTTGCAATATCATTTTCTACTGAATCACAGTGTCGGTCAACTGCATCCTTTAGCAATCCAAAATCAATAACTGAACCTGAGTTATTCCCAAGATACTTATTGATAGAGTTTTTAATGGACTCGAAAATTGTATTTCCGGCACCATAAACTCCGTCAACAAGATTTGTTTGTTCATTTCGCCTAAGACGCCACGATGATTCTTCAGAAAAAATCTTACTGAATTGATTCATTCGTAACAGATTCTTTACAAAAAAGAAAACCTGAATACAAATGATTGCTATGATAATAACTGGTACTAATGCGTGCATGATTTTATCGAGAAAGTGCAATGGTTGCTTTTTTAGTTATAATCCAACGGTCACCATCCTTTTTAGCCTCGCCGGGCAGAATCACGGTCATTTGAGTTGCATCAGAAGGAGCACAACCTTGCATAATAAGAGCCATTTTTATATCGTCGTTAGACTTCAGATCATTCAGGTATTGAGTACCTTCAATCGGTCTAAATTCCGCTTTATTATCTCTAATAGAAACTACGAATCGAGAGTCTGAATCTCGTATGTCAGATAATTTCTTAAAATAGGCTTCGGTTAAAGACATTTGTGTAGGAAGACCGAAATATCCATTTAGCTCATTGGTGCACGGACGGACTTCGGAAAGAGGTCTATTTTGAACGATATTCTGGTGTATAGTCGTTTGACTTTGACTTATTTTATCAAGTTGACGTTCAATTATGCTTATACGAGATGCTAATGAAGCATATTCACTATTGCTAATCCCTGAATATGAGGATTTTGCTCGTGTGGAAGAAGATACGGTTTTCTGCTCCAACAGATTAATCCTTTGTTCCAAATTACCTAATTCATTGCGATGCCTATCACTTCGTTTCTGAACTGAATTAAGTTTGATTATTGCAATTATAGCAATTAACAGTGCGATTGCCGCAATTATCCAAGAAATCAAGTCAAATAAATGAGACGCTCCCTTCAAATCAGCGATTTCCTTTGAAATAGTATTGAGTTTATTATTGTTGGTCTCTGATAATGTTTCAATTTGAGACACTAATACACTGATAGAATCCAAAACTTGCTTTTTTTCGTTGGAATCCATACGCTCTTCTCCAACTGTTGATGCAAGTTGCTCGTTAGTTGTAGATTGCTGGTTGTTAGAAGCATTACTGTCCTCGCACCCAATAAGCAACATTCCTCCAATAAAGAGGATTGCCATATACATAAATATTCTCAAAGTTTTCATCCTTGTGAATTTCTTAAAGCGTTAAAGATTTCAGTGGACATTGACTGAAGCACACCTTTAATTGGGTAAAAGAAGAATGTTTCTTCTATTACGTCATTGGCTTCTGTTTCTTCTCTGCGTTGTGTAATTCCTTTATCAAGGAATGTGGCAAGATCCTTTTTTGCAGCTTCTTGCGCTACTTTGAATGAAGATACCTTTACCCCGAAATTTTTGTCGAAGTTGAATGAATTATTCATTTCGACAAAAACAAAATTGAAAAAGTCTTCAACTGCCTTAATAGTCTTTTCCTTGTAGCTATCAGATATAGTTGCGTATGTATCATCGTTGGTTACGATACCGGTACAGTCGCTCTTAAACACAATTGTCTTGTCTCTACTATCTTCTTCTTCTACGCCAATAAGACCGCCTTTACATGTTGAGTCTTTGGGATTTGAATCTTTTTCGAGACCAAGCAATTCGAGCTCTTTTCCATAAGGTTTATCAAGAACCTTCTCAAATACCAATTTCGTGTATTTGGCAAGTATCTTTGAGTCAGTTGTAATGATGCGAATGACTTTACTTCCATTACCACTGAACGAGATATGACGAGGCACGTCAAGTCCGAGTGCCTTTGTTATCTGCGCTATGTGATAGATGATTGAAGTATAGAATACGATGAAGACAATCTTGAAATCTTCATCTTCCTGAAGAAGATAATTAAAATCAATCGCCTTATCGTTAATGCCAACCGCTTTCGGAAGAGAATTGTCTTTTAGCCCAAACAAGAACGATGCCATATTAGATGGTTGTTCATTATTCGTGCTATTGAATACCCGAATCAGTTCTGACAGATTCTTTTCTTCAAGCAATTTGAGAATGTTGCCCTTATGATAGTCCACAATTCCATTATGACTATCAAGATCCGAAAATGAATTTTCAAATAAAGCATTGGAGGCAAATCTGAACGATGTTATATGACTTATAACCCTGTCCTTTGCAAATGCTATATCTGTAGTCCCACCTCCGATATCAACATTTACGAGACTGGTGGCCGTTGAATACCTCTTAAAGAAATATTGGATAGGAGCAGCAGACTCAGTCATATTGATCGTTACGCCTTTGCCGAAGTATTCCTTGTATGCCTCATCCCATGTTTCTTTTAGACGCCGTAGGCGCTTAGGAGCCATACTGATGGGATAAAACCATGTTATTTTAGTCTTGGATAGGTCTCCATTGTTCAACAACACTTTATTGCGGATAATCAACATAAGAGTCCGGACGTAAGACTCTATAACACGCATATCTTCACCGTTGCCCCATTTAATGTTGTATTTGAGGTTGTTATATGACAGATCTGCACGCTTGTCATATGTAAACGGTAAGTTTACGAGTGTGAAAGGATCAATAGTCTTACTCCAATCCACTGTTTTTGCGCATGAAAGAACGGTTCTTGTCGGAAACTTAAAGTCACCACTGCCAATTTCACTGGGGATAAAATCCTTTTCTATAAGTGCCGTTTCTGCTTGTAAGTCTTCTAGATAGCCAAATTCATTTTTCTGAGGAATAAACATCTCACAAAGTTGACGGTCAGCTTTCGAGAATCCGAAGACCTGAGGTTTTTCTTGTCCCTTGCGATATTCTATATGGGTATTGGATGTACCTAGATCTACTGCAAATTCAAACTGCTCAACGTTTCTCTGCTGTTTGAATATAGGAACGATGATGCCACAGTAGCCATGATGATTGCGAACTTGGATATAATCAAAGTTTTGGCCTTTGACAAGGTAGTTATTCGCTTTAGTAAGGGATTGCTGATCCTCGTTTCTACAATCTGATGCTTTCGGAAGCATTTTTTCAACTCCTTTATAGAAGATGAATTCAGTTTTTGACGATGAAGCTTGTACGCAAGATATATTGTAGATTGCGTCTTCAGGATTGTTAAAACGAACCTGCGGCATGATGAAACCGGTGAATTTCATCTCGGCAATATTACCTGCGTTATTTTTTACATCCGCGGAGCTATTGTTATAGTACAAACGGGTGTACTCGATGTATGATACATTTCCAGCTCCTTTGATAGGAATACGCAGTGTGACAGAGACTGAATCTCCTGCAAGAAGTTTCATTTCAAACATTGGTTTCCCATCAGCCATAACATCTCTTAGTTCTTCAACAGTAAAGTATTTGAAAAACAAAGGTGTTATTGGCAACAAGAATGCCGTTTCGGACTTGTCAATCTTTATACGTCCATCGAAGTAATTTGTATTATTCAAAGTATGAGGTACTTTGATAATAGTTTCTTCGAGGAAATCACTTATGGTAAGATAAGGATGCAATGAACCCTCAAATGGAAGCACTCGTTTCGTTAAGTCCGACTCCCTATCTTGGAATGGAGCCTTATTTGTTTTACCCCACTTACCTGTAGTGTATTGAAGGTCGCTATACCTGTTCCCAGCTTCAATGGGAAGTACCAGTGGTTCCTCGGAAGATATGGTTGATTTGATTACAAAATCACTCTGAGCGTTGACTGGTCGGCTTGATTTCTTATACAGATTATAGCCAAGGACCTCTACCAAATCACTTTGGTTAATATCTGCGACATCTATAGAGTCGAAATCTTCAAGGGCAACCGAGGTTATGTTGTTGAGCTGATTCTTTTTTGCCTGATCAGTAATAGCCTTATAGGTCGCATTCAAATATGTATCAACCTCTGGGAAAAGATTGGCGAAATTTGGAATTGCTTTGCGGAGAGCGAACAGATACTTAATGAATTCGAAGTCTCGCTTGTAGAGGGGTTGATAATCGCTATCAAAAGGCTTATCCTCGCCAAAGAAGATATTGTTGACATAGCTCAAATCATTTGCATTACTGAAAAATAATGTAGCAGGAGATGTCGCGCCAATGATATTGAGTTCATCTGGTCCTTCAACATAGTTCAGCAAATACAGATTGTGCAACAGACCGAAATTGTATGTTTTTGAATCGGACACCATGTACTTGTCAAGTGCATCAGCAAGATACTGATGACCAGCAATACCGGAATTGCTCAGCTCGCTTAGCATGAGTTGAGGGTCCCATTTGATTATCTCTACTTTTCCGTTGTACTTATCAATATTGAAGAAAATTTCGGCAACATCAAGAGTATCGGAAACCATTTTGTGAAAGATAGTATTTCCGTCAAGATCTGCTCTTTTAGTTCTTTTATCCGGTTTACACACCTCTTTAAAAGCCGTTTTGATTAGATCAATCCGCGCGAAAGGTGATGGAATCGAAGTGATTTCGTGACGTGCAGAAGCTCCATCGGGATCTTCAATGGTGTCGCGACTCGCTGAGTTGTAGGGGAAAGTTGGACTGTTGTTCCAGTCCTCATAGGTAGAAGTACCTTCCTTATATAATCGGAATATCTTTGACATATTCGTTAGTTGCTTAATTTTTCCGAAACGAGTTTATGAGTTCCGAGATAGAACATTTCCAAAAATTTATTTTCTTTCCCTTTGCTTTTACAATTCCTGACAGCAGAGTTGAGGCGATCCATCACGAGTGTGTAGTCAGAGAATTTACTGAAAATCTTTTTGGGCTTAACTCCTGTAATGAGATCAAATGGCTTGTCACCACATGTGGCGTTAAATAAATCTAGAGAACGTTTATTCTCCTTCATCTCTTTTAGCCACTCGTTGTATTTATGGAAAAAGGCATCGAGATCGCAGTAGAACATTCCACTATAGAAGTCCTCGAAGTTGCCTTTATTCGCATTAAAGGAGGCCGATTGAAATGTATCAGCTTTATATGTTAAAGCATTCGCCATCATAGTGAACTGCACAAGAGGCTTATAAAGCATTTCACGCATTTTACGATAGAACGAGTCGAATGACACCGAGCCACCAACTTCCTTAATGCCCAATTCCATATTAGCAGGAGCCATAAATTGAGAATTAGAGAAGTTAACAATAGCAGTTGCGCCCAAGAACTCAATCAAATGAGCATCATTACGTTGTGACGAACCGCCTTCATGATTCTCATATGTTTTAGAGACATCATCAGCAAGGTAGTAAAGAGCATCGATAGAACCATTTTTGCTGATGTTGTTCTCGTAATACGCTAATGCGGATTTAGTCTTAGAAATGAAAGTAGATGAATCTATTTCACTTTCATCGTCTTGTTGAAGCTTGAAATATGGAAGGATGGTAACAGCCCCGATCGTGGCTTTGTTAATCAAGTCATGATTGGGGAAATCAGTTCCGTTGCGAAGTGTTTTCAGAAGCAAAGGAAAACCACTGGCACCGGTTCCTCCAAAGATAGAACTGATAATAAAAATCCTATCGCCATCGCTGAAAGCGTTGGCAAAGTCTTCAAAATCTGTTGAGTGGGCGATTTGGTTAAGAACGACACTACCGATATTCGGGTTCCCTTTGAAGCCCACTTCCATTGAGGATTGTAAGTTCTTGTCAGAGAAAAGCATTTTAGCCAAAGCTTTATTCGCTTTGGACATCGACGCGTATTCAATAAATTGTTGGAAAGATTTATCGTCTGTGTCGTTAATACGGAGAGTGTAGTTAGGATGGATTTGCTCTATTTCGGTTCTGAAAAAATTACTCTGATTGTCACTACTAAAATTAAGGTACTGGCGAATCGAGGAATAATTATTCAGCAAAGAAACAGTACGTGTCAAATCTGCATTTGCGGTGTCTGGATCGATGATAATAGGGACTATTTCATCAGCTCCAAATTTGACACCTGAAGCTAACATCATTGTAAGTGAACGAAGCACACGAGAGCCGGTGCCTCCTATTCCAAATACGAAAATCTTTGACATATGATTAAAATGGGGCGCGTGAGCAATTTGAACTCCACCATTTGAATATGAAGGAGAAAATGATAAATGCGAGTATTGAGAGAATCATATTAGAAACTCCGAAACAAAGTATCTCAGACTCTCCAATATTCAGGGGAACTTGCAAATTTGTAGATGGATCAATAGTCACCATCTTATTATCATAGTAATCTTTTAGCACCCATTGCCAACCAACTATAAAGTTGATAATGGCATTTATCCCTAAGAAGATCAGCCAGCCCCACCAGTTATTTAAGCGAGGATGATTTACTGCATAATAATAGACCAACACCATTGCAAGGCTTATGCCAAACATGGTAAAGCCAATCCCTATAAAGGAATTGTTTGGTGATAGGGGGGAAGATGATCCCCACATATATTCTGCAAGTTCAAGACCGAAAAAATCTTCAAACCAGCAATAGATGCTTCCGAAAAATTCGCCCATATATTATTTGCGTTTAATGTTAAAATTAAATGACGTGCTTACTTTCTCATTCTTATAGGCATCCGCTACACCTTGAATAAGATATTTTATACCTGTTGTTTTATTTATATTTTCTTGAATGTTTACGCCAGTTTCATCATTTGCTTCTGAAACCCATGAAGGTATCTTCGGAGTATTAAATGTAAGGCAATCCTGAGCTATATTAGTACCTTTTGGAATTGTAAATCGAATAAAGTGAGAGTACTTACTTTTTGCATCGGAAATTGGATAGATACCATCCACAACTATTGCAGAGTTATTAAAGGTGTAATTGCCCTTGTCTTGTATAACTCCATCAGGCTGCAAGGTAGTACGGAAGTCTGCTTGGATAGTAATATGATAATCTCCATGCGCAGGTACTATAATTTTACTTGTCAGGGAATTATTAAAAATATCAAATGGCACATTTGATTGATTAGCAAATGCAACTATCCCTGAAAGATCATACTTTACTAATTGAGAGAATGGCACAGCAGCATTAAGTTTTGAAAGATAGTTCTTGTTGCCAAAAATCCAGATATAGTATGGACGCTTTACATCTTTAAGTATTTCAACCGCACCATTGGGATAGAAATATTTTCCATCAAAGTCAGATGAAAATTTTAATATTTCAACACCTAAATCAGGGACTCTCTTTTGAGCGTTAATTACCTCATCTTTGATACGTATTTCACAGTTCGTAAGAAATTTCTGAGCATTTTTTGCAGGCAAATCCAATATGCAATCAGATACGAACATACACACTGTAGTATCATTTACTTCATTGAGTACATCAGCAATCAAATCTCCTAAATCTGTATTTGACCTGTTCCCTCCTGCATTTTTGAATGCGGCTGGATTTAAAGCTTTGATATAGTTGGTAAGATTGCCAGTGTAAGGTATCAACTTGCTGTTGATGTAATAAAGCTCGGTCTTTGAGGAAAGTCTATTGAGATCACTAATATAATCATACACAACATCTTTCAACTGAGAGCCATCACACATATATCCATCCATACTGCCTGAGTTTTCAATGAAAACCTTGAGGTATGGATCCTGAGATGGCATAGCGGACGCCACAGGTGTGGCGCTAACCTCTATTTTGTCATGGCTACACCCTGTAACAGCCGCGAGGAGAATCACGGCAGAACAAAATAGTATATTTAAGGTCTGTTTCATTACTTAATGCTTGGTATATTTAGTAAGACTCTCTTGAAGAGAGATTTGGATTGTTCTCCAAGTATTGAGTTACAGGATATTACTAGTTTAGGCCCAATCATTAACTAAACAAATATCCCAGCACATAAAGGAACCTGGCGCATTCCAGCATTTTGTGAACCGATTATGACACATATATCGGATTTTTTTAGTAACTTTGCACTTGGATAAGTCTCTCTCTTCAAGAGATTTGGATAGATGCTAAACAACGAACATACAAAACTGTCCCTCGCAAATAGAGGGATGGCGACTGGTTGATATTTCATGGTTTCCATTGTCATAATATGATTGATTGGTAGAGCCTCTCTAAATTAGAGAATTGGATGCCATGTAATCATAATCAGTTCAGCTGTCTGCGACGACTATTAAACTTAATTTCCTAAACAGCTGAGTGAATTCCACGAAGAATCCAGCATCATCATATATTTTTACTGGACTTAAGAGTGCTTATTCGCAGAAAAATGACTAACTTTGCATATTGAATAAGCCTCTCTAATTTAGAGAGTTGGATAGTTACTAAACAATGAAGCCTCAATCTCCGGGTAGGAAACTGAGGCTAAGATTAAAGGCTTTTGAGGATAAGGGAATTGGCACGGTCAACGACGGAAGTGTCGAGGCTGGCGAGATATATTTGGGTGGTTGCCTCACTGTCGTGGCCCATGCCTTCTGAGATTACCGAAAGAGGAATACCTTTCGCTTTGGCGGCAGAGGCCCAGCTATGCCGGGCTACATATAGAGTCAGTGGTATGGTTACACCAACCATTTCTGCGATTCGTTTCAGATTATGGTTGATGTTGAAGCCGGTGTTGCGATAGGTACATCGCTCGTTGAGTCCGGGATTGCGGATGATGGGTAGCAGGTAGTCACTTTTGTTCTCGGAGTATTTGTCAAGTATCATCTGCATCTCCTTTGTCCATTCGATTATCAGTTGCTGGCCGGTCTTGCGGCGACGATAGGTTATATAACCGTTTTTGAGGTCTGACTTTTTCAGGTAAGCCATGTCGATGAAGCTCATGCCTCTGAGATAAAAGCTCATCAGGAACATATCACGGGCGTAGTCGAGCACCGGAGTCAGCGACAAGTCCAATGCTTTGATTTTCTTGATGACCGCTAACGGCAATGCTCTTTTTACAGTCTTGTCAACCCCGGTATATACCTTTCGGAACGGATTGCGGTTTTCAATGACATCATCTTCGACCGCACGATGATACACAGCGCGGAGTACGCGAGTATAGAACGATATGGTGTTGGGGGCAACTCCCCGTTTTTTGTGCCACGCTTCATATGCTTCCATTATCTCGGATGTGATGCAGTCAAGCATTATGTCCTCATCTTGTCTGTTATCGTCCTTAGACGCTTGGCTTGCCAAGAACTTCTTGAAGCTGTTGAGAGAGGATCTATATGTTTCGGATGTCCTTATCTTACCATTCTGTTTCAGTCTGGCGATGAGACTCTCCATGAAGTTGAACAGGGAGTATTCATGCGCGTAGCGGTTGAACTCGTCAATCACATCTTCGGCTGTGTATGTCAGACCGTTGGAATCCAGTTTGCGGTCAATCTTCGTCAACCGCTCTATGTCCCAGCGGATACGCTCACGGATTGAGAGAAGGAACGATTTACGTTCACTTTTCTGGGTTGTAGTTACCATCGAGCGGCTTTCATCCCACTCTGATGAAAAGACCTTGTAGTCGGTCAGAAGCTGTCGCACCTTTCTTTCATGGATAATCTGATAGTAGATCGCGCCCTCGTGGTCAGCGACAGTCGAGGGCCGGAACTTTACTTTTATCGAAGCCATTTTGATTATGTTATTTGATTTGTCTATAAGATACAGTGAGGGGACACACTCCGAAAAGAGCGCATCCCCTCGGTACGATATTAGACGGTGATTTTACGGAATGAAAAGGGCGGCCAACTCCTGACAGCGGCGCGTGTAAAGCCCTTTATGGAATCTGCCCTTATATTTACAGTGGGCAGTATAGGCTTTGAATATGTTTCGGTCTCCGGCTTTCAGTTTCCGATATACCGAACTTTTCTTAACCGCGCCCGGTCCGATATTATAGGACAGTACTCCCATAAGCAACGCATCCATCGGTTTGAGGTCATTGAAGATACCGATAAACTTATTGAGGTCTTTGCGCAGAAGCATATCGGCCTCCCGTTCACTCATCTTATAGCCACGGAAGTATTTTTCGCCGGGGAGCTTTCTATGACCGTAACCCAGATAAGGCCAGTGCCGACGGGAATCATGCAAAGTCTCATGGTGCTTAATGATAAGAACGGCTCTTTCATACGGAGGCAACTCCATTATTGACTTTTTTGCAGCGAAAGCCGGCGAAGTGGCGGCCAGCGCCACTATCGCCATAAGCAGGATTAGAATCTTTCTCATCGGATAATCGGGGTTACAGGTCCAACAATCGGTCCGATTATTCCCGGAGTGTCGCCCCCATCATCACCGCTGTCCTTGCCGTTGAACTCAAAGGTCTGCTCCCACGGAGTCGAGCCGAAGTTATCCTCAATCACTATCAGGAGTTTGTGAGCCTCCGATGAACGAGCCGTGTAGTTCAGTCGGAAAGTCTTGCTTTCGAGAAGCACACGGTCGTTGTTTACCAGCACCGGACCATCTACCAGTTTCAGCGTTCCCTCTCCGTCATACTGGAAATAGCGGATGGTGTAGAGCGTGTTGGAATAATTGCCCTCCGGCTTAATCTCGAAACGCAGCTCCACAGTCTGTCCCTTCACGATTTTGTCAGTATGGGGCATAACCTCCACAGTGAACGGATACGATTGCTGAACATCAAGTTCATCGGAGCATGAAGTGAGCGCGAGTACGATTGCGAAAAGAGCTATCCAGAACCCGAAGAACCGGGCAGGAGTAAGGCGCATCACGCCAATCTTATTGAGGATTGTATTCATAATTTCAGAGTCTTAATTTTGAATTGTTGTAGATTTTAGGCTGTGTAGCCATCAGGTAGTCATTCAAATCCTTGTGGTCAGTATATAGAGCCGACTTATCAGCCACTTTGTCGCCGAACTCCCGGCGAAGTCTTGAAAGAGCATTTCGCCCTGCCTCGTCATTGTCGAGATAACACAGAATCAGGGAGTAATCCGAAAGAGGCGTTATCGCCTTGCCGACATTGGCAACCGAGTTAAGCACCACCGAATCCACACCGTCATTGAACCCCAGCCTCTCAGCGGAAAGAAAGTCGATGAATCCCTCGAACACGTTGCATCGGGAATTGGCGCCGGCAATATGCGATATTGCCTTCGGAGGATAAGAGAGCTTGGCAAACGGATTCCGCAGCTCAAATCCATGTTCGACATTCTCAAAACCGACGGCATAATAATCCTTGCCGTGCAGCCTGTAATCGACCTGAACACAATACCGTCGGGCTATTTCCTCCGGGATTCCGCGCCCTGCGAGATAGTTCAGCAACCTCCGGGAGCACAGCGGCCCCACCTCGATATTATCAAATGCCGGTTCCGGTCTGACTTTCGGCATAGGCTCCGGTCTGTAACCGTCGGGCATCGGAATCTTCATGACCTGCGAGATATATTCAGCCTGCCGGATGAAATCATCACTGCCAATCATCTCCCCGGCGAAAGTGAAAATGTCGCCGCCTTTTCCGACCCCAAAATCGTACCACAGATTATTATAGCCGATATGCAGGGAGGCTTTTCTCTCACTACGGTAAGGAGCCAGAAACCAGAACCCCTTGCGGTCTTTCCCTTTCATCTCCGCGCCTAAATGCAGCATGAAGTCAAGCAGGGATATTCCCTTGAAATATTCCTTGTCCATGCCTCACATACGGAATTTTCGTTGCGGTTTCGGCACATCCGGCTCATGGCGGATGTCAACCTTGCGGATGGCAGACATTTCAGAGGCGATGAATCGGTTCAGTTCCGACATACTGCAACTCCCCGTAATCTCGTATGCAAGGTCATATATTCCGCCATAAGCTCCTGATTTTGTATCACGCCACAAATTTGTTTCCGTGTTTATGACCATAGTCGGTGCGTGATTGTCGTCGTATGGGGCATTGTAAATGCGCAGATTGCCGTCGGCTGCCACCGGGTGTTCCTGTCCAAGAGCCTTCATAAACTCCGTAAGCGGAATGTTTTTTATATCAAGGTCTACTATTATCGGCATGGATTATTCGATTGTGAATTTAACGTGTACCCCGAACTGGGTCAGGAAATGGCCGGTGTCGTTGCCGAACACGAACCGTTCCTTTACATGGGCGCCGAGCGCAAGCCTGTCCGAAAGATAAAAGTCAGCCGACAGGATCAGCGCGCCGCCATAGATGAATGCGTCGCCGTTTCTGATTGTGGAGCCGTCGGAAAGGGTGTGCTTACCCCAGTTTACCGTCTCATATCCACCGAGAGCCGACAAACCTCCGTATAGGTGGAATGTCTGTGAATAATCGCTGACGATATGGAGATTATAGCCGACCTCTCCCGTGAACTGCGCCACCGGGATGCGTCCATTCTCCCCGTAGGGGCTGTAAGCCTGGAGATATTCTCCTCCGAAGCTCCATGTGTTTGCACCGCCTTTGAAAACGGAATAGAATACTCCGAAATCATAGCCGCAGTTGCGTGAGTTTCCGGTATAGAAACCGTTTACCATGTCGGCGCGGACTTCGACCGCCGACATTCCCGGAAGGCATCGCTGGGCCATTGCCTTCCCTCCGTAGAGGGAAAGCATGGCAGCGATTATCATTATCGCTTTTCTCATGGATTACCGTATGCTTAATTCGTCAATTACATTCGCGCGGACAATATCGCCGTTCTCGACCACGAAAGACTGATTGCGTCCCCCTTCCTTCTCCGCGACTTCGATGACAAGCTGCTTGTCGTCGGGGATAGTGAATTTCTCAAGGGCAAAGACAGTCCTTTCCGATTTCTTGCCGTTGACCACCGTAACATAATTCTGGGCGCGGAGCGGTTCCAATACCTGTTCCTGCATGGCGGTCCGCTTGACCACCTTCTTATCGACTATCTTGAACGAGATGTAATCAATATCGAAAGCGATGTTCGATGTGTTCTTCAGTTCAGTGTGAAAGTAGAGAAGGCCGTTGTTGGTGTATATGCTTTTCAGAATGAACTGCACCCCGAAGCGCTTTGAGCCGATATGCTTTATCTCGCGTCTGTCCTGCTTGTAGATTGACTTCATTATCAGCTTTACAAGCATCGGCGACTCCTGACCCAGACGCTCCAAGTATATCTCCTGCGCGTTGTTGGGACGGTTGACCGCTTCCCCGTCATGGATAAAGTCGGTCATCTCGATATTGAGCAGAAGAGGCTCCTTTGCGAATTTTACGTTAAAGGTGAAGAAACATCCGTCATCGGTGATGACCGTGAGATTCGTCTCGGACTTGAACGACTTGACAGCCGACTTTACACGCAGCACGTTCTTGGCACCGTCGGCCAGACCCGCCACAAGATTCTCGTCACCCAAATCGACATACACGATTTCCGACGGAAATATGACATGGGTGGTCTTGTTGAACGCCACTTCCAGAGCGTGAGGGGGAATCATACGGTCAAAACCGACCTTCCGCGTCAGACCCTCGAACCTGTCTCCGTCAGTGTAACCGGAGCCGTACACGTTGATGTCGTGTCCCGCCATCTGCTCGGTGTCGGACGACACATTGTTATCGGTGTTTTTGACCTCTTTGTTTTTGGCAAACGCCGGAGAAGCCATGCCTATAACGGCGGCAAGGGAAAGAATTATAGTCTTGAAATTCATAATAAATTTTCTGTTTTTGGTTACACATCCTCGGGCTGATGGAGCATTACCCGGTATCCGGATTTAAGGTGGACTTTCACGGTCCGCATCTTTTTCGTCAGATACTGGCTGACACCGTTGATAAGTCCGCGCCCCACATCGGAGGCAATCTGCGCACCGGCATCGGTAGAGATATTTATCGAACTGCCCATCGTTGACCCCATGTTGGCGCCGATCTCATGCAGAGCGTCCGACTCCATTGAGTTGGGGATATTGATTCCTTCCTGTCCGTCGGTATCATATACCGTCAGCTCCACCTCATACACCGAGCCATCGCACTCCACCGAGGACACCGCGATCTCAAGCCTCTCGCCCTGCAATCTCGCGGCACCGACAACGGCCGTGTTGCGGGGTACGAGCCGGTTGCCTATCCACATCGGTTCCACAATCCGGAGCCTGACGGTCTGCCCGTCGGTAACGCTCTGGTTACCCGCCACGACAGCGGCGATGGTGTTCTTCTGAGTTGAAGCCTTCGCCCCGACAGAGGTATTGAAACCGCGTCCGGCGGCAGAGGCTGAAAGCGTTGATACGACATTTCTTTTCACTTGCGCGACCGGCTGGACATTCCTTTTGCCCTTTTCCTCCACCGTCTGCGCCGGAGATGGATTCACGGCATTGCCGTTGCCCATATACTGCGCCGCAAGCTGGTAAGAGCGTTCAAGAAGCTCCATCTGGTCCGGCTGAGCCGCCTGTTGCGCCGCCATAGCGTTCTGCGCCTCCAGCTCGTCAATCCGTTCCTGCATTTCCGCCATGCGGACGGCATCGGAGTTTTCCGGCACATAAAAGTCATCGAGCGAAGCCTGTATCTCCTGATACTGCATGGCAGACTGTTCAATCGGGGAGGGTTCGGACGCGGCCATCGTGTCCGCCGGTACGGAGTCCTGCCTTACGGAAGCGGCACTCAAGATGCTGTCCTGACGGGCCTTCTCCTTGCGCATCTCAGCATCGGCAAGCGCTTTGAGCTTGTTACCCTGCAACTTGTCACTGTCCCCGTCGGGCAGCTCCATGTTGGCCTTTCCCTTTTCCGCGCCGTCATCAGACATATACGAGCCAAAGATAAGCCACATCGAGCCGAGGAAGATTATTGCCGCGCCGGGAATGACAAGCAGGTATTTCTTCATTTTCTGCCTCTCGGCAGCCGATTTGGAATCAAACCAGTCATTGATTTTCGTTCTCAGTTCCTGAAAGTTCATAAGCGGACTTCTTTAATTGACCTATATCCGGCGTATCACCATTGTCGAGAGAAGGAAGCTCCAGACCCTCTATGTGTTCCGGCTCGATTCTCTCCATCAGGGCCTGTCCGCGCCCTATGCGGTAACAGGCATTGCCGAACACGAAGAATGCCGTGATGATGAACAGGGAGAGCAGGACGGTTATAAGTGTAAGCCTGCGGTTTGCCGGGATGCCGTCGCACTTGCGGCGCAGATACGCGCCCAGTACCGATTTAGGTTTGCCCCACACCTTATTATATATAGCGGAGCGCATTGATTGAAATTTATTCATCGGTTATCGCTTTACCGTTGATATGTCCTTGTTCTCAAGGATATTGAAATTCTCGATGATGAATCCGTTGGGATTGTCGTCGGAGCGTGAAGAGTTAGTGAGGCGGCACACCGTCACGAGACTTCTCTCGGTCACGTTACTTTCGCGGATAATCATCTGGCGGGCATAAGTCCGGGCCACATAGGGATAGTTGTTGAAGTCGCACACCACGCTGTCAACCTGACACACCTGATTGATGTTTCCCGAAATTATGCGGTTGTAATAGCCCTTTTCGGAATAATCCGAATAATAGTTGTAGGCGCTTTTGTCGGATAGTATCAGCGCACGGTTGATGTTATGCTCGATTGCCGACTTGTCCGGGGAGAGCGAGAAGAACAGCTCATGGAAGCGTCGGACGTGTTCACGCGCCTCCGCCGGACGGTTCTGGCTCATGTCCTGCGACAGAGCCAGCATCAGGCTCTTGCCGTTGTCAAGGACATAAATCTTTTCCCGCTGTTTCTCGGCGAAATTGAAAGCCGCCACCAGCGCCACCGAGACCACCACCGCGCACATCGCCACGAACACTATTCCGAAAAGGCGTATCTGACGGAAGGATGTCTCGATGTTTTTTAATGACTTGAATTCCATTTAATCCGTATCAGAATGTTATTTCAATAATTTGCCGACACGACCGGCCACATTTCCGGCAACCGCGCCGCCGACACTTCCGGCGGCGGAACCTGCCTGCATAGCCGTATTGTTGACCGCACGGTTGTAGCTGCCCATGCCTCCGGCCTGTATGATCCATCCGGCAACCGTCGGGATTGTGAAATATCCGATGATTCCGATTATCATAAATAGGATATACGCGGTGTTGCTCCCGTCAATATCGACATTCGGGTTGTTCGTCAGCTCCGAAATGTCGTTCTGCAACATCAGCACCTGTATTTTCGCCAGAATTGTCGAAAACAGGTCTGCCACGGGGAGCCACAGATAGGTCTGGACATAGCGGCATATCCACTGGACGAGGGTGTTCTGGAATCCGTCCCACACCGAAATCGCAAAACTTATCGGACCGAGGATGGCAAGGACTATCAGGAAGAAAGTCCTTATCGTGTCGATGGTCAGCGACGCAGCCTGAAAAAGCAGCTCCAGAAGCTCACGGAAGAAATTCTGAATGGCCTTCTTCACTTTATACATACCTCTCTCGATATACATTCCGGCGGCGGTACCCACCTCAGTTACGCCAAGTTCATCAATCTGACGGTCAAACTCCGCGTCATCTACAAGATAGGCCGTGGAGGGATCGCGCATCATGGCCTCGTATTCGAGCCTATCCTTCTCCTCACGGTATTTCTGCATATCGAGAGTCTGACCCTCCAGCATACCGGCGGTTCCCTGCACGATAGGCGACATCACGGAGTTTATCGTGCCAAGCACCACAGTCGGGAAGAACATGATGCAGAAGCCGATTGCAAACGGACGCAGCAGCGGGAACACATCAATCGGTTCAGCCCTTGCGAGGGCCTGCCATACCCGGTAGGCGACATAGAACAGGGCGCCCAGTCCGGCGATTCCCTGCGCGACACCCGCCATGTCGGAACACAGAGGCATCATCTCGTCGTAGAGCGAGCGCAGAATCGTATGGAGATTCGAGAAATCAATCGCGCAGAGCATAATTACCAGTATCTTTCGGCTCCCTTGCCGTAAAGGTTGATCACACGCTGCGTATCAGCTTTCTTCTTCGCACGGAGATAGGACACGGAGATGTTCTTGTTCGTGTAATAGGAGGTCAGGTTGCGGTACCGGCTCATCTCTTTATAGCACCTGTCCACAATATCCATGCGGTCCTTGTCGGTCATCGACATGGTGGTGATGTTCACCACGTTCTTCAGTTCGCCCAACACGCCGTTGGCTTCTTCGAGAAGGCGGGTGTAGCCTGAGGCGATTGCCGACAGTTCCGAAGCCGTGAAATTAGGGTCAGAGAGCATCTTGCGGAAATTCGTCACATAGGTCTCGCTTATGTCGCCGAGCATCAGGACTGTCTGCTGCACCTTGCGGGCATCGCGGACAAGATTGTTGACAGAGCGCAGGGCATCGTAATATTTCTTTCCCTGCTCATAGATCTTGACCGTTTCCTGAAACGACTTTACCATGTGCGTCGCCGTCTTCGATTCCTGAACCAGCGACTTGGAGTTGTTCACTATGCTCTGCGCTATGTTGGAGGGGTCGATGACCGTCCACTGCGCATGAGCTTTGCCGGCGCAGAGGAACATGACCAGCGCGACAACGGGAATTATTAATTTAAGTCTTCTCATTATAATGATTCTTTATGTCAGTAAATTCTGGAGGCGCATCCTCCGATTAACCTCACTCCCAAAGAGAGAATGTAGAGTGCCACGCGCAGGAGGAGCGCGGCAACGGCGATCACAGCCGTGATGATTAGAAGCAATAATCGTAAAACCGTCATACATCATTCATTTGCGAGTTGTTTTATCGCGGCCTCTATGTCGCCGCCAAGTCTCCGTGCCGTATCCAGCACCCTGATTTTCTCCGTTTCCTCGGTGGTATAGCAGAAGTATTCCTCCCGGCTCACCTCCGTGGCATACACCGCAGATTGCGTTCCGCCGAGTCCTATCCAGACCTCTTTATAAAGCCGGTTCGGGTTATTGGCGAGATTGATGCTGAGTATCTGTGCCTTCTCCTTGTCGGTCAGACCTAACAGAGACTGGATCTGGTCGAATCGGTTCATGTACTTGCGCTGGTCAAGGAGTATCTTGCAGTCGGAGTTGTTGATGATGGTCTCCTTGACAATCGGCGACGATATGATGTCGTCAACCTCCTGCGTAACCACCACGGCCTCCCCGAAATATTTGCGGACGGTCTTGTACATGTAGCGCATATACTCGGCCATGTTAGCGGTGGAGAGCGCCTTCCACGCCTCCTCGCATATAAGGAGTTTCCGGATACCCTTCAGGCGCCGCATCTTATTGATGAAAGCCTCCATGATGATTATCGTCACCACCGGGAACAATTCCTTGTTATCCTTCACATTATCAATCTCGAAGACAACAAAGCGCTTGTTGAGAAGGTCGATGTTCTCCTTTGAATTGAGAAGGAAATCGAAACGCCCTCCGTGATAATACTGCCTCAGAGTGGTAAGAAAATTGTCTATGTCGAAATCCTGACGGTGTATCGGAATCGGACGTTTCGCCATTTCCTCGCGGTACTCGTCGCGCATGAACTCGTAGAACGAGTTGAAACAGGGAACGATGTCCCGGTCATTCTTCATGCGGTCGATGAACATTGACAGAGCCGAGCCAAGCTCACCCGATTCCGTCTTCGTTATCCGGTCGTCCTCCGACTTCCAGAGCGTGAGAAGCAGCGTCTTGATGCTGTCCTTCTTCTCCACATCGAAAACATAATCCTCGGTATAGAAGGGATTGAAGGATATGGGGCTGTCCTCCCGGTATGTGTAATATATGCCGTCCTCACCGTGGGTACGGTTGTGGATAAGGTTGCACAGACCTTCGTAAGAGTTTCCGGTGTCTATCAGCAGCACATGGGCGCCCTGTTCATAATACTGGCGGACTAAGTGGTTCGTGAAGAACGACTTGCCGCTTCCCGACGGGCCGAGTATGAACTTGTTGCGGTTTGTCGTTATGCCGCGCTTCATAGGCTCGTCGGAAATGTCGAGATGCAGCGGTTTCCCGGTCAGCCGGTCAACCATCTTTATCCCGAATGGCGACAGCGAAGAACGGTAGTTCGTTTCCGCAGTGAAGAAGCACACCGCCGGCTCTATGAAGGTATAGAACGATTCTTCCGCAGGGAAATCGGCCTCGTTGCCCGGCATGGCAGACCAGAACAGCGTCGGACAGTCGATGGTGTTGTGCCGTGGCATACACCCCATAGTCGCAAGCTGACCTCCGACATCGTTCTTGATGCGCCGCAGTTCCTCCGCGTCGTCGCTCCACGCCATGACATTGAAATGCGCCCGGACGCTTGTCAGCCCGTATGAATGGGCCTCGTTCAGATAACGGTCTATCCATTCCTTGTTGATCGCGTTGCTGCGGCTGTACTTGGAAAGACTGTTCATGTTGCGGGCGGTCTTCTCGAAGCGGGCAAGATTCTCGTCGTGGCAGTCGATAAGCACATACTGGTTATATATGTGGTTGCACGGCAGGAGCAATCCGACAGGGGAGGCAAACGACAGGCGGCAGTCGGAGCGGTCGGTGGACAGACGCTCATATCGGTTGTCGGTGCTGACCTTGCCCGGAAGGTCGTCGGTATCCGAAAGGGTATGGAGGCAGAGCATCTTGTCGCCGATACGCATCTCCCTTGCCGAGAGATCCATATCCTCCAGACACGTTACATCCGACATGGAGAGGGAAAGATATTTCTCGATGATGCCTGATGTCGTTTCAGTGCCAAGAATCTCGTCGTCCGACAGACGGCGCAGACCGATATATCCGGTGTCGTTGATGATGCGCTCGAACTGTTCCACACTCTCCAGAAACTTCACCACCATCTCGTGATTCAGTTCCTTCGGGGTTATGCGCCCACGGCACAGGGTGGAAAAATTGCTCTGCTGGCGCATCCGCTCCTTCGTTGTCTTGGTCAGGAACAGGCAGCACCTGTGGTCAAGGTACGGACGCTCGTTGAAATGGCGCTCGAAAGAGCGGTCAAGGAAACTCAGTCCCTCCTTCTGCAATTCCGGCCGGTAATTCTCCGATATGAATATGTCCTGCTTGTGGACAACCGAAAAATGCGGCAGAACCTTTATCGCCTTGCACCATGCCGAGTGCATGGCCTCGTATTCGGCGGATGTTACCGTGAACAGCTCCGGGAGCCTCACCTCAAAGGCCACCGTTATGTCGGCGTCCTTTGAGATGATGCAGCCGTGTTCAACGGCAAGGAGGGGCAGTTTCGATTCAAGAGTCGTCGCTCTCAGGGTATTTCTTATTATTATCTATTATGTTGTTTCCTACACGTTTTTATCAGGCGTGTTATTCGCAACCGGTTGATTATGTAGCGTGGTCTGTATCTCACGGCGCCGAGCTTCATAAGTCCGTATTGCCCGAACTTAGAGTTAAGCCGGAAAGTGAGCCAGACAAGGACCGATGCCGACACTGCGGCGAAGCCGATGCAGAACCATTGCGGGACACCCGCGACATACATTATCACGAACAGGACGAACAGGGACAGAAGGCCGATGGCGAATATGAACAGATATTGCGCTTTCAGACCCTTGTACTCCACACTGCGTCCCACGCCTTTATTTATGGAATATGTGGACATCAGAGGAAGAATGACTTGAGGATTGTGGCTGCCACGATAAGGAAGATACAGGCTCCGAACCATGACGCGGCGGTCTTGCTGGTGTCGGGGTCTCCGCTCGACCATTTGGAGTAGTATTTCACGCCTCCGATAAGGCCCACGACCGCCCCGATCGCATAGATAAGTTTCACTCCCGGCTCAAAATACGATGTCACCATCGTCGTAGCCTCGTTGATGCCCGAAAGACCGTTGCCGGCGGCACTGACAAACTCGACAGAGCAGAGAATCATAAGAACGGCGAGGACGACACGTCCTTTCAGAATCATAAACTTGTCTTTTACAGTTTTCATAAGAATCAGTGTTTGAATGTGGCCGGGATACACACCCAGCCACGGTAACGCCTTTTTTCGGCTTGTGTGGTGGATGGTATGGCTCAATGCGGTCAGCCGTAATCAATCTTCTTCATCTTTTTCGCTGTCTTTGTCAGTATTCTCCGGTCTCCGGAGTGAGCCGTCAACATCTATCCCGCGCCCTTTGCGACGGGAGGAGGTCGGTCTGCCGATTTTTTTCTTATGCGCCGCCCGCACACTCTCGGCGATGCAGTTCATTATCCCGGCGTTGATTCTTTCGTCGGTCTCCATCATCTTGCCGATGAATACCACATCGCGCATACCGGTCAGGACTCTGCCTGCCTCGGCTTTCTGTTCGGGAGTTGCCGCCGGGTTCGCCGCCACGGACACAGCCGCCTCAATCTCGTCGATCGATTCTCCCTTTGCGGGAGGGGAAACGCTGTCCGGCTCGAAGTCGTCCATGTCCGGGGTCTCGTCAGCAGTATCAGAATCCGTGGGGGTGTCATCGGCATTACCGTTCACGGAGGAATCCGTGTCGGGATTCTTAAACTCGACATCCTGCGGATTGACATCACCGATTTTGGTTTTCAGGACATAGGTCATGGCAGCCGTAATGGACTCGGTAAGCACCTCGCGGAATCTGTCCAGATCGAAATCGCTCTGCGGAACGACGGTAACGGCATTTTTCTTCGGTTCCTCTCCGTCGCTGTCCGACACCGTTTCCTGCGATTCCTTTTTACCATCGGTTTTGGTGTCGGGCTTCTTGCCTTTTCCCCGGAACATCCATGTCACGAAGGCGAGATAGACAAAGGCGCATATAATCAGGATTGATGCTGTGCTCATAGGCGCGTCTTTTTCTTACCTTTCTCCATAAGGGTATTGAGGATGTCGGCGTTTCCCTTCAGGTGGTCGAGAAGAATCCTTGTTACATATACCCCGATTGTCAGCCCCTCCACATCAAGGAGCGGTACGGTCATTTTGAGCCTGTCAACAAGCTCACGGGGAACGAATATACCTTTTCTTGCCCCGACTTCTCCCGGCTCCAGAAACAGTGAGCGGTATGAATCTATGTCTTTCGCAGAGACTGCGGGGGATTTTTTATTTGTCGTAACGGCGCTATTTTTTTCAGTTGCCATATCTTTCAGAATTTTAATGAATCGTTGAACATCCTTTTTATGATGTCGTCATATTCCTTGAAATGCTGTTCCAGCACATTGTTGACATATTCCGTAATCGAGCCACCCTCGGAGAAGAAAAGCATCAGTTTCTGCATTTTGAGCTTGAACTCCTCGCTCACGGACACCTGTTTCCCTTTGCGGCTTATGCGCCGGTACTTGTTTCTCAGGATAAAGTTCTCCATATATTCAAGTTCCCGGTTGGAAAGTGGTGTGTTAGCTGCCACGGTCTTGTCTGGCGCCGCTTTTTCGGGAGAGATCGGTGTTTCGGACGGTGCCGGAGTTTCGGGCGGGGCTGTCGTGTGCGATGCGTTTTCCTCGTATCTTTCAAGGAACTTGTCGGCATCGAAGCCCGGTTCTCTTTTCCTTGCCATAATCAGTCAGGTTCTATGGTTGCCAGAATCTCGTCCACCAGTTCCGGAAGCTGACTGTTGCGCAGAAGGCTCTTGTCAGGGGGCATGAACGTGGATCGGAATACTCCGCAGCGACCCGATGTGTCGCCGTCTTTGGTGTACTTCACGCTCATGGGCAGAATGGTGTCAAGCGATTCTATGCACAGCGACGCCACATAACGGTTGATGATCTGGCAGAGATTGTTGCGGTCTTTCGGCTGCACCTTGTTCCAGACGAGGAACATCCCCTTGACATGGGAGCCTTCCTTTAAGAGCATCTCCTCGTTAACGTTGTGGGCGAATCCGATTGAACTTTTCAAATCCCCGGTCTCCGGGGTTATCGGCACAAAGAGATAATCCATCGCTGCCAGAAGGTTCACGATCTCGCGGTCGTTGACCGTACCCGTAATGTCGAAGAAAACATATTCGGGCGGTTCCCCTTTCTGTATCTCTTTTTCCGCATAGTCAAGAGCTGTGGACGGAGAACATTTTACAATCTCGTAGGCGTCTCCACGGAACTGTTCCATGAATCTGGCGAAACGCCTCCTGACGACGGGATTCTCCCGTATCAGCAGCTTGTCCTTCTCGCGGTACTCGACCATGCTGTGCTGTCTGGGGTCACAGTCGAGAGCCAGCACCCTTTTTCCGAGGACATAGTGCAGGTAGCTTGCGACAAGTGTCGTAAGGGTTGATTTGCCGGCTCCCCCTTTCTGTGTGGCGAAAGCCACATAAATCGGGTCTTGCATTTATAATTTGTGAGGTTTGGTAATGTAATACGGCATCAGCCGTGCGGCACTTGTCCCGTGCCTTGTGGAATGTCCGGCTTGATAACCATGTCCGGCTTATCCGTGGAGTGAACTGAAAATCGCCAGCCCGTTCACTCCGGCATACAATTCTTAAAAAGGCCTGCAATCAGTTCATACGTTCATACGTCAATACGTTCATACGTTCATACGTTCATACATCTGTACATCCATACGTTCATACATTCAGATGTTCATACGTTCATACCTCCGTACTTCTGTATGTTCAGGCATACATCTGAATGAACTGCCGTTGTGCCGACCTTCAATACACACAGAAACACATTCATTCATCTGTCCACTCGTAAGGAAGTATGAACTTACTGCAATCATAATGACCGGATGGAGGTACAGCCGGAAGTCTGTTCTTCTTTACTTTCATATTTATGTCCGCATGACCTTTCAGCCATAAGGATGACTTTCAGCACATCCTTCCTTCGGAGTGGATGACCGGCCGTTTGACTGACCGGAACTGCAATCATAACGACGGTCATTCAGAAAAAGATTTGTCGTTTTCCGAAAATGCCGACGATTGCCGACCGATTGCCGGCGATTTCCACCCTCGGCAAACCAACCGCCTCTGATATTGTTACGCAGATACACACAACACATTCCTCAAACACGCTTTTCAGCCGCGCCGGGTAACCGTTTTTTTCTTATCGCAATCCCTCATGTCGGCTGATTGATCCTTACAATTCCGGGATTCGACAAACATGATTCCGGGATTTCATCGCAAGCGCACGGACACATTCGCTTCATCTGATTTTTACCGATTTACGATGCCAACATTGGCATGGCAAGGTATGTTGACAGGCACTGTAAACCTTTCGGGTGCCTCTCAACCCTTGCCGGTAAACCGGGGAAAGTGTCCCTCCAAAGTCGGGACACCCATAGCCATAAACTGCGCTCCGCAGATATTTCATTCTGTCAAAACAACGGATATGACGCAAAAATATAACCGTGGCGGACGACCGCACAAGATAAATCCTGCGGTATTCCGATATGTAGTGCGGCTTGACGCAAAAGAAAACGAAGTGTTCCTGTCGATGTTTGAAAAGACACAGGCATTAAATAAAGCCGCTTTTATCAAGGGCGTGTTATTCAACACTCCATTTAAGGTTTTCTATATGGACGAAAATACGCGAGAGTTTATCGACAAACTATCCTCACTTAACTCTCTATATCGTACCGTCGGCGTTGAATACGCCTTGATTGTAAAGACGCTGAGGGAGAATTTCAACGAGAGAAAGGCGATGAAAGCACTGTATAATCTGGAACAGAAGACCACCGAGCTGGTGAAAATCAGCATGGAGATAGTCTCGCTAGCCCGGCAATTCGACGAGGCATGGTCGCAAAAATCTCGTTAGGCAACTCCCTTTACGGCGCAATCTGCTACAACGGGGAGAAAATCAACAAGGAAAAAGGGAGGTTGCTCGACACCAACAAAATCTATAATGACGGTTCCGGCACTGTGAATATTCACCGTGTATATGAGGACTTCATGCGTTGGATGCCGTCGCACACGAAGACCGAGAGACCGATGATGCACATTTCCCTCAATCCGCATCCCGACGACCGTCTGACCGACACCGACTATACGGCACTGGCCCACGAGTATATGCAGAAAATGGGTCTGGGAGATATGCCTTATCTGATTTTCAAACACATGGACATCGACCGACACCATATCCATATAGTAGCCCTCCGTGTGGGGACTGACGGCAAGGCTGTATCCGACAGAAACAACTTCTACCGAAGCAAGGATATATGCCGGGAGCTGGAGAGGAAGTACAACCTTCATACAGCCGAGCGTCAGAGAATCACTCCCGATATGCCCATCAGGAAAATCGACCCTTCCGGCGACATCAAGCGGCAGATTGCCAACACCGTCAAAATGGTGGGTATGCGCTATAAGTTCCAGACCATAGGAGAGTATAACGCCATACTCGGACTGTATAATATCAGGTGTGAGCAGACCGACGGCAGAGTCAACGGACGGGAGTATCACGGTCTTGTATATTTCGCCACTGACGACCACGGCAATACAATAGCATCGCCGTTCAAGGCTTCCCGCCTCGGCAAATTCGCCAGCCGCGCGGCGATAGACGGACGGATGGAGCGGGCGAAAGACCACATTGACATCCGTCCGACCAAGCAAGTTGTATCGGAGGCTATGGCTGAATCTTCGGGCAAGGATGATTTCATCGCCAAGCTCAAAGAGAGGAACATCGACCTTGTCCTGCGCCATACCGATACCGGGCGCATATACGGGGCGACATTCATAGACCACAATACAAGGACTGTCCTCAACGGTTCGCGTCTGGGCAGACAGTTCTCCGCCAACGCTCTTGAACAGTGGTTCACGGCCGGAGAAAGACCTTCGGTTGTACCCGTTCAGACGGATAACCGTCAGGAACAGCCGCAGCCTGGCACTCAACAACCCGGTTCGGGTAATTCCCAATCCAATCCGGCAGGGCAACAGACATCAGGAGGCGCGGGAGCATCCGGAACATCGCAGGGTCAGCAGCACGGTCAAGGTCAGTCGCAACAGCAATTCCGGCAGGGCAACACATCGTCTGATGATTATATGCCCACAATTCCCGGTCTTGACCTTTTCCATACCGGCCCCGGATTCGATGCGGAGGAGGAAGCCTTCTACCGCGCCATGCAGCGGCGTAAGAAGAAAAAGCGCCGTGGCCCTAAACTGTAATTTTCAACATTATATCAATTTATTATGAGCCAACAGGAAGACGACCTCCGGGCGTTAGCCAAAATAATGGATTTCATGCGCGGCATAAGTTTTGTGCTTGTGGCCGCGAATATGCTGTGGTTCACGGGCATAAAGACCGTGGAAAGCGGCTGGTTCTATTCAACCGCATACAAGATTCTGAACAATCTGGACAATGCCTGCGGGCTGTTCCATAATCCCAACAACGCCAAATGGTTCGCGCTTCTCCTTCTGGCCCTTTCTTGTTTCGGCACGAAAGGGGTCAAGAAAGAGAGCATCAGGTGGAAACATATAATAATCGCCATCACCGCAGGTATGTTCCTCTATTTCGGTTGCTGGTGGATGCCGGCGAAGGAATGGCTTTACTCCTATATAATATGTACCGTAACGGGATATGTGGCGTTGCTGTTCGGAGGCGTGTGGATGGGCCGTATGCTGAAAGGCAACCTTATGGATGACCGTTTCAACAACGAGAATGAATCGTTCATGCAGGAGACTGAGCTGAAGGCAAACGACTATTCAGTGAATCTCCCCACTCGTTTCTACTACAATAAGCGGTGGAACAAGGGATGGATAAACGTGGTAAACCCGTTCCGCGCCACAATAGTCCTCGGCACTCCCGGTTCCGGCAAGTCATATGCCGTAGTGAACAATTATATAAAACAGTGTATAGAAAAGGGTTACAGTGCTTATATCTATGACTTCAAGTTTCCGGATCTGTCTGTCATAGCGATGAATCATCTGAACGCTCACACAAAAGATTACAAAGGAGTTGTGCCTGAGTTCCGTGTGATCAACTTCGATGACCCGATGCGCTCACACCGGTGCAATCCGATAGCCCCGGAGTTTATGACAGACATTTCCGACGCATACGAGTCAGCCTACACCATAATGCTCAACCTTAACAAAACGTGGGTGAGCAAGCAGGGCGATTTCTTTGTGGAATCCCCGATAATATTGCTTGCAGCAATAATCTGGTTCCTGCGCATTTACAAGGACGGCAAATATTGTACCTTCCCCCATGCGATTGAGTTTCTATGCCGCCCATACGAGGATATTTTCCCGATTCTCACATCATATCCCGAACTTGAAAATTATCTTTCCCCGTTCATGGACGCTTGGCTCGGAGGGGCGCAGGAGCAGCTCCAAGGCCAGATAGCGTCGGCGAAAATCCCTCTGACGAGGATGATTTCACCGCAACTCTATTGGGTAATGTCGGACAGCGAGTTCTCGCTTGACATAAACAATCCTGAGCATCCGAAGATACTGTGTGTAGGCAACAATCCCGACCGCCAGAACATCTATGGCGCGGCACTCGGCCTTTACAATTCCCGTATCGTCAAACTCATCAACAAGAAGAACAGGCTTAAATCCGCCGTGATAATTGACGAGTTGCCGACGATATATTTCAAGGGACTCGACAATCTGATCGCCACCGCGCGAAGCAACAAGGTTGCCGTGTGTCTCGGCTTTCAGGACTTCTCGCAGCTTAAACGCGACTATGGAGACAAGGAGGCGGCGGTGGTGATGAACACCGTAGGCAATATCTTCTCCGGGCAGGTCGTCGGCGAGACCGCCAAGACGCTTTCGGAACGGTTTGGAAAGGTATTGCAGAAGCGTCAGTCGGTGTCGATAAACCGGCAGGATGTGAGCCATTCCTTCAATACCCAGATGGACAGCCTGATTCCTCCGAGCAAAATCTCGACGCTCACGCAGGGTATGTTTGTCGGTGCCGTCAGCGACAATTTTGACGAGCGCATAGAACAGAAAATCTTTCATGCCGAGATAGTGGTTGACAACGACAAGGTCAAGGCGGAGACAGCCCGGTATGCGGAGATTCCGGTCATAAACCCCTTCATCGACAAAGCGACCGGGGAGTGCGTGATGCAGCGTACCATACAGGACAATTACGACGGCATCAAGAAGCAGGTCAAGAAAATCGTTTTCGACGAGATACGCCGCATTGCGGCGGACCCTCTGTTGAAGCACCTTCTTAAACGCCGCTGATTCGTCAGCGGACATTATCTGTTCGGCGGAAATGTACCATGTTACATTTTCGCCGAAAATATATTTGTAAATACCGAAGCCATACGACATTGCCGCTTTTTTATTAACTTTGTAGATTATTATGGAGATTGAACAAAGAAGGAAACACTATACGCTGTTCATAGACGAGTGCGGCGACCCGAATCTGGAAAAGTACGACAGGACTTTCCCGATGTTCACATTGTGCGGCATACTCGTGTCATCGGATAAACTGAAATGGCTGGAGAATGAAATCAACGGTCTGAAAAGGGAGCTTTGGCAGGACGAGGGCGTAATTTTCCATTCCAGAGAAATCAGGAATCACAGCCGTGCTTTCGTCAACTTGCTTGACGCGACCGTCAAAGAACGGTTTTATGAACGCATAAATGAAATACTCGGTACCGAAGACATCTATGTGATAGTATGCTGCTGCATACTGAAAGAGCCGTTTGTAGAAAGATTCAATACGGGTGAGGATGTGTATGGGCTTTCCCTCAAATATCTGATAGAACGTGCCATTTTTCACATGGATGACTGCGATAACGGCAACTGCAAGCTGTCAATAGTTGTCGAGCGTCGAAATCCCAATCAGAACCAGATGCTGTTGAAATATTACAACGGACTGCGTGTAACAGGCACTAAATGGATAACACCGGAGCGACTGACGGACCGAATCAAGAACTTCAAGTTCCAGTACAAAGCCGACAACATCATCGGATTGCAGGTTGCCGACCTCATTGCATATCCCATAAGCCGGTATGTGCTTAATCCCGAAAGGCCGAATCCGGCATTTCAGGTAATCGCCAAACATATCTACACATACAAGGGGGCGAGATTGGGATTCAAGATAATACCTCATTGACACTCCCCATTAAAACTTTTTCTCCGAAAAATGCGTTAGTTATTTGTGGGATAAAGATTTTATTCTTAACTTTGTATCCACAAAGGGTAGTTTCCTCTTTAAGGAAATACTTCGAGTGCGAAAGCAACGATTTTAGAAACCGACAGTAGTCGATTGGAAAGAGCGGCAACTCGCCGCTCTTTTTTCAAACCTTAAAGATAATAAGCTCCTCTGGCGAGTCGCAAGACAGCATACTTGAGGAGCGTTCTTCATTTTATAAGGCAGGGAGCATACCGGATTGACCGTATGCCCCCTGTCTTTCTTTTTTACATCCTTCTGCCGGCGTGCCTCTGTATTCCTGTATCCGGCGCGGCACTGAATCTGAGCGGAACAGAATAGTCTGTAGCCGGTTCCGCGACCATGCTCTTTTTTACATCTTCCGATTGAGAAGGCGCTTCGACCGTCTGAGCGGCGGTCTGGCTGTTCTTAACACCGTCTTTCTCATCATGCTTTGGAGCAAGTTCAGCCGTAATCTTACGGTCAAGCGCGGCAAGTTCGGATTTGAGCTGTTTCAGTTCATCCTCCTTGCCCCACGGCTTCGAGATAATGGCTTCAAGTTGCGGAACATCGGCTTTCAGTTTTGCGGTCCGTTCCTCATACTGGGCGATGATGCCGGGAATCTTCTCCAGAGCGTTGACAAAATTCATGCAGGCGGCATGGGTGTCGGACATTGCGATGAAGCCGTTGTTGAACTTGTATTTATAGTTGCCTTCAACAACAAAACGGTTCTGAACAGTCTCTTTCCCATCCACGAGGGTACGCTCCGAGATAATGGAAATCGGGAAGCCATAGACCTCGCCGATACGCTGATACTGTCCGTGCGTGTCGGTACGTTGCGCCAGCCCTTGCAGGTGGATGCCCATATTCTTCTCATCGGACAGGTTACAGGTGTCGATTGTGAGATTGTTCAGAGGATTGCCGTTCTTGTCTCTCCTGACAACTGCCTCGTAGCGGGCGACATCAGCCTTCATCCTCTCTATTGCCGCCTCGTTGTTGGCAATGTCGTGGGTTACTGTCTGATAACGGAATCGGGAATCGGAGATGCCCTTATTATGCGCCTTGCGACCGCTTTCAAGTGCCGCTATGCGCTTTTCGAGCTTCGCCTTTTCCAACAGGTCTGTGTTTCCTGACAGAATCGCCATATATTCCGAAAAGTTCATGCCGTTCTTCTCGTCCATTGCGCCCTCGTCGATGGTTCTTGCTCCGAGCGCGCCGGATTTGAGCTGTGCAATGAATGTCGCCTTGCAGTGAAGAAGATTGAACTTGTAGGAGTCCAAAGATTTCTCAACCGCATAGATTATCACATCCACCTTGTTGTCGGCATAAAGTTTGGCTACCTCGTTACCGGCACGGATAGCGCGTCCCTCACGCTGCTCCAGATCGCTTGGACGCCACGGACATTCCAGCTCATGAACCGCGACAGCCCGGCGTTGGGCGTTTACGCCTGTTCCGAGCATACTTGTCGAACCGAACAGAACACGGACATCGCCGTCATTCATAGCCTGAATGACAGCCTTTCTTGACCTCTCGGTTTTACACTCCTGTATAAACCTAATCTCATGCGCCGGAATACCGTAGTCTTCAATCAGCTTGCGCTTGATTTCAGAATAGATATTCCACTCGCCGGGCTTATATGTCGATAAATCGCTGAACACAAACTGTGTTCCTTTCTGCTCGTCATATCTGCGGTAATATTCCGCTATCATACGGGCGCAGTGGCTGGCCTTGTTGTTCGGGTCATCTCCATATTCAGGGTCAATCATACGCATATCGAGTGCCATTTTGCGGGCATAGTCCGTGGCGATAAGCATCTTCGCCTTCTCCTCGGTTTCAGACAACGGCGCTCTGCCGAGGATTGTGGCATTGCCGGTTTTGGCAAATTCCATCAGCTTCTGTATGAAATCTTCCTGAGCCGGGGTCGGAGGAATATTGTGGAGTATCTCATGCTTGTGCGGACGGTCAACCCCCACATCCTCCGCCGTGCGGTAGTCTGTTATCTCGTTATAGAACGCAGCCAACTCCGGCACCTTGATAAAGTACCTGAAACGCTCCTTCTGCACAATATTGTTCGTAACATTGAACTCGAAGTCGGTTGTCTTTTTGGCAAAGATTGCGGCCCACGCATCGAAGCAGCGGATCTCCTGCCTTTCAAGTTCATTCGGACGCAGATACTTGAACAAAAGATACAACTCAGTAAGCGAGTTACTGATTGTAGTACCAGACAGGAATGTAGCGCCGAGGTCTTTGCCTGTCCGCTCCTGAATGGTGCGTATTGCATACAACAGATTGAGCGCCCTCTGGCTTCCCTCACTGTTGCCCAACCCTGCCACACGGTCATGTCTGGTGTTGAACATTAGGTTCTTAAAGTTCTGTGATTCATCAACATAGATGTGGTCTATGCCCATCTGCCTGAAATCCACAACGCTATCCTTGTTCTGTTCCATCTGGTACTGGATGGTTGCAATCTTGGCGGTAAGGTTCTCTTTCCGCTTTATAAGACCTTTGAGCATACCACGCGACACATCATGCCCCTGCTGCTTAACCACTTCCAGATTTTCCTCCACCGTGTCAAGTTCAGCCTGAAGAATCTGCTGCTGCATTTCCGGCGACTGAGGTATCTTCCCGAACTGGTCATGCGACATGATGATACAGTCATAGTCGTTGTTCTTGATCCGGTTGAAGAAATTGACACGGTTGTCAGCCTTGAAACTCTTTTCATCGGCATAGAGAATCCTTGCATTGGGGTAAGCGGTCTGATAGGTCATGGCGATTTCCGCAACATTCGCCTTCATCCCGATAATCATGGGCTTGTGGGCGAGGCCGAGGCGTTTCATTTCATGGGCTGCCATGCACATTATCAGCGTCTTGCCGGTTCCCACCTGATGATCACAAATTCCGCCGCCGTTCTGCAAAAGCATCCACACGCAATCCTTCTGGCTTTGATAAATGGAGCTGATTCCATAACGGTCTCCGAGCATCTTCATGTTCAAATCCGGGAATGTCTGATGGCTTCCGTTATATTGGGGTCTGACGAAACAGTTGAATTTGTCGTTATACAGCTCCACTAACCGTTCCTTGAACTCCGGAGATTGAGCCTCCAGCCATTCGGAGAATCCGTTTCGGATTTCATCTATCTTGGTATTGGCAAGCTGTATCGCCTCGCTATCCGGCACCTTTATGTCATGTCCGTCGTCATCCTTTCCGATTGACTTCTTTATGTCGGGTACGGTATTGTGCAGGGCGTGTCTGAGAAGGCTCATACCGTCATAAGTGCGGTAATAGCCCCTTACGCAAAATTCCTCCCAAATCTTCATGTTCTTGCGGGAGGCTTCGGCCGAGTATTCATCCATTGAGGAAGAATAAGCTATCCTCACATCGGTTTCGTAGAAATCAGACATATAAGCCGAGTATATTCCTGCCGGAATCCACCTCTCACCGAAGTTGAAATCCAGCTCGTCGAACTCGATGCGGCGGGGCCGGGCTGCCTCCAATGCTTTGAGAGAATCCTTTGACATGGCGATGAACGGCTCGATGCCGTCATAGCCCGGAAATCCCTTTATGCGTTCTTCCTCACGGTCAATCCATGCCCTCACGGATTCAGCTTTGGCAACGACATTGCCGGCGATGAAGCGGTCTTTTATCTCGTAGTTCTCCACAAGCGGATTATAATATATGTGTCCTTCAAGATTCTGTATAATGGAGTCTTCATCCATGTCCACCAGTGACGACATATATTCGAGATTAACACCGCCGTATTTGTTGAGCGATGCAGTCAGTGCCTCCATCGGAGTATCGACGGATGCGACTTCATCAACGGAGAAGGAAACGGGATGGTCAAATATATCAGCCTTGACTATCGTGCCGTTCTCGCTTCGCTCCAGACCCAGCGCGTCGCGCCCGTTTGCATCGCCCATGATGAACCGGACATTACGTTTGTCGTTCAGATTGCCGTATCTTTCGACAAACTCATAGTAATATTGATTGAGGTGTTCGCGCAGATGTTCGCTTGGCTCATGGGTTTCCGCCTCATAATTGTAAAGCTGCTGGTATGTCTCCGATATGGTTATGTAAAGCATGGCGCGTTTTTCCTGTTCCGATTTCATTTCAAGAGGGTTGAAAGTCGCGCCGGTCTTGCGGACATCTGAGAGGACTCCGACCATACCGTCCTGTACCACCATAGAGCCGTTCTTGTGAAAGAACTGAATATCCTCAGAGAAAGGACGCGGCGACATATCGCGCTCTGCACGCTCTATCTGGATAGCCGTGACTTTCGACGGCCTGTTATAACCGCCGGGGATGAAATCTCCCTCAGTCTTTTCAATATATGTTTCGCCGGAAGCTATCCCGGCGCCCCGTGCCGCCTCCTGTGCCTCCCGTTCCAGACGCATCTCCTACATCTGGCGGTGGGCAATCGACATCATGGCTTCATAAAAGCCATTGATTGGAGGATTGTCATCCCAGTTCAAGGCTCCGTAAAACTCCAGCTCCTTCTCGCTGAGTTTGCGGAATGCCGGGGCCTTTACAGGCTTGTCTTCAGCGCGAGGCGCAGGTCTGGTCTTTTCTTCCGGCTTCTCTTTATACTGGCGTCGGTTGTTCTTTTTCTGTATCGGCTCCAGCTCACCGAAAAGATTGTATGCGAAAAGACGAGGGTCAGGATTATCTGTATAATCCGGCCCACCGTCGGTTTCAATCTCTTTAACCGGTTCAGGTTTCGGAGGGTCGGCGGAAGTCTTTGGCGCTTCCAGCTTCGGCTCAACCTTCTTTTGTGCCTTATCTTGCGGAGTGACAATCTCAGCAACCTTCATCTTATGAATGTTGTCATTGGACTCCTCGCAGAGAGCCACTTTATTGCCGGCAGCGATAAGTTTCGGGAGGTAAGCATCAAGCGCGTGCTGCGGAAATCCTGCCAACTCGATGGTATCAGCCTTCCCGTTCAGCCTTCTTGTAAGGGTAATTCCCAATACCTCGGAAGCTTCGACCGCATCCTTGCCGAAAGTTTCATAAAAGTCGCCGATTCTGAAAAGCACCAGTGCATCGGGATGTTCTCCCTTTATTTCCTTGAACTGAGCAATCAGAGGCGTATCTGTTACTTTCGATGTTTTAGGTGTCGGTTTCGGAGCATCGGCTTTCTTCTCAGGAATCCTTTTCAGCTTAGGGTCTTCCAACTGCTCACATATGGCTACACGTTTTCCTGCCCGCACAAGTTTGGGCAGATACATATCGAGGGCATGATGGGGGAATCCGGCCAGCTCGATACGGCTGTCAATGCCATTCTGCCGTCGTGTGAGGGTAATACCGAGAATATCCGAGGCTTGCACCGCGTCTTCGCCGAAAATCTCATAAAAATCCCCGACACGGAACAGCAGAATCGCATCAGGATGTTTCTTCTTCATTTCCTGATACTGTTTGAGCAAAGGTTCGTTTTTCTGCTCAATCTTCTCGGCGATAGGCTTTTGTTTCGGCACTTCCGGTTTTTCCTCCGGCTTTGGAGTCGGGGGTGTCGGCGTCGGCTTGACAGGGTCAGGTGTCGGCGGCTTTATCCCGTTGGAATTATATAGTTCGAGATTCAGACGGAGATGCAGCGATTCATCAAGTGCCTTGCGCAGATCTTCGGCAATACCGTCAACACCACCTATATGTGTATAGACAATAGCCGGTTTCCCATACTGGTCTGTACCCACTTTGGCATCGGTGCATATCACATTCTGCGGAAATGCCTGAAAGAACTTGTTGCCCGGCACCTTCGTACCACGGTCAACTACCGACTGGATGAAAAATTCCTCGTCTGCCGATAACGATTTCTTTCCCGTGTGCTTCTGGAGAATGATCAGGTCAGACCCCGCATCGGTTCCGGCATTGTCGGAGAAAGTATTGTTTGGCAGACGCAGAGCCGCCACAAGGTCTGCGCGTTTCACAAGCTCCATCCTTACGAAAGGACTGGCGGCGTTCATAACGCCCTGTGACGCGATAAACGCCACAAGACCTCCCTCGCGTACTTGGTCGAGAGTCTTCAGGAAGAAATAATTATGAATCGTCTTTGTCGCCTGACGGTAGGCGATCTCCTTGCTCACCGCATACGCAGGGTCTGCAACCGCAAAATCCCCGAAAGGAATATTTGAGGCCGCCACATCGAAATAGCCGTTGAAATCACGCTCAATCTTCTCGAATCCCTCTATCCGGGTCAGGATTGACGGATGCAGTGCCGAAAGGATCTTGCCCGTAATCAAATCCTTCTCATACGCCAGCACTTCAGTACCGGGATAACGGTCATTGCGCAGGAAAGAGTCGATGAAAGCACCTTGTCCGGCTGACGGTTCAAGAAAACTTTTCACCTCTACACCGGAATATATCAGAGCATCAGAGAGAGCATCCACAACGGGCAAAGGCGTATAAAACGCAGTCAGCACCGAGGTTTTGAGAGAGTCCATATACTGCGCAAACTCCTTGTCATCCTTTGAATAATCGTGGATAAGGCGGCGTAGTTCAACCGTAGGCATGAACAGCTCGATGTCGGATTTGCTCCACTTGGCAGCGTCTGACAGCTCGTTTGCATCATTGAGGATACATTTCAGACCGCCGAATCCGGCGTACTTTCTCAGGACCTCCCGTTCTTCGGGAGTCTGCGCTGTGCGTCCGGCAACACCGAGGTTCAGGGCGAGCCTTATAGCCTCGATGTTGTCACGCATTGTCTGAAGGCGGTTATAACTCATAGCCGTCCAGTTTCTCGTTCAAGATGCCGAGAAGCTCCAGACGCATCGCCGGGTAACCCTCCGTTTCAAGAAATCTGCCGTCAACGCCATACTTGTCAAGTATCGCGTTTATCTCCCTGTCCGATGCGAAATGCACAGCCGTTACTTCCCATACCGACGGGTCAAGACGCAGCCAGCAGTCTTCTTCTATGATATGATATATTATGTCGAAGCGGGATACATACAGCTTTTCAAGCAGTGTCCGCATCGCAAGTTCATGGCAGATATAAGGCGGTCTGCCAGATGCGAACTCTCTGGTGTATGTGTCAAGTGCGTCATCGACGCGGTTATCTATGAATTTCTGTGTGTTCTCTTTATCGAAATGATGTTCTTTAAGATGCTCACGGAGATAGCCGATATAGAAATCCGGCTCACCGTACTTTTTCGGTGTTTCCATTTCAGTGTGGATTTTCCGATGGCGGCCCTCCTGCTTCTTGATTATGGAGGGCATGGCCGGCTTATGCGCCGGTAAAAAAGTAGGCGGGTTTCCCTCCCGCCTACTGCCACTTTATCCACAGCCAGAACGGAAACAACCGTTTTATGACTGTGATTCAGTGGCTAAATTAGTCATTTATCCGCAGAGCGCGAAATAAATCCGGGATTTTCAGTTCTCATTCACTCTTTTCGGGGCTGAAAACATCGAGAATGTGGTCTGCGACGATGATATAGAGCATCTCCTCCTCCCGTGAGAGGTCAACGGGATAGAGTCCGGTTACCGTCACGGCATGGAGCGCGTCAGCGTCAGTGTCGTCGGACCATACGCTTTCGGCTCCTGTCACTGACACCGAAGAAGCCTTCTTGCCCAGAACGGGATGATGACGCAGGTTGGTGAATGTGTCCCCGACGGTTGCAGCCAGCGAGAGGGGTAGTGTGGATGTATTGTCGGACGGATAACTGATGAGTCCCTTGTTGTATAGGGCATACGCTACCCCGGCTGTTTTTGCCGGTGCCCAGCCCCATAGTGTCAGGGCGGCGGCTTTGAGGTCCGCCATGCACCATAGTCCCTGCGATGGTTCCAGCCCGGCATAGTCGGGTTCTATCGGACGCGCACCGATTGTATGTTCCGCAATCGCGTTGTCATGAAACCCGGCATAGTATTCGGGAGCGTTGCCGCCGTTCTCCAGAGATGCCACAATCTCCTTGCGGGTTATGGAGGTCAGCCACATACGCACGACGGGACGGTCGATGCCAATATAGTTGCTCAAAGAAGTGAATATCACTTCTCCGGGAGCGGAGGGCTTCATGGCGTTGACTATTGTCGCGGCGTTGCGCCACAGACGCTGTATCACGCCTATCTGGGCCTCGTCCTTCTCGCTGGCGCGGCGATTGCCTTTACCCTTGCTGTCCTTGCGTACAGAGAAGTCGAAGTTGGCGGCAAATGTCTCGTCAGCCGTCATGTCCGAGGACACTGTGAACTGGAACTTGCATTTGGGACGCGAGGAGATGATGCCGCCGCCTGTCCATGTGACGGCGATCTGTCCTTTGCCGAAGTATCCTTTGTGGAGTACGTTGGCGCCAAGCGCCTGTGCGATTGTCTTTGCCACGGTGCGGCTTTCTGTGATTATAAGTATATTATTCATTTTTACGGTTGTTTTTAGTTTTGGATGTTGGATAAAGTGGACGGGGCTGTGCGGGAGGTCACATCTTGCGCCCCTTTGATTTTTTCTGTTGGTTCTCGTTCTTCGGACCGGTCTGTCCTCTGTCGAGAGGCTCCTTGATTTTCTTTGTCGCCTCGTCGGTCTTTCCGTCGTTGTTGACAGCCATCTGTGTGCGGCTTTCGTTGGCAGGAGTTATCGACTCAGCCTGACGCGGATCCTTGAAGGAGGTGGTGGGACGCTGCTTGTTCATGTTGAATGTCAGATAGACGGTACAGGGTTTCCCATCCTTGTCAACCATATTGTCGAGAACCACGGTCTTGCCGGCTACATAGTCCGCCTGCTGCTTCTCGGTCATCGGCACTCCCGCCCATTTTGTGATGGGCTTAATTTTGCCGTCCTGTGTGAGCCATGTGGATTTTTTCTGACCGTTGCTTTCACTCTGCGCCTGTTTCTGTGAGGCGTATGAAGGCACAAACTCCACATCGCGCCTGTCCGCGCTTACCTGAAGCGTGACGGTATATTTATTGCCCTTTCGGTCAACGATCTCCTTGTCCGTAATGGCTTTGCCGCTTTTGAGGGTGTTGATCTCTCCCATGTCGAGCTTTGTCTGCCCGATGGTGTCCTTGACGAACACGGACTTGGCGGGTACGCTGAGTATCTCGTTTGTCTGGCGGTCGATGCTGATGAACGAGGGGATGACCTCCCCGGTATCCTTGTCAACGACATCGGCGAGCCTTCCGAGGTTGCCGGTGGTACGAAGGTTCTGCTTGTCCTCGTCCGTGAACTTGACTCCGTTGAACTCCTGATCGAGATTCGGCTCCTTGCGGATGAAATGGGGTACGACCTTGATATTCCCGTTGGCGTCCTCGCGGAATGACAGACGCGCTTCCAGCGAATATTTCTCGCCGGCGAATGTCGGGGTGATGGTTACCAGCCGGGACTTGCGGTTATAGAGCATCTCCTTGAGGTCTCCGCTTTTTGCAAGCGTTTCGCGGTCTATGCCCCAGCGGTCCTTCAGCCCCTGCCAGTCGATTTTGGATTCGTCTATCGCATGGCTGTTACGATTTGTCGCCTTCGCTTCGACTTTCAGATCTGAAAGCATGGCTTTGTTCGCCTCCGGGTCTTTAAGCGCGTCTTCGACGACCTGCCCGACACTGTTCACGTTGTCGGCATCTACTTTGAAGAAACTGAACACCGAGGGATTCTTGCACTGTCTTACGAAGTTGGACAGAAAAGCCTCCAGCGGACTCTTGTGGATATTGAATACCACCAAATCGCTCAGTTTGGCGGACTTCGACGGCGTCATGTCCGGTGTGCCGTCCTGTTTAAGACCTTTTACAGCGCCGGTTTCTCCCGTCTCGTTGTTGCGGGCGATAAGCACCTGGTCTTTCTCGTTAGTCTGGTCTTGTGCCATATTGTAAATTCACTTATGGTTGTTTTTGCGGCGGAATTCCGCCGTCTCCGAAATAGTATTCAAGGACATCGGCCGGGAGATATGAAATCGGACCGTTGGGAGTTTTCTGAAAGTACGGCAGGATTCCTTTGGCTCTCAGATTGTACTGCTGGCGAAGACCGAGGCCGAATCTGCGCTCCACATCTTTCGGTGTCCATCTTCTCGGCTCCTCCTGCTGACAATTTCCTTTGGTTGTTATCTTCCGTTCAAGAAAATCCATTCTTTCCAGAACTGTCTGAAGGAGACCGAGGACGGTTTTCTCAAATTTCCCGTTCATACCAGTCGTGTCCTTGATTTTATGGTACGTCTTGACAGTATCCTGTCGAGTCCGGAGCGATGCCAGCCGAGGCCGTGATGACTTATAATGTCAATGACTTCTCCGAGGATGAACTTTGTGTCGCCGTTCTCGCGCAACACACGGAAGTCGTACTCCTTTATCCTGCGGTATGCGGTTCTCTCGCTTACGCCGAGGAGTGCCTGAAGCTCCTGACGGTCGATTCTGTATTCGCGTTCCGCATCGGTGAGTGAACGGTGTTCTTCATCTTTGTTCTGTCTGATAGCTGCCGGCGAGTGAACCATTTTATGAATGATTGTCGCCAGCGATGCGACAGTGCCCCGGAGATCCCTCAGTTCGGCTCTCATAGCACTTAATTCGCTGCTTGAAACGGTTACTGTTTCAGTCATTTGAAGTAGTGATTAGGTGTTAGGGAGCCTATCTGACGATTTCGCTCCAATTATGTTTATTGTTTTTTCGGAGTGGCACAGTATCTATGCCTTTTTAGGATGACATGGCATCCGGGAGGGGGTCTTTGATTATTTTTCATTGTCTGTACTGAATTTAATTATCTCTTATGACGATTTTCAGTGATAAAACGCTGTATATGTGCCTGATTCCCTGACAGGTGTCTGCCGTTGTCCTGCCAACTTCCTGCCACCGCACAATATTCGGTTGTCATCGGCGTTTGTTAAACTTGCCGTTGCAGTAGTACCCCACGGAATTGCCGTTCACAAGTCGTGTTTCCGCCCATTCCCGCAGTTCCGATATTTTGAAATGCAGCCGGTGTCCGAATTTGTGATAGGGTATGTTTCCCGCAGATGTCTCTTTGTAAAGTTGCCCTTTGGCTATACGGTAGCCGTTGGAATTGAGAAACTCCAAAGCTCCCTCTATGTCAACCGATTCCGACTCATGTCTGGGTTGCAATGCGGCAAGTACCTTGTCGAGGCAACCGGACACGGCACTCTCTATCATCTCCCTGACCTTTTCGACAGGGAGAATCACTAAACTTGTATTATCCATTTATCGTAAAAGCGGACGCTGCGGTGTGTATTTATAAAAATCCCACGTTCCTATGTGGTGAATGTGTCCAATCAGGACTGATATGCTTATATAGTTTACAGGGTTTGGCATACCCGCGAATCACGGGGTTCCCGCAGCACAATGAAAACAACAATGTCAACGACTGTTTTGATTTTATAAATATGCTTATGGCAGGAGATTGGCATTATATTGTCATTCGCAGGGCATATATGGCAAAAGAACCGACAAATCATTACGATTCATCGGTTCTTTCAGACTATTGAAGTATAATTTACTCAGCTGCCTACGGCACTGAATTTGATTTCTCCGAGCGAGTCTATGGCGTCCTGTTTCAGGCTGTCAACGACATGGAGATACCGTTCTGTCATTTTTAGCGACGTGTGGCCGAGAAGACTTGATACCGTCTTGATGTTGGCTCCTCGGTTAAGGACATTCACGGCAAAACTGTGTCGGGCGCAGTGCCATGATATTTTTTTCTTTATTCCGGCCCGCTTCACCCATTTGCCGAGATAGCGGTTGCAGGTATCATAAAGAGGCACCTTGAATATGCGCTCGTCGTAATCGTCGCTTCCCGGCTGTCCGATAAGACGGATGAGTGTGTCATTCAGCGGAACTATAACCCAGCTGCAATTACTGTGTCCCTTTGTTTTCTGCTGCTGGAAACGCAGCGTCTTCGTGGTATAGTCCACGTTGCGGTAAGTCAGCTTGCTTGTGTCGCACCAGCGCGCCCCGGTATAAAGACCGAAAATGAAGGCCCGGTGTATTTCGGTTTTCTCGCCGTCGAAACGTGTCGCCACAAGACGGTCTATCTCATCAGGGAGAAGAATCTCCTTTTGCAGTGTCATGTTGTCGTTCTTGATGACGAAGCCGCGGCAGGGGTTCTTCTTGATGAGGTCTTTGTCAACAGCTGCGGTAACCATACGCTTGAACAGCCGGAAATAGGCTTTCGGCCCGTCGCCCCGTCCGTTGGCTTTCAGGTATTCTACAAACGCTCCCACCATTTCAGGTGTAAGCTGCTTCATCTTCAGGCTGTCCTTGAATTTCTCGTATCTCGGTGTGGAGGAAAGGAAGTTGATGAATTTTTTGAGTCCGCGAAGCTGCACATCCTGAATGTGTCTGGTAAGGGTCGGGGATTTGCAGAACTCACGGCAGAACTCGATGAAATCATCGTCCATCTCCTTGCGAAGACGGTAACCTTCGCGGTCTTCGAGAAATGTCTGCTCACGCTCGAAGCGTATCTTCTCGGCAAGCGCGAGTGTGTTCCTGTTCTGCAATCGCTCCTGCGGGGTTCTGGGATGAAGCCAGATGTAGAGATTCAGATTCTCCTTCTTACGGGTATGTTTGATTTTGAATTTGGGTTTGCCCGCCATTGCCCCTTCGGTGTAGAACACCTGCTCACCGTTCTCGTCAAGCACGGGAGTTTCGGTTCTTCCTATATAGTATTCCAGATAGAGGCTGGCGCGTCCGTCGCTCAGTTCGGACTGTTGGAGCTTGGGATTCTGTTTCTTGCGATTTTCTATTTTTGCCATAAATCATGAATTTTCCGCAAATATAAGCGGGGTCATAAGATTTTGAAAATCGCCGTTTACAGTCCTTAACAATTCACTTGTCCCGAATGTTCTTGAAACGGGGTACAAAAGGTGTACTTTTTACGAAAATCACCCCATTTGCAGGCAACTCACGGAAAAACAGCCTTTTGCTAATCAGTTTATTTGCTTGCATTTAATTTTATCCCCGTTTTTACTGGTTTATATCGCGGAGAATTACCAACTTTATAGGCGTAGCGGCAATTTTTCACTCTGATTTTACGCCTGTGATGGTGGGACATCCCAACATTTTTGCTTAATTTTGTGCAAATCTATGGAATACCGCCATCTGAAACGGAGACTTTCATCCGCATCGACATATATACGACTGACGCTCTGCCTTTTCTGCATCCTGTCGGCGCTCATAGCGTCGGCACGCGATTTCGTCATCACTCTTGATGCGGGCCACGGCGGCCACGATTACGGAGCTCTCGGGAAAACCACCAACGAGAAGACAATTACCCTGAGCGTAGTGAAACAACTCGGCAAACTGATTGAAAAAAACTTGTCGGACGTAAAGGTGGTCTATACCCGCGATACCGATGTCTTCATCCCGCTGGCCGAACGCGCCGAGATTTCCAACCATGCCGGAAGCGACCTCTTCATGTCGGTACACATCAATTCCGTTGATAAACGCAACCGCAACCGCACATCGATTGAAGGATGCCAGGTTTACACGCTCGGACTACACAAGACCGACGAGAACCTTGAAGTGGCTAAACGCGAGAACTCCGTGATGGAACTTGAGGACGACCATACCGCAAAATACGCCGGGTTCGACCCCAATTCGCTCGAAAGCGACATCATATTCGAGTTGAGCCAGAGCAAAAGGCTCGACCAAAGCATAGAATTCGCCGACGAAATCCACCGCCAGCTTGTAAACATTTCCGGACGCGCACCCAAGGGTGTCCGGCAGGCAGGTTTCTGGGTGCTGTGGGCAACCTCGGCCCCTGCCGTTCTCGTGGAGCTTGACTTTATCTGCAATCCGCGCTCAGAAAAATATCTCGCATCCGAAACCGGACAGGAAGAGATGGTCGCTGCGCTCTACAATGCCTTTTGCGCCTATCTCAACACCTACGGTAGCGGCATCACCGGCCGTCGGCTACCGGAGGCAAAACCGATTGCACTGAAATCAGACCGGAAGCAACATAAGGACAATCTCCTGACTACTGCCCGCGAAAAGGCCACCTCTCCCCTTCAATCCGGGGCGGCCCATGAGATAGCCCCGGTAAAGAAATCCAAGGAAACCCAGTTCTATGTGCAGCTGCTCGCATCTGCAACGCCGCTATCTCCGGGGGCGAAAGAATTCAAGGGATTTGAGTCGCTTGAAGTATACTCGGAAAACGGCTGGTATAAGTATGTACTGGGACCCGCCGAAACCCTCGACGATGCAAAACGGCTTCTTGAGGAGGCCCGTAATAGTTTCCCCGAATCGTTCATAATCAAAATGAAAAACGGCGAGCGCACCGGAATGATTAAACCATAGCGCCCACCTACGTACAATAATAAAACTGACACCTATCCCAATATGAAATCAAAGAAAGAGATTATTATCGGACTCTGTGTGGTTATCGCGCTGTTTGCACTCTTCATGGGAATCAATTTCCTGAAAGGCATCAACGTATTTAAAGCCGCCAATTACTACTATGCGACCTATACGGACGCTGCCGGGCTCCAGGTTTCGGCTCCCGTGACGCTCAACGGCTTCAAAGTCGGCCAGGTTCGCGACATCAACTATCAGTTTGACGACCCCGGACACGTAAAAGTAGAGCTCAGCCTCGACCGCGCGCTCCGGCTTCCCTCCGGCACCAAAGCCGTGATATCCCTCGACCTGCTCGGCTCGGCCACCGTGGTTCTGAAACCGACATCAGCAACTACCTATGAGAAAGTGGGCAGCACACTGCAAGGCGAGACTGCCGCCGGCCTGATGGACAACGTGTCGCAGAACCTTATGCCATCTGTCAGCGCCATCTTCCCTAAAATCGACTCACTGCTCACCAACCTTAACCTCATAGTAGCAGATCCCGCGCTCCGCTCTTCGGTAGCACGCCTCGACGCCATAACCCTTAATCTCGAGCAGACTATGCGCACCATCAACCGCACAGCCGGACAGCTCCCCCCGGTTATGGGCAACGTCAACGAGATCACAACCAATCTATCTACAATGAGCGGCGCGCTTGCCGAACTCTCCAACGACCTGAAGGAGCTGCCCATCGATTCCACCATGCAGAACATAACCGCACTGTCGGCCAATCTGCGGACTCTCTCGGAACAGCTCAACAATCCTGATTCGTCGCTCGGACTGCTGACACACGACCGCGCCCTCTACGACAACCTCAACAACTGCGCCGCATCGCTCGATTCGCTTCTGATCGACGTAAAACGCAATCCCAAGCGCTACATCAGCATCAAACTGCTATAATTGCGCCACTCCTCTACGATACAATTAAAGATTTCTTACTTCATTCCAATCCATGAACATACAATTCAACGTCGACTATCGCACCCAATGGGGCGAGTCGCTCTATCTTCTGGCCGACATTCCGCAGCTCGGCGAAGGCAATCCGCAGAAAGCGGTTCCTATGAGCCTCTACGGAGACCAATCGTGGAAACTGCAGGTAAATCTTCCGGACGACACCGAGGATTTCAACTACCATTACATTGTGCGTCGCGACCACGGGGGCGCTGACCATCTCGAATGGAACAGCGCCAAAGCCCATACGTTCCGTCGCGCTGCAGGAGCTTCCGACTACGAGATTTTCGACCGCTGGCAGGATCAGCCCTGGGATAAACCATACTACTCGGTGGTGTTTACAGGCTGTGTGTGCCGTCGCGTAAACCGCGCAATGCCCACCGCTCTGAAAGCGGGCGAACTGCTCGTCACCGTCGACGCACCGATGGTGGCACCCGACGAAATTGTCGCACTCTGCGGAGCTCCGGAGGCATTGGGTGGCTGGAACCCGGAAAAAGCCGTCCCGATGTCCGACGCAGATTTCCCCACATGGTCGTGCGCCGTAGTCCTTGCCTCGCTCCCGGCTGAATTCGAATATAAGTTTGTAATCCTCAAGCGCGAATCGCGTAAGCTCGTAGCCTGGGAAGGTGGTCAGAACCGGCATATGGCAGTAAAAGCGCCCACATCGGCAGCCGTGGTGGAAATGACCGGTCAACGTCTTGTCAACCCCAAATCCCCCTGGCGCGGAGCCGGCGTAGCAATACCGGTGTTTGCACTGCGCAGCGAAAACGACTTCGGCGTAGGCGAATTCCTCGACCTTGAAAAGATGGTCGACTGGGCGGTGGTTACCGGCCAGAAGTTCATCCAGGTACTTCCGGTAAACGATACCACGATGACGCATACCTGGACCGATTCCTACCCCTACAATGCCAACTCATGCTTCGCGTTGCATCCGATGTATCTGCGCCTGAGCGAACTCGGCGAACTCGCCGACGCTGACCGGCGCGCCTACTACGACGGTATCGCCAAAGAGCTGAACTCGCTTGAGGAAATCGACTACGAACGCGTCAATAACGCCAAGAATGCCTATACCCGTGAACTTTTCCAGCAGGTGAAAGGCCGGGTAACACGCACCAAAGCCTTCAAGGAATTCATCGAAAAGAATGAGGAATGGCTCAAACCTTATGCCGCATTCTGCATACTGCGCGACCGGTTCAACACCCCCGAATTCAAGAACTGGGGTGAATACGCCACATACACTCCAGCCAAAATCGAAGCCTTCCTGCGCGACAATCAGCAGGACGCCAACTACGTTTACTGGATTCAGCAGAACCTCGCCCAGCAGCTTACCCGCGTGCGCGAATATGCCCACGCCCACGGTGTATCGCTCAAGGGCGACATTCCAATCGGCATATCGCGCGACAGCGTCGACGCCTGGACCATGCCGAACCTCTTTAACCTAAACAGCCAGGCAGGCGCTCCGCCGGATGATTTCTCGGTGCTGGGTCAGAACTGGGGCTTCCCGACCTACAACTGGGAGGAGATGTGGCGCCAGAACGAGTTCGCATGGTGGAAATCCCGCTTCAAGACGATGGCGCAGTTCTTTGACGTCTACCGCATCGACCATGTGCTCGGATTCTTCCGCATATGGCAGATTCCTATGGACCAGCTCCACGGACTGCTGGGAGTCTTCAACCCGGCCCTCCCCTTTACGCCCGACGAATTGCGCGACAGCTACGACTTCTGGCTCGATGTCGACCTGCAGACCACACCTTTCATTATGGACTATTTCCTCGGCGACTTCTTCGGAGAATACACCGACGAAGCCCGTCAGCGCTTCCTCGATGATGCGGGGTATGGTCGCTACCGACTGAAAGAAGGATTCCGAACCCAGCGCGAGGTCGCCGACTATTTCGCAACGCAGCCCAAGGATGAGAAGAACGAACGGCTATGCAACGCCCTGCAGGGTCTGATCGATCAGGTACTCTTCATTGAAGACCCTGTGGAAAAAGGCAAATACCATCCGCGCATCTCCGCCCAGTTCACCTACGTATACCGTCACCTCAACGACTACGAACGCTGGACGTTCGACCGCCTCTACAACGATTTCTTCTATCATCGCCACAACGACTTCTGGTATGGCAAAGCCATGTGGAAGCTCCCGCCCATCATCGACGCCACGTCGATGCTCACATGCGCCGAAGACCTCGGCATGATTCCCGACTGCGTTCCCGCTGTGATGAGCGCACTGGAGATTCTCACGCTCGACATTCAGCGCATGCCCAAAAATCCGCGCGAGGAGTTCGGCAATCCTGCATTCTATCCTTATCTTACAGTCTGCACAACATCCACCCACGATATGGGCGGCATACGCCAGTGGTGGGAGGAGAACCGCGACAAAACCCAGCGCTTCTTCAACTATATGCTCGGCGAAGGCGGTGCAGCTCCGGCATTTGCCGAACCGTGGATTTGCGAGAAGATTGTTGACAGTAACCTGAAATCGCCTGCAATGCTGTGTATCCTTCCGCTTCAGGACTGGCTGTCGATCGACGGGCGTCTGCGCCGCGCCGACCCGCGGAAAGAGCAGATCAACGTGCCTGCCAACTCCCGCCACTACTGGCGCTACCGCATGCACCTCACTCTGGAGGACCTCCTCGGCGAAGAACTCTTCAACAAACGCGTGGCTTCTCTCGTAGAAAGCTCGGGCCGCTGACAACAGAACCTATAACCGAATCCTTGAAAAGGCGGTGTTCCAGAATTCCGTATTTTGGAACACCGCTTTATTTTATCCGGTTGGCGATGGCGTCGGCGGCCTATACCGGAGGTCAGAAACCGTGAGAATAAGCCCGGTTTTACACCGGGAGTCCATAAATATTTCGCCCGATATTGGGTTTGTTCGGCATTTTTATGTAAATTTGTTATGTTACAGCTTTGAGATACACAATATTCAATGTATTTATACATTCTACAACCTTAATAATTAAGCCGGATAAAAGGCACAAAATGTTTTTGCCCTAAACCCGCTACTGTGAATGGAACACGACTTCATATACTTCATCTACGGCCTCTGCTGCATGTTTTACTCCATGATGGCATGGCTGTTCTGGCGCAACCGGCAATCCCGCCTGTCGAAATTCGTAATGGCCCTGATGCTGCTTATAGCGGTTCAAAGCATCAAGGACGTATTTTTTCTGTCAGACGAGTTGTATAGCTCCAGCCAACTATGGACAGCAGTAACGTCGGTCGACATGATTGCCGTCCCTTTCTATGCGTTCATACTTATGGAGTTATGTAATCCGGGCATGACGTCGGCAAGACTGATAGCAATCGAGATTGCGCCATTTGTCGTATTGCCGGTCCTGTATCTGTCAACCGGCATAGAAGCATTCTACGACATAGAAGTAGGATGGGCAGCCATCTTCGGCCTTAGCTACGCCATTTGGACAATATTCGCCATCCGCAGATATAACAGCAAACTCAAGCAGCAGTTCTCCTATGTGGAGAATATCAACCTCGAATGGCTACGCATTATTCTGGTATTTTTCTTCGCCATACTCAGCCTCTGGATTGTAGACTGCCTTTATATAAATATCGATGTCGAGAGTGTCTATCTGCTCGGTTCGCTGGTCATGTGGATGTTCCTATGCTATTTCATCTATCGCCACGAAAGCGTGATAAGCGAACTGAAAGCTTCGGTGCCCGAAGAAACATCCATCCAGCCCTCGCCTGCCGACTCCACTCCCGACATGTCGCAAAAAATTCTGCGTCTTTTCGAAGAGCAACAGATATATCTTAACCCCAATCTTAAACTATCCGACATCGCATCGATGGTCGGAAGCAACCGCACGTATGTAAGCCGGTTTTTCAATGCCGAACAGAATTCCACTTTCTTCGATTTTGTGAACGGCTACCGCGTCCGAATGGCCACGAGCCTGCTCAGGGAAACCGACGAGAAAATAGAAGTGATTGCCGAACGCGTCGGCTTCAATTCGCGCCAGGCATTTCATCGCGTTTTCTCCAAAACTATCGGTCAGACCCCTGAGAAATTCCGCTCCGGAAATCGCAGCAACTCTGTTTCAGCGCGATAGGCGTAGTGTTACTATCCGGTTTACAAATTGCGACCAACGGTTTTATCCGTTGCTACGCGATATATACAGCATGTGACCGTCCGGCAATAGCGGAAAACGTAACTTTGCGACAGAGAAACATTACGTACTGTTTATCATACTTCATTAACCACAACAAGCCTTTTGCACTTTAATCAAGACTAAGGGAAATGCATTCCTTCCAATGGAGGTGGAAAAGGCGCGTGTTTCAAAATACAATATTTTGAAACACCGTCTTATTTATCCTGTTGACGATGGCGCCTGGCGCCAACGACTACTGACGGTCGAAAAACGGATTTTTAGATGTGGCACTCAAGGGAATGCAATAATACTGCGAGCACCCCGGAAGAAGATTCAGCCGCTCGGCAGCCATACCGGCCGAAAACCATACACGGCAGTCCACACGATGATCAGCGGCAACCGAAACCGCCGAACCGATGGCGATGCCCACATCCACGCAATTGACGGCACACGGTACGTTGGCAGGCTTTTCGTCGCACGTCGGGAACCCGCAATGGGCGCAATTCAGGCCCAGCGGAAGCGACCGTGTGGCAATTACGACTACTGCGTCGGCCTGCAGGATATTGTGGCCGTCGCGGGCATAGACACCGCGCCCCGTAAGGCGGTGAAGCTCAAGCATTGATTCTGAAAGCCTCCGGATATCGTCGCCTGTAACCAGAGCGCATTCAAGGATGTCGACACCTTTCCCTTTTGGAGCTGTACGTGCCGCCGTAAGCATCGCATGGCCCACGGCAACCACTCGCTCTAAGCGCGACGAACGTTCGTTTTCAATCATAATCAGTCGATTATCAGCATTGCGTCGCCATATGCGCCGAACTTATACCCTTGTTCCATGGCTTCCTGATATGCCTTCATAATGAGCTGATAGCCTCCGAAAGCGCATACCATCATGAGCATGGTGGAATACGGCAGATGGAAACCCGTCACCAGAGCGGTCGAGACCGTGAAATCGTAAGGGGGGAAAATAAACTTGTTGGTCCAGCCGGTATAAGTCTTCATATGGCCGCCCATGCTTACGGCGCTCGCGATTCCGCGAAGGGTGGAAGTGCCTACGGCGCAAACCTGTTTACCGCAGTCTTTGGCATGGTTCACCATATCCACAAGTTCCTGACTGACGCTCATCTCCTCCGAATCCATACGATGTTTGGTAAGATCCTCCACATCGATTTCCCGGAATGCGCCGAGACCGCTGTGAACAGTAAGAAATCCCTGTTCGACACCTTTAATCTCAAGACGCTTCATAATTTCGCGGCTGAAATGGATACCGGCCGACGGAGCTACCACTGCCCCCTCGTTTTTGGCGAATATCGTCTGATACCGGTCGACATCCACCTCTTCGGGCTCCCGCTTTATATATTCGGGAAGCGGCGTGGAACCAAGCTTGAAGAGATTGGCTTTGAATTCCTCATGACTTCCGTCGTAAAGGAATCGCAGGGTGCGTCCGCGCGAGGTTGTGTTGTCGATTACCTCGGCAACCATCGATTCATCGTCGCCGAAATAAAGTTTATTGCCTATTCGGATCTTGCGGGCAGGCTCGACAAGAACGTCCCAAAGTTTATGCTCCGTATTGAGTTCGCGCAGGAGGAAAACCTCAATGCGGGCGCCGGTTTTCTCCTTATTGCCAAACAGACGGGCCGGAAACACTTTGGTATCATTAAACACCATCACATCTCCCTCATCGAAGAACCGGAGGATATCGCGAAAAGCAAGATGCTCGATTTCGCCACTTTTGCGATGAACCACCATAAGCTTGCTGTCGCCGCGTTCGGCCGACGGATATTGAGCTATCAGCTCTTCGGGCAATTTGTATTTGAACTGGGAAAGCTTCATTTCGTCTAAGCTTTGTTATTTAGTATTGTTTTCGGTTATCTTTTATATGAATTTTCATCAGCCTGTATCTTCCGCGGTACTACCGCTCGTCGAAAGGCTTGATGTCGGCTTTTTCGTTGAGCATGAAATCCTGAGGCACCGCCATCGGTTCTACAACAATCTCATTGCCATTATCATCCTCGACAGTACATGGCGCCGACAGAAGAATACCCACAGCCTTAGGTATGGATAGCGCATCCTCTATCCGCGCCTCCCCTACCTGCGTGCGGCGTAAATTCTCAAGATACGCTCCCGTATGCAATGCCACGCCGATATCGCGTGCCACCGACCGTATATAGGTTCCTTTGCTGCATACAATCCGCAACACCAGCAGAGTATCCTTGAAGTCAAGAATCTCGATGGAATCTATCACGATAACCTTCGGTTTAAGTTCCACCGTCTCTCCTTTCCGTGCCATTTTGTATGCGCGGTGACCGTCGACCTTGCAGGCCGAATAGTCGGGGGGAATCTGCTCTATTCTTCCTATAAATCCCTTAAGGGCGTTTTCCACTGCCTCGCGTGTGATATGCTCCGTGGGGAATGTGGCGTCGACTGGGGTCTCCCGGTCGAACGAGGGAGTCGTAGCCCCCAGCCGGATGTCGGCGATATATTCTTTCACACCACTCTGCAGACGCTCGATCTCCTTGGTCGCCTTTCCGGTGCATACAATCATCACGCCGGAGGCAAGAGGATCGAGAGTGCCGGCATGCCCCACCTTGAGCTTTCTCACTCCGGCCTTGCGCAGCCGCGAGGTCAAAGCTCCGCGCAATTTCTTCACCACGTGGAACGACGACCACCCGAGCGGCTTGTCGACAACGATTATCTCTCCTTGAAGCGGTTTCATCTCAATATATCAGGCGAGAACAATGCAAAGCACACCTACCACGACACAGTAGACGGCAAACCACACAAGTTTACCTTTTTTTACAAGATTCAGCATCCAATTGCAGGCAATGCATCCCACAATGAAAGCGGCCAGAAATCCCACTGCCATAGCCGTGAAGCCCACAGGCGATTCAGCCTCGCCCGGAGCGGCGCCGAGCACTTTTACAAGATCGAGAAGCGCCTGCCCGAGAATGGGAATCACTACCATGAAAAACGAGAACTGGGCCACGCGCTCACGGTTGTCGCCGAGCAGAATTCCCGTTGCAATCGTAGAGCCCGACCGGCTGAGACCGGGAAGAACGGCCACGGCCTGGGCGATACCGATTATAAATGCGTCGGACCACGTTATGTCGCGACCCTCGCGGCGAGTCGCCATCAGAGGGCGGGTACGGAAAAAGTATGCGAAAGCAAGCAGAGCGGCGGTGACGCACAGGCAGATTCCTACAAGTGTCAGGTTATTTCCGCCATCGGCAGAAACCCCGAAAAATGCTTCGACCTGATCCTTGAAGCATACACCCACTATACCTACAGGGATACACGATAATAGCAGTTTCCAGACATATGCTGTGTTCTCATCGCGTCGGAAAGTAAAAAACGACTTGCACAGCGGTACGAACTTACGCCACAGCACTACTATAGTCGACAGCACCGTGGCCACATGGAGCACCACATCGAACTGCAGTGAATCGGCTCCTGCAAGCCGGGAGCCAAGAAGATGGTTGAAAATCTCGAGATGTCCGCTTGAACTGATGGGAAGATATTCGGCAAGTCCCTGCACTATGCCGAGAATCAAGGCGTCGAGCCAATTCATAGTCTGTTCTTTTTGTGAGTCAAAATGAAAACCGGGCCTTAACCGGCTTAGAATTTCTTATCGTTTTTGCTGGGTTTCAGAATGATGGCGACCGCCATACTCACAAACCCGATAAAGGCTATCGTAGGACCTACGACTATACGCCTTACACTGAATATGTCGGGGTTGAACTCATCGGTGGAACTGCCGCCGAGCATCAGCAGAAAACCGCCTACAATCAGTATTGCCGCGATAATCATATATATGAAATTCCTGCGTCCGAGAGGATATTCCGATGCCGCCTCCCGTGTGAGCGCCTGGTCGGCTTTCCGGGCGCTTATTGTTGTTTTTTTAATATCTGTAGCCATAAATACTTTGTGAAGTCAGTTATATCAGTCGAACATCTCGTCGTAGCTTTTGTGCAGGTAGCGTCCGGTGGTAATAAAGGCCGCCACAACACATATGATTATGCCAAGCACTATAATCGCTGCGAATACGAAAGCTGCCGATTTCCAGTCGAGCACCGTCTCCACACCCATTCCGAGTGATTGCGCCCATACCATGAAGGCTGCCAGACAGCCCGAGGCAACAATTCCTGCAATCAGCCCCTGCAATGCATTACGCAGCAGAAAAGGCGTACGGATGAATGCGTCCGTAGCACCTACAAGTTTCATGGTGTGAATAAGAAACCTGCGGGAATACACCGTCAGGCGTACCGTATTGTTTATCAATACGAACGAGATTAGAAGGAGTGCGGCTGCCATCACTATGAGAATGGTGTTTATCAGACCGGCATTCCGGTTGAGATCGCTGATAAGCTCGCTGTTGGCGGTCACCTCGGCCACACAGTCGGCCGACTGCCAGCGGGCGCATATAGCCGCCACACTATCGACATTCGCATAAGCCTCCTTTACCTTTATTTCAATCATCGGAGCATAGGGATTTACTCCGAGGAGTTCCACAAGTTCGGCTCCGTCGCCCTGGGTTTCCTGCGCAAGGACGTCCTCGGCCGAGAGATACTGGTATTCGGATATATAAGGCGAAGCCGAGCAGACGGCAGTCAGAGAATCGGCGGTCTGAGACGAAATACTGTCAGCAAGTACTACCGTAAAACCTATTTTCTCTTTCAACTGACGGCTCACACCGTGGAAAGTGATATTCACAAATCCTACAAGCCCGAGGATAAAGAGAACCAGAGTGACTGAAACTGTCGAGGTGATATGGTCGCCCCATCCTGTCAGGCGATGTTGCCGGGATTCTTTCATCTAATTAACAATCTTTTTCACGAATTGCAGCCGTCGACGGCGCGATGCGCCCTTATCGGCCAAATTGATGCAAATTTACAACCGCAGATAGCCGATGTCAACCCTTTTAACATAAATTAGTGTAAATACTACGCTTCCTCACATAGAAGCGTAGCGGAAGAGGCCCCCACTACACGTACTCTGACGAAATCGCCCTTCTTATGGTCGCCACGCGGGAATACTGCCGCTTTATTCTGGCTCGTGCGGCCCATAAGCTGCTCGCGACTACGTTTGGAGAACCCTTCCACAAGTACCTCGAATGTCTTACCGACATCGGAGAGATTGGATGCGGCCGAAAGCTCGTTCTGCAACGCTATCATGCGGTTGAGCCGCTCGGTCTTCACCTCGTCGGGCACATTGTCGGGCATCGTACGCGCAGCCAGCGTGCCCGGGCGCTCTGAATATTTGAACATAAACGCCGAGTCAAAACGAGCCTCACGCATAAGTTCGAGCGTCAGCTGAAAATCTTCTTCCGTCTCGCCATGAAATCCCGTGAAGAGATCTGTGGAAATGCCACACTCCGGAATCCGGCTTCGGATCGCTTCGATACGGCCCAGATACCATTCGCGGGTATATTTGCGGTTCATGGCCTTGAGCACGGCATTGCTTCCCGACTGAACAGGCAGATGGATATGGCGGCATATGTTGGGATGGGCTGCGATTACATCTATCGTCTCGTCGCTCATATCCTTGGGATGCGAAGTGGTGAAACGCACGCGCATTTCGGGAGCGAAGTCCGCTACCGTTGCGAGCAGCCGGGGAAAATCCGTAACCACGTCGTCGGCATCGACGAAACGATAGCTGTTTACGTTCTGCCCGAGCAGGGTAACTTCCTTAAAACCGCGTCGGCGCAGGTCGTCGACTTCATTGAGGATGCTCTGCAACTCCCGGCTGCGCTCTCGTCCGCGGGTGTAGGGTACAATGCAGTACGAACAGAAGTTATTGCATCCGCGCATTATGCTGACGAAGCCACCCACACCGTTTGAGCCGAGTCTCGTGGGAATCACGTCGCGGTAGGTTTCGGTAGTACTGAGATCTACATTTATAGCCTTGTGGCCCGCTTCGACCGAAGCCATAAGATTTGGGAGGTCAAGATATGCATCCGGACCTGCTACGAGATCCACGCCGCAATTCTCGATAAGATCCGTTTTGGCACGTTCGGCCATACAGCCGATCACCCCTATGGCAAACCGCTTGCCGTCCCGTGCACGGCGACGTGCATTCAGCTCGGCCAGACGCGCGTGAATCTTCTGCTCGGCGTTGTCGCGGATGGAGCAGGTGTTCAGAAGCACCGCATCCGCCTCCGAGGCGTCGGCTGTCTGCTCATATCCGATTGTCTCCATAATCGATGCGACAACCTCACTGTCGGCCACATTCATCTGGCATCCGTAGGTCTCTATGTAAAGTTTCTTGGATTTCATCTTTAATGTTCCTTTTCTCCCCCGAAAAAAGTAGCGGAAGCCCTTTTATGCTCTAAAACAACTTCCCGGATTTTGGGGTGAGGCACTTTATTTGTAATTTTGCGCAAAATTACAAACTTTACGGATTTTAGCCAAACCGTCATCGACAAACAAACCCGTACCATAAAAAACCCAGACACAGATTATAATGGCTTACGATTTTATTACGGCCAAGGAAGCGGCCGAAATGATTCAGAATGGCGACACACTCGGCCTGTCGGGCTTCACCGCCCCCGGCAACCCTAAAGCCATCACCGAAGAAGTAGCCCTGAAAGCCGCCCGCGAGCATGAGCAGGGACGTGAGTTCAAGGTCAACATTTTCACCGGCGCCTCGACCAACGACCATGTGGACGGCATGCTGGCCCGTAACAACGCCATCAATATGCGCGCCCCCTATCAGAACACTCCCGACCTGCGCAAACGCATCAATTCTCACGACGCGCACTATTTCGACCGCCATCTGTCGGAAATGGCGCAGGAAACGCGCTATGGATTCTACGGCCCGACCGATATAGCCATTATCGAAGCTGCCGCAATTTCTGAAGACGGCGAGGTGCTTCTCGGATGCGGCCTTGGCAACGTTCCCACATACGCTCCGCGCGCAAAAAAAATATTCATAGAGCTTAACGAAGCCCTCCCCCAGTCGCTGCTCGGCATGCACGACATATATGTGCCTCAGGATCCTCCTCGCCGCCGCGAGATTCCCATCTATGCCCCCAACGACCGTATCGGCCGCCCCACCCTGAAAATCGACCCCTCGAAAGTTGTCGGCATCGTGCGTACCAACTCGCTCGACGGCGTGAAATCCTTCACTCAGCCCGACGAGGTTTCCGAGCGCATCGGTGCCAACGTAGTGGAATTCCTTATCAATGAATACCGGCAGGGGCGTATCCCCAAGGAATTCCTTCCCCTCCAGAGCGGAGTGGGCAATGTGGCCAACGCCGTGCTCAATTATCTCTGCCTCGACAAGGAGCTGCCTAACTTCATGATGTATACCGAAGTTATCCAGGATTCCGTGCTCCAGTTACTGCGCTCGGGCAAATGCGCCTTCGCCTCCACATGCTCCATGACATTCTCCGACGATGTTGAGAGCCAGCTCTTTGCCGACCTCGATTTCTTCCACGACAAGATTATGCTCCGTCCGGCCGAGATTTCCAATAATCCCGAAGTAATCCGCCGTCTCGGCGTAATCGCCATGAACACAGCTCTTGAAGCCGACATATTCGGTTGCGTAAACTCCACCCACGTGCTGGGCACACGCATGATGAACGGCATCGGCGGCTCGGGCGACTTCTGCCGCAACGCCTATATCTCCATCTTCTCGTGCCCGTCGGTGACTAAAGGCGGCCTGATCAGCAACATCGTCCCGATGGTGTCGCACATCGACCACAGCGAGCACTCCGTCGACATCCTCATTACCGACCAGGGCATCGCCGACCTTCGTGCGAAAGACCCCGAACAGCGCGCCCACACGATTATCGAGAATTGCGCCCACCCCGACTACCGTCCGCTCCTGCGCGAGTATCTGCGCCTGAGCAAAGGTGGACAGACACCCGCCACACTCAACGCCGCATTCGCTTTCCATACGGAATTCGCCTCGTCGGGCGACATGCGCAAAACCGACTTTTCAAAATTCGCCTGATTCACTGCAACGCAACTAATCAATACCGGCGTGCCTCAGTCCGCAACGAGGCGCGCCGGCTTGTTTAGCCCCCGTGCCCCTGGCTCACACCTCTTTCGGTTTCCACGCACGTAAATACAACTATTTAACGCTTTTTTGCGTTATATCTTAAAGACAACCATTATGGATAGCATGTATGAACAATTGATGGGACTCCCCCTTTTCTCCGGCGTATCCCATCAGAAAATATCCGAAATCATCGGCAAATATCCCTTCCACTTCCTGAAATTCAGCGATGGAGAGACAATCATATCCCATGGAGAACCCTGCACCCACCTCTTATCGGTAATCGCAGGAGAAATATCCACGGAAATAATAAGCTCCGACGGCAAATTCCGATCCACTCAGACACTGGCCGCTCCCGACACCATCTCGCCAGAATTCCTTTTCGGCCGGAGTACACTTTCGCCGCTTACGGCCGTCGCCAAAGGGGCGGCCGGGATAGTGAGAATCGCCAAACCGGATTTTCTTCAGATTCTTACATCCGACAGTATATTCCTCTTCAATTATCTCAACATGCTCTCGCTGCAGGCGCAGATGAACGTCGACGGCGTAATGGCGCTCACCTCCGGCTCGCTCGAAAAGCGGATGGCATTCTGGATTCTCGCCCTGACGCAACCGGGCGGACGCGACATAGTGCTCCAGTGCCGCCAGCGCGATATGTATGCGGTGTTCGGAGTGCAGCGTCAGTCGCTTGTCAGCGCTCTCGACCACCTTGCTTCCGACGACATTATCAGCTACGACAGTCGCGAGATTCACGTATTCCAGCGCAGAAAGCTGGTTGAAATACTTACAGAATGACAATCATAAGCCGAAATTTGTTTATATGCCGGTCTATATTGTCTCAAAAATATTTCATGATTCTCCATTGATTATAAGCACATTAAGATTTTAATGTGTTTATATTGTCTATACAGCGGCAATATAACGCCGCCATACTATTGCCAACGGCGAATCCTTGCCATAACTTTGCAGTGCATCGAGGAAACAGCAGCCCGAAAGAGTCGGGGCCCCGATGCACTTTTTTCCACCAAGGATTAAAGGCAAAAGGATTCTTCTGATCTGAAATCATTAGCAATTCTAAGGCAAACAAAGAAATTCAACGGCAATTGATAGGCCGCCGTCACCGGGGCGAAGGAGCCGAATCCCACCCCGGCGAAACATTGGCGGTAACGGCAATTTTTATTCTTTATTTAATCGTGTTTTAAGATAGGTTTGTAGCGCCGCTTATCGCTCTTGGAAGAGCCGATATGACGGCAACAGAAAAAGCGGAGCGTCGCCGGGAGGCGGCGCCGCATTTTTTTATATCCCCTCCGTAAATGTTGAACCATACTTTCCAGACGTGTGTTATTCTTTCAAAAAGCAAGCAAGCCGCGCCGGGTGCATTACCTCCAGAGTGACTTTAACATTGTGCCTTCAACCAAGTGCCCTCGACAGCTTTCTTACTTATGAGAGATGATTTTAAACGTTTATTTATTTTGCAACTAAATTACTATTAAAATGAAAAAGACCTTAGCCTCAGCGGCTGCAGTTGCATTCATGGCAATGTTCTGCGCCGGCAACGCAAACGCTCAGCAGGAAGTTGTTGTCGAAGAGGAATCTATTTCCGTGGTCGACGCCGCCAACTGCAAGACACATTATTATGTCGACAAGCACGACAACTGGTTCCTACAGCTCGGCGCAGGTATCGCCGTCCCGATGGTTGAAAACCATCTTGTTTCCGGCGATGCCAAACGCCATATCACCGCCACATATAATATCGGCGTAGGCAAATGGTTCTCCCCGTATGTCGGCTTCCGCTTCAGCGGCTACTATGGCCCGCTTCACTGGGATAACGACTCATACAGCAAAGCCAAGATGGCCAATCTCAACTTCGACTTCATGTGGGATATGTGCAATTCTCTCGGCGGCGTGAATGCCGAACGCCCCGTAAGCGTGATTCCCTTCATCGGTATCGGAGGCGCATACGTATGGGACATCCAGTCGGACGGCACCAACATCCCGCGCAACGACGCCAGCTTGCGCACACGTCAGTGGACCCTCCCCGTTTCGGCCGGTATTCAGCTCCGTTTCCGTCTCTGCCGCTACGTTGACTTCTTCCTTGAAGGCCGCGCTGGCTTCTACGGCGACAACTTCAACGGCGCTGCCTGGAACGACCCCGTCGACGTGCTGATTACCGCTACCGGAGGCTTCAACATCAACTTCGGAGGCGTGAAATACCAGGCTTACAACGCCTGCAAAGACCTCGCCTACATCAACTCGCTCAACGGTCAGGTCAATGCCCTCCGTGGCGACCTCGCTGCAACCGCCGCTGCACTTGCCGCAGCCGAGTCACAGCTCCCCTGCCCCGAAGTGAAAGCCGCTGAATGCCCCGAGTCGACTGCAGCTCCCATGATGTCGACTGTCCGCTTCACAATCAATTCCTCTAAGATTACCGACGAGGAGATGGTCAACGTCTACAACACGGCCCAGTATCTGAAGGATAATCCCAACGTCAACGTGGTGATTAAAGGTTATGCCGACAAAGACACCGGCACAAGCCAATACAATCAGGCCCTCTCCGAGCGTCGTGCGAAAGCCGTCTACGATGTCCTCACAAAAACCTACGGCATCAACGCAAATCGTCTCAGCATCGATGCAAAAGGCAGCTACAGCCAGCCCTATTCGACCAACGACTGGAACCGCATCGTAATCTTCGTTCCCGGCAACTGATTCTTCCAGAAAGGTTAACTGTTCCAAAGCCGTAAACCGACAACTGAAACATCCCACAACATTTATCAGGCGGAGCGCCACGGCGCCCCGCCTGTTTTGTTTGGAAATAAAAAATTAGTTAACTTTGCAAGAGTATTATACCAACCGAAACAAACTATAGTTTTTATGGAAACGAAGAAACTAAAAATCAGAGATTTGACTCTCCGCGACGGGCAGCAGAGCCTTTTCGCCACCCGTCTGCGCCAGCAGGACATCGACCCGCTGCTGCCACTATATCACGATGCAGGCTTCTATATTATGGAAGTATGGGGCGGAGCGGTTCCCGACTCTGTAATGCGTTACCTCGACGAATCGCCGTGGGTTCGCCTGCGCACCATAAGCGAAGCCATCGAAGGAAAGTCGCTTCTTTCGGCTCTTTCGCGCGGCCGAAACCTCTTCGGTTATGTCCCCTATCCCGATTCCGTTCTCGAAGGTTTCTATAAAGAGGCCATCAAAAACGGTCTCAACGTGATGCGTATCTTCGACGCCCTCAACGATATCGACAACGTCAAGGAATCCATCCGCCTCATCAACGAACTCGGCGGAATAGCCGATGCCGCTGTTTGCTATACCGTAGATCCGAAAGACGAAGTGGCTCCCGCTCCCAAAAAGGGATTCCTGGCCTCGCTCTTCGGCAAAAAAGAGACTCCCAAAGCACCCGAGAAAATCTTCACCGACGAGTATTTCGTCAACAAAGCCGTGGAGATGGAGCGCCTTGGCGCGAAAATAATCACGCTCAAGGATATGGCCGGACTTGTCAACCCGCTGCGCGCCGCATCGATTATCGGCAAGCTGAAGCAGGCTGTGAAAGTCCCCGTTGACTTCCACACCCACTGCACCCCAGGCTACGGCCTGGCCTCCTCGCTCATGGCTATCCTCAACGGTGTTGACATTCTCGATACCAACATATGGTTCTTCGGCGAGGGCTCGGCCGCTCCCGCCATCGAACTGGTCTACATTTTCTGTAAGAAACTCGGCGTGGAGGTAGACGTCGACATGGAGAAAGTGGGCGAAATCCGCGACCGCCTGGAAGGCATCCGCCGCAACCTTGCCGACGTGGACCTCAACAAAGACAAATTCCCCCGCCATTTCAATCCGCTTACCGACAAACTCCCCGCCGAAGTCGATGCCCTCTTCGACCAGGCCATTGCTGCCGCAAAGGCTCTCGACGAGGCTACCCTGCTCGACTGCTGCCATGCTATCGAAGATTACTTCGGATTCCCGAAACCCAACCTCCTTGTCAAGGAAGCGGAAGTGCCCGGCGGCATGTACTCCAACATGGTTGCTCAGCTAAAGGCGCTCGGTTCGTCGGAGCTTCTTGAGGATGCCATGAAGCTCATCCCGAAAGTGCGCCGCGATGCAGGTCTAGTGCCTCTGGTTACACCTACCTCCCAGATTGTAGGCGCTCAGGCCGTGAACCTCGCAATTGACCGCAAGAAAGGCAACCCCGACTACACCAACACCTCCAACCAGTTCATCTCGCTTGTAAAAGGCGAATACGGTCATACACCGGCCCCGATCGATCCGGCGTTCCGCGAGAAAATCACAGGCGACGCCACCGAACGCCCCTACGACGTATCGAAATACCGCAAGCCGGAGAATCCCGTTGTAGAGGAGTTCGGCGGAGTAAAGCTTGCCTCCAACAACGAGGAGTATCTCCTGCTCGAACTTCTGCCCAACGTAGCCAACAAATTCCTCCGCAACCGCCGCGCCGAAGAATACGCCGCCAAGCAGCCTAAGGAAGAGCCTAAAGCCGAAGCTCCCAAGGCCGAAGCGGCCAAAGCCGATGCAGAACCCATCACCGGCGAAGTCTTCTCCGCACCGATGGGTGGCCGAATCATCGAAATCAACGTAAAAGCCGGCGATATGGTCAAGAAAGGTCAGGTAATGCTCGTCTACGAGGCAATGAAGATGGAGAACGACCTTGAGGCCGAACGCGACCTGAAGGTGAAGCGCGTGTTTGTCAATGTCGACGATGTAGTCGGCACCGACGCTCCGCTCATCGAGTTCGAATAAGTATCTGGTCGAAATTATTTTAATATTTCCGGAAGGAAATGTTGAAATAATTAAATCTGGATGATATAAAATAATTTTGAACAGTTACTTAACAGCCTTAATTAACGATATGCAATAGAAAAGGCGGTGTGTCAACCGGATTCAGATTGACGCACCGCCTTTCTTTCAGTGCCTTGAATGTTCTCTCAGAGAAAAAGAGGATTATTTAAGCAGACCGCCTACTTTCTCCTTGGCCGACTGAGCGGCATTTTCCGCCGCTGCATTGGCTTTATCCGCAGCATCCGATGCTGCGTCGGAAACACCCTGCTTTACATTTTCAACAGCCTCACCTGCCTTAGCGGCCACAGCCCCTTTCACAGAATCGACCGCGGCTGCACCGGCAGTGCGGAGTGAATCGGTAGCGGCGTTTTTCAGAGAGTCGGCCGAAGCGGGGAATTTATCCACGGCCGCTTTTACCGCTTCGAAAGTAGAAACAAGTGCGGGAGCCTTTTTCTCCACTATAGGCTGGATGTCGGCAAGATATTTCTTTGCATCCTCCACTTTGCCCTCGGCGGCAAGTTTCTGTGCATAGGCCTGAGCCCGGTCTACGTAAATTGCAATCGAATCTGCATTCGTGCAATTCTCGATTTTCATCTTGAAATCATTGGACTCCTCGCTTGCAGCCTTATCTGCTTTGGAACACGAGGCAAACGAAATCGCTGCCAGAGCGGCGACTGCCACTAAAATCTTTTTCATTGACTTATAATTTAAATTCCTTAAATTATAACAGCGATAAAGGCAAATTGTTGACAAAACCATAATCATAAGGCAAATTTACCTGATGAATCTATAAAGCTACCGGTCGATAAGTAACTGGTCGAAACTATTTTAAATCATTCAGTATGCCACGAAACATCGTTCTGTCGGTCGTAAAAGGTATCGCCATCATTCTGATGGTTGTGGGCCACGCCGAGGCCCCAGACTTCCTTACCCGCTGGATCTACACGTTCCATATGCCGGTGTTTTTCATCGCCGCAGGCTACTTTTTCAGCCGCCGCTATCTGGACGACCCATGGAGCTTCTGCGCGAAGCGCTTCCGCGGACTATATATCCCTTTTCTTAAATGGAGTCTGGTTTTTCTGCTGCTGCACAACCTATGGTTTCATCTTGGCGTGCTCAACGAGCAGTTCGGCAACTGGACCGGAGGTGTGACCCACCCCTATACGTTCCATCAGGCGGCTCAGCGCCTGATACTGATTGTCACCTCCATGAGTGGATACGATGAGTTTATCGCCGGGGCATTCTGGTTTTTCCGGGGGCTGCTCGTGGCGAGTATCCTGTTTTTGGTTCTCTACCGCATTGTCGACAGCCATACGAAGCTCGGTGCAGGCGCAGCCGTGACTTTGATATGCCTTGCAGCCTTGGCATTCAATGCCTTCCGCCTGTTCAACGGCCTCAAGATTCCGTTTATCCCCAACGGCGGACTACGCGAGGTGTGGGGTCTATTCTTTTTCGGCGTGGGCGTGCTCTACCGCCGGTTCGAGCCAAGGGTGAAGGAAACATGGTGGCTGACGGCCATCTACGCCGCTGCACTATGTGCGGCAACACATCTACATTGCTGCGGAATGAACAACACGGGCAAGCCCGTCGACCTGCTGACACTCCCCGTCACCGGCACCATCGGATTCCTGATGCTGATTTACATATCCCGGCGCATTGCGCAGTCCGGAGGCGCCATAGCACGCATTCTGGCCTATGTGGGCGACAATACGCTCTACGTATTCATCTTCCATATCCTCGCATTTAAGGCCGTCAGTCTGATGAAAGTGCTGTGGTATGGTCTCGACCCGGGGCATATCGGCTGCCACATGGTAATCCACTACCGCAACCACGAAGACCTCTTCTGGATTCTCTACTCCCTGGCGGGAGTAGCACTCCCCCTCATCGGCCTGCGCCTCTGGCAGATGTGCCCGCGCCCCTTCCGCCGCAATTCTCCGGCCACCGCCTGACGACAACCTGCGATACTGCGCACAGAATGTCGTAAACTTCGCACGAAATGGAGGCCATAGAGATAAATGTTAAATAATTGCTGTTGCGGGAAAACAATCAGGCACCGGTTGGCGTTAATGAGGTAAAAGCTATTTAACTAAAACCTATTTATTGTTATGAAGAATTTTGATATCATTCTTGCCGTTATCGGCGGCGCTCTGGTTGGCGCTTCGCTCGGTCTGCTCTTTGCCCCCGAAAAAGGTGAGGACCTGCGCGGTGAAATCGCCCGTTTCCTCGAGTCGAAAGGTATTACCCTGAAGAAAAACAAGCTCGACCAGCTCGTCGACGAACTCAAGGAAGAGATTCAGAAATAATCAAAACAAATATAAAAAATACAGCTATGAGAGCACTTACATTGCTTTACGCTTTTCTCGGCGGCGCAGCCGTCGGAGCCGGGGCCGCCCTCCTTTTCGCTCCTGAAAAAGGTGAGGAACTTCGCGAAGAAATCAAACATTACCTCAAGAAATATGGTGTATGCAAATGCACGCAGCAGGAAGAACTTGAGGAACTTGTCGACGAAATCGCCGAAGAAATAAAGAAATAACGAGTTCTCCTCCACTCTCCTTAAAGATAATGGGTTAATATTGCCGGACTTACATTTGATTAAGCCCGGCAATATTCACAGACCCGGAAAAATTTATCTACACCCTCTCTGTGGTTATCACTTAATTCATAGTCTCAGCAAATTCATCCATGAAATCTTCGGGTACACTGTCATCGCTCAAGGAACTTCTGATTCGTCTGTGCAGACTCTATATCGAGAATGCAAAACTTACACTCACCGAAAAGCTCACGCTGCTGCTCTCGGCGGCTCTGCTTGTAATTATCTCGCTTGTATTTGGAGTGTTCGCTCTTGCTTTCTTTGCCGGAGCCGCGATTGAAGCGCTTGAGCTCGTCATGGTTCCCTGGCTCTCCTATCTGATTCTGGGAGGTGTATTCGTATTGCTCATGCTCTTGACCGTATGCATGCGCAAAACGTTAATCATCAACCCGATTGCCAGATTCATAAGCCGCCTGATATTCGATGTGCAGCCCAAAGACGACCCGGAGAATTAAGCCATTACCCTACATCAATCGTTCTGCCTCATGACCACTAAAAAAATATCCCGGACGAAAGGCCACGGCCATCCTCACCGTCCCACTGCAACCGACGCATCCGCGACTACGTTCAAAGGCTACGATCTCGACGAGCTGAGATATAAACTTGTAGTGAACCGTTTAAAGATTTCCCTGACACAGGACCGTCTTCTGATGCTCGTATCACCCCGTATGCAGCGCAACGCCAACACTCTCACGGGGTATGTCTCAGGCGTCAATTCCTTTATACGCTATTTCGACATCGCCATGGTGGCGTTCACTATATTCCACAAACTGACATCAATCTGGCGCTTCTTCTTTCCCCGTCGCCAAAAATAATTCCGGAAATGGCCTTCCTTATTTAGCCGCCGGCAATCTAAATTCATCGAAGGGATAGTGTTTCTCGCAGAAACTGATTATCTTTGCATCTACAAAAGATTTCAAGCCATTCGATGAACAACTACACAGAAGTAACCTTTCACTTTCACATACCCGCTGCCGGCGAACAGCTTACGTCGGATACCGCGGCAGATGTGCTTTCGGCCATGCTCGCCGATATCGGATACGAAAGCTTCGTACAGCAAGGCGATGCTCTGGCTGCTTATATTCCGGCCTCGCAATTCGATAGGGCAACTCTCGACGAAACAATACAGGCGTTTCTCCTTCCGGTTGCCGTTACCACCGAAATTAAGGAGATAGAGGGTGTCGACTGGAACGCCGAATGGGAGAAAAACTACTTCAAGCCTATTGTGGTAGCCGACCAATGCTGTATCCACAGCACATTCCATACCGACTATCCGCAATGCCAATATGATATCGTAATCGACCCCAAGATGGCTTTCGGTACCGGCCACCACGCAACCACATCGCAGATAATCGCTCGCCTGCTCGACACCGACCTGCAGGGAAAACGCGTGATAGATATGGGAACCGGCACAGGCATCCTGGCCATACTCGCCCGCATGCGCGGTGCGTCGTCGGTAACCGCCATCGAAATCGACCCTGCCGCCGAGGCCAACGCCCGCGAGAACATGCAGCTCAACGGTTGCCCCGACATCGACCTGCGCCTCGGAGGCGCCGAACGGCTCGAAGGATGCTCGGCCGACCTCTTCATCGCCAACATCAACCGCAACATCATACTCAATGACCTCAGCCGCTACGCGGCTACTCTCGCTCCGGAAGCGATTATGCTGCTGAGCGGCTTCTACGAGGCTGACATCCCCATGATTCTGCGGAAAGCCGCCGACGAAGGCCTCGCCGACGGCGGTCACACCGTGATGGGCGACAACTGGGCATGTCTCACCCTGAAAAAGACTGCAAAATGATTCTCCGAAAGAAGTTCATCATCGCGCTCTGCATAATTCTTTCCGGCGGCATCTGCGGCAGTGAGGCGTGCGCTCAGGCTGCTCCCGACATTGTTACGGTTGAAAATGTGGAGACTCTTGTGCCGGTTGAACCAAACCGGGTCACCGACCCCTACGACCCCTTCACAGAACACGGTTATCTCGGACATTTCACGTGGGGCGCCCAGCTATCCAGCGGCGTAGACATGACTACCCACGATATGACCAACTTTTCAATCGGAGCTCAGTTCGGCTATAAAAACCGGTGGTTCCGCTTCGTAGGTGTAGGCGCATCCATAATGTCGATGATGAACAACTCCTCGCGCTGCTATCCCGTATACGCCATGGTGCGCACCTCCTTTTCCAAATATCATAAGCTTTGCTTTCTTGAACTGCGCGGGGGAGTATCGTTCAACAGCATACTCGACTCATCGCACGCCACAGGCGCTTACGGATCGGCCGGAATCGGAATCACAATGGCCCACGGTCGCACATTCTCGTCGCATGTCGTGCTTCGTGCGGAAGTCATGCCAATCAAGGCCAGCTACAGCGACCCGTCGCTCGATTTCAGCTATACACTCGCCCTTGCCTGCATCGGCATCGGCATAGCGTTCTGACAATTAGTATTAAAAAAAATTCAGAAAGTGTTGCAGAATCACTGAAATGTAGGGACGCACGGTCTGTGCGTCCCCAGTATAACATTTGGTTTTCAGCCAGTTACACGGACGCACGAGCCGTGCGTCCCTACAATATGGCGAATTCCGCTTATTCTGCGACACACTCTTCACCATTATCTATCTTGTCCGCCAATCAGAACTTGAAGAATTCCTTGGCGTTGCCATAGGCCACTTTGGCCACTATCTCGCGCCCGATAAAGTCGATTTCCGATGCAGGGAGGAGGCCCTGCTCGATGTCGTTGCCTATCAGGTTACAGAGCGTGCGACGGAAATACTCATGGCGCGGATAGGAAAGGAAGGAACGCGAGTCGGTCAGCATGCCTACAAACCGGCTTAAAAGTCCGAGATTCGAAAGGGCGTTCATCTGGCGCTCCATACCGTCCTTCTGGTCGAGGAACCACCACCCCGATCCGAACTGAATCTTTCCGGCACCGTAACGGCCGTCCTGGAAGTTGCCTATCATGGTGGCCACCAGCTCGTTGTCGCGCGGATTCAGGTTATAGATTATGGTGCGAGGCAGTTTGTCGCGCAGCGCCAGACGGTCGAAGAAACGGCTCATCTGCTCGCCCACGGTGAAATCGCCTATGGAATCGAAACCGGTATCAGGCCCCAGAAGGCGCATCATGCGGGTATTATTGTTGCGCAGAGCACCATAGTGGAACTGTTGGGTCCAGTCGGCATCGTGGTCCATTACAGCAAACTCCACAAGCATGGCCGACTTGAATTTCGAGGTCTCGATGTCGGTAAGTTCTTTTCCGGATGTCACCTTACGGAAAATGGCGTCTACCTCCTCCGGGGTATATTCATCGGCATAGAAGCCACCGAGGCCATGGTCGCTCAAACGGCAGCCTACTGAGGCGAAAAAGTCGTGACGCTTCTGCAACGCCGCGATAAGATCGGCGAATGTTTCGATGCTCATACCGGCCACGTCGGCAAGTTTAGCGATGTATGCGGTATAGGAAGCTGCATCTTCTACGGCCATAGCTTTGTCGGGGCGCCAGGTGGGGAGCATCTTCACCTTGAAGCCCGACTCGCGGGTGCGGATATGATGTTCGAGCGTGTCGACCGGATCGTCGGTGGTACAGACCGCTTCCACACGGTAATGCTCCATCAGGCCGCGGGCCGACCGGTCGGGCTGCTGAAGGCGTTCGGAGCAATAATCGTAGATCTCGCGGGCCGTGGCCGGCGAAAGGAGCTTGTCGACCCCGAAGGCGGTGCGAAGTTCCAGGTGCGTCCAATGATACAGAGGATTGCGCATCGTGTATGGCACCGTCTCGGCCCACTTCTCGAATTTCTCCCAGTCGGAAGTGTCTTTACCCGTAATATACCGCTCGTCGATTCCGTTGGTGCGCATGGCACGCCATTTATAATGGTCGCCCTCAAGCCATATGCGGCTCAGGTTTTCAAATACGTGGTTGTCGGCCACATACTGCGGATTAAGGTGGCAATGATAGTCGATAATCGGCTGTGGTGCCGCATATTCATGATAGAGACGCTGAGCCGTGGCGGTCTGCAGCAGGAAGTTTTCATCGTTAAACTGCTTCATGGCAAGATTAAGCTGGAGTTAATAACAGATTGCTTCACAAAGTTAAGCAGAATTCTTCAACAATCTCAGCCTAAACGCGAAAAAAGCGTTACCTTTGACACCATAATATCTGTTTCCGAATGAACGAAGAATCACTCAGCCAGCTATATCTCAAGGATACCGCTTTCGGCGAACTGATGCAGCGGCGTATTTTCAACGTACTGCTTGTAGCTTCCCCCTACGACGCCTTCATGATGGAGGAAGACGGGCGCGTGGAGGAACAGCTTTACAACGAGTATGTGGCGCTCAATCTCTCGTCGCCTCCGCGCATCACCCGTGTAGCAAACATCGACGGCGCCCTCGAAGCCATGCGGGCCAAGCATTTCGACCTGGTGATTGCCATGCCCGGCATGGATATTTCCGCCACCTTCTCCACGGCGAAGACAATAAAGGCGGAATTTCCGGCGGTGCCGATTGTTGTTCTGACGCCATTTTCAAAAGAGGTGTCGCGCACACTCGCCACCCAGGATTTCGCAGGTATCGACTACGTATTCTCCTGGCTGGGCAATGTAGATCTCCTGCTGGCAATCATAAAACTGCTGGAGGACAAGATGAACGCCGAGCACGACGTGCTCAACGTGGGAGTGCAGATGATACTTATGGTGGAGGACTCCGTGCGTTTCTATTCCTCCATTCTCCCCCATCTGTATAAGTTCCTGCTCACGCAGAGCGTGATTTTCTCTACAGAGGCTCTCAACGAGCACGAGAAGATGCTGCGCATGCGCGGCCGCCCCAAGGTGATTCTCGCCCGCAACTACGAGGAGGCGATGCAACTCTATGAAAAATTCGCCGACAAGATGCTCGGTCTGATTACCGACGTATCGTTCATGCGCCAGGGGCAGAAAGACCCCCTGGCGGGCATCCGCTTCGCCAACCATGTACGCGCTCTCGATCCCTACCTCCCGATTATCGTGGAATCGACCGAGAGCACCAACGGTGCACTGGTGAAAAACTTCGACGGAATTTTCCTCGACAAGACATCGAAGAAGCTCCCCGTTGACCTCGGCAAGACCGTAAAGGAGTGCTTCGGCTTCGGCGACTTCATATTCCGTGACCCGGCTTCGGGTCAGGAAATCATGCGGGTATCGTCGGTCAACGAGCTGCAGAAGCGCATGTTCGACATCCCCTCGGAGTCGCTGCTGTTTCACGCCCGCCGCAACGATATCTCGCGATGGCTCTACTCGCGCGCAATGTTTCCCATCGCCGATGTGGTGAAGAACCACCGCTTCAACTCGCTCGACGAGGCGCCGGCGGTAAAACGGCTCTTCTTCGATCTCATCGTAAAATACCGCAAGATGAAAAACCGGGGCGTGGTGGCAGAGTTCCGCAAAGACCGTTTCGACTACTACAGCAACTTCGCGCGAATCGGTCAGGGTTCACTCGGGGGCAAAGGACGTGGCCTGGCATTCATCGACTCTATCATCAAGAAACACCCCGAGTGCGACAACTACCATGGCGTTACCATCTCCATACCGCGCACGGTGGTGCTCTGCACCGACATCTTCGACGAATTCATGGTGGAGAACGACCTCTACCCCATCGCCCTGAGCGACGCACCCGACGAGGAAATACTTCAGCACTTCCTCAAGGCTCGGCTTCCCGAACGCGTAATCCAGGACCTCGAGGCCCTGACCGATGTGGTCGACCGCCCGCTGGCGGTACGCTCGTCGAGCCTGCTCGAGGACTCCCACTACCAGCCTTTCGCCGGCGTCTACGCCACCTATATGATTCCGCGCGTCGAAAACCGCGAGATGATGAGCCGCCTGCTCCGCGATGCAATCAAGGGAGTGTATGCCTCGGAATTCTACGCCGAGAGCAAAGCCTATATGACGGCCACCTCCAACGTGATCGACCAGGAGAAGATGGCCGTGATAATCCAGGAGGTTGTAGGCAAGGAATACGACGGATACTATTTCCCGTCGTTCTCGGGCGTAGGACGCTCGCTCAACTACTACCCAATCAACAACGAGATGCCCGAGGAGGGCGTCGCCGAGGTTGCCGTGGGACTGGGCAAATATATTGTAGACGGAGGAAGGGCATTGAGATTCTCGCCTGCCCATCCCCGTAAAGTACTGCAGACCTCGACACTCGACCTTGCCCTGCGCGACACCCAGCGCGAGCTGTACTGCCTCAACCTCAACGACGTGAACGACGATTTCCGCGTCGACGACTCATTCAACCTTACGGTTTCATCAGTTCAGGACTTCAGGGATACTGACGCGCTCGACCTGCTTGTATCGACCTACGACGCCAACAACCGGATAATCCGCGACACCGCCATTGGGCCCGGACGCAAAGTAGTGACATTCGCCAACATCCTCACCCACGATGCGTTCCCGCTGGCCGAGGCCGTGAAATTCATGCTTACGGAGGGTCAGAAGGAAATGCAGCGCCCCGTGGAAATAGAATTCGCCGGCAATATCGACAATACTCGCGGTGGAAGCTCCGATACACCCAAAGGACATCTATACTGGTTGCAGATCCGGCCTATAATCGACCGCAAGGACGATATAAACGCCACAATGCTGACGTTGCCCGACAGTCAGCTGATTCTTAAATCAAACACAGCGCTGGGACATGGCACCACCGACAATGTGAACCATATAGTGTACGTCCGCACCGAGACGTTCTCCTCCGAGCGCAATGTGGAGATTGCCGAGGAAATAGCAAAAATCAACAAAGATTTCGTAGCGCGCGGCGAAGGCTACGTACTCGTCGGTCCGGGCCGCTGGGGCTCGAGCGACCGCGCACTCGGCATCCCGGTGAAATGGGCCGACATCGCCGGAGCGCGCCTCATCGTGGAACTTACACTCGACAACTACCGCATCGAACCGAGCCAGGGCACGCATTTCTTCCAGAACCTCACATCGTTCGGCGTAGGCTACTTCACCGTCAACCCCTTCGGAGGCAACGACTATATCGACATCGACTGGCTCAACAGCATGCCGGCCGCATACGAGAGCGAACGCGTCAGGGTTGTGAGGCTTGACGCGCCTTGTATAATCGGAATCGACGGTAAGAAAGGAAGGGGTGTGATAGTCAAACCCGGCTACAGCGACATGCCTGAAGAGAATATCCTATAGATTTCGCACTCAAGCCTCTGCATTGCAAGTATCAGGGTTTCAATGCGGACTGAAACGCCCGTGCGCGCTCGGCCCATTGGCGCGGTACGCTGTCAATCGGCATCACGGCGAAATTTCGCTGCGCGGCCGACGGAGGAACCGTATAGACAAGGTGATAGAACGCCGTATCGACATACGCCTTACCTACGCTGTCGCGCCGCAGACGCACTTCGGCCATTGCGCCCCCGCGGGTGTCGCGCGTCTTCATGTTTGAAATCAGATTGCCGAGGGAATACACGGTCACGCGTCCGGGGGCATAGCGGTCGGAAGCAAGCCGAAGTGGCTGAACCACATGCGGATGTCCACCGATAATCATTTCCACGCCGCAACGGCGCAGAAAATCGGCATGCCGACGTTCAGAAGCTACAGGAAGGAGCACATACTCCTCTCCCCAGTGCATGCAGGCGGCTATGAGTTCAGCTCCAGCCTCGCGCAACTGCTTTACGTCGGCGGCGATACGGTCATGGTCGATATAGTCGACCACCACATCACCCTTCACCTCGAAGCCGTTTGTACCGTAAGTGTAATTCAGAAAACCGACCTTAAAACCATTGACATTTCTTACCATCGGAAGCGCAGCAGCTCGGGCAGCCTTATCGCGATACGTTCCGATATGGTCTACATGGGCCGAATCCAATACGGTAAGCGTATGCAGCAATCCTTTGTCGCGGCGGTCGAGGGTATGATTGTTGGCCGTAAGAAAAAGGTCGAAGCCGGCCTCGCGGAGCGCGTCGACATACGATACCGGCGCGTTGAAGCAGGGATATCCGGTAAAATTGTGTGTGCCAATCGGAGTTTCAAGATTGACCACAGCATAGTCGGCCGCACCGACAATCGGCGCGATTGCGTCGAAGCATCCGGAATAGTCGTATGCCCCGTCGGCCATGCGTGCAGCATCAATCTGCGCCTGATGCATCATGGCATCACCGGCAAAAAGAAGCGTGGCCTCAGCGGGAGCCGTGAGAGCTCCCACCAGATTCATGGCGATTGCAAGAATGGCCTCGTTCATTTGTCAGAGTTTCTTCGACTTCGCTTCCACAATCAGCATCGGACCCGGAACTATGAAGAGTTCCAGACGCCGGTTGGCCTGACGGCCTTTCATTGAATTATTGTTCATTCCGGCCATCGGCTCACTGTCGGCCATCGGATAACCCTGAAGCATATCTGTCTGGGCGGCTTTCGTATCGAAATAGTTGTAAAGCGAAATAATACGTTTCTCCGTAAGGTCGTAAAGGTATCTGTCGGACCCTGTATTGTCGGAGTGCATTGCCAGAATCACCTTGAACTTGCCGTGCGTACGGAAATAAGATAAAAATGGCTTCAGTGCGGCATCGGCCGAAGCCGTGAGCAGTGTGTCGTTTGGCGCGAAAAGCTTGTCGGCCGGGATGGTAGCTATAACAACCTCTCCTCTGCGCATTGTCTCGACCTTATAGCCCATTTTCTGCAGACTCTGGGCCTCACGCTTCATGACGGTGCGGATATAGTTTTTCTGTTTTTCAGGCACTTCCGGCACCATAAGCGTCTCGTCGAGCGTAAGTTCGGAAATATCGACCATCTCCTGGTTCGCGCCGGAAGCCTTCTGGGCGCCGGCATCGAACGGGGGCACCATACAGGCCGTGAGCGCCAGAGCCACGGCAATCGGACGGACCGTCAGACGCCAAGCTGCCGATATATTGAATACGTTCATGTCCCTTGATTAGATAATGGAGTCCTCATAATCCATTTCGGCGCGTACCATGAGGGGAACATCCTCCGGAGCGACACTCGCGCCCTTATCCTTGCCGAGCATACGCACAACGTAGTCGACCACCTCCTGCTCAATGTCGTCGGGCTCATCGTCCGGCTCCGACTCCAGCTCGAGCAGACCGTTTTCATCATAGAAATCCCATATCATGTCGATAACATTGAACACTTCATCATCGGGATATGCCGTGCGACCGTTTTCCACCAGTCGGGCATTGATGAATTCTATAGCCTTCTGTTCGTCAAATTCCATAACGGTAAAAATTACGTTTTACAAAAAACTCATGTCGTGAGGGGGCGCTACACCCCTTGCAGGCTCAGATATCGAGCAATCCGTCGGGCAAGTCGAGAGTAATAATGCGGTTTTCAGTATCGATGTCCACAACATACTCGTCGGCTACAGGCACCATCACGTTGCGGCCGTCGGGCGTTTCTATTATAAACAAATAATTATCGGTAGTATCATCGAGATCTATGATTTTTCCGACGGTCTTTTCAGAAGAATTAACAGTAAAGCCCACGAAATCCGACGCATAGAAACCATCCTCGGAGCATTCATCCGATATAGCCTCTTCACGCAGCGCATAAAGTATCGACTGGCAGAGAGCCGCAGCCTGACGCTCGTCGGCAATTCCGTCGATAGAAATCAGGTCGGTCTCCGAGCTTTTCGGGCGCACCGAATTCAGAAAAAACGGCACATAGATACCATCCACATCAAGGAAAACACACCTCAGCGCGGCCAGATCGACATCTGCCGTAAGAAGCACCGTGATTTCGCCGTTGATACCGTGGGGCTTCAGGAGCCTTCCAACGGGGGTGAGCATTTCTGAAGAGATAATCGGCTGCATTGGCTGAATATCCGTTTAAGTTTATACGCAGGTCCGGTTATTTCTTCTTCTTTTTCTTTCCGGTCGCCACAGGCTGCGCCTTGAATTCATGAAGGCGGACGGTATTGGCATCCAGGCGTATCCTCCCCTCGGAAATATTGTAGAGGTCGGTGAACACTTTGGCATCCTCCACGCCGTCGGGATTCACGGCCAGCATCTGCTTCTTCATATGATTGGCAAGAAGGAGCACCAGAGCGTCGCGCTCCGGCCCCTCTTCCATCTCAGCTGCCTTACGCACCATATCCTGAGTGATTTTGCCGTAATGACGCATGGCAAAACGATGCTGGCTGTAGCCCACCGGTTCGGGCGAAGTGGCAAGATCGGCCTGGGAAATTACCTCGCAGGGGAAATCCACGTCGAGACGGAAGCCAGACATAATCATCAGATGGTCCCAGAGCTTGTGGGCGTTTTCGGGCGCACGAAGTTCCGGAAAGAGATTACCCATGGAGCGTATAATCGACTGCGCACACGCCGTGCGCTCGTCGCGGTTCTCGATTGTAAGACAGAAATCCACCATCCGATGGATGTTTCTGCCATATTCCGGTAGAACGAGATCAGGCAGATGGGTATTGTAGGTAAGCATTTGTATAGCAGGAGGGAATGTATTACAGCTTGATAAATCGGGCGTGCCGCCGGGATTATTGCGTGAGTCTTGCAATAATCCCGGATGGCTTACACCCTTATTAGGAATAATGCGCGGAGGCGATTACATGTTCATGCCGCCGTCGACCTGGATAACCTGACCGGTGACGTAGCCCGACATGTCGGAAGCAAGGAAAGTAGCCACATTGGCGATGTCCTCTACCTTGCCGCCGCGGCGCAGAGGTATCTTCTTGCACCATTCGGCACGTACATCCTCGGGGAGGGCGGCTGTCATGGCGGTCTCGATGAAGCCGGGAGCGATAGCATTGGCGCGGATGCCGCGCGAACCTACTTCCTGGGCTACGCTCTTGGCCAGAGCGATAAGGCCGGCCTTGGAGGCAGCATAGTTCGACTGACCTGCATTTCCGTGAACGCCGACCACCGACGCCATATTGATGATGGAACCGCTACGCTGACGAAGCATTACGGGGAGCACGGCGTGGATGAAGTTGAACGCGCTCTTGAGGTTTACGGCGATTACGGCATCCCACTGGGCCTCGGTCATACGCATCATAAGACCGTCTTTGGTGATACCGGCGTTGTTTACGAGAATATCGATGGAGCCGAAATCCTGATGAATCTGTTTTACGACCTCTTCGGTCTGGGCGAAATCGGCGGCATTGGATGCATATCCTTTCACCTTCACGCCGAGAGCGGCAATCTCCTCTTCGGTCTTCTTGCCGTTTTCGTCGATTACGAGATCGGTGAAGGCGATGTTGGCGCCTTCACGGGCAAAACGCAGGGCAATCTCCTTGCCGATGCCGCGGGCGGCGCCGGTGACGATTGCAGTTTTTCCTTCAAGTAGTTTCATTGTTAAGTTCTTGTTTATATACGGATATATAATGTTGTCTGGTTATTCCGGCGAACCGGCGTCAGGGCTGCCAACGCTGATGGCATCGAGAATGAAGTCGACGGCCGAGGAGAATGTGTCGTCGCGCGACATTCCCACAACCTCAAGCAGACGGTCGGAAGCGGTGGCGTCGACGCCGAGCATCATCAGCACCACGAGCGGCACCACCCTCTCGGCCACGTCGGCGCGGAACTCGCCGGAGGCTACACCTTGCGCCACCACGTCGCGAAGTATCTCCACCTCCTTGATGGCGGCAAGACGGCGGATTTTCCCTACCCGTTTCCCTTCGAGCAACGACATTAGCGGACGCGGGTCTGCGCTTCGCTGGGCAGCCTCGCACCGCAGCGTCTCGAAACGCGCGAAAAGTATGCTGCGCAATTTCTCGCGGGCCGTGAGGTCGCTTAGCTGAACGGCTCTCTCGCGGGCCACGGCCTGCTCCCCCTCGCGCTCTATCACGGCCTGATGGATTTCGCGCTTATTGCGGAAATAGGTGTAGAGCGTGCGCCGTCCGCGGTCGGAGGCGGCGGCGATATCGAGCATGGTGGTGTTCTCCACCCCCTTTCGGGCGAAAAGCTGGCGGGCGACTTCGATAAGTCTGTCGCGGGTTTTGCTGACCATAGGGCAGGGAGGGTTGTAGCTAAAGTGCTAAAAGCTTGGCGAAGTTACGATAAAGATTTGGTATTCGCAATAGGATTATTTTGGTTAACTTTGCACCGATAGAGACTACTATGCGCAATCCCGACCGACAGACCACCTTCCGCTTCCGCCAGTTTGATGTAAGCAACAAGCTGAGTGCTATGAAAATAGGCACGGATGCCGTGTTGCTCGGTGCTTGGGCGTTCGAGGCGTTGGGCTTCGCAGGACGGCCCATACTGAGGGTGCTCGACATCGGTTGCGGCACCGGGGTACTCTCGCTGATGCTCGCCCAGCGGTTTACAGGTTTGTCGGTGCTCGGCATCGACATCGACGTCGATGCTGCTACAGAGGCGGCCGCGAATTTTAGCCGGTCGCCGTGGGCTGGCCGTCTGGAGGCGTTCCAGACCGATTTCCGGGAGTTTGCGGCTTCCGGCGAAGCGGGCATTTACGATATGATTATCTCCAACCCGCCATTTTTCACGGGAGGCGCCGAGGCTCCCGACGATGCCCGTCGCATCGCTCGCCACCAGAAATCGCTCGGTCTACACGACTTGATGGATGGTGCAGCGCGTGTGCTCGCCCCTGAGGGGATATTGGCGGTAGTGCTCCCCGCCGACAAAGCCGACGAGGCGCGCACAGAGGCGAGGTTCACGCGACTTGAACCGACACGCGAATGCATCGTCGCCACCACGCCGCGCAAGCCGCCGCGGCGCATCCTGATGGAATTCCGCCACAGCGGCATCGCAACCGCAACGCAACGCGAAAATCTGCTTATCCATACCCCCGAGGGCGGTTTCTCCGACCGGTACAGCCGATTGGTAGAACCGTTCTACCTTCCTAAAGCATAATATTTTATAATATGACGACTATAAAACCTGCCATTCCCCTGCTCCGCCCGAATTCCGGGGCTCTCGCGCTTGTGCTGCTCTTCGCACTGTTCGCCTTCTTCCTGATTCTGCTATCCATCGTCAGTCCACTGCTTGTCAAGGTAATCGGTCGACCGGAAAGCGCCATGCGCATCGCTATGGTACTTCAGGATGTGTTCGTATTTATCCTGCCTGCCATAGCTGTGGCACTCGTGGCCAGCCGTCTCCCGGCCCGTCTGCTCGGGGTCGACAAGGCTCCCACGCTTCTGCAGGTACTTCTTGCCATCGCGACGCTTCTCTGCTCCATCCCGGCGATGAACATGATAATCCAGTGGAACGAAGGATGGCATCTTCCCGAGTCTATGGCCGCTTTAGAGGAGGCCATGCGACAGATGGAGGAAACCGCCAAAGCCACCACCGACTCACTGATGGCCGGCGCCTCGGTATGGTCGATGATTGTGTCGGTACTGATTGTGGGCGTTATGGCCGGATTCAGCGAGGAGATTTTCTTCCGTGGAGCGTTTCAGCGCGTCATGCAGGCCAACCGCCTGAACGGCCATATCGCCGTATGGACAGCCGCGGCAGTGTTCAGCTTCGTGCACTTCCAGATGTTCGGCTTTGTACCCCGCATGCTGCTCGGCGCCTTCTTCGGCTATGCGCTATGGTGGACTAACTCGCTGTGGGTTCCGGTAATAGCCCACGCCTTCAACAATTCGCTGGTGGTAATCACCACCTGGCGCACGGCCAATGACCCCGACTCCATCTTTGCGGTACTCAACGACGCCGGCTCCACCGAAATCACCGTCGGTTCCGTAGGCCTCGCCATCGGCTCGGCCATCCTCACCGCCTGCCTCCTCCGCCTCCTCTATCTCACCAGCCGCCCCAAATAAAAATCTACCCACATCTATATTATATATTATAATACACGACGCCCCGCTACGGAGCATGGATCCCGAACATGCTTCCATAGCGGGGCGCCCGTTCTTTTCGCGGGGCGAAAAGAACCAAAAGACCAAGGGCGCGGAGAAAAGCTTTACGGCGAGGGCAGCCGCACTGCGGCTGAGCGGCAGAACTCGCTGCGCTCAGACACTGCCGCTCCGAGACGCCGCAGTTGTGCAGCCGCCTCGCCTGCTTTTCTCAGGGCGCCAGCCATCCGGACGGTGGTGGCGAGCTGAAGCTCGCTCACATAACCACCGAATTGTTGGTTTGGGGAAACCCAGAACTCTCCTAAGATACCTCGCTAAAGCTCGGAGCAGGAACAAAATTTTACCTGCATAGAGGCGGCCGCGGAGGCCCGGAGGGCCATGGTTGTGTCCTGTCCCCATGTGATGGGCCTGCGGGCCATCACATGGGGACAGGAGGGACGGCAGCCGAGGGAGCGCTGGAAGGCGCGCAAATAGAGGCGGAGGGAAAAAGAAAGAGCTATTGAATAAATCATGAGAATTTTGAAAAAATTGGAGGGGAAAGGATTGGAATAAGCGAAAAATAGCTAAATTTGCGCTTTAATTGTCTGAAGGGCCGCTAAGGCGGCGACGGACGATACATAAACCAACTGAACGGCTTATGGCAAACATGTTAAGATTCACCAAGATGCATGGCATCGGGAACGACTACATCTACTTCGACTGCACCCGCGGCGAAGAGCAGTCGGGAATCCCGACGGATGTGCTCACCGACAACAGTCGTCTCGGGCGACTGTCGGAAATACTCTCGGACCGCCACACCGGAGTGGGCGGCGACGGAATCATCCTCATACTCCCCTCAGAAATCGCCGACTTCACAATGCGCATTTTCAACGCCGACGGCTCGGAAGCGAAAATGTGTGGCAACGGCATCCGCTGCGTCGGCAAATACATCTTCGACCATGGTCTGGCGACCAAACCCCATCTTACGCTCGAAACTCTTTCGGGCGTAAAATTTTTAGACCTCTACCCTGCCGCCGACGGCAAGATTGCCACTGTAAAAGTGGATATGGGCGCACCCGTGCTGACACCTGCCGAAATCCCAGTAAGCGCCCCCGGCCATACCGACGGGATGAACCTCCGGGCCGAAGTCAACGGCAAGGCCTACTGCATAAACGCCGTATCGATGGGAAATCCCCACGGAGTGATATTCACTGAGGAGATTACCGACGCGATAGTGCTCGGCGACGGACCGCAGCTCGAACGCCACCCGATGTGGCCCGACCGGGCCAACATAGAGTTTGTACGCCCCACGGGAGCACACAGCGTGGATATGCGCGTATGGGAACGCGGCAGCGGCGAGACGATGGCCTGCGGCACCGGAGCCTGCGCTACGGCTGTGGCCGCGGTAGCCGCCGGCCACTGCCAGTGGCCAGTGGAGGTGAAACTTCTCGGAGGCACCTTGAAAATCGACCGCGACCACGCTACCGGCCACATACTAATGGAAGGCCCCGCCACGGAAGTGTTCCAGGGCACGATGCCGCTGCCCGAAATTTAAACGCCAACAACAAATACACCATATATTATATATATTATATGTTTCATATAAACGACAACTTCTGCAAACTCGCCGAGAGCTACCTCTTCTCGGAAGTGGCAAAAAGAATAAACGCCTATAAGGAAGCCCACCCCGAAGCCGACATAATCCGTATGGGCATCGGTGACGTGACGCGTCCGCTCTGCCCGGCCGCCATCGGCGCCATGCACTCCGCCGTCGACGACGAAGCCGACGCACGCACCTTCCACGGCTACGGACCCGAGCAGGGCTACGCATTCCTGCGCGAGGCTATCGCCGAAAACGACTACCGTGCCCGCGGCATCGACATCGATACCGACGAGATATTCGTGAGCGACGGTGCCAAGAGCGACACAGGCAACATCGGGGACATACTGAGCCGCAGCAACCGCGTGGCCGTCACCGACCCGGTATATCCCGTATACGTCGACACCAACGTGATGGGCGGCCGAGCCGGCGAACTCGATGTCGAGGGCTGCTGGAGCAACATCGTCTACCTCCCCGTAACCGCCGAAAACGGATTCGTACCCGCATTACCGACGGAGCCGGTCGACATAATCTACCTCTGCTACCCCAACAACCCCACAGGCACGACACTAACGCGCAGTCAGCTGAAAGTCTGGGTGGACTACGCACGCAAAAACGGAGCCCTGATACTCTTCGACTCCGCCTACGAGACGTTCATCCGCGATGCCGACGTGCCCCACTCCATCTATGAAATCGAGGGAGCAAAAGAGTGCGCCATCGAGTTCCGCAGCTTCTCGAAAACCGCCGGATTCACCGGAGTGCGCTGCGGCTACACCGTGGTGCCCAAAGCCCTCAAAGGCCTCGACAAAGATGGCAAAGAGGTGGGACTCAACCACCTTTGGAACCGCCGCCAGTGCACCAAGTTCAACGGCGCCAGCTACATATCGCAGCGCGCTGCAGCAGCCATCTACACCCCCGAGGGGAAACAGCAGACCCGCGAAACCGTAGATTACTACCTGCGCAACGCCCATGCCCTGCTCGACGGACTGCGCAAGGCCGGGCTGGAAGTGTTCGGCGGCGAGAACGCCCCCTACGTATGGATCAAGACACCCGCCGGGATGGACTCCTGGGCATTCTTCGACGCGCTGCTCGACCGCTGCCACGTGGCCGGAACTCCCGGAGCAGGCTTCGGTCCCGCCGGGGAGGGTTATATCCGCCTCACAGCCTTCAACACCTACGAAAACACCATGGAGGCCGTGAAGCGCATTGCATCCACAACGTTCTGACACCTGAATACATTCATCAACATCATACACATTTTTTAATCAACTGTCAAGTTTAATTCAAATCATTATGTCGTCACTTAGATTCAAGGCTGTCGCCGAAGCGTTCGACCGCAAGGTCGTACCCGTGGAGATGCCCAAGGAAAGTCCGGAAGTGTATTACGCCGACGCCGTGTTCAACCGCCAGCGTATGTTCGAGTATCTCCCCAAGAAGACCTTCGACCAACTCATCGACGCCATCGACAACAAGCGTCCTATCTCGCGTGAACTGGCCGACAGCGTGGCCGCAGGGATGAAACGCTGGGCAACCGACAACGGCGCACGCCACTACACTCACTGGTTCCACCCCCTTACAGGTGGCACCGCCGAGAAACACGACAGCTTCATCGAGCACGACGGCAAGGGAGGCGTAGTCGAGGAGTTTACCGGCAAACTGCTCGTACAGCAGGAACCCGACGCGTCGAGCTTTCCCAACGGCGGCATACGCAACACCTTCGAGGCCCGCGGCTACTCGGCGTGGGACATCTCCTCGCCCGTGTTCATCCTCAACGAAACCCTCTGCATACCCACCATCTTCATATCCTACACCGGCGAATCGCTCGACTTCAAGACCCCGCTTCTCCGCGCCCTCAACGCCGTTGACAAAGCAGCTGCCGAGGTTGCACGCTACTTCGACCCTGAAGTGAAGCACGTGATGAGCTACCTCGGCTGGGAACAGGAATACTTCCTTGTCGACGCATCGCTCTTCAGCGCACGCCCCGACCTGGTGATGACCGGACGCACCCTGATGGGACATGAGAGCGCCAAAAACCAGCAGCTCGAGGACCACTACTTCGGCTCCATCCCCCAGCGCGTGCAGGCCTTCATGCTCGACCTCGAAATCGAGTGCCACAAACTCGGCATCCCGGCCCATACGCGCCACAACGAAGTGGCTCCCAACCAGTTTGAGCTCGCCCCGATCTTCGAGGAGACCAACCTGGCCAACGACCACAACCTGCTGATAATGACGTTGATGGATACCGTAGCCCGCAAGCACAACTTCCGCGTGCTCCTTCACGAAAAGCCCTTTGCAGGCATCAATGGCTCCGGCAAACACAATAACTGGAGCCTCGGCACCGACACAGGTACCCTGCTCTTCTCGCCCGGCAAGACCCCGCGCGAAAACCTGCGCTTCATGGCCTTCTTCGCCAACGTGATGGCCGCCGTATACCGTCACAACGGACTGCTGAAAGCCTCCATCTCGTCGGCCACCAACGCCCACCGACTCGGCGCCAACGAAGCGCCCCCAGCCATCATCTCCATCTTCACCGGCTCGCAGATTGCCGAAGTGCTCGACCGCCTTGAGAAGAGCACCGACGACGACCTCATCACCTTCGCCGGCAAGGAAGGAATCGACATGGGTGTGGCCCAGATTCCCGAAATCATGCTCGACAACACCGACCGCAACCGCACGTCGCCCTTCGCCTTCACCGGCAACCGCTTCGAATTCCGCGCCGTCGGGTCGAGCGCCAACTGCGCCTCGGCCATGATAGCCCTGAACGCCGCAGTAGCCGAGCAGCTCGCCGAATTCAAGAAACGCGTCGACGCACGCGTTGACCGCGAGGAATCGCTCTACCATGCCATACTCGAGGAAGTGAAAGCCCTGATCGTGGAATGCAAACCCATCCACTTCGACGGCAACGGCTACAGCGACGAATGGAAGGAAGAAGCAGCGCGCCGCGGCCTCGACTGCGAGACCTCCGTGCCCCGTATTTTCGACGCCTACCTCCGCCCCGAATCGGTGGAGATGTTCGAAAAGACCGGCGTATTCTCGAAACTCGAGCTCAAGGCCCGCAACGAAATCAAGTGGGAGACCTATACAAAGAAGATTCAGATTGAATCGCGTGTGCTCGGCGACCTTGCCCTGAACCATATCGTACCAGTGGCCACACGTTACCAGAGCATGCTGGTCGACAACCTCGTGAAACTCAAGACCCTCTTCCCCGTGGCCAAAGGAAATGCCCTGACGGCACGCGATCTCGGCACCATCGAAAATATCTCCGAACACCTCTGCGCCATCAAGGAGGAGACAGAGCGCATGACCAACGCACGCAAACAGGCCAACCACCTCACCTGCGAGCGCGAGAAAGCCATCGCCTACCACGACAACGTGGTGCCCGCCATGGAGCGTATACGTCAGCATATCGACAAACTCGAGCTGATGGTCGACGACGAAATGTGGCCTCTGCCCAAATACCGCGAAATGCTCTTCATCCGCTAAGAGCGAATCAGATACATTACCGTTACAATGGCGGCGGGGGCAACATCCGGTTGCTTACCGCCGCCATTGAAATATCTCCCAAAGCCGTACATAAAGTTAGCCCCATTTGGCTTAAAAGCACATAAAATCAGTCAATACGGCCAACGCCCGAAGACTAAACCGACATTCCCGACCGACATTATTACGAGAAATATTCGTAAATTTGTCGAAAATTTTACCCAAAGGGGAATTCCCCGCCGACCAACCGCACATTTCGTAATGAAATTCACAAGGACACTGACAGCCATTTTGGCCATACTCCTCGCAACGACTCCGGTCGCCGCGAGCGAGCCGGCCGATACAATGACCGTTGCGCCCGCTACAGTGAAAATGGCACCCGATACGATAAGGCAGGAACGGCCCGGGCTGATTCAACGGATAATAAACTACTTCGGCGACGCCAACAAAGAGCGTCCTGAAAAGAAATTCGACGTGACATTTCTGGGCGGCCCCAGCTATTCCGAAGCCACAAGCCTTCAGGTGGCCGTGATAGCCGCCGGACTCTACCGCACGCGCCGCGACAGCCTCACCCGCCAGAGCAACGTATCGGTGTTCGGCCAGGGAAGCATAACAGGGCTGTATCGCGTAGGCATCTTCGGCGAGCACTACGCCCCCGCCGACCGCTGGCGCATCAACTATAAGGCCGACTTCGCCCACTACCCTCTGAAATTCTGGGGACTTGATTTCGACAGTCAGCGCAACGACGACAACGAATGCTCCTATACCGAATTGCAGAGCGAATTTCATGTGGAATGGCAATGGAGGTCCGGACAGCACATATTCATCGGTCCCTCCGCCAACTTCAACTACGGCAAAGCCACACGCATGGATATGCCATGGCTCTGGGGCGGCGAGAATCTACGAATGTTCAACTACGGATTCGGCCTGATTTTCTCGCTTGACAACCGCGACTTTCCCACCAACGCCAGCCGTGGCATTCAACTCACTGTAAAACAGAACTTCTACCCTCGTTTCATCGGCAACGACTACGCTTTTTCCGAAACGGAATTCATATTCAACGCCTATAAAAAGTGGTGGAGCAGCGGCATCGTGGCATTCCAGGTGCACGGCTGGAGCACTTACGGCAACACCCCATGGACACTACTTCCCACCGTCGACGACTCCGACGGCATACGCGGATACTACGAGGGACGCTACCGCGCCAAGCAGGAAGCCGACGTGACCGTCGAGGTGCGTCAGCACGTATGGCGCCGCAACGGCATCGTTGTGTGGGCGGGACTGGGAACAGTGTTCGACCGTTTCAGCCAGATCGACTCCGACCGCCTCCTCCCCTCCTATGGCATAGGCTATCGCTGGGAATTCAAGAAGAGGGTGAATATCCGCGTGGACCTCGGGTTCGGCCGACACAGCACCGCCTTCGCCATGGGCATTCACGAAACATTCTAAACGGCTCTCAATGAATTCAGAGATACAAAAATCATCCCGACATACCCGCAATACGGCCATACTTCCGGTAATTCTGTTTTTTTGGGCACTCGCATCGCTGATTATCCCCAATGCGGTGCTCGACATCACCGACCGCTACGACTGGGCGACAGCCACATTGAATATATTGCTGCCGGTGTCGGCATATGCCCTGCTGCTTACCTACCGTCGCCGAATCGGAGTGGCAGTGGTTATCACCCTGCCGCTGATGATTTTCGGAGCTTTCCAGCTCGTGTTGAGCTATCTCTACGGGGAGGCCATCATAGCGGTGGACATGTTTCTCAACGTAGCCACCACTAATGTAGAAGAGGTCAACGAACTCCTCGGCAACCTCATCTACGCCATCGGAGCCGTGGTGGTGCTCTACCTGCCGCCGCTCATCGCGGGAATCATAGGAATAATAAAAAAATGGCGGCTCGGAGAGAGATTCTCACAACGCGCGCGCAAACTCGCCATTGCGGGCATCGGCTGCTCCGCCATACTGACGGGCATCGTAACAATCAGAAACTCATTCGGCTCGCTGCGTCACACACTATTTCCGGTCAACGTGGTCTGCAACCTTGCGGAAGCCATAAACCGAACAGTGAAAACCAACCATTATGAACAGACTTCCGCCGGATTCAGCCACCGGGCACGTAGCACCCGCGGCGCCTGCGAACGCGAAGTCTACGTAATGGTAATCGGAGAAACATCGAGAGCAATCAACTGGCAACTCGCGGGCTACGGGCGGCCCACCAACCCACGCCTGAGCGAGGATCCCAATCTGGCGTTTTTCAGCCGTTCCATCTCCGAGTCGAACACCACCCATAAGAGCGTGCCGATGCTGATGAGCTACCTCTCTGCCGAGAACTTCGACTCAATCTATTCTTCCAAAAGCATCATATCGGCCATGAAGGAGGCCGGATTCCACACCTACTTCTACTCCAACCAGACGGCCAACCGGTCGTTCACCCAGTTTTTCGGCGATGAAGCCGACGAAGTGCGCTACACCGAGCTCGGCCGCAAGCCTCACCCTTACGACGACGAACTCGCCGCGTGGTTGCGCGAGGCGGTGGCCGATACCACCTACGCCAAGCAATTCTTCGTGCTCCATACCTATGGGTCGCACTTCCTCTACAAAGACCGCTATCCCGCCGAGTACACATATTTCACGCCCGACAATGCGCTCGACGCCAACCGTGCCAACCGCGAAAGCCTCATAAACGGCTACGACAACTCCATACGCTATACGGACGGCATGCTCGCCGACGTAATCGGAGCACTGCGGACTGTCGACGGACGTGCGGCGATGGTCTACAGCGCCGACCACGGCGAAGATATCTTCGACGATGAGCGCAACCGCTTCCTGCACGCTTCGCCGAATCCGACCTACTACCAGCTCCACGTGGCTTCGCTGGCGTGGATGAACGACTCACTTGCCAGCAACCGCCCCGACTATGCCGCATCCCTGACCCAAAATGCCGGCAAACCCGTCTCTCCCCAGAAATCACTGTTTCCGACCATGCTGGAAATGGCCGGAGTGTCCACACCCCTGTTGCACCGCGAACATTCCCTCGTGGATTCAGCCTACCGCTACGAAGGCCCTGTGTATCTAACCGACGTAAACCACTGCGTACCGCTTCATGAGGCCGGAATCAAGGAAAGTGACCGCAAAAAAATCGACACGCTTATAAGACGCCACGACTGACAATGTGAAACATTTTGTGGAACATCACACACCAGACAACACAGCAAAGTTTTCCAAAATAATTTTCAATAATCTGATTATTAATGTTATAAAATTTAAACACCCTCAAATTGTTTCCCAAAATGTAATTTTCCGAAATTTTATTGTCGGATTTTTTGGCAACAAAAAGATATATTTCTACCTTTGTAGTCGTCGGTTCGCCGCAAGCGCTCCAACGACATTTTTTGCGTTACAACAACCGCTCTCTTACCCCCTGATACCAAGCAAATCCAGAAAACAAGAAGATGATACAAACCGTAAAAAAACGCGACGGTCGCGTCGTAGGCTACAACGAAGAGAAAATCAAGGCGGCCATCCGCAAGGCCATGTTGCAAACCCCTCTCGGCGAAGACGAGGCGCTGATCCAGAAAATCGCCGACCGTATCGGCATTTCCGGCAAGGAGCAGATGACCGTAGAAGAGATTCAGGACCGCGTGGAACTGGAACTCATGAAATCGCCGCGCAAGGAAGTGGCCAAACGCTATATCGCCTATCGCGACCAGCGCAGCATAGCCCGACGCGCCAAGACCCGCGACATCTTCCTGGAAATCATCGAGACGAAAAACAACGACATCACCCGCGAGAACGCCAACATGAACACCGACTCGCCCGCGGGAATGATGATGAAATTCGCCTCCGAAACGACCAAGCCCTTTGTTGACGACTACCTTCTCTCGGCCGAAACACGCGACGCCGTGCGCCACGGGTATCTTCACATCCACGACAAGGACTACTACCCCACCAAATCGCTCACCTGCGTGCAGCACCCGCTCGAAAAGATTCTGCAGAATGGATTCATCGCCGGTCACGGCGAATCGCGCCCCGCCAAGCGAATTGAGACCGCGAGCGTAATCGCATGCATATCGCTGGAGACCGCGCAGAACGAGATGCACGGCGGTCAGGCCATACCCGCCTTCGACTTCTATCTCGCTCCGTTCGTGCGCTCCTCATTCATCGAGGAACTCAAGAAAGCCGAGCAGATAACCGGGCTCGACCTGAGCGATGCCTACAACGCTCCGCTCGACGACTACATCAGCAAAACGCTCGACAGACTGGAGGGCCGCGAACGCGCCATACAGCATGCCATAAACTGCACCGTAAGCCGCGTGCATCAATCGATGGAGGCTTTCATCCACAATATGAACACCATCCACTCGCGCGGCGGCAACCAGGTTGTGTTCAGCTCAATCAACTACGGCACCGACACCTCGGCCGAGGGCCGCTGCGTAATCCGCGAACTCCTCCATTCCACCTACGAAGGCGTAGGCAACGGCGCCACAGCCATCTTCCCCATCCAGATCTGGAAAAAGAAAACCGGCGTGAACTACCGCGAGAGCGACCCCAACTACGACCTGTACCGTCTGGCCTGCAAGGTGACCGCACGGCGCTTCTTCCCCAACTTCGTGAACCTCGACGCCACATTCAACCAGCATGAGGACTGGCGCGCCGACGACCCGCGCCGCTACGAGCACGAGGTAGCCACCATGGGATGCCGCACCCGCGTGTTCGAAAACCGCTACGGAGCGAAAACATCGATTGGCCGAGGCAACATCAGCTTCTCCACCATAAATATCGTGCGACTTGCCATCGAATGTATGAACATACAGGACAAGGACGAGCGCATCGAACGCTTCTTCACCCGTTTGGACGACCTGCTTGAAATCACGGCGCGTCAGCTCTGCGACCGCTATAACTTCCAGAAGACGGCCCTTGTGAAGCAGTTCCCCCTGCTCATGTCGCGCCTCTGGAACGGAGCCGAAAACCTCGCTCCCAACGATACCATCGACAGCGTAATCAACCAGGGAACGCTCGGCATCGGATTCATCGGCCTGGCCGAATGTCTGATTGCACTCGTGGGCAAACACCACGGCGAGTCGGAGGAAGCCCAGTGCCTGGGCCTGCGCATCGTAAGCCACATGCGCTCCAAGGCAAATGAATTCTCCGAGCGCTACAACCATAACTTCTCGGTTCTCGCCACTCCCGCCGAAGGCCTTTCCGGGAAATTCACCACGAAAGACCGCAAAACCTTCGGCAGCATCCCCGGTATCACCGACAAAATCTACTATACGAACTCAAACCACGTGCCGGTATACTACAAATGTTCGCCGCGCCATAAAGCCAAAATCGAAGGTCCCTACCACGAGCTGACCCGAGGCGGCCACATATTTTATGTGGAAATCGACGGCGACGCCACCCACAACCCGCAGGCTATCGCCGACATTGTCGACCTGATGGACACCAACAACATAGGCTACTGCTCGGTGAACCACAACCGCAACCGCTGCATGGACTGCGGATATGAGGACGCTCAGGAGAACCTTGAAGTATGTCCCACCTGCGGCAGCCGCCATATCGACAAACTTCAGCGCATCACCGGCTATCTCGTAGGCACTACCGACCGCTGGAATTCGGCGAAACTCGCCGAATTGTCGGACCGCGTGGTCCACAAGTAACTGCATCTCACTCCAATGCAATGGAGTTTTAAAGCCAACACACTAATGCACATACCTTTATGAAGGTTCTGGATATAATCCCGGGCACGTCGGTCGACGGCCCGGGACTTCGCACATCAATCTATCTGGCCGGATGCGACCACCATTGCCCGGGCTGCCACAATCCGCAGTCGTGGGATTTCAACGGCGGCACGGATCTGAGCGTCGACAGAATCATGGAGGAAGTCGAGGCCAACGGATTCAACGTAACCCTGACCGGAGGCGATCCGATCTACCATGCCAAAGAATTGCTTCCGCTGGCCATACGGCTGCGGGAGCGAGGCTATGATATATGGCTTTATACCGGTTTCCTGATGGAACAACTGCTCGAAATGCCGGATGCCCGCGCCCTGCTGCCATGGATCGATGTGGTTGTCGACGGACCGTTCATAGAGGCGCAGCGGGATGTTCACCTGATTTTCCGAGGCTCGGCAAATCAGCGACTCATCGCCGTGGCACCTACGCTCGAATCCGGGCGTATAACTCTCTTCGAGCCATACGTCTAATTCTTCCGACCGAAGCCTTCCGCCATGAAACCCTTTCTGCAATCGATAGCCCGGACATATCTACACCATGAGAGCGACACTCTCGTGGATACCTGTTTTGTGTTTCCCAACCGACGGAGCACAGTGTATTTCACGGACTATATGCGCGCGGAAGCTCAAAAGGAAGGCCGAAGGATTATATTACCGGAAACGACGACCATAGTGGATTTCACCGAGAGTTTCTCGCAAAGCAGCATGGCCGCCGACCGCATGGAGATGGTGTTCATCCTTTTCGGCGTATACCGCGACGTAGTCGGAGCGGGAGCCGGAGCCGAAGCCGCCTCTTCGATTGATTTCAACCGATTCATACAGTGGGCCGACGTATTGCTCAACGACTTCGACGACGTGGATCACGCACTGGCCGATCCGGAGAAGATATTCTCCAACGTAGAGCGCCTCAAAGAAATATCATCCAACTATCTTACTGCCGAACAGATTGAGGTACTGGGCCACTATTTCGACACCACAAACCTGCGCGCCGACGTAGAGCGGTTCTGGAATCATATCGGACCACACGACTCCGAAGGCAACCACAAGGCCTCACAGGGCTTTCTAAGGATTTGGCAGGTGCTTGGCGAAGTTTACCGCAACTTCATAGAGCGTCTGGAACAGTCGGGACTGCACTCGCCGGGAATGTCGGTGCGCCGCGCCGTAGCCGCCATAAAAGAGATGGGCGCTCCGGACTTCAGATGGCGCCGATATGTGTTCACAGGCTTCGATACCATAACGAATGCCCAGCTGGCGATAATGAAGCGGATGCAGACCCTGCGGCATCCCGACGGCACCCCGCTTGCCGATTTCTACTGGGACCTCTCGTCGCCGGCTTTCAGAGGCGACCACCGGTCGGATGGAGCGCGCACCGTAGAACGATATTCAAAAATGCTGCCTTCGCTCTATCCATGCGTGCCCCCTGTGGAGGATTTTCCACCCATACACGCAATAGGAGTGCCTTCGCGTGTCGGGCAGGCCAAAGCCGTAGGCGAACTGCTGGAGAAAATCCGTGTGCAACGTCTGCAACATATCCACGAAACGGATGGAGGAGCCGACCCAAATACAGAAGACAACCTGCTGCGCGACACTGCCGTCGTCCTGCCGGAAGAGAATCTGCTGACGCCACTGCTCAGTTCGCTTCCCGACGACATCGGCAAGCTGAACATCACCATGGGCTACAAACTGCGCAACACGGCGGCGGCAGGTCTGCTGCGCGACATCGCGCTGATGCAGCGCCATACATCGACAAGCAACGGGCAAAAGACCTTCTTTGCCGACGACGTGGCGAGGGTGCTTTCCAATCCGATTGTGCAGGAACGCTCGCTCGACGCCTGCATTCACGCGCTGTTCGACCTTCAGACCCGCCACCTCATTTCGGTGCCGAAATCATTTTTCGAAGAGAACGACGAACGCAGAGAGCTGCTTCCGATATTCACACCCCTCCCCGACCGCCTGGCAGTCGGAGAAGCGTTCGATTACCAGCACGAGGTGGTTCGCTGGCTCGAAACCGCCCTCGGCGCAGATTCACAGAAGAAGGTCTCCACCCCGGCCGATGAAACTGATTTCGATGATGATTCCTCACGCGAAACGATTCCGGTAGCGGATGGCCCGAACGACGCAAATGCCGTTCAGCATGCTTTTCTGCAAGCCTACGGCGAAGCCATCGACCGCCTGAAGGGATTCTGCGGAATATATCTCCCACCCGACGCGCCGATAGACAAGACAACGGCATTCACCCTCGCCGACCGAATGGTGCAGGGCGAGATGATTTCATTCGAGGGGTTGCCGCTCATCGGTCTGCAGATAATGGGTGTTCTCGAAGCCCGTTCGCTCGATTTCGACACTCTAATTATACCTTCGATGAACGAACGTGTATTTCCGCGCGTACGTTTTACCGCTTCGTTCATCCCCCCGGTACTTCGCCGTGCATTCGGGCTTACCACCCCCGACGAGCAGGAGGCAATATTCGCCTATCGGTTCTACCGCATGATTTCGCGCGCACACAACGTATATCTTCTCTACGACGCCCGCGCAACCGGCCGACGCACACAGCCCTCGCGCTATATCCACCAGCTTGAGCACATCTACCGGCCGGTGGGATTCAGACGCTCGACGTATGCCTATAGGATGCACAATCCGGAAGAGACTGCATTTATCGTGGAAAAAAGCGAGAGCATCCGGCGGCATCTCAACCGCTACCGCACGAGCGGCCCCGAAGCGCTGTATCTGTCGGCCAGCCGTATAAATCAGTATCTGAGCTGCCCCATGTCGTTCTATCTGCAGTATGTGGCAGGCTATTCGCGCGAGGACCAGCCCACGGAATGGATAGACGAGAGCACCTACGGCACGATAGTGCACGAAGTGCTTGAGAATGTATACGACTCGCTGCTGAAGGATTCGCCCAACGGCGTACTTGTGGAAGCATCGACCATCGACGGCTTCCTGAACCGCAATGACCGGACCATTCAGGTGCTGACCACGCGGGCCATCAACAGAAACTTCCTCAACCTCCCGGACGACCGCCTCGACTTTTCGCTCTCCGGGCAAAACAAACTGACAGGGAGCATCGTAGCGCAATATGTGAGGAAAACTCTGGAACGCGACCGCGACCTCACCCCTTTCGTGTATCTACACGGCGAATGGGGCAAGGGGGAAGAGGGGCCTCTGACCCTGACCGACGACACGGGCAACTCCATGACATTCAATTTCACATGCCGAATCGACCGGGTGGACCGAGTGCCGGATTCCGACGGCACCCCTCGCCTGCGCATAGTCGATTATAAGACTGGAGGAGACTCCGACGAAGCTCAGGACCTCGAATCGGTCTTCACAAACTACAAATCCAAAGGACTGCTCCAGCTCATGCTGTATGCCCAGGCATATGCAGCAAGGAAAAACTGCGATGAGCCGATTTCTCTGTCGCTGTATTCGCTCCGTCGCCTTATGCTTGAGCCTGTGGGCCCATACAAAATCCGTATAGCGCCCTTCAGACCGCAGACCGAAAGCGACATCGCCCTCAAACAGATGCCCAGATCGACGAAATGGAGAATACTCGATTACCGTGACTATTCCCCGCAACTCAACAGGCTGCTCATAGGTCATCTCAACGAACTTTTTTCCGACGAGCCGTTCAGATGTACCGACGATATATCACATTGCCGACTCTGCCGGTTCACCTCAATATGCCGCACCGACAAAGACGACTGAACAAACCTCACAACATTCATCCCTACCCTTACCACGACAATGAAACACCGCAATAAACTAATATGCGCCCTGACTGCCGCCATGTCGCTGCTGACACCCACTGATTCCGCTATTCAGGCCGCGACCAATACACCGGCCCGATCGGCGATTATGGCCGACAGCCTGCAGAGAGTTCTCCTGAATGCCAAAACCGCAAACGACAGTCTCGCGCTTCTGACCGATATCTACGACCTTTCGGGTCGCGGCCATCGCGATGAAACAGGCAGAAAGATTGTGGAAATCGCGCTCCGGTCTGGAAATACGGCGGTGGGTCTGGACGCCGTAAGGAATCTGGCAAACAACCATTTCAAAAACGACTCCCTGCTAAATCTGGACATGGAGCTGGCCTCACGCTTCCCCGACAGCGACGACCGCAAGGAGACGCTTACCTTCATCGCCATGATGAAGAATCTATACAGTGTGCGCTACAGCACTCCGGAAGAACGCGAGACCCAACTTCGCAAGCTTCTGCGGGAGGCCAACGCCGGCAACGAGACCGACGTATATCGCAGTATCGTTCTGCTGCATGCCATAAGTCTGTATATCGGAGAATCCTCGCAAGGCGATCTGCTATCGAAATATCTCGACCGACTGGGACGACTAATTGAAAATCTACGGCCTGAAGCGACATCTCTACGCAACATCTACTACGTGCAGGCGGCCATGGTCTATACCGAAAATGAAGAGTATTCAAAAGCCATCAACGCCGACACCAAGCTTCTGAAAAGCATTGACGACCTTGAATCCGGCCGCACGGGTCTCCGACGCAAATACCGTTCGTACGACGCCAACCGCTATATCGCCTATACAAGGCTCCTTGCCAATTATCCACATCTTTCCAAAAGGGATATAGAAGATTATTACCGGAAAGTGATGGATATTGTGGCAACCGATTCCACAGCCGCCACAACCAACCGCATATCGCTCCGCCCGCAGATATATTACGCCATGTACCGGCAGCAATACGACAAAGCGCTCGAATTGCTGAAACAGGCGATCGACTATCCCTATAACGCGTCATGCCGCCGGCAGATGCTCAAAATGGCTATCACAGCAGCCGAACATACCGGCGACCACGAAACGCTCCTCCAGGCTTCGCGCGACTACAATACGATGCTTGAAAACACCCTTAGCCAGCGCAATGAGGAGAAGTACAAGGAATTGCAGCTTGTATACGACATAAACCAGATGCGCGCCCAGCACAACCGTGAATCCATGGCTCTCGAACGGCGTATGGCTATAATCGGCATAGTGGCGGCGGGGATTCTGCTCCTACTTCTTATGCTGACGCTCTGGCTCTGGATTCATTCGCGCAAACTCGCGCGACATCTTGCAGCATCCAACACCGCACTGCAGGCTGAAAGCGAAAATCTCAGGCTGGCCCAGGCCGACCTGATGCGTGCCCGCGACGATGCGGAGGCGGCCAACCATATCAAGACCGACTTCATTCAGAACATGAGCGGCGAAGTGACCGGGCCGCTCAACATCATAACGGAATACACCAACCTGATTGTAGACTGCTCGGAAGCCAACGACAAGCCATATCTGCGCCATTTCGCAGACCTTGTGAATTTCAATGCCGAACTGCTCAAGACAACGGCCAACGATGTGCTCGACCTGTCGGAAATCGACACGAACAACGTGAAACTGATATTCAAACGTGAGCTGATCCGGCCTATCTGCGAGGCCGCGGTTGATTCCGTCCGCCATAAACTCAACCCGGGAGTGAGCATCCGTCTGGAGAACAACCTTCCTGACATATCGCTCAACACAGATTCCCGACGCCTGATGCGCATCCTGATTCAGCTTCTTTCCAACGCCGCAAAGTTCACCGAAGAGGGAGAGATTTCTCTGGGTTATACCGTCGACAATGAGAACGGGTGCGTATACATCCGAGTGACCGACACCGGTATCGGAATAAAGCCCGAAGCGGCAGAATACATATTCCGCCGCTTCGTAAAAATCAACAAATCAAGTCAGGGTATCGGCATCGGGCTCTCCATAGCGCGTCATTTCGCCGATATGCTCGGAGGCAGTCTGGCCGTAAACACCAAATATACGCTCGGGGCGCAGTTTGTGCTTACTCTGCCGCTGAACTGAGCATCAGCGCAGCCGGTCGGCAGCGCGGAGCAGACGTTCGTCATGACGGATACCCCGATAGGCCAGTACCGCCGAAACCAAAGCCCCGAGAAGCAGGAAAATGCTTCCAAGCCACTCCACTCTGGCGCCGGCGCCGGCGTCCCACGAAAGGAGGTAGCAAACTTCCGTAACCATTACGACCACGATAAGAAGCATCGATACAAGCGTAACGGTGCGCTGACGGGCCGTATTCTTATAAAGGAAAATGGCTATGAAAAGAAGGAGTGCCACCACCCCGTCGACCACAAACAGCACCGGGAGGTCCGTAGGACGGATGAAAGTGACGCTTTCAGGACTTGCCATTGCATCAGACACGAGAGCCATAGGCAGAAAACAGAACACTACGGCCAGGATAGCCGCCATAAGCAACCATACGGTTTGCCAACGTTGAATTACCATAATCTATAAGTCGTTTTACAATTAATAATCAGGAAGAATCAGGAAATCATTGGGCCTCAGTCGGATTCGTCAGCATCGTCGGATTCGTCTACGTCGAGAACCTCCCCGCTGTCGAGCTCATCGTCGACACGGCGCACCTGAGAGAGCATCGAACCGTATTCCTCCCAGTCCGGGTCCTCAAAAGCCTCGAACTCAAGCGGCAGAGCCGGGAAATCGGCCAGAGCCTCGTTGAACTTACGCTGGAAAATATGGAGGCTCAGCGTATAGAATACCATCGTGCGGCTGCCGTTACCGGTGTAGACACCCGTCAGCACCGCCACAGGGTCGGCCTTTAGCACACTCTGCAGAGCATCGACCACAGCCTCAAGCTCATGACCGAGGCTCTCAGGCGGCATACCGCCTGCCGCCGGCTCATAAGGCCATTCCACCTCTACGCGGAACCTGAAACGCGGATTCTCGCGGAAGCGGCTCACGTCGGTGCGCATGGTGCACATAACCAGATTTTCACCCTCGACACTTTCGAAGGGAGCAGTAATCCAATTTGACATAATAATTCGACCAGTTACGTATAAGTCAATATTACAACAATAATAGCATTTCAAAGTTAATAATAAATCCCCGAAGATTGGCTAAATTTGCACTCCAAAATGAAATCAGACACACCATTGATATATCCTGAAACATTTGAAGACAAAATCGGCTTCACTGCCATAAGGCATGAACTATCGGCAAACTGCTCCGGAGAAAAAGGGAAAGAGTATGCTGAGGCAATGCGTTTTTCCACCGATCCGGAGGAGATAACCCTCGCATTGGAACGAACCGCAGAGATGCTCTCGATTCTCACCTCGGGAGAAGCGTTCCCGCTGGGTGGTCTACATAATGTGGCACCGGCATTGATGCGCTGCCGCGTGGAGGGCGCCTCGCTTACTCTTGAGGAACTACATCGCCTGCGCCAGACGCTCGTCAGCTCCGCCGAAGTTGCGGGATTTTTCTCCTCGCATACATCCGACGAAGCAACGCCAACATTTCCGCGTCTCAGCGAGCTTTGCAACGACATCGAGTGTTTCCCCTCGATTCTGAAGACGATAGGGCGCCTGATCGACGACACAGGCGAGATGCTCGACACCGCCTCGACTGAACTCGGCAGAATCCGCCGCGAGCTTCAGCGAGTGCGCGGCTCTGTGGGAGCCATAATGCGGCGCGTAATGGCATCGGCCGCCGAAGCCGGAATGCTCGACAAAGATGCCGCCCCCACCATACGAGACGGGCGGCTCGTGCTGCCGATAGCGCCGATGCATAAACGGAAGATCCAGGGGATCGTACACGATGAATCGGCTACCGGCAAGACATGCTATATCGAACCGGCCGAAGTGGTGGAAGCCAACAACCGTACACGCGAACTTGAAATCGAGGAATTGCGCGAGATAGCGCGCATCCTACAGGAGTTCACGGCCTCGATACGCCCCGACATCCCGGCGATACTCCGCAGTTACGATACTCTCGGGCATTTTGATTTTATTTCCGCCAAAGCACGCATGGCGCGCGACTGCGACGCCACGCTGCCTCATATCGAAATGCGGGAAGCCCTGGAATGGTATCATGCCGTTCATCCGGGACTGCTGCAGTCGCTGCGCCGACAGAACAAGGAAATCGTTCCGCTCGACATCCGTCTGACCCCTGAGAGCCGCATACTGGTGATTTCGGGGCCGAATGCCGGCGGCAAGTCGGTGACACTGAAAACCGTGGGAATCATTCAGTACATGATGCAGTGCGGAATGCTCCCACCGGTCTACGAAAATTCGCGCATGGGTATTTTCGAAAGCATCTTCATCGACATCGGCGACGACCAGTCGATCGACGACGACCTTTCGACCTATAGTTCCCACCTGCGCAATATGCGCGTGCTGCTCGGAGGCAATGAGTCGTCGCTCATCCTCATAGACGAATTCGGAGGTGGCACGGAGCCTCAAATTGGCGGCGCAATCGCCCAGGCACTCCTCCATGCGTTCAACGACCGGCATATGTGGGGCATCGTGACCACACACTACCAGAATCTGAAACATTACGCGTCGGAGACTCCCGGCCTGATAAACGGCTCCATGCTCTACGACCGCCAAAAGATGCGTCCGCTGTTCCGGCTCTCCATCGGGCAGCCCGGGAGCTCGTTTGCAATCGAGATAGCCCGTAAATCCGGGCTACCGGCAGATATCATCGACGAAGCCGCGGAGATTGTGGGAAGCGACTATGTGAACCTCGACAAATATCTTCTCGACATTGCCCGCGACAAACGCTACTGGGAGAACAAGCGCATGCAGATCCGCCAGAAAGAGAAGAAAATAGAGCAGACACTCGAGCGCTACGAAAACGAGGCTGAAACTCTGCGGGCCAACAGGCGCACCATTCTCGCCGAAGCCAAGGAGGAAGCGAAGAAGATACTTGAAGGGAGCAACGCCACAATCGAACGCACCATACGCGAAATTCGCGAGAGTCAGGCGGATAAGGAACGGACACGCGCAGCCCGCGCCGAGATGCAGAAGGAGCGCCAGCGACTGGCCTCCGATACTCCCGCAGCCGACCATACCCTTCTGAAAAAAGCGCCCAAAGCGAAGAAACCGAAGCAAACCGGCGCCACGGCAGTGGCGAAACCTCTTGCCGTAGGCGATTTCGTAAAACTCGACGGACATGGCGCTTCCGGCACCATTATCGACCTGCAGGGTCAGAACGCCACGGTGGCTTTCGGCCAACTAAAAACCAGCGTGAAACTGAGCCGCCTAACCCCCACCCTTTCCCGACCGACGACGGCCGCCGGTGCGGCATCGTTCGTAAGCGAACAGACCACCTCGGCCATCAGGCAGAAACAGCTTCAGTTCAAGCGCGAGCTCGATGTGCGCGGCATGCGTGTGGATGAGGCTCTTCAGGCCGTTACATATTTTCTTGACGATGCCATTCAGTTCAACCAGGGAGAAGTGCGGATTCTCCACGGCACCGGCACAGGGGCTCTCCGTCAGGCCATCCGTCAGGCTCTCGACTCCACTCCGGGAGTGGCGTCGTACCGCGATGAACACCCGCAATTCGGCGGAGCGGGAATCACCGTGATAACCCTGGCATAGAGGCCGATGTGGCTTCTGCTCCCGCTGAAACGCACAAATAAACTCATCCAACGTTTGCAGAATAGAACCAAAAGATTTAAATTTGCGTTATAAAAGCAAACGGAAGCAGCGGGGAGAGCCCCCTGCACGACACCGGAGGCCAACATAGAAAATCCAATCCGGTACACCTTTTGAAATATTGCCGCATCAAAGTTGATTGGGAAACTCATCAAATTTTTATGAAATGCCGAGACAAACCCGACGCGCGATGGCGGGCCCCGGCGGCGATTCCGATTGCCGCAGCCGGAGAGGCTTTACAGCCCCGACCAGGCGGATTACAAAGCGCGGAGGGAGCTCAAAACCTGTCATTCGGAGTTTCATCGCATCCTTTGATGTGGCTTTTTTATACAGCGAGGGCGATGTGTCAAAATTCAATAATTTGACACATCGCCCTATGTTTCATCCGGATGGCGAGGGCGCTGTCAGAATGGCCCAGATGGTAGGAGCCTGAGGGTGAGGGTGAAGGGAGTTGACTAAGGTCAATGACCGAACCCGAATCCCTCAGGCGACGACCCAGATGGGCTATTATGACACGCCCTTCGTTTCTTTTTGTAGTGTCGGCGCGTCAGTCGTCCGCGCCGTTGCCGCTCAGGTCGACGGCATAATATACCTTGCGTCCGGTAGGATAAATACCGGAGATGAACATCACGCGGTCGGAGGCTCCGGAAGCCATTATCTCCTTGTAGACCTTCTCTACATCGTCGGCCGAGGCGATGCGGACGCCATTGATATCAAGTATTACAAAACCTTCCTTAATGCCGCTACGGCGGAAAAGGCCGTCGGACGTCAGCCCCGACACCTGTACGCCCCCGGCAACGCCGAGCTGACGGCGCGTATCGGCAGAAAGCTCCTTGAAAGCGCAACCGAGAGCCGAGAAATCGTCGGCCTTCGAAAGGGCTGTACCTCCCTGCGAGTTGCGGAGCGTCACGTCGAGCGATTTCCGCTTATTGTCGCGCACAATCTCCACCTTGATCTTGTCGCCCGGGCGGTACTTGCTGATTTCGCCCTGCAAGTGTGCCGCAGTATGCGTGGGAGCGTCGTTGATGGCCACGATAACATCACCCACCTCGATACCGGCCTCGAGAGCCGCCGAGCGGTCCTGCACCTCGCCGACGAGGATACCGTCGTTGACAGCCGTGATATTCTTCTCCTTGGCAAGCTGAGGAGTAAGTTCCTGATATGCCACTCCGATCACAGCCCGCTGCACGGCACCGAACTGCCGGATGTCGTTGACCACCTTGGTGACCATCGACGACGGAATGGCGAACGAATAGCCTACATAGTTGCCCGTCTGGGAATAGATGGCGGTGTTGATGCCGACCAGTTCACCCTTCACGTTGACCAGTGCACCGCCGGAATTGCCCGGGTTTACAGCCGCATCGGTCTGGATATAGCTTTCGATACCCATGGGGCGACCCATGGCCGCCTGACCAACACTGCGTGCCTTGGCGCTGACGATACCGGTGGTGACGGTAGATGTAAAACCGAAGGGATTACCCACGGCCAATACCCATTCACCTACACGGAGTGCGTCGCTGTCGCCGATAGGAATCACCGGAAGATTCTTTGCGTCGATTTTCAGAAGTGCCACATCGGTGGCGGGGTCGGAACCCACCACAGTGGCGTTATAGATACTGTTGTCGTTGAGCGTAACCTCAAGGCGGTCTGCACCCTCAATCACATGGTTGTTGGTGACGATATATCCGTCGGACGCCACTATGACACCCGAGCCGAGGCCGCGGGCCTGCTCCTGCGGTTTTTCCTGGCGGCGCTGCTGACGCGGCTGCTGACGTCGCGGCGCACCGAAAAAGAACTCATATAGAGGATCGGAGAAAAAGTCGTCGCCCTGCCCCTGCATCTGCCGCGATGGAGTCGAAGCGTAATTCTTGATGCTCACAACGCCATTAATCGTGCTTTCGGCGGCATGAGTGAAATCCGTGGGAGGAGTAAGCGAATTGCTGACTGTGAAAAGCCCCCCTGAGGCACCCGTCGATGCCGTCGTCGCAATCTCCGGAGTCTCGGTATGAGACTGAACGGAGTTAATGGCCATGGCAGTGAGAGTGGCACTTGCCACAGACGCACCGCAGGCCGAGAGAATGATTTTGGAATATAGTTTCATAACGTGATTTGAATATACTTCGGAACAACACTGCCTACGTAGCGGAGCATCGTCCGAAATTAATATTTTTATTGTGAATCGTTGACCAATTCGACTTCAAATTAACGCAAAAGTTCAATACCTTCATATGCTTTCGGGGCGACCTTAAACATATTTAGCCAAAGGCCTGCCGAATTAAGTGAAATTGACATAACAATGTTAAAATTCCGTTTATCTCCCATGGGATTACCGTAAGGCCGGTCGATAAATCCTCATTAAAATACGCTAAATATAACTCCTTAAGTAAACCACATATCCCTGCGGTGTGTTTTGCAGATAGAATTAACTTCAAAGCTACAACTATGAAATACAGCCAGCCTCAACTTCCTTACGCCGCCGACGCACTGGAACCGGCCATAAGCCGACGCACGGTGGATTTCCATTACGGAAAACATGAGAAAGCCTACATCGACAACCTCAACAATCTTATCGAGGGTACCGAATTCGCCGACCTGCCGCTCGAAGAGATAATCCACGACGCCAAAGGACCGCTTTTCAACAACGCCTCTCAGGCCTGGAACCATATATTCTATTTCTTCTCGTTCTCGCCCGACGGTGGCGGCGAACCTGAAGGAGAACTGCGCGAGGCCATCGACCGCGATTTCGGATCGTTCGAGAATTTCAAAAAGGAATTCGTCGACGCGGGCGTCAAACTATTTGGCTCGGGCTGGGTATGGCTCAGCCGCGACAACGACGGAAAACTGTTCATAACGCAGGAGGGCAACGCGGGCAACCCCATTACCAAAGGCCTCACCCCTATTCTGACCTTCGACGTCTGGGAACATGCCTATTACCTCGACTATCAGAACCGGCGTGCCGACGCGCTCAACGCGCTCTGGGACATCATCGACTGGCCCATTGTAGAAGGCCGCTACTGACCCCGACGGCACAGGTGCCGCCATATACATTAAAAAACAACCCATACACACAAGAGCACTTAATTGTAAGCATAATGTGATGAATGGAGAGAACGGCACCTGTGAAGGCCCCGTTCTTTTTTTGCATACTACAATAAAAAATTGGAAATTAGGGCGGAAAGTGTTAACTTTGCGGTCGCTTAGGGGAAAAACGCCCTTAGGCAAACCCAGTGTGATGGGAAATTAAAAGTTTAATTTTGAGTAACACAGTTATTTAACCGCAACATGAAAACTTACCAACTTACAGCCGAGCCCCGCGTAGAACTGGGCAAGAAAGCCGCAAAGACCCTCCGCAGCGAAGGAAAAATTCCCGTAGTTCTCAACGGCGGTGAGCCTTTCGAGCTCCCCTACAAAGGCACACTTCAGCCTGGCGAAAAAATCGTTGAAATCGAAAACGGCCGCGGCATCGTAACCACCGACCTCACCGTAACCAACGAAGCCGTACGCAAACTCATCTATACCCCCGACATCTTCGCTATTGAGCTCGCCTACAACGGCGGCAAGAAGATGGCCGTGCTCCGCGAGGTGCAGTTCCACCCTGTAAAGGACAATATCCTCCATATCGACCTTCTCGAAGTCACCGACAAGAAGCCCGTGGTTATGTCCGTACCCGTGAAGATCGAAGGCCACGCCGAAGGCGTTAAAGCCGGCGGTAAGCTCACCCTCTCGATGAAGAAACTGAAAGTCAAGGCTCTCTACACCGACGTTCCCGAGCGTCTGGTCATCAACGTAGACCACCTCGGCCTGGGCAAGACCCTTCAGGTTGGCGAACTCCACTTCGAAGGTCTGGAACTCGTATCGCCCAAGGAAGCCGTTGTCTGCGCCGTTCAGCTCACCCGCGCCGCCCGTGGTGCCGCAGCAGCTGCCGCCGCCGGAAAATAAAGAGATGCGGGCAGCAAGTCCACAACTCACCTCCTACGTAATGAAATCAGTTTTATAGGATGAAATATCTTATAGTGGGTCTCGGAAATATCGGACAGGAATATCAGGGTACCCGCCATAACATAGGATTCAGAATATTGGATGCCTTTGCCGAGGCATCCAATATTTCTTTTTCCACCGAGCGCTATGGCGACGTGGGGCGCGGACGACTGAAAAACAAGCAAGTCGTACTGCTCAAACCATCGACCTACATGAACCTCAGCGGTAACGCCGTGCGCTACTGGCTGACAAAGGAGAATATTCCCATTGAAAATCTGCTGGTGCTGGTCGACGATATCGCCCTCCCCTTCGGAGCAATCCGCATCAAGCCGAAAGGAAGCGACGCCGGCCACAACGGGCTGAAAAATATCGCCGCGATGCTCGGAAGCGATGCGTATCCGCGGCTGAGATTCGGTATCGGCAACGATTTTCCACGCGGATGCCAGATCGACTATGTGCTCGGGCAATTTACGCTCGACGAGCGTCAGCGGTTGCCGCAGCGCACCGAGGTTGCCGTCGACGCCATAAAAACCTTCGTTCTGGCCGGGCTGCAGACGGCGATGTGCGATTTCAACAACAAATGAAAACCGAAGTAAGAATCGACAAATGGATATGGGCGATGCGCATCTTCAAGACGCGCACCGTGGCGACCGACAGCTGCAAAAAGGGACGGGTGATGCTTCGCACCCCTGGAGGCGATGTCGTGGCCAAGCCATCGAGAATGATTAAAGTGGGCGACGTGGTACTGGTGCGTAAACCGCCCGTGACCTATTCCTTCCGCGTCAAGGCGCTGACCGAAAACCGGCTGGGCGCACGGCTCGTGCCTGAATATATGGAAAACATAACGCCGAAAGAACAATACGACCTCCTCGACGTAATCCGCATAAGCGGATTCATCGACCGCAGGAAAGGCCTCGGACGTCCCACCAAACGCGAAGGCCGCGACCTGGCGGCGTTCACCGACCAGATCTACATGGACTCCTCTGTCGACGACTTCGACGATGATTCCGACAACAACGATTTCGACTTCGACGAAAGCGACTTCAACGACTAAGCGGCCGCGCCGCCTACCAAATACCATTATAATAACAGAGCGCCTGAATCTCAGGATTCAGGCGCTCCGCATATAAAATCTGGAGGAATCAGCCTTCGATGGCGTTGTTGTTCAGGTAGCCGCTGACTGCTTTCCAGCAGAGAGCCGCAATGAGAGCTCCTACGAGTGGACCTACAACCATAATCCAGAAATCAGGCCACGCTTCAGGGCACCACAGTGCCGGACCGAAACTGCGTGCGGGATTGACCGAACAATTGTCGACGGGAATTCCTACAATATTGACAAGACCGAGCGCAAGACCGATTGCCACACCGGCGAAATTGCCGAACCCTTTCTTGGAATCGGTGGCTCCGAGAACCACAAGAACAAAGAAGAAAGTAAACAGGCACTCGACTACGAGAGCCATACCGGCATTGGCACCGGGCTGGAGAACGTTGGTGGCCAGATTGCAGTCGCCCGTGATTCCGCCGAACTCAAATCCGGGAGCCATATCGACCATCCAGAAAAGGAAGCCGGCACCGATAGCTGCGCCTATCAGCTGCGAGACCACATAACCACAGAATTCGCCGAACTTCATACGTCCGCTCAGCCACATGGCAAACGAAACAGCCGGATTGACATGGCAGCCGGAAATATTGCCGATGCAATACACCAGACACAGCAGAACCAGACCGAAACAGAGGCCGATACCGAGCACCCCGATTTTTGGACCAGCCAATACGGCACTGCCGCAGGCAAGGAGCACCAGAAACATCGTTCCGATACACTCCGCGAGATATTTTCTCATAATCTCAATGTTTTTAATAACGTTAAAATAATAAGTGACTTTTCAAAACGATTTTATAACGTCACGGTCCAATCATTGAATAAAATAATTGGTGGTGACGTGAGCCGCAATCCCGACTACAATCCAGGATTCAGCTTCAAGTATCAAACAAACGTTCGCTCGAATCAAACGTTATATAAAATAAAGACACCCGCAAATAAGAAAAGTTTAAAAACTTATATAAATTTGTAAATAAATTTCATTTTGCTACATATGTCAGACCAACAGCAAATGCCGATAGAGCAGCATCCGTGGGCTCCCTACATCCCGCAGGATGCACGCATTCTCATAATGGGAACTTTCCCGCCCCAGCCCCACCGGTGGAGCATGAATTTCTACTATCCCAACCGGACCAATGATTTCTGGAGAGTAATGGGTCTTCTATTCTACGGCAATCCTTCGGCACTCTATGTCGAGGGCACGAAAGATTTCGACCTCAACGAAATAAAAGTGCTGCTCAACCGGGAAGGAATCGCACTGAATGACTCCTGCCATAAAATCCGGCGGCTTCGCGGCAACGCATCCGATAAATTTCTGGAAGTAGTGGAACCGGTAGATCTTGACGCGTTGCTCCGGGCAATGCCCGGACTGACCGACATTGCAACCACCGGCGAAAAAGCCGCCGGAGTGATAGCGACGCTTACCGGAACCGCAGCTCCCGGTGTAGGAGAATACACCGAGTTTGAATATGGACCGGAGAAACGTCGTCTGCGCCATTGGCGCATGCCATCGACATCGCGAGCCTACCCTCTTCCTCTCGAGCAGAAAGCCGCCGTATACGCCCGGCTGCTCAAGCCGCGTGAGGCCAACTGATTCCATAATTTATACAATGATGCCCGACCGACATATTAAATCGCAGGAAGACGGCATTGTCGCGAAATTTGCTTAACTTTGTCGCACCATATCGGCCACCGTCAGGGAGCGGCCGCAACACCACAGAACAATTAAGCAAATTTTTGAACCGTTACTTATGATCGACCTCCTCATAACGCTGGCAATATCCGACTATTTCAGCGCCAAATTTCTTTTGGAATTCTTCATCGAGAACGCGAGCTACATGCTCGTATTCTGGTTTATGGTAATCGAAAGTTCATTTCTCCCCTTCCCGTCGGAAGTGGTGGTTCCTCCGGCCGCCTATCTGGCCGTAACGCGCGGCGACATGAATATATTCGCTATCGTTGTAGTGGCAACTGCCGGAGCCGTAGTCGGTGCACTGATAAACTACGGGCTGTCGGTTTGGCTCGGGCGCCCCATAGTATATGCTTTTGCCAACAGCCGCCTGGGGCATGCCTGCCTGATCGACCAAACCAAGGTTGAGAACGCCGAACGCTATTTCGACCGCCATGGAGCCATCTCGACCTTTATCGGCCGACTTATTCCGGCCGTGCGTCAGCTTATCTCGATTCCCGCAGGTCTGTCGAGGATGAATCTCGGAGTATTTGTGACATTCACCGCTCTCGGAGCAGGCGTATGGAACGCCATTCTGGCCGCGCTGGGCTATTGGCTCGGTAAAACCGTTCCGCTGAGCACCCTCTGGGAGAATGTCGAGAAATACAACCACTATCTCACACTGGGAGGATTCGCGCTTCTGATTCTCTGTCTGGTCTACATCTGCTGGCAGGCCATGAGGAAGCGCAAATAAACCGTCAGCAGAGACCTTCCGCACCCCTTAATCTGAACCATTAAAGAAAAATACCCCATGCTCGTATCCCCCTCCATTCTTGCCGCGGACTTCCTGAATCTCGGCCGCGACATCGAGATGCTAAACACAAGTGATGCCGATATGATCCACTGCGACGTGATGGACGGCGTGTTCGTGCCCAATATATCGTTCGGATTCCCGGTAATAGCGCAGGTGGGGAAAATGGCGCGAAAACCACTCGACGTACATCTGATGATTGTAGAACCGCAAAACTATATCGGTGCCGTGCGCGACGCCGGAGCGGCGATAATGAACGTGCATCAGGAAGCGTGTATCCACCTTGACCGCACCATCCAGGCCATCAGGCAAGCCGGTATGAAAGCGGCAGTGACACTCAATCCGTCGACCCCCGTAGGAATGCTTGAGGACGTAATCGGCGACTTGGATATGGTACTGCTCATGTCGGTGAATCCCGGATTCGGCGGACAAAAATTCATCGGCAATACCATAGAAAAAATCAAACGCCTGCGGGCTCTTATATCAGCATCCGGCTCCAAAGCACTGATTGAGGTGGACGGTGGTGTCAACTCCGAAACGGCACCACAGCTTGCGCTTGCCGGGGCCGACATTCTCGTAGCCGGCAGTTATGTCTTCAAATCCCCAGATCCACATGCGGCAATCCGCCACCTCAAATCGCTCTAACACCTCACATCACTCTGATACCTTACCTGTATTTTGAGTCCCTATAGGACCTATAGCGTTAGCGATGATGCAACAGCATTTAGAAAAAGATTGTATAATCCAAAATAAATTCTTAAATTTGCACCCGCTCAGGCAGAGGGATGCATCCCCCGGCCACAGCAAAACCATACAAAACCACTTAATTTATCTAATTTTAGATGGCAACAAAAATCAGACTGCAACGTCATGGTCGCAAAAACTATGCGTTCTATCCTATTGTTATCGCCGATAGCAGGGCACCACGAGATGGTAGATTTATTGAAAGGATAGGTTCTTATAATCCGAACACTAATCCTGCTACAATTACTCTCAACTTCGAGCGGGCTTTGTATTGGGTAAATGTAGGCGCCCAGCCTACCGACACCGTTCGCAGCATCCTTTCCAACGAAGGTGTGCTCCTGATGAAGCATCTTCAGGGTGGTGTGAAAAAAGGTGCATTCGACGAGGCCGAGGCCCAGAAGCGCTTCGACGCCTGGAAAGCTAAAAAGCAGCAGGCAGTCGACAATCTGAAGACCACCATGGCATCGAAGAAAGAACTCGCCGCCAAGGAACGCCTTGAGGCAGAAAAAGCCAAAAACGCTGCCAAGGCAGAGGAAGTGGCTAAAAAGAAAGCTGAAATCGCAGCTGCCAAAGCTGCTGAAGAAGCTGCCGCCGCTCCCGCCGAGGAGGCTGCTTCCGAAGAAGCAACCGCTGAGGCCGCTGAATAATACTTTCAGCAGGCATACAGCCGGTTTATCAACTTTTACCCAACGGAGGTACGTCGGACAACCGACATACCTCCGTTGCCATTGTATGCTTTAGCGCGCCATTTAATTTCCTGGCGCGCTATTTTCATGCCTATAGAAGGGGGCGAGCACGCTGCAATGGGTTAACACCAACAACCCTCGGAGAATCGCGTAAAATCGATCGATATACAATCTGAAATCAAATACGAGAACCTCACAGAATCAAGCAAATTGCGGACTGGAAGCCTAAACCACGTCTATGATAGATCCACTCCGACACATTTATAAAAAATTTCGTTACAACAACATAAATTATAGTTAATTTATATTAATTCGTTAATAACTTTTTCACTTCCCATTGTTGTAAAAGTATACCAGAGGGTAAAAATACGGATTTCTCACCTTGAAAATTAGAGAGATAGCAGCAGATAGGCTTTAAAACAGCAATCCGAAATATTTCTCATTTGCAAATTTGCATACTCAAATGCAAATGGCAAAACAAAAATATGATTTTCAAAACCAAACAACAAATCCATTTTACAAATTTTTGCATTAGATTCCATTTGCAAATTAACAACAATCCAAGATTTGCAAATTAATTCTCGAATGGCAATTGTAAATTTTCAAACACAGAAGCATCCGATCCTACAATTTCAACCAAAAAAAGCAGCAAATTTACAAACACCCATAGCAAATTCTAATATGCAACAGAATTAACAAACCCATTATCAGAGGCGAAAACGCGCCGTTAACACACATTATAATTTAGCCTAAAGCGCTAAAGCTCATATCAACTACATAAAATTAGTAAAGTAATTAATTAAATAAATAGCCTCACAGCGCCAAAATACCACGCTCTAAAATATTAAATTAACATTAAATCCAACCAATCAATTAAATACATTTTAAAACAAAAGACATACTTTAAAACAAGCAACCGTTGATAATTGCAACTTGAGAAACGCACCCTTCGTATTAACAATCGTGAATGAGATTCTATTTACGGAATCACATCAGAACTATCAACACTTGCAAACCGATTCCAAAATTTAAATTTGCAGTTTTCATTTTAATTAATTACATTTGCATCACCATTATTTACACCCGAATTTTATAAATTCTCAAATCACAACACATGGATTTTGTAAACAGACTAAAACTGTTCATGGAAAACGGCGACATCTCAATCTCTCAGTTTGCCGATACATGTCGCATACCCCGCCCTACCATGTCGCAGATTCTGAATGGCCGCAATAAAAAAGTGTCTGACGAACTGATTGCTAAAATCCATGCCGCATATCCCGAACTTTCCGTGCTGTGGCTGATGTTTGGCGAGGGAACTATGCTGATGCAATCAAATACGCAAATCTCAGAGCCTCAAAATGCACGCACCAGCCCGGATTGGGCTGCGCAACCATCTGAACCCCAGCCATCGGCAAAGACAAACGATGTAGCTCCGGACCTCTTCGCCAACCTGGCAGAAAAATCGGGCGATAAGGAAATTCCTTTCATCAACTCGGAAAACACCGGAAACGCCTACCCCCAACCTTCGACAAGCGCTAACACCGCGCCCGACGCAATGGAAAAGAGAAGCGTCTACGTCCACACCCACGAGTTGATCGACTTTGACGACAGTACCCACGGCGATTACGACAGCAACCCGTCAGCAAGAAATATTGCGTGCAACAATGGAAACGGTGGCAATCCAACGGCAACATCACCTACCTCATCCGCGGCGCCCTGCTCCACCACACAGAACGACACATACACCACCACAGATGGAGCCGCATCAGCCGCCCATACCACCGGAAGCAAACGCAACATATCGCTTGCCACAGCAGCCGACAAACGTATTACCAATATCGTGGTGTTCTATTCCGACAATTCGTTCCAGTCGTTCTACCCTACATCGTTCTGACGCGATCCTGCGATTATATTACCGCTCCACACAAAGATAATTATCGGAAATAAGGGGGATGAATATCGGAGTTAAGGTAGTATTACCTTTCTTACCGGAAAATAAGGCTGATATTCTTTTGCCTACAGAAAAGACGAGCGGGGCTTATCCCCCATACCGGAAGACAAAGATTCCTCTGCATCCAACGAAACAAACGTTTACAACAAAAAGCAGAAGCATCGGCCGTGCATGCGGTGGCCGATGCTTCTGATGTAAAATAACGAGAGTCTGGCTGCGGAATCCCGAATCAGAATGCGGGATTACACGCGTCGGATGCAGGATTACTTGCTGGCAATCGAGCAGGAAACCGACAGACGCAGACGACCTTTGGCACGACGGCGTGCAAGCACCTTGCGGCCATTGGCGGTTGACATTCTTTCACGGAAACCATGTTTGTTAACTCTCTTACGATTAGACGGTTGGAACGTTCTTTTCATTGCGCTATGATGATTTTGTTATATTGTTCACAATTCAGAGTGCAAAATTAACACATTTCCCCCACTTTTCCAAATTTCCAGACTGCCCAGATTCCAAAAAGTAATGATAAGCCACGTTCCGAACTCTTTGACTGAAGGGAGGCGGCCTCTTTGATTGCAGGGATGTTCCCCTCTTCATACGCCATTCCTAAAGCACCGACGTAGGGTTATTCGGCTGCACAGGGATGCATCATCCGTTTGGGGTGGCAAGATAGGATTTCCCGCCATTTTCAGGGGTGTTACAGCCAATCAGAACGGGGAATGATTACTGGCCGGGGCGCGAACGCCGCGAGGCATCAAGCCGGAGCAAAATGAACAGCAGGAAGGTGAATCCCCACAGCGAGGACCCTCCATAGCTGAAGAAAGGCAATGGGATGCCGATTACAGGACAAAGCCCGATTACCATACCGATATTGATGCAGAAATGGAATATCAGGTACGACGCCACGCAATAGGCGTAGACACGCGAGAAAGTGGTAGGCTGCCGTTCGGCGATGGAAATGACGCGCAGAATAAGCATCAGGAAGAGCAGAATGACGGCAGATGTGCCGATAAAACCCTCCTCTTCGCCTATAGTGCAGAAAATAAAGTCGGTGTGCTGTTCGGGCACATATTTCAGCTTTGTCTGCGTACCCTTCAGGAATCCCTTTCCGGCCAAGCCGCCCGATCCTATGGCGATTTTACTCTGATTTACATTGTAGCCGTCGTCGCGAGGATCGTTCACATTACCCAGCGCAACGAGAATGCGTTTCTGCTGGTGGGGCATCATATGGTCGAACACCATATTGACGGAGAACAGGAACCCCACGGACAATACAGCAGTAGCGACCGTAATAAGCAGGCCGCGCCGCTTCATGCGCAGGAACTCGAAAAGCAGGTAAACCATCGATACTCCGATTACGGAGAAGAAAAACACGTATCCGGGAATCTGCCATCCCCATATGGAAAGCAACACCTCCACAATCGACGTCGCAGCAAACCATAAGAACACGTTGCGCGCAATCTCAAGATTCTTCACATATATGCCGAGCATCCCCACGACGAGCGCCATCACCATACACATTACCGAAAATTCCCCCGCCGGAATACCCAGAACAAGCGATTCGGAAAACTTGATGGCCACCACAAATATTACCACCGCTACCAAAGCGGCAAACAGCACCAGTCCGCTCATCCCCTCACGATAGAGCACGAAAAACAGCGAGAGATACACCAGAGCCGAGCCCGTCTCCTTCTGCGCGAGAATCAATATGATGGGGGTAAAGATAATCAGCAGAGCACGCATATAATTGCGCGGCGACGCATTCAGGCGGAAATTATATCCGCTGAACAGTTTGGCCAGCGCCAGCGCGGTGGCGAATTTGGCGAACTCAGCCGGCTGAAGACTCATCGGACCGAGGACAAGCCATGAGCGCGAGCCCTTGATGTCGGGAGCTATGAAAATCGTTACAACGAGCAGACACAGCAATGCCAGATATATGGGATAGGCATACGTCTCGTACATTCGCGCGTCGATAAGCAAAAGCGCGACGCCCAGAACAAACGAGAGGCCAATCCAACGCACCTGCTTGCCGGAAAATTCATCAAATGAAAATATGCTCGCATGGTCGAAATCATAGCTTGCGGCATAGATGGAAAACACTCCTGCCGTGACCAGCAGAAGATACAACACTACAGTGAACCAGTCGACATGACGGAACACCGATTCAACCGAACCCTTCGCCGGGGCTTTTCCGCCGGAAATATAGCCGCTTGACATCTCGCTGAATTTCGGATTAAAGAATTAGCTGTACCTTTTTACCGGGGACCCGTCAGTGCTTCTTGACACCACTATATATTATAGTGTTGGAATTGAGCATGCGCTCCTCGATATATTTGCGTTGAGGCGATATCGCACCCTTAAGATACTTTTCAATGATCAGAGAGCCGATAGGTACACCGAACGTAGCACCGAAGCCGGCATTCTCCACATAGACGCACACGGCAATCTTCGGGTCGTGATACGGAGCAAAACCTATAAACGCCGAATGGTCGCGTCCGTGGGGATTCTGCGCAGTTCCCGTCTTGCCGCATACCTCGATATCCGGCAGATTGGCCAGGCGGCATGTTCCACCGGTAACCGCCATGCGCATCCCCTCGGCCACATCCTCGAAATAATGCTGATCGATAGTGGGAATACGTCGCGTACGATACTTCGCATCTATTACCGTATCCTCGATTTCCTTGACGACATGCGGAGTGATAAACCATCCGCGGTTGGCAATCGTGGCGGAAAGGTTCGCGATCTGCAGAGGCGTGGCGAGAATCTCGCCCTGCCCTATCGATACGGAAATAATGGTGTTGGCGCTCCAGCGCCCCTCGCCGTAGATCTTGTTGTAGAACTTGGCGTTGGGAATAAATCCGCGCCCTTCCGACGGCAGGTCGATACCGAGAGCGTAGCCATAGCCGAGCGATACAAGATGATTCTTCCACACCTCGAAAGCATCGGCCGAAGTGCCGTATTTCGAACGCTTGTCGACCAGCGCCTTGAAGCCCCAGCAGAAATACGCGTTACACGACGTCTGGAGCGCCGGCTTGAGCGCTATGGGCGAGGCGTGGCCGTGGCAACCCACACGCAGACCGCCATTGATATAGCCGTGATAGCATGGATAGGCCGTGTGCAGATTCACGATATCCTCCTCCAGGAGAATCAGGGCCTGCGACGGCTTGAAAGTCGACCCCGGCGGATAAGCACCCATCAGCGAGCGGTCGAACAGCGGCTTCTGAGGGTCGTTGTTGAGCGCGCGATAATTCTTGCCGCGCTCGCGGCCTACAAGCGACGACGGACGGTAAGTCGGACTCGACACCATGGCGAGAATCTCGCCGGTAGCGGGTTCGATAGCCACCACCGCACCGATTTTATTCACCATGAGCGACTCGGCATATTCCTGAAGCTTTATGTCGATACCCAGACGCAGATTGCGCCCCGAGACTGGAGCCACATCTCGTGCACCTTCCTCAAAGCGCCCCCTGATGCGGCCGCGCGCATCTCTGATAAGAATTTCCTCCCCCTTTATGCCGCGGAGGAAACGGTCGTAGCTCTTCTCAATACCCAGGTCGCCGCAATAGTCGCCGGGCTGGAAATAAGGGTCGCGGTCGATGTCGGCTTCGGAAACCTCGCGGATATTGCCGAGAATATTCGCCGCCACGTCGTAGTTGTACTCGCGCAGGATGCGCTTCTGGATAAAGAAACCCGGATAACGGTAAAGCTTCTCCTGAAGCTTGCCGTAGTCTTTGGCCGAGAGATGGGTGATGAGCGTCTGCGGTGTGTACGATGAATAGCTCCGCGATGCCTTCATCGCCGCCAGGCGCCGGTCGAACTCCTCGCGCGAGATGGTGAGCGTACGGCAGAAATCGGCCGTGTCGAAATCGTGGACGTCGCGCGGAATCATCATCACGTCGTAGGCCGGCTGATTGAACACCACCAGCGAATCGTTGCGGTCATAGACCATACCGCGCGAAGGATAGACCGTTTTGCGGAGGAAGGCATTGTTGTCGGCATAGTCCTTGTATCTGTCGTCCTGAATCTGAAGTCCGAAAAGACGAATCAGATAGATGGCTGCAATCACCACAAGGAAACCGCCGACCACATATTTTCTTTTTTCAAGCTGATAGTTTTTTCTCATTCGTCAACAGAGATGGAAAGAGTCGACCGGCCGTTATTTGCGCGACCGGACATTAAAACCGTCGAAAGCGAGAATCACGATAAAAGTAAGCACCGTGGATCCGACGATACGCAGCAGCATGTACCAGAAGTCGAAAAAGGAGAATGCCTCCGTTACGAAATAAAACGTGCAGTAGAGTGCCGTCAGGGTAAGGGCATACTTCATGAAAACGCTCCAGCCGAGAGTGGAAACCGACGGCTCGGGATTAGGAAGATCGTCGACACGCGGAACATACAGCCGCATTACCGGTGTGCGGCACACAGAAAGCAGAGTGCACGACAGTGCGTTCACCCCCTGTGTATTCGAGAAGACATCGACCGTAAGCCCCAGGAGGAACCCAAGCGTCATCACCCAGTTGACGTTCAGGTTGAGAGGCAGCCTGACGAGCGAGTATATGAACACCAGAGGCACAGCCACACCGAACAGACAGATATGATTGAACACAATCACCTGGCAGAGCACCAGTATGACCGACAACAGCGCGAATTTCAGAATCTCTTTAGTCATCTAACTAACGCAAAGAATGTTGGAGGCTATCGGGCAGCCGTCTCCTTTGGCGGGTACAAATCGGTCTCAGCCTCCCTGATATCGACTATATCCCGGTTGGAGATAACCTTGACCGTCGATAATGTGGAGAAATCCGTAAGCAACCGGATTCGCAACGTGTTGAAATTATCATCGTTTCCGCGCGTCGGCCCGATGATTGTGCCTACGGGAATCCCTTCAGGGAACATTGCAGAATATCCCGAGGTGATGATTGTATCGCCCTTGCGGAACTTCACCTGCTTGGGAAGTTCCTCAAGAATAGCTTCCGTAGGACGTTTGCCATCCCATACCAGGGATCCGAAGGCATCGTTGCCACGCAACTTGCAGGAAAGTCTGAAATTGGGATTCAGAAGAGAAATCACGCGGGCGTGATGCCGGGAGGTGACATTTACCACACCGACAACGCCGTTCTGGTCCATCACCCCCATTTCCGGACCGATTCCGTCGGCCTCACCCTTGTCGATCGTAATGTAATTGTAGGGATTGCGGACACTGTTGTTCACAACCGAGGCAATCACAAACCCGAAACGCCCGAGCGAATCGAGCGAGCGGAGCGAGTCCTGCAGCAGCTGCTGGTGCAGCAGCTTGTTCTGATGCCGGAGGTCGAGCACCTCCTGTTCGAGAGTGGCGGTGCGTCGCTGCAGATCTTCGTTGATCGAGCGAAGATTGATATATCCCGTCACGCTGTTGGTGGCGTCGTACACGCCTGACACTACGGCATTGGCCGACGTGAGGTATACATGATGCTGATAGGGATTACCCTGAAACAGCAACACGCAACTGAGCACCACATAGAACGCGAATACGAACCATGAAGTGTAGCGTATCAGGAAATTCAGAAGATTTCTCACCTTGCGGCTCCGGTTAACGGATAAGGAAAGAGAAATTCTCGATATTCTTCAGAGCGACGCCGGTACCCTTGGCGACGCAGAGCAGCGGGTCCTCGGCTACGTGGAACTGGATGCCGATTTTATCGGTGAGACGTTTGTCGAGACCGCGAAGAAGCGCTCCGCCGCCGGCAAGCCATATACCGTTGCGGACGATGTCGGCATATAGTTCGGGAGGCGTCTGCTCAAGAGCGCTCAGGATAGCCGTCTCAATCTTGGTAACCGACTTCTCGATACAATGCGAAATCTCCTGATATGAGACGGGAATTTCCATTGGGAGCGCCGTCATATGGTTCGGGCCGTGAACCACATAATCCTCCGGCGGATTCTCGAGTTCGGTGAGCGCCGAGCCTACATTCATCTTGATAAGTTCGGCGGTACGCTCGCCGACCTTCACATTGTGGGCGCGCTTCATATGTCCCTGGATATCCTCCGTAAGGTCGTCGCCTGCAATCTGAATCGAACGGTTGCTTACGATACCACCAAGCGAAATCACGGCGATTTCGGTGGTACCGCCGCCTATGTCGACAATCATGTTGCCCTCGGGCGCCTCAACGTCGAGACCGATACCGAGAGCAGCTGCCATCGGTTCGAAAAGCATATAGACATCGCGGCCGCCGGCGTGTTCGCTCGAGTCGCGCACTGCACGGATTTCAACCTCGGTGGAACCGGAAGGGATGCCGACCACCATGCGGAGCGAGGGTGAAAACCAGTTGCTCTTCGAGCTTGCCTTCTTTATCAGACCGCGGATCATCAGTTCGGCGGCGTTGAAGTCGGCGATCACACCCTGACGGAGCGGACGGACCGTGCGGATACCCTCCGGTTCGCGGCCACGCATCAGCTGGGCTTCCTTGCCCACGGCGATAACGCGGTCGTTGCGGTCGAGCGCCACGATTGAAGGCTCGTCAATCACAATTTTATCATTGTGTACTATAATGGTATTGGCAGTGCCAAGATCGATGGCAATTTCTTTTGTGAGAGAAAACAATCTCATTTTTTCGAGAATAGATAAGAGGTATGAGATGTGGCGGTCATGACACCGAAGCGCCCCGGCCGCCGAAAATTAATGCTTGAAATGGCGGAAACCGGTCATGACCATCGCCACGCCGTTTTCATCGCAATACTTGATTGACTCGTTGTCGCGAATCGAGCCACCCGGTTGGATTACGGCGTCGACACCAGCATTGTGGGCAATCTCCACGCAATCCGCGAAGGGGAAGAATGCATCCGAGGCCATAACAGCCCCCTTCAGATCAAATCCGAACGTATGAGCCTTATCGATGGCCTGACGCAGAGCGTCGACACGCGACGTCTGGCCCACACCGGCTGCACAGAGCTGTTTGTTTTTGGCAAGCACAATGGCATTGCTCTTGCAATGCTTCACGAGCTTGTTGGCGAACAGCAGGTCGTCGACCAGCGAAGCGTCGACGGGTTTTACCGTGACGGTACGCAGATCGTCGGGAGACTCGACCTTGAGGTCGCGCTCCTGCACCAGGGCGCCGTTGAGCACCGAGCGGAACTGACGTGTGGTAGCGAGTTTCTCCTTCTGGCGCAGGATGATGCGGTTTTTCTTCTGACAGAGAATACCGAGCGCCGCAGGCTCGTAGGCCGGCGCTATAATAACCTCGAAGAAAATTTTGTTGATTTCCTCGGCCGTAGCACCGTCGATAACGCCGTTCGTAACGAGCACGCCTCCGAATGCCGATACCGGATCGCCGGCGAGCGCATCCTTCCACGCCTCGGCTACCGTAGGCCGGGAAGCCACACCACAGGCGTTGTTGTGCTTGAGAATGGCGAACGTCGTCTCGGAGAACTCGCCGATAAGCGATACGGCGGCGTCGATGTCAAGAAGATTGTTATATGAAATCTCCTTGCCGTGGAGCTGTTCGAAAAGATGGTCGAGACGACCGAAGAAATAGCCTTTCTGATGAGGATTCTCGCCGTAGCGCATCGTTTTTTCACCGTCGATAGCGATACGCAGCCCCGAGGGGTGCTCGCAGGTAGAATCGAAGTAGGAGAAGATTGCGCTGTCGTAGGCCGACGAAACGCCGAAGGCCTCCTTGGCGAGAAAACGACGTTCGGCAAGCGTGGTAGCAGCCCCGTTGCGCTTCAGAGCCTCGCGAAGGTAGGCATACTGATTTTTGGAGGCCACTATGGCCACATCGTTGAAATTTTTGGCAGCGGCACGGATCAGGGAGATACCGCCTATATCTATTTTTTCAATAATATCTGCCTCCGGTGCACCCGATGCCACGGTAGCCTCAAAAGGATAAAGATCGACAATCACGAGATCAATCGAGGGAATCTCATATTCCTTGATCTGGGCCGCGTCGCCCTCATTGTCGCGCCGGTTCAGGATACCGCCGAACACTTTGGGGTGAAGCGTCTTTACCCGGCCTCCCAGAATCGAGGGATAGCCCGTAAGGTCTTCCACGGCGTCGCACTCATAGCCGAGACTTTCGATAAACGAGCGCGTTCCGCCTGTAGAGAGGAAACGAACGCCATCGGCATTAAGACGGCGGAGGATTTCTTCAAGACCATCTTTGTAAAAAACCGAAATCAGCGCGGTTTTTATTTTTTTCATTTCATCCATTTCGGAAAGGGTGAAAAAATATTTATTAATCAATCATTTAATTGGAAACGTCGGAGTATCGGGATAATTCAGCGGAAACCGAAACACGCCGGGCCACGCCACTTTTTCCTTATCGAAGTGCAAATTTAAGAATTAATTCGCGGAATAGTGTCACCGCCACGCATTAAATAAATAAATTTTTCCGAAATATTTTCACAAAATTTGCAATGGATAAGATTCGGCCGACGGGAGCGGGCGAACTATGGATAGAATACCGGCGTTATAGATATAGTTATCTTAACAAATTATAAGACTATGAAAACAGGAATATTCTATGGTTCGGCTACCGGTACTACCGCACAGATTGCCGAAAAAATAGGAAAACTGCTGAACGTAGACAGCGCCGACATACACGACGTCGCCAATACCGCCCCTTCGGAAGTAGGCAAATACGATGTGCTCATAATGGGATCAAGCACGTGGGGCGACGGCGAACTCGAAGACGACTGGTACGACTTCATTGCCGGCGTCGAGGCGCTCGACCTCAAAGGGAAGAAAGTGGCCCTGTTCGGCTGCGGCGACGAAAGCATGACCGACACCTTCTGCAACGCCGTAGGCGAACTGCACGACCGGCTTGAACCTACGGGCTGCACATTTATCGCGCCTTACGACACAATCGGCTATACATTCGAGGAATCCAAAGCCAAACCCGGCGATGCTCTCGAAGCCTACGGACTGCTGCTCGACGAAGTCAACCATCCCGAACTGACCGCTCCGCGCCTGGCCGGCTGGACAACCATTGTAAGGGAAAGCGCATCCTGAGGCGCCCCCACCGCCCGCAGGCACATTCCCGCAACAATTCCCGCGTATCCGCGCCGAATCCCGGCAGAATCCATATCGGAGCCGAAAATTGCAGCAACATTTTTTTTGCACGAGTTGTAAAGAATAGCTAACTTTGCATAAACTGAAAAGCCGAGAAATGGATACGTTGTCAATGCATGTGGAATATCTGCTTCGGGACCACGACTGCGTCGTGCTCCCCGGATTTGGCGCATTCATATGCGACAACCGTCCGGCAGCTTTCGATTGCGACGGCGAGACTCTCCTCCCTCCGGGACGCCGCTTGGCATTCAATCCGCTGATCAACCGGAACGACGGACTTCTGGCCACCTCAATCGCGCTACGGGAATCGATCCCGTTTGAGGCCGCAAGCAAAAAGGTTGCCGAACGCATAGCCCATCTGCGCGGTGAATTGCAGCGCGAACAGCGGATGCAATTCGGCAGGCTCGGCCAGTTCATGCTCAACCCCGAAGGGATAACGGCCTTTGTTCCGGCCGAACTCGCAGGAATCAACGGAGCCTACTTCGGACTGAAGCCAATAGCCCTCCAACCCCTCCAGAAAGCTGGACAAACGACAACAACCGAGGCGGCCACCGAAGTAAACCTGCGCGGCGCCCACCGCCGGCGCTGGCGCGCGGTTCGTGCCTACGCATCGGGCATCGCCGCCGTATTGGCCGTTGCCGTCACCATCGGGATGTTCCTGCTTAATCCCGTACGGATAAGCACGCCTACCACCGAGGCCTCGCTCGCACCGGGCATTGAGCGTACCGAGCCACAAAAAGCCAAACTCCCGGCTTCCGCGCCCGTTGTCGCGCCTGTGAAAGCCGCTCCTGCCGAGGGTATGGAGCCTGCAAAAGATATAGAACCTGCGAAAGCCATTGAAGAGCAGCCCGAAGCGATTGAACCCGCTACGACAAATGTATTGCCGAAAACGGAACCCGCACCTGCCCGCTTCAACGCCGACGACAGCTACTGCGTGATTGTAGCCTCGTTTGCCACACGCTCGCAAGCCGAAACCTATATGGCCGAACACTCAGGCAAACAACTTGGCGTAATCGAGAAAGACAGCCGTTTCCGCGTATATGCCGCCACGGGCTCGAGCTATGAGCAGGCCAACTCCCAGAAAAAATTTATCGGCAACGCCGACGCATGGGTGTGCCGCCGTTGAGGCAGACATTTTGCCGATGGTCGCGCATCCGGGCGGAAATTATTTCCAAATACAGTCATAAATATGGAAAACCTGCACGACCTCCTTATTAACCGGAGAAGCATACGAAAATATACCGACGAGTCGGTCGACCCCGACCACGTTCGTCTCATCCTCGAAGCCGCACTGATGGCTCCCACCTCGAAAAATGCCCGCAGCTGGCAATTCGTGGTGGTAGAAGACAAAGACACCCTGCAAGCGCTCGGTCAATGCAAACCCAGCTATGCCACGTCGATAGCCAATGCTCCGCTGGCAGTAGTAGTATGTGCCGACATGACCAAATCCGAAGCCTGGATTGAAGACGCATCTGTGGCGGCCTCGTTCATGATGCTACAGGCAGCCGACCTCGGGCTGGGAAGCTGTTGGGTGGAAGTCCGCGACCGCTATCGCGAGGACGGCGAGCCCTCGGAGGAGTATGTACGCTCACTGCTCGGAATCCCCGAAGAAAACTCGGTGGTCTGCATCCTCTCCATCGGACATAAGGACGAACAGCGCCGGCCCATCGATACGGCCAAACTGCTTTGGGAGAAAGTGCACATCGACAGATGGAAGAAATAACCCGACACGCAAACCGGCCGATAGTAGCAATAGTCGGGGCCGGGAATGTCGCAACGCACCTGGCTATTGCACTTGCCCAATCAGCCGATGTGGTGCAGATTGTCAGCCGTCACGACGACACCGCCCGACAGCTGGCCGAACGACTCGGGCCACGATGCTCCCACAGCGGAAACATCGACGACCTTACGGCCGAAGCCGATTTCTATATAATCGCGGCTCACGACGACGCGATTGCCGAAATCGCAGAATCGACGCCCGACTATCCCGGCATCTGGGCTCACACGTCAGGCAGTGTAAGCGCCGAAGTGTTCAGCGGGAAGAAAAGCCGCTTCGGAGTGTTCTATCCGCTTCAGACCTTCAGTAGAGAACTGGAAGTGGATGTAAGGAAGATTCCATTTTTCATCGAAGGAAACTCGGATGAAAGCGCGCTCGCACTGCGAGCACTCGCACTGCGCATCGCCGACAACGTGATGAACGCCGACAGCGAACGCCGGCGACTCCTGCACGTTGCGGCAGTCTTCGCCTGTAATTTCGCCAACCTGATGTGGATGGAAGCCGACACACTGCTCCGACGCGACGGCCTCGACATACGTTTCCTTATGCCGCTCATTGAAACAACCCTCAACAAGCTCCATTCACTTCCTCCTCGCGAGGCTATGACGGGACCGGCACGACGTGGCGACGCAGAAGTAATCCAGCGCCATGAAACAATGCTCGACGGACGCACCCGGGAGATTTACAGCCTGCTCTCCGACACAATACTGGAGACATACCACTCCCCTCTCTCAGCCTCCTCAACATCAGCCACATCCGTCACATAAGCAACATCAGCAACATCCACTACGCCAGATTCAACCAAATGAGCAAGACTGCATTCGACCTAAGCAAAATCAGAGGAATCGCCTTCGACGTCGACGGCGTCCTGTCGCCCTCGGCTGTGCCTCTGGGCGACGACGGCGTTCCGCGCCGCTTAGCCAACACCAAAGACGGCTTCGCACTGCGAGAGGGTACGCGCAAAGGGATGAAAATAGCTATAATCAGTGGAGCGGTGGCCCCCGGACTGCGCGAACGGTTTGCAATGCTCGGCATCGACGACGTCTACCTCGGTGCAGGCAAAAAGATTGACGTATTCAAATCCTGGATGGCCGAACGTGGACTTAAGCCCGAAGAGACGGCATTCGCAGGCGACGACGTGCCTGACTGCACCTCCATGCGGCTGGCTGGACTGGGCGTAGCTCCAGCGGATGCTTCGGTCGACGCGATGGAAGCCGCCGACTACATTTCGCCGGTGGCCGGAGGATGCGGCGTGGCCCGCGACATTATCGAGCAGATTCTACGCTCGCGCGGCGAATGGCCCTCCGACGCCTCGGCCAACGGATGAAGTCGGCACCCATACAATAATATATATTAATATATATTACCGAACGATGGAAAAACTTCTTGACGGGCTTCGGCTCGTGCTGGCAAGTGCCTCGCCACGCAGACGCGAACTCCTATGCCAGATAGGCGCACAAGTGCGCATTGCCTCCACCAAAGAGGTCGACGAAAGCTATCCCGAGAATATTGCCCCTGAGGAGGTTGCCCCCTACATTTCAGCAAAGAAAGCTCATGCGTATGCCGACTCAATAGAATCGGGCGAGACGCTCATCACCGCAGATACGGTAGTGATTTGTGAAGGCCGCGTACTCGGCAAACCGCACAATGAGCACGAGGCCGTAGAAATGCTCCGCCAGTTGAGCGGACGCACCCACTCGGTAGTGACGGGCGTCACCATAATGAACAGCGAACGCGGCCGCACCTTCGGCGTAACCACCGAAGTAGACTTTGCCCCGCTTAGCGACAACGAAATACGTTATTACGTGGAAAAATACCGCCCGCTCGACAAAGCCGGAGCCTATGGCATCCAGGAGTGGATCGGCTATATCGGCATTACGGGAATACGTGGCGACTATTACAACGTGATGGGGCTCCCCCTTCAGCGGCTATACGCCGAACTGAAGGAACTGCATTCCTAAGCATCGCTGCCGGACGCCTTAGGCACAAGCAATGCGCCAAGTTCCCACACGGCGTAGACGGGGATAAAGACTGCCATCAGCGTAAACGGATCGCCGGTAGGAGTAACTAAAGCGGCAAGAATGAGCAGCACGACAACTGCATGGCGGCGGTAGCGGTTGAAAAAACGACGCGATAGCAGCCCCATCTTTCCCAACACCCACGCCAGCAAGGGGAGCTCAAACAGCAGCCCCATAACGAGAATGAGGGTAAAGAACATGTCGATGTAGCTCGAAATAGAAATGATATTGGGAATTGCCTCCGACAGCTGATAACCGGCAAGGAAACGTACGGTGAGCGGAAATACAAGCAGGTATCCGATAGCAACGCCTATGCAGAACATCACGAAGCCCATGGCAAAAGCTGTTGCCCCCCGCCGCCTCTCAACCGGATACAGAGCCGGGCGCACGAACCCCCATAGCAGAAAAAGAATGACCGGCAATGCGGCCACAAACGCCAGCCAGCAGGCCGACGACATATGGATGAAAAACTGCGATGCCAGTTCGGTATTGATAAGGTCGACATGAAACCCTTCGGACGACACCACGGCTGCCTCCGGCCATAAGGCCGCGATACGGTCGAGCACCAGATATGACGGAAAATCACCACGGCACGGCCATAGAATCAGCCCATGGAAAATATCCGGCATCCATATGAAAAAACATACGGCGAATACCATCCAAACGGCAATCGCACGCCAAAGCACACCCCGAAGCACATCGAGGTGTTGCCAGAACGACATTGAATCAGTGTTTCGGGGCTTCGTCGGATTTGCCATCGTCGGAAGAATCGTATTTGCCGTTGATTTCGTCGGACATATCGTTTAGTCCCTCCTTGAATCCGCGGATTCCCTTGCCGACGCCACGCATCAGTTCAGGAATCTTCTTGCCGCCGAACAGCAGAAGAATCACCACGGCGATTATAATGATTTCCCAGCCGCGAAGTCCGCCCAGGAAAAGGAGAATGAGAAGATTGGTCATAGCCTGATAAATTAAATCGATACAATAATCTGATAACTAACCAAAAAGGCAGTGGACTTCCCTTGGGAATGAGCCACCGCCTTTTTTAGCCGTTAATATCGTTGGGAGTCAAGGACCGGATTGGGGTCAGGCCTTCACGCGCTCCAGATAGTTGCCGTTGCGGGTATCGACGCGCACCTTATCGCCGATATTGCAGAAGAGAGGCACGCGGATTTCAGCGCCGGTCTCCACGGTAGCGGGCTTGAGCGTGTTGGTGGCGGTGTCGCCCTTGATGCCGGGTTCGGTGTAGGTGATTTCAAGCACCACGTTGGCGGGAAGCTCGCAGGTGAGGATCGTGTCGGAAGCGGCGTGAACCATAGCCTCGACGATATCGCCCTCCTTGAGGAACTGAACGCCTTCGATGCTTTCGCCGGGAAGAGCCATCTGCTCGAACGTCTCGGTGTGCATGAAGTTGTAGCCCATATCGTCTTTATAGAGATACTGATAGGGACGGCGCTCGATGCGGACTTCGTTGACTTTCACGCCGGAGTTCCAGGTCTTGTCGAGGATACGGCCGGTTTTTACGTTGCGAAGCTTTGTGCGTACGAAAGCCGGACCCTTACCGGGCTTAACGTGAAGGAATTCCACGATGAAGAAATAGTTGCCGTCGATGTCGAGGCACATGCCGTTCTTGAAATCAGCTGTTGTTGCCATAAAAAATTCTGGATTGTAATATCTTGTATTATTGTGTTAAAATTCAAGCGATAAAGCGCGGCGGCACACGCCTGCGCAAATTGCGATGCAAAATTACCAAAAAACGCCTTAACCTGCAAATCCCCACCAAATTATTTCCGGCTATTTCATAGGCACAGGGGCATATACGCAGGTTCGTGAGTTCACTTTAAGAACTATGGTGTCCGTACAACTACCAGAACTTTCAAGAAATGGTTGGATGAAAACAAAATTCCTTACAAAACAGATAAGGAAGTCAGGGATGAACATGTCATAAAGTTCTATGAACAGGACCCGGCAAGAAGCAGCCGAGAGATTGAACGACTCTGTAATGAGATTGATATTGATGTCAATTACAGAACCATTCAGAGAATAATTAAACAACAGAGGTAAATAGTCTAATTATATAATATAAAATCATTTAACCAATAATGAACACAATGCAATTATAACAGCAATATAGGACACATATCTGCTTAATCTTGCGGCAAAGAGATTCGAGGCCAATATTTGATATTCTTGTTTACGGTATGCCTCCCAACCTTTATGACTTAACTTGAATTTATACCCAAGGAATTTCTTAATTTCAGTCTCTTGACTTTTGTCAATATAATACATTGGATTTGGGATATTTACAGTCCCCAATTCCTCTACTTCTAAAAGACCTAATCCAGCCGAAATTTCTATCAAAAGTAATTCTAATTGTTTGTATGAAGGAATGATTTTTAGATACCACGAATGTTCACAGACTGCATCCAAAATTATACTACCATCTACTTCCTCTATCCCAAAGACAGATTTCATATAGACCATATACTCAATTACTTTGGCTATAAACTGAAATCTATGGTATGAGCACATCAAATGATATCCTTTTCCAAGATTAGGCGTAAGAATGCTTGTTTTGGTGCTTGTCAGTATTTTCCTGACATTCATGGTTTGCTCAAATTCATCAAGCTCACTCATAATGCTACTAAAATGATTAGTTATTTTCAATATAGTCCCGATCATCCTGTTCTACGTGTCCGTAGGCGGTTTCAGGTTCTTGGACGAGTAGAACATCTTCGTCAGTGGTGTAGGCGGTGGCCTTGTCAAATACGTATTCTTTCAGCCGTGCTGGTGTCCATATCTGATTGGACATGCGGGGAACTACACCTTGTGTGTATGTTCTGTCAAAGGGATGGTATTTGCCTATCTTGATTTTCAAGGTGGACATTGGTACGGGTATTGACACTCCGTTCTGCACGAAATTTTTCGTGCGTTGTCCAAATCGCACATCCTCAATCTCATAATATCCGTCTATCGCATTACCCACGATTGGTAGCAGATACTTGATTTCAGAGATGTCGCCGCTTGGCATATTTAGCATTACATAGGTCTTGCCTTCCGCCTGATGATTGGAGAACAAATCAAAAAGACTGGTGTTATCTTCTGCGGTTTCGTTCTTTCTGACCAGACATGTCAGGAAACTGCCTTCATAGACTACCTTTCTGATAGTTCCACCAACCTGCTCTTTTGCACGCTGTATAACGCTCGATGGTTCTTTACCCAATCGGCACTCGGCCACATAGAAATCCTCTTTGAGTTTGTCAATCAGTTCCTGACTTTCAGGATAGGACATGTCAAGTGCCAGCGAGTAGATGTTATCGGTCTGATATGGTGAGAAAACCTTACCAACCACATCCTTGAAATGTTCTTTCAGATACTTCACTCCATCTACATCTGGGTGAGCCTCCATTGCGTAGAACGTGAAAGACTTGTTCAATATTTCCTGTATTGACTTGCGGAATTTCTCTCTGACGGAACTTTTGTAAGCCTCTTTCGCACTCGCGTTATTCCTTGCGTACAATGATAAAACATAAAGGAAGTTCATGTCATAATGCGAAAGGATAAGCGTATCTCTATCGTATAGACGATTGTTGAAATGGCGGCTGATAGGTGGCTGTTTCTTATGCTCCTCTGTCTTGTCTTCGTACGAAAGCGTCGCAGGATTGATATTGGCAGACACGAAGAAATTGGGTATTACATTGTATCCCTCTGTAATATCATCTCTGAGCCGTATATTCTTATAACGGTCTTTCTCGCTGTCTTTACTTTTTTCGTCCAGGAACAAATTCAAATTCCACTGGATTACATTACGGGCGTACGTATATTGCTTATATACCGCCTCACCTTTGGGGTCGCTGCCTATTTTGTAATATTTGGAATCACCTATGTAGTAGACATCGTTCTCTTCCTCACGATTACTGATGAGCCCCTTATAGGTATAGAAGTGGTCAACCAGCTTCCCGTCTTCCTGTTCTTTCAGACCTGCGGGAACATCATTGTCGCCAATCAGTTCCTCGATAATGGCCTCGAACACAATATGGAAACTTTTTACAAGGAGATACTCACTCTGCGAGGTTGACATCTTTATCTGATATGTCTTGTCAAAGAACGCATAACACAAATCCCACAGTCTTACCGCAATGTCTGAGTAGTATTTGTATTTTATCTGGCGGAGCCTTCTCATACCGAAACCGTTGATGTATCTCTCGAACTGGTTGCCCGTAATAAGCTTGAAGCCGAATGGTATCTCTGTTCTGAAACCAAAACGTTCGGCCACATAGTTAAGGATCGAGAAGAATATCACAATCAGTTCTTCATCGAAGTTGACCTGACGTTTCTTGTTGACGGGGTTTAGGTAGATTGGTTCTTCTCCCTGCACAACGGTTGCTGTCGATGATATGGTCTTTCCCCAGTTTATTTTGTTGAAGCCTGAGTGGATGTTTTTGAGGATGAAAGTGAAGAACGAGCGGTTCTCTTTGTTAAAGCGGATAAGGTTGAGGATTACATCAAGTAGAGTGTTGCTTTTCTTCTTTGTTCCATTCCCGTCGCTTTCTATTTCACGCCGCAAAACAATCCCGTTGTTCTCGTTTGCCGTGTTATATACAACAATGGCACGGTGTATCCATACCGCGAACTCATACAGAAATTTCTTTTCGTGCGGTTCGAGCTTGACCTCGTCTCTGTCAAGGTGTATCAGCTTGGCGGGGTCATATTTGCCGAACACCCTACCACGGTCGTTCTCATCCCTTTTCTGCGGTTCATCAAGTAGAACCTTTGGGAGTATCAGTACGCAATCTTTTATCTTAGGATTGTAGTAATACCCCACATAGCTCACGGAAATCTTGTTGTCAACGTCCTGCAAGGTAAACAACCCGTCAAGAACATCAACAACATCTTTCGCATTGTACTGGTATTCCTCAATCAACAGTTTCACATTAATTCAACTTTAATTCCAAGATTTTGAGCCTCAGATATTTGATTTATCAAGGCTCTGTATGAATTGGCTTTGACTTTTAGGATATGATATCCGTTAATCTCAAATGATTTATACCTTGGTGACCACTCTTTGTGTACTATTTTGGAGATAATAGGACGACCGCCTCGTTTACATTTGCTCCAATATGCGACCTTTACCGCAACTTCAAAACCAATGTATCGAATAGTACGAGCATAGACGTCAAAAATATCATATCCCTTAAATTCCTTGCCATTGGGAAATGATACTTTCATATAACGAAAACTTTCCCCCTCCTTTTTGGGTGGGAGACAAGGTTCCTCGTCATCTAAGGGATAATGCTCTTTAAATTGATAATGTTGCATTTCTCAATTCCAATTGTCCGCAATCAGCAGTTCCGTTAATCAATCTTACGAATGGTAATACCCCAGTCTTTTGTATCAAGTATGTGGATAAAGTCAGCCATCGTTTCAGGAATAAATCCTATCGACATGTATATGGTATCACCATTTGATAGGTCAAATGGAGTGTATCTCTTATCTATGCGAGTATCTATCGATTTTGACTTCTTTTCTTCGTATTGTTCTGTGGTATATACCTTTGGCCATTTAAAGCTACTCCATTCTGATACAATCTCATTTGCTGAATAATCAGGATTGTTGGCAATGAATATGTTCATTGCTTGAATAGCAGCAGGGCCCATCAGAAAATTACCATTCCCATTTACGGTATAACGGTCAAGAGTGCGGCTGTTGTTATTTCCATCCTCATGGTATGTTTCGTCCGGGTCTGTGTCTTGGTCTTCTTCTGATTGTTCTTCAACAACAGGCAGTTTGAAGCCTTCAACGAATCTGGCCAACATGTCATCCCCCTTTGTCGAGAAGAAATCAGTGAAACGATAAGCTGTTCTCGTCTTGCTGTTCTCATGCTCATATACAAACGGGGCTTCGGTCAAGTCGTAGTCCTTGAAAACATCAGTCCACAGATAGAACAGCACCTTGTTGACAAATACCTTTTCAGATATGATGTCAAGTCTGCCATCCCTGCCACGCTTGTTAGGCTTGGCAAAGAAATAACCCATCTGCTTGTCCTCTGACATCGTGAGCTTCAATATCCTGGGATTGATATAGTCAAGGAACTGCCCCCAGTAGTACATCTTGCCCCTCACTTCAAGTTTCCAAGCGAGACGTTCGCCAGTGTTCTTGTCAATGGGGTCATACTCAATAGGCATGTATTCCCAGTTCCAGCGACGTTTGAAGGCACTGTCGATGGGGAACAGCGACTGGTCGGACGTGTTCATCGTTGCCCAGATACGGAGATTGGGCGGCAGCAGAAGTTTGGAGCCGTCGAGAATATAAAAACCAATCTCTTCTACCTCCCCGCTGTCTTTTTCGAGCTTGAAGGAAGCTATAACATCACGTTGCTGTTGTGTCAGTCCTTCACCATCTTTTGTTTTCTTTAATGCAAAACCTTTCACATCATCACGCAGGAACTGGGCGATATCCTCGTCAGCACTGATGGCATAGGAAGAACAACCCATGTTGTTTCTGTCGAGAAGCTGGAACAGATCGCCGAATATCTGAGCACAATTACCACGGTTGATTTCCTCAATCACCAGATAGTAGGGATTGTCCTCACCCGCTGAATATCTTTTCCATGCCTCCACGTATGCTTTCAGGAATGCCTGCGGAACATACTTGTAGACAATCTTCTTCTCGTAGGCCTTTTCGTTCTCGGCATTTTTGGCATGATGGATAGTCGTACCCACAAAAGCATGTACCGGCATTGGTGCCATTGTAGGCTTGTAAGCTCCCACAAACGAGGCATAATCACTATCTGGATGGAACGTAGTCCTTACAGAATTGTTCTCGTTTGTCGCCTTGTCAATGGTAAACGACTTACCCGTACCCGGAGCACCGTAATATACCAATTGGAGTGTGTCGTTTGACTGAGGAATACAAGGTATCCTCATGTAGTTGTGTTCTTCTGGAACAAGCCCCTGCCATTCTGCTGAACGAAGTTGGGAAGTCTTATATGACATTCGTTCATTTTGATTTACAACTACACATGAAAAGTGGAGTTCATCTTGGTCGTGTACTGAAATATCATCTACGAACCAACACCCACCATCATATATATTACCACACCCTAAAAATTCAGATATAGCTTGGTATGACTGCTCGTTAGAGAATTCGATTTCTCCATCATCAAACTTGGCATATGGTGGTAAGGATATTCTCAATCTTCCTTCATGGCTTTTTGTATGTTCTCTCACAAGAGCCACTACCATTTGTAGATTGTTGATTTGACTGCCATTTACAAAGACTTTGTCAAATTTAGACAGCAATAAATACTCGTTGTTCTTTGAACCTGCTGACAAGTCAACAAATTCTTGCTCTCTGACAGCTTTATAAATCAAACCGTCGAGAATGTCTTGTAATCCGTCTATCGAGGCATTGATTTTCTTTTCTTTGCCTTGTCCAATAGAAACACACCAAGGAGCGGTTGCGGTTGCTTCTGGTATTACAGAATTGAAGAATATGGTAGTAACGTCAACTTTCATAATTGGGAGAATATATGTTTGAACAATGTTGCAACAAGGTTGACGTCCCATCCATTTCCAGCACGTCTCCCCAGTTTTGTATAACCAAGTGTAGGAGGATATTTAATCTCTTTAAATGTGTCATTTAGAATGAACCCCATTAAACGAAAGTGTTCGTCAGTTGAAAGTTTACGAACTCTCTCTTTTCCATCTTTTATAGGTTCTACTATCCTGATAACATTATGTTCAGGTGGCGTGACAGTCATACACAGAGCATCTTTTCGTAATTTTCTGTTATAGTAGTCATAACACAATGGCTCTTCTACATCAAACATGTCAATGTTATGCAGTTCTTTAATCCTGTCAATCTGCTTTTGTGTCCTATAAAGTTCCTCTTCGGGTTCTGTGTCAAGGAAATCCTTTATTCTGTATTTTAGTTCAATGGTTGGTGGTGTTAGAACAAAGTCATTGGGTAGCTTACCTTTATATGCAAATATCCAAAGACGTTCTCTTGTTTGTGGAACACCATAGTCTTTTGAATTTAGTCGATCGTATCTAACGTCATATCCTATACGTTCAAGTTCACTCACTATTTTCAAGAACGTGGGCTTATGTTTGCCAACACAAAGACCTTTTACATTTTCGAGTAATATGTATTGGGGCTTTTTGTACTCACAGATACGAATTATATCAGAAAACAGCGTTCCACGCGTGTCTAATTCCCCCATTCGGGAACCAACGGTTGAAAACGGCTGGCAAGGAAAGCCACCTGTAAACAAATCAAAATCAGGAAGTTCAGCCTCGTTTATGCTAGTAATATCCCCAAAGTTATGAACATTGGGGAAATTATACTCATATAGTTCTATTGCATCCTTATCAATCTCGGAGTATCCAACAACATCAAAAGGCACATGGGCCTTCTGTAAGCCAAAGGATGCTCCTCCATAGCCTGCAAACGCCTCAAAAACTCTTATTTGTTTAATATGCTCCAAGTGTCTATAAAACAATACTTCCCAGTAGTGCTGACAAGATGGCCAAATCTGCGGCTACAAGGAAGTTCTGTAATTTGATTGTTCTTATATCTTGGCCTTCGTCAGCATGAGTGCAGTTTATATGCAAAGTTACGCAATTTTTTGAAACTATCAGAATGCCATGAAATGATTTACCTATTATCCTGGATATTAGACGCAGTCGGGCATATCGTATAAAAATTTGAATCCTTTAATGGAAGTACCGTTGCCGAATCCGTTATAATGTTGTAAGTTTGCGCTATAAAGCGGAATGGACGACTTAAAAAGTTTTTCAAAAAATTAAGTAACGATATACATGTTGTCTACCCAAAAGTAGGGATGCACCCTGGTGCATCCGATTATCAATGAGTTAGGCTTATAGAGAAGGCGGATGCACCAGGGTGCATCCCTACAAGCTGACGGCCAACCATTTAGTTGAAATCCTGAAACAACAAGTATATATTAACCAGAACTTAAGCCAGATGAAGAAGTTATTTTTAGTTTCATCAATTATCATTCAGGCGTGTATAGTGTTCGCACAGAATTGTTGTGTGAATGATACTATTGTCCGGGAAATTCAGTTCCCTCTGACCGAACAGGACACCAAAACCGAACTCTTTTATTACAACAACGAATGGATTGCAGGGGCATTAGATCTGGTGCCAGCCGACTCCATTCAAAAGGTGGAGATTAAAAACGACGAGTATGGAAATCGCGCCTTATTTTTAACCCTACCGCCTGAAACTCTTGCACAAATAAAAGCGGAAGTGCGCAAACGCTTCATTAATGTGGACCCTCGCTGCGAATTTCCCGGAGGCAACGGGAAACTCAAAGAATGGATTGATGAAAATATCCGCATTCCCGAAGGATTCAAGGGTTGCGAAAGAGTCATTGTTTGTTTTACCGTTCATCCCGATGGCTCAATAAGCAACCCGAAGATTATGCGCCCGAGCAAAAACGAGGCGGCAAACCAAGAGGCTTTAAGGCTGGTTAATGCGTTGCCCAAATTTCGGGTCAAATACTTTACTCCCCGAAAGTACAACTTAAACTATAGTATTCCCATCACATTCAGGGAGCCGGGCGCGATATTTATACGAGGAGATGAAAGCGACACGCATAATCAGGCTTCTACATCATCTGACGGCGTGAACGAGCCGGTGATTATTGGCTCTGATCAATTGCCTTATTACTTAAATGGAGGCGAAAAAGGCTTATTTAGCGACCTATATACCACAATTTTGGCAACCGCTCCTGCAACACATGATTCTGTCAAAGGCCGTGCCGCTCTCAGTTTCGCTATTGGAAAAGACGGTCAAATAGATCCGAATTCAATAACAGTAGTCAGAAACTGGTCTGTACCCGACGATTATCTGAACGTCGCCATTGAAGCCATCAAGAAATTAGGGAAATTTGAGCCCGGAAAACAGCTTGGAACGCCTAAACGGGTGGCGTATACCATTCTTGTCAAATATCCTGTCCCTCTTGATAAAATCAATCCGGCAGAGTAAATAATTAAATAATCAAGTCTTTTACAGCATAGAAGGCGGTGTGTCAAAATTCAACAATTTGACACATCGCCCTATTTTTTTACCCGGATGGCGAGGGCGCTGTCAGCCATCGACCTTTGGTCGCTTTGCTATGCAAAGAATGGTCCAGGTTCTTATCTCACACGTCGAATTAAGGAAAATTAGGATGATGGGAGGGAGAATGCGACGCAAGAGATGTCCCGAATTTCAAACTATTATTGTAAATTTGCAGATTGAAAAAGAAGATATGCACACCACGCCAATAAATTCAGAGTCAATCGAGGCATTGAAACGGATTCTGAGCACCGCCCACACGGCAGTGCTCACATGCCATATATCGCCCGACGGCGACGCCATGGGTTCAACCCTGGGGTTTTGCCGCGTGCTTCGCAACAAGGGGTTCAACGCCCGCGTGGCCACGCCCGACACGCCGCCGAAGCACCTTGCCTTTCTTCCGGGCGCGGAGCATATAGTAAGCTATTCGCGCAATCCTGCGTATGTATCCCAGCTGATTACTACCGCCGATGTGGTCTTCTCGCTCGACTACAACGAACTTAAACGTGTCGACCAGATGGCAGGAGCAATCGCCGCTGCCCCCGGAGCGAAGGTGATGATCGACCACCACCTCCATCCGGCCGATTATCCCGAAGTGGTTATTTCCCGCCCTGAGGAGTCGTCGACTTCAATACTCATATATAAGGTGCTCAAGGCACTCGGATGGCTCGACTCTCTCGACGCTGATGCAGCCGAATGCCTCTACACGGGCATGATGACCGATACGGGCAATTTCTCGTACAACTCCAACAATCCGGAAATCTACACCGTGGTAGCCGACCTGATGCGTCGCGGCATCGACAAGGACGCCATCTACCGCAAGGTATACTATTCGGCAACGGCCGACCGGCTGCGCCTCAACGGCTATGCACTGTCGGAGAAAATGACCGTTTTCCCCGACCACCGGGCGGCGCTGATTACACTCACCCGCGAGGAACTGAACCGCTACCATTATCAGAAAGGAGATACGGAGGACCTCGTGAACCGTCCGCTCACGATTGCCGACGTTACCTATTCGGTTTTTCTTCGCGAGGAGTCGGACTACATCAAGGTCTCGACCCGCAGCAAGGGCGATTTTCCGGTCAACAGGCTCTGCAAAGAATATTTCAACGGCGGAGGGCACCTGAACGCCGCCGGCGGAGAATTCTACGGCACCCTTGAGGAAGCCGTCGCGACAATCGAACGCGCAATGCCTGAATTCGACCGATTCCTTCCCAAATGAGACAGGTGCACACCCTACATGCAAGACAATACAGAATCAAACATCACACCATACCCACTACCCCACCGATGAACCTAAACCTCAAGATACTGGGCGCCACGGCCCTACTGACCGCGGGAATTCTATCCTCCGGCTGCAACGACAGCAAAAGCTACGCCGAGCTCCTCACCGAGGAAAACCAGGCCATCAACGCCTATCTTCTGAATCAGAAAGTCGAGACGACTCTCCCCGACGACGGAAATTTCCTGACCGGAGAAGACGCTCCTTTCTATAAACTCGACGAGGAAGGGAACGTATACATGAAAGTAATCGACGCCGGCAATCCGGAATGGATGGCCGAATCCGACGAGCTAATTTACTTCCGCTTCACACGCTGGTCGCTTCTGAGCTATAACCCCTATACAAACGAACACATCGACGGCTGGGGCAACTCCGACGACCTCGGCCTTGGGTCGGCTTCTTTCCGTTTCGGCAACTATACGCTCAGCAGCAGCTCGGCGTGGGGGTCGGGCCTACAGATGCCGCTCAACTACATCGGCCTTGAGAGCGAATGCTATCTAATTGTAAAATCGCAGTACGGACTCACGTCGGAGATTTCCAACGTGACCCCCTTCCTCTATCATATCCGTTACTTCAAGCGCGGCGCAACCGGAGCCGACGACGAAACATCCGCAGGCACCACCGCCCAGTAACCCTACCCACCACACTGCAACCTAACCAATCAATCCACAACGAAATATTCGAATGTCGCTTATAAAATCAATCTCAGGAATCCGCGGCACCATCGGCGGCCGCGCCGGCGAGGGCCTCAGTGCTCTCGACGTGGTTAAATTCACATCGGCCTATGCCGCTTTCATTCGCAAAAATACCACACGTACATCCAATCTCATAGTAGTCGGTCGCGACGCACGCGTGTCGGGTCCGATTGTCAGCGGACTTGTTTGTTCCACGCTCCGCGCCATGGGATTCGATGTCGTAAACATCGGACTGGCCTCCACCCCCACCACCGAGGTGGCCGTGGCCTCGCTACAGGCATGCGGCGGTATCATCATAACCGCCTCGCACAACCCCGCGCAATGGAATGCCCTCAAGCTACTGAACCAAGACGGTGAATTTCTCAACGACGCACAGGGCAAGCAGGTGCTCGCCCTGGCGGCCGCCGACGATTACGAATACGCCGACATCGCCCACATCGGTGCAGAGATGACCGACAATACATGGAATCTCCGCCACATCCGTCAGGTGCTCGATCTTGCTCTGGTTGACCGCGACGCCATAGCCCGCGCCAACTTCACCGTGGCCGTCGACGCCGTCAACTCCGTAGGCGGTGTGGTGATTCCTCAGCTTCTGCGTGCCCTGGGAGTGAAAAACATCGTGGAACTCAACTGCGAGCCTACCGGCAAATTCGCCCATACACCGGAACCGATTCCCCAGAACCTCACACAGATTTCCGACCTGATGAAGAAAGGCGGAATCGACGTAGGATTCGTGGTCGATCCCGACGTCGACCGTCTGGCAATCGTGATGGAAAACGGCGAGATGTTTGTCGAGGAATACACCCTCGTAGCCGTAGCCGACTATGTGCTCGGCCACACACCCGGCACCACGGTGTCGAATCTCAGCAGCTCGCGCGCGCTGGGCGACGTGACACGCGCCCACGGCTGCGAATATCATGCGTCGGCTGTCGGCGAAGTAAATGTAGTCACCAAGATGAAAGAAGTCGGCGCTGTAATCGGCGGCGAGGGCAACGGCGGCGTGATATATCCGGCCGCACACTACGGCCGCGACGCTCTTGTAGGCGTAGCCCTCTTCCTCTCACTCCTGGCCAAATCGGGCAAGAAAGTAAGCGAACTGAAAGCCGGCTATCCCCCCTACCAGATTGCCAAGAACAAAGTGGAGTTGACCCCCGAAATAAACATAGACGCCGTACTGGCCAAACTGAAGGACACCTATGCCGGCGAACGCATCACCGACATCGACGGCGTGAAAATCGACTTCAAGGATTCGTGGGTTCACCTGCGCAAATCCAACACCGAGCCGATAATCCGCATTTATGCTGAAGCGGCTACCATGGAGAAGGCCGAAGCCCTCGCGGAAGCCGTGAAGCAACAGCTTATCGAGGCATGCTGAAACCTTAACCGAGGTTTAACTCCCTGGTTCCACCTCCCTACACTTTCTCTCCACCATTATCCATCTACCGTAACGAAATGACAAATTCCCTCAAATGCATGGCTGCCCTTGCGGCAGCCTGCGTTGTATACATATCGGCAGCCCGGGCCCAGGAGCCGACAATGGCGTTGCCGAGAGTATCCGTGGCATGCGTCCGCGAGGAACCTCGCCATTCTGCCGAACTGGGCACCCAGGTCGTAATGGGTACACCCGTGAAAATCACCGGACGACACGGAGAATGGATGGCCGTCGAGACTCCGGAAGGATATCATGGCTACATAATCGCCAACTCACTTCAACCGCTTACCGACAATGATTTCGACCGCTGGAAGCAGTCGAAGCGAGTTGCCGTCAGCTCCACCGACCAGACTTATATCTTTTCCCGCAGAGACCACGACCCGGCGCTTAGGGTGAGTGATGTGGTGAACGGAAGCATTCTCCAGACAGATTGCACTACAGAAACGGCCGACTCGCTGTTCACTCCCGTACGACTTCCCGACGGGCGCCAGGGATATATACGCACATGCGATGTGATGCCGCTTCCATATTGGGCCGACCGAAAATGGAGCGCTGAAGGCACCATCGCCTTCGCCATCGCCATGACGGGCACACCCTACCTATGGGGAGGCACGACATCGAAGAGCGCCGACTGCTCGGGTATGACCAAAGCCGCTTTCCTCTCGCAAGGGGTTATCCTACCACGCAATGCATCCCAACAGGCTCTCATCGGCACGGCCGTAGATTTCAGCAATCTAAGTAATCTCATACCGGGCGACCTACTGTTTTTCGGCAATCGCGCTACCAAAAAAGTCAACCACGTAGGGATGTATATCGGCCACGGAAAATTCATCCACGATTCCGGACGGGTGAAGATCAACTCACTAAGAAAAGGAGATTCCGACTACACACCCCTCGCACTGCTCGGCGTCCGACGCCTTGATTCAGCTACACTACACCGACTCGCTCTAAAAAATCATCCATGGTATTTCTAAACCAGACATAGGAATCTGATGTCGGAACAACCGGCCGACCATAGGCAACTGTTCAAAATTATTTTATAAAACTATAGTCTATTTTTCTTAATTTTGTAGACTGAAGGAATTATCTACATCCACGATAATCCGGCCACAACCACAATATCACACATCCCACGACAATGCCTCAGATGAACCACGATAATTTCAACGACCCGGACCGGCTTCTCGATCCCGACCAACTGTATGCCGACTGCGCACGTCAACCGCGCCAACGGCGTAAGCCGGACGAAGACACCCGCGGGCGCCGTCCGGACTCCGGCAAACCTACAGGCAACACCCGTAAGGAAAGCCGCGAGCGCCGCCAGCGAAAACCGCTACGCCAATGGGGCATAGTGCGGTTCTTCACCGACAGCCGCCTTTTGGCCGTGGTCGGGGTGGCTCTGATGCTTGCCGCCGTATATATAACGGTTGCTGTCATCGGATTCGCAAGATCCGGAAGCGCCGACGCCAGCGTCGCGACCACGATGACTGTCTCGACAATAGTCGACAATAGCGTTGCGGTCGAAAATCCCGCCGGCCCTGTGGGAGCCAAAATCTCGCATTCCATGATTGTCGGCGGCCTCGGACTCGGGTCGCTCGCCATAATCGTGTATCTCTGCCTGATGGGGCTCAGCCTGATGGGATTCCGCCGCACGCGCTTCTGGTCAACGACATTCAAGACACTGCTTGTGGCGATTACCGCCTCGATTATTCTCGGGCTCATATCCTTATGGATGGGCTGGGAACTTAATCTCGGCGGATACCACGGGCACTACATGAATATCCTAATTGTGAGATACCTCGACTGGGTAGGGGCCATCCTTATCAGCGTACTTCTTGCAGTCGCCACTTTCTATGTCTACATCAACGACCTTGTAGCGGTAGCCAACCGGTACAAAGCTCTGAGGCGTGCGCGCCGCGACAAGGCTGAGCAGCAGCGGCTCCAACGCGAAGCCGACCGCGAACGCGTTCGCCAGGCTATGCTCGACGCCGACTCGTCGGACGACGTACCCGGCCGCCCCTCACACGAAGAATCCACTGTCGAGGAGCCCGAACCACCGACTCTCTCCATGGGATTCGACGATCCGTTTGCCAGCACCGACTCGCCGGAGCCCGACGACGTATTCTCGACAACCGGCCGTGAAACTCCGGAAATCCACACACCTTCCGATGAGCTGCCTGTGGAAAAGCCAACCGTGCAAACTCCCCCCGCTCCGGAAGCCACAACCGAAAGCGAGCCGGACAAGCCGGAAGGCCCGAGCCTGGAGGTTGAGACAAATACCATCGAGGCAGCCGCCCATCATGGCGTCGACGAGAAGTTCGATCCGACCGCCGAACTCTCGCGCTACGTGATGCCCGGCCTCGACCTGCTTAAAGACATCCCCGTGAAGGCCAACAGCGTGGACCGGGAGGAGCAGGAGGAGAACAAGGAGCGCATCACCACAACCCTCAACCACTATGGCATATCAATCAGCCATATCCACGCTACCGTCGGCCCGACCGTAACGCTCTACGAAATCATCCCGGCCGAAGGAACGCGCATCGCAAAAATCAAACGCCTGGAAGATGACATCGCGATGAGTCTGTCGGCTCTCGGCATCCGAATCATTGCCCCCATACCTGGCAAAGGCACCATCGGCATCGAGGTGCCTAACAAAGATCCACAGACAGTATCAATCCGCTCCATCCTGGGCTCGAAGAAATTCCAGGAGTGCAAATACGAGCTGCCGATGGCCATGGGCGCCACCATATCCAACGATGTATATATAGCCGACCTCTGCAAGATGCCCCACCTGCTTGTGGCTGGTGCAACGGGCATGGGTAAATCGGTCGGACTCAACACCATCATCGCATCGCTGCTCTACAAAAAGCACCCCGCCGAACTGAAATTCGTGCTTGTTGACCCGAAGATGGTGGAATTCAGCCTCTACAGCGTGCTCGAACGCCATTATCTGGCGAAACTGCCCGACGAGGAGGAGGCCGTAGTCACATCGATGGACAAAGTGCTTGCCACACTCAATTCACTCTGCGTGGAGATGGACCAGCGCTATATGCTACTGCGCGACGCCAATGTACGCAGCATTCTGGAATACAACCAGCGGTTTATCGAAAAACGACTCAATCCCGAAAAAGGCCACCGTTACCTCCCCTATATCGTGATGATAGTCGACGAGTTCGCCGACCTCATAATGACTGCCGGCAAGGAGGTGGAAAAACCCATAGCGCGTATCGCACAGAAAGCACGCGCCGTAGGAATGCATATGATTATAGCCACACAGCGTCCGTCGACCAACGTGATTACCGGTCTGATCAAGGCCAACTTCCCGGGCCGCATCGCGTTCCGCGTCAGCCAGATGGTCGATTCCAAGACCATCCTCGACCGCACGGGAGCCAACCAGCTGATAGGCCGCGGCGACATGCTGTTCAGCCACAACGGATCGATGGATCGCGTGCAGTGCGCTTTCATCGATACTCCTGAAGTACAGGCAATCTGCGATCATATCGACCGTCAGGCCGGGTTCGAGCATGCCTATTACCTGCCGGAGCCTCAGTTTGACACTGAGGGAGGCGGACCGGTAGGCGCTCTTACCGACCGCGACCCGCTATTCGAGGAGGCCGCCGAAATCGTTGTGAAAACCGGACTTGCCTCTACATCGTCGCTCCAGAGGCGCTATTCAATCGGCTACAACCGCGCAGGTAAGATTATGGACCAGCTCGAAGCCGCCGGAATCGTAGGTCCCGCCCATGGTGGTAAACCCCGCGACGTGCTTATCGACGTGACTCAACTCGAGCCCCTTCTGCGCACACTCGACTGACGAACCATAACAATTAAAGGATTGTTAAAAGATAAATGAAACTCCGAAAAATAAAACTATCGGTTCTTTTTCTTACGCTGGCCGCCACACTGAATTTCACTGCTGCGGCAGCAACGCCCACGGCTTCCGAGATACTTGCCAAAGCCATCGCAGCACTGAAATCCGCACCCGGCATCGACGCGCAGTTTACGGCATCGACTCAGGGCTCACATGCCAAAGGGAGCATTCAGATTGGCGGCAATTGCTTCCGCCTCACCACCAACGAGATGTCGGTATGGTTCGACGGCCGCACGCAGTGGGCCTACTCGCCTACGATGGGCGAAGTCAACATTTCCGAACCGTCGCTGGCCGAACTCGGTCAGATCAATCCGTTTGCCGTTGTCGACGGCCTACAGAAAGGATATAAGGCCCGTCGGCTGAAAGCGCCCTCCGGCCTCGACAAACTTGAGCTCACTCCCGCCGACAAAAAGCGCGCGGCCTATGCTAAAGTTGTCCTCACGCTCAACGCCTCGACCTCGATGCCGACCCACATCTCCGTGACAGCTTCCGACGGCACGCGCGCCGACATCGCCATCAGTTCGCTGAAAAAGACGGCGCAACGGCCACGCTCGTTTTTCACTTTCAATCCCAAATCGCATCCTGGAGTCGAAATCGTCGACCTGAGGTAGCGCGAAAAATCCAAGAATCAGAAATCAACCACATAGACAACAGACATACAACCATGGCTGAACTTATCACCAAATGTGCAATCGTAGGCGGAGGCCCCGCAGGCTACACCGCCGCAATCTATAGCTCACGTGCCAACCTTTATCCCATCCTTATCGAAGGGATGCAGCCCGGCGGACAGCTCACCACCACTACCGACGTGGAGAATTTCCCCGGATTCCCTGAAGGAATCAACGGAACGGAGATGGTTATGAAAATGCGCGAGCAGGCCATCCGCTTCGGTGCCGACGTGCGTCTGGGAGTAGTTACCGACATCGATCTCAGCATGCGTCCCTTCCGTCTTTCGCTCGACAATGGCGACAGCATACTGGCCTCCACCCTGATTATCGCCACGGGAGCCAATGCACGCTACCTCGGGCTGCCTGGCGAAGAGCGGTTCATGGGGATGGGAGTCTCGGCTTGTGCCACCTGCGACGGCTTTTTCTATCGCAAACGCGTAGTTGCAGTGGTGGGGGGTGGCGACACTGCCTGCGAGGAGGCCGTATATCTCGCATCGCTTGCACGCAAGGTATATCTCATAGTCCGCAAACCTGCGCTGCGCGCATCGAAAGTAATGCAGCAGCGTGTGTTCGATACTGAAAACATCGAGGTTCTTTTCAACTCCAACCCCGTCGACCTCTACGGCAGTGAAGTGCTTGAAGGTGCAAAAATCATGGAATTCAAGGGCACGGAACGCGAGCGGATATTCGATCTCCCCCTCGACGGCTTCTTCCTGGCCATCGGCCGCACGCCCAACACCGACCTTGTGCGTGGCAAACTCGATATCGACGAAGCCGGCTACATCCGCACCCAGGCTCCGACAACCGCCACAAGCGTCGCAGGAGTATTCGCCGCCGGCGATGTGGCGGATTCCATCTATCAGCAGGCCATCAATGCCGCAGCCTCGGGCTGTCGCGCCGCGATGGACGCCGACCGATTCCTTATCGACGGTTAATCGTCGGTTGCCCCGGACAATCCGCCGGGGCAGTACGGACGGAGGCGGCAAACCCACTATAAATGGCGACAAGACCCTCTCTCGAAACATCTCTCCTATTACCTGTCAACTCAGAAAAATATCGCCTTATGGACCATACGATGCCTAACCTTGATGCTTCGCTTTTCCGCATCAATATGCCTTCGCCCCGCCCTGCCTCCGGCCGACTGCTCGTTGCCGAGCCGTTCCTCCGCGAGGAGCATTTCAACCACGCGGTGATTTCTCTGGTCGACTACGAACCCGGCGAGAAATCCATGGGAATAGTGCTCAACAAACCTACCGGCGTCATCCTCGGGCAAGCCGTAGAAGGAATTGACGACGAAGTCGATATTCCCATATATTGCGGCGGTCCGGTGGGCAACGACAGGCTCTTCTATCTCCACTCCCTTCCGGGAGAGTTTCCCGACTCTCGTCCGCTTACTGCCGACCTGTATATAGGCGGCGATTTCGAGCGCGTGAAAGCCTACGTCAACATGGGTCTCCCGACCGACGGCCGTATAAGATTTTTTGTAGGCTACAGCGGCTGGGATGCCGGTCAGCTTGACCGCGAAGTGCACCAGCATGTATGGGCCGTAGCGCCGCAACCCGAAACATCACGGATTCTGAACGTGGAAGGGGAATCATACTGGTATAAGGTAGTGCGTTCCCTGGGAAGCTCCTACAGAAACTGGCTGTACCACCCTACAAATCCGAAACTCAACTGAGCCCTGTCTCACCAAACCAAAATCCCCGATTTCCTGACATTTCAGCCGAAATGTTAAAAAATCGGGGATTATTAATATCATTTAAATCAGGAGTGAAAAATTTTTGCCCATGTTGCAGCTAACTTTGTAGCGCAGACAAAATTTATAAACTAAGTAACTATCCGAAATTATTTTGATATTTCCGGTAGGAAAATTTTCAGGAGATTTTTCTCGATGAAGAAGGAGTGTAGATGTCTACACGACTGATGAAGAGAGGAAAAGATGCGAAAATTTTACCGTGGAAATATTGAAATAATCAACTCAGTAAAGTATAAAATAATTTTGAACAGTTACTTATCATATCCTGACCAGATGGAAACAGCTTTTGTAATCTCCGCACATGTAATCAACACCATCAACTCGCTCCCCGCCGAAGAGCGCATTGCCGTGACAACTGCCCTGGCTGCAGAAATGATTCTTGGAGCCGACACACGCGGGCGGCTCACACCGATGCAGGAAGTGCTCTACTCGATGATACGCCAGTATGTGGAGCGCGACACAATGCGGGCAACGTCTCCGACGCCAAAAGGACTGGACGCCACAGATTTCGAATCCACATTCCGCCCGGCGGCCGCGGTCTGACATAGGGCTCAGCGCACCGCGCGCATGCGTACCTTATCCGAAGGGTTAATCTTCTTTCCCTTGAATTCCCTGGCGATATAGTCGGAAAGGTCGGCATGCATGATACGATTGCTTCGGGCCACAATCTCGCCACGGGTAAGCGGCTGCATATAGTCGCCACCCTTGGCAAGATAATCGATGGTTGCAATACGATAGGTGCGCTCGGGGTCAAGAGGTTCGCCGTTGACAATCACCCGTGTGCATTTACCCGTTGCGGGGTCGAACTCCACGTCGACACCACGGCTGACACCGTCGCCTCCGCGCGAAGCCATCACATTAAGCGCGTCCAGCAGATCGGAACCTTTAATTGTCTCTACAAGAATCCTGTTGTCGAACGGCTGCAGCATGATAATCTGTCCGCGTGTGATATTGCCGGCAGGGAGATTGCGGCGAAGGCTCCCCTTGTTGGTAATGGCCAGATCCACATTGCCTGCGCCTTCGAGGCGCGAGGCCCGGTCGAGCACAAAATCACTGAGGAAATTAAGCAGCGGCGCTCCATCGGCCGAGAGCTCGCGGGCTGTACGGCCGATTTTCTCGCCCATCAGTTCGTCGACTCCGGCACGATATGGCTTGAGCAACGAATCTATGCGGGAATCCGTACGCGGGTCCAGACGAGCGTCGACCGAAATCTGGCGATAATCCGGAGCCTTTTTGCCGATAGAATCCAGATCTATCTCTATCTCGCTTATCCACAGGCCGCTCTTGCCGTTCTGCGCCACAAGCACATCGCGGCCGTCGGCATTACACACCCATTCCTGACCGCTGCCCGGACGGATAAGCGTATGCGAATGGCCGCCAAGAATTATATCGATATCCTCCGAAGCCTCGGCTACGGTACGGTCGGAGGGGGGCACTTCGTCGTAGCCGAGATGGGTGATAGCGACAACCATATCCACCCCTTCGTTGTGCTTCAGGTGCCATGCGGTAGCATTGGCAGCCTTAACGGCGTCGAGATACTTCACGCCGTCGTAGTTGCCTTCCGAAATCATACCTTTGGGATTCAGGTTAAGGCCGATGAACGCCACTTGCTTCCCGTCGTATTCCTTGATTACATACGGCTTGAAATACTGCCGTATATCTGAGGCCGAAAGGTCGTAGTTGGTGGCAAGCCACTGGGCGTCGCTGAGCGCAAGATTGCGCTGCAGGGCATCCATCCCGTTGTCGAAATCATGGTTGCCGAGAACGGCGAGATCGTATCCGAGTTCGTTCATCATCTTCATCTCCACCTCCCCTCCATAGAGGGTAAAAAAGAGCGTGCCCTGAACGGCATCGCCGGCATCAATCAGCAGAACATTCGGATGCACCGACCGGATACTGTCGATGAGAACCTTGCGACGTGCGATGCCTCCAAAACCCTTGTCGGTGGGATCAATCTGACTGTGGGTGTCGTTCGTATGTACCAGAACCAGCGATTCCGCCGACATACAGCCTGCTGCGAGAACCGCCATGGCGGCCAGCGCGATTTTACGGTATGAGTATTTCATATCTGAGATGGCATTTGAGGATAAAAAATATACGTTAATATAAGAGATAACGCGAATTTACACTATTTTGCCGAGCGCGGCAATCGGCCTGGGGATAAATTCGATTAAAAAGAGTATCCATCCGGCCGAAATTACCTAAATTTGGCATTATGAAAGGTTTTGGAAAACTCAAATCTATTTTCGTCCGACCATCCATCCCGATGATGCCTGCAACAGCCGACGGAAGCAAGCTCCCCCCGGTAATAGCTGTCGCGCCCGATAAATTCAAAGGCACGCTTACGGCCGCGGAGGTTTCCTCCATCATCGCCGACGGGCTTCGCGTGATACCCGACATCGATCTGCGCGTCTATCCCATGGCCGACGGAGGGGAAGGTTCGGCCGCCATCCTCGCCGAAGAGATGCATCTGGCTCCCGCATCTGCCGAGGTTCACGACGCCTACATGCAGCCCTGCACAGCACAATATTTTACTGACGGACACACAGCCGCGGTCGACTGTGCGGCCGTGGTCGGCCTCGCCATGCTCGGCGACCGCCCTTTCGACCCTTGGCATGCCACAAGCTATGGTTTCGGCGAAATAATCCGTCATATCCTTGATTCTGGGGTCGGCGAGATATTCGTGGGAATCGGAGGAACCGCTTCGACCGACGCAGGCGCGGGGATGCTCCAGGCCCTCGGCGCAAGATATTTCGACTGCTGGGGAAATCCCATAGGCAACGGGAGAGCTGTCGAAGCCGCCGACCTCTGCAACATATTCAGTGTGGACTTCAGCCGGATGGACCGCCGGAATCTTCGGCAACGGATTACGGTGTTGGCCGATGTGAACGTTCCTCTTACGCCTGCCGCCACCGACATGGAGGCCGGCCACTCGATGTCGGCACTTTCGTTTGCCCGACAGAAAGGGATGCCGGAAACCGATCTGCCTGACCTCAGGCACGCCCTGAACAATTTCAGGCATGCCGTGGATGCCACCCTCCTTGCGCCGGCGGTCGAACCACCCTTCCAGGGCGCCGGTGGCGGCCTTGGCTATGCATTCCGCAGAGTGCTGAAATGCCCAACTCATGCCGGGGCAAAGTATATGGCCACACACTACGGCATATTCTCATCCGATCCACTCCCCAACATCGTTATAACCGGCGAAGGATGCTACGACGAGCAGTCGTCGGAAGGGAAAGTGGTCGGCACACTTTGCGACGAAGCATCGCGTCGCGGCATTCCGGTCGTAGTGGTTGCCGGTCGGTCAACCATCAGTCGCGCCGGCCTTTTTCAGACGTCTGCATACATCGACGCAGAGACTCCGCTCAACCATTCCACAGCGGAGGCCGCCCTCCGGGCCTCCCTCCCATACGTCGCCTCCTCAATAAAACGCATGCTTCTCGAAGCTAAGAAACTATAGCGCGATTGCACACTTTTAGTGCATTTGTGCAATCCCATACCGATAATGCCATTTTATTTTACAACCAAACCAGTATTATAAATTAAATATTTTAATCATACAAAAACGCATAGGTTTTAAAATCTTCAAAAACATACTGCTGCAATAGGAAATTTTAACCAAAAATAAGTGGGCGCGGAGAGGTGATAAGTCAAAAAAAAGTATGATATTTGCGGATGGATAGGTGTAGCCCGTCGCGACACATCCGCAATATGTTTGGCCATGAAAAAAATTGAGACATTCGCCGACCTCGTGGCGCAACTGTCAGCGAGACACGAGTCGAAACGTATCGCAGTAGTCTGCCCGTATGATGAAAGTACAATCGGCGCCGTCGCCATGGCGCTCAAGCGCAATGCCGCCCGGTTTGTACTGCTCGGCACTGCCGCCCGTCTCGCAGTGCTTCCCGCAGAATGGGCAACGCGACCCGACGTGGAGATTCTCGAGACTGCCACCGATGCCGACGCCGCGCAGGCGGCCACCGCCATGGCGCGCAACGGAGAAGCCGATGTTGTGATGAAAGGACTTATCGGCACCGACACGCTGCTGAAAGCCGTACTCAACAAGGAGACCGGCATACTCCCCGCCGGCAATGTACTGACCCATCTGGCAGTGGCCCAGCTACCGGGCTACCATAAACTGATATTTTTCTCGGATGTGGCGGTAATCCCCTATCCGACATTGGCTCAGCGTGAGGCAATTCTGCGCTACGATCTGGCCACATGCCGGCGCCTTGGAATCGAGCATCCCAACGTCGCTCTGATTCACTTCACGGAAAAAGTAAACCCAAAATTCCCCAACTCGACCGATTATGTCAGTCTGATTGAAAAAGCAAAAGCCGGCGCGTTCGGCAATGTCGAGATGGGTGGTCCGATGGACGTGAAGACTGCCTGCGACGCCCACAGCGCCCAGATAAAAGGAATCGAAAGCCCTGTATGCGGCAATGCCGACCTGCTTATGTTCCCGAATATCGAATCTGGCAACACGTTCTACAAGACCATAACCGTGTTCGCAGGCGCCGTAATCGCGGGAATGCTTCAGGGAGCCATGGTTCCGGTGGTCCTCCCCTCGCGAAGCGATTCCGCCGAATCGAAATTCTATTCGCTCGTAATGGCAGTTCTCACGGCCTGAACGATAGAACAGGTTTTTATCCCCTACTCCAATCATACGAAATGAAAATACTTGCAATAAACCCCGGATCGACATCAACCAAAATAGCCGTATACAACGACAGGAACAAGGTTTTTGCCACGACACTGCGTCATTCTGTCGACGATCTCGAACCCTTTCCACGCGTAATCGATCAATTCGAGTTTCGCAAGCATTTGATTCTAAACTCACTGGCCGAAAATGAGATTCCTTTGGAATTTGATGCCGTGATCGGGCGCGGCGGTCTGCTGCGCCCGATTCCTGGGGGCGTCTACGAGGTCAACGATGCGATGGTAGCAGACATAAAGAAAGTGCGCCGCAGCCACGCGTGCAACCTCGGTTGCCTGATCGCCCGCGACCTGGCCGACGAGCTCGGCTGCCCCGCATACATAGCCGATCCCGGGGTAGTCGACGAACTCGACGAGGTAGCACGCATCACCGGGTCGCCCCTCATGCCGCGTATCACGACATGGCATGCGCTCAACCAGCGTGCCATCGGCCGCCGCTACGCCCGTCAGCTTTCCGAAGCCAATCCCTCGCAGCCCCCTGTACGCTATGAGGAAATGAACCTGATAATCGTTCACCTCGGCGGAGGTATCTCCGTCGGAGCCCACAAACACGGGAAAGTGGTAGATGTAAACAATGCCTTCGACGGAGAAGGCCCCTTCTCCCCCGAGCGAGCCGGAACTCTTCCTTCGGGAGCGCTGATTGACCTCTGCTACTCCGGGCGCTACACCAAGGACGAGCTTAAAAAGCGCATAAGCGGAAAAGCCGGACTGGCGGCACATCTGGGGTCGACCGACATCCAGGCGATTGTGGCACGCATCGAGAAGGGCGACGACTACGCGCGCCTCGTGCTCGACGCAATGATATACCAGATTGCAAAACATGTGGCGGCTCTTACGCCGGTGTTCCGCGGGAAAGTCGACGCGATACTCATAACCGGTGGGATCGCCTATTCCGACTACGTTATGAGTCGTCTGCTGCCACAAATCGATTTCATCGCCCCCGTTGAGATTTTCCCGGGAGAAGATGAACTCGAAGCCCTCGCCCTGAACGCGCTCGGAGCTCTCGACGGCTCGCTCCCGGTGCAGACCTACGTTCAAAAAAAAACTAATCACCAGACCATCGCCGACCCCCAGCTCAACTGATGATAACGCCTCATCCTCAACTGATTGACGAAATCGTAGGCATCGGCGTAGCCAAAACGCACGCCTCGGTGGGACGAGTGGCCCTGCTGGCAATAATGGCCGGAGCCTTTATTGCCCTGGGCGGAATGCTGTCGGTTGCCGTCGGATTCGGATTTCCTGAAATTTCTGCCGGAAATCCCGGCCTGCAGAAGCTGCTCAGCGGGCTTCTCTTCCCGGTAGGACTATTGCTGGTTGTAATGTTCGGCGCTGAGCTCTTTACAGGCAACAATGCAGTCCTTATGCCGGGCCTGTCCGCTGGGAAATTCGGGCCAGTCGACGTGCTGCGGCAGTGGTTTGTGGTGTGGATGTTCAACTTCGTCGGGGCGTTGGCTTTTACATGGCTTTTCGTGGATTTCAGCGGACTGACATCCTCCGAGCCCTACCATTCGGCCATCATAGGGATTGCCACCGCCAAAGCCAAACTGCCGTTCATGGTAGCCTTTGTGAACGGGATTGCGGCCAACTGGTGTGTATGTCTGGCCGTGTGGCTCGCCCTGATGGTCAAAACTCTTCCGGCAAAAGTGCTCGCCTGCTGGATTCCGGTCGGAGCGTTCGTGATTCTCGGCTATGAGCACAGCATTGCGAATATGTTTTTCATCCCCGCAGGGATGCTGCAGGGTGCCGACGTAAGCATCGGCCAATTGTTTCAGAACCTTCTTGCCGTCACCCTCGGCAACATTATCGGTGGCGCCATACTCGTAGGAATGCTATATCACAAACTGCATTTCCGGGAGCCAAGCAGCCAGAAAAGCTGACGAAATCAAAAAAAATGCAGAAATTTCAGCTTAACTCTTGCCAGATTCAAAAAGAATACCTACCTTTGCATCGTTGAAAGGAGATAACGAGAGCGTTATCAAAACCGACAATAAAAATGGCGATTTAGTGTAGTGGCCTAGCACGCCACCCTCTCACGGTGGAGACCAGGGTTCGATTCCCTGATTCGCTACAGAAGGAGACACCAACCGGTGTCTCCTTTGTTTTTATATCCCCTCCAAGACAACCTTCAGCCCAATTCAACAATCAGTTCTACATACAATACTATTTTTGGGTCAGATGCAAAAGCCGGTTGAATTGTAAAATATTTTCAATATCGGATTCAGACGTAGGGACGCACGGCTCGTGCGTACGAATAACTACCGGAATTTAAATTATTATACTCGGACGCACGAACCGTGCGTCCCTACTTGCGAGGAATTGTGCAAGACGCTGCCTACTTTCTGAAAGCCGCCTCGTTACAAATATAATATGGCGCGGTGCACCGGACAAATCCGATGCACCGCGTTAATCTATCGTTGGTCAGGACAATCAGTCGGCCGAGAGAGCCGAGAGTGAGGCTCGGAGCGTGGCGAGCTTCGACTGGGCGTCGGCCTGTTTGCGGCGCTCACCCTCGATTACGGCTGCGGGAGCTTTGCTGACGAATTTCTCGTTGGCAAGTTTCTTCTCCACCGAAGCGAGGAATCCTTCGTAGTATGCGATATCCTTCTGCAGGCGTGTCTTCTCGGCCTCAACATCGATGTTACCGGCGAGAGGCACAGCATATTCCTGTGTACCGACCATGAAGGTTGCTGCAGCGGCATCCTTCTCGGCATCCCCTTCGATGGCCGAGAGGTTGGCAAGTTTGGTGATTAGGGCGGATATCTCGCCGGCAGGTGCGGCTGCACCGACCACACGGAGCTCCAGAGTCTCCTTCTGCGGGATATTTTTCTGGGCACGCACGGCGCGAACGCCCGTAACTATTTCCTTGGCCGTTTCCATAGCGGCAAGTACATCGGCATCGGCACCCTTTCCTTCGGGCACGGGAGCATACATGATGCTCTCGCCATCGCGGCGTGCGGCAAGGTTCTGCCAGAGTTCTTCGGTGATGAACGGCATGAAGGGGTGCATCAGGCGAAGGAGTGCGTCGAAGAATCCGAGTGTAGCCTCATAGGTAGCCTTGTCGACCGGCTGACCGAAGGCTGGCTTCACCATCTCGAGATACCATGCGGAAAATTCATCCCAGAAAAGGCGGTAAATGGCCATCAGCGCTTCCGACAGGCGGAACTTGCCCATAAGGTCGGCCACTTCGGCAGCTGTGGCGCCGAGACGGGCCTCAAACCACTTTGTGGCGGCCTTCGCGGCCATCGGCTGCTCGACGTCGGCACTCTCCCACCCTTTCACAAGGCGGAAAGCGTTCCAGACCTTGTTGCAGAAATTGCGGCCGGTCTCGCAAAGCTTGTCGTCGAACAGGATGTCATTACCCGCAGGAGCAGCGAGCATCAGGCCCATGCGCACGCCGTCGGCGCCGTAGTTGGCGATAAGGTCGAGCGGGTCGGGCGAATTGCCCAGCGATTTGCTCATCTTGCGCCCGAGACTGTCGCGCACTATGCCGGTAAAGTAAACATTCTTGAAAGGCATCTCCCCCTTGAACTCATATCCGGCGATAATCATACGGGCAACCCAGAAGAAGATGATGTCCGGACCCGTTACGAGGTCGGAGGTGGGATAATAGTAGCGGATCTCCTCGTTGTCGGGGTCAAGGATGCCGTTGAAGAGCGATATGGGCCACAGCCAGGAGGAGAACCAGGTGTCGAGGCAGTCCTCGTCGGGACGCAAATCGGTCATCTCCAACGCGGGGTTGCCGGTTTTCTCGCGGGCGAGCTGCAGAGCCTCCTCGGGCGTCTCGGCCACAACGTATCCACCTTCGGGGAGAAAATAGGCCGGGATGCGGTGACCCCACCAGAGCTGACGGCTGATGCACCAGTCCTTGGTATCGGTCATCCAATGGCGGTAAGTGTTCTTGAATTTCGAGGGATAGAAACAGATGTCATAATCCATCACAGCCTTCAGAGCCGGCTTGGTCAGCTCTCCCATCTTGAGGAACCACTGCATGGAAAGTTTAGGTTCGATTACCACTTTGGTACGCTCCGAGTAGCCCACCTTGTTGTCGTAGTCCTCGACTTTCTCCACCAGACCGCGCTCCTGCAGGTCGGCTATAATCTCGCGGCGCACGTCGAAGCGGTCATGGCCCACATACATGCCGCCGGCTTCGGAAATCGTGCCGTCGGGATTAAAGATGTCGATGGTTGGAAGATTGTATTTCTCGCCGAGCATATAGTCGTTGACGTCGTGAGCCGGAGTTACCTTCAGGCAGCCTGTACCGAAGTCCATCTCGACGTAATCGTCCATGATGATGGGCACCGAACGGCCTACCATAGGCACAATCACGCGTTTCCCCTTCAGCCAGCTGTAGCGCTGGTCGTTGGGGTTAACGCAGACGGCCGTATCGCCGAGGATGGTCTCCGGACGGGTCGTGGCCACCACAATATAGCGGTCTGGCTCGCCGTCGACAAAATATTTCAGATAGAAAAGCTTGGAATGCTCGTCGCGGTAGATTACCTCCTCGTCGGAGAGGGCCGTGAGCGCGGCGGGATCCCAGTTTACCATGCGTACGCCGCGATAGATCAGCCCCTTGCGGTATAGTTCGCAGAACACGCGGATTACGCTGCGCGAGCGGAGCTCGTCCATGGTGAATGCGGTACGGTCCCAATCGCACGAGGCGCCGAGTTTGCGCAGCTGCTTGAGGATGATGCCGCCGTGGTGATCGGTCCAGTCCCACGCATGGCGCAAGAACTCCTCGCGGGTGAGGTCTGTCTTCTTGATGCCCTCGGCCTGAAGTTTGGCCACCACCTTGGCTTCGGTGGCGATGGAGGCGTGGTCGGTGCCGGGAACCCAGCAGGCATTTTTACCCTCCATGCGCGCGCGGCGCACGAGGATGTCCTGAATCGTCTCGTTGAGCATATGGCCCATATGGAGCACGCCCGTGACGTTGGGCGGCGGAATCACGATGGTATACGGCTCGCGGCCATCCGGTTCGGAATGAAACAGGCGGTGCTTCATCCAGTAGTCATACCATTTGTCCTCCACCTCGGCGGGATTGTATTTCGTAGCAAGCATGATGTGGTTAGCTGGTTAAATCGTTTGGTGTTAAGGCCTCAGGATACGCTCCGCGCCTGGAAGCGACGGCCGCGCCCTGAAAATTGCGGTGCAAAATTACGAAACTTTTGCGGAATTTACCTAACTTTGCCTATATTATAATAATGTGCGAGCCAATCGTTATCGCCAACATCAACCAAAATCCAGCATAAGCATGAACAAAACCGTAATTCCGTTAGCCATGGCAGCTACGCTACTGACGGGACTCGCAGGCTGCACAGGCACAGGCACGCAGCTGATCGACAAGCCCGAATTCAAGTCGGCCAACCGAACTTTCGACATCGAGGCCCTCGAAGCCCTCGGGCGCGTGAGCGGTCCGGCCGTATCGCCCGACGGCAAAAAGGTGCTCTATGGCGTAAGCTATGAGAGCGTCGAACAGAACAAGAGCAACAACGAGCTCTATGTGATGAACATCGACGGCACCGACGCCACACGCCTTACGCACACGCCCCAGTCGGAAGGTCAGGCCGCATGGATCAACGGCGGCAAGGAGATAGCCTTCGTGGCTGAAAAAGACGGCAAGCCCCAGATGTGGGTGATGAACGCCGACGGTACGGGACGCCGCGTGGTCAGCCGCCTCGAAAACGGCGTGGCCGGATTCCTCGTATCGCCCGACGGAAAGAAAGTGCTCGTTATCTCCAGCGTGAAATACGGACGCACCGCCGCCGACGTATATCCCGATCTTCCCAAAGCCAACGCACGCATCATCGACGACCTGATGTACAAGCACTGGGACGAATGGGTTACAGAAATCCCCCACCCCTTCATCGCCGATTTCGACGGCTATAGCCTCAAGAACATCAAGGACATCATGGACGGCGAACCTTACGAATCGCCTATGAAGCCCTTCGGAGGCATCGAGTCGTTTGCCTGGAGCCCAGACAGCAAGCAGGTTGTCTATGTATCGCGCAAGAAGACCGGCATGGAATATGCCGTATCGACCAACAGCGACCTGTATCTCTACGACATTGAGAAGACCACCACCCGCAACCTCACCGAGGGGATGATGGGCTATGACACCGCCCCCGCGTTCTCGCCCGACGGCACTCAGCTGGCATGGCTCTCGATGGAGCACGACGGCTACGAGAGCGATAAAAACCGCATCTTCGTGATGGACATGGCAACCGGCACGCGCACCGACCTCACCGCCAACTGGGATTATACCGCCGACGCCATCGCATGGAATCCCAACGGCAAATCCATCTATTTCCTCGCTCCCTATCTGGGTGTCACCCCGATTTTCTCAATCGACGTGGCCACTAAGGCCGTCAGCATGGTTACCTCCGGTGCCGACATCGCCGACTACGCCGCTTTGGCTCCGGTCGACGACAAGACCATCGTGACGATGCGCCACTCGATGCTCTACCCCAATGAGATTTTCTCGGTGACCGACCGCAAGGCCACCGCTCTGACCGACGTGAACCGCGACGTGCTCTCGCAGATCGACGCACCCTCGCTCGAAAAGGTGATGGTTCCCACCACCGACGGCAAGGAGATGACCACATGGGTGGTTCTCCCCCCGAATTTTGACCCTGCCAAGAAGTATCCCGCAATCCTCTACTGTCAGGGCGGCCCGCAGCAGGCTGTAAGCCAGTTCTGGAGCTACCGCTGGAATCTCATGCTCATGGCCTCCAACGGCTATATCGTCATAGCCCCCAACCGCCGCGGCCTTCCCGGTTTCGGCACTGAATGGAACGCTCAGATTTCCGGTGATTATCCCGGCCAGAACATGCAGGATTACCTGAGTGCTGTCGACTATATGAAGCAGCGTCCCTATGTCGACGGCGACCACATCGGCGCTGTCGGCGCAAGCTACGGCGGCTTCTCCGTCTACATGCTGGCAGGCATCCACGAAAACCGCTTTGCCGCCCTCATAGCCCACGCCGGCATCTTCAACACCGAAGCACAGTATCTCGAGACCGAGGAGATGTGGTTTGCCAACTGGGATCTCGGAGGAGCATTCTGGGAAAAGGACAATGCCGTTGCCCAGCGCACCTTCGCCAACTCGCCTCATAAGTTCGTCGACCGCTGGAACACTCCTATCCTCGTTACCCACGGCGAATACGACTACCGCATCCTCTCCTCGCAGGGTGAGATGGCCTTCAACGCGGCGCGTCTGCGCGGTGTGCCGGCCGAAATGGTAATCTTCCCCGACGAGAACCACTGGATTCTCAAGCCCCAGAACGCCATCCTCTGGCAGCGCGTATTCTTCCGCTGGCTCGACCGCTGGCTGAAACCCGGCTCCGCCGAAGCCGCCACAGCAGCTCCCACCACCGAAGAAAGCGATGTAGCCGCCCACGACGCGGACACCGAGGCCGAAGTCGCCGCTTCGGAGGAATAATAAATCATCCATATCTCAGAAACAATGTCTTATCCCAACACAAAGCCCATCGGAGTGAAAGCCATAGTCGGCATCGTAGTCGGCATTGCAGTATTCGTTGTAGCGATGGCCTTCGTAATGCCCTGGTACAACGTCTGGTCGCAGGAAATGGAAGGCAAAGCAGAATTCGCCAAAGCCGAGCAGAACCGCAAAATCAAAATCGAGGAAGCCAAGGCCAATCTCGAAGCCGAGAAACTGAACGCTCAGGCCGAAGTAGAACGCGCCAAGGGCGCTGCCGAAGCCATCCGGATTGAAAACGGCAGCATCACGCCTACCTACATCCAGTATCTGTGGGTTCGTCAGCAGTCGGACCTCAGCGACAAGACCGTAATCTACGTGCCTACCGAGACCAACCTCCCCATTCTCGAATCGACGCGTATGCTCAACCAGGCGCAAAAGCCCTGATTCAGACACCGTCCGGATGCCGGACGCTGTTGAACATCGCTCCCATATCAAAACATCGGGGTGTCAAAATTCAGAATTTTGACACCCCGACTCATTTTTGTCCGGATGGCGTGGGCGCTGTCAGAATGGCCTTTTTTTGTTATTGCAGTTGCGCAGGCAAACTAAAAGCGCTAAATTTGTCCTTATTCTATGGAGCATTTCTGGAACATAATGAGCTCTGGAGTTCTCATCGGCATTCTGATGTCAGCGCCGATGGGACCGATCGGCATGCTCGTAATCCAGCGCACGCTCAACAAAGGCCGCTGGCCCGCTTTCTACACAGGAATCGGGGCCGCCCTCTCCGACCTGACCTATAGTCTGCTTACGGGACTGTGTATGAGCTTTGTGACGGATTTCGTGCTGTCGCGCCAGATGCTGCTTCAGATTGTGGGCAGTGTGGTCCTCATCGGGTTCGCCTTCTATCTTTTCAGGAAAAACCCGACTGCAACCCTTAAAAAACCCGACGAAGTTGCCAACGGATTCTGGAAAGACTTCTGGACCGGCTTCCTGTTCACATTCGCCAATCCGCTCATAGTATTTTTTATAATAGGATTGTTCGCACGGTTCAACTTCCTCCTGCCCGAATTCCGTTTCTACCACTATATAGCCGGCTACGGCGCCATCGTAGGGGGCGCCCTGCTCTGGTGGTGGCTGATAACATATTTCGTCAACAAGGCACGTGCACATTTCAACGTGCGCTCTCTCTGGATATTCAACAGAATCGTTGCATCAATTCTGTTTATTATGGCCATTGTGGGACTATGGAAAGGAATCGCCGGCTATCTGGCCGTCTGAACTCCACGGAAGTCCCGACTCCCGACATCTATCTCAAATCACCGACAATGAAAACCAACACTCTGCTTCATATCCCCTTTCGCGAAGGTCTCGACGGAATGAGTCTCGACGCCGTGGGCAACGCTCTTGAGGAAGGTGGCGCACGCTTCTCCGTAGAGTCGCTCAACTGGCCCGAAACATTTCCCTACCGTCCCCTGACGGTTGTAACGGCAGCTCACACTTCCGAGGCCATCTATATCGACTTCCTTGTGCGCTGCAATTACCTCCGCGCGGCCAACTACACCGACAACTCGCCCGTGAGCGAGGATTCGTGCGTGGAATTCTATCTGCAGCCGAATCCATCGTCGCCCCACTATTTCACTTTCGAGTTCAACTGCATAGGCATCCTCAACTCGGCCGAATGCGTCGCTCAGGCCGACTGCCGCCCGCTTTCAGCCGACGAGCTTCAGACCATCGGACGATATGCCTCGGTTGGTCGGCGTCCGTTCGAAGAGGTGGAAGGTTCGTTTATCTGGAGTGTGGTGGTCGCCATTCCGCTCCGACTTCTCGGCATCCGGTACGAAGGCAAACCGATTGCAATGCGCGGCAACTTCAACAAATGTGCCTCGGCTACATCCCAGCCGCATTTCCTGAGCTGGGCACCCATCGATACTCCTGAGCCCGACTTTCATCAGCCGGACTTCTTCGGAGATATAATTCTCGACTGAAACGCATACCCTGCACATGGGGCGCTTCAACTTCCCAAAGCTTTAAATCTCAATCATGAACGAAACGACACTTACCAACAACCGCGTGTTGAAATACCTCGAAAAAAATCCGGAGGACATCACCCGCGAGGACCTCGTCGACTTTGTGGTAAACAACGGCGTGGAAATGATCAACTTCATGTATCCCGCCGCCGACGGACGCCTGAAAACGCTCAACTTCGTAATCAACGACCTCGACTATCTTAACACCATACTCACCTCGGGCGAACGCGTAGACGGCTCCAGTCTGTTCCCGGGATTCATCGAGGCCGGAAACAGCGACCTCTACGTAATCCCGCGCTACTCCACGGCCTTTCTCGACCCCTTTGCCGAGATTCCCACGCTGAGCATGCTGTGCAACTTCTTCGATAAAGACGGCAACGAGCTGGCGTCCTCGCCCGAACGTGCCCTGCGCCGCGCGTGCGCTGAATTCCGTAAGGCCACAGGCCTTGAATTCCAGGCCATGGGCGAACTGGAGTATTACGTCATCTCGCCTGACGAGGGGATGTTTCCCGCAAGCGACCAGCGCGGTTACCATGAATCGGCCCCGTTTGCCAAATTCAACGATTTCCGCACACGGTGCATGCAGTATATAGCGCGTACCGGTGGAAAAATCAAATACGGACACTCGGAGGTCGGCAATTTCACCCTCAACGGAATGAACTACGAACAGAACGAGATAGAGTTCCTCCCGGTTCCGGCCGAGCAGGCCGCCGACCAACTAATGCTCGCCAAATGGGTGATCCGCAATCTCGCATCGCGACTCAACCTGAACGTTACGTTCGCCCCGAAAATCACCAACGGCAAGGCCGGCTCGGGGCTGCACGTGCACATGCGCCTGATGCGCGACGGCCGCAACGTGATGCTCGACGCCGACCGCCGGCTCAGCGACGACGCACGCCGTCTGATTGCCGGACTCATAACTCTTGCCCCGGCTCTTACAGCCTTCGGCAATACTAATCCCACAAGCTACTTCCGCCTGGTTCCGCATCAGGAAGCGCCTACCAACGTATGTTGGGGCGACCGCAACCGCTCGGTACTCATCCGCGTGCCGCTGGGATGGACCACCTCGACCGATATGAGCGCTGTGGTGAATCCGGCGCAGAAACCCGCGCCGACCGACGCATCGCAGAAACAAACCATCGAGATTCGCAATGCCGACGGCTCGGCCGACATATACATGCTGCTGGCCGGACTTGCAGTTGCCGCTCGCCACGGTTTCGATATGGCCGACGCTCTCGATGTGGCCGAACGCACTTACGTGAGCGCCAACATACACGACGAGGCCAACGCCGCCCTTCTCGAACGGCTCGAACAGCTTCCGGCCAACTGCGCCGAGAGTGCGGATGTGCTTGAACAGCAGCGCGAACTATTTGAAGCATCGGGGGTATTCACCCCGGCAATGATCGATGCCATCGTGGCTCGTCTGCGGGCCTTCGACGACGCCAGTCTCTCCGAACGCGCCCACCGCGACCCCGACCTGATGGGGCGCCTGGTAAGCCGCTATTTCCACTGCGGATGAATCCTGCCGCCTTGCAACCACTCAATCAAACGCAACAAAGAGATAAACACAAAAGATGAGCGACGTTATCCGACTTCTGCCTGATTCGGTGGCCAACCAGATTGCCGCCGGAGAAGTTATCCAGCGCCCGGCTTCGGTAATCAAGGAGCTGGTTGAAAATGCAGTCGACGCCGGCGCAACCACCATTCAGATTATTCTCCGCGACGGCGGCAAGAATCTGATTCAGGTAATCGACAACGGCTGCGGAATGTCGGATACCGACGCGCGTCTGGCCTTCGAGCGCCATGCCACTTCGAAAATCAGGCAGGCAAGCGATCTTTTCGAACTTCATACCATGGGGTTCCGCGGCGAAGCTCTGCCATCCATCGCCGCGGTGGCACAGATTGACCTGCGCACAATGCGCAAGGGCGATACCATCGGCACTCATCTGGAGATTGCCGCATCCAAATTCCAGCATCAGACCGCCGAAGCCTGTGCCGCCGGAACGAATCTGTCGGTAAAGAATCTGTTCTTCAACTTTCCGGCCCGACGTAAATTCCTGAAAAAAGACGCGGTAGAACTCACACACATCCTCCACGAATTCGAAAGACTCGCGCTGGTGAATCCCGACAAGACCTTCACGCTCGTGCACAATGAGGTCACTCTCCATCAGCTCCTCCCCGGCACTCTGAAACAGCGCATAGTAAGTCTTTTCGGCAAATCGCTCGAGAAGCAGCTCATACCGGTGGCAACGGAAACGTCGCTTGTGAAGATTTCCGGCTTTGTAGCCAATCCCGAAAACGCCCGCAAGCGCAACGCCCTGCAGTATTTCTTCGTGAACGGCCGCAACATGATGCACCCCTATTTCCGCAAGGCGGTGCTTCACTGCTATGAGAATCTCATACCGGCCGACCATCAGCCCTCATACTTTCTGAACTTCGAGGTCGACCCGCAGACCATCGACGTCAACATCCATCCGACCAAAAGCGAGATTAAATTCGAGAACGAAGCTCCGATATGGCAGATTCTTGTAGCGGCCGTAAAAGAGGCGCTCGGAAAATTCAACGCCGTCCCCTCCATCGACTTCGACAGCACCGACCGGATTGATGTTCCCGTATTCCACCCAAATGCCGAAGCGAATTTCGGCGACATGGTGTCGGGCGACTACAATCCTTTCGCGCAAGAGCATGCGGCTCCCCACGCTGCCGGGAGTATGGGTTCAGGCCTGCCGTCAAAGCGCTCCAGGCGCCCCCTCGACGATTGGGAAAAACTCTATGAAGGCTTCTCGGGGGGTGTCGAACCGTCGGATTTTCTGTTTCCCGACGAAGGAGGCGAGGCCAGCGCACTCAATATACCTGACGAGCAACCCCTCTCCGATTCCAACAGCGAGCCGGTCGAGGCTTCCGGACTCAATTCCCGCCAGGATTGCGGCGAGACGCTTCCGCTCGACGGCACCACGACGCAGCCGGTATCGCTCCTCCAGCTTAAACAGAAATATCTTGTAGTGCCTTCCCATGCCGGCCTCATGGTGATCGACTCCCACCGGGCTCATGTAAAGGTTCTCTACGAGGAGTTTTTCCGCGAAGGCAGGATTGTGGCAGGCGTATCGCAGGCAGTGCTGTTCCCGGAAGTCATGCACCTCACCCCGACGCAAAACAGCACTTTAAGCACCATGGGCGAGCAACTCCGTGAACTCGGGTTCCAGCTGGAATATCTCGGCGACAGCGCCTGGAGCATAAACGCAGTGCCTGCCTCAACGGCTAAATTCAACGCCATCGACCTGTTGCAGAAAATGATTGCCGATGTTGCGGAGGAAACGGAGACCCGCGAAAATACCCTCCCCGCCAAAGTGGCGCTTGCTATGGCTCGCACCGCTGCCGTTCAACCCGGGCAGCCGCTCAGTCAGGCGGAGGCGGAGACTCTGCTGAGCCGTCTTTTCTCGCTGCCTGATCCCGGATATACACCGACCGGGCAACCCGTATTTTTCACTCTCGACATGGCTGAAATAGCCAAGCGCCTGTAGACCGGACGTATGCCACACCATCCAGCATAACATCATCACATGAAATTACCACTTCTATATATTTTCATAGTCTCCGCACTTGCCACGCCGACGGTATGTCATGCCGCACACTCCGACGACAATCCGGCTCACACCTCGGTAGGACGCAATGAAGTGAAAAAGGTTCTTCAGCAACTCGACCGCGAAATCGAGCTGCGCGACACATATAAAAACATGCGACAGACGCGGCTCGATTCCATCCGTATCCAACGCAACAATGTCAGGACCGACTCGCGCCGTTGGTTCGACCTCACAATGGACATCGCCGGCGGCTACAGTTCGTTCGACAACGACTCGGCACTCGTCTACTATACCCAGGGACTCGACCATGCGTCGGCTATCGGCAATGATTCGCTCGCGACGGAGTTCCGACTGCGGCGAGCCACCTACCTCTCGATTTCCGGATATGTGCACGACGCTCTCAACGAACTTGAACTCGTCGACACAACCTCTATGACCTCCGGCCAGAAGCGCACGTATTTCGACGCCACACGCCGTATGTACAGCTTCATATCCAACTACTACGAAGGATTCCTCTCTACAGCCGACTACTGGAACAACCGCGCCATCGAGGCCCAGGGCAAACTGATTCCGCTTCTGCCGAAAGGCTCAGTGGAATATATGCTCAACCTCGGCGAATATCTCTACGGCACCCGCCAGTATGCCCGCAGCCGCGAGGTAATGACGGCTCTGATCAACAAACTCACACTCGACACTCCGGGATATGCCATCGCCTGCCATAAACTCGCGTCGCTTGCCAACACGGCCGGCGACCAGTACGAGCGTATTTATTACCTGGCGCTTTCGGCCATTGCCGATACGCGCCAGGGCAACATGGAGGTAACCTCCATCCAAGAACTCGGCGGCCTGCTCTTCCAGAACGGAGATTCGGAACGCGCACACAACTATCTGCTCGCCGCCATGAACAACGTAGTCGAAAGCCGTGCGTCAGTGCGTCTCTCCCAGACTACCGAACTGCTCACGGTAATCGAAAACGACCATATGCTGCAGATAGCACGCTACAGGCGATTGGTGGTATTCATTTTCATCATCCTCGTGGCTTGTATGCTGGCTCTCGTGGCCGCGATATGGTTCCTGCGCCGCCAGCTCCACCGCCTCGACGGCCTCAAACGCCATCTCGAAGAATCGAACCGTGCTAAGGAAGTCTACATGAGCCGATTCCTCACGCTCTGCTCCATCTATATGGATAAGCTCAAGCAACTTGGGAAAATCGTGGACCGCAAAATATCCGCCGGCCAGACCGAAGAACTGGCACGTCTGGTAAAATCAAACAAATTCATGGAAGAGCAAAGCCGTGAATTCTACAGCGTGTTCGACGACGCGTTTCTCCATATATACCCGCGTTTCATAGAGCAGGTGAACGACCTTCTGAAACCCGACAGCCGTATAACTCCGGCCGAAGGCGAACTGCTCACGCCGGAACTGCGCATTCTCGCGCTGATGCGACTCGGAATCGACGATGCACCCCGTCTGGCTCAGATGCTGAATTTCAGCGTCAACACCATTTATGCGTACCGCAACAAACTGCGTAACCGCGCCATCAACCGCCAGACGTTCGAGACCGATATCCTCAACATCGCCGCATCCTGAGCCTTACCCATCCGCGAAATGCCTGCCACAGCCTACTGGTTCTGCCCTGAGAACGATATCGCTCTCGCTTCGGGCCGGGAGATTTTCACGCCGCCGCGCCAGGCGGCGCTGTTAGGCCGCTACGGAGCTCCCCTGCTCTGGTGGATGGGAACACCCGACGATATGGTACTCATCCCCTCAGATCTCACTCCCGAAGAAGCCGACTCTCTCGGCCAATGGGAAATGCAGATGAAAGCACGTTTCGGCTCCGGGCCTCGTCTGCTGCCCTCCCTGCAAGGAGAAAAAATCGACTCCCTTCGCCCGTGGGGATGGAGCGGCTACTCAGCCCGATGTCTCCGGCGCGCGGGCGCGCCTTCTCATCTCCTCGACGAAATCCGCCCCGGCTTAGACCGCCTCAGGCAACTAAGCCACCGCAAAAGTTCCGTTGAGATTACACATCGCCTTGACGAATCTATGGATTTCGCGAGCTTCGGCATTCCTCCCTCGGTCCGACCGCTGGAGATACACGACACCACGGAAATAACGTCTATTCTTTCCGCCGGTAGGCCGTTGATTGCAAAATCCCCCTGGTCGTCGAGCGGCCGCGGCGTGTTCAGCAGCCGGGATATGTCGGCGCCCACGTTTCTGCGCCGGTGCGACGATACGATACGCCGGCAGGGAAGCGTGATGATTGAACATCTCCACCAGGTTGTCGCCGACTTCGCCATGCTTTTCGAGGCAACGGCTACAGGCGTAACGTCCGTAGGCCTTTCGCGTTTCCACAATTGTCGTGGAGCCGCTTATGCAGGCAACGACCTCGCAACCGATGCGGAAATCCGCTCAGATCTCTCTTCCATGATTCCAAATAGCCTGCTCGAAGCAGTGGAAGAATCCTTACGCGCGATTCTGGACGAGATGACGGTCGGACGCTACCGCGGACCGCTCGGCGTCGATATGCTCATAGCGGCCGGTCCTGACGGGAGCTGTTACCTCGTGCCATGCGTGGAACTGAATCTGCGATGCACCATGGGATTCGTGGCCCACGCGCTGAGGAAGCGTCTCCCCTCCGCTTACCGCCGCATGACCGTCGCCCCCTTCCGCACCGGTGCGCCGGAAAGGAACCAACTGCCGTTGGTGCCCCCCAACCTCCATTTTTCCATTGTGGCAGAGCGGTAAAGCTCCCATGTAAACGGCTCAGGAAACGACATCGGGATTTTTAATGTCATTAACATGGCCGATATTTCACGTTATCAAAAAATGCGTTAAATTTGCAAATTAATAGCTGTGGCCGTATGATTGCAGCTTAACTCATATTTTCTTATAATCAGCATACGAAAAAGTGAAACTACGCAAATCAGCTCTGCCGGCTCTCGCATTGGCCGCCACAATCGCCGCTATGGCCGCCGGCCCCAACAATATTGTAGAGGAAGTGGCTTGGACCGTAGGCGACCAGCCTATATATAAAAGCGAAATCGAAGAAGCTTACCAGCAGATGCTCTACGAGAAGACTCCGGTAAAGGGCGACCCCTACTGCGTGATTCCCGAACGTCTCGCTCTTGAAAAGCTCTTCCTCCACCAGGCCGACATCGACACGGTCGAAGTGCAGGAATCAATGGTCAACCAGGCCGTCGACCAGCGTATCAACTACCTGGTCACAAACCTCGGCTCGAAAGAAAAAGTAGAGGAATACTTCCGTAAGCCAATGGCCGAATTCCGCCAGCAGATGGCCGAATCGATGCGCAATCAGTACCGCATACAGCAGGTGCAGAGCAACATCTCGAAAAACCTGAAGGTTACGCCGTCGGATGTCAGAAAATACTTCAACACCCTCTCGGAAGACTCCATTCCTTTTGTTCCGCTCCAGGTAGAGGCTGAAATCATTACGGTCAACCCGCATATTCCCCAGGAAGAAATCGACGACGTGAAAGCCCGTCTGCGCGACTATGCCGACCGCGTAAACAAAGGGGAATCGGAATTCTCCACGCTCGCCATCCTCTATTCGGAAGACGGCAGCAGCGTGCGCGGCGGTGAAATCGGCTTCATGGGCAAAGGACATCTTGAGCCGGAATATGCAGCCGTAGCCTTCAACCTCAACGACCCCAAAAAGGTATCGAAAATCGTCGAGACCCAATACGGCTACCATATCATCCAGCTCATCGAGAAACGCGGCGACCGCGTCAATACGCGCCATATCCTCCTTCGACCGAAAGTGAACCAGAAAGACCTCACCGATGCCATCGAGCGCCTCGACTCGCTCAAGAAGGAGATTGCCGACGGAAAATTCACCTTCGAGGAAGCCACGGTAGTCTCGCAGGACAAGGATACACGCAACAACCACGGCCAGATGGTCAACTCGGAGAACAATACCACGCGCTTCGAGATGTCGCAGCTCCCGCAGGAGGTCGCCAAGAAAGTGAGCACGATGGAAGTCGGCGACATTTCCGACGCTTTCATCATGATGGACCCCAAGCGCAACCGCGAGATTGTGGCTCTCGTAAAACTTACCGCCCGCATCCCGGCCCACAAGGCCAACCTCTCCGACGACTATCAGACTATCAAAGGCCTGTATGAAAATGCCGCCAAACAGAAGATGATCGACCAGTGGATTGCAAGGAAAATCAAGGACACCTACGTGAAAATCGAGGACAACTGGTCGGACTGCGAATTCGAGCACGACGGCTGGGTGAAAAACAAGAAATGAGCCATCCCTCCTACTCCGACTCCCGGAAAGCGCCCCGGCGCCGCGGTCGCGGCAGTCTCGGCCTGGGCTTTCTGCTTGCCGTAACCGTTGCGGCGGCTTCGCTCATTGCCGGCGCGCAGAACAATACCCCGAAAAAACAGGCCGCTCCAACCCGGCGCCAGACGATTCTCACTCCCGACACAGCCCCCATCAGGCCGGCAATCCCTTCGGCCAACCGCTATCAGCGCGACAAGGTGTTTCTGGAGCGCGCCGCCGAACTGCGCGCCGAACCCGGTACGGATTACCAGACCGTGGTTGGCGACGTGCTTTTCCGCAAGGGCGATATGTATATGTACTGCGATTCGGCGCTCTTTTTCGACGGGGGCGCCGAAGTCCGCGCCTTCGGCAACGTGAGGATGGAGCAGGGCGATACACTTTTTGTCTACGGCGACGAACTCAACTACAACGATACTACCCAGCTGGCAATCCTCTATGCAGATACGGGCAAGAAAGTGCGTCTCATCAACAAGGACGTAAAACTCACCACCGACATATTCAACTACGACCTCGGCATCGAGCTGGGCTACTATGAAGTCGGCGGTATCCTCACCGATAAAGAAAACCGCCTCGACTCGTGGTACGGCGAATACTCCCCCGCGTCGAAGGATGCGCTCTTCCGCGAAAACGTACATCTGAAATCGCTCGGCGAATCCGACACGCTCGACATCTACACCGAGGAGATGCTCTACAACACCCTGACCCACATCGCCATTCTCGACACCACATCGACCATCATCTCCGGCGACGGCACGATCTACACCCGCTCGGGCGTCTACAACACCGAGACCTCGCAGGCCGACCTCTACAGCCGTTCGCTCGTGGTTGCCAAAAACGGCAACACGCTTACGGGCGATACGCTTTTCTACGACCGCAATCTCGGTTTCGGCGAGGCCTTCGGCAACATCGAGCTGACCGACACCACCAACAAAATGATTCTCAACGGCGACTACGGCTACTATTTCGAAGTGGCCGACAGCGCGATGGTCACCGGCCGCGCCCTCGCCAAGGAGTACTCGACGCCGTCCGACACCCTTTTCCTCCATGGCGACACTATACGTACATTCATGTTCATAGTGCCCGAACACGCGCTCAACGACTCCGTGACCGTGCCTGCCGACACTACACACCACCTCATCGCATCGCCCCACGTGCGCTTCTACCGCTCCGACCTCCAGGGGTTGTGCGATTCGCTGACGTTCGTTCAGCGCGACTCGATGCTGTGGATGAACTACCATCCCGTGGTCTGGAACGATACCAAACAGATTTTCGGCAACGTGATTCAGGTGCATATGCGCGATTCCACCGCCGACTGGGCGAAACTTCCCGATTTCGGGTTCATGGCCGAATGGATCGACGAGGAATTCTACGATCAGCTTACGGGCAAAACGATGTATGCCACCTTCGAGCGACGCACCATCAAGCATCTCGACGTGAGCGGAAGCGTACAGGGAATCATGCTCCCGATGGAAAACGATTCCACCTACAACAAGATTGCCAATTTCGAGAGCTCTTTCCTCTCGGCCGAATTTAAAAACCAGACCATCGACTGGCTCAAGACCTGGCCCGAGACGCCGGGCACAATGACACCGCTGTATCTGGCCAAGCGCAGCAGTTTTTATCTCCCTCAGTTCCGCTGGTTCGAACCGCTCCGGCCCACGGGGCCCGACGATGTGTTCAACATCTCCTACGAGATGCTCCAGCTGATGCAGGAACCGCCGTTCGGCGGCAAGAACTCCGCACGCAAGTCGACCGCGCCCGCCAAACCGGCGGCCAAGCTTTCCGCCGCTCCGCAGTCGGAGGGAACGTCCCGGGATGAAAAAGAAACCTCGGAAGAACCCACAGCAGTAGCCGAACAAGATACAGCAACGACCTCCAAGACCGAATAAACCTCCCCCTCAACCATGCATACCCATACATCCGACCTTCTGCGTTTTCTCGACGCTTCGCCCTGCAATTTCTGGGCCGCGAAAAATCTTGCCGACCGCCTTTCGGCTGCTGGTTTTCAGCCGCTCGACATGCGCCACGAGTGGAATCTGCGTGCCGGCGGACGATATTTCGTAACGAAAAACGATTCGGCGGTGTTCGCCTTTGCAGTCGGGTCCGACCCGCTGGCGGGGTATCATATAGTGTGCGCCCACAGCGACTCCCCGGGGTTCCGAATCAAGCCGAACGCCGAGATGCCTGCTGCGGGCAATATGCTTCGGCTTAACACGGAGGTCTACGGCGGTCCGATTCTCTATACCTGGTTCGACCGTCCGCTCTCTATTGCCGGACGCGTGATGCTCGAGAGCGACGACCCGATGCAGCCGGAGATGCGGCTGGTGAAGTTCACCCGTCCGCTGCTAACCATCCCACATCTGGCCATCCACTACAACCGCTCGGTCAACGACGGCAACCCGCTGTCGCGCCAGCGCGACATGCTCCCGCTGGCCGGAATCCTCCACGACGGCGAGCCGCGCGAGGGATGCATCCGCCGGCTCGTGGCCGAAGAACTCAATGTAGCGCCGGAAAAGATTCTCGACTACGACCTGACTCTTTTCGACACAACGCCAGCCACCCTCTTCGGCATCTACGACGAACTGATTTCCGCCGGGCGTATCGACGACCTCGAGATGGCTCACGCAGCCTTGACGGGCCTGCTTGAAAGCGTGCAATCCGACCCGGAAACCAGCACGACACGCGTTATGGCGATTTTCGACAACGAGGAAACCGGCTCAGGCACCAAGCAGGGAGCTGCCTCCCCCGTTCTGCGCACCATCCTCGAGCGCATCAACCGCTCAATGGGCGGCGACGAGGATACGTTCTGCCGCGCCGTGGCTGCGTCGTTTATGGTGTCGGCCGACAACGGACACGCGACTCATCCCAACTACGAAAGCAAGCAGGATCCGACCAACCACCCCGTGCTCGGCGGAGGGCCGGTAATCAAAATCAACGCCAACTGCAAGTATATGACCGACGCCGACTCCTCGGCCGTCTTCCAGGCCATCTGCCGCAAGGCGGGAGTGCCGGTGCAGATGTTCGTCAACCACAGCGACGTGGCCGGAGGCTCGACCCTTGGCAACATCCTCACCTCGCAACTCGAACTGCGCGGCGTCGACATGGGTGCTCCCCAGCTCGCCATGCACTCCTGCCGCGAAACCGCCGCCGTCGCAGACCACCTCTCCACCATCTCCGCCTTCCACACCTTCTTCTCCCTCTGATACCCCACAAGGCGCTCACCTGAGGGTAGATTCGAACTGTTCCCGCCACTCATGGTCCGGATTCAGTCTGGATTTGAAAAATAATTTTGGAAAAATAGGGCAGAAAAATTTGGCGGTTCCAAAATAATGTGATAACTTTGCAGTCGCAAATGAGGCTCAAAGGAGCCTTGTAGCAACGTTGGTTCGCTAGCTCAACTGAATAGAGCATCTGACTACGGATCAGAAGGTTACAGGTTTGAATCCTGTGCGAATCACCAAACGACACAAGCCGCCGCAGAAACCTGCTTTAGCAGCTGACGCAATATAACGGCTGAATGTCGACCAACAACGATGGTTCGCTAGCTCAACTGAATAGAGCATCTGACTACGGATCAGAAGGTTACAGGTTTGAATCCTGTGCGAATCAC